>OLQK01000017.1_pt1 | contig 201329 bp, 170 predicted proteins | sample 1672501 | NCBI WGS metagenome assembly OLQK01 (sample SAMEA3136693, study PRJEB25190) | human gut metagenome | biome: human gut; feature: human-associated habitat; material: faeces | place: Austria | collected 2013
CAAGATCGATGCACAGGTAGCAAAAGAAGACCTCTTTGTAGCAGATTTCGGAAGCATCGTAGCAGAAGTACCGGCAGATAAAGTGGCAGAGCTTACGATCGCAGGCGTTGTGGTTGGTGAAGTAGAGGACGATGCAGTGCTTTCCTATGGGGATGTAAAAGTTACAATGGAAGAGGCTCTGACTGCATGGAAAGGTACGCTGGAGAAGGTATTTAAAACCGTATCCGGAGCAGAGAAAAACGACGGACCGGCACCGGAGAGCATAGAAGCACAGCAGGCAGCAGATGGCGGCACGATCGACGAGAACGGCTGCTATCATGCAGGAAGCGTTTATGTATGCAAACATAAAGTGGCTAAACCTCGCGTATTTATTCCTGTATTCCCAGGTACAAACTGCGAGTACGATACTGCAAGAGCATTTGAGCTTGCAGGTGCAGAGACAGACATCAGAGTTTTCAAGAACCTTACAGCTGAAGATATCAAGGGTTCTGTAGAAGCATTTACAGAAGGAATGAACAACGCTCAGATTGTAATGTTCCCTGGTGGTTTCTCAGCAGGTGATGAGCCTGAAGGTTCAGCTAAGTTCTTCGCTACAGCATTCAGAAACGAGAAGATGTCAGAAGCTGTTAACAAGCTTCTTAACGAGCGTGACGGTCTTGCTCTTGGTATCTGTAACGGTTTCCAGGCTCTTATCAAGCTTGGTCTTGTTCCTAATGGAAAGATTACAGGACAGGATGTAAATGCTCCTACACTTACATTCAACACAATTGACAGACATATTGCTAAGCACGTTTACACAAGAGTGGTTTCTAACAAGAGCCCATGGCTTGCAGGTGCTGATCTTGGTGGTGTATATGCACAGCCTGTATCACACGGTGAAGGTCGTTTCTATGCAAGTGTTGAAGTTGCTAAGGAATTATTTGCAAATGGTCAGGTAGCTACAAGATACTGTGATGCTGACGGTAACATCTCTATGGATGAAGCAATCAACATCAACGGTTCTGTTGCAGCTATTGAAGGTATCACAAGTAAGGACGGAAGAGTATTCGGTAAGATGGCTCACCCTGAAAGAATTGGTAAGTCAGTTGCTGTTAATATTACAGGCAACCAGGATATGAAGATCTTCGAGTCTGGTGTTAAATACTTCAAGTAATTGTAAATGCGAAAACCTGTTTTTCGAAAATGTACTTTATATAAAGGTAAGTTTATATAAAAGTATGCTTTTACAAAGCTGATTATAAAAAAGCCGGTTATTAATAAACTGTTGTTTTTAAGCCGGCTTTGCTGTAAAAACGGTTATGTGACATAACCGGCTATAAAGAATTTAGATAATTTTTTTAAGAAAAGAGATAGATATAATGGAAAAGATTAAAATGACAACTCCTCTTGTCGAGATGGACGGAGATGAGATGACAAGAGTTTTATGGCAGATGATTAAGGATGAACTCTTATTGCCATTCGTTGACTTAAATACAGAATATTATGATCTTGGTCTTGTTCACAGAGATGAGACAAACGATGAAGTTACAAAGGCATCAGCTCTTGCGACAAAGAAGTACGGTGTTGCTGTTAAGTGTGCAACAATCACACCAAATGCAGCTAGACAGGAAGAGTACAACTTAAAGGCTCTTTACAAGAGTCCAAACGGTACTATCAGAGCTATTCTTGACGGTACAGTATTCAGAGCTCCAATCATCGTTAAGGGTATTGAGCCATATGTAAGAACATGGAAGAAGCCTATCACAATTGCAAGACATGCATACGGTGATGTTTATAAGGCATCTGAAATGGTTGTTGAAGGACCTGGTAAGGCTGAAATCGTATTTACAGGAGATGACGGAACAGAGAAGAGAGAAGTAATTCACGAATTTGATGGTCCTGGTATTGTTCAGGGGATGCACAATCTTGATAAGTCAATCGAAAGCTTTGCAAGAAGCTGCTTCAACTTTGCTTTAGAGACAAAGCAGGATTTATGGTTTGCAACAAAGGATACTATTTCTAAGAAGTATGACCATACATTCAAGGATATCTTCAATGATATCTTCGAGGCAGAGTACAAAGATAAGTTTGATGATGCAGGAATTGAATATTTCTACACACTTATCGATGATGCTGTTGCTAGAGTTATGAGATCTGAAGGTGGATATATCTGGGCATGTAAGAACTATGACGGTGATGTTATGAGTGATATGGTTGCTTCAGCATTCGGTTCACTTTCAATGATGACATCTGTTCTTGTATCACCAGACGGTAACTTCGAATATGAAGCGGCTCACGGAACAGTTCAGAGACATTATTACAAGTATCAGAAGGGTGAAAAGACTTCTACTAATCCAATTGCTACTATATTTGCATGGAGTGGTGCTCTTAGAAAAAGAGGTCAGCTTGATAATAATGAAGAACTTGTTGTATTTGCTGATAAGCTTGAGAAGGCTTGTATCGATACAATCGAGTCAGGTAAGATGACAGGAGACCTTTCAAGAATCTCTACATTAGAGAATAAGGAAACTCTTGATTCAGAAGAATTCATCAAGGCTATAAGAGCTACTCTTGAAAAATTATTATAATTCTAAATAAAAAATAAAAAACACAGGCGAGATGTAAAACATTTCTTAAGCCTGTGTTTTTTTATATTTTGTTGTTGACATCAAATATTGATAGTGCTAATATGCACATAAAGAAATATTAGCACTCTATAAAAATGAGTGCTAATAAATAAAAAGAAAGGAGTGATTCATAAGTGGAGCTTGATGAGCGAAAGAGAAAGATATTGAATGCTCTTATTGAGAATTACCTTGAAACAGGCGAGCCTGTAGGTTCAAGAACAATTTCAAAATCTTCCGACTTGTCGCTTAGCTCGGCAACGATTAGAAATGAGATGGCCGATCTTGAGGAAATGGGACTAATTGTTCAGCCTCATACATCAGCAGGAAGAATTCCGACAGATGAAGGTTATCGATTCTATGTGGAGTCACTGCTTAACAATCATGAGATTGAGATTAACAAGAAAGAAAGGCAAATCAAAGCTAAACAGGAAGAGATAGACGATCTTAAGAAAATGCTTAATGCCAACGGTCAGGTTGATGACGTAATGCAGAATCTGGCGGGTATGCTTGCAGAGGATACAAACTATGCAACGGTTGTTATGTCATCAGTTGGAGACAGAAACCGAATCAAGTTTATACAGCTTTCAAAATTAGAAGAGAACAAAGTTCTCGTTGTTGTAGTTTTGGAAGGTAACTATATAAGAAATAAGGTTTTCTTACTTGAGAATGACATAACAAATGAGGCAATAAGCAATCTGAATCTTATGATCAATACATCAATTGCCGGGCTTACAACCAAGGAACTGGAACAGAAGATTCAGTTACTTGGTGAAAGCAATAATTCACGAGATAAAATTCTTTGCCAGATGTATTCCATTATTATAGATACAATTCATAATACAGATGGCATTCATATGTTTACTTCGGGAACGACAAATATTTTTCGTTATCCTGAATTATCAGTATCTGATACAGCGAGAGAGCTTATGACAACATTTGAAAAGAAACATGCTCTTTCAGATTTCATTAATAACAATAGTGACAGTACCGGAATCAATGTTTACATAGGCAAGGAAACATCCATTGAAGCCATGAAGGATTGCAGTATCATTACAACGACATGTGATTTAAGCAATGGAGTTAAGGGAACGATAGGTATTATCGGACCGAAGAGAATGGATTACGAAAAGGTTCTTGAAACGCTTAATAATATTAGATTAAGACTTGACGATTTATTTGATAAATAGATTGAATAAGCAATAAAAGTTCGGAGGATTTGATAGTGGGTAAGAAAGAAGATAAGAAGGCAGAAGATATTCTTAATGAAGATGTAGAAGCGGGCGCTAAGGCGGCAGCAGCTGCTGCAGAAGAAGTTGAAGCAGCTGAAAACGAAAATGCCGTACCTGAAGATGGTGTGGGTATTGAACAGGCAGCTGCAGACATCATTGCAAAGATGCAGCAGCAGGAAGCTACAATAACTACTCTTGAAGATCAGGTAAAGCGCCAGATGGCAGAGTTTGACAACTTCAGAAAGCGTACAGAAAGAGAAAAGACAGATATGTTCGATCTCGGTGCAATCGATGTTGTTAAGAAGCTTCTTCCAATCGTTGATAACTTTGAGAGAGGTTTCAAAACTTTACCTGAAGGTGAAGAAACAACAGGATTTGCTAAGGGAATGGAGATGGTTCACAAGCAGATGATGAAGATGTTGGAGGAATTAAAGGTTACTCCTATTGAAGCGATTGGCAACGAATTTGATCCTGAGCTTCATAACGCCGTACAGCATGTTGAAAAAGATGATGTAGGCGAAAACATTGTAGTTGAAGAATTTGAAAAGGGCTACAAGTACAAAGATACAGTTATCAGACACAGCATGGTTATCGTTGCTAACTGATAACATTTAGCCGAAGAGATTCCGGATATAAAGGAAACCTCAGAGGATGTATCAAAAAAAGCTTTTTAAAAATTATTTTAAAAATTTAGTTAAGATTTAACTTTAAGGAGATATATATTATGGGTAAGATTATTGGTATTGACTTAGGAACAACAAACTCTTGTGTAGCTGTTATGGAAGGTGGTAAGCCTGTAGTTATCGCTAACTCTGAAGGACAGAGAACAACTCCTTCTGTAGTTGCATTTACAAAGAGCGGTGAGAGACTTGTAGGTGAGCCAGCTAAGCGTCAGGCAGTTACAAACGCTGACAGAACAATTTCATCTATCAAGCGTCACATGGGTACAGATTACAAGGTAACAATCGATGGCAAAGATTACACACCACAGGAAATCTCAGCTATGATTCTTCAGAAGCTTAAGGCTGATGCAGAAAGCTACTTAGGTGAGACAGTAACAGAGGCCGTTATCACAGTTCCAGCTTACTTCAACGATGCTCAGCGTCAGGCTACAAAGGATGCTGGTAGAATTGCAGGTCTTGATGTAAAGCGTATCATCAACGAGCCAACAGCTGCAGCTCTTGCATACGGTCTTGATAACGAAGGCGAGCAGAAGATCATGGTTTATGACCTTGGTGGTGGTACATTCGACGTATCTCTTATCGAAATCGGTGACGGTGTTATTGAAGTTCTTGCAACATCAGGCAACAACCACTTAGGTGGTGATGACTTCGATAAGAAGCTAATGGACTACATGATCGAAGACTTCAAGAGCAAGGAAGGTATCGACTTAAGCAAGGATACAATGGCTCTTCAGAGAATTAACGTTGCTGCTGAGCAGGCTAAGAAAGAGCTTTCAAGTGCAGGTAAGACAACAATCAACCTTCCATACATCACAGCAACAGCTGAAGGTCCAAAGCACTTCGAAATGGAACTTACAAGAGCTAAGTTTGATGAAATCACAGCTGACCTTGTTGAGAAGACAGCAGAGCCAGTTAAGAACGCTCTTAGCGATGCAGGTGTATCAGCAAGCGAATTAGGCAAGGTTCTCCTCGTTGGTGGTTCAACAAGAATTCCAGCTGTACAGGAAAAGGTAAAGCAGCTTACAGGCAAGGAGCCTAACAAGAGCCTTAACCCAGATGAGTGTGTTGCTCTCGGTGCTTCAGTTCAGGCTGGTAAGCTTGCGGGTGATGCAGGTGCAGGCGACGTTCTCCTTCTTGACGTAACTCCGCTTACACTTTCTATCGAAACAATGGGTGGTATTGCAACACACATGATTGAGAGAAATACAACAATCCCTACAAAGAAGAGCCAGATCTTCTCTACAGCTGCTGATAACCAGTCTGCAGTAGACATCAACGTAGTACAAGGTGAAAGAGAATTCGCTAAGGACAACAAGTCACTTGGTCAGTTCAGACTTGATGGTATCCCAGCTGCTAAGCGTGGTGTTCCACAGATCGAAGTAACATTTGATATTGATGCGAATGGTATCGTAAATGTTTCAGCTAAGGATTTAGGTACAGGTAAGGAACAGCACATCACAATCACAGGCGGTTCAAACATGTCTGATGAAGAAATCGATAAGGCTGTTAAGGAAGCTGCTCAGTTCGAAGCTGCTGACAAGAAGAAGAAGGAAGGTGTTGAGCTTAGAAATGATGCTGACTCAATGATCTTCCAGACAGAGAAGGCTTTAGCAGAAGTAGGTGACAAGCTTGATGCTGCTGATAAGGAAACTGTAGAAGCTGATATCAAGGCTCTTAAGGACTTAGTTGAAAAAGTTAAGGACAACGACGAGCTTACAGCAGAGCAGATGGATGAAATCAAGGCTGCTAAGGATAAGCTTGTAGAGAGCTCACAGAAAGTATTTGAGAAGCTTTACGCTGACGCTCAGGCACAGGCTAACCAGGCCGAAGGTGCTTCAACAGCAGATAACGGAAACAACAACGACGGTAAGAACCCATACGGTGATGATGTAGTTGACGGAGACTACAAGGAAGTTTAATTAAAAACTTAAATCGTTTGATATAGAAATTAGAATATAGCGCATAAGGGTCAGGTAAAGGTTTTAACCTATTACATTGACCCTTGTGTGGAGTAAACATAAATGAGGATTGGCAATGGCTGATAAAAGAGATTATTATGAAGTGCTTGGCGTTAGCAGAGATGCTTCAGAGAGTGAGATAAAAAGTGCTTACAGAAAGTTAGCCAAGAAATACCACCCTGATAGTAATCCTGATAATGCAGAAGCTGAAAGTAAGTTTAAAGAAGCATCAGAGGCATATTCTGTTCTTTCAGATGCTGAAAAGAGAAAGCAGTATGATCAGTTTGGTCATGCAGCATTTGATGGAAGTGGCGGTGCAGGCGCAGGCGGATTCGACTTTAGTAACATGGGCGATATTTTCTCTGAATTCTTCGGTGGAGGTGGCGGAAGCTTCTTCGACGGAATGTTTGGAGGCGGTGGCCGCAGACAGGCTCGTGGAAATGCTCATCGTAAGGGCAGAGACCTTGAAGCAAGCGTACGTATTGACTTGTTAGAAGCTTACAAGGGTACAAAGAAGGATATCGAGTACAACTACAAAGAAGCATGTGATTCCTGCCACGGTTCAGGTGCCAAGGCCGGAACAACTCCTGAAACATGTACTAACTGTGGTGGTTCAGGTCAGGTTGTATATACACAGCAGTCAGTTCTCGGTATGCTTAGAAATATAGGCGTATGTCCTGAATGTAACGGTACAGGTAAGATTATCAAAGAAAAATGTGACAAGTGTAAAGGTAATGGATATTTCACTAAGAAGAGAAAAATCCAGGTTGATATCCCTGCAGGTATAGATGACGGACAGTACATCAGATTATCAGGTGAAGGTGATCCGGGTGAAAACGGAGGACCAAGAGGTGATCTTATCGTAGGCGTAAGAGTTATGAATAAGACTCATTTCGGAAGAAATGGTCAGGATCTCTTCAGTGAGGTTAGAATTTCTTATCCTACAGCTGTACTTGGTGGCGAAGTAGAGGTTGAAACAATAGATGGTAAAATTCTTTATGATGTTAAACCGGGCAGTGTTTCGGGCCGGAGAGTCCGCTTAAAGGGCAAAGGTATGCCAAATGTAAGAAATAACAAGTCATTTGGTGATTTGTATATTACTCTTATTATTGACGTACCTACAAAGCTTACACATGAACAGAAGGAAGCTTTACTTGCATATGATGAAGCTCTTACAGGTAATGAAAGAGATGGCAAGAAAAAGAAAAAGTTCTTCGGTAAATAAAATATAAATAAAAAACATCTGCTTTTGTAGTTAATTATTAATTTGCAAGGCGGATGTTTTTTATATACATTTAGATAAATGTAATAAAAAGCATTAACATAAATGTCAGTATTTGTGCGTATATACTACCGCCGTGGTAGAGATATATTACAATAAATGTGTTATGTTTAGTGTGTAGTATGATAGCTGTATTTATCGAATAAAACGGCTATTGTTTAGGAGGTATAATCATGGGATTAATAAAAGCGGCTCTTGGATCATTTAACGGCACAATGGCAGATATGTGGAAGGAATTTTTCTACTGTGATGCTTTAGATAATAATGTTTTAGCTGTTAGAGGTCAGCACAGCAGTAGCAAGCGCTCATCAAATAAAAGAGGTCATGACAATGTAATTTCAAATGGAAGTGGAATCGTTGTTGCTGACGGTCAGTGTATGATGATTGTTGAACAAGGGAAGGTTGTAGAGGTTGCAGCTGAACCGGGAGAATACACATATGACAATACACAGGCCCCTACAATATTTTTCGGTGGTCTTGGAAAGGGAATTATTGATACTTTCAAGACAATAGGAAAGAGATTTACATTTGGTGGAGATACAGGTGTAGATCAGAGAGTATATTACTTTAATATTAAAGAGCTTGTGGACAATAAGTTTGGAACTCCTAATCCTATTCCGTTCAGAGTTGTGGATAAAAATATTAACCTCGATATAGATGTATCACTTCGTTGTTCAGGTGTTTATTCATACAAGATAGAAGATCCAATTCTCTTCTACACAAATGTATGTGGCAATATCGAAGAGGATTACACAAGAGATAAGTTGGAAAGTCAGCTTAAAACAGAGTTTATCAGTGCTTTACAGCCTGCATTTGCCAAGCTTTCAGCTATGGGGATCAGACCAAGTGAGGTAATTGCTCATAATACTGATCTTGAGAAGAGCATGGATGAAATCTTATCTGAAAAATGGTCAAAGTTAAGAGGTCTTGACATTGTAAGCGTTGCTATTGGTTCAGTAACACTTCCTGATGACGATGCAGAGCGTATTAAGAGAGCTCAGAACGATGCTATTTACAGAGATCCACTTATGGCAGCTGCAACACTTTCAGGTGCTCAGGCAGATGCCATGAGAGCCGCTGCAGCAAATGAAGGCGGTGCCATGAACGGCTTTATGGGTATGGGCATGGCTATGGGCGCAGGTGGTGCAAACACAGCAGCTCTTTTTGAAGCAGGTGCAAAGCAGCAACAGGCTCAGCAGGCACAGCAGCAGTCTGCACCGGCTGCAGGTGTATGGAAATGTACATCATGCGGAACAGAAAATACAGGTAACTTCTGTACTAACTGTGGAACACCAAAGCCGGTTGCAGTTAATAAGTTCTGTCCAAACTGTGGTTTTGATCTTTCAGGATCAAATGCAAAGTTTTGTCCGAACTGTGGCAATAAATTAGATTAATAAGGGGAATTTATGGCAGAATTACAGGATTTTAAATGCCCTTCCTGTGGAGGCGCAATACATTTTGATACGGGCGTTCAGAAAATGAAATGCCCTTACTGTGATGCTGAATTTGATATTGATTCATTAAAGGTATTAGAAAATGAGCCTGAAATACTCGATGAAGATAAATTTGCCTGGGACAATACTCCGGGGCAGGAGTGGAGCGAAGAGGACCAGGAGCAGCTTAATTCTTATGTTTGTAATTCATGCGGTGGTGAAATAATAGGTGATAAGACTCTTGGAGCCACGAGCTGCCCATATTGCGGAAGTCCTGTCGTAATGACAAAGATGTTTGCCGGTATTTTAAAGCCGGACTATGTTATTCCTTTTAAGTACGACAAGAAGCAGGCAGAAGACAGCCTCAGAAAATATGTAAAGAGCAAAAGATTCGTTCCTAAGCTTTTTAGATCAGAAAACAGAATAAAAGAGATCAGAGGTATTTATGTACCTTTCTGGCTCTTTGATTCAAAGATAGATGCGGATATCCAGTACAATGCAACTGAAGTAACCACATGGTCAGATTCAGAGTATGTTTATACAAAAACAGACCACTATAAGTTATACAGATCAGGAGATATGAAGTTCCAGCATATTCCTGTAGATGGTTCAAGTAAAATGCCTGATGATTTAATGGAATCAATAGAGCCATTTGATTTTAGTGAGGCAGTGGATTTCCAGACTGCATATTTATCAGGATTCTTTGCTAACAGATATGATGTTACTGCAGATGACAGTGTTGAGAGAGCCAATACAAGAATTAAGAACAGTACAGAAGCAGAATTTAAAAAGACTACAAAAGGATATGACTCTGTTGTAACAGCTGCTTCAAGTATGAGATTATCTGAGTCTACTGAACATTATGCACTTTATCCTGTATGGATTCTTAACACAAAGTGGAATGGCAATGATTACATGTTTGCCATGAATGGTCAGACAGGTAAGTTTACAGGAAATCTTCCTGCAAGTGTCGGCGGACTCTGGGGATGGTTCTTTATTATCACAGGTATCATTGGAATATTGTTATTTTTACTGTTTTATTTTGTATTTTAAAAGGAGCTGCATATGAATAAAATTAAATTAATAGCTGCGTCCTTATGTACAAGTGCATTGATCGGGGGAGCACCTCTTTTGGCAACTCCTGTTCTTGCAGAGGAAAGCAGTAAAGTTTCAAAAGATTATGTGGTTGATAATGCGGATTTATTAACTCAGACAGAAGAAAATGAATTAAGCGAAAAACTTCAGGATATCAGTGATGAGTTACAATTTGATGTTGTAGTTGTTACAACTAATTCAATAGGTTCTAAGACAGCAACTGAATATGCCGATGATTATTTTGATTATAATGGCTACGGAAGAGGCTCAAATAATGACGGCGCCTTATTTCTTGTGGATATGGGTGACAGAAAGTGGGCTATTTCAACATCAGGATATGGCATCGAAGCAATTGTTGATTCTGCCTTAGATGATATGGAAGAAGAGATAGTTCCGTATTTAAAGTCTGGTGATTACGATGGCGCCTTTAATGAATTTGCTGATCTCACATACGATATTGTAAATGATGCAAAGAATGGAAAATCATATTCAAATTCTACTACATCAACAACTAAGAATCATAAGAATATAGGTACGAACCTTATCGTTGCCTTCTCCATAGGTGCAGGTATTTCGCTTATAATTATTTTGGTTTACAGAAGTAAGTTAAAACCTGTTAAATTCCAGAAAGAGGCAAAGGAATATATTGTACCGGGAAGTTTTAACCTTAGAAGAAGTGACGATGTCTTCCTCTATTTCAATATTACAAAGGTTCCGATTCCTAAAAATAACGACAGTGATGATTCAGGAAGTTTCCATTCTTCATCATCAGGAAGCTCACACGGCGGTTCAAGCGGAAGTTTCTAAAGTGCAACAGCGAACATGAATGGCCAGCGTCAGCGTATGCAAACGAAGTGAATTCAACAAGTGTGCATGCCACATAAGTTGAGAGCATTATCATATAACAAAAAACAGGGGTAAGAGAAGTTTGGTTCTTACCCCTGTTTTTTGTTTAAGTAATCTTTTAATAATCCCAAACATTGTGATTAAAACCCACAATTATTATCCGATATTTTTAGAAATTTGTTATTAATTCCATTATCAAAATGGAAAATTTGTAAAAACCTGTATTTATTTATCCATAATCATTAAAAATTCCTACATTAATATGCAAAAAATCGTTAAAAGATAGGCGCTTATGTGGTATTATAAATTAGTTATATTGTGACTATTTATAGTCATATCTGCTTTAACCCCGATTCTGTCAGGGTTAAGTGGACAGAATAGAGATTATAGTTAATAATAACTAGACAAAATATCGCACCTTGGAGTGAAAGGAAGTAGTGTTATGACATATGAAAAAGTCTCTTCCGATATGAACTTTCTGGAGAGAGAAAACGTTATAGAAAAGTTTTGGAAAGACAACAATATTGTTGAAAAATCCTTAAAGCAGAGAGAGGGATGTCCTACATATACATTTTATGACGGACCACCTACTGCTAACGGTAAGCCTCACGTAGGACACGTTTTAACCCGTGTTATCAAGGATATGATTCCAAGATACAGAACAATGAAGGGCTATTATGTTCCAAGAAAGGCAGGTTGGGATACACACGGTCTTCCTGTAGAGCTTGAAATTGAGAAGAAGATTGGTATCAACGGTAAGGAACAGATTGAGAATTACGGTATTGAGCCATTTGTAAAGCAGTGTAAGGAAAGTGTATGGCAGTACAAGTCTATGTGGGAGGAATTCTCATCAAAGGTAGGCTTCTGGGTAGACATGGAGCATCCATACATCACTTATGAGAATAACTTTATTGAGTCTGAATGGTGGGCATTAAAGGAAATCTTCAAGAAGGGTCTTTTATATAAGGGATTCAAGATTGTACCTTACTGTCCTCGTTGTGGTACACCTCTTTCATCACATGAGGTTGCACAGGGATATAAGACAGTAAAAGAAAAGTCAGCAATCGCTAAGTTCAAGAAGAAAGACGAAGACGTATTCTTCTTAGTATGGACAACAACACCTTGGACATTACCATCTAACACAGCTCTTTGTGTTAACCCTGATGAGATATATGTAAAGGTTAAGGCAGCTGACGGATGTACATACATTTTAGCTGAAGCATTAGCTCCAAAGGTACTCGCAGGATTATACAAGAAGGCTAATCCTGATTCAGAGGAAAATGGTGCAGATTACGAAGTACTTGAATCATACAAGGGTTCAGATCTTGAGCATCAGGAATATGAAGCTTTATATGCATGTTCAAAGACAGAAGCAGAGAAGCAGAAGAAAAACAGCCACTATGTTGTATGCGATAACTATGTAACAATGTCAGACGGTACAGGTATCGTTCACATTGCACCTGCATTTGGTGAGGACGACTCAAGACTTGGTAGAAAGTATGACTTACCATACCTTCAGTTCGTTGACGGCGCAGGTAACATGACTGAGGAAACAGAATTTGCCGGAGTATTCATCAAGAAGGCAGATCCACTTATCCTTGATGAGTTAAAGTCAAGAAATCAGCTTTTCTCAGCTCCTAAGTTAGAACATGAATATCCATTCTGCTGGAGATGTGATACACCACTCATCTATTATGCAAGAGAATCATGGTTCATTAAGATGTCTGAAGTTAAGGATCAGCTTATTAAGAACAATGAGACAATTAACTGGATTCCTGAAACAATCGGTAAGGGAAGATTCGGTGCATGGCTTGAAAATGTTCAGGACTGGGCTATTTCAAGAGACAGATACTGGGGTACTCCGCTTAATGTTTGGAAATGTGACGACTGTGGCGAGTTAGAGTCAATCGGAAGCATCGCAGAGCTTAAGGAGAGAGGCGACAACGTTCCTGACGATATCGAGCTTCATAAGCCATATATCGACAAGATTACAATTAAGTGTCCTCACTGTGGCAAGACAATGCACAGAACACCTGAAGTTATCGACTGCTGGTTCGACTCAGGTTCTATGCCATTTGCTCAGCATCACTATCCATTTGAGAATAAGGAAGTATTTGATCAGCAGTTCCCTGCACAGTTCATTTCAGAAGCTGTTGACCAGACAAGAGGATGGTTCTATTCACTTCTTGCAATCTCAACATTACTCTTCGATAAGGCTCCTTATGAAAATGTTATCGTTCTCGGTCACGTTCTCGATAAGGATGGCAATAAGATGAGTAAGTCAAAGGGTAACGCCGTAGATCCTATGGAAGCTCTTAACCAGCACGGTGCAGACGCTATCCGTTGGTATTTCTATGAGAACTCACAGCCATGGCTTCCAAACAGATTCTATGATGATGCTGTTACAGAAGGTCAGCGTAAGTTCATCGGTACTCTCTGGAATACATATGCATTCTTCGTTTTATATGCAAATATTGACGAGTTTGACGCTTCTAAGTACACACTTGATAAGGATTCCCTTACTATTATGGATAAGTGGATTCTTTCAAGACTTGAGACACTCATCAAGGAAGTTGATGAGCATTTAGAGAACTACAGAATCACAGAAGCTGCAAGAGCTATGGAAGATTTCACAGATGAGCTCTCTAACTGGTACGTAAGAAGATGTAGAGAAAGATTCTGGGCTAAAGGCATGGAGCAGGATAAGATCAATGCATACATGACTCTTTACACAGTACTTACAAGATTCATTAAGTTAGCAGCTCCTATGATTCCATTTGTTACAGAGACAATTTACCAGAACTTAGTAAGAAGCATTGATAAGGATGCTCCTGAAAGTATTCATTTCTGTGATTACCCTGTATCAAAAGAAGAGTTCATCGATAAGGACATCGAAGAGAATATGAACATTGTTCTCAACACAGTTGTTATCGGCAGAGCATGTAGAAATACATCAGGAATCAAGACAAGACAGCCACTTGGAAAGATGTTTGTTTCAAGTGATAAGAAGCTTGATGAGTTCTATGCTGAAATCATTAAGGACGAGTTAAATGTTAAGGAAGTTGTATGGCAGACAGACGTTTCTGAGTACACAATGTACAGCTTCAAACCACAGCTTAAGACACTCGGACCTAAGTTTGGTAAGTTAATCGGTGGAATTAAGAAGGCTCTTGAAACAGTTGACAGTGCAAAGGCAACAGAAGAGCTTAAGGCCAATAACACAGTTACTGTAAATGTAAATGGTGAAGATATTACTATTGCAGCTGAAGACTTACTTATTACAATGATCCACAAAGAGGGATTTGCTGCTGAATCAGGCAACGGTATTACAGTTGTATTTGATACACATTTAACAGAAGATCTTCTTGAAGAGGGATATATCAGAGAAATCGTAAGTAAGATTCAGACAATGAGAAAAGATGCAGGCTTTGAGGTAATGGACAGAATTAACGTATATGTATATGGTGATTCTGACTTCCCTGTTCTTGCAAAGCATGCAGACAAGGTAGCTAATACTGTTCTTGCTGACGAAATCATCATCAACGACGGTGGCACAAGAGAAGATATCTTTACTAAGGATTGGAAGATTGATGACGAAGATATAACTCTCGGAGTAAAAAGAGTATGAAAAATGACTACAAATATCTCAAACAATTAGGACAGAGCTTCCCTGACGTATTAAGTGCAGCGGAAGAGGTTATTAACCTTGAAGCAATACTTCACCTTCCTAAGGGTACAGAACACTATTTATCAGATATTCACGGTGAACACGAAGCATTTTTCCATGTGGTTAAAAATGCTTCAGGTACTATAAGAAGAAAGATAGATGAAGCCCTGGCAAACACAATATCATTCAAAGACAAGCAGGAATTGGCAACTATCATCTACTATCCAAAAGAAAAGCTCGCAAGATTAAAAGTTGCGGGCTTATTGGATGACGATATGTTAAAGATTACTCTTAACAGACTGATAAAGGTTTGTAAGCTCGTTTGTTCAAAATATACAAGATCCAAGGTTAGAAGATCATTACCTAAGTCATATGCATACATTATTGAAGAGCTTATGACAGAGGGGCCTACAAGAGTTAATAAGGGAGAGTATTTCGATGCAATCATTTCTTCAATGATTGATCTTGGAAATGCTGAAGACTTCATTATTCAGATTTCTAACCTTATTCAGAAAATGGCTATAGACAGACTTCACATTATCGGAGATATTTTCGACAGAGGCCCTGGTCCACACTTCATTATGGATTATCTATGCGAGCATAATTCATTTGACGTTCAGTGGGGTAACCATGACGTTGTATGGATGGGTGCGGCTTTAGGTCATATGCCATGTATCGCCAATATTATCCGTAACTCATTAAGATATGACGGTCTGGATATTCTTGAAGACGGTTATGGTATTAACATGACTCCGCTTTTAGAGTTTGCTGCCATTGCATATGCTGATGATCCATGTCTCTGCTATAAGGTGAAGGATAAGGAAATCACTAAGGACAGACATATGCAGCTCACTCTTAAGATGCATAAGGCAATCAGTGTTATTCAGTGGAAGGTAGAAGGTCAGTTAATAAGCAGAAGACCTGAATACAACATGGATGACAGACGTCTTCTTCATTTAATTAATTATGAAAAGGGCACAATAACTCTTGATGGTAAAGAATATGAATTAAAGGATAAGCTTTATCCTACAATCGATTCTAATGATCCATATAAGCTTACTCCTGAAGAAGAGAACCTTGTTCATTACCTTTCAGCATCTTTCTATCAGTGTGAGAAGCTCAATAAGCATGCGGAACTTCTTATTCATAAGGGAAGCTTATATCTCATTTATAACAATATGATGATGTTCCATGGCTGTATTCCTATGACAGAAGACGGCGACTTCAGAGAAGTTAATGTCTATGGCAAGAAGTGCAAGGGTAAAGAGCTTATGGATGAGCTTGACTCATATGTAAGAAAGGCATTCTTAGCTGACAGTAAGGAAGAAAGAGAAAAGGGAGCAGATATCTTATGGTATTTATGGAATGCTCCTGATTCTCCAATTTTCGGCAAAAGCAGAATGGCGACATTTGAAAGATACCTTATTGCAGAAGAGGAAACATGGACAGAAGTTAAGGATCCATATTATTCACTTGTAAAGAACGACAATGTTTTAGACGGTGAAAACATTCCTGTTTCAGAAAAGGCAGTTAATGCTATTTTTGAAGAGTTTGATCTTGATGGGGAAAAAGCAAAAATCATTAACGGCCATGTACCTGTTAAGCATAAAAAGGGTGAGAGCCCTGTTAAGGCAAATGGTAAGGTTGTAGTTATTGATGGTGGATTTGCCAGGACATACCATAAGGATACAGGTATCGCAGGATACACATATATCTACAATTCAGATGGTATGATTCTTGTTGCCCATAAGCCATTTACAACAACTGAAAATGCCATTGATGACTGTTACGATATAGCATCCGAGCTTGTTGCGGATGACAACATAAAGGGCAGAGTATATATTGCAGATACTGATACAGGTGTTGAATTAAAGACCAGAATCGAAGATTTAAAAGAACTTATTGAATGCTATAAAAACGGTATCATTAAGGAAACTCGAAAGGACTAATTATGAAAACTGAAGAAATTAAGAGTTTAATAAGAGATATTTATGACTTTCCAAAGGAAGGTATCATTTTCAGAGATATTACAACACTTATAAAGGATCCAAAGGGACTTAAAATGTCTATAGATGCTGTTGAAGAAGCAGTTAAGGATCTTGACTTTGATTATGTGGTTGCTCCCGATGCGAGAGGTTTTGTTTTTGGTGTTCCTGTAAGTTACAATCTTGGTAAGGGATTTATTCCTATCAGAAAGAAGGGTAAGCTTCCTGGCGAAACTTATGCTAAGGAATATGACTTAGAGTACGGTACAGCAACAATCGAAATGCATAAGGATGCTCTTAATCCTGGTGATAAGGTAGTTATTATTGATGACCTTATGGCTACAGGTGGAACAACAAAAGCTATGGCTGACTTATTAGAGGAAGCCGGCGCTAAGATCGTTAAGATTGTATGCTTAGTTGAGCTCGAAGCCTTAAACGGCAAAGAAGCAGTTAAGGACTATGACTACGAAGGAATAGTTAAATATTAATTAACCTGTAAATTCTATAAGCAAAGATAAAGGTGAGAAATTGACTATATGGATGATATTAGCGGCTCTTGCAGTACTTATCATAGTCGCAGCTGTCAATTCCGGTAAAAACAGATATACGGATGAACTGGACAGTTTAAAAGATAAATGGGGTAAGTTGGGAGATACTCAATATCCATCGGATGATTTTGAAAACATTTCTCATTACTACAGGTTAAGTGAAAATGACGGCTACAGCGTTGATGACATAACCTGGAATGATTTGGAAATGGACAGTATTTTCCAGGCCATAGACAATTGCTCATCTTCCATAGGAAGAGAATATCTGTATAAGGCTTTACGAAAACCCAATCTGGATAAGAATAAAATAAAGGACATCGATACGGCGGCAGGGTATATGTCTTCACACACAGATGACCGTGTCAGTATCCAGATGTCCTTATCAAAGTTGGGTTTTGTACATAAGGTTTCATTTTCCGACTATGTAGATGTAATCAATAAATTAAATCCGCTTAAAAACAGCCTTTCATATTTATTTAATGCTCTTAATATAGCCTCTATACTGGTTATGATATTTGTAAATGCACAGGCGGGAGTGCTGGCATTAATTGCATCACTTCTTGCAAGTACGGCATATTACTTTAAGAAAAAGCCGGAGGCAGGCCGCTATTTTATAGCTCTCAGTCAGATATCCAGAATGGTGAGAACCGGCAAGGATATTGAGAAGAAAAGGAAATCTTTTTCTGATATGCCTGATGAATTAAAAGGTGTTTTAAATAACATAGAGAGGGATACGGACATTATTTATCCTTCAATAAAAAATGACTGGCTGCTTCCTGATACAGGTGCCAATTCATCAATCGTTGAAGTTATAATGAATTACCTCAGAATGTTTACTCATGTTGATTTAATTCATTACAACAGGGCAATTAGGCAGATAAAGGGTAAGAGTAAAAATGTTCTCGCTCTTATGAATAACTTAGGATATCTGGAGCTTGTAATTTGTACGGCATCATTTAGAAAGGCCATCAAAAAGTATTCATATCCTGAATTTATTGAAGATGAGAATCAGGGAATAAATGTTGAAGGTATTTATCATCCGCTTATTAAGGATGCGGTACCAAATGATATAAGCAATGCGAAGAATGTGCTTATTACAGGATCAAATGCATCCGGTAAATCAACATTTCTTAAATCCATTGCATTAAATGCAATACTCAGCCAGTCTATTGCCACATCTGTTTCTGAAAAGTATTCTGCACCGATTTATAAGCTTTATTCATCCATGTCATTAAGGGATGATTACAAGACAAAGGGCAGTTACTACATGGTAGAAATCAGAGCATTAAAGAGAATTGTGGATGCGGCACAGAGCAGTAACATTCCTGTTCTTGCAATAGTAGATGAGGTTTTAAGAGGTACGAATACAATCGAGAGAATAGCAGCGGGATCTTCTATTTTAGAATATCTTGAAAATGAAAATACAAATACATTTGCTGCAACTCACGATATTGAAATTACCGATATATTAAAGGGTTCATATTCTAACTATCACTTCAGGGAATCATTTAATGAAGACGGTGATATTGAGTTTACATATAAATTGCAAAATGGAGCAGCTACTACAAGAAATGCCATTGCGCTCCTGGGTACTCTCGGATTTGATGATAAAATTATAGATAAGGCCAATAACAGAGCAAAAGAATTTATGGACACAGGAATATGGAAATAAAGGAGGACATAATGGGGAAAGAAGTAAAATGGCAAAGTGTTAATGAACTTAGAGAAAAGTTCCTGTCATTTTTTGAATCAAAGGATCATTTGAGATTAAATAGCTTCTCACTTGTTCCACACAATGATAACAGTTTATTACTTATTAACTCAGGTATGGCGCCACTTAAACCTTACTTTACAGGTCAGGAGGTTCCACCAAGAAGAAGAGTTACCACATGTCAGAAGTGTATCAGAACAGGTGATATCGAAAATGTAGGTAAGACAGCAAGACACGGTACATTCTTCGAAATGCTCGGTAACTTCTCATTTGGTGATTACTTCAAAACAGAAGCTATTCACTGGTCATGGGAATTCCTTACAGAGGTTGTAGGTCTTGATCCTGAAAGATTATATCCATCTGTATATTTAGATGATGATGAAGCTTTCGAAATCTGGAATAAGGAAATCGGTGTTCCTGCAGACAGAATCTACAGATTTGGCAAGGAAGACAACTTCTGGGAGCATGGTAAGGGACCTTGCGGACCATGTTCTGAAATTTACTATGACAGAGGTGAAAAGTACGGCACAGGTCCTGAGGACGTAATGGGCGGCGAAGGCGACCGTTTCATGGAAATTTGGAACAACGTATTTACTCAGTTCGAAAATGATGGCGAAGGCAACTACACAGAGCTTTCACAGAAGAACATCGATACAGGTATGGGTCTTGAGAGACTTGCAGTTGTAGTTCAGGATGTAGATTCTATCTTCGACGTAGATACACTTGAGCACCTCAGAAATGAAATCTGCAAGCTTGCAGGCATCGAATACAAGCAGGATCCTGTATCTGATATTTCTATCAGAGTTATTACAGACCATATTCGTTCAGTTACAATGATGGTTAGTGACGGTATCCTTCCATCAAATGAAGGCAGAGGCTACGTTTTAAGAAGATTACTCAGAAGAGCTGCTCGTCACGGCAGATTACTTAAGATTGACGGATTATTCCTTGCAGACTTAGCTAAGGTTGTAATTGCTGATTCCAGTGATGCATATCCACAGCTTGAAGAGAAGAAGGACTTCATCCTTTCAGTTATTGAAAGAGAAGAGGTTAACTTCAACGACACAATCGACAGGGGCCTTGCAATCTTAGATGAGATGATCGAAGACATTAAAAAGGCAGGAGTAACAGAGCTTTCAGGCGAAAATGCATTTAAGCTTTACGATACATATGGATTCCCTATCGATCTTACATTTGAGATTTTAGAGGAAAACGGTATCACTGTTGATATGGACGGCTTCAAGGAAGAGATGGAGAAGCAGAGACAGGCTGCCAGAAGTGCAAGAGCTGAAAGCAACTACATGGGTGCTGAAGAGACAATTTTCGACAACATGGATGCAGCAATCTGTTCAGAATTTGACGGCTATGAAAATCTTGAAGAAAATGGCAAGGTTCTCTGCATTACAAAGAGAGAAGCTCTTGATAACGATACATACAAGGATACAGAAGTAGTTCAGGCTCTTACGGAAGGTGAGCAGGGAACTATCATCGTTGATAAGACACCTTTCTATGGAACAATGGGTGGTCAGGAAGGTGATATCGGTATCATTACTGCTCCGGATGGTGAATTCAATGTAACATCTACAATTCACATTAAGGGTGGAAGAATCGGTCATATCGGTGTTGTTACATCAGGAATGATCAAGGAAGGCGATACAGTAGATCTTAAGGTAGATGCTGATAACAGAGCAAATACATGTAAGAACCACTCAGCAACTCACCTTCTTCAGGCTGCTCTTAAGAAGGTTCTTGGAAGCCATGTAGAGCAGAAGGGTTCTCTTGTTGACGGCGATAGACTCCGTTTCGACTTCTCACATTTCCAGGGACTTACCGAAGATGAGATTAAGGAAACAGAGCGCATCGTAAACAAGGCTATCGCAGACAACATTCCTGTTGAAACAAAGATTATGTCTCTTGAAGATGCTAAGAAGACAGGCGCTATGGCACTTTTCGGTGAGAAGTACGGCGACGAAGTAAGAGTTGTTGCAATGGGTGATGCTTCTATCGAACTCTGTGGTGGTACTCATGTTAAGAACACAGGTAACATCTCTAACTTCAAGATTATATCTGAAACAGGTATCGCTGCAGGTGTAAGAAGAATTGAAGCTCTTACAGGTGATGCATTAAAGAACTACTACGATGCATTAGAAGAAGAAATCAAGGAAGCTGCATCAATCGTTAAGTCTGAGCCATCAATGCTTCTTAACAAGCTCAACACTCTTATGGAAGACATGAAGAAGCTTCGTGCAGAAAATGAGAGCATTAAGGCTAAGCTTGCAGCAAGTGCAGTTAACTCAGCTGAAAGAGATGAAGAGACAATCGGCGACTACAAGCTCGTAATTCAGAAGCTTGACGGAGTTGCGGCAGGAGAGCTCAGAGACTTAGGCGATAAGATTAAGAACGAAATTGGTTCTGGTGTAATTCTTCTTATCAGTACTGTTGATGGAAATGTTAACCTTCTTGCAATGGCAAGTGATGATGCTGTTAAGGCAGGTGCACATGCAGGTAACCTTATTAAGTCGGTAGCAGGCGCTGTTGGCGGTAAGGGCGGTGGCCGTCCTAACATGGCACAGGCAGGTGGTAAGGATGCAGCTGGAATTGATGCATGTATCGACCTTGCTAAGTCAATTGCTAAGGAGCAGTTAGGCTGATAAATATATTCAGGTTTTATTTGCGAAATAATTTCATATTATCTTAAGAATTCTTAGGATTAATTGTAGTAAATAGTTCTTGACTAACGATATTAATATGCTATAATTGACAAATGCATATTGCTAGTACACTAAGATTTTTCTTAGAAAAAGAAGGGTGGGTTGAGAATGTCAAACGTAATCGTTAAGGAAGGCGAGTCTCTTGATAGCGCTCTTCGTAGATTCAAGAGAAATTGCGCTAAGGCAGGTATCCAGCAGGAAATCCGTAAGCGTGAGCATTATGAAAAGCCTAGCGTTCGTCGTAAAATGAAATCTGAAGCGGCTAGAAAACGTAAGTACAACTAATACCTAGAAACTGTCATCTGCTTTGCAGGTGGCAGTTTTTTATATTTTAAGAGAAAAATCGGACGATTTTATGTATAATATTCAACATATGACGTTTTGGATTTCTTAATTGAAAACAACTGTCCAATATAAGAAATTAAAAACAGTAAATGTTTTAGAACATAGATGATTAAAAACGATAAATTTTATAAATCATTTAAATCAGAATATAAAAATAAACCTATGCATAAAAATATTTTATTTTAGCAAAAGGTTTTAATAATAGAAAATACAGACAATAAGGAGCACCAGAAATCAGCTTATGGGAATGATAGAAGCAAGCCTGGAAATTCCTGTGGAATTGGCGGAAATAGTATTCGGACCACTTGACAGATATATCAAAAAAATAGAGAAGACACTTCAGGTTACCGTGTTACAGAGAGACTCATCAATTAAGATTATGGGTAATAACGAAACGGTATCTAAAGCGGTACATGTAATAAAAGCATTAAGTTCCCTTGCGGCTAATAAGGGTGAGCTTACAGAGCAGGATGTTGATTACTGCTTAAGCCTTTCAGAGGACGATAAGGAAGAAGAGATTGTCGAAATCGATAAGGACATAGTGGCAAGAACATTTTTAGGTAAGCCAATCAAGCCTAAAACATTAGGTCAGAAGCAGTACATTGACATGATTCGTGAGAAAATGATTGTATTTGGTATCGGTCCTGCGGGAACAGGTAAGACATATCTTGCCATGGCCATGGCTGTTAATGCATTTAAGAAAAATGAAGTTGAGCGAATTATTCTTACAAGACCTGCAATAGAAGCCGGTGAAAAGCTCGGTTTCTTGCCGGGAGATTTACAGTCAAAGGTAGATCCATATTTAAGACCACTCTATGATGCATTATTTGAAATCATGGGTGCGGAAAGCTTTAACATTAACCTTGAAAAGGGTCTTATTGAGGTTGCTCCACTGGCCTACATGAGAGGAAGAACTCTGGATAATGCATTTATCATTCTTGATGAGGCACAGAATACAACACCTTCACAGATGAAAATGTTCTTAACAAGAATCGGATTCGGCTCAAAGGTTATTGTTACTGGTGACGGTTCACAGAAGGATTTACCTCCTAATGTTAAGTCAGGTCTTGATGAAGCTGTGAAGATTCTTAAGGACATTCCTGAAATCGGATTTAACAAATTCTCTACAAGAGACGTAGTAAGACATCCTCTTGTACAGAGAATTGTAAAAGCATATGAAGACTATGAAAGAAGAGCTGCAAAGAGAGATGAAAAGAGAGAGGAGAAAAAATGAGCGTAATTATATCATATGAAACAGACGAAAAACTCGACCTTAACTACGAAGAGATAATTACAAATGTTGTAAATGGTGCAATCGAGTTTATTAACCTTCCATACAAGGCAGAAGTAAGCGTTGAGCTTTCTGATAACGCTGCAATTAAGGGTGTAAATAACGAATTCAGAGGAATTGACAGCGAGACTGACGTATTATCATTCCCAGCATTAGAATTTGAAACACCTGGCGATTTTGAGAGCTTAGAGGATGAGCTTGAAGCAGGTCATGCAGTATATTTTAACCCGGATACAGATGAGCTTATTCTCGGCGACATGATGATTTCAGTTGAAAAGGTTAAGGAACAGGCAGAAGAATATGGTCATTCTGAAACAAGAGAGCTTGCATTCCTTGTTGCTCACAGCATGTTCCATTTATTTGGATATGATCATATGTCAATTCCTGAAGCAGAAGAAATGGAAGAATTACAGAAGAACTTACTTGAAAAGCTTGGATATACAAGGGATAAGTAATGACAGTTGATGTTGCGATTATCGGTGGCGGTGCAGCAGGCCTTGCGGCAGGCATTGAAGCAGGCAGAAGAGGCCTTGGCACGCTGATTATTGAGCGTAATAATGAGCTTGGTAAGAAAATATTGCAGACAGGTAACGGAAGATGCAATATTTCTCATGTGGATGTAAAAAGCAGTGATTACAGCAGATACAATAACGCCAACCACAGAGAAGAATTTGTTAAAGAATTATTTGAAAATGTAAGTCAGAGTGAGATTACCAGATTTTTTGAAAATATCGGTATATTTATGATTCCGGAAATAGGTAAAACAGGTCAGGATATATATTTATATCCTGAATCTTTTACTGCGCTTTCTGTACGTAATGCACTGGTAAATGCAAGCCTTGAAGCGGGCTGTACACATGCTGCAGGCACATTTGTTAAGAATATCACTAAGAAAAATGATTTATTTACCATAGATTGTGAATGTAATGGCGAAAAAATCGTTTATAAGGCGAAAAATGTAATTCTCGCATGTGGAGGAAAGGCAGCTCCTAAAAGTGGAACAGACGGCAATTTATATGATATCTGCAGAAAGTTTAACCACTCCGTAACAAAACTCTATCCATCACTTGTGGGATTAAATTCTGACGATGAGCATATAGATTTACTTGGTGGCTGCAGAAGCTATTCTACAATTACTCTTATGTGCAAAGATAATGAAATGGCTAAGGAGACAGGAGAAGTTCAGTTTAATAAGAACGGCCTGTCAGGAATTCCTGTATTTCAGCTGAGTGCATATGGTGCAGATCTTTTAAGTAAGAACAGACCTGGAGATGTAAAGATTATTACAGACTTTTTACCACACCACAGTAAGGAAGAGCTTTACGGAATGGTTGACAGATGGTCTGAATCATTTGGCAACAGAAAGCTTAAGGATTTCTTCGGCGGTATATTAAATGGTAAAGTAGTTGCATTTATTGCCAGAAAGTTATCCATGGCTGCCGATAAGTCAGTTGCAAAGGTGGATAAAAGCAGACTCTATAACTTTGTTGATTATGCAAAGGAATGCGAATTTAATATTACGGGCAGTGCAGGATTTGATATTGCACAGGTTACTTCCGGCGGTGTGAATCTTTCAGAAATAAATCCTGAGACATGTGAATCAAAGATAGTTGAAAATCTGTATTTTGCCGGTGAAATTATGGATGTGGACGGACCATGTGGTGGATATAATCTGCACTTTGCATGGAGCAGCGGTATTGTAGCCGGAAAGAGCGTGCACTAAAATTCATCAAAGTGGTGTGCATTAAAACGAAGTGCATTGAAAGCATGAAAGCATCAATTAATGGCAAAACAAGAGGGTATTATGATAGTTATTAACCAGATTAAGGTAGAAGTTGATAAGAACAATTTTAATGACGCATCCAGAACAGATGCGTTAATTAAAAAGGACATAGCTAAAAAGCTCAGATTGAAGTCCGCTTCAGATGTTTCTGCCTATAAAATAATAAAAAAATCTCTCGATGCAAGAAAGAAACCTGTACTTTTCTATATTTACAGTGTTGTTCTTGATATGAAAATGCCACCAAAGGCAGATAAGAAATTCGTTTCGGATTATAAAAAGGAAAAATATAAATTCCCATATGCCGGCGCAGGAAATGTAGCACAGAAGTCAGGAAAGCGACCTGTAGTAGTTGGTTTCGGACCAGGTGGAATGTTCTCTGCATTATTACTTGCAAGAGCAGGGCTTAAGCCAATCGTTCTTGAAAGAGGCATGGATGCTGATTCCAGAAGCAGAGATGTGGAAGAATACTGGAATGGTGGAAAGCTTAAGCTCAATTCCAATGTTCAGTTCGGTGAAGGCGGTGCAGGTACATTTTCCGACGGTAAGCTCTATACGGGAATAGGAAAGTCAGCAGGAAGAGTTGATTTCGTACTTGAGACATTTGCAGATGCAGGTGCAAACGAAGATATCTTATATGAAGCTCATCCACATATCGGTACTGATGTATTGTGTGACGTAGTTAAGAATATAAGAAAAGAGATTATCAGCCTTGGTGGTGAGGTAAGATTTAATTCTTTATTTGACTCCATTAAGACAGAAAATGGAGAAGTTGTGGGATGTACTTATACTGACCTCACAGACAATACAACAAATTCTATTGAAACTGACTCCATTATTCTTGCCATAGGTCATTCAGCAAGAGACACATTCAGACTTCTCAGAGACAGCAATGTAAATATGGAAGCTAAGGGATTTGCCGTTGGTATGCGTGTAATTCACAAGCAGAGCATTATTGACCGATTTACATATGGTGACAGCAACGATGACGGAACATTTCCAGCATCAGATTACAAGCTGACAGCGCATACGGAAAATGGCAGAGGCGTGTATTCATTCTGTATGTGCCCCGGAGGTTATGTTGTTGATTCTTCATCTGAAAATGAGAGAATCTGCGTTAACGGAATGAGTTATTCTGACAGAAATTCAGGATATGCCAACTCAGCAATAATCGTTAACTGTGATCCGGGTGATTTCGGTGATGATTTATTTTCAGGAATGTATTTTCAGGAAGAGCTGGAGCATAAGGCATTTGTTGCAGGCCAGGGTAGAATTCCTGTTCAGAATTATGGAGATTACAAGACAGGTAAAGTTAGTGACAGCATAGATGAAAATGCTGCAATAAGAGGACAGTACACACTTTCCAATTTAAGAGATGTATTTCCTGATTTTGTAAATGATTCAATCATAGAAGCATTTGACATATTCAATAAGAGAATTGACGGCTTTAACGGTGCAGATACGGTATGTGCTGCAGTGGAGAGCAGAACTTCAAGTCCTGTGCGAATCTTAAGAGATGAATATGGCCATTCCAACACTAAAGGTCTTTTCCCATGTGGAGAGGGTGCAGGATATGCAGGCGGAATAACAAGTGCAGCGGTTGACGGAATTAAATGTGCGGAAAATGTCGCCGCATTTTTATGTGAAAAGAATGATTAAAATTTTCATGATGATTTACAAAATGAATTTCTTGTAATAAGTTAGAAAAAGATTTTTAAGTGATAATTATCGTGAGGAATTTATAAAAGATATATCAACGGATATATAAAGATTTAAAAGGATATATTAAAAGATAGTAACGGATATGGGAGTTTAAGTATGTCGTATACAGCATTATATAGAAAATGGCGACCTGAGACATTTTCTGAGGTCAAAGGACAGGATGCCATTGTAAAAACATTGAAAAATCAGGTGGCTACATCACATACAGCCCATGCATATCTTTTCAACGGTACAAGAGGTACCGGTAAAACCAGTGTGGCTAAGATTATGGCCAAGGCCGTAAACTGTGAAAATCCTATTGACGGTGAGCCATGCCTTAAGTGCAACACATGTCTTTCAATTGCAAAAGGCTCTAATTTAAACATCAGGGAAATTGATGCAGCGTCAAACAACGGCGTAGATAACATAAGAGAGATTAAAGAGGATGTTATTTACAAGCCTACAAGCGGAAAATACAAGGTTTACATTATCGATGAGGCACACATGCTTTCACCCGCTGCCTTTAACGCACTGTTAAAGACACTGGAAGAGCCGCCTGAATATGTAATGTTCATTCTTGCAACTACAGAGATAAGTGCAATTCCTGTAACCATATCTTCAAGATGTCAGAGATATGACTTTAAGAGAATCGGCATTGATACAATTGCACAGCAGCTTACAGAACTTGCGGAAAAAGAAAATATTCTCATTGAAGATAAGGCTGTAAGATATATTGCAAGAAGTGCAGACGGAGCCATGCGAGATGCGTTATCTCTCCTTGACCGATGTGTTTCATTTTCCATCGGTAAGGAAATAACATACGAAAGTATTCTGGATATACTTGGTGCGGTGGACATAGATACATTTGCGGAGATGTATAATCATCTTAAAGAGGGAAATGTATTAGCTTCACTTGAAGTATTAAAAAAGGCACTTGAAGACGGTGTAGTAATTAACAGATTTATAAATGATCTGGTGGACTACTTAAGAAATGTTCTTCTTATAAACTGTTCCATGGATGAAAATGGCAATATTCCTGAAGAGCTTATGCCTGACCTTTCAGACATGAATCTTCAGCGTTTAAAGGAAGATGCAGCGGGTTCTGATCCTGATACGGTTATGTACTTTATCAGGGAGCTTTCAGAGCTTTCTGAGAAAATAAAGAAATCAAACCATAAGAAGACACTTGTTGAGGTTGTCATAATTAAGCTCTGTACTAATAAGTATTTTACGGGTGAGAGTTCAGGCAGCGGTGACGGTGCCAATACTGATGTTATAAAGAGACAGGCTGAGGCCATAACTGCCTTAGGGCAGGAAATGGAGCGATTAAAAACTCAGATAGAAAATATTGCACAGGCGAGTCCTGTTACATATGTGACTGCTGATAGTAACAGCGCAGACAGGGATGTTAAAAAGCAGGCTCAGATGAATCCTGTTGTAAAGAGAGATCTGGACAGCCTTTCAAATGGCGAGATAAGCCTTGCACAGGCATGGGATTCTATAATGACCGTATACTTTGACACATATAAGCAGAGTATACCGGCCCACTTCAGAAATACAGGTAAATTCGTGTCCTATTCAGATGATAGACATGAAATTACATATGTGATAAAATCCCAAATGTATTCTGACAAGCTTAAGAGCGTAGATGAAGAAACGGGTAAAACTTATTTAGAACTCTTAAGGGAGACAATTACTGAACTTACGGGCATTGATAATATCAGCATTGAATTATCTGAGGAGAGCAATGTCAACAGGTTCAACACTTATACTGATATAAGCGAATTAGTTAAAACTAATATAGAAATTGATGATAGAGAGGAAAATGTTTAAATGGCTAAAAGAGGTTTTGGTGGAATGGGTGGAGGAATCCCAGGCAATATGAACAATCTTATGAAGCAGGCTCAGAAGATGCAGAAGCAGATGGAAGAGCAGCAGGAACAGCTTCAGTCAATGGAATTTGAAGCAAGCGCAGGCGGTGGTGCAGTAACTGTTGCCGTAAGCGGTAAGAAGCTTGTAACAAAGGTTGTTATTGATCCAGATTGCGTTGATCCGGACGATGTTGAAATGCTCCAGGATCTTATCCTTGCTGCTACAAATGAGGCTCTTAACAAGGCTGAAACAGAGGCTCAGAACAAGATGGCAGGTATTACAGGCGGTTTAGGAGGCTTCATGTAATATGGAGATCTACAGTCGCTATATAAAGAGACTGACAAGCGAGCTAATGAGCTTACCAGGTGTTGGAGCAAAAAATGCCCAACGCCTGGCTTTTTATATTCTGAATCAGCCTAAGGAAAATGTTCAGTCTCTGGTAGATGCAATTACTGAAGCAAGAGACAATATCCATTACTGTAAAGAGTGCATGTGTCTTACAGATGAAGAAATCTGCCCAATCTGTGCAGATTCCACAAGAGACCACAACACAATTATGGTAGTTGAACAGACAAGAGATATGGCAGCTTACGAAAAGACAGGTAAGTACAACGGTGTATATCACGTATTGCACGGTGCCATTGCTCCGCTTCAGGGAATTACGGAAGAAGATATAAAGTTAAAAGAATTAATTACAAGAATAGCAAATGAACCTATAAAGGAAGTAATTATCGCTACAAACTCAAGTCTTGAGGGCGAGACTACAGCCATGTATATAAGTAAGATTCTTAAAAATGTCGATATCAAGGTAACAAGAATTGCCAGTGGTGTTCCTGTAGGCGGAGACCTTGAATATATCGATGAAGTAACACTGCTTAGAGCCCTTGAAGGAAGAACAGAGCTGTAATCTGTTTTATAAACATTTAATCATATTTAAAAATCATATTATTTTACATAGTTTTTTTACTGTGTTAAACTAAAATATGTGTTTAATTTACATAGAACAGATAGCATTAGATAAATGCTTTAAATATAGATTCATTTTAGAGGGGCAATTTCAGTGGATAAATACGAAACTGGGTTAAGAATCCAAGAAATAAGAAATGCATACGAAGATAAAAATTTCATTAAGGCTGCAGAGCTGGCAAAGGATGTTGATTGGAGCAAAATCAAGGAGTGGATTCCGCTTGCCATGATGGTTGACGTGCAGGAACAGGTTGGTGATCTTGAAGAAGCAAGAGATATGGCCATCCTTGCATATAATCGTAACTTAGGTGGTAGAAAGTTACTTTACAGACTTACTGAGATTTTCATTAAGCTTGGAGATTTTGAGCACGCTGAAGAGTTATTTAATGAATACTCTAAGGTAGCGAGACATAATTCAAGCAGATATATTTTAGAGTATCACTTACTCAGAGCTAAGAAGGCTCCAAATGCTGAGCAGATTAAGGTGCTTGAGAAGTTCAGAGATAAAGAGATTGATGAGCATTACATGTACAAGCTTGCAGGTCTTTATGCTAAAAACGGCGAGGAAGACAAGGCAATCAAGATTTGTGATGAAATCAGTCTCTGGTTCTTGGACGGAGACTATGTTGAGGGTGCCGTTAAATTAAAGAAGAGATTAGGCGGTAAGCTCAATGCAGCTCAGGAGAAGGTATACGAAGCAGCTAAGGTTAGAGAAGAAGATCTTGAAAAGACAAGAGAGATGACATTTGCTGAGCAGTTAAAGCTTGCAAGAATGGAAGTTGGTTCAGCAAATGATAAGGAAGAGTCTAAGCTTGGTGACGGACTTCTCGACAGTGCAAAGTCTAATGCGGACAAGGATGATATGGATCAGTTCGTTGAAGCTCTTAAGGCACAGGGCGGACAGGATGAAGGCTTTGACGCAGAGAAAGAATACGGTTCAGAAGCAGTATTTGATCTTACACCAAAGAAGAAGTCAGGAAGCTTTTTCTCAGCTTTATTTAAGGGAATGCGCAATCGTAACGAAGATAAGGTTACTGATGAAGATCTTAAAGATGAGGATCTTTATGACAGCTCTTACTTCAAGGACGACGATCAGAAGATTCAGGAAATCGTTGAAGAGAAGGTTACTAAGAGTAATATTGATATTACAGATGAGAAACCGGCAGTTAACGAAGAACCTGCAGCTGGTGAAGAATCAGCAGTCAGCGAAGAGTATGTACCTGAATTCGAAAATGATGACTATAGAAAGTTTATCAATAACGACTTAGAAGATGAAAAAGAAGAGCCTGATGTATTTGGCGATGATGACGATACAGAGGACGAAGATGAAGCAGAAGAATTTGCTTTTGAAGAAAAGAAAGAACCTACTGATGAATTACATACAGATGCATTAGTTGCTGAAATGGCAATTAAGGCTGCTTTAAATGAGAGTGATGCTGCACCTGTAAGCACTGCAGATGCCATAGCTGATAAATTAGCAGATACTACAGAAGCTGAAGACAAGCAGGATGAAGTTGAAGCCGTTGCTGAAACGGAGGTAAATGCAGAAACTGTTGCTGAGGCTGAGGAAAGTGCTGAAACTGCAGCTGAGACAGAAGCTAACTCAGAGGTTGCAGCTGAAACAGAAACAGTTGATGAAGCTGAATCTTCTGAAGATGCACCTGCTGAAGAAACAGCTGACAAAGATGAAAATACTTCAGGCTTCTCTGATTCACTTAAGAGTGTTATTGACGGTGCTAAAGAGCACTTACATAAGGGATATTCTGACATGATCAGTACTGAAAGCCTTGTTTCAGTACCTGAGATTCATGAGAGACTTGGAATTCGTGAGGAATTAAGTGCTGACGTAAGCAAGATTATGTCTGAAGAAGCTGCTAGTCCTGTAGTGGGAAATGCAGTTCCTGAAGAAGAGGAACAGATTGAAGGTCAGATGAATCTCACAGAATGGATTGAAGCTGAGAGAGAGAGAAAGTATGCAGACCGCAATACTAAGGAATTCTCTATTTCTGAACTTGAAAGAGCATTAGATGAGATTGAAGACAAGAGTAAGGCATACGATAAGTTAATGGAAGAGCAGAAGCGTCTCGCAAGAGAAGCGGGTGAACCATTTAATGAATCAGTTGCCAAGAGAAATGTAGAATTTGCATTATCTGTAAGATCAGCAAGAACAGACCTTGATATCAGAACAGGTAAGGCGCAGGCAATGAACGAAGTAGACGTTCAGGAGAAATTCTTCACACAGCCTGAAGCTGAACTTGATGATACAGGATCTACAAATGAAATAATTGCTGAAATCGTTAAGATGGGCATTGATGCACCTGAAGATAAGCTTAAGGTATTTGCCATAGCATTTGCCGATATTAATCCTGAAAGTGTTAACATTCAGATTGATAAGGCACCTAAGAAGGTTGTAAGTGCTGCAAACGTTCTCTACGATTACTTCATGGGTAAGGAAATCACAGATGAGCCTGTTGAAGAGCAGAAGATTTCTGCAGAAGGTGTTACACCGGATGTTGCAGCTCCTGCAGCGGCAGTGGCTATCCCTTCTATAGCTAATGTTATTGCATCAGAAGCTCCAGAGGCTGAGAAGGATAATGTAGAAGAGACAACTCCTGAGGAAGAAGTTACTGCATCTTCAGCTGAGGATACACAGGAAGAAGTTGTCGATACAACTGCAGCAGAGCCTGAGACAGTTGCCGAAGAGAATCCGGTAGATTCAAATTCTATAGAAGATGATGACAACTATGAATATTCAAATGTTCCATCAGATGTATTAAAGGACAGTGCATTTAAGGCATTTGATGCTGATGAAATAAAGGATTCAGTATCACCTAAGTTAATGCCTGGTGATACAGTTGAATTACCTGTTGCTGAGACATTTGCGGCTATTTCAGAGCCTGAAACTAATGAGGAGTCTAAGATTGATCCGGGAATTATTCCACCTGTGTCAGACTTCATTACTGGATATAAAGAACCCGGATATTTAAAACCTGAAGAAGATGAAGTTGAGCAGCCACAGGTTCATGTTACAATTCCGAAAACTGAAAATGCTCATGTTGAGGATGTTCAGGAAGCTACACCGGTTCAGACAGAGGATGTACAGCAAGCTGAAGATGTTGAACTGGAAGCAGAAGTTCAACCAGAGGCTGATGATGTTCAGCAATCTGAACAGGCTGCACCTGAACAGCATGATGAAATGACTCCTCCTAACGGAAGAATCGGTGAGACAGTAGTTATCCCAAGAGAAGCTATTGCAGAGGCAATGAGAAACAGTGCTGATAATGCAGGCAGTGATGTTCCATATCAGAATGTTGTTATTACAGATGCAACAAGAAATAAAGTAATGGATCTTTTTGATGCATATGTAGATCTTCCTGGTGTTACAGAGGAATTACATGAGTTCATCAATGATCTTCCAAAAGAACTTGCTAAGAAGGATTCTTCATCAGGTAACATCATCATTACAGGAAATAACATGTCAGATAAGACTGCATTTGCTAAGCTTATTGCAAGAGCAATCGACATGATTGATCCTAATACAAGAAGAAAAGTAGTTAAGACTACAGGTGATACACTTAACAAGTACGGTTTTGCCAGCAGTGCAGATAAGCTCAGAGGCAAGATTCTCATTATTGAAGATGCTGCAAGCATTCTTCCTGCAGTTGCAGAAGAGTTACTTCAGAGCTTAAAGCAGGATACAGACAGATTATTTGTTATCCTTGAAGATTCTGATGCTGAAATGGAAGTTCTTCTTAAGTTCAATCCTTTAATGGAGTATACATTCAATCACAGAATTATTCTCAGACAGTATTCTGTTAACGAACTTGTTGATATCTTCAGGGAAATCGCTAAGAGAGACGGATATACTGTAAGTGATGACGGATTATTAGTTCTTTACTTATCACTTGATAAGCTTCGTTCAAAGAATAATAATGTATCAATGGATGAAATTAATGACTTAGTTGATCGTGCAATTGCACATAACAAGAAGAGAACATCTAAGGGTGGCGGACTATTTGGCAGAAAGAAGAAAATTGCTGACAATAAGGAACTCACTGACGAAGATATTAAGATTTGATGATATTCCTGTGAATATTTTTAGATTTTTAAGACTATATTCAGAGTATATTTAATCAATTAATCAGATATAATAAAAAATCAGCCGTGGGCATTGCCTGCGGCTGTTTTTTATGGGGAAATTATTTGCAATTTGAGTGCTAAAAATATATGATAAAGTAAGGTAAATGTGTAATAAAAATCATGTATACATGTGAACTGAATAAACTTTATTTTTCGGAGGAAAATATGAGTAATATAGATGAATTATCAATTAATGCAATTCGTTTTTTATCAGCAGATGCAATCCAGAAGGCTAATTCAGGACATCCGGGACTTCCACTCGGTTGTGCAGCCATTGGATATGAATTATTTGCAAACAACATGAAGCACAATCCAAAGAACCCTGACTGGGCAGGCAGAGACAGATTTATTCTCTCAGGCGGACATGGATCTATGCTTCTTTACTCACTTCTTCATTTAACAGGTTACGGCCTTACAATTGAAGATCTTAAGAACTTCAGACAGATGGATTCAAAGACACCAGGACATCCTGAGTATGGCTATACAGTTGGTGTAGAAGCTACAACAGGTCCTCTTGGACAGGGTATGGGTATGGCAGTTGGTATGGCTATGGCTGAAAAGCACATGGCATCTGTATTTAACAAGCCTGGATATCCAATCGTTGATAATTACACATATGTACTCGGTGGTGACGGATGTATGATGGAAGGTGTTTCATCAGAAGCATTTTCACTTGCAGGCACGCTCGGACTTGATAAGCTTATCGTACTTTACGATTCAAATAAGATCTGTATCGAAGGCAGCACAGATAACGTATTCGCTGAAAATGTAAATCAGAGAATGGAAGCTTTCGGTTTCCAGACAATTACTGTATCTGACGGTAACAACATCGAAATGATCAGAAAGGCCATTGAAAAGGCTAAGGCTGATACAAAGAGACCTTCATTTATCAACATCAGCACAACAATCGGATATGGTTGTCCAAATGTTGCAGGTACAGCTGACTGTCACGGTTCACCTCTCGGTGATGACAACATTGCTCAGATGAGAAAGAATTTAAACTGGCCTCTTGAAGAAGCATTTGCAGTTCCTGATGAAGTATACAAGAACTACGAAGAGAAGATGAAGAAGGGTGCTGAAAGTGAAGCCGAGTGGAATGCTTTATTTGAGAAGTATGCAGCTGAGTATCCTGAATTAAAGACAAAGTGGGATGAGTACCACAACGGATATAATCTTGATGAGTTATTTGCAAGTGAAGATTACAATGCAAATGCTGAAAAGGCTGAGGCTACAAGAAGCTCTTCAGGTGTAATCCTTAACAAGATCAAGGAGCATATGCCTAACCTTATCGGTGGTTCAGCTGACCTTGCTCCATCTAACAAAACATACATGAAGGGTGCAGGCGATTTCGGTCATGACAGCTATGAGGGATGTAACCTTCATTTTGGTGTAAGAGAGCAGGCTATGGGCGCTATCGTTAACGGTATTGCACTTTACGGCGGACTCAGAGTATTCGCTTCTACATTCTTTGTATTCAGTGACTACTTAAAGCCAATGATCAGAGTTGCAGCTCTTATGAAGCTTCCTATCACATATGTATTTACACATGACAGTATCGGTGTTGGTGAAGACGGACCTACTCATGAGCCAATCGAGCAGCTTGCACAGTTCAGAGCAATGCCTGGCGTAAGTGTAATGAGACCATGTGACAGAAGAGAAACAGCTGCTGCATGGAAGTATGCAATGGAAAGCAAGAATGAGCCTGTTATCCTTGTTCTTTCAAGACAGAACTTAGCACAACAGGATACATCATCTGCAGACATCAGCAAGGGTGCATATATTTTACAGGATTCAAAGAATGAAGTTCCTGAACTTATCCTTATGTCAAGCGGTTCTGAAATCGGAATCACTGTTGAAGCAGCTGATAAGTTAAGAGCTGACGGCGTTGATGTAAGAGTTGTAAGTGTTCCATGTATGGATCTTTTCGAGAAACAGTCTAAGGAATACAAGGAAAGCGTACTTCCTGATGCTTGTAGAAAGAGAGTTTCTGTTGAAGCACTTTCAAGCTTTGGATGGGCTAAATATACAGGTCTTGACGGAGCAAATGTTGCAATCGACAGATTTGGTGAATCTGCTCCTGCAGGCCAGCTTTTCGAGCATTTTGGATTTACATCAGAAAATATCGTAAACACATGTAAGGATATTTTATAATCAGAATTTTTAACGAAAATATTTAAAATATATTTAATATTTAAAATGTTTAATATAGACGAAGAATTAAAAAAGCTTCCCGAAAAGCCCGGAATATATATTATGCATGGTGAAAATGATGAAATAATATATGTTGGAAAAGCCAAGATACTTAAGCGAAGAGTAAAGCAATATTTTCAGAACAGCAAAAAGCATTCTCAGAAAATCGAGTATATGGTCACTCATATTACGAGATTTGAATATATTGTGACTGATACGGAGCTTGAGGCACTTGTACTGGAATCTAATCTTATCAAGGAGCACAGACCGAAATACAACACTATGCTCACGGATGATAAGACCTATCCGTTTATCAAAGTAACGGTTAAGGAAAAGTATCCAAGGGTTATGTTTTCACGAGATGCAAAGCATGATTCCAACAAATATTTCGGGCCTTATACTTCAGCCTATGCAGTAAAGGAGACAATTGATTTACTGTGCAGGCTTTATAAGATAAGAACATGCAACAGAAGACTTCCTCAGGATATTGATAAGGAAAGACCATGCCTGGACTATCACATTGGAAAATGTTCCGCTCCATGTGCAAGCGGTATGATTACTGAAGAGGAATACAGAGCCCAGATTGATGAGGTTATTAAGTTCCTTAAAGGTAATTACAAGCCTGTACTGGATTCTCTTACTGAGAAAATGCAGGCACAGGCGGAAGCCATGGAATATGAAGAAGCTGCCAAAACAAGAGATTTATTAGATCTTGTTAGACAGATTACCCAGAAACAGAAGATTACCGGTGACAATAATGAAGACCGTGATGTTATTGCATATGCCATGAAAAATGGTGAATGTGTGGTTTCGGTATTCTTTATCAGATCCGGTAAGTTACTGGGCAGGGATCATTTCCGAATGGATGTGGCAGATGGTGATGACGGCAATATTATATTGTCTCAGTTCCTGAAGCAATATTACGGAGGAACACCTTATATACCGGATATCATTTCTCTTGAGACGGACATTGATGATAAGGAAGTTATCGAGGAATGGTTATCCGCCATAAGAAAGAAAAAAGTTGTAATTATTACGCCTAAAAAGGGATTTCACGAAAAGCTTGTTACCATGGCTAAGGAAAATGCTCTTTTAATTCTTGAAAAGGATGCGGAACGCATTAAGAGAGAAGAGGCCAAAACCACAGGTGCAATGCAGGAAATAGCTGATATTCTTGGGATTGACCATATTTCCAGAGCTGAAGCCTATGACATTTCCAATACCAATGGTGTGGAATCTGTAGGTTCCATGGTTGTATTTGAGGACGGAAGACCTAAGAAAAATGATTACCGTCGTTTTAAGATTAAGACGGTTAAGGGGCCGGACGATTATGCAAGTATGAAGGAAGTTCTTACAAGAAGATTTAGCAGAGCCATTGTGGAACAGAGCGAAGGCGACAGCAAAACCAGCTTTTCCAAGCTGCCGGATATTATTTTAATGGACGGTGGAAGGGGACAGGTCAATATCTGCCTTAAGGTGCTTAAGGAATTAAATCTTCACATTCCTGTTGCCGGTATGGTAAAGGACGACACCCACAGTACAAGAGGCTTATATTATAACAATGTGGAAATGCCAATAAGCACAAGATCTGAAGGATTTAAGCTTATTACAAGAATACAGGATGAAGCCCACAGATTTGCAATAGAATATCATAAGAAGCTCCGTTCCAAGGTTCAGGTTAATTCCGTTTTAGACGATATAAAAGGAGTGGGACCTGCCAGACGAAAGGCTCTTATGAAATATTTTATGGATATCGACAAGATAAGAAATGCAGATGTGGATGAACTTTTAAAGGTTGACGGAATGACCGCCACAGTGGCACATGCAGTATATAATTATTTTCACTAACATAACAGTTACATGACATATCTTTTATGTTATATGAGAAAGGGGAGAATATGAGCGACATTAATAAAGATCAAATAACTCTCAATAAGAACAAAAGATGGTGGAGTAAGTTCGGTAAATGGATAATCACTGCAATATGCGTTGCCGGTGGTATAGTTGCCATTGTTCTCGCTGTTGTATTTGGCGGTGGGGGTTCAGGTGCTCCTGCTAAAACTGATAAAGAGGAGACAACAGAAACTGCAGAAACTACAACAGCTGCACCTTCAAAGCTTGAAGGACAGATTTTTAAGCTTTCAGGTACAGTTGCAGCTGAAGACTTTGTAAATCAAGGAGTTTTCCAGGATTCTGCATTTATCGGTGATGACTTATTCGACTACTTAGCAGGATATAGCTTAATTGATCAGTCAAGAGTATTTGCCAAGGAAGGCGCAAAGACTGAAGATGGACTTGCAAGTGTAGATAAAGTTAAGGCTTTAAATCCTAAAAAGGTATTTATCAACTACGGAAGAAATGATCTTAATTTTGGAAATGGCAGAAATGCTGAAACTACATCGGATGCGGTAACTGAACTTGTTACAAAGTTAAAGGAGGCATTACCGGATGCTACTATTTATGTTGTTTCAATGATGCCAATTACACAGGATCTTGAAATCTCAAATGGTACATACCATACAGAGAAGGATGTTGATGCTCTTAATACAGCACTTTCAACAAAGACAACTGCAGCAGGTGCCAACTACATTGACATTACAGCACCATTTAAAAAGAACAATGGTTATTTAAATGATGACTACACAGCTGACGGTTATACAATAAGAAAAGCTTACTTCCCATTCTTATTAAATGGAATTGCCAAGACAATAAATAATGGACAGTAATTGATTGTTAAAAATGTGATAGCAGAAGTGAAAGCGCAAAAAGCTCAGTGGCATATGTTAAAGCATAAAAAAAAGCTTAGGCCGAAAGGCCTAAGCTTTTTTTATTTATATCGAAGTTTATTGTAAGTAAGATACAATCTCAGGATATTATCTCAAATGGATAACATCTGATATATCGAACCTAATTACACTAACTCAGCGATTGTGTAGATAAGGTTCTTTGTATCCTGCCATCCGAGACATGGATCTGTAATAGACTGTCCGTAAACACCGTTTCCGATCTTCTGGCATCCGCCAACGATGTAACTTTCAATCATTAAGCCCTTAACGATAGACTTGATATCATTAGAAATCTGTCTGTTGTGCATGATTTCCTTAGCGATTCTAACCTGCTCCATGTACTGCTTGTTTGAGTTGCTGTGGTTTGTATCAATGATAACAGCGTGGTTAGCAAGGTTACGCTCATTGTACATGTTGAAAAGATTCATAATATCTTCATAGTGATAGTTAGGAATATTTCTGCCATGCTTGTTAGTAGCACCTCTTAAAATAGTATGAGTAAGAGGGTTACCTGATGTCTTAATTTCGCTGTTTCTGTAAATGAATTCCTGCTCTGACTGAGCTGCAGTTACAGAGTTAAGCATAACGCTTAAGTCACCACTTGTAGGGTTTTTCATACCTACAGGAATGTCAAATGCACTTGCAACAAGTCTGTGCTGCTGATTTTCTACAGATCTTGCACCTACAGCTACATATGAAACGATATCGTCGAGGTATGCAGCATTTTCAGGGTAGAGCATTTCGTCAGCTGTCATAAAGCCTGTCTGTGTTGCAACATGAAGATGAAGATTTCTGATTGCAATAAGACCTGATAAAAGATCAGATGTCTTTTCAGGATCTGGCTGATGGAGCATTCCCTTGTAACCGACACCTGTTGTACGAGGCTTATTTGTGTAGATTCTTGGAATGATGATGATCTTGTCAGCTACTTTTTCCTGAACCTTTCTTAATCTCTCAACATAATCAAGAACAGCTTCTCCATTATCTGCAGAACAAGGACCAACAACTAATAAGAACTTATCAGAATCACCTGTGAAAATCTTAGCTACTTCCTTATCAAATGCAGCCTTCTGCTCAGCGAAGCCTTCAGGAACAGGGTACATTGTTTTGATCTCTGTTGGATCAGGAATTTTTTTAACTAAGTTGAAACTCATATTATGTCCTCCTATTAATAATCTACATATAAAACTTTAAAAATAGAACGCTTTATAAGCGATTGAATTTTAAACAAAAACAATTTATATATGATTAAATTATTAAAAACACAATTGAAATCATGCATTTAAAAGTGAATCATATTTCAAATATTTATCAAATATATTGTTTATCTTTATAAATAAGTGATGGTTCATATATTAGCACAACGACAGTATAAAATAAACAAAAATTAATGTATAAAACTTGTAAAACAAGGTATTTACAGGGCATTGATTACATATTGGGAAATCAGCATGGAAATGAGCTTCATGCTTTCGAAATCGTAAGGTAAAAGTGTCTTGTTATATAGCGTTCCATAATGTTATAACAATATTCAAATTTATATATGTAATGAATTTAAAACTTGATCAGGTTTAACTAAAAAGTATAACTGAAAAGGGAATAATAAATGAGAGAATTTAAGAGAAAAATGATGGCACTTGCCGCTGCATCTGCTGTGAGTGTACTCGCTGTAAGCAGCACAGTGGTATATATGCAGATAATGTAAATTCAAATCAGGACAATGCACCTGCCATAGGTGCTCCTGCAAATGATGATAACACATTGGAAGTATATGCTGATCCTGCTGATGAAGCCTGAGTTGTATTTAATGGAACAAATTTCCCGGATGCAACTTTCCGTGCATATTTGTCAACTACTTTTGGTTTTACAGAGGGAATGACTCTGACAAGTGTGCAGTTAAACAGAGTTTCAGCTGTTGATGTTCGTAGTAAAAACATCACCTCTTTAAAAGAAATTGAGTATTTTAAAAATCTTCAAATGTATATCATGGCAGTCATTTATATTATTAAATTTTAAATCTTTGTGTTATACTCTTTAAGTTATAGTCATAAATACATAATATTTAATGTACTACTATATGAAATAAGTTCATTTAACAGAATGTATTGCAATTGAATGCATTAATTAAAAGCCTTTTGGGCTTACAGGAACGGGGTATAAAACTATGACCAATGTTGAATTTTTTATAGATAATGACAATAAAATATATAGTTTTAAAGTAACAGGTCATGTTGATTTTGCGTTAGACGGGGATGATGCCCTTTGTGCGGCTATTTCAACTCTGGTTTCACACACAATCGGACAGGTACATGAATTTACGGATGATCCATGTGAAAATATAGTAGATGAAGATATTCCTATGGTTGTTTTCAAGCTTACAGGAGATGAAATATCAGATCTAAGCTACATTTTCATGGAAAGTTTAGCATCATCAGTTGATGATTTGGCAATGATGCATCCGGATTACATTAAGGTTAGTTATACAGAGAGTTAATTATGTTTGCAGATAGAACGAGAATTTATATTCAATCAGGAAAAGGTGGAGACGGTCATGTCTCATTCAGAAGAGAATTATATGTGCCAAACGGCGGACCGGATGGCGGTAATGGCGGTAATGGCGGTGATGTAATATTTGAAGTGGATAAGGGTATCAATACTCTTGGCGACTTCAGATTTAACAGAAAGTACAAGGCTGCCAGTGGTGAAGAAGGCGGTAAGAGACGTTGTACAGGTAAAAATGGTGAAGATATCATCCTTAAGGTACCTGAGGGAACAGTTATTTACGATGACGAATCAGGCAAGGTAATTGCCGATATGTCAGGAGAGAATGACAGAATGGTTCTCCTTAAGGGTGGAAGAGGCGGTAAGGGAAATATGAACTATGCCACTTCAACAATGCAGGCTCCACAGTACGCACAGCCGGGTGGAGAAGCTAAGGGACTTTGGATCAGAATGGAGCTTAAGCTTATTGCTGACGTTGGTCTCGTAGGTTTCCCAAATGCAGGTAAGTCTACATTCTTATCATCAGTTACAAGAGCAAAGCCTAAGATTGCCAACTATCCTTTCACAACACTTGATCCAAACCTTGGAGTAGTTGATGTGGATGGTTCTAAAGGATTTGTTATTGCGGATATTCCGGGACTTATTGAAGGTGCCGCAACAGGTGCAGGCCTTGGTTTTGAGTTCCTTCGTCACATTGAAAGAACAAGACTTTTAATTCACATTGTGGATATTGCAGGAATTGATGGAAGAGATCCTGTTGATGATATCGAAAAGATTAATAACGAATTATACAATTACGACAAGACAATTCTTGATAAGCCACAGGTTATTGCAGCTAACAAGATTGACTGTCTTACAGAAGAAGAGTTAGAAGAGAGAATTGCCGATATTAAGAAAAAGTATGGCGAGGATATGCAGATTTTCCCAATTTCTGCTGCAACAGGACAGGGCGTTAAGGAATTATTATATAAGGTAAATGATTTACTTGAGGAATTACCTAAGGAAGAAATCAAGTTTACACCTGAAATTGACCTGGATGCTATGTTCAGCGATGGCGAGGATGAGCCATTCTATGTAGAAAGAATTGATGAGACAACATATAGCGTATCAGGACCAAGAGTAGACAAAATGTTAGGATATACAAACCTTGATTCTACAAAGGGATTTCTTTTCTTCCAGAAGTTTATGGAACAGAACGGTATCATCAAAGAACTCAAAAAACTTGGACTTTCTGAAGGTGATACAGTAAGAGTAAGTGATTATCTCGACTTTGAGTACTATGAAGGAGATGGAGAAGAATTATTATGACAAGCAAAGAAAGAGCATATTTAATTAAGTTATCAAGTAATTTAAGTCCTGTATTCCAGCTTGGAAAGGAAGGATTTACACCTGAGGTTACTAAGGCTTTATTAGAGGTTTTAGAAGCAAGAGAGCTTATTAAGATCAATATCCTTAAGAACTCACCTGAAGATCCAAAGGAAGTTGCAAGACTTATTGCTGAGAGAACATCATCAGAACTTGTTCAGGTTATAGGAAGAAAGGCCGTACTCTATAAGCCTAACAAGGATCCTAAAAAGAGAAAAATTGAATTAAATGGCTGATGTTGTTAACAAAAGGATACGACGTGTAGGCTGGATTGACATTGCCCGTGGAATATGTATGTTAGCCATAATCGCCGGGCATTTCGGAGTGAACTGGATTGGCAATATAGTATTCCTTTTTCATTTGCCGGTATTTTTTATATTAAGCGGTTATCTTTTTAAAGATGTTCCTCTTACGGCAGGATATATTGCAAAAAAATTTAAAACATTTATGCTTCCATATTTTATATCATGTTTTGCAATAATAATTATTGATGCAATAGTTCTAATTATTCACGGTGATGATTCTATTGCGTCGATAACAGGGAAAATTGCTGATGATTTTACAAGAAGTATATGGGCGTCTGGGTCGTGCACTAAGTTTGGCGATATAGATTTAGGTGGAAGAATAGGAGCGATATGGTTTCTTCCGGCCTTGTTTTTTGCGACTATATTTTTTTCAATTATAAAACGATTAATAAAGAACATATACATACAGGGGGGGGTAATTGCCAGCCTGGCTCTTGTTGCGTATATTACAGCAAGTCAGATTTGGTTTCCTTTTAGTATACAGTCGGCAATGTTTGCTTTACCGTTTATGTATGCAGGGTATGAAGTAAAACATAATCCGAAAATATTGGCAGGCATTAACAAATTTGCTTTATTTATTATTTCATTAAAGGTTATTGGAATGGAGTATTTCTTTGTACTGCTATTTGTTATAAGGGCATTGTTCCTGTTAATAAGTACAGTATTTAAAAATGAGTTGTACAGAGCCATAACGGTACTCACTATATCCGTTGTTGGCTTTGGAATCAGCTCTACATCAGTAGAGCTTCCTTGGTTGATTGATATAGCCATGTTTGCACTGGTATTTTATTACATTGGCTTCATATTTAAGAAATACAATATTCTTAAATTGTTTAATGATAATAAGGCAAGTTATTTTGTACTGGCCTTTATCTGGCTGTATATGATTATAAAGGGAAGTTTTGAACTTGTTACAAGAGAATACAACATATACGGACTTGGCGTTATTGGTGCCATTGCAGGTACTATTATTATGTATTACATTGCCAGTTATGTGGCAAAGAATCACAGTGTACCTGCCGTAAATATTTTGAAGTTAATCGGAAGATATACATTGTATATTCTTATAGTTCATGATTTATTTGGAGATTATATACATAATTACATATATCATTCATTAAATACGGATACAATTTACTATATGATTTTCCATACTTTGGTACAGCTAGCATGTGGAGTTATCCTGGGATTAATCTTTGACAAATATATTCTTAAACCATTTAAAAACAAAAAACATAAAGCGGCTCGAATTCAACTGTCGTATGGAGAGTAAATGTATAAGAAGTTAGGTATTTTAGGCGGAACATTTAACCCGATTCATCTGGGTCATATGGAGCTGGCAAGAACTGCATATGAACATTACGGACTTGATACGGTATTTCTTATGCCTACATCCGGAACATATTATAAAAAAGATGACGAGCTGCTGGACACCTCTGTAAGAGCTGAAATGATTGAGCTCTGCATTAAGGATTACAACAGTGACCTATGCGGTGGAGTATTCAGCGAAGAGGGAAGCAGGGATTTCATGCAGCTTTCAATGCTTGATGCAGACCGAAAGGGAATAACATATACTGCGGACACCATAAGAGAGTTAAAGGAACTCTACAGTGACGCCGTAATATATTTCATCATCGGTTCAGATTCTCTTTTATATATTGAAAAATGGAGAAATGCGGAATACATTTTATCAAATGCTGTTTTCCTTGTGGGTCAGAGAGAGGGAGATGATATTGAAAGGATTAATGATCACATTGCAATGCTTAAGGAAAGATTTAATGCAGATGTGAGAGTGATGCCTGTAACTAAATTCCCGATAAGTTCCACAAATATCAGAAAGTATATTTGCGAGAATAAGCCTTTACCGTCAAAGACACTTTCAAAGAGTGTTTATGAATACATTCTGGATAAGCATTTATATAAGAGATAATCAGTAGATATTGTACTAAATGAAAAACATTTAAAAATTTTTAAAAAAGTCCTTGCATTTATTTTGCCTTTGTTATATATTAAACAGGCGGTCGCAAGAGCACATAAGTGCAAGGGCATATGGCTTGTTGGTCAAGGGGTTAAGACGTCGCCCTCTCACGGCGAAAACAGGGGTTCGATTCCCCTACAAGCTACTTAATTAATAATCATGAAAGGAGTAAACCAATACAAAGGTTTACTCCTTTTGCGTTATATGGCAAAGGAGGTAATATGAGCAAAGTATCTTTTTACGAAGAGAAAGCAGAAGAATTTGCAGAACCGCTTGCAGCGGAAATGGGATTCGAGCTTGTTGATGTAGAATTTGTAAAAGAAGGAAGAGAAGACTACTTAAGAATTTATATCGACAAACCGGGTGGCATTAACATTACAGACTGCGAAACCTTCAGCAGAGCAATGAATGAAATCTTAGACAGAGAAGAGTTCATCGATATACCATATATTTTCGAGGTGAGCTCACCGGGACTTACAAGACCTTTAAAGAAAGAAAAGGACTATGACCGTTCAATCGGTAAGCTTGTTGACATCAGCCTCTACAAGGCGATTGATAAGATGAAATATCTTACAGGTATTTTAAAGTCATATACAGCTAAGGAACTTACTATAGAAGATGAATCATCTTCTGATGAGTTAACAATAGAAAGAAGCAATATCGCAGGCATCAGACTTGCATATGTTGAAAAGAAATAATTAATGCTTATTACATTTACATTAAGGAGAAAATGATGGCTAAGGCACAGAGTGGCAAGGATAAAAAGAGCAAGGAGCAGGTATTACTTGAGGCAGTTGATGATCTTAACATAATCAGCGGAATCGATAAGGATGTAATGTTCGATACTATCGAAAAGGCACTTCTTGAAGAATATAAGTCACAATATGGAACAGATACCGACTGTATCATTAAGGTAGACAGAGTTACAGGTGAATTTCATATCTACGCTAAGAGAATTGTAATTCCTGATGACGAAATCTATGAATATGCTGATGACGACAGATTGGAAACTATTTCTACAATGCTTTTATCAGAAGCCCGTGAATATGTTCCTGAAGCTCAGGTAGGTGAGGAAATCACTATTGAACTCCCAACTGACAAATTCACAAGAACAGCTTCTAAGAATGCTAAGAACGCAATCGTTCAGAAGATCAGAGAAGAGCAGAAGAATGCATTGTATAATGAATTCAAGAGCCAGGAAGGTACTCTTATCACAGGTACAATTCAGAGAATTGACGAAAGAGGAAATGTTCTTCTTGATATCGGCAAGACACAGACTAACTTAAGAAAGAGCGACCAGGTTAAGGGTGAAGAGTATACTGTAGGCAGCAGAATCCGTGTTGTTGTAGTAAATGTTGACAACAAGGGTAAGGGCGGTATCTACATTAAAGTTTCAAGAAGCACTCCTGAATTTGTTAAGGCACTCTTCAAGGAAGAGGTTACTGAAATCCAGGACGGCACAGTTGTTATTAAGAACATAGCAAGAGAAGCCGGATCAAGAACTAAGATGGCTGTATGCTCAACAAATGAAGACGTTGATGCTGTTGGTTCATGTGTAGGTAAGAACGGTGAAAGAGTTAAGAGAATCGTTGCTGAATTAAGCGATGAGCAGATTGACGTAATCGAGTGGAGTGACAATTCTGTAAGACTTATCAAGAACGCTTTAAGCCCTGCAAGAGTTTTAGAGATTGAAGTTGATGAGGATGAAAGAAAGGCTAAGGTTATCGTTTCAGACGATCAGCTTTCACTTGCAATCGGTAAGGCAGGACAGAACGTAAGACTTGCTGCAAAGCTTACAAACTACGGAATCGATATCAAGAGCGAATCACAGATTGAAAATGAAGCTGCTGATATGGATTATGAGCTGGAAGATTTCGATGATGAACTCGACTCAAATTATGAGCCTGAAAATACAGATAACGAATCTGAAGCAAATGAAGAATAATTAAGAAACATTGCGGAGGCTTCCATGACAGAGAAGAAAATAAAACAACGAATATGTATAAGCTGTTCTGAGAAAAAGGACAAGGCTGATTTATTTAGAGTGGTGAAAACACCGGATGGAGAATTGGTTATAGACGATACCGGTAAAGTAAACGGTCATGGCGCCTACATTTGCAGGAACAGTGAGTGTATTAAGAATGCATTGGAGAGAAAGCGATTTGACAGAGCTTTTAAAATGCATGTAACTATTCCCGATGAATTAAAGGACAGACTTCTCAATATGGGTTAAGAGCTGTTTTTAGATTTTTTATACAGAAGAGGTGATAAGAATGAAGGCTGAAAGCTTCCCTAAGAAAGTAAAAACTATCAGGTCAATACTTGGAATATGCGCAAAAGCCGGAAGGTTATCCAGTGGCGAAGACACATGTATAAGAGATATACAGTCCGGGAAAGCATATGCAATATTGCTTGCAAGTGATGTTTCGGAAAATACAAATAAATTATTTACTAATAAATGTGAATTTTACGAAGTTCCATTGATTAAAGTAAAAGAAAATAAACAGGAACTCGGTGCCATAATAGGTAAATCAGACAGATCGGTTGTGTCTATACTTGATTTTGGCTTTGCTGAGGCTATGATAAATATTCAAGGTGAATAAGGAGGGGTTGGATGAGAGTACATGAAATCGCAAAGGAATTAAATATTCCATCAAAGGAAATATGTGCTTATTTAAGTACAGACAGTAAGAATTTCACTAATTTCAGTGGTCTTTCAGATGATGAAGTAAAAAGAGTACGTGGAAAATATGGATCTGATTCCAAATCTCAGACAAGTGAAAACAAAGATAATGTAAAAAAAGATAGTATAAAACCTGATTCTAATAATAAACAGAGAAGTAAGACAGAAATGAATACATCTGAAGAAAAGAAAAACAGAAACAATAACGATAACAGAAATAGAGAAAGATCTAACGGAAATCAGAGAAATTCTTCAGGAGATAAGAAGAACGGTTATAACCACAATAACAACGGCGGCAAGAAGTTCGGTTCAAGACCTGATAACAGAAACAAGTCTGACAACAGAAACAAGTCTGACAACAGAAATGGCGAAGGCCGTGACGGTCAGAGAGACAACAGAAACAACAACGGTGATTTCAGAAAGAACAACAACGGCGACAAGAAGTTCGGTGACAGAAATCAGAATGGTGGCAAGTTTGACTCTAACAGAAATGGCGGAGCAAAGAACAACGACAGAAAGCCTGCTTCAGACGATATGACTTCAAAGAATGGAAAGAATCCTTCAAGAAAGTTTAACAACAATAACAACTCTAAGTTCTCTAAGGATAAAGAGAAGAACAAGGGTAAGAACAGAGAAAATGATATCGCTGCATTAGATAAGCCAAAGAAGGAGAAAAAGGAAGAAGTTATTAAGACAATTATCCTTCCTGATATGGTTACAATTAAGGAGATTGCTGAAAAGTTAAAGCTTCAGCCTGCAGCCCTTATTAAGAAGTTATTCTTACAGGGTAAAGTTGTAACAATCAATGATGAGCTTACTTATGATGAAGCAGAAGAAATCGCTCTTGAGTACAACGTTTTATGTGAGCATGAAGTTAAGGTAGACGTTATTGCAGAGCTCTTAAAGGAAAATGATGATGAGGATGATGAAAGCAAGCTTACACCTCGTCCTCCTGTAGTAGCTGTAATGGGACACGTTGACCATGGTAAGACATCTCTTCTTGATGCTATCAAGAATTCACATGTTACAGATAAGGAAGCCGGCGGTATCACACAGAAGATTGGTGCATACCAGGTTAAGACACAGGGCGGAGACCTTATTACATTCCTCGATACTCCTGGACATGAAGCATTTACAGCCATGAGAATGAGAGGTGCTGAAGCTACTGATATCGCTATCCTTGTTGTAGCGGCTGATGACGGTGTAATGCCTCAGACAATTGAAGCTATCAACCATGCTAAGGCAGCGGGTGTTGAAATCATCGTTGCAGTTAACAAGATTGATAAGCCAACAGCTAATATCGAAAGAGTAAAACAGGAGCTTATGGAATACGAGCTTATTCCTGAAGAATGGGGCGGTACAACAATTTTCTGTCCTGTTTCAGCAAAAACAGGTGAAGGTATCGATGACCTTCTTGAAATGATTATGCTTACAGCTGACGTTTTAGAGCTCAAGGCTAACAAGAAGAGAATGGCAAGAGGTATCGTTATCGAGGCTGAGCTTGATAAGGGCAGAGGTGTTGTAGCGTCTATCCTCGTACAGAAGGGTACACTTCACGTTGGTGACTCTGTTGCTGCTGGTTCAAGCCACGGTAAGATCAGAGCCATGATCAACGATAAGGATAAGAGCATTAAGGAAGCAGGTCCATCTGTTCCTGTTGAAATCCTTGGTCTTAACGAAGTACCTAATGCCGGCGAAATCATCATGGCATTCGGAAATGAGAAGGAAGCAAGAAACTTTGCTGATACATTCATTTCTGAAGAAAAGAAGAAGATGGTTGATGAGTCTAAGCACAGAGTTACTCTTGATGACTTATTTGATCAGATTAAGGCTGGTACAGTTAAGGAACTTAATCTTATTATCAAGGCTGACGTACAGGGTTCTGTAGAAGCTATCAAGACAAGTCTTGAGAAGTTATCAAATGAAGAAGTTGCTGTTAAGATCATCCACAGTGGTGTTGGTAACATCAGTGAGTCTGACGTTATCCTTGCATCTGCTTCAAATGCTATCATCATCGGCTTTGGTGTTAAGCTTGACGGACAGGCTAAGACAACAGCTGATAATGAAGATGTTGATATCAGATTCTATAGCGTTATTTACCATGCTATTAACGATATCGAAGCTGCTCTTCACGGTATGCTTGAGCCTATCTATGAGAAGCAGGAAATCGGTAAGGCTGAAATCAGACAGATTTTCAAGGCTTCAGGTGTTGGTAACATCGCGGGTTCTATCGTTACAGAAGGTAAGCTTAAGGCAAGAGCTCTTTGTACAATCCTTCGTGACGGAAATGTTATCTATGATGGTAAGATAGCTTCACTTAAGAGATTTAAGGACGAAGTTAAGGAAGTTAAGGGCGGATACGAGTGTGGTCTCGTATTTGAAGACTTCGGTAATATACAGGAAGGTGATATTGTAGTAGCATCTGAAATGGTTGAGATACCAAGATAATCAAATTTGTGATACAATAACACATAAGTAATAAAAGGCTTTATCTAATTTAGATAAAGCCTTTTTTAGGTAATGAATTCATGCATATGTTTGTGCATATGCTCTGTTAACAGGTGAATATATGAGAAAAAACAGTATAAAGAATATTAGAATTAACAATGAAGTCCGCAAGGAACTCAGTAACATTATCAGCAATGAAGTTAAGGATCCAAGAATCAGCGGTCTTACAAGTGTAACAGATGTATATGTTGCACCAGACTTAAAGACATGTAAGGCATATATCAGTGTTCTTGGTGACAGAGCCGCATTAAATGAAACAATCGACGGTTTAAACAGTGCAAAGGCATTTATCAGAACAAGAATTGCCAAGACAATCAACTTAAGAAACACACCTGAAATTGAATTTATCGCTGATGACTCAATTGAGTACGGTGTAAGAATGTCTAAGCTTATTGATGACGTAAAGGGTGATTCAGCAACAGAAGCTGAGACTGAAGAGGATTAATTATAAAAATAATAATTCTTAATCCTTTTTTCATTAAAAGATGGTATTAATTAAGAATTATTATTTTTAAAATTGCAATTGCTACCGCAATTACGGTTTTTATAAGCTTTATAAGTAGAGCAATTAAAATTGGATTGTGTTTTTAATTGTTCTTTCAGTTCGGTAAGTCAGAAAGGTTACTATGATAAAAATTGATAATATTATTAAAGAACATAATGTTAAAAGTGTCGGAATAACCGGTCATATTAATCCTGACGGTGACTGCATTGGATCAGTTTTAGGATTATACAACTATATTACCTATAACTATCCTGAAATAAAGGTTGTTCCATATCTTACAGGTAAGCCGGGTGAATATTCATATTTAAACGGCTTTGATAAAATCATGACTGAGGACGACGGATTTGTTCCGGATATGTTTGCTGTACTGGACTGCTCTGCAAAGGAGAGAATTAAGCCATTTGCAAGAATATTCGACAGTGCAGGAGTAACTGTAAATGTTGATCACCATGTTTCAACAGGTGAAAAAATGGCAGATTATACTTACATAGATGATACAGCACCTGCCGTATGTGAGGTTTTATATACAACATTAGACAATACAAAGTTCAATAAGAACGTTGCAGAGTGTATTTACACAGGTATTGTTACTGATTCAGGTGTATTTAAATATGCTGCAACAAGACAGAAGACAATGGAAATTGCCGGAGAGCTTATCACTTATGGATTTGATTTCAGTGATATTATAGACGGTGTATTCTATGAGAGAACATTTACTCAGACTAAGGCACTTGCCAAGGCCATAGACAATGCAGAGCTTTTATTTGACGGTAAGGTATCATATTCATATGTAACTAAAGAGGATATGGAATCTGTAGGTGTTAAGCCTTCTGATCTTGGTGGAATAGTTGAGCAGCTCCGTTTAATCAATGGCGTTGAAGTTGCGGTATTTATTTATCCTACATCTGATGGAATGAATAAGGTCAGCATGAGATCAAAGAAATATATTGATGTAAGCAAATATGCCATAAACCACGGTGGTGGTGGACATATTCGTGCAGCAGGATTTTCAACATTTGATGGAATGAACAAGATTAAACAGGATATACTAGCATTTTTAGAAAAAGAGTTATCGTAAAAGGGGATCGATGTGATAGACGGAATAATACCGATATATAAAGAAAAGGGATTTACTTCATTTGATGTATGTGCCAAGGTAAGAGGTATTATTCATCAGAAAAAAGTAGGTCATACGGGAACCCTGGATCCAATGGCTGAGGGCGTGCTTCCGGTATGTGTAGGTTCATGCACCAAGCTGAGCGATTATATTGCAGGAAGTAAAAAGGAATATGTTGCTGAGCTTGTAATTGGATTTAGCACTGATACATTAGATGTAACAGGAAATGTTGATGAAAAGGATGTAAATCTTCTCGGCGAGGGTGTTGATTCATCAGTTAAGGCAACAGAACTTGTTAACAGCGAAAGATTTGAAAATGTCTTACCTGAATTTACAGGTGACATTGAGCAGATTCCACCTATGTATTCAGCAATACGTCAGAACGGAAAGCATCTCTACGAGCTTGCAAGAGAGGGGAAGGTCGTAGAGAGAAAGCCAAGAGCCGTTAAGATATATGGTATTGAATTGCTTGATAAGGAAGTTGTTTCTTTGTCAGAAATTCAGAATATATCTGAAAATGTAAAAGAGACTATTGGTGATATAAAAGTTGCAAAATACAGCATTAAGGTTCAGTGTTCAAAGGGAACTTATATAAGAACTCTTATTGATGATATAGGACGCGCTTTAGGCTCATTTTCATGCATGAGCGAGCTTACAAGAACATATACAGGTAATATCGATGTTTCAGAAACAATAAAGCTTTCAGAACTTGAGAACATTTTCAAGGATGGAAATATTGATTCAGTATTGATAAAACCTGATGTTCCATTTTCAGACATTGGTAAAATTACGATAGAAGAAGAATTTTCAAAATTGTTGTACAATGGCAATAAAATTGCTGAGTACATGATAAAAGAAAGCGACTTTGATGCTTTCGACAATATAAATATGGCAAGAGTGTATGATTCCCATGGGGCATTTATAGGAATCTACGAAAGAGATGGAGACATCCTCAGAACAAAAGTGTTTTTGTATGACATGAACAGGGTTTGATATGTTAGTAGTAGATAATTTAGCAGAGTATAAGAATATTTGCGATGGTTCGATAGCAGTGACTCTCGGTAAATTTGACGGTTTTCACATAGAGCATTGTAAACTTGTGGACAGAACCGTAGAGCTTGCAAAGGAAGACGGATTAAAGAGTGTGGTTATCACATTTCTTGACATGCCAAGTTCCTTAGCCAAAACAACTAAATACCTCATGACAAAAGAAGAGAAGCGAATATTCTTAAAGGACAAGGGCGTGGATATCCTTATAGAATGTCATTTTACGGATGAAATTATGCATATTTCTCCGGAGGATTTTATAAGAAAGGCTCTGGTAGATGCTCTTAAGGTTAAATATGTCTGCGTAGGTGAAAACTTTACTTTCGGCTATAAGGGTGCGGGCGACGTGGAAATGCTTAAGGAATTTTCAAAGAGATTTGATTTCTGTGTTCAGATTGAGCCTACATACCGCTTACATGGTAATGTACTCAGCTCCACAGCCATAAGAGAGAACTTAAAATCAGGCAACATGAAGGCCGTAATGGAAATGCTTGGACATGACTATTCACTCTACGGTATTGTTACAAGAGGTAACAGACTTGGCCACACTATAGGAATTCCTACACTTAATCTCTATCCTGCAGAATCCAAGGCACTTCCTCCATTTGGAGTGTATGCCACAAGAGTTTCAGTGGGAGATGACACATACAATGCCGTAACCAATATCGGCATCCGACCAACAGTAGAAGATCTAGGTGATAAAAATATTGGTGCCATAAGTGTTGAGAGCAACATTTTAGATGAAGCATTTGACAGGGAACTCTACGATGAGGAGATCAAAGTAGATTTAATTGAAATGATTCGTCCGGAAGAGAAGTTTAATTCACTTGATGAATTAAAGGCTGCAATTGCCAAAGATAAAATAAAAGCGTTAGAGATATTAAATTAATTTCCGTGTTGAAATATATATTTATATATGTTAAACTTGTGAAGTTGTTTATAACCGATGTTCAGCAGTAGGAGTTATCCACCTTTGCTTAATATCAGGTGTTTTAATTTAATGGAGGATTATTATGATTTCAGCAGAAAAGAAGCAGGCTATTATCAAAGAGTACGCAAGAAAAGAAGGCGATACAGGTTCACCAGAGGTTCAGATCGCTATCCTTACAGCAAGAATTAAGGAACTTACAGAGCACCTTAAGGTTAACAAGAAGGATTACCATTCAACAAGAGGTCTTTTAAAGATGGTTGGTAAGAGAAGAGGTCTTCTTGACTACCTTAAGAAGAAAGATCTTGAAGGTTACCGTGCACTCATCGCTAAGCTTGGTATTCGTAAGTAATTATAAAAGATAGATATTGAAGGTTAAGCTTATTATACCTTTTGTAATATATCGTATATTTTTAAGCTTCCATATTGTAAGATATGGAAGCTTTTTATTTATCAGGAGAGAATCATGGCAGGACATTCAAAGTTTTCCAATATTAAAGCTAAAAAAGAGAAGAACGATTCAGCTAAGGGTAAAATATTTACAAGAATCGGAAAGGAAATCCTCATCGCTGTTAAAGAGGGTGGCCCTGATGTAAATAACAACTCAAAGCTTCGTCAGATCGTTGCTAAGGCTAAGGCTAACAACATGCCTAACGACAACATCGAAAGAAGTATCAAGAAGGCTGCTTCATCTTCAGAGGCAGATTTAGAGAGCATCGTATACGAAGGTTACGGTCCAAGCGGTACTGCAATCATCGTTGAAGCTCTTACAGATAACAGAAACAGAGCTGCATCAAACATCAGATTTGCATTTACAAAGGGACAGGGTAACATCGGTACTCCTGGATGCGTATCATTCATGTTTGATACAAATGGTCAGCTTATCATCGATAAGGAAGAGTGTGACATCGATACGGATACACTTATGATGGCTGCGTTAGATGCAGGCGCACTTGACTTCATCGAAGAAGAGGATTCATACGAAGTATTAACAGATCCTGCTGATTTCGATACAGTAAGAGAGGCACTTGAGGCAGAGGGAATTACATTTGCATCTGCTGAAATTACAAGAATTCCTCAGACATATGTAAAGCTTACAGATGAGACAGATATCAAGAACATGAACAAGCTTCTTGAAATGCTTGATGAAGATGATGATGTTCAGAACGTATATCACAACTGGGAAGAGTAATTTCTAAGAGAATAATTATAAAAAGTACAATTTCTAAAAGAATAATTTCTGATAGAAATTAATATACTTATAAAGCTTAGGTCTTTAAGGCCTAAGCTTTTTTTATATCAACATTTATATGTTTTATTTATACAGATTAACTTCGTGACATAACATCTGATTAAGTAAATTGCTCCAGGCAAAAAAAGTTATCAATTTTTATCCTGTACACCGTACTGTAGCCCACATTCGTCCTTTTTTATATGTCTAAATTATGTTAATATTAAACAGATACAATTTCTTAAAAATGTGGACCAATTATGAATAAAAATAAACTGATAATACAGATAAAGCTTGCTATGTATGAGAAAAAAACAGGAAGAACGGCAGAGCAGCTTGAAAAAAGCAGGAAAAGCTCATACGTTTTTCGTGGAGTTGTGTGGACATTTATTTCCATAACAATAGCTTATATATTATGCAGAATCATTTATACAATGATTTTTGGTGATATTGGACAGAGTTTTTCTAATTTTATGAACAATCCGTTGCTGTTATTCAGTAAATTCCATGACTTTTTAATATATGGAATCGCTGAAGGCGTTTTTATTCTTATCGCAATAGGAATTTATTCCAAGAGATACTATCTTAAGGTTTCAGAGCTTAGAACATATCTGAAAAGAAGAAACTATATTGAATCAACGAACAATGAGGAGACGACAGGTCAATGAATTTTTTATTACAGATGAGAGAGCGATTTCTCAAATATTATGAAACTCATGATACATTAGTCAGATTTTTGTTCAGATTTGCGATGTTACTGATTTCATTATCGGTTGTTACATACATGATAGGATTTGCATCTATATTGTGTATGCCGTTAGTGATAGTGGCAATATCAGTCGCGGGAGCATTTGGTAAAAATTATGTACAGATTCTTATAGTTTCGTCAGTTATTACCATTCATTTGTATGCTATTTCCTCGGAACTGGGAACGGTTGTGTTGTGTATATTTGCGATCAGCTATCTTGTAGTATTCAGGTTTGCTCCAAGAGCTGTGAATGCAGTGCTTCTGACATTTATGTGTTTCGCATTACAGATACCTTATGTTTTACCGATTGTAATTGCCTTATATGTGCCGGTTTCATGTTTATTCTCAGTAAACATGGGTATTCTTATGTATTACATTTTAAGAAATGTGAGCAAATTCGAGTTAAATCTTACACGAGATATAATGGAGAACAGTTCCAATGCACTCCTGTTCGTTGCAAATCACATTTTAAACAACAAGGAAATGCTCATAATGATGGTGTCATTTACCATAATAATCGCTGTGGTGGGCATCATAAGAAATTCAAGTCTTAACAATGCCTGGAGATTAGCTACCGTAGTAGGTACAATTGTCCAGTTGTTCTTAATAGTAATTTTGTATTTCATCTGGAGAGTGGATACTCCGATAATAATGTTCATTATAGAAACAGCCATTGCGTTATTTATAGGCTTAATGAGCAGTATTTTCACATTTAACGCTTCATACGCTAAGACTGAGCGATTAGAGTTTGAAGATGATGACTATTATTATTACGTAAAAGCAGTGCCTAAGATTAAGGTATCAGTTGACAATATTAAAGTTACACATATTAATGCTAAGAATAGTAAAGAGAAGGATAAGAAAAAGGAGCAGTAATTGTCTCTATGATAACGTCATTTTTTGAAGATTTTATGTCAAAAATATACATACCTTCTATTTCGGTTATAGATATTATTGAAATAGCAATTATTTCGTTTTTGACATTCAGAATTATACTGTGGCTTCGAAGCACGAAGGCATGGTCCATGCTTAAGGGTGTAGCTGTAATTATTATATTTATTTTTATAGCATATATCTTAAACATGAGAACCATCTTGTGGATTGTAAAGCGTCTGGTGGATGTAGGACTCATCGCCTTCGTTATCCTGCTTCAGCCGGAAATCCGAAGAGCCCTGGAGAAACTTGGTGTCAGGTTCTTTAAGACGGGCGGACTGTTTAAAAATAATGATTCGTACCAGCGATTTAGTCAGCAGTCTATATTTGAAATAGTAAATGCCACATATGATATGGCTTCCGTAAAGACAGGAGCACTGATAGTTCTCAGTCAGGAGATTTCGCTTGATGAGTACATAAAGACCGGTATCCAGATTGACGGTAAAATATCAAGTGGATTGCTTATTAATACATTTGAAAAAGATACACCTCTTCATGATGGTGCCGTGATAATTGAGGGAGATAGACTTGTGTGTGCAACAGCATACCTTCCATTATCACAGAATCAGAATGTCAGCAAGGAGCTTGGAACGAGACACAGAGCAGCCCTTGGTATGGCAGAAGAAACAGATGCATTTGTAATAGTTGTATCTGAAGAAACAGGTAAGGTTGCAGTTGCCTGCGGCGGTATGATTAAGAGAAATGTAGAAAGAGAAACTCTTTATCATATGCTTGAGTATTTAAGAAGTAATTCAGGAAGTGTTAATCCTATAACATACAACAACAAAAAAGAAAAAGATATGAAAAGCGAAGTGTGATAAATATGAAGAAAAATATATTTAAAAATATGTGGCTTAAGATCATTTCTGTTGTAGTCGCGGTGCTTATATGGATAACACTTGCTAATATTTATGACGGTGAAGTCAGCGTTACACTTAACAATGTGTCAGTCCAGCTGACTAACATTAACAGCGTGACGGATAAGGGATATTCATATGAAATACTTAACGGCGGAAAGATATCTGTAAATATAACAGGGCCAAAAAGTAAGGTATCCAACATTAAAGCAAATGATATAGTTGCCACAGCAGATTTAAGTGATCTGAATATGTTTACAAACAGTGTGGATATTGATGTAAGCATTGTGAAAGACGGTGAAAAGGTTAGTGACATTATAGTAGTGCCTAATACATCATCCGTTATAATGGGGATAGGCAATAAAAGTGTTAAAACATTTCCACTGGTACTTGATGCAGACAGCCTGAAGGAAACAAATCATGTTTTAACCAATTGGGAGCTTCCATTTGACACCGTTACAATTTCAGGTAATGCGGATGCAGTAGACAGAATTGCTACAGTTAAAGCTACATTACAGGGCGAGCTTAACGAAGAACATGCTACGAAACTATCCATAAATATTCCGATAGTGGCATATGATTCAGACGGTGATGTAATAAATGATTCGTCACTTACAATGTCAAGAAACAATATCAGCTTTGATGCAAATATTCAGAAGGTTAAAACAGTACCGTTAGTATATAATACAACAGGAAATGTTGCCCAGGGACATACTGTACAGAGTATCACACCTTCTCAGAAGGAAGTGACAATTCAGGGAAATGATGACGTTATAGATGCCATAACAAATATAGAAATCCCTGCTAACTTAATTGATATTACGGGAATTACAAGTGATAAGACATTTAAGGTATGGCTTACTGATTATTTACCTGAGGGCGTTACATTAAAGAGTGACAGCCTAATTACTATCGATGTAGAAGTAGAAGCTACAGCAAATAATTAAATTATTTAATAATTTAATAAAATAAAAACAAGCCTCATAAGGGGCTTGTTTTTTGTGCAAATATAATGAAGTTTTGATTGATGATTATATATCTTCCGTTGGTAATTGAAAAAACAAAAATGACCAGACAAAATCAATACTCTAGTGTGGTCTTTTTTTTCATGCATTTACAAATGTGTATGATGGGAATCGAACCCACGCTATTCGCTCCGGAGGCGAACGCTCTATCCATTAAGCTACATACACAGATAAAGCCTGTTTTTAAGGAATAATGCAGAATCCTTTAACTTTTCGTATTGTAACACATTTTTATAATAGAATTAAAGAAACTATCGTAAAATGTTATAATGTTAAATACATATTTAAATGACAGGGGTTTCATATGCGAATAAATAAATTACTTAGTTCTATTGGCTATTGCTCAAGACGAGCAGCAGATAAATTAGTTGAAGAAGGCCGAGTAACCGTTGACGGAAAAACGGTGGAAATGGGCGAGCAGGTTGATGAAAATGCAAATATCTGTGTGGACGGAAAGCCTGTTCAAAAAGAAGAGGAAAACATTTTAATAGCATTTCACAAGCCTGTTGGAATTGTCTGTACAGCAACAGATAAGCAGGGCAAGGATAACATCGTAGACTATATAAATTACGGAAAGAGAATATATCCTATTGGAAGACTTGATAAGGCGTCAGAAGGTCTCATTTTACTTACAAATAACGGTGAGATAATGAACAGAATGCTTAAGGCTTCATACTATCACGAGAAGGAATATGTGGTAGATGTAAACAAGGACATTACTGCAGATTTTCTTAAAAGGATGATGAACGGTGTCTATATCAGGGAGCTTGATAAGACAACTGCCAAATGTAAATGTGAGCCAATCTATGACAAGTCTGACAGAGATAAGACAATAGACTGGGACGGCAAGTTAATTAAGAATACAAGAAGATTCCGAATAGTCCTTGTTCAGGGAATGAACAGACAAGTAAGACGAATGTGTGAAGCATTTGATTATACTGTTACAAGATTAAAAAGAGTACGAATAATGAATATAAAGCTTGGCAATCTGCCCGTTGGTAAGTATAGAAATCTTACAGACGGAGAATATACAAAGCTGTTAAAAGGTCTTGATTTGGAGAAGTAAGATTTTTGATGTCTAACAGATTATAAAGATAGATTTTGAATTAATTGTAATGGAAATTTGCCAATTATAAGAGGGTTTTAAAGTGGGAACAAAGGAAGAGAATATAAAACGAATGCAGGAGCTCATTCCGATACTGGATGATGCTGCTAAGGCATACTATGTTGACGGTATAGAGAAAATATCCAACTTTGAATACGATGCCATGTATGACGAGCTGGAAGTGCTTGAAAAAGAGACAGGTATAGTTTTATCAGGATCACCAACAAGAAAGGTCGGCTACGAGGTAATGAGCGAATTACCTAAGGAGCGCCACGCTTCACCAATGCTTAGTCTCGGTAAGACAAAGAGCGTGGAGGAGCTTGAAAGCTTTGTAGGCGACAAGCAGGCTCTCCTTTCATGGAAAATGGATGGACTTACCATTGTTCTTACATACAACAATGGTGAACTCATTAAGGCCGTTACAAGAGGAAATGGTGAAATCGGAGAAATCATTACACCAAATGCAAAAGTATTTAAAAATATTCCATTATCTATTGAATATAAGGGTGAGCTTGTTATCCGTGGAGAGGCCGTTATTAAATATTCTGATTTTAACAAGATAAATGATTCAATTCCTGATATGCAAGCAAGATATAAGAATCCAAGAAACCTCTGCTCAGGTTCAGTGCGTGCATTAAATTCAGAAGTAACTGCAGGAAGAAATGTTTACTTTTATGCATTTGCCCTTGTTAGCGCAGATATAGACAATCACAACTCAAGAGATTATGAGTTTAAATGGCTTAAGGAGCAGGGATTTACAACAGTTGATTATCATCTTGTGGATAAGACAAATATAGATAAATACGTAAAGCAGATGGAGTCTGAGATTAAGACAAATGAATTTCCATCTGACGGCTTAGTATTATTATTTGATGATATCGCATATGGTAATTCTCTTGGTTCAACTGCCAAGTTCCCAAGAAATGCCATAGCATTTAAATGGCAGGATGAGGTTGCGTCAACTCACCTTAGGGAAATAGAATGGTCAGCTTCAAGAACAGGTCTTATTAACCCTGTAGCCATATTTGATGAGGTTGAGTTAGAGGGAACAACAGTAGAGAGATCAAGTCTTCACAACATCAGCTATATTAAGTCTCTTGAGCTTGGTATAGGGGATGAAATAGAAGTATATAAGGCAAATATGATTATTCCACAGATTGCAAAGAACATTACAAAGTCATGTAAGTTTGAAATACCTGCAAAATGTCCTGTCTGCGGTGAGAATACATATATTGATGACACAAATGGCGTAGAAGTTCTTATGTGTCCAAATGCTAAATGTCCAGCAAAGCATATTAAGAGCTTTGTACATTTTGCAAGCAGAGATGCCATGAATATTGATGGATTTTCTGAGGCAACTGCTGAGAAATTTATCCAGGAAAGATTTATAAAGCATTTCCACGACATTTATCATCTGGATGACTATAGAGAAAATATCGTAACAATGCCAGGCTTTGGTGAGAAGTCATATGCAAACTTAATAGATGCGGTTGAGAAGAGCAGAACTACAGAGCTTTATCATCTGATATATGGTCTTGGCATTGCGGGAATCGGCGTATCAAATGCCAAGGTATTATGTAAGAATATTGAAGATCCAATGGATGTGCTCACTATTACTGAAGAAGAGCTGATAAATATAGACGGATTTGGAAATATTCTTGCTGATTCATTTGTTGGATATTTTGCTGATGAAGATAATAAGGACGAGTATATTAAGCTCTTACAGGAATTAAATATTATTAAGACTGAGCAGAATGTTTCAAATGTTCTTGAAGGGAAGACATTTGTTATCACAGGTTCTCTTAATACATATGAAAACAGAGATGCATTAAAGGCACATATTGAATCACTCGGCGGTAAGGTAAGCGGAAGTGTATCAGGAAATACAAGCTATCTGATTAATAATGATGTGAATTCCACAACAGGAAAGAATAAGAAAGCCAAGGAACTAGGAATTCCGATTATCAGCGAAGAAGATTTCAGGGAGATGATAGTATGAATCCCGAAGTGGAGAAACAGAGTTTCATAAATCCAGAGAGTCACAAGGTTATATACCAGAATGAATACGACCGTATGACTGAGGAATATGATGCGGAGTACTTTGCCTGGGCGGAGGATTTATATAACAGCCGAATCATAGTCTACAGTGATAAGGGTAAAAATCTAAAAAACACGGACAGTATTCACTCATGCGGAATTATCGTTGAGGATCTTCACAGTGTAAGTTGCGTTAAATGCGTAATGGCTCTTGTTGATACTGATACGGGAGACATTTACATAAGCGATACTTCATTTAACATAAACTGGAAAATGATTCGCCGAAGCATTGAATATGGAATGGAACTTTATGTGCAGGATGGCGGTGAGCTAAATATAGAAACTGCCAAGGAGCTGGTTGATGTTTCAAGGCTTGATAAAAAGGGATATAAGGCATCAATAGTTCACGGTCGCATAAAGCTTATTAAGGATGATTCGGATGAGAAAAAAGAAGATGAAAATAATCCATGCGAGAGATTAAAAAAGAATCTTCTGGCAGACCCGAATTTAAATTATTTTTATTCAATTCTGAGCATATATGTACACGACAGACAGTGTGATGAAGTAAAGGACATAGAGGCAGATGTATTTTCAGCTTCAAAAGTAATTTCTGACGGAATGGTAATGTGTCTTAAATGCAAAAGAAATATACTTTTAAGACAGGCATGCAGTGGCAACGAAAAGCAGATGTCCATGGCCATGAGCATTTTCAGAAGATATAACATTAATATTGATTTGCTGGAGAGAGCCATATTGAAGAGTGATATGAAGATTGTGGCGTATACACCGTTTGAAATGGCTATATTGTGCAGAGGTGACAGATGGATTATAAAGATGAACAGCAACAGAAAGCCAGAAGTTTGGTATCGCAAAGTTGGATGGTCATGCAAAGAAAAATATATAAAAAATCATGATGAGAGTACAAATAAATTATCGTTGAATGAGATAGTAGAGCATATCGCAGAAAGGTATAACTAAGATTAGATATCTGATTAACGAAATAGTAAAGCATATCGCAGAAATGTAATGCAAAGATTAAATGTATATATGATTAAAATAAAAAAGAGCTGCAATTGCTTACAGCTCTTAATCCGCACAATGCGGGTCGCCAATATGGCAACGACTACGGATAAACCTTATTTGAACTCAACTTGTAATTTCAATCGTAATTATAGTTATTAATCGGTTTTCATGTTATATATTATATTGATACGCTTTAAAGCAATTTCATATATTATGAGATTGCTTTTTTTAAATAGTTCATCAGAGGTAGCTTATTGGAAAATTTTTAACAGAAATATATTACATTATTTTCGAAAAATTCCTTTTTTAACATAATTATGTTAGAATACTCAAATGTTTTATTTGGGAGAAAATTATGGAAAATAGCAGAGGTTTTCAGTCGAGAATTGGATTTATACTTGTAAGTGCCGGATGTGCTATAGGTATAGGAAATGTTTGGAAATTTCCATATATGGTAGGCTCAAACGGCGGAGCAGTATTTGTAATATTATATTTGGTATTTCTTGCTATCTTAGGAATACCTGTTATGACTATGGAATTGGCAATTGGCAGAGCGACTAAAAAAAGTACGACAGCGGCGTACAAGCAATTGGAACGAAAAGGCAGTTTTTGGCATATTCACGGCTAGTTTGCTCTAGTAGGTAATTATATTCTTATGATGTATTATACTACAGTGGCAGGTTGGATGCTCTTTTATACATGGAAGTTCATAGTAGGAGAATTTGATTCACCAATTAATACATCGGATAAGTCTTTTTCTTCATCCGTATTTGAGAACATGGTATCAGACCCTTTTACACAAATCCTATTTATGTCAATCATAGTAGTTCTTGGTTTTGTGGTAATCAGCTTAGGTGTAAAAAATGGTCTGGAAAATATTAATAAAGTGATTATGCTTGCGTTGCTTGGACTTATAGTTATACTTGCCATCAACAGTTTAACACTTCATGGCTCTGGTGACGGCGTTAAGTTTTATCTAATGCCAAACTTGAATCGTGTTAGTGAAATAGGATTAGGCAATGTAATTGTTTCTGCTATGAATCAAGCATTCTTTACTCTTGGTGTTGGAATTGGTTCAATAGAAATATTCGGAAGTTATATGGATAAGTCACATAGTTTGGCAAATGAGGCCGTAACTATTACAATTTTGGATACATTTGTGGCAATTGTGGCAGGGCTTATTATTTTCCCTGCTTGCTTTAGTTATGGTGTTTCACCAGATGCAGGGCCTTCATTAATATTTGTTACTCTTCCTGAATTATTTACTCATATGAATGGTGGAAGAATATGGGGAACTCTATTTTTCCTATTTATGACATTTGCAAGCTTTTCCACAGTAACTGCAGTATTTGAAAATATTACAACTAATTTAGTGGATAGTAAGGGAATATCCAGAAAGCAGTCTATAATTATAAACTTAATCATTATTCTTATCGGTTCTATTCCATGTGCTCTCGGTTCAAATTTCCTATCTGAAGTGCATTTAATCGGAAGCAAAGGAATTCTTGATAGTGAAGATTTTATTCTTAGTAATATACTCCTGCCAATTGGCGCCTTATGGTTTACTGTCTTTTGTACAACCAAATGGGGGTGGGGATATGACTGCTTCATAGGAGAGGTCAATGAAGGAAAGGGACTAAAGATGCCGGGTTGGGCCAGATATTATCTGATGATAGGACTTCCGATTCTCATATTTGTAGTCTTTATAACAGGGCTTATTAACGGGCTACATTAAACTACTTATTATTAAATAACATATAATTAAACTGCAAAATTTTTTAAAATTATTTGAATTATTAAAGCAACAGAGTTCTGATATGAAATTTCAGAAATGATACATATCACAGTTCTGTTGCTTTTTAATTTTCCTATTATTTTTTTATTGTTTTGTATTACATGTTTTAACCGTTTTGTTTTTATTTTGTATTTCTTATCTTAGCTTTACAAAGCTTTGCTATCATTTTATGTTTCTGGTTTGGTTTTATTTTCTTTGATATATTTACTTCATTTCTACAGAGGATAAGAGGCAATATATATATCACATATGGAATTCGATAAGAATGTAAGACTAAATTCAGCCTAAGGTGAAATCTATTTTCAAGTTTTTTTTGAGTAATACTTTGTGTTTAATTGCGTTTATTTTATAAAAATGATAAAATTTATCTTCAATGTCTGTTAACTCAAATATGAAAAATGACAAATTTTTATTGTAATTATAAACTGTTTTTAAAGTTTATAAAATTTAACTGTTAGGAGAGAAATATGAGTTCAGCGAAAATATTAATGTTGATAGCCATGATTGCCTATCTAGCAACGATGGTTGGTATCGGAATAAAGTTCTCCAATAAGAATAAAACTATGGGAGACTTTTATCTCGGTGGAAGAAAGCTGGGTCCGTTGGTTACAGCCATGAGTGCGGAAGCCAGTGATATGAGTAGTTACCTGCTCATGGGATTGCCAGGACTTGCATATCTGACAGGTCTTGCAGATGTAGGCTGGACAGTTATCGGTCTTGCCGCAGGTACATATTTAAACTGGCTGATTGTTTCAAAGAGACTTAGAATTTACTCAGAAAAGACAAAGTCAATCACAATACCTGAATTTTTCTCTAACAGATATGGAGATAAGAAGAAGTCTTTAACACTTATTGCTGCTGCATGGATCATTGTATTCTTTGTTCCATATACAGCATCAGGATTTGCAGCCTGCGGAAAGCTCTTTAACAGTCTTTTCGGAATTGATTATCATTTAGCCATGATAATAAGTGCCATTGTTATTATTGCTTATACAATGCTCGGTGGCTTCCTTGCTGCATCAACAACAGACTTTATTCAGAGTATTATTATGACCGTTGCGTTATTTATCGTTCTGGGATTCGGTGTTTATGTAGCCGGAGGTATGGATAATGTAATTGAAAATGCTTCAGGTCTGGCAGGTTATCTGTCATTTACACAGACACACGATCCGACAACGGGGGCGGCACAACCGTATACATTCCTTAATATAGTTTCCACAGTGGCATGGGGACTTGGATATTTCGGTATGCCTCATATTCTTTTAAGATTCATGGCTATCGAAGATGCCGAAAAGCTTAAGACTTCAAGAAGAGTTGGAACTATCTGGGTTATCATTGCAATGGGAATCTCAGTTATGATTGGTGTTATTGGATTAGCACTTTCAGATAACGGTTCTATCGGAGCTCTTCAGGGATCAGGATCAGAAACTGTAATTATTGAAATTGCGTCATTGTTATCACAGAACGGCTGGTTCCTTGCAATTATTGCAGGTATTATCCTCAGTGGTATTCTTGCTTCAACAATGTCAACTTCAGATTCACAGCTTCTTGCAGCATCATCAAGTGTTACTAACGATATTTTAGTAGGTGTTTTCAAGAGAAAAATCTCTGAGAAGAAGTTATTGCTTATTTCTCGTTTAAGCTTAGTTGCCATAGCTGTTATCGGTGTGTTCCTTGCATGGGACCCTGACAGCTCTGTATTCCAGATTGTTTCATTTGCATGGGCAGGATTTGGAGCGGCATTCGGACCTGTAGTTTTACTTGCACTTTTCTGGAAGAGATCTAACTTTTACGGTGCACTTTCAGGTATGCTCGTTGGTGGTGCTATGGTATTCATCTGGAAATTTGCAGTAAGACCTTTAGGCGGAGCTTTTAACATTTACGAATTATTACCTGCATTCCTTATCGCAATCGGAGTAAATGTAATCGTGAGTCTCTGTACTAAGAAGCCTGACGCAGAAGTACTTGCTACATTTGATGAAGTAAGGAATTATAAAAAACACGCATAAATATTAGCAGTTTATAAGGGGAAGTATAATGAAGATTACATTTTGGCTAGACTTTGTGTGTCCACATTCATATATCGGTAAGGCAAGACTGGAAGATGCAATCCAGAGAGCCGGTATCGACAGAAATGATGTTGAGATTGAATACAAAACTCTTGAATATGACAAGAATGCTCCTAAGGAATATGTTGACGATGCAGTTAAGATTGTATGTAAGAGATATTACTACGGTCCTACAGGAGCTAAGATGGCAATGAAGAGAATCTCAGACTGGGGTAAGTTTGAGGGCTTAGAGTTAAATTATTTAACAGCAAGATATACTAATTCTCTTGATGCCAACAGACTTCTTAAGCTTGCTCAGTCAAAGGACGATTCAAATGTTACAGAGAAGCTTGTAGACGGATTCTTCAAGGCTTTCTTTACAGATAACTTAGAGCTCAGTGACAGAAATGTACTTATCGATGTTGCTGAAAAAGCCGGTCTTAACAAGGCAGACATTGAGAAGGTATTAGACAGTAATGAATTCGAAGCTGAGGTTCGTGCTGATGAGGCAGAAGCTGAAAGCAAGGAAATCGGAACACCTTATACAATCATTAATGGTGAAAAGGGTGAGTTCATTGTTAACGGTGCACAGGATGGCGTTATGTTCGTTAAGGCACTTAAGGATGCAACCGGAATTAACTAATACAAAATAAATATAAATAATAAAAAGACACTTTCTTTATAGCCGAGGTGCGGTAACGAAGTAAATATGTAGGAGGCGGTGCAGTCTAAGGGACTGTGCCGCCGTTCTGCGCTTTAAGCGGATTTTGTGTTCCGCCAGCGCTCTTTTCTGCCGTCCTCCGCAACGCAGTCCTCATCGGCAATGTTGATGATACCGGCAGCCTTGTAGTAAATCTCAATCTTTTGTTTTCTGTGACCGCTGCTCCTGTCTGGAGCGTGTATCACAATCCTGTCAATCAAATCGTTTAGGAGTTCCGCCGTCAAATGCACACCCAAAATCAGAAGTTTTTCGATTTTCGGGCAAAAAAAGAAAGCGTATGATGTTGGCTCATACGCTTCCATATTGGTATGTTTTCGGTGCGGTTTTCACTGTTTTTCTGCCCTGTAAGGCGTTTGCAGAAGCAGGGCAAGGGGAAGATACCTTTTTCCCGGTTTTCTGTTTCTGCACGGTTTCGGGTACAAAAAAATCCCTTCTGTCAGGGTAAATATTACCCGGCAGAAGGGATTGGGCTGAACCTGTGTTCAGGCTCTGTTATTCGGCTTTTCTTTTTCTGATGACAATAGTTGTTGCAGTCAGGCCGCCTGCCGCTGCAAACAGGAGAACGAACCACAGCGCAAGATTGCTGCTGTCTCCGGTCTGCGGGTTGTCCTTGTTGTCGTCCGGTTTGCTCGGTTCGGAAGGCTTGCTCGTATCATCTGGCTCGGAAGGAGCAGTCGGTTCGGTAGGTTCAGTTGGCACGACCGTTTCGTTGCTTTTCTGCTCGCCGATGGTCACAGTGAAGCTGCCGGTCGTGTCCTTGTGATTCGGTGCGGATGCCTTGAAATACACGGTATGATCACCTGCCTCTGTAAATGCAGGAACATCTGCACCATATGTGCCTTTTTCCTCTTTGCTGTAAGTAAAAGTAACCGGCTGGCTATTTACGGATACGGCATCAGCAGAAACAGTCGGTGTCTGAGCAGAGCCGTTAGCTGTAAGCGTGCCCGTCTGTTTCACTGATACTTCGGAAAGGTCGGCGGGGAGGATGGTATATGTCACACTTGCAGTCGCCACGTTGTTGTCCGCTCCTACTGTAACGGAAGCGGTAATCGGCTTGTCTGTCACATTTGTACGGTCATCCGTCTCGCCGTACTGAATGGAAGGAACTTCATTTTTCAATGTCCAATTATCTGTATTCAAAAACGCATTTTTCTCTGTCCCATCATAAATTACGCTTGTCGGGGCAAAAACACTCACAACCGTTTCCTTGCCACAAACGCATTCTCCGGTAATCACTGTACCATTCGCAGTATATATGTAACTGCAAGGGATGTTGTTTGCAATCTCCACGAGCTCATTAATACCGTCAATTTTTACTTTTATAACGCTTTTACAGGTCAAACCCGCAGTGTCGGTAAACTTTATGACAGGATTGTTAGAAGTAGGATTCTCTATCGTATAGTCGGTACCGTTAGTCAAAGCATTTTCAGCATCTGTACCATCTACGTAAACCTTAAAAGCGTCCGGACCGGAAACAGGTGATGTCAGTTCAAGACTGATTTCACCGTTACTGCTCGATATTCCGCTGCTCTGTGCGGCATTCTCGCTTTCTGCACCGCCTATGCCGATCAGCACAGAATATGTCTTACTCCCTTCAGCTTCGATCGTTTCGTCTATCCAGTTCCACGAACATGCAGAGTCCATTCTCTCATATGGTACCCGCTGGTCATCTGTATAGAAAACGGCGCTTTCTTTATTTCCACCCCAATAAAAGTTGTCATCAGAGGAGTATGGCCCATACCAGAAATTATCAACCGCAGTCACGCCTTCATAGCCTCTGCCGAAGAAGTTGAATTGAGCATACTCTCCGTTAGAACTCTGATCGCTCGATTTAGCAGAAACCATTTTAAACCCGCCGTGATTATCAAAGAGGGAAATCCCTGCCGCATCATCCGCACCGATTTGGACATCGGAGCCGGTTCCCAGGGAAAATGTCACAGTCTCATTCGAAGTGTTTGCAACGGTATAGCATATTTGCAGCGTTTTCCCACTGTTGGTAAAGGCAAAATCGATACCAACATTCAAACCCGTATCTGAAATTGTGTACCCATTGTCAACGGAAGAAACTGCTTGCACAAATTTCGAAGAATCAGCAATTTTGATGTAGGTATAGTAGCCACTACTATCGTAAGTTGTTTGCTTCCATTCGCCATCAAATTTTCCGTAAATATCAAAAGTATAATCATCATATGCATCATTATTATAACGATACGCCATAATTCCGCTGCTGTCAGTGATGAATTCTTTGCCACCGATCGTAACTGTAGGACCTGCGGCTGCAGCAACAGGCATCGTCGATACCGGCAGAAGTCCCCCCGCAATACAGATTGCCAGTAGTAGGCCAAAAATTCTTCGCTTCATGTTCATAATAATCCTTCCTCCTTGAATTCTTAAAAATTGTGTATTGTCTGTGTGGCAAATTAAATCTCCGTCTGCTCCCGTTCTTGACAGGATAATACATTTTTAATATAACAAGTATAAATCGAACATTGATGTTCGATTCAAGTGCTTTTTAATATCTTTTCAAAAAAGTTTTCTGAGAGGGATTTACAAAGATATGGATCAAACAGACAAGAATTTGTTTCAGATAGGAGAAGTCACCAAAGCGCTCGGTGTAACCCGCAGGATGCTGATCAACTACGAGGAACTTGGCCTGCTGACCCCCGCCGTCAGGCACGATAACCGCGGCTTCCGGTATTATTCCGCCGACAACATGGTACACATCCGCATCATCAGAACCCTGCAGGATCTTGGACTTTCACTGCCGGAAATCCGAAGTTATTTTGACGATACGACGCATCTGGATGAGCAGATAAGCCGTTTGATTCTGCTGCGCAGCCAGCTTGACCAATATATCGCACAGTTGAAGCTCCGCCAGATACATCCCTCTGATCCAGAAGTCCGCCATGTTACCTTACCGGAATTTACCGCCTTCTGCCGTGATTTCCACGGTGCAGATTTGGAAAGAAAGACAGCAGAACTTCGTCAGACATATATTCATACCGTAAAACATTATCAGATAGATTTGCATAACAGAATGTGCATTCAGATACCCATTGATTCCGGTTTGGATGGGACATATATAGTTCCTGTCATACCGGACAGCAAAGGGAAAGACATCCGCACCTTTCCGCAGGTGTCGGCAATCTGCATCTACTACCGTGGTGCCTATGAAAATTTTCCGGCTGTTCATGCACGGCTGCTGGAATATGCCAGGACTAACGGCATGACGCCGCATGGATATTTCCGCAACATTTACATGGAGGGACCGCCCACACACGGTACCAACAAGGATGCCTATATCACGCAGGTTGCTCTGCCTATCAAATTTGTTGAGTATAAATAAGAGCAAACCGTTAATCAGTGCGACTAACGGCTTGCTCTCTGTTTATCCTATTCGGTTGTTCCTTTCCGCCATTACGACTTCACGCTACCCGATGCGAGGAGGAGCCGTACTGCGACTACTTCAACAGAGTGTATCATGTAAAAGCAGCACAGAAATCCTCTGACAATCTGCTTTTCTCCGCAAGAAGTGGGATTAACATGGCAAAATAAGAACTCCAGCGTCTTAACAAGTTGGTGTCTCCTCTTATCCTGCAAAGACAATTTTTGAACCATGTGTCTGTCTATGTGAAAAATCTTTCAAATCCTATTTTTCACCCCCCTTTTTTCTCTAAACTGCCTCTTCCTTTTTCATTCAACCCAGTTGAAATTGTACGGAACAGCACAAGGTTCTTTGTAACGCTTTTCGGTGTCAAAAATGCCTGTTTCAAGGCGTTTTCAGAACATAAAATAGGCGGGCAGGGATTTACCCCTGCCCACCGCATTTCTTAGGTTTTAGGCGTTACATTGCTTGGCTGTAAATCAACTCGGCATTAACGATTTCTCTTGCCCTTGCCTGTATCTCATTCATTTTGCCAACCCAAAGCATAGCGTTTTCTGCTTTCAGCTTTTCGGTCACTTTTTCCTTTAAGATTGAAATAAGTACTGTTTTAAATGTTATAAAACATGTGAAATGACAGTTTATAATATTCTCTCTTAAATGTATAATTGGTTTTAACTGAATCATGAATATGTCTTGAGATTTGTATTCGTGTGATTACTTATTTCTGTATTTAAATATCGAAGCAATTTATACATAAACATTTTAAATATAAAACCGGAGTTATATATGAAGATTACATACTGGTCTGATTTTGCATGTCCTTATTGTTATATCGGAGAGGAAAGATTATTAAAAGCCATAAAAAGACTTGGCATGGAAAATGATATAGAGCTTGAAATGAAAAGCTATGAATTAGATCCGAATGCACCCAAGGAATGTACAGGAACAATGGCGGAGCGATATGCCAAAAACATGAAGCTTGGGCCAAAGGGCGCGGAATATCATGTTGAAAGAGTTTCAAGGTTTGGACGAATGGAAGGTCTTGATATGGATTACGCAAAATCCAAATATACCAATACTCTTGATGCCCACAGACTTCTTAAGTTTGCACAGTCAAAGGACGATAAAGAAATAATAAGTAAACTGACAAAGAGTTTATTTGATGCATACTTTGCAAAGGGACTTGAGCTCAGCGACAGAAATACTCTTGTAAAGATTTGTGTGGAAGCGGGACTTTCCGAGAATGATATTGTAAATGCATTAGACAGTGATACATTTACAGATGAAGTAAGAGCTGACGAAAGTGAAGTGGAAGCAGACCCTGATTTTTACGGTATACCTCTTTTTGTTATAGGGGATAAGAAGCTTGAAGGGGCTGCAGAAGAAAATGCATTTATTACAGCCATAAGAGAAGCGCTGGCAGGTGACGCTGTAGCAGAAAATAATTCTGAAGAGAAAGTTCATAGTGATGATTCTGATAAAAGCGGATGTAGTGACGAATCTAATGAAAATGGGTGTGTCAATGGAGTCTGCAGAATATAGATTACTTTAGAACATGGATGCGGTGATTAAGTATATAAAATATAAATCACATTAGAAAAACAATAGAAATTAAATAACAAAAACAAACGCCTGGGCATATAGACACAAAACTATATACCCAGGCTTTTTAATATTTTAAATTACTGTTTTACTCTTTCGTCAGCTTCGAAGCATGCGTAATCATTTTCTTTGTTACACATTTTCTCATCGATCTCTGTGATATAAGGATCTGCTTCTATTGCACAGCATCTTCCCGCACGAGTCCATTTGCACTTTGGAAAGTTAGGACATACGAACTGGAAGCACTGTTTTTCTTCTGTCATATTTGCCATTAAGTAACCCCGCTTTATTTCTTATAACTATAAATACACATGCCGTAAGTATATCATATAATTTGCAACATGCCCTTAATTGATGTACATTTAAACAAATAATAAAATGATTTCCAATGCGTTAGTTCTATATTAAGATCAGGACTTAATCTGATGCAAATGGAAGTATGAAAGTAAGTTTTGAGATGTCCATACAGACATATTTTAGGAGTATCGAATGTTAAGAGAACCTTCAAAAACAAAAGATAATATAATAAACTGGATCAGGGAATATTTTGCTTCAAGTGTACCTAATGCATATGCCGTTATAGGTATTTCAGGTGGTAAGGATTCAAGTGTAGCCGCTGCCCTTTGTGCGGAAGCTCTCGGAGCAGACAGGGTAGTTGGTGTCATTATGCCTGACGGAGAGCAGAGTGACATTGATGACAGCCGCCGCCTTGTGGAATATTTAAATATTAAACATATTGAATTTAATATTAATAAGATAACTTCTGCATATCTTGATTCATTTGAAAGCAATATTGAATTTAAAAATGTTTCAGATAATAAGGGTTTAAGCCGTGATGCAAAAATAAATATGCCACCAAGAATCAGAATGAGTGTTTTATACGGAGTTGCCCAGTCACTTGATAAGGGCGGACTTGTTGTTAATACATGTAACTACTCTGAAGATTACGTAGGTTACTCTACAAAGTTCGGTGATACTGCAGGAGACTTTAGTCCGCTTTCATCATTTACAGTTTCTGAGGTTCTCCAGATTGGAAAGGAGTTAAATCTTCCTGATGATTTAATCTACAAAACACCATCTGATGGTCTCAGTGGTACAAGTGATGAGGAAAAGCTTGGATTTACATATGATGAATTAGAAAAATATATCTACACAGGTGAATGTGATAATTCTGTCTCAAAGGAGAGAATCGACAGACTTCATGTAAGAAATATACACAAGTTCCTTCCAATGCCTATGTATAAGAAGTCGGAAGACGAAATAATTTAAAAAAAGACTTGTACTTCAATTTCTGAGGTACAAGTCTTTTTTATGTAAAACTCATTATTGTAATTATGAGTTAAACTTCACGTTATTTAAAATCTGAAATCTCTCTTATTAGAATGTTCTATTTCATATAGATGTTCTTCTGTAATCGTTCTTACTTTTTCCTTTGGAATCTTGTTAAGTTCTTCTTCGATAACCTTGAATCCCTGCTCCTTAGTTTCCTCTGAAGCGTAATCTACAAGATACTCAGCAAGAGTCATAAGTGCGTTAGGGTGGCAGCAGTTAAGGATCTGTCCGTTCTTACAGAGTTCCATAAATCTGTCGCCTGTTCTTCCTTCTCTGTAGCATGCTGTACAGAATGAAGGAATGTGACCGTTGTCCATAAGCCATTTAACAACTTCATCAAGAGTTCTCTGGTCAGATACATCAAACTGTTCTGTATCATGTGGACGTTCTACTTCTGAATATCCGCCTACACTTGTTCTTGAACCGCCGCTGAGCTGTGAAATACCTGCGTGAAGCATTTTTGCACGAACTTCAGCATTTTCTCTTGTAGAAATGATCATTCCTGTGTAAGGAACTGCAAGTCTGATACATGCTGCAATCTTTACAAACATGTCATCTGAAAGTGAGTTATCAAATTCATCAGGATCAATGTCATCTGCAGGCTTAACTCTTGGAACACTGATTGTATGAGGTCCAACACCGAAAACTGTTTCAAGGTGTTCTGCATGCATAAGTAATCCTGCAAATTCATACTCATAGTTATCAAGACCAAATAATACACCGAGACCTACATCATCGATTCCTGCTCTCATGGCACGGTCCATACTCTCTGTATGGTATGCATAGTCGCTCTTAGGACCTGTTGGATGAAGCTCTTCATATGCTTTCTTGTTATAAGTTTCCTGGAAAAGGATATATGTTCCGATTCCTGCATCTCTGAGCTTTCTGTAGTTCTCTTCTGTAGTAGCGGCGATATTTACATTTACACGACGGATTTCACCGTTCTTATGCTTAATACTGTAAATAGTCTTAATAGACTCAAGAACATACTCAATAGGATTGTTAACAGGATCTTCACCGCATTCAAGAGCAAGTCGCTTATGTCCCATATCCTGAAGAGCTATAACTTCGTTTCTGATTTCTTCCTGTGTAAGCTTCTTTCTTGGAATAGTCTTATTCTTTAAATGATATGGGCAGTAGAGACAACCGTTTACGCAATAGTTAGAAAGGTATAAAGGGGCAAACATAACAATTCTGTTGCCATAGAACTTTAACTTAATGTCTTCCGCAATTTTGTAAATCTCTTCGTTAATTTCTTTATCCTCACATGCAAGAAGAAGACTTGCTTCTCTGTGTGTAAGGCCGTTACATACATATCCAGTATCAGTCTTTACAGGCTTTGCTTTTTCTATGATGGAACGGATAAGCTCTAAATCATTTTTATTCTTTTGTGCATATTTTACTGTATCAAGAATTTCCTGTTCATTGATAAATTCCTCGGCTACCGAAGAAGCCGGATTGTAATTAGCCATAGTTCCCCCTTAATTCATGTATCTTAATTTTATAAAAAAAGCCTAAATGTGTGTAAAACATTATAACAGATATTTGATAAGAAAATGTTACACAAATCAATTAATTTAATACTTAAATAAAGGATTTAAATATCTAAATATGGTAAAATACAGGTAGAGGAAAGGGAGGTTAAAAGTATGGACGGTAAGGAAAAAATTAAGGAGTGTTACCACTCATTAAGAGGTTTTGCAGGAGAGCAGAAAAGAAAGATTGAACATGCTATCCAGAAAGAAAAAGATCTTAGAAAACTGGATGATGTTGTAAAGACAAATTCTGAAAAATCTGAGAACGAAATTAACAGATTATGGGATGTTATCGACAGAATGGATTTACAGATCAATACTCTTGAAAACAAGGTTATGGAGTTAGAAAAGAAGTTAGAGGCAAAAGAGAAAGATGCACAATAAAAAGGTTTGTTTCGTTATTCAACGATACGGTGAAGAAGTAAACGGTGGAGCAGAACAGCATTGTCGTTTTCTTGCAGAGAGAATGGCTAAGTTCTGTAACGTGGAAGTTCTTACAACTAAGGCCAAGGATTACATGACTTGGAAAAATGAATACAAAGAAGACATTGAATGGCTTAACGATGTCAAGATAAGAAGATTCGGAGTAGTTGCTGAGAGAAATATAGATACATTTTCAAATGTATCCATGTCCATAAGAAATAATTATTCCGGTGATGAGGAACTGCAGGAAGCAGTTGAAAATATGTGGATAGACGAGCAGGGACCTCTTGTTCCTGATTTAGTTGAGTATATAAAGAATCACAAGGATGATTACGATGTATTCATATTCTTTACATACTTATATTATCCAACAGTAAATGGACTTCCTGAAGTTGCTGATAAATCAATTCTCTTACCACTTGCACATGATGAATATGAACTTTATATAGGTGCATTTAAAAAGCTGTTCAGCCTTCCAAGAGCATTTTTCTTCAACACTACTGAAGAAAGAGACCTTGTTCGCCATGTATTTAAGAACTACGGTATACCTTACAAAATAGGTGGCGTAGGAGTTGATCTTCCAGAACATATTGATGTAGAGGGCTTTAAGAAAAAGTACAACATTGATAAGTACATTATATATGTAGGAAGAATATGCGAATCGAAAAATGTTAATCAGCTTCTTGACTACTTTGAACAATATAAGGAAGAACAGGGTGATTCTTCAAAGGATTTAAAGCTTGTACTTGTAGGCAAGACTGAAATTAATGTTGAAGGAAGAGAAGATGTAATTTCACTCGGTTTTGTTGACGAGGCTGATAAATATGCGGCTATTGCAGGTGCAGTTGCCCTTATTCAGCCTTCAAAATTTGAAAGTCTTTCCATGGTAGTGCTTGAGAGTTTTAAGCTTTCACGACCTGTAATAGTTAATGGAGAATGTAAGGTTTTAAAGGGACATATAGATAAGTCGGAAGGCGGATATGCCTACGAAAGTTATGAAGAATTTAAGAATGCCCTTTATAACCTGGAACATGATGCTATAAAGAACAGAAATATGGGTAATAACGGCCTCAGATATGTAAATGCAAATTATGATTGGGATGATATTTGTTACAAATTGATGTATATCATCAATACTATTTCACATTAAGAATAAGAAAGATACGAGGTGATGTCGTGCTTGAATTAAAGGATGTTGTACGAGAGTATAATACAGGCGGATTTGTCAATCATGCTCTTGATCATGTAAGTATTAAGTTCCGCGACAGCGAATTTGTAGCAATACTTGGGCCATCAGGTTCAGGTAAAACAACTATGTTGAACATCATAGGCGGTCTGGATCATTTTACATCCGGAGACCTTCTCATTAACGGTGTTTCAACTAAGGATTACAACGATAAGGATTGGGATGCCTACAGAAATCACTCCGTTGGTTTTGTATTTCAGGCGTACAACCTTATCGGTCACCAGACTATTTTGTCTAACGTAGAGCTGGCTCTTACAATTTCGGGCGTTTCAGCAGCCGACAGAAAGCAGCGTGCCATCGATGCGTTAGAGAAGGTTGGACTTAAGGATCACATGAACAAAAAGCCTAATCAGCTTTCAGGTGGTCAGATGCAGAGAGTTGCCATAGCCAGAGCGCTTGTAAATGATCCTGAAATCGTTCTCGCCGACGAGCCTACAGGAGCTCTTGATACTGAAACAGGTATTCAGATTATGGAGCTTCTTAAAGAAGTATCTAAGGACAGACTTGTAGTTATGGTTACTCATAACCCTGAGCTTGCAGAGGAATATGCTACAAGAATAGTTTCCATCTCTGACGGTAAGATTAAGTCAGATACCAACCCTGTGGGAGATGATGAGAAATCTAATGAGAGCGGCGTATGTACTAACAAGGTTGGAATGAGCCTTGGAACAGCATTTAAGCTCAGTATGAACAACCTCAGAACAAAGAAGGGCAGAACAATTCTTACAGCCGTTGCAGGTTCTATCGGAATTGTAGGTATTGCACTTATCCTTTCCCTTTCTACAGCAGTTAATGACTACATGGATACATTGCAGAAGGATACATTAAGTTCTTATCCTCTTATGATTCAGTCACAGACTGTTGACCTTTCATCCATAACATCTTCAGGCTTTACAAGCAATCCGAACGCAGGAAAGACAGACAGAGACGGTATTTATGGATCTGTCAGCGGATTAAGTGGTTTCAACATTATCAAAAATGATTTGTCATCATTTAAGAAGTACATAGATGATCCTGATTCAAATATTCATCAGTATATCGGAGAGAACGGTGTTTCATATGAATATGACATGACATTTACAGTTCTTTCAAAGGACTCAAATGGTGAATATATAGACTCTGCAAGTTCTCCTGGAGACGGAAGTACTACAAGTGGAACTTTGACAATGATGTCTTCTCTTATAGGAAGAAGTAATACAGATAAGTCTACAATCTTTGCGGAAATTCCACCTGACAGAGAAAGAACTGGCGTTAACGCTACTATGATTGATGGTTATGACGTAGTAGATGGTAAATGGCCTACAGAATATAACGAAGCAGTTTTATTCCTTGACGAAACTAATTCTATAACACTTGCTCAGGCATATTGCTTAGGTTTAGTTACACAGGACGAATATGATGACTATGCAGGCAAGGCAGATGTAGACACAGGTGATTTCCAGATTATTTCTGACTACTCTGAAGTTATCGGTAAGGAATATTACATGATTCCTACATGCGAGTTCTACAAGAGCAGTGGTAACGGAACATTTTACAAGGAGTCACTTACATCATTTAACCAAGAAGATTACCTTGATAAATCAATCCCATTCAAAATTGTTGGTGTTGTAAAGTCAAAGGGTAAAAACGGTGGTTCTACATTTGATACACCTGTAGGTTTCACATCTAAGATGACTGATCATATTTATGATATTGAATCTAAGTCAGAAGTCGTAAAGGCGCAGATGGATAACACTGAAAAGAGTGTAATTACAGGAACAAAGTTCAATGTAACAACTAACGAAGATAAGATTGAGGCAGCTAAGGGCTACTTAAAGGCTCTTCCTGACAGCGAGAAGGTTTCTACATATACATTGGTTATGGCAAGCTCACAGGGACAGCAGGCTGCAAGTCAGTCAGCTGCAGCCCAGCAGCAGATGATGCCTGGAATGTCATATGAAGATATGATGGTTGCAGCTCTTGATAACTGGGTTGATAATGAGTCAGATGACGATACCTTATTAAAGGTTTATAAAGACTATATCGGAAATACTACATATGAAGATACCCTTGTTAAGTTAGGTACTATCAATAAGGACAGACCTACATCAATTAACATTTATACAGACAGCTTTGAAGCTAAGGACGATCTTATAAATGCAATCAATGAATATAATGAAACTGTGCCGGAAAATGAAAGAATTACATTTACAGACTATGTATCAGTAATTGCTAACTCTGTAACAAGCATGGTAACTGTAATTTCTGCAGTACTTATAGCTTTCGTATCGATTTCACTTGTTGTTTCTTCTATCATGATCGGAATTATTACTCATATTTCTGTAATGGAAAGAACAAAGGAAATTGGTATCCTCAGAGCACTTGGTGCATCTAAATCTAACATTTCCCAGGTATTTAACGCAGAGACAATTATTATTGGATTGTTCTCAGGTGGTATCGGTATTGGAATAGGTTATCTCTTAGATATTCCTGCAACAGCCATTATCCAGAAGCTTGTAGATGATACAACAGTTTCTGCAATACTTAATCCTGTTCATGCACTTATTCTTGTTGGTATCAGTATATTAGTAACATTTATCGGTGGTTTACTTCCTGCAGGCAAGGCAGCTAAGAAAGATCCTGTTGAAGCTTTAAGAAGCGAATAATGATTAATAAGTTTAATTAAATATTTTATATAAAACAGAAACATTTACTGGAACAGAACAGTTAAATGTTTCTGTTTTTTATTTATTAATTTTTTAGGTACGACAATCTGTTAGAAATGTTTTAAAGTAACGCTAATTGTAGTAGAATACACATATATATTTACAAAAATGAAAGGAAAAATATACATTTCTTTAATTGCAGTGAAACATTCGGCAATTTTGTTATTTATATAGATATTTGTTATGAGCAGAGATGATTTTATAATCGATGACTTAAAAAGAGATATTATTTACTACTTTAAAAAGCAATATGATCTTGGAATGCTTAATTCATTTGAGGGTAATATCACAGTAAGAATTCCTGACAGTGAGAATTTCCTTGTTACTCCTACACAGCAAGATAAGGAAAAAATTACACCTGAAATGATTCTTGAAGTAGATAAGAACGGTAATCTTGTTGAAGAATCACAGTGGAAGCCTTCAAGTGAGCTTGGAATGCACCTTAAAATATATGAGCTCCGCCCTGATATTCAGGCAGTAGTGCACAACCACAGTACATATGCAACAGCATTTGCCCTTGTAGGAAGACCTATTTCAAATGAAATGGCTGAAGGATATATGTTCTACGGCGGTGACATTCCTGTATGCCCATATGGAAGACCGGGAACACCTGCAGTTTATGCCCATTTTGAGAAATATTTCGTTGATAAGGATAAGGATGTTGTACTTCTTGCAAATCACGGACTTGTTGCAGCAGGCAAGAGTGTAAGCCAGGCTTTCAGTAAGGCTGAGGCTGTTGAAAAGTTAGCTAAGATTGTTATTGCATCTGAAGCACTTGGACCTGACCTTCCTCTTTCAGCAGTAGAGAAAGAGAAGCTTCTTGAAGTTTACAAGGCAAGAAAGGATTGATCCTATGTATGATAAATATTTTTTAATGTCAGAACCGGATATTGAAGGATATATAAGAGAAAAACTTCCGGAATATTTTGCGGCTGATGAAAAGCTCGTATGTAAGGAAATCGGTGATGGAAACCTCAACTATGTGTTCAGACTTGCCAATGAGAATGGAAAAAGCATAATCATTAAGCAGGCTGGAGAAGAACTTAGAATTTCCAAGGAACTTAAGCTTTCTACAGACAGAGGAAGAATTGAGGCAAATGTTCTTCAGTTACAGGGTGAATATGCACCGGGTTCTGTTCCAAAGGTTTATTTATATGATGAAGTAATGTGTGTTCAGGTTATGGAAGACATGATCGGACATGGCATGATGAGAACAGAGATGTTAAATGGAACAATCTATCCACTCTTTGCGAAGCAGATTGCCGACTTCATGGTTAAAACTCTTATTTTATCAAGTGACATTGTTATGGATCATATGGAAAAAAAGAAGCTTGTCTGTAAGTTTACTAATCCAGATTTATGCGACCTTACAGAGCATCTTGTTTTCTCAGAGCCATATTCTGACTACAATAAGAGAAATAATCCTTTTGAAAGGAACATGGACTTTATCAAAGAGAATATTTATTCTGACGAAGACTTAAAGGCGAGAGCAGCAGAGCTTAAGTTCAAGTTTATGAATAATACGGATTCTCTTATTCATGGTGATTTACATACAGGTTCTATATTTATTAATAAAGAGCATTTATATGTATTTGACCCTGAATTCGCATTTTACGGTCCTGCAGGATATGATATAGGAAATGTCATTGCAAACCTCTTATTTGCATATGAGCATGCAGATAAAGTATTATGTGATAAGAATGCTGCTGATGCAGAAGTATTTAAAACATGGGTTTTAGACAGTATCAGAGATATCGTTGATTTATTTATCTCAAAGGCAGATAAGTTATACGATGAAAAATGTGCTGATATTATGGCAGAGAATCCAATATTTAAAAATAAATATATCGCAAATATCCTCAATGATACTGCAGGTTATACAGGAACTGAGCTTATTAGAAGAATAGTTGGTATGGCTAAGGTAAAGGACATCACAACAATTGAGGATGACGATAAGAGAGTAAGCGCAGAGCGTAAGTTATTACTTTTCGCTAAGAAGCTTATGTTAGAAAATGACAGCTTTACAGATGGTAAGAGCTATGTTGATGGCTGGCTTGCAATAAATGATTAATAAGTGAAATCAGAATAGCCGGATTTAATTAACTAAATTGAATTTAGTTAATAATTCTAATCTGGTTTCTGGATGATTTTAGCTTTTATTTAGGCAATGCATAACCGGCAGTTAAGGAGAAAATAATGAAAAAGACTATATTAGATTATGAAACAGTACGATTAAATGACGAACGTGATTGTATTGAAATTATAGATCAGACAAAGCTCCCTGAGGAGATTAAGATCGTTAAGCTTCGCACACAGGAAGATATCAGAGATGCTATCAGCAGATTAGCAGTAAGAGGAGCACCTGCAATCGGTATTACAGGTGGTTTTGCCCTTTACCTTGCATCTAAGGAAATCTCATACAGCCGTACACATAACGAAGTTCCAGGCTCTATGGAAATCGCTAACGACGAAGGTTATTCAAATGATGATATCATCAATGAATTCTTCGTTCAGTTAAATGATGCAAAGGAATATATTAACCTTTCAAGACCAACAGCTGTTGATTTATCATGGGCTTTAAATAAGACATATGATGCTGCTGTCATAGCAAATGAAGATTTCGAAGGCGATTACATCGGTGATCGTCTGGATCACATCGTTTATGCCATCAAGATGGAAGCTATGGCAATTTACAGCAACAACATTGACATGTGTAAGTCAATTGGTGAGCACGCTCTTACACTTGTTAAGGCCGGAGATACTCTTCTTACACACTGTAACGCAGGTAAGCTTGCTACAGTTGATTACGGTACAGCAACAGCTGTTATGTATTTAGGTAAGGAAAGAGGATATAACTTCAAGATCTACTGCGATGAGACAAGACCACTTCTTCAGGGTTCAAGACTTACAGCATTTGAGCTTTCAAGTGCAGGTATGGATGTTACTCTCGCATGTGACAATATGTCAGCTTCTCTTATGAAAGAGGGCAAGATTGACGCTATTTTCGTTGGTTGTGACAGAGTTGCAGCTAACGGTGATACAGCTAACAAGATTGGTACACTCCTTCTTGCAATTGCTGCTAAGCGTTACAATGTTCCTTTCTACGTATGTGCTCCTTCATCAACAATTGATTTCAATTCTAAGACAGGTGCAGATATCGTTATCGAGCAAAGAGATTTTGAAGAAGTTACAAGCATGTGGTTTAAAAAGCCAATGGCTCCTGAAGATATTAATGTATATAACCCTGCATTTGATGTTACAGATGCAGACCTTATTACAGCAATTATTACAGAAAACGGTATTGCATACGCTCCATTTGAAGACAGCTTAAGAGATCTTGTAGAAGATTAATGTGTTATTTGATAATTGAAGATTTATTTGGTTAACGAATATTTATACACATCTTTTGTTTTCTGATTTTAGGGCGGAGTGATAGTTACGCTTCGCCCTTTTTTTATGAATATTTCACATTCCAACCTATGTATAAATATACACATATTGTTTTATACTGTGATATAATAACCAAATATAGATAATTACTTGATTAACATCATTAATCATATATGTATAAATATAGATTCACAAAGGTAAGGTGATTGATATGGCTAATAATTCAAGAGGTAATATTCAGTATTCTATTAAGGATCTTGTCGGTTTAGGAGAACTCAGTATTTCAGATGAAGTACTTGTTGTTATTGCAGCTCTTGCGACTACAGAAGTAGAAGGTGTTGCTGCACTTGCCGGAAATATTAGAAATGCAGTTGCTGCAAGACTTGGCGCAGGTAAGCTTTCAAAGGGTGTTAAGATCCATATTAACAACAGAGTAATTACAGCTGATGTTTCAATTAACATTAAGGACGGCTATGCAATTCCCGATGTTTCTGCACAGGTTCAGGACCGTGTAAAGCAGGCTATTGAAACAATGACAGGTTTGTCAGTTGATAAGGTTAACGTAAGAATAACAGGTGTTTCTGTGGAGAATGAATAATGGCTAAGAATATGTCAAGAAGTTCTGTAAGAGAACATATCTTTAAAATTGTTTTTGGATATGATTTTCATAAGGTGCCAGAGGATTGTGACCTCATTATTTGTAATTATTTAGATACTGCAAAGAATGTAAATGATGAGATTATTGAATTCTCTGAAGATGATAAGAACTATATTGTAGTTAAAGTAAATAACATTGTTTCTAAAATCGATGATATCGATGAGAAGATAGAAGCATTATCAAATAAATGGAAAAAAGAAAGAATTGCCAAGGCTGAACTTGCAATTCTTCGTCTTGCTGTATATGAAATTTTATATGATGCTGATATTCCTGACGGAGTTGCAGTGAACGAAGCGCTGGAATTAGCTCATAAGTATGGAGATGAGTCAGCAAGCTCATTTATCAACGGAATTCTTTCTAATGTCCTTAAGGAAAAAACAGCGGACAATTGAGGCGTTTAGCGAATGGAAGATAATAAAAAAATATATTCCGTGCTGGAGCTTAATACATTTATTAAACGACTTATAAACAGTGAATATTTATTAAGTAATGTTTACATAAAGGGTGAAGCTTCTAATGTAAAGTATCACAATGCTACAGGGCATATTTATTTTACAATTAAGAGCAGGGGCGACAGCGGTGAAAATTCCGCAATCTCAGCTGTTATGTTTAAAGGTAACGCATCCAAGCTTAATTTCCGCCTTGAAGAAGGTATGGGAATTATAGTTAACGGCCGTGTTGATGTATTTGAAAGAGATGGAAGATATCAGATATATGTCAACAGCATTACACAGGAAGGTATTGGTGATCTTTATCAGAAACTCCAGGAACTTATGGAGAGATACCGTAAGTCCGGAGTTTTTAATGAAGAACACAAGAAGCCGATACCTAAATTTGCTACAAAGATAGGTGTGTGTACGGCTCCTGACGGCGCTGCTTTTAAAGATATCGAAAAGATAATTAAACGAAGAAATCCATATGCACAGATTGTCTTATATCCTGCACTTGTTCAGGGTGTAAATGCAAAGCTTAGCATTGCAAAGGGTGTTGAGACTCTTGATAAGCTTGGACTTGATGTAATTATCGTAGGCCGTGGAGGTGGTTCAATTGAAGATCTCTGGGCATTTAACGAACCTGAAGTTGCCAAGGCAATATTTTATGCAAAGACTCCTATTATCTCAGCGGTAGGTCATCAGATTGACTATACAATTTCTGACTATATTGCGGATAAAAGAGCGGCAACACCTTCCGAAGCAGCTGAAATTGCGGCATTTGATATTAATGATGTACTTATGTCACTTGATACATACAGAGACACATTATTATCCGGTGTAAGAAGAGTATTAAATGAGCAGAAGAACAGACTTAAGTCAGCAAATGATATGCTTTCGGCTTTAAGCCCTGCAAAGAAGCTCGTTCAGAATAAAGAGAAACTTTCAAGTTATAAAAATCACATCAATTTATTATTGTCTAATGTTTTGGAAGAACGAAAAAACGCCAACAATTCATTAGCTGATAAGTTGAAATATACATTGTCTAACATGCTTGTTCAGTATAAGAGCAAGCTTCCTGTTATTAAGAATGCTTTAACAACATCTATACATAATAGCATAGATGTCAATAAACATAAGCTTAAACTTATTTATAATAGTCTTGATGCGTTCTCGCCTGTTAAGAGAATTTCAAGTGGATACGGATATTTGGAATCTGATGACAAGAGAATTGTATCGGTTGAAGATGTTAATGTTGGGGACAACATTAACATTTATCTTAAAGATGGTAAGATTAATACAACGGTTAATAATATAGATAATGTAAATATACTGAACACTTGATTAACGGAGACTGATTATGAGTGAAGAAAATCAGAACGTATTTGATAAATCTAATTCAGATACAATCGAAAAGAACTTTGAAAAATTAGATGAAATTGTTTCAAAGATGCAGTCAGGAGAGATTTCTTTAGGGGAAGCCCTTGAAGCATACAAAGAAGGAACACTTCTTGTTGAGGACACTGCCAAGAGACTCGATATGATTGAAAAACAGATTACGTTTATTAATGAATAATTAAAACGGAGATATTATGCACTTAGATATAGAATTAAAAAAGAGGGTGGATTATATCAATAAAGTGCTTATTGATAATCTTCCGGAAGATGGTGGTTTTTACTCACTTATTATCGAACCTATGAAATACAGTGTTGAAGCCGGTGGAAAGAGACTCAGACCAATGCTTATCAGAGAAGCATTTAAGCTCTTAAATGGTGATCCATCTCATAGAAAGGTTGTTGAGCAGTTTATGACAGCCATTGAGTATATTCATACATATTCACTGGTTCATGATGATTTACCTGCCATGGATAATGATTCACTTAGAAGAGGACTTCCAACAACTCATGTTAAGTATGGTGAGGACATTGGTATCCTTACAGGTGATTCACTTCTAAACTATGCATATGAGATAGTTTTTAAGACTGCATTAAATGTAGGTAAGATAGACAGTGAATATGCCGTAAAGGTATTGAAAGCAGGAGAAGAGCTTTCAAGATCAGCCGGATTATACGGTATGATAAGCGGGCAGACTCTGGATGTTATTAAGACAGGGCATCCGATATCAAAAGAAGAGCTTGATTTTATTTTTGATCTTAAAACAGGAGCATTAATCAGAGCTTCACTTAAAATCGGAGCAATTCTTGCAGGATGTACTGATGATGAGCTTGCAAAAATTGAAAAAGCAGGAAAGCTTATCGGTCTTGCATTCCAGATAAGAGACGATATGTTGGATGAAATTGGTAAGGAAGAAGATATCGGTAAACCGGTACATTCTGATGCCGACAATATGAAGACAACATATGTATCATTGTATGGACTGGAAAAAGCTCAGGAAGATGTTGAAAGCTATTCTTCAGAAGCTATAGAGATATTGAAAAGTTTAGGAAATAATGAGTTCTTAACAGAACTTATTACCTATTTAACCGTAAGGAACAAATAACAATTGTTTATCCGTATAGAAATTGGAGAGATGTGGATAAATGGTACTAGATAAAATAAATAAACCTAATGATATTAAAAAAATCAGTCCAAGGGAATACAAACAGCTTGCCTCTGAAATCAGAAAGTTTCTTATTGAGAAAATAAGTAAAACAGGTGGTCATCTTGCATCTAACCTTGGCGTTGTGGAACTCACAATGGCAATGCAGATTGTATATAACCTTCCAAAGGACAAGATTATATGGGACGTAGGTCATCAGTCATATGCACATAAAATTTTGACAGGAAGAAAAGCGGAATTTGATCATCTTAGAAAATTCGGTGGTATCAGTGGATTTCCTAAGAGAGATGAAAGTGATTATGACGCATTTGATACAGGTCACAGCACAACATCTCTTTCAGCAGGTCTTGGTATAGCAAAAGCCAGAGACATAATGGGAGAGAAGTATAAGGTTGTTTCTGTAATCGGTGACGGTTCATTTACAGGTGGTATGGCATTTGAGGCTCTTAATAACATTTCAAGTGTTAAGGGTAACTATACAATCGTGTTAAATGACAACAACATGTCAATTGCCAATAATGTTGGTGGAATGTCAGAGATGTTTAACAATATCAGAACATCCCACGAATATATTGAAATAAAGCATCATTTACAGGAGCTTCTTAAGAAGCTGCCATATAGCGAAAAATTAATCAATAATCTGAAGAAGTCTAAGGACAGAATCAAGCACAGACTTATTCCGGGTGAGTTTTTTGAATCCTTTGGTCTTACATATTTCGGACCTGTTGACGGACACAATATTAGTCAGCTTATAAGAGTGTTTAAGGCTGCATCTGAAATAAATGGTCCTGTATTTGTACATGTTAAGACTGTAAAGGGTAAGGGATATGCACCTGCAGAGGATTATCCTCAGCAGTTCCACGGTGTTAGTCCGTTTATTATTGAAACAGGAGAGCCTAAGAAAAAGAGCACATCTAAGTCTTATGCAAAGATCTTCTCAGAAAAGGTATGTGAACTTGCAAGAGAAAATGACAAGATTGTGGGTATTACGGCAGCTATGCCTGACGGTGTAGGTCTTACTGCATTTTCTGAAGAATTCCCTGACAGATATTTTGACGTTGGTATTGCTGAACAGCATGCAACAACATTTTCTGCAGGTCTTGCGGCTGCAGGCATGGTGCCTATATTTGCCGTATATTCTTCATTCTTACAGCGTGCATATGATCAGATTATTCACGATGTGTGTAATCAGAATCTTAAGGTAATATTTGCAATTGACCATGCAGGTCTTGTAGGTAGTGACGGTGAGACTCATCAGGGAATATTTGATATTTCATTCTTATCATGTATTCCTAATATGACAGTACTTGCACCGATAAATGCAGAGGAGCTCAGACAGTGCCTCGATTATGCAGTAAATGTTCACAGAGGACCTATTGCTTTAAGATATCCGAGTGGTGCTGCAAGCAACATTTTAAGCGATGATGTTAAGCCAATCAGATACGGCTGTTCTGAATATGTTCACGAAGGCAGTGAAATGGCCATTGTAGCAGTCGGAAGAATGATGGAAAATGCATTAAAGATTCAGGAAAAGCTTAAGAATAAGGGAATCGATGCAACTGTAGTAAATGCAAGATTTGTATATCCGATCGACAGACAGATGATTAGAGAGCTTTCAAAGAATCACAAGCTTATTGTGACTATGGAAGAAAATGTCGCGTCAGGTGGATATGGTGAGCATGTCAGCGAATATGTTTTAAGCAACGACTTAGGTGTTAAGGTGCTTCCAATAGCGCTTCCTGATGCTTATGTTGAGCATGGAAATATTAACATCCTGTTCCACGAACTGGGTATGGATGTTGAATCAATATATAAGAGAGTAGAATCCGCTTATAATAATTTGGTAGGTAGTTATGGCGAAGAAAAGGCTTGATGTACTTCTTGTTGAAAGAGGATTAATCAATTCAAGAGAAAAAGCAAAAGCATTAATTATGGCCGGAAGCGTTTATGTTAACGGTCAGAAAGAAACAAAAGCAGGCGATACATTTGCGGATGAATGCGATATTGTAGTAAAGGACGAGAAGCCGCCTTTCGTTAGCAGAGGTGGTTTGAAACTGGATAAAGCCGTTAAGGTTTTTAATATAGACTTAAATGGCTTAGTCTGCATGGATATTGGAGCAAGTACAGGCGGATTTACTGACTGTATGCTTCAGAATGGTGCAGTAAAAGTATTTTCTATTGACGTAGGACATGGTCAGCTGGCCTGGAGCCTTAGAAATGACGAACGTGTTGTATGCATGGAAAAGACCAATTTCAGATATCTTACTCCGGAAGATATTGGCGAGGAGATAGATTTTGCCAGTTGTGATGTATCATTTATCTCCCTTGAGAAAATTCTTCCTCCGGCTTATTCAATCCTTAAGGATGGCGGAAGAATGGTATGCCTTATTAAGCCACAGTTTGAGGCTGGCAGAGATAAGGTAGGCAAGCACGGAGTTGTAAGAGATATTAACGTTCATAAAGAAGTAATTGAAAATGTCATAGAGTTTGCAATGAATGCACAGTTCAAAGTTATCGGACTTGATTTTTCACCTATAAAGGGACCTGAAGGAAATATAGAGTATCTTTTATATTTACGTAAAGGCGATGATGATGCGGCTTTAGACATGGAAGAGCTTCGTGAAAGAATAAAACTCGTAACAGATAACGCAAGCGATTCGCTTACTTTAGTATAAAATTATTTTATTTGATGCTTTAATGGAGTTAAACGAAATGAGTAGTGATTCGAACAGTAAGAAATTAAAATTTTTCCTACTTTCAAATAAAAGAAAAGATGCCGATGGCTCAGTTGTTGGTAAATTAAAAGAAAAAATTGAATCTATGGGACATGTTTGTGAGTGTCGCGATGAAGGTTCTAACTTAGAAAATACAAAGTTTTTATATACAAATCCAAAGGATGTTCCCGAAGATGTTGATATTATCGTGGTTCTTGGTGGTGATGGAACAATTCTTCAGACATCAAGAGATCTTCATGTGCTTCAGAAGCCTATTTTAGGTGTAAATATCGGTACACTGGGATTCCTTACAGACTGTGAGATGGATACAGTTGATGAAGCTCTTGAAAGAATTATTGCGGGAGATTACAAAATCGACCACCGTACAATGATTTCAGGTAAGGTAATCAGAGACGGTGAAGTTGTATATGAAGACTTTGCATTAAATGATATCGTAATCAACAGAAGAGGTTCATTAAGAGTAATTGATTTTGATGTTATTGTTGATGATCAGTTTTTAAATGCTTATGTTGCGGATGGTCTTATTATTTCAACTGCAACAGGTTCAACGGCATATGCTCTTTCAGCAGGTGGTCCGATTATCGAGCCAACTGCCAAGGACATAATGATAACTCCTATCTGTCCTCATACTCTTAATGCAAGAAGCATTATACTTGACTGGAATTCTGAAATTACTGTTGTTATGACTGATAACAAGCAGTTAGCAGAGGAAAGAGTAGTTACATTTGACGGTGAGACAGGATTTGCTCTCTACCCTGGAGATAAGGTTGTAATTACAAAGCATCCTGAGTGTGCAATATTTGCCAAGACAAGTAAAATCAGCTTCTTACAGAGAATCAGAGACAAGATGATGGACCACTAATAGTTAATCATGAATGTCTAGTTATAAATGACTAATCAAGATTGAATAATCACTAATAATTAACCAGGTTTGATTAATCAAATTTGATTAACAATTAGTGATTGATTATTTATGGTTGATTGTTTTGACAATTGAATTTAGTAGGAGGATACATGAAGTCTGAGCGCCAAAATAAAATAATTGAATTAATCAGAAAAAATAACATAGAGACTCAGGAAGAACTTGCGGACGCTCTTAATCAGGCGGGATATAACGTTACTCAGGCAACTGTTTCAAGAGATATCAGAGAGTTAAATCTTACTAAAACATCAGTAGACGGTAAGCATCAGAAGTATGTTATATATCAGTCTGCAGATATTAATCTTGCAGATAAATATGTAAATGTTATGAGAGATGGATTTATTTCCATGTCCGTAGCCCAGAATCTCCTTGTTATTAAAACCGTTCCGGGTATGGCAAGTGCGGTATGTGCTGCTCTTGATGCAATGGACTTGGAAGAAGTTGTAGGTTCCATCGCCGGAGACGATACTATTATGGTTGCCACATCATCAAAGGAAGATGCCACATCTCTTAAAGAGAGACTGCACATTGTTGTGAAATCTAGAGAGGATATGAATGTTAACTAATATACATATTGAAAACTATGCACTTATTGATTGTTTAGACATAGACATTAATGAAGGACTTAACATAATTACCGGTGAAACCGGTGCAGGTAAGTCCATTATTCTTGGTGCAATAGGTGCCGCATTAGGTGCAAAGATTAATTCAGATGTGATTAGAGCCGGAGAGGAATATTCATTTATTTCTGTTTCATTTCATATAAATGATGCAGATAAGTTAAATGCCCTTACAGAGCTTGATGCCGTTGATTTGTCTGATGGAGATATTATAGTTACAAGAAAGATTTTTCTTGCAAGATCTGTATTTAAAATCAACGGTGTAACTGTTTCTGCAGCACAGGTCAGATCATTATCTTCTTTAATTATAGATATACACAGTCAGCGTGATAATTTATTACTGCTTAAAACTGAAAATCAGTTAAAGCTGGTAGATTCATTTGGTGATGATGAGTTCCGTAAGCTTATGGACAGACAAAAGAGTCTGTATGAGGAATATACGGAGTGCAATTCAAAACTTGCAAATATTGGCGATGATGCAAGCCTTAGAGAAAGAGAGATTTCACTTCTTCAATACGAGATTAAGGAAATTGAAGAAGCTTCTTTAACTGTCGAAGAAGATGAAGAACTTGAAGAAAAGTTCTCTAAGATGTCATATCTTGAAAAAATCAGAAGAGGAGTGGCAGAATCACTGCAGTCACTGGAGTCAGGTGATGTAAACAGCATCGATTTACTTGGTAAGGCTATCAAATCTCTCGGTGATGCCATTAACTACGATAAGGATTTAGTTCAGATATATGATGCATTAAAAGAGGCTGAAAGTATTCTTTCAGATGCTTCAGGTGATTTATATTCTTATATAGAGAATAACGAAATGGACGAAGAGGAATTCGCCCGTATTACAAACAGAATAGATCTTTATAACACACTTAAGAGAAAATATAACGGAAGTGTTAAGGGGATTCTTGAAGCTCTTGATGAAAAGATAGAGAGACTTGATACTTTAATTAACTCTGACGAATATATTACAAAGCTTAAAGACAGAATTAATGAGCTTATCGATGAAATGAATCAGGTCTGTCAGTTATTACATGACAAAAGAGTCGGTATAGCAGAACATTTACAGTCATTAATAATGTCTGAAATGACAGATTTAAATTTCAACAATGTTCAGTTCTTAATTGAAGTCAGAAAAAATGATACATTTTCATCTAATGGATATGACAGTGTTGAATTTTTAATAAGTCTTAATTCGGGAGAAGATGTAAAGCCACTAAAAAATATTGCATCAGGTGGTGAAATCAGTCGTATTATGCTTGCAATAAAGAGTGTTATTGCAGACAGGGATATTACGGGAACAATGATATTTGATGAGATCGATACGGGAATAAGCAGTAGAACTGCTCAGTGCGTAGCTGAGAAAATGCACAATATTTCCAAATCACATCAGATTATATGTATTACCCACCTTCCACAGATAGCAGCCATGGCTGATACTCATTTCTATGTATATAAAGAAGTAAGTGATAATAAAACAATTACCTGTATGAGGGAGCTGGATGAAGAATCACAGATAAATGAGCTGGCAAGATTCCTGGGCGGAAGTAAAATTACAGAAAATGTAATGGAAAATGCTAAAGAAATGAAGCAGCTTGCCAATGATTATAAGGTGAATAACGCCAGATAATTTCATAAGAAAATTAAAGAAAGTGTAAATTAACAATTTATAATATATTTATAAATTATTGATTTACACTTTTTTTATATTATTAAACACTATATTTGCTTGATAATTTGTAATGATACATATATACTGTATTCGTACTTTGTAAAATTACAGTAACAAATACGTAACATTTAATGGTTATTTATGGGACCGGAATTTTAAAATTATATATTTTGTTCGTTACCATGCTTATGTCAGTGTACAATAATATGAGCACACGTTACGGTAGCATAAGCAGGCGTTGCGTAAGCACAGTTACGTTAGTATAAGCATAGTATCGAATAAGATATTTGGAAAAGGAATTATTCAGTTATGAAATCAAATAAATCTAAGAAACTCGCTAAACTCCTCGCTTTGTCAATATCAGGTGCAGCTATTGGTGCAACACCTGTAATGACAGTTCTCGCTGACGAAGTTACTGACTTAACAAATCAGAAAAACAATGCTCAGTCAGAAATTGACAACTTACAGGAAGAATTAACAAATGCTTTAGAGCAGATTGACAATCTTGAAAGTGAAGCTGCAAAAATCAACGACCAGATGGAAAAGGCTAATGCTGACTTAAAGGTTGCTGAAGAGAAGCAGAAGAAGCAGGAACAGGATATGAAACTTCGTATCCAGTACATGTACGAAAACAAGAATAAGACTGTTGAAGAAGCTCTTATTACTTCAACTGATATGAGTGATGCCCTTAACAAGGCTGAGTATGCACAGAAAATGTACGACTATGACAGAAAAGCTCTTGAAGAACTAGATGCTACAACAAAGCAGATAAAGGAACTTCAGTCACAGCTTGAAAGTGACATGGCTGAACTTGCATCTTCACAGCAGGAATATCAGGATAAGAAGTCACAGCTTGAAGCAACAATTGCTGATAAGAGAGCTACAGTTAAGGACTTCGATACACAGATTGCATCAGCTATGGAAGCAGCCGCAGCAAGAGCAGCCGCAGCTGCAGCTGCATCTGTTCCAACAAGAAGTGAGTCATCTCCAGGTTCAGGTGGTAGCAGCAACTTAGGTTATGATGACTCAGATTATGATGACTCAGATTCTTCATCATCAGATGGAGGCAGCAGTGATGCTTCATATAGTGATGTAGTTTCTGCAGCAGCAAGCTACTTAGGTACACCATATGTATTGGGTGGTAGTAGCTATAGCGGTATCGACTGTTCAGGTCTTGTAAATAGAGCATATGCAGCAGTTGGTATCAGCGTACCTCGTCAGTCTTCAGCACTTGCATCTACAGGTAGAGGAGTTTCTATTTCAGAAGCACGTCCTGGCGATATCGTTTGTTATCCTGGTCACGTAGGTATCTACGTTGGCAACGGACAGATGATTCATGCACCACAGCCTGGTAGTTCTGTATGTTACTCATCAATTTATATTATGGGTGGACCTACAACAATCAGAAGAGTTTAATTACAAAATGTAATTCTTATATATTATTAAAGCGTGTAACAGTAAATATTCACTGTTACACGCTTTTTTTATACTTTCCGAGATTTAATTATTATTAGGCCTGAATATATGTTATTATCAATTCGATAAAGGCTATATAAAAATTGATATTATAAATTTTCAATTTTTATATAGATAACACAGTCAGGATAGCTAACAAGTTGATATACCTAAGAAGTTAGGATACTTAAAGAATTAAGTTATCTGATTATAGTTAAATATTAAATGAACATAGGATAAACATACGCGTATAAATCATAAATGGGGGAATTATGAAATCATTTTTAGTAAAAGCCGGGGCAGCTGTAACGGCCATAATTTCCGCAGGTACGGCAGTAGTTGGTGTAACCACAACCATTAATGCCGAATCCAGTGAGGAAATTAATAATAAAATTAATCAGTCCAACAATCAGCTCTCAGAATTAGAAAGTAAATTAAAGAGCATTAATGATGAGATTAATCAGTTAGACAGCAAGGCTACTGATCTTATTTCTCAGATGTATGATGTTAATAAGGATCTGGAAGATACTCAAAAAAAGCTTGATCAGCAGTATTCTGATATGAAATATCGAATTCAGTACAACTATGAAAATGGTAATAACGGCCTTGTAGAGAGTCTTTTTACATCTGAATCATTTGCAGATGCATTAAATACTGCTGAATATTATCAGAAGATATATTCATATGACAGAAGTAAGCTAGATGACATTAAGGTAAATGTAGATAAGATTTCTTCTTTAAAGGAAGAGCTCAATTATCAGATTGCTGAAATGAACAGTGCAAAAGAGGAAATGACTAACAAGCAGAAAGAGCTTGATAATCTTGTTGAGTCAAAGAAATCTGAAATAGAGCAGCTCAATACAGAATTCTCAAAGGCACTTCTTGCTGAAGAAGAGGCTAAAAAGAAAGCTGAAGAGGAAGCACGTCTTGCAGAAGCAAAGAGACAGGAAGAGCTTGACAGAATTGAGCGTGAAGAGGCTGCAAAGCCACCTGTAACGACAACTCCTTCAGATGATGATAAAGATACAGGAAATAACAACCAGGGTTCATCTTCTCTCAGAGAGCAGGTTGCAAAAAATGCCGCTGCCGGTAATTCAACATTCCCTGCATTACCAGGCTGGTGTGCTGCATGGGTATCAGGTGTATACAGCTACACTGGTATAACACCTCCAAGAGGTAATGCAATTGACTACTGGTTAAAATGGAGTTACTCAGGAAGCAGAAGTATGGACAATATTCCTGTAGGAGCATGTGTAATCAGTTCAGGATGGGGTGCGGCAGGTGCCGAATATGGTCATATCGGAATCTATCTTGGCAATGGTAAAGTAGCAAGTAACGTAGGTTATATTAAGATTCAGTCCATCGAATCATTTGACTCAGATGCCACTGCAACATGCAGAGGATATCGCGGTTATATCGGCTGGGTATGGCCAAATGGCAAGGCTATATAATTATTAATATATTGTAAAATCAGCCCTGTTATGATAATATAACAGGGTTAGATTGCGGATGTGGCGGAATGGCAGACGCAGCAGACTCAAAATCTGCCGGTGGTGACATCGTGTGGGTTCGACTCCCACCATCCGCATTAGGAATTAAAATTCATGTAATTTTTAAAGCACAGACTAGATATTCTATATGTGCGTTTTTTTATTTATAGACGAGGTATTCAGATGAGTTCAGAACTTATGCTTATAGACGGTCATAGCATACTCAACAGAGCATTTTATGCCATTCCTCCGTTAACCGCTCCGGACGGTACTCCTACAGGAGCCATATACGGATTCCTCAACATTTTGTTCAAGTTCATTGATGAAGAAAAACCGAACAAACTGATAGTGGCATTTGACAGATCTGAACCTACATTTAGACATGAAAAGTACAAAGAATATAAGGGTACAAGAAAGTCCATGGACCATGATTTAAGAGTTCAGGTTCCTCTCGTAAAGGACGTTCTTAAGTCCATGAATATTACAATTGCTGAAAAGCCTGGTTATGAAGCAGATGATATTATCGGTACATTATCAAAGAGAATGTCCGCAAATGGAGAAAAGGTTGTAATTGTATCCGGAGATAAGGATTTACTTCAGTTGTTGGACGACAATATAACAATGAAGAATCCTAAGACAAGAGCCGGTAAAACTACGGTTGATACATATACACCTGCAGAGCTTTATGAAGAGTATGGCGTAACACCTGAAGAATTTGTTGATTTAAAGGCTCTTATGGGAGATACATCTGATAATATTCCGGGGGCAAAGGGAATTGGACCGAAAACCGCAATGCCTCTTATTGCTGAATATCATACAGTAGAAAATCTTCTGGATCATATTGATGATATTAAATCAAAATCAACAGCTAAGAAACTTACAGAGAGTAAGGACAATATTATCCTCAGTAAATTTCTCGCAAAGATTGATGTGGATGCACCAATTGAAACAGATATCGATGGTGCAAAGTTAGAAAACTTATGCAATGACAATTCAATGGATTTTCTCATTAAGCTCAATCTTAAAACATTTGTTGAGAGATTAAAAAAGAAGGGCTATGGAAGTGATGGTGGTTCTGATTCAAATGGCACAGCAGCTTCAGACAAGGATGTAAATCAGCCGGATGAAAATGCAATGCAGCCTGCTTCAAATGACGATATTGAAGAGTTATTTGGTGAACTAATGGCAGAAAGTGCAGCTGCAAATGGTACTGCGGGTTCTGATAGAGCTGCTACAGTAACACCAGAAAAAGAAGTTCACATAGATGACAACATCTTTAACCCTGTTGGGCCAATGACTGAATTAAAGACTGTAGAAATTCAGGACTTTGATGAATATACAAAGTTATCAGATGATATTTTTAAAAATGTCTCAAATGCCAGAAATGCATCAATCAGCCTTATGAATGACGGTGACAATGTATTTGTGTCAGTTGCTTCAGGTGACAGCATTTATACTGTTCAGGAGCCTTATCTTTCAAAAGAGCAGATACTCAGTGGCGTAAGGGAATTATTTGACAGAATATCCAGGGCTGATAACAGGGAAACATTTGCGAAGATTTATGTTAATAACATTAATTTCTTCATTAAGAACTTAGAACTTGAAACAAGTTATGGATTTCCTGTAGATAACATTTTTGACCTTGGACTTGCGGCATATATTGTTGATCCTAATGTAGGAAATTACTCATATGATGTTATTGCATTTACATATCTTAAGGAAGTGCTTGAAACACCGAAGGATTTAAAGAAGGATGTTCAGAAACAGACTGTATTAGAGGCAAATGTTTTATTCCACAGTGGAAGAGAGGTTTATTCAAAACTTGTTTCCGTTGATGGAGAAAGCCTTTATAAGGATGTGGAATTACCTACAAGTCTTGTTCTTGCGGATATGTCCATGCAGGGAATCCGTGTGCAGAAAGATGAGTTAAATAATTATACTCAGAAGCTTTCTGAAAGAATTGAAATAATAAGAGAGCAAATTATTGAAGAAGCAGGTGTGGACTTCAATATCAGTTCACCAAAACAGCTTGGTGAAGTACTCTTTGACAGACTTCATCTGCCACATGGTAAGAAGACTAAGACAGGATATTCAACTGCGGCAGATGTACTTGAAAGTCTTGCACCGGAATATACAATAGTTGCAAATGTTCTTGAGTACAGAACACTTACAAAGCTTAAGTCAACATATGGTGAAGGTCTTGTGGCATTTATTGAGCCAGATGGAAGAATACATGGTGAATTTAATCAGACAGTAACTGCTACAGGAAGAATAAGTTCATCTCAGCCAAACTTACAGAATATTCCTATTCGAATGGAAATTGGAAGACAGATAAGAAAAGTATTTGTTCCTAAGGACGGATGTGTATTCTTAGATGCGGATTATTCTCAGATTGAATTAAGAGTTCTTGCTCATATGTCTGGTGATGAAAAGCTTATCGATGCATATAGAAGTGCGGAAGATATTCATACAATGACAGCTTCTCAGGTATTCCATGTTCCTGTTGACATGGTAACTCCGGAAATGAGAAGAAATGCAAAGGCAGTTAACTTCGGTATCATTTACGGAATAAGCTCATTTGGACTTAGTAATGACCTTTCCATATCGGTTTCTGAAGCTAAGCAGTATATTGACAGTTATTTCCATACATATCCTAAGATTAAGACATTTTTGGATAATCTTGTACAAAGCGCCAAGGATAAGGGATATTCGGAGACAATTTTAGGAAGAAAGAGACCGATACCGGATCTTTCTTCAAAGAACTTCCGATTGAGATCGTTTGGTGAAAGAGTAGCCATGAATGCACCTATTCAAGGAACGGCTGCTGATATTATGAAGATTGCCATGATTAGGGTATTTAATGAACTCTATTCCAGAAACTTAAAATCAAGGCTTATATTGCAGGTTCATGATGAATTACTTATTGAGACTTACAAGGATGAAGTTGATGAAGTAAAATCTATCCTGGAAGAGGCAATGACAAAGGCCGTTGAGCTTAAGGTTCCTCTCATGATTGAAACTGGAGAGGGCGATAACTGGCTGAATGCTCATTTATAATTGACATAAATATTAGAGATATAGGAAAATATATGAAAGTTATTGGAATAACAGGTGGTATCGGTTCCGGTAAGAGTACACTCCTTAAGAGCTTAGCGGAAAGAGAAGATACCAAAATTGTATATACGGATGAGGTTGCCAGACATTTAACTCAGAAGGGTGAGACCGCATATAATAAAATAGTTTTCTTCTTCGGTGAAGATATTCTTCTTGAAAATGGAGAAATTAACAGAAGTCTTTTAGGAGACATTGTTTTTAACAATAAAAAGAAACTGGCAGTGCTTAACAGTATTGTTCATCCGCTTGTTAAAAATGAAATTATTGCGGATATGACCAATCCGGAAACATCAGCCAGATATAAATATTACTTTATTGAATCTGCTCTGATGTACGAGTCACATTTTGAAAAACTCTGTGATGAGGTCTGGTACATTTATTCTCCTGAGGATGTGAGAATTAAGAGACTTGTTCTCAACAGAAATATGACTGCTGAACAAATCCTTGATATTATGTCCCAGCAGATGTCTGATATCGAAATAAGAGAGAAGTACTTAAGAGGTGTAATTCCTCATACAATCGATAAGGGAATAAAGGAATTTGATGTTCATCCTAAATTTGTTGAAATATCAAACTGGGATGATGAATTAATATCAAAGGACAATTTAGCAAGAATCCAGAAGATATTACTTGATTAATAAGGTGTGTGAAATGAATATGCGTTTAATGAGTATAGCCAGCGGAAGTGACGGCAATTGCACATATATAGGTTCTGACAATACTCATATTCTTATAGATGCGGGTATAAGCAGAAAACGTATATGTGAAGGATTAAAGCAACTGGATCTTTCCATTAAGGATATAGATGCCATTTTCTTTACCCACGAACATTCTGACCACATTGCGGCGGCGGGTGTTCTTGCAAGAAATGACGCTATCGCATACTATACAACAGAGAAAACTATAGAAGAAATTCTGAAGAAAAAATCTCTTGGAAGTATAGACAGAGAATTATTTAACACAATTAATAAAAATAGTGATATTCTTATAGGAGATTTAATTGTAAGTCCATTTGGCATAAGTCACGATGCGGCGGATCCTGTAGCTTATACGGTTAAGCACGCGGAAGATTTATCCAAGAAGATTGGAGTAGTAACTGATCTTGGTGAATACAATGAATCCCAGATTGAGATTTTACAGAATTGCGGAATTCTTTTGGCAGAATCCAATCATGACAGAAAAATGCTGGAAGTCGGTCCGTACCCATATGAAACCAAGCGAAGAATAATGAGTAAATATGGTCATTTATCAAATGATGACTGTTCAGATTTCGTCAATCATCTGTTACATGACAATATGAAAACATTATTGCTTGGACATCTGAGTAAAAATAATAATTATGAATTATTAGCATATGAGACGGTAAGACACGGCATTGACAGCGGTGAACATGAATACAGAGCAAATGATTTTGATATTCGTGTTACAAATAGTGACAAGCCGTCTGATATAATAGTAATATAAACTAAGTTAAAAATTGTAAGATATAAACAATAAGGAGTATGTTATGAAAAAGTGTGTTGTTACAGTTGTAGGTCCAGATAATGTAGGTATCATTGCTAAGGTTTGTACATATTTCGCAGAAAACGGAATTAACATCTTAGATATCAGTGAAACAATCGTTTCAAAGTACCTTAACATGATGATGTTAGTTGACTTAAAGGAAAGCCCAAAGACTCTTGAATTAATTAGTGAAGAATTAAAGGCATTAGGTGAGGAAATCGGCGTTCTCGTTAACATTCAGAGAGAAGAAATTTTCGACATGATGCACAGAATCTAATTCACAGTTATAGTTGTATAAGATTACATTTATATAACAATATTAATATAACATAATTAACAGGGGTTTTAATATTATGATAAATTTATATGAAGTAACCGAAACTAATAAAATGATTCAGCAGGAGAATTTTGATGTTCGTACAATTACTATGGGTATCAATCTTCTTCCATGCGTAGATGAAGACGTTGATAAGACATGTGAAAATGTTTACAACAGAATTGTTTCATATGCAAAGGATCTTGTGAAAACAGGTGATGATATCGGTAGAGAATTCGGTATTCCTGTAGTAAATAAGAGAGTTTCAATTACTCCAATTGCACTTGTAGGTGCAAGATGCTGTAAGTCAGTTGATGACTTCGTAAAGATTGCCAAGGCACTTGAGAAGGCTGCCATTGAAACAGGCGTTAACTTCATTGGTGGTTATTCAGCACTCGTTTCAAAGTCAATGACAGCAGCAGATGAGCTTCTTATCCGTTCAATTCCAAGAGCTATGGCTGAGACAGAGCATATCTGTTCTTCAGTTAATGTTGGTTCAACAAAGACAGGTATCAACATGGATGCCGTTAAGTTATTAGGTGAAGTTATCAAGGAAGCAGCTGAGTTAACAAAGGATAGAGATTCTATCGGATGTGCTAAGATCGTTGTTTTATGTAACGCTCCTGATGACAACCCATTCATGGCAGGCGCATTCCATGGTGTTACAGAAACTGATGCTGTAATCAACGTTGGTGTTAGTGGTCCTGGTGTTGTTAACCATGCTCTTAAGGCTACTAAGGGTGAGGACTTCAAGGTTCTCTGCGAGACAATCAAGAAGACAGCATTCAAGATTACTAGAGTTGGTCAGCTTGTTGCTGAAGAAGCAGCAGCAAGACTTGGCGTACAGTTCGGTATCGTAGATCTTTCACTTGCTCCTACACCTGCAGTTGGTGATAGTGTTGCTGAAGTACTTGAGAAGATTGGTCTTGAGTGTGTTGGTGCTCCTGGTACAACAGCTGCTCTTGCATTACTTAACGATCAGGTTAAGAAGGGTGGAGTTATGGCTTCATCATATGTTGGTGGCTTAAGTGGTGCGTTCATTCCTGTTTCTGAAGATCAGGGTATGATTAAGGCTGTTGAAAAGGGGTGCTTAACAATTGAGAAGCTTGAGGCTATGACTTGTGTATGTTCAGTAGGTCTTGATATGATTGCTATCCCTGGAGATACAAAGGCTACAACAATTTCAGGTATGATTGCTGATGAGTCTGCTATCGGTATGATCAACCAGAAGACAACAGCTGTAAGAATTATTCCTGTTGCCGGCAAGGGTGTTGGTGAAAATGTTGAATTCGGTGGCTTATTAGGTTATGCACCTATTATGCCTGTTAACAACTTCGACTGTTCTGAATTCGTTAACAGAAAGGGTAGAATTCCTGCTCCAATCCACAGTTTCAAGAACTAATTGATTTAAAATCTGATTCTTCCAGAGTCGATTTTTAAATAATTAATTGTTATTTCAATAAACGAAGTTAATATTTCTGATTAAATATAAAAAAGGTGAATCGCCATTATGGTGATTCACCTTTTTGTTTTTTATTAAGATGTATACCTTAAAAATGTTTAAGACTTTATGTTAAATTTCAATATAAAGTCTCCGTTTAAGTATCCGTCTTAGAATGATTCTCCTGTAAATCCAATGTCCTCAATATAGATTCCACGTTTGAATTCATCAGGAACATCAATTCCAAACTGCTCAGCAATTACAAGGTTGTAAAGATTAGAAGCGAAAATATCTTCTGCAAGAAGTTCTTCATTTCCTGCCACCTTTGTAATAATAGGAATAGGGCAGTTCTTCTTTATCTGATTTAAATATTCCTGTCCCTTTTTGTTCATACCAAGGATTCTGATATATGGAACTGTGTCAGGCTTATTTTCAAATACAAATACTTCATCATCTGCAGCAGATTCAAAGCTGTCGATGACATCATTTTCACATTTTTTCTTTATACCAAGTAAAATATGAATAAGTGCTCTTGAAATAGCAGTATAAGTAAGTGACTTATCCTTAATATTTATTATTGATTCAGTAATTGTTGCCTTAGGTAAGTAGTTATTAACAATTCTGCCTGCAAGATTTTCTGTAATTCCTTCATATTCGCAAAGTCTCTTAATAAGATCTTTCTTCTTGAAGTTTGTCTCATACATGAGTCTGTTAATCTTGTATGCAAGCATTTCTTTGAAATCATCAATGCTTACAGGCATTGCACGGCCAAAACTCTCATATACGATATCTTCTGTATCTTCAGGAATGCTTTCGAATACCTTCTTAAATAAATCGTTACGGATAATGTCATTTAATGCATCATCATCCATATCAGGATTATTTTCTAATGTAGCCATTAATGCATCAAGCTGCTCAAATATTTCGTTTCTGAGAGCAAATGAAGAAGCATATACTTCGCCTTCATTTGATTCATCAAATGCTTCGTCATATGCAAGACCTGTTCTTTCATATGTAAGACACTTAATGTTGTATGCATTTCTTATAACAGACTTAATATATTCGATACCGAGAATATTGTTAGGTGATGCAAGTAAGTTATGAACCTTTTTCTCATCGAAAATACCGAGAGAAACAATAGTGGCCTCTCTTGCAGCAGGATATGACATACCTGTCTTTAAATTCTCCTTAATTGCATCGCTGAAACCGTCAGGCTCACTTGCAAGAACAGATGAAATCTTTGTTAAAGCATCGATATTACCTGATTCACTTCCGAAGCAGATGCTGTCAACGCCTAAGTAATTAAGGATATCAACTGCACCCATGGCAAAACCTTCAGCGCTGGCTGTTGCATAACGGACAGGAAGTTCAACCACAAGGTCTACACCTGTGTTAACGGCACATGCAGTACGGAGATATTTGTCCATAATTGCAGGCTCACCTCTCTGTACAAAGTCGCCACTCATAACAGCAATTGCAACGTCTGCACCAGAAAGTTCTTTTGACTTTTCCAAATGCTTAACATGCCCCTTATGCATAGGATTATATTCTGTGACTAAACCTACAGCTTTCATATATATACTCCTTAAAAAAGATGAATTCTAAATGTTATTTTCCATGGTAAACAATGTGAATTACAATGTCAAACCATATGTTTATAGTACCATTAATAAGATTATCAGGTAACAGGCAAAAATATGTGGATTTTATTGAATTATTTGTTAACTAACAATGTATAAATACTTGTACAATAGCGTTTTTCATTATATAATTTACAAATATATTTTTAAAAATGTTCAGCGTGGAATTTATTTTGTTTGCGTTGTTATAAATAAAAAGGAGTTTGAGTTACATATGGGTTTTATAGATCATATTAAGGAACTTGCAAGAAAAGATAAAAAGACAATTATTTTACCAGAGTCAATGGACGAAAGAATATATGCAGCAACAGAGACTATCTTAAAAGAGGATATTGCTAACATCATTATCATCGGAACAGAAGAGCAGGTTGCAGAGCATAGCAAGGGATATGATATTACAGGTGCAACAATTATCGATCCATTTACATATGAGAACAGACAGATGCTTATCGACAAGTTCGTAGAGCTCAGATCAAGCAAGGGTGTTGATGCTGAAAAGGCTGCTCAGATGATGGATGATGACTATATGTATTTTGCATGTTTAATGTGCAAGTGCGGATTAGCTGACGGTGTTGTTTCAGGTGCATGTCACTCAACAGCCAACACAATCAGACCATCACTTCAGATTATCAAGACAAAGCCTGGTACAGAACTTGTTTCAACACTTTTCTTCATGGAAACAGTTGTACCTGAATACGGTCAGGATGGTATTTTCTTATTTGCTGACTGCGCACTTAACCAGAACCCAACAGCAGAAGAGTTAGCTGTTATTGCAGGAACAAGTGCAGCATCATTTGAAGAATTCATCGATGCTAAGGCCAAGGTTGCTTTACTTTCATACTCAACATTTGGTTCAGCAAAGCATGACGATGTTGAAAAGGTACAGAAGGCAACAGCCATTGCAAAAGAAAAATATGCTCAGTACGACATTGATGGCGAATTACAGTTAGATGCAGCCATTGATATGGAAGTTGCTAAGATTAAATGTAGTGACAGCAAGGTAGCAGGTCAGGCTAACGTTCTCGTATTCCCTAACCTTGATGCCGGAAATATCGGTTATAAATTAGTTCAGAGACTTGGCAGAGCTAACGCATACGGTCCTTTACTTCAGGGAATTGCAATGCCTGTTAATGATCTTTCAAGAGGATGTAGCGCCGCTGATATCGTAGGTGTAGTTGCACTTACAGTAGTTCAGGCTCAGCATAGTTAATGTTTTAAGAGGAGATTAAGTTATAGAATGAATATCTTAGTTATAAATTGCGGAAGTTCTTCCCTTAAATATCAGGTTTTCAGAATGGAAGACGAATTCGTTCTTGCCAAGGGTTTAGCTGAGCGTATCGGAATCAACGGTTCAAGATTTAAGTATAAGCCATATAATGGTGAGGAAGTTGTTATCGAACAGCCTATTAAGAACCATGGTGTAGCCATGGAGCTTATCATTAAGGCACTTGTAGATGAGAATTACGGTGTATTAGAGAGCCTTAGTGATATTACAGCTGTTGGTCACAGAGTGCTTCACGGTGGCACTAAGTACAGAGACTGTGCAATTATCACAGAAGATGTTAAGGATGTGATCAGACATCATATTGAGCTCGGACCTCTTCATAACCCTGCTAACCTTATTGGGATTTCAAGTGCTGAAGAGAACCTCCCCGGAGTACCAAATGTTGCCGTATTTGATACAGCTTACGGTAATACATTACCTCCAAAGGCGTATTTATATGCTATTCCTAGAGAGTACTATGACAAGTATCATGTAAGAAGATACGGTTTCCACGGAACATCACACAGATTCGTTGCTAAGGAAACAATGAACTTCTTAGGATTAGACAAGAATAATTCTAAGATTATCGTATGTCACCTTGGTGGTGGTTCATCTGTTTCTGCAACTCTTAACGGAGAGTGTGTTGATACATCTATGGGGCTTACTCCACTTGAAGGTCTTCCAATGGGTACAAGATCAGGTGATATTGATCCTGCAATACTTGAGTACATCTGTAGAAAAGAGAAGAAGTCAATTCAGGATGTATTATATGTATTAAATCATAAGTCAGGTGTATTCGGTGTTTCAGGCGGCCTCTCAAGTGACTTCCGTGACTTAAGAGCAGCTATGGAAAGAGGCGATAAGCTCGCTACAGAGACACTTGAAATGTTTACATACAGACTTGCCAAGTACATTGGTGGTTATACAGCTGCAATGAACGGTGTTGATGCAATTACATTTACAGCCGGTATAGGTGAGAATGCTGACTGGATCAGAAGCATGACATGCGAATACCTTGGATATTTAGGTATTACTATCGATGAGGAAGTTAATGCAAATACGCATGGAGAGCCAGCTGTTATCTCAACACCTGACTCAAGAGTTAAGGTTTGTGTAATTCCAACTAACGAAGAACTTGCTATTGCAAGAGAAATTAAAACACTTCTCGGAAACGAAATATAATATATTGACATTACTAATGTTTAATTATATAATACTTGATATGTGTTGTCAGAAGGAGGTGTGAAGAATGTCAATTTGTCCAAAGAATAAGTCATCTAGAGCACGTAGAGACAAGAGAAGAGCAAACTGGAAGATGACTGCTCCAACACTCGTAAGATGTAGTAGATGTGGCGCATTAATGACACCTCATAGAGTTTGTTTAACATGCGGAAGCTACAACAAGAAGCAGATCATTGAAGTTGCTGAATAATTTTTATTAATGGAATAGTCCATAATAAAAATGGATATAGAGATATCCTTTAAAAAGCTCAGGCCGTCTGGTCTGGGCTTTTTTTATGCGAAAAATTGTATAGAAAATACAAAATAAAAATATTTGAAAAAGAGTTGCAATTGCCATACAACATAAAATATAAATATTTTATGTTGTATGGCAATAATGGTATATAATTAACTAGTTAATTGATTAAGTGGTTAACTGGTTAATTGATTGACTTGTTGATAGATAGATTGATTGCTTAATCAGGAAACATTTTAGAATAAATAATGTTAATATCAGAAAGCAATAACATTTAATATATAGATTATAAGAAATATACGAAAGGAGATATCAATCATTTACGGTTGAATACGGAATATGGTAGGAACATTATTTCAGAACGTAAGAGAAAAAAAACCTCTTGTACATAATATTACAAATTATGTTACAGTTAATGACTGTGCAAATATCACACTTGCTATCGGTGCGTCACCTATTATGGCGGATGATATTGATGAAGTGGAAGATATTGTAAGCATTGGCAATGGGCTTAATATCAATATCGGTACATTAAATAAGAGAACCATTGAATCAATGATTGCCGCAGGCAAGAAGGCAAATGAATTAAATAAGCCTGTTATTTTAGATCCAGTAGGTGCAGGTGCTTCAAAGCTTAAAACTGAAACTGCACAAAGATTATTAAAAGAAGTTAAGTTTTCAGTTATCAGAGGAAATATTTCCGAAATCAAGACACTTGCAGGATTAAATGCTGAAACACGTGGAGTTGATGCTGATATTGATGATATTGTTACAGATGAAAATGTAGCCCAGGTTGCAGAATTCTGTAAGACGTTTGCCAGGGAGACAGGTGCTATAATTGTTGTTACAGGTGCAATCGATATCATTTGTGATGGAGAAAAGGCCTATGCAGTAAAAAACGGCAGATCTGAAATGTCATCAATTACAGGCACTGGATGTCAGTTATCATCAATGTTAGGAGCATTTATATCTGCTAACACTGATAACGTACTTGGTGCAGCACTTTCTGCAGTGTGTACAATTGGACTTGCCGGAGAAATTGCATATGAGAGAATGACAAAACCGGATGGTAATTCTTCATATAGAAATTATATTATTGATGCGGTTTACAATATGAGTGCTGAAAAGCTGGATAAGGGCGCAAAATACACTGAGATTTGAATTATAGAAACTGAAATATATAGATTTAAATTGTATAACCTGTAAAATACAGTGTTTTGAATTATTTAAATTAGGTTTCAGTTTTCAGTTTGTGTTTTAGAAGAAAAACAACTTATATTAAATTAACATGTACATAGAATAAAGATATATGTACTTTACAACGGAGATAACAATGGAAGAAAATAATCAGGTTCACAAGCGAAGAGTGAGATATTCCGGGAAATATCCCAAGAAGTTTGAAGAAAAGTACAAAGAGCATGATCCAAATAAATATGCGGATACTGTAGCCAGAGTAATTGAAAAGGGCGGAACACCTGCAGGAATGCACATTTCTATTATGGTAGATGAAATTATTGATTTCTTACAGATTAAACCGGGTCAGACTGGTCTGGACGCAACTTTAGGATATGGCGGTCATACATCTAAGATGTTAGAGCAGTTAAATGGCAGTGGTCACATTTATGGTCTTGATGTAGATCCGATTGAGTCTGCAAAGACAGAAAAGAGACTCAGAGATAAGGGATTTGGAGAGGATATTCTTACAGTTAAGCTTACTAACTTTGCAAATATCGATCAGGTTTCAGATGAAGTTGGCAAATTTGACTTTATTTTAGCTGACCTTGGTGTATCATCAATGCAGATTGATGACCCTGAAAGAGGATTTTCATATAAGGTAGATGCACCTCTTGATCTTAGAATGAATCCAAATAAGGGCGAGAGTGCGATAGAAAGACTTCAGAGCATTACACAGGATGAACTTGCAGGAATGCTATATGAAAATTCTGATGAGCCATATGCAGAAGAAATTGCTGAGGAAATATTTAAAAGAAAGAAAAACGGTAATCCTGTAAAGACAACAACAGATTTGCGAAACGTTATTGAAGAGGCATTATCATTCTTACCTAAGAATAATGAATTAAAGGATATCATTAAGAAAACATGCCAGAGAGTTTTTCAGGCTTTAAGAATAGATGTTAACAGCGAATTTGAAGTGCTCTATGATTTCCTTGAGAAGCTTCCTCTGGTACTTAAGCCAAATGGAAGAGTTGCCATTTTAACATTCCATTCAGGAGAAGACAGACTTGTTAAAAAGTCATTTAAAGAAGGCAAGAGAAATGGCATTTACAGCGACATTTCAGATGTAATCAGACCTTCAGCGGAGGAATGCAGAAGAAACGGCAGAGCGAGATCTACAAAGATGCGCTGGGCCATAAGAAGTGATCTTGAAATATGATTTTTAAGATTGATTAGTCCAGGTTGATTAATCAAAATTGATATATTAAAATTTTTCAAATCTCACAGCAGGGTATAACCTTACTGTGGGATTTTTTAATGGGAAATTTGCGTTACTTTTACTTTAAAAACAGAATGCATATTGTATAATAAAAAAACAGTTTAAAAATTATAATATGGAGAATTATAATGAAAATAATATCTTGGAATGTGGCAGGATTCAGAGCCTGCCATAAGAAAGGACTTGAAGAGTTCTTTGATAAGGAAAATGCAGATATTTATTGCTTTCAGGAAACAAAAATGACTGAGGATCAGAATCCGATGCATAAGGAAGGATATAAGGAATATTTATATCCGGCTGAGAAAAAGGGTTACTCAGGTGTAATGATTTACACAAAGGTAGAACCTGTTTCTGCGGCATTTGGAATGGGAGATGAGGAATACGACAGTGAGGGCAGAGTTATTACTCTTGAATTTGAAGATTTCTATCTTGTTAACTGTTATGTTCCAAATGCAAAGCGTGGTCTTGAAAGACTTGACTCAAGAATGAGATTTGAAGATCTTATGAGAGACTATCTTTTAAAGCTTACAGAAAAGAAAAATGTTGTATATTGTGGCGATTTAAATGTTGCCCATGAAGAGATTGATATTAAGAATGCAGCTTCTAACAGAAGAAATGCAGGATTTACTGATGAAGAGCGTAACAAGATGACAGATCTTCTTGAATCAGGATTTGTTGATACATTCAGACATCTCTATCCTGAAGAGGTAAAATACAGCTGGTGGAGTTACATGGGTAAAGCCAGAGAGAACAATGTAGGCTGGAGAATTGACTACTTTATTGTAAATAAGGATTTTGTGGATTCAGTAAAGGACTCTGTTATTTATACAGATGTATTTGGATCAGATCACTGTCCTATTGGGATTGAATTAAAGTGAAATTATTTATCAGATTGTTATAAATCAGGTTATATAGAAACAGTTTGTATTATTTATATTAATGAATTGAGGAGCGTTTATGAGAAAAATTATTTATGCTGTATCAGATTCAGCAGGTGATACAGCCTGGGCAGTTGCAAAGGCCGCAGGAAATCAGTTTGATCAGACAGTAATAAAGGTCGTAAGAAAGCCATATGTTCTTTCAAAGGAACAGATTGATGAGATATTTGAAAAGGCAGCCGGAAACAGAGGAATGATAGTGCATACACTCATTAATCCTGAATTAAGACAGTATTTACAGGAGAAAAAGGATGAGTATGACATTGATGTTATTGATGTTTTAGGTCCTGTAATCTGGAGTGCAGAGAAGCTTACTCATGAAGATGCAGATATGAATGTAGGCCAGGCAAGAAGACTTTCAAATGATTACTTCAAGAGAATTGATGCCATGGAATTTGCCGTTAAGTATGATGACGGTAAGGATCCTTCAGGATTTCCAAAGGCTGATATCGTAATTCTTGGTGTATCACGTACAAGTAAGACACCTCTTTCACTTTTCCTTGCTTATAACTATGGAATAAAGACAGCCAATTTACCACTTGTTCCTGAAGTTCCACTTCCAAAGGAAATATTTACAATTCCACCAAGAAAGATTATCGGACTTATTATTGATACATATAAGTTAAACGGAATCAGAAAGACAAGAATGGAAAATATGGGTATTCAGGGTGACTCTGATTATTTCCATGTTTCAAGAATTAACAGTGAAATGGAATATGCAAGAGGCATAATGAGACATTTACACTGCAACATTATTGATGTATCAAATAAATCTATTGAAGAAACAGCATCACATATCGTTCAGATTGCTGAGAAAAATAAAATAATAGACGAGAAAACTGGATTGTGCTAATATTTGATGTACATTTGCACTTCAAGTATATTGAAAGGAAATAAATTATGGATCAGAAATTAAAAGTAGGCGTACTTGGTGCTACAGGAATGGTTGGACAGAGATTTATTACTCTGCTTGAGAATCATCCATGGTTCGAAGTTACAGTTGTAGCTGCAAGTAGCAGATCAGCCGGAAAATTATATGAAGAAGTGGTAGGTAACCGTTGGAAGTTAGATGTTCCTACTCCTGAATATGTTAAGAAGATGACAGTTATGGATATGGACGCTGACATGGATGAAATCGCTTCAAAGGTAGATTTCGTTCTCTGTGCTGTTGATATGCCAAAGGATGAAATTAAGGCTCTTGAGGAAAGATATGCTAAGACAGAAACTCCTGTAGTTTCTAACAACTCAGCTAACAGATGGACACCTGACGTTCCTATGGTAGTACCTGAAATCAACCCAGAGCACCTTGAAGTTATCGAGTCACAGAAGAAGCGTCTTGGAACAAAGAGAGGATTTATCTGTGTAAAGCCTAACTGCTCAATTCAAGCATATACACCAGCTCTTAATGCTCTTAAGGAGTTCGGACCAAAGCTTGTTGTTGTATCAACATACCAGGCTATTTCAGGTGCAGGTAAGACATTTGAGACATGGCCTGAAATGGTTGGAAATATTATTCCATACATCGGTGGAGAAGAAGAGAAGTCAGAGAAGGAACCTCTTCGTATCTGGGGTGAAGTAGTTGACGGAAAGATCGTTCCAGCTACAGAGCCTGTAATTACAGCACAGTGTATCAGAGTACCTGTTCTTAACGGACATACAGCATCTGTATATGTAAACTTCGAGAAGAAGCCTACAAAGGAACAGATCATTGAAAAGTGGGTTAACTACAGCGGTGTTGCTCAGGAATTAGAGCTTCCAAGTGCTCCAAAGCACTTTATCCAGTATAGAGAAGAAGAAGACAGACCTCAGGTTATGCTTGATGTGAATTATGAGAACGGTATGGGTATTTCTCTTGGAAGATTAAGAGAAGATACAGTATTTGATTACAAGTTCATAGGACTTGCTCATAACACATTAAGAGGTGCTGCAGGTGGTGCTGTTCTTATTGCAGAGTTATTAGCTGCTAAGGGATATATCACACCTAAGAACTAATTAGTGATATTTAATAAATGTGTTAAATGAATTCAGATATATAACTGATATTTAGTTTATATAATCACATAAAATAAAGATGGTATTGAATCACAGGATTTCAGTGCCATCTTTTTTATTTGTGTTTCAATATGCTTTTTATGTGTATGTAGGCAAAGTAACGTTATGAATTATAGGCAGAATGTTATATAATTAAGCTTTAATGGAATACAGCACAATGTGCGGAAGAGAATTATTATCTGCTAAATATAAAGATGTTTTAAAGGGTTAACCCATGAAGACATCAGATGTCGACAGATTATGTGAATGAAATTTTTAGAAAGGAATGTGAAGTATGAGTAAATCAGTTTTTATAGCCGAAAAACCTAGCGTGGCCAGAGAATTTGCCAAGGCTTTACATTCTGACTTTAAATCAGCTGACGGATATATGGAATCGGATAAATATATCGTTACATGGTGTGTTGGTCACCTTGTAACCATGAGTTATCCTGAAGCCTATGATCCTGTATTAAAGAAATGGTCACTCAGTACACTTCCATTTAGTCCTAAAGATTTCAAATATGAGCTTATTCCGGCTACTAAAAAACAATTTTTCGTAGTTAAAAAGATATTAAACAGAAAAGATGTAGATAAAATATATGTATGTACTGACTCGGGACGAGAGGGAGAGCTTATTTACAGACTTGTTAAGCAGGAAGCTAAAGTAACTGACAAGGACGAAAGACGAGTCTGGATTGACTCTCAGACTGAGGAAGAAATTAAAAGAGGAATAACGGAGGCAAAGCCTCTAAGCGAGTATGACAATCTTTCATCCGCTGCCTATTTAAGACAGATTGAAGATTATCTTATGGGAATTAACTTTTCGCGACTTCTTACACTTACATATGGAAATGATGTGGCAAGAAAGATTTCCATGGATAGATGTGTTATAGCCATCGGACGAGTTATGACTTGTGTTCTTGGAATGATTGTAAACAGAGAACGTGAAATAAGAAATTTTGTTACGACTCCATATTATAAGGTGATTTCAAAGTCAGACAGCTTTAGTGCGGAATGGAAGGTAACTGATACAAGCCGATATCTGGATTCTAGTCTGATTTATAAAGACAACGGCTTCTACGATAAGGAAGAGGCTTGTTCATTTGCTGAGGATTTATATAAAAAGCAGGATTTGGAAATTAAAGAAGGAGACATTAAGTTCATTCCTAAGAATAATAAAATTAATGCAGATGCCAATGATCTGGATGATGCAGATTCAGACGGTATATTAGAAAATGGTACTGATTCACCTGAAACAGAAAATAATGCACAGACTGAAGAAAAAAGACTTACAGCAGTAATATCCAGTCTTTCAAAGAAAAAAGAGAAGGTATCAGCACCTCTTCTTTATAACCTTGCTGAACTACAGAATGAATGTTCAAAGTTTTTTAAAATATCACCTGATGAAACACTTAAAATAGTTCAGGAATTATATGAAAAGAAGCTCACTACATATCCAAGAACAGATGCCAGAGTGTTATCAACGGCAATTGCAAAGGTTGTAAATAAGAACATCGCAGGATTGGGAAATATTCCGGCATTTGCACCTGCTGTAAAGTTTATTTTAGATAATAATCTCTATGCAGGCATTGCAAAGACAAAGTATGTGGATGATAAGAAGATTACTGATCACTATGCAATAATCCCTACAGGACAGGGATTCGGGGCGCTTAGCAGTCTCTCTGCCACAGCCAAAAAGGTATACGAAATCATTTGCAGACGATTCTTAAGTATATTTTATCCGCCTGCAGTATACGAGAAGATTGCATTAGAGATCGAATTGCCTGTAAATGGCAGGACAAAGACTCATGATGCAGTTAAGACAGATACAGCTGAATCAGGAGAAAGCCGCTCTGATGCTGTAACTCCGGAGGAAAGCAAATCTGATGTTAATCATGTTGAAAATAGTTTAGCCCATAAGGAATATAAAGAGAATTTCAATGCCAGTTTCAAAGCCTTGAGAGAGAAGGGATATCTGGAAATTGCCAAGCCGTCATTTTCAAAGGATAAGTCTTCCGAGAGTGAGATTTCACCTGAAGTTCTTAAGCTTAAAAAGGGCGATAAGATATTTATAAACTGTCTTGAAGTTAAGGAGAGCGAAACAGTTCCTCCAAAGAGATATAATTCAGGTTCAATTATTCTTGCAATGGAAAATGCAGGTAAGCTCATTGAAAATGAAGATTTAAGAGCACAGATTAAAAACAGTGGAATTGGTACAAGCTCAACACGAGCTGAAATACTTAAAAAGCTCAACACTAATAAATACATTTCAACCAATAAAAAGACACAGGTTCTTACACCTACATTAATGGGAGAAGTGATTTATGATGCAACGAGCATTTCTATTCCACAGCTGTTAAACCCTGCATTTACAGCCAGCTGGGAAAAGGGCCTGAATTTCGTTTCAAATGGCGTAATTACTTCAGAAGAATATATGCAAAAACTGTCCGGATTTATTGATATAAGGACCAGAGCTGTTATACAATGTAACAATAAATCTGTACTTATGAATAAGATAAATGAATTAAAGAAATACTATAAAAACATCAGATAAACAGGAGTAGATATGTCAAAAAACATTTCAGAAGAGTTATTTTCTTTAGACCAGAGTCTTTTAGGAGACCGCATTAAGGAATGTAATTATCCATGGGAAATTCTTCCAAGAATTGGTGAGTATATTATTGAACTGGGAGAGAAGCTTCCGGCTGATAAATACGACCAGATTAAAGACTACGTCTGGGTTGCAAAGAATGCAAAGATATCTGATTCAGCAGATATTACAGGACCATGTATTATCGGTGAAAATACAGAGGTTCGTCACTGTGCATTTATCCGTGGTAAGGCACTTATCGGAAATAACTGTGTAGTTGGTAACTCAACAGAATTAAAGAATGTAATTCTCTTTAACAATGTTCAGGTGCCACATTACAACTATGTAGGAGATTCTATTTTAGGACATGGTTCACACATGGGAGCAGGCTCAATTACTTCAAATGTGCGTTCAGATAAGAAGCTCATTACAGTTAAATTACCTGAAGGAAATGTTGAAACAGGTATGAAGAAGATTGGTGCAATTCTCGGTGACAACGTTGAAATTGGATGTGGAAGCGTACTTAATCCTGGAACTATCATCGGAAAAGATACTCAGGTATATCCTCTTTCAAGTGTAAGAGGCTGTGTAGATAGCAACAGTATTTATAAAAACCAGAATGAAATTGTAGAGAAAGATTTAAGATGAGAGCAGCATTACATAATTTAGGATGTAAGACCAATTCATACGAAACTGAAAGTATGAAAGAGGCGTTAAAAAATGCAGGCTTTGAAATTGTTGATTTTTCCAAGGAAACACCTGCAGACGTATACATTATTAATACCTGTTCCGTAACAAATATTGCTGACAGAAAATCCAGACAGATGATTCACAGGGCAAAATCATTTAACGAGGATGCCATTATTGTCGCTGCAGGCTGTTTCGTACAGGCCAATGCGGAAAAAGTTCTGGAAACTGAACCAGTTGATATTGTTATCGGCTCATCAGATAAGAAAAATCTTGTATCAAGTATCTATGAGCTTATGGAAATGAGAAATACAGGTATCATAGACAGCAAAAAGTCATTTGTTACTGATTTAAAACAGAAGGTTGAATTTGAAGAGCTGAAAATTTCTGACAATACTTCTCATACAAGAGCATTTATTAAGATTCAGGACGGCTGTGATAAATATTGTACATTCTGTATTATTCCGTTCTTACGTGGACATATCAGAAGCAGAAAGTTAGAAGATATCGTTAATGAAATCGACAACTTATCTCAGAAGGGAATCAAGGAATTCGTTTTCACAGGAATAAATATGTCAGCTTATGGCGCAGATATTAAACACGAGCATGATCTGGCCGATGTAATTAACAGCGTAAATGATTTACCTTTAGTTGAAAGAGTAAGAATAAGTTCTCTTGATCCTGACATTGTAACTGTAGAATTTCTTGAGAAGATTAAGAACAGCAAAAAGGTATGTCCTCATTTTCATCTTTCACTTCAAAGTGGTTCTGATTCAGTGTTAGACAGAATGAAGCGTGGGTATACAGCTGAAGAATACAGCGAAAAGTGCGATTTACTCAGAGAATATTATGAGAATCCTGCCATAACAACAGATATCATTATGGGATTCCCTGGTGAAACAGAGAAAATGGCTCAGGAAACATATGACTATGTTGAGAAGATACATTTTGCGGCAGTTCACGTATTCCCATATTCAAAGAGAGATGGAACTGTTGCGGCAAATATGCCTGATCAGATTCCCGGAAATATAAAATCTGAAAGAGCAGGTAAGCTCATTGAGATTACAAACAGATTAAAGGAAGAATATAACGACAACTGTATTGGAAAAGAAGACAGTGTGCTTATAGAAGAAACTGTTGAAATTGATGGAGTAACATATTTTACAGGATATACAACAAGATATGTAAAATGTCTCATTCAGTCAGATGACAGTATAAATGTCGGTGATATTGTAAATGTAGTAATTGACAGCAGATTTGATAAAAATCATATGCTTGCAAATATTAAAAATTAAAATCCTGATTACAAAAGGAGAAAACTTGTGGTTGTAATTATTGACTATGATGCCGGCAACATTAAAAGTGTTGAAAAGGCAATTCAGCATCTTGGAAGTGAAGTTGTACTTTCAAATGATAAAAACATAATAAAGTCTGCAGACAGAGTTATTTTACCTGGTGTAGGTGCATTTGGTCATGCCATGAAAAACCTTAAGAAATATGACCTTGTAGAGACAATCAGAGATTATGCAAAGAGCGGTAATCCGTTTCTTGGCATTTGTCTCGGAATGCAGATTCTTTTTGACAGTAGTGAAGAAGATATGGGAGTTGAAGGTCTTTCCATTGTTAAAGGAAGCATAAAGAAAATCCCTGCAAAGGATTCATTTAAAATACCTCACATGGGCTGGAATAATCTGAATATTACAAATAAGGACAGCCGTATCTTAAATGGTATTGATGCTGAGTCTTATGTATACTTTGTTCATTCATTTTATGCCGATGCAGATAACAAGGCAGAGATTGCTGCAACATGTGATTACACTACATCAATGGATGTTGTAGTTGAGAAGGGAAATGTATTCGGATGCCAGTTCCATCCTGAAAAGAGCAGTAATACAGGCCTTCATATTTTAAAGAATTTTTTAGAGATAAAGTGAGATAAATATGTTTACAAAAAGGATAATACCTTGCTTGGATTGCAAGGACGGAAGAGTTGTAAAGGGAACATCATTTGTTAATCTTAGAGATGCGGGAGATCCTATTGAAGTTGCGAAGAAATATGACGCAGACGGGGCTGACGAACTTGTATTCTTAGATATAACAGCAACATCTGATGACAGAAATACAACAGTAGATCTTGTAAGAAAGGTTGCTAAGGAAGTATTTATTCCATTTACAGTTGGTGGCGGAATCAGAACAATAGACGACTTTAAGGTATTGTTAAGAGAAGGTGCCGACAAAATTTCAGTTAACTCAGCTGCAATTCTTAATCCACAGCTTATCACTGATGCTGCAAAGAAGTTCGGTTCACAGTGTGTAGTTGTTGCCATTGATGCAAAGAAGAGAGAAGACGGCGGCTGGAACATTTACCGTTCAGGTGGAAGAATCGATACAGGCATTGATGCCGTACAGTGGGCAAAGGATGCTGAGCGTCTTGGTGCAGGTGAAATTCTTCTTACAAGTATGGATGAGGATGGCCAGAAAAAGGGTTATGATATCGCACTTACAAAGGCGATATCAGACAGCGTTTCAATTCCTGTAATTGCATCAGGTGGTGCGGGATGTATGGAAGACTTCCTTCATGCATTTAAGGAAGGTGGAGCAGATGCGGCTCTTGCAGCATCATTATTCCATTTTAATGAGATCAGCATTAAAGAATTAAAAGATTATTTAAGAGAAAACGGAATATCAGTAAGATTATAAGTTTAAAGAAGGTTATATGTCAGAAGAATTAAATACATGGGGCGAGGCTCTTAAAGATGAGTTCGAAAAGCCATATTTTAAACAGCTTTATAATTTTGTGATGATGGAGTATCAGAAAGAAACTCCAATATATCCGCCTAAAAGCGATATTTTAAATGCATTAAGAAGTACTCCACTGGATAAAGTAAAAGTAGTGATACTGGGACAGGATCCGTATCACAATGCAGGACAGGCTCACGGTCTGTCATTCTCAGTTAATAAGGGAGTTGCAATTCCTCCATCACTTCTTAATATCTATAAAGAGTTACGTGATGATCTTGGCTGCTACATTCCCAACAACGGAGATTTGACCAAATGGGCCAGACAGGGCGTTCTGCTTCTCAATGCAATTCTTACTGTAAGAGCCCATCAGCCACTGTCTCACAAGGGAATCGGCTGGGAGACATTTACAGATTCAATTATTGAAATATTAAATAAATCGGACAGACCTATCTGCTTTATGCTATGGGGAGCATCTGCAAAAAGTAAAATGTCCATGCTTACCAATAAGAATCATCTGGTACTTACAGCTGCTCATCCAAGTCCTATGTCATCATACAGAGGCTTCTTTGGATGTAAGCATTTTTCAAAGGCAAATGAATTCCTTGTTGAGCATGGTGAAGAGCCAATTGACTGGCAGATAGAAAATATATAAATGCATTTTCCAATAGAAATAAGAAAACTGCATTTAAAAGTATTATGCAAAATAAAAGCATATATGAAAGTAAATATATACACTTAAATGGATTTTTCCAGGCTGGAAGTGGAAAGGGGGAACAATGAATATAACAGTTTATTGTGGATCAAATTTTGGTAATACACCTGTTTATCGTGAAATGGCAGAAAAGTTTGGTACATGGATAGGCGAAAACGGACATACATTAGTATACGGTGCATCAGGAAAAGGCCTTATGGGATCAGTATCTGACAATGTATTAAAGGCCGGCGGTAAGGTATATGGTGTATTTGCCGAAGTTTTATACAAGAGAGAGGGCTGCAGGGAGGATTTAACAGAAACTTTTATTGTTCCTTCTATCAGAGAGAGAAAAAAGAAAATGATGGAACTTGGTGATTTATTCATCGCATTTCCGGGTGGTCCTGGAACTATCGAAGAAATCTCAGAAGTAATCTCTCTTACAAGAATCGATGTTGTTAAGGAAAAGAGCATAATCTTTAACCTTAACGGTTTCTACGATTCATTAAAGATTCTCGCTGAAAAAATGATCGAAGAAGGCTTCGTAAAGGTAGAAGAAGTAGCAAACGTTAAATTCATAGATACATATGAAGAAATGACTGCATATATTGACAGTTTAAATAAAAAATAAAAAAAGACTGTATACGTGCATTTTTAGCACGGATACAGTCTTTTTTATTTTAATCAAGTTGATTTAGTTATTGTAACTTCACCTTACGCCTCATTAGAAACAGCATTTACGTTCTTTTCTTTCTCCAATGCCTGCTTCGCAGAAGTCAGCATAAGCTTAATTCTGTTAATCTGGTTAACCTGTGATGCACCCGGATCAAAGTCGATGGCAGTGATGTTAGCCTCAGGATAAGCTTCCTTTAATCCCTTGATAACACCCTTACCAACGATATGGTTAGGTAGACATCCAAATGGCTGACAGCATACGATATTTGGTACGCCACTCTTAATAAGCTCAACCATTTCACCTGTAAGGAGCCAACCTTCACCTGTCTGGTTACCAAGTGAAACAAATGGTGTAGCAAGAGCTGCTACCTCATCAATAGGCATTGGTGGCTCGAAATGCTTGCTCTCAGCAAGTGCCTTTACTGCAGTCTTATTAAAGAAATCAATAAACTTCTTAGCGAGAGTGTTGAAGAATGCAAAGAGTTTGGATGCTCCAAGGTTATCTTTTTTAAATATTGCATTTTTAACAATATAGTAAAGGAATCCGATAAGTCCCGGAACAACGGCCTCAGCACCTTCTGACTCTAGTAAGTCAACCATTTCCATATTTGCGGAAGGTAAATATTTAACAAGGATTTCACCTACAACACCGACTCTTGGCTTAACCTTATCAGTAATAGGGATGTTGTCAAAATCATTTACCATTGCACGGATTGTCTTCTTAAGGTCTTTAAGCTTGAGTTTCTTCTGACTTAACTGTTCAGTACAGATATCAACCCATTTCTTATGCATAGCATTAACACTGCCCGGAACTTTTTCATATGGTCTCATACGATAAACCATGTTCATAAAGAGGTCACCGTAAATGATTGCGGCAAATACCTTAATACCCATGTTGATATCGTAGATCATACCGCTGTTATGCTCGAACACCTGAGCACTGACTGCAATAAGGGGGATATGATCGTAACCTGCTTCAGCAATGGCTCTTCTGATAAATCCTACGTAGTTTGAAGCTCGGCATCCGCCACCTGTCTGAGTGATAAGAAGAGCAGTACGATTTAAGTCATATTTACCGGAGTTAAGAGCGTTCATAATCTGTCCTACAACCATCATTGAAGGGTAGCAGGCATCATTATTAACATATTTAACACCTGTATCAACGGCAGCTCGTCCATCATTGTCAAGAACGACGAAGTTATATCCTGATGAACGCATGGCAGGTTCAACAAGGTCAAAGTGAATCGGAGACATTGATGGACAGAGAATTGTATATTTTTCTCTCATTTCATCAGTGAACTCAATTCTTCTCATATGAGAAGGTCTGTGTTTTCTCTGTTCATTTTTCTCTTTACGGCTTCTGATAGCAGCAAGGAGAGAACGGATACGGATTCTTGCAGCACCTAAGTTATTAATCTCATCAATCTTAATGAGAGTGTAGAGCTTGTCAGAATTCTTAAGAATATCATTTACACCGTCACTTGTTACCGCATCAAGACCACAACCAAATGATGTAAGCTGAATTAAATCAAGATCGTCTCTTTCCTTAACAACACTGGCCGCTGCATAAAGTCTTGAATGGTACATCCACTGGTCAAGAACAATAAGCGGTCTTTCAACCTTTCCAAGATGAGCAATAGAATCCTCAGTAAGTACTGCAACTCCGAGAGAATTAATAAGTTCTGGGATACCGTGGTTAATTTCAGGGTCTGCGTGATATGGTCTTCCTGAAACGACGATTCCGTGTTCGCCTGTCTTTTCAAGGAAATCTAAAACTTCTTCACCCTTCTTCTGAATATCCTCTTTTGACTTAAGCATTTCATCCCATGCCTTATCGATAGCGGCATTAATAAGGGATTTAGGAATGTCAGGGAAGATTTCATTTAATCTCTTCTTTAAAATACTTGTATTCTCAAGTGAAAGGTATGGCGCCATAAAGTTAATATTTTCTGTATGGAGAGTTTCCATGTTGTTCTGGATATTCTCTGCATATGAAGTAACAATAGGACAATTGAAGTGGTTGTTTGAATCTTTCTGTTCCTTATGTTCATATGGAATACATGGATAAAAAATATCCTTAACTCCATTTTTAATAAGCCATTCAATGTGACCATGAACAAGCTTTGCAGGGTAACATACTGACTCTGAAGGAATTGATTCAATACCTAAGAGATATAAGCTCTTTGATGATGGAGGTGAGAGTACTACCTTATATCCAAGCTCAGTAAAAAATGTAAACCAGAACGGATAGTTCTCATACATATTTAAGGCTCTTGGAAGTCCGATTGTGCCTCTTGTAGCTTCCTCATCAGTTAAAGGTGTGTAGTAGTCAAAGAGTCTCTCTAACTTATATTCAAAAAGGTTTGGTAAATCCTTCTTGTGCTCATTGTTGATGTTTTTAACAGGTCTTTCACATCTGTTACCTGTAATGAATTTATGTCCGTCTGAGAATTTATTAACTGTAAGGTGACAGTTATTTTCGCAAAATCCGCAACGTGCATGTGTAGCAGTATATGATAGATTCTTTAATTCATCTAAAGTTAATATTCCAGCATCTATTCCGTGGTATCTTTCCTTAGCAATAAGAGCGGCACCAAATGCACCCATGATACCGGAAATGTCAGGTCTTACAACGTCTTTGCCAACGATTTTCTCAAAGCTTCGAAGAACCGCATTGTTATAAAATGTTCCGCCCTGAACAACAATGTGATCACCAAGCTTTGAAGGATCAGAAAGCTTAATAACCTTATAAATAGCATTTTTAATTACAGAATATGCAAGTCCCGCTGAAATATCACCTACACTGGCGCCTTCCTTCTGTGCCTGTTTAACATTTGAATTCATGAATACGGTACATCTGGAACCTAAATCCACAGGATTTTCCGCAAGTAAAGCTTCTTTGGCAAAGTCAGAAACTGCATACTCCAATGAATTGGCAAATGTCTCGATAAATGAACCACATCCTGATGAACATGCTTCGTTAAGCATAACTGAATCTACAGTGTTGTCCTTGATCTTGATACATTTCATATCCTGACCACCGATATCGATAATACAGTCTACTTCAGGATCAAAGAAAGCGGCAGCAGTGTAGTGAGAAATTGTCTCAACTTCACCTTCAGGAAGGCGTAATGCTGACTTAATAAGAGCTTCACCGTAACCTGTTGAACATCCGGATACAATTTCAACACCTTCAGGAAGCTTCTCATATAATTCTGTAAGGCCTTTGATAGTAGTATCAATTAAGGCACCGTTATTACTGCTGTAGAATGAATAGAGAAGTGAACCATCCTCACCGATAAGAGCAATCTTAGTAGTTGTAGAACCGGCGTCGATTCCTAAGAATGCCTTTCCTTTGTATGTTGCTAAATCTCTCTTCTTAACGGAATCCTTAGAATGTCTTACAATGAATTCATCATATTCTTCTTCATTATTAAAGAGAGAATCAAGTCGCTGAACTTCAACAGCTAAATGAATTCCCTTTCTAAGCATTTCGATAAGCTCATCAACGCTATAGAGATTATCTCCTTCCTTCATGGCATGTACGGCAGAACCGAGAGCCGCAAAAAGGTGAGAATTCTCAGGAACAATTATTTCGTCATCTGTAAGCTCAAGAGTTCTTATGAAAGCGTTACGAAGCTCAGATAAGAAATGAAGAGGTCCGCCTAAAAATGCAACGTGGCCACGAATAGGCTTACCACAGGCGAGTCCGGCAATAGTCTGATTAACAACAGCCTGAAAAATAGAAGCAGACAAATCTTCCTTTGTTGCTCCTTCATTAATAAGTGGCTGAATGTCAGTTTTGGCAAATACACCACAACGGGCAGCAATAGGATAGATTGACTTATAATCCTTTGCATATTCATTAAGTCCCTGTGCATCTGTCTTAAGAAGAGATGCCATCTGATCAATAAATGAACCTGTACCGCCAGCACAGATACCGTTCATTCTCTGATCTAATCCGCCCTTAAAGTAAATAATTTTTGCATCTTCTCCACCAAGCTCAATGGCTACGTCAGTCTGTGGAGCCTTAAGGGAAATGGCGTCTGCAACTGCAGCAACTTCCTGTGTAAACTCAACACCCATTTTATCGGCTAAGGCGAGACCACCTGAACCTGTAATACATGTTCTTACATTGTATTCCCCAAGTTTTTCCCTTGATTCTTCAAGAAGGTCCGCAACTGTTTCCTGAATATTTGCGAAATGTCGTCTGTATTCACGAAACAGCACTTCATTTTCTTTATTTAATATAACAACCTTTACAGTTGTGGAACCTATATCTATTCCTAAGTAATATGTATTCATATATTTAAGGAATATATTCGAAAATATATCCCATACCCCCTACATAAATAGTTAACAATGTTAAGTATAATGGATACTATATAATCAAAAAAACTTAAATTCAATAATCAATGGTAATTATGTGTATAATTATAGGTAATCTTTGATATTTACAGGGCAGGAGAGTAAGTGTGTATGTTGCAATTAAGGTATTAAATTGATATTATACAAAGAATTTAACGAGTTAATTTTGAAGCTGATATTGAAGCTGATATTAAAGAAAGGAATAGTGATAAATATTTATGAGTTTTCTTGATAAGCTGGAGAAGAAAATCGGTAAATATGCAATAAAAAACCTTATGCTCTATGTGATTATCGCATATGCAGTAGGATACTTTTTGTATATTTCAGGCAATTTTTCCGCAGTAATGGCATTAAACTTAAATCCTGCGGAGATTTTACATGGTCAGGTCTGGAGAATATTTACATTCTTAATTGAACCGCCGTCACTTACATCGCCTATATTTTTTATATTTGTCCTGTATATCTATTACTTTATAGGAAGAAATCTGGAACGTGCATGGGGCGCATTTAAATTTAATGTGTTCTTCTTTATGGGAATGACCATGACTGTAGTTGGTTCCATATTGATATATGTATTTACAGGTCAGATGTTTGTACTTTCAATGTATTACATTAATTTCTCAATGTTTATTGCATTTGCAATGGAAGTACCAAACGTAATGTTCTTATTTATGTTCTTCATTCCTGTAAAGGCAAAATGGCTCGCTGTGATTGATTTTGTGTATATTGCAGGTACTGTAGTATGCGGATATCTTTCATATATTGTGGACATTCCTTATACAGTAGGCTATTTCGGAATCGGAAGAACACCTGCAGAAGCAACAGCCGCTGCAATTGCATTAGTAAATCTCTTAGTATTCAGCCTGTTAAATAACAGCAGGGCAAAGGCTAAGAAGAGACAGAAAGAATTCTATAAGAGAATGAACAGCGGATCATTTGGTACAGGAGCAGGATACTGGGGTAATCCTAATAAGGGACCTTCAGGAGCAGGTCCTAATCCGAACAGGGCAACAAATGCCACAAGGGGATTTGGTAATAACAAACCAATCCATGTATGTGCAGTCTGTGGTAAGACTGACATAGATGATGAGAACGAAACATTCAGATATTGTTCTATTTGTAAGGGCAATTACGAATACTGCAGTGAACACATAAAAAATCATACTCATATGACAGAATAACAATAGATAAATACATCAATTTATAGTATATTTGAAGGAAAAGTAAATCGCAGATAGGGGAAAACTATGACATTATATGAGGAATTAAAAGAGAGAGGTCTTATTGCTCAGACAACTGATGAAGAATTAATAAGCGGACTTATCAATTCAGGTAAGGCATGCTTCTATATTGGATTTGATCCAACTGCAGACAGTTTACATGCAGGTCACTTCATGACACTTTCACTTATGAAGAGATTACAGGCAGGCGGAAACAAGCCTGTAGCACTTATCGGTGGAGCTACAGCCTTAATTGGTGATCCAAGTGGAAAGACAGACATGAGAAAAATGCTCACAAAGGAGCAGGTAGATGTTCATGTTGCAGCTATCAAAAAGCAGTTAGAGAGATTTATCGATTTCAGCGATGACAAGGCTATCCTTGTTAACAATGCTGACTGGCTTGGAAATGTTAACTACATTGATATGCTCAGAGATATCGGCCCTTATTTTAATGTAAATATCATGCTAAGAGCTGAGTGCTATAAGAACAGACTTGAGAACGGCTTAAGCTTCCTTGAGTTCAACTACATGGTAATGCAAGCATTTGACTTCTACACACTCTATACTAAGTATGGATGTAACCTTGAATTTGGTGGAGATGATCAGTGGAGTAACATGCTTGCAGGTACTGAGCTTATCAGAAAGAAGCTCGGTAAGGATGCAAGTGCCATGACAATTCCTCTTCTTACAAACTCACAGGGAATTAAGATGGGTAAGACAGTTTCAGGTGCTTTATGGCTTGATGAGAACAAGACTACTCCATTTGAGTTCTTCCAGTACTGGAGAAATGTTGACGATGCTGACGTTATCAAGTGCTTAAAGATGCTTACATTTGTTCCTCTTGAAGAGATTAAGAAGATGGAAGCATGGGAAGGTGCTGAACTGAACAAGGCAAAGGAAATCTTAGCTTATGAAGTAACAGCTCTTGTACACGGCGAAGAAAAGGCTAAGAAGGCTCTTGAAGATGCCAAGTCTGTATTTGCAGGTGGCAATGACAACATTCCTGAAGTTGAGCTTAGTGCAGATGATTTAGAGGATGGAAAGATCGATATCCTTACACTTGGTGTTAAGCTGGGACTCGGTAAATCCAAGTCTGAAATCAGAAGAACCATAACTCAGGGAGGTTTGTACGAAAACAGAGAAAAACTTAACACTATAGAGAGAATATACACGAAAGATGAGCTGAAAGACGGTGTTGTTATTCAAAAAGGAAAAAAGACATTTGTCAAAGCAGTAATAAAGTAATATTAACGAAAAAGAGGGGGGGATATCCCCCTCTTTTTTTACTTTATTTTATTTTTGTAATATAAGATAATAATTTAAATACATTTTAATATTATATGAATTTTAATCAGCAGGTGGATTATGAGTAAAATAATGATAATTGAAGACGATAAAGTCGTAAGCAAAGAACTGGCAACTTTATTGGAATTAAGCGGATATACGGCAGAAATATTATGTGATTTTGAAAACTCATTGGATAAAATATCGGAGTACAATCCGGATCTTATACTTCTGGATATTAATATTCCGTGTTTAAGCGGAGATCAGTTATTGCAAAATTTAAGAAAGGTATCGGATATACCGGTTATTATAGTTACCAGCAACAGTGATGAAATAAATGAAGTTTTATGTATGAGTTACGGGGCCGATGATTATGTTACCAAACCTTATAATCCTACAATATTAAAGCTCAGGATATCGGCTGTATTAAAGAGAGTAAACAAGAATTCCGACATATTGACATACGGTAATTTGTCATTGGATATATGCAAGGGAACAATAAAAACGGAAAAATCAGAAATAAGTCTGACAAAAAACGAAATGCTGATTCTGCAGCATTTATTTAACAACCGGGGACATATAGTTTCGAGAGACAGCTTAATGACAATATTGTGGAACAATGCGGAATATATCAATGAAAATGCACTTACGGTAAATGTTTCAAGAATAAGAAGCAAATTGTCGGAACTTGGATATGAAGACGTAATAGAAACAAGAAAAGGACAGGGATATATTTTGGTATGAAATTAGGTAAATATTTGTGGGATAAAATAATACATATTATCGTATACGTTACATTATCGGTTCTTATTGTAATGTTACTCAACGCTTTCAAGGTGAATAATGAATTAATAACCGCAGTAATTGTTTTGTTATCCGCTGCGGGAACAGTATTGCTTTTTATTGATTTTGTAAGGAAAAGAAGATTCTACAATAATATAATTCATAAATTGGAAGAATTAGATAAAAAATACCTTATAACTGAAGTTGTTACTCCCGAGTCGTTCTATGAGAGCGAACTCTTTACCGACATTTTATACATCACGGATAAGTCAATGGCGGAGAATATACGGAAATATAAAGAGATTATTGATAACTTTAAGGAGTACGTTGAAATGTGGATACATGAAGTAAAAATCCCGTTGGCCTCGCTTATGCTTATTAACCATAATTCAAATAATGAAAATAAAAAATATACGGTGCAGTTAAACAGAATAGACAATTTTTTAGAGCAGATATTATATTATGTACGTTCGGAATATGCGGAAAAGGATTTTATAATTAAGTATACGGATTTAAATAAGGTTATCGGAAATGTGGCTTTAAAGAATAAAGATTTGATTCTTGAGAATAATATTGAACTTGAAGCAGACATAAAGGAGAATATGGTGCTTACTGACGGTAAATGGCTTGAGTTTATTATTAATCAGGTATTAAACAACAGTATAAAATATAAAAGAGAAAACGATGCGTCAATAAAAATTTATTCGGAAAAAAGCGGAAATATAACACGCTTAAATATAGAAGATAATGGAATCGGCATAGATAACTGTGATTTAAGCCGGGTCTTCGAAAAATCATTTACGGGAAAAAACGGCAGACATATAGGCAAGTCAACCGGTATGGGGCTGTATATAGTAAAAAAACTTTGCGACAGACTGGGACATACCGTGGATATACAATCAAAGAAGGGAGAATATACCTGCCTGACGATTACATTTGCAGATAATGAATATTATAACATTACAAAAATGTAATGTTTATTAATGTTAGAAAAACGACATGAAATATTATTGTATATATAATGCTGAGTAAGAAAGGTACACGGAGGGATGAATATGAATAATATTTTAAGGATAAGAAATATAGAAAAATATTATGGAAACAGAACCAATCTTACTAAAGCGATAGACAATATATCATTCGATGTAAATGAGGGGGAATTTGTTGCAATAATGGGAGCAAGCGGTTCAGGAAAAACAACTCTTCTCAACTGTATTGCGACTATCGACAGGGTTTCCGCCGGTCATATCTATGTTGAAGGCAATGATATTACGGAGTTAAACGATAAACAGCTGGCTGCATTCAGAAGGGATAAACTGGGATTTATATTTCAGGACTTTAACCTTTTGGATACACTTACGGCATATGAAAATATCGCACTTGCTCTTTCAATACAAAAGGTAAATTACAAAGAGATTGACAGAAGAATACGTGAAATGTCGGTTAAACTCGGGATAGAAGAAATTCTTAACAAATATCCGTATCAAATGAGCGGAGGACAGAGGCAAAGGGTTTCTGCCACAAGGGCGATTATAACAAATCCTAAACTCATACTTGCGGATGAGCCGACAGGAGCGCTTGATTCAAAATCAAGTAAAATGCTTCTTGAAAGACTGCAATATTTAAACAATGATATTTCGGCGACTATACTAATGGTAACTCACGATACATTCAGCGCCAGTTATGCGTCAAGAGTAATATTTATCAAGGACGGAAAAATATTCAATGAAATAATAAGAGGAAATAAAAGCAGAAAAGAATTTTTTGATGAGATTATCGATGTGATTTCATTACTTGGGGGTGATTTAAGTGATGCTCTTTAAAATCGCATTTAAAAATATCAGAAGAAGCATTAAAGATTATGCAATCTATTTCTTTACTCTTGTTATAGGAATCGCCTGTTTTTATGTATTTAATGCCATGGATTCTCAGGCGGCCATTCTTGAAATGAACGACAGCTCGAGACAGAATGTCAAATTAATGGTTACCGTAATGGGGAACCTGAGCATATTCATTTCAATAGTGCTGGGATTCTTAATAATATATGTAAACCGTTACTTAATGAAGAGAAGAAACAGGGAATTCGGTACGTATTTAATTCTCGGAATGAGTAAACGAAGTGTTTCAGCCATATTATCAATCGAAACTCTTTTTATAGGCGTCATATCATTAGGAGTGGGACTCGGAGTGGGAATAGTCGCAAGTCAGGGCATCAGCCTTATAATAGCCAATATGTTTGAGGCTGATATGACTAAATTTGCATTTGTTTTTTCTGAGAGCTCATTTATAAAAACAATAATATATTTTGTAATAATATATGCCGTAGTTATATTATTTAACGTTATAAGTGTTAATGTGAAAAAGATAATTGATCTGATTAATTCAAATAAGAAATCGGAGAAAGTTAAACTGAAAAATCCCATACTTTGTATTATAGTATTCGGAATATCCGTTGCAGCTTTGATTTATGCTTATATGATGGTTACGGTCAATTTTCAATCATTAGTATTTACGGAAATTTGGATACCGTTAACAATTCTTTGCGTTTCGACATTTTTTATATTCTGGTCTGCTTCCGGATTACTACTCAGATTATGCCAATCTTTTAAAGGTTTTTATTATAGGGGGATTAATTCGTTTGTAGTCAGACAGGTCAGCAGCAAAATAAATACAAATATATTTGTAATGACCATTATATGTATAATGTTATTCCTGACGATGACAATACTTACATCCGGACTTACGGTTATTAATTCAATTAATAAAGACATGGATAAACTTACCCCCGTAGATGTGCAGATTATGAAGGAATCATTTACGGATGACGGCAATTACATATCCGATTCCACAGAAAATAATAATGTAACTGAGTCGGACAATGCAAAGGAAAACACATCAATAGAAGATACTCTTAAATCCTATGGATTTGATATGGATAAATATTTAAAAGATGTGGTTGAATATAATATATACACATTCAATGATGTCACATTTAATACAACAAATGATGTTCCGAATTACAGGGATTATTATTTACAGGAAGAAGTAATGTCAATAAGCGATTATAATAAGGTAGCCGAAGCGTTTGGAAACGAGACATATACATTAGGTGACAATGAATATATTATTGCGGTCAATTATGATATGGTAACCAAGATAAGGAATAAGTCTCTGGAATCCGGAAAGACAATTATATTAGGAAATAATGTATTAAAACCTAAATATGCAAATTGTGTCGACGGGTTTGTTAAAATGTCAGCGTCAAAGGATAACTTCGGAATTATAATAGTTCCCGACAATGTTGTTAAATATGCAGACAGCTCAAGAGAATATTTAACGGCAAATTATAATGCAAATGATAAAGCAGGGAAAAATGCCGTTGAAAAAATGATATATGATTTGTATAAATCCAATAGGGGTGAATTAATCAACGGTAACTCTGCTTTTAGTATAAACAGCAAAATCAGGATACATTCATCGGCTGTCGGCCTTAATGCCATAATATTATTTGTCGGTGTATATATCGGAATCATTTTCTTAATAACCGGAAGTGCAATACTTTCCATTAAGGAGTTATCGGAGACGAGTGATAACAGGGAAAGATATGCAATCTTAAGAAAACTCGGAGTAAGCAAAAGAGAATTAAATAAAGGTCTGTTTTCGCAAATGATTTCATTTTTCATGCTGCCTCTGATACTTGGAGTCATTCATTCGATAGTGGGACTTATGTTCATAGATAATATTTTGCAAATGGCAACGCTGAATTCGGTTTTGAATTTTGCATCACTATTCGGAGCGATAGCATTTATTCTGGCAATTTACGGCGGTTATTTTGTAATAACATATTTCAGTTGCAGGAATATGATAAAAGAAAAATAAAAATAAAAATGACATGTAAAAATAACTGTTTTACATGTCATTTTGACATATATGGCAATTGCGCGGTTTGCACCGTTATGTTAGATTGTAGTCATTATATTCAGGAAATTATTGAACATACGGAGGTTATCATGATTAAGATTATTGCGGATTTTAAAGTTAAAGAAGATTCGGCAGAAAAGTTTATGGAGCTTGCAAAGGAAATAGTTGAGTGTACAAGAAAGGAAGAGGGTAATATCTCATATCATCTTCATGAGAATATAAAGGATAATAATCAGTTCACATTTGTAGAGGAGTGGAAGGATAAGGACGCCATTGAATCTCATAATAATTCGGAACATTTCACAAGAATAATTCCCGAAATTGGAGCTCTTCTTGCAGAGGAACCTGTAATAAAGATTTACAAAGAAGTATTGTAATTTTTACATTTACTTTAAATTAACAGGTAAATGGTGATGGAGAAACCGGTATGTGACAGTCAGCATCCTATATATTGCTTTTCGGATTATCATGTAAAAGCAATATATTATTGTCTGCCTGCTGCGTACCGGTTTTATTTAATTATTCATCTGCTTTTTTAAGAGCTGAAATATCGGTATTGGCGATGAGAGAGTAATTCGTGTGGTAAATGACCAATCCGGGATTGGCTTTCGGAGGCTTCTTTAATTCTTTGCGCCTTACATAATCAACTTCTATTTTTGCCTGTTCATCTGATTTGGCGTTGCCGGCAGCGGAGTAGTAGGCGGCAAGGGCAGCGGCCTCTTCAAATGTTCTGTCAGGAAGTTCTTTATCATTTGTCTTTACGATTACATGTGAACCCGGCATATCCTTTGCGTGGAACCACCAGTCATTCGGATCGGCAAGCTTAAATGTGACATATTCGTTTTGGTAATTATTTTTCCCAACATAAATGTCAAACCCGTCGGATGATATGTAGTGCATAGGTTTTGGAGTTTTGCTGAGCTTTTCCTTGCTGTTCTTCTTAATATATCCTAAAGAGTGGAGTTCTTCTCTGATTTCACTTAAATCTTCTTCATTTTCTGAAATCTCAAGTGAATTGAAGATGGATCTTAAAGCATCAATTTCATTCTTTGTTTCTTCCACAAGTTCAGAAACAGATTCGAATGTTCTCTTAAGTTTGTTGTACTTCTTAAAATACGCATTTGCATTTTCAAGAGGAGAGAGATCATTCTTTAATGGAATAGTAATATTGTTGTTATTGTCATAAAAGTTAGGAACCGTAATGGATGTGGCACCTTCTTCAACATTGTAGCCGTATGCCTGTAAAAGCTCGCCGTAGATTCTGTATTTATCTCTTCCTAATGTGCTTTCAAGCTGTTTCTCCTGAAGAGCGAGTTTCTTTGTCTCTCTTTCAAGAAGGTTGGAAGTAAGTCTTCTGTATTCAAATGACTTCTGAGTCATTCTGTTTCTAAGCGCTTTATCATTATAGAAATCAGAAAGAAGTTGACTAGGGCTTTCATATTCTACAGAGTCATAGTATCCGCTTGTAAGTGGAATGGCGCTGAATTCAGGCTTGTTTGAATATGAATCCTTATATATTGCAAATGTAAATTCATCATTATCTATACGGCTCTTTAAATTCATAAGGGCATTGTATAACTTTTCAATCTCTGTTGAAGACATTGAAGTAGCAGGTAAATCCGCAGGAAGTCCTGCATTATTGCATATTTCATTTGCGATAACAGGAGAGAGACCTGTGATAGATGTGTAAATGGCTTTCTGCAATATACATTTTTTATCACGGATACTTTCAAATAATTCATTCTTATTTAATGTATCAAGAGATAACTTATCTCCATCAGGAATGAAATATTTTCTGCCCGGAAGAACCTCACGAACTGAACTGACAGTAGAAGGTACTCGCTTTATACTGTCAAGAATGTTATATTCATTATCACACAGAATAATATTTGAATATTTACCCATGAACTCAGAACAGAGATGTACGCTTACCATGTCTCCAAGTTCATTCATATGCTCGATTTCCATATCAATTACTCGGTCCACATTTGGCTGTGTAATTGATACGATTTTTCCGTTCTGAATATGCTTTCTGAGAAGCATAACAAATGTTGGAGCATTTATCGGACTTTTCTTATTTACATCAGTAAGCATGCAGAGACTTAAAGATGGGTTTACAGAAATTGATAATTTATATGTAGAACTGTTATTTTTTATTGTTAATATTATTTCATCTCGTTCCGGCTCAGTAACTTTATAGACTCTTCCTCCAAGAAGGTTCTTTTCAAGTTCGCTCTTTATTCCGGACACAAAAATTCCATCAAATGCCATAATAACCTCGTTTTTATACTTTTGACTATATAATAGTGTAATGATATAATAAAAAAATATGTAATTGCAACAACTAATATATCTTAAAGTTATATAGGGGTATTAGAATGATAAAAAAAGGCTTGCTCATTATAATTTCAGGTTTTTCCGGAACAGGAAAAGGAACTGCGATTAAAAAATTACTTGAACTTTATCCTAATGATTACTGTCTGTCCATTTCTGCGACAACAAGAAACCCAAGAGAGGGCGAAGTTCACGGCAGAGAGTACTTCTTTAAGACAAAAGAAGATTTTGAAGAAATGATTATGAAGCAGGAGTTAATAGAATATACACAGTATGTGGATAATTATTACGGTACTCCTAAAGAATATGTTGAAGACCAGATGGATGCTGGTCACAACATCATTCTTGAAATTGAAATCGACGGTGCGTTAAATGTAAAGAAGTTATATCCTGATGCTTTACTCATTTTCCTTTTACCACCAAGCATCAAAGAGCTTGAAAAGCGTCTTAGAGAGCGTGGAACTGAAAGTGAAGATGTTATTGCAGACAGAATTAAGAGAGCTTCTGAGGAATCAAAAGTCATAAGAGAATATGACTATGTGGTTGTAAATGATACAATTGACGACTGTGTTTCTACAATACATAATATAGTAGAAATTGAAGGACTTAAAGTATATAGACAGGAAGAAGTAATTCATAACATTGAACAAGAGTTAAGCGACATTTGTAGTAAATAATGAAAGGGGAATTCATATGTTACATCCATCTTACAGTGAATTAATGGATAAAATAAATTCTGAGGCAGATAAGGACAACATGATAGAAAGCCGTTACTCAATCGTAATGGCTGCTGCAGACCGTGCAAGAGAAATTATTGAGTCAAGATCTATCGAAGAGAAGATTGCTAAGCAGTTAAAGAATGATCCAACTGCAACACCAGAGCTTAAGCCTGAAGAAAAGTACAATCTTGAGAACGGAAGAGCTAAGATTCCTGGCAGCGACAGCAGAAAGCCATTAAGTGTCGCAATTGACGAATTATACAAGGGTGAGGTTAAGATTAATCTCACAACTTCACATGAGGATGAATAATGGAGAATATGGAAAATACAGAAAATCACGAAGTTCAGGAAGTAAAGGAAGAGGCAACAGCCAATTTATTTGAAAACCTTGACCTTTCAAAGGAACTTAAAAAGGCTCTTAACGATATGGAATTCGTTGAGATGACTGCAATTCAGAGCCAGAGTATCCCTGCAATGATCGCAGGTAACGATATCGTTGCTCAGGCACCTACAGGAACAGGTAAGACATGTTCATTTGGTATACCTGTTGTAGAAAACACAGATACATCAGAGCGTAATGTTACATCTCTTATTCTTGCGCCAACAAGAGAGTTAGCACTCCAGATTGCAAACGAGCTTATTCGTCTTACAAAGTATAAGAAGTCAATAAGAATCGCTGTTGTATATGGTGGACAGAACATTGACAGACAGATTCTTGCTCTTAAGAGAAAGCCACAGATTATTGTAGCTACTCCTGGTCGTCTTATGGACCACATGAGAAGAAAGACTATCAGATTAGATCATCTTAAGACTCTCGTTCTTGATGAAGCAGATGAAATGCTTGATATGGGATTCAGAGAAGATATTGATGAGATTTTACAGTCAGTACCTGAAGAAAGACAGACAGTTCTTTTTTCAGCTACAATGTCAAGAGAAATACTTGATATTACAAAGAAGTATCTTAAGGATCCTGTAAAGATTAAGACAACAAAGAGTGAAGTTACAGTATCATCTGTAAAGCAGTATTATCTTGAGGTTTCTCCTGATAACAAGACAGATGTACTTGCAAGACTTATCGATGTTAACGACTTTAAGCTTTCAATGGTATTCTGCAATACAAAGAAGAAGGTCGATGAGTTAGCTCATGACCTTACAGTTCGTGGTTACAACGCTATGGGTCTTCACGGTGATATGAAGCAGTCTCAGCGTGACAGAGTAATGAGGGAGTTCAAGAACGGTAACATTGAAACTCTTATTGCAACAGACGTTGCTGCAAGAGGTATCGACATTAAGGATATCGACGTTGTATTTAACTATGATCTTCCAGACGATATGGAATACTATGTTCACCGTATCGGTAGAACAGGTAGAGCAAACAGAGAAGGTGTATCATACTCACTTGTTAGCCGTAGAGAAATGTACAGACTTCATGAAATCATGAGATATACAAAGGCTAAGATTAAGCTTATGACAATACCAAATGTTGCTGAAATTACAAATGTACGTATTCAGCAGACATTAAATGGTATTCTTGATGTTTTAAGCCATCAGAAGCTTGATACATATGAGCAAGCTATTCTTGATTTCGTTGAGAATACAGATGATGCTTATACAATTCTCAATGTTGCTGCAGCATTCCTTGCAAGAGATTCTGATACAGGAGAACTTAAGGAAATCGAAGAGAACTTCTCAAGCGACAGAAGAAGAGGTAACTCAAGATCAGGCAATCCAAATGCAACAAGAATGTTCATTAACGTTGGCCGTTTAGACAGAGTTAATGTTAATACAATGAGAAAGCTTTTAAATGATGCCAATATTACAGATGAAGAAATCTATGATATCGACATTATGGAGAAGTTCTCATTTATCGAAATCGATAATTCTAAGGTTGATGATGTATTCGTTGCCCTTAACGGAATTATGATGAACGGCAGAAGAGTTAACACAGAAATCTCTAACACAAAGAAGAGAAATAACAACTCACGTTCAAACGGTCGCGACGGAAGAAGATCTTCAGAAGGTCGTGATAACAGAAGATCATCTGGTGGTAACTCAAACAGAGACAGCAGCAGAAGAAGATATGAGGATTAATTACTTATAAGCATATAAGCGTATTAAATATGATCAGACCAATTGTAAAAGACATAAATTTTCTTAAATTAAAATCAACACCTGCAAATGCTTCAGATAAGCACATAGCAGATGATCTGATTGATACTCTTTCAGCTCACAGGGAAGAATGTGTTGGTATGGCTGCTAACATGATTGGTGAAAATAAAAACATAATCATTGTAAGCATGGGCTTTATGCCACTTGTAATGTTTAATCCTGTAATAATTAAAAGAGAAGAGCCATATTCTACTGAAGAAGGATGTCTGTCTCTCCTTGGTACAAGACCATGTGTGAGATATAGAAAAATTACTGTTGAATACCAGGACAGTAATTTCAAGAAGCATACCGGTACTTATGAAGACTGGACAGCTCAGATAATTCAGCATGAAATGGATCATTTACATGGGATAATAATTTAAGATAGTGCATGTAAGAATTGCGCATAGCTTTAGCGCATATTAAAGGACACAGGTTTTTGCCTGTGTCCTTTTTTTAATAAAAAACAGGTGCTTACCATGGAAGATAAGCACCTGTAAAACAACTGTTTTAAATATTTTAAATGATGTTAAATCATTATAAGTCCGATAGCCTTTAAGAAGAGGATAGCGAGTAAGATTGGAGCGATGAATTTAATCATTACAACGTAAAGTTTAGTTCTGCTCATCTGAATTCCACACTTTTCAACTTCGTTGATAATAGTCTTCGGTCCAAGTATCCATCCAATCAGGATACATGTAATAATAGCAACAATAGGCATCAGGATATTGTTACTTACGTAGTCAAGAATATCTAATACCTGACCTGTAGTACCATTTGGTAATACTGCTTCGAAATACCAGACATTGTAACCAAGACAAACAACAATAGCAACAGCACCGGCAATAATTGTTTCAATAATTGTAGCCTTGTTTCTTGAAATATGGAATTCATCCATAAAGCTGGAAACGATAGCTTCAAGAATAGAAATCGCACTTGTTATAGCTGCGAAAAGAACCATGGCAAAGAAGATAACGCCGATAATGTTACCCCAGCTACCCATGGCTGCAAATACCTTAGGAAGGTAAATGAACATAAGTCCCGGACCTGAAGCACTAAGACCGTCAGCACCCATGAAGCTATATACGGCAGGTATAATCATTACACCGGCAAGAATAGCAATAATAGTATCAAAAATCTCTATACGACCAACTGATTTTGAAATATTTTCATCATCCTTAACATATGATCCATATGCAACCATGATACCCATAGCAACAGATAAGCTATAGAATAACTGCCCCATGGCATCCACTAAAACTGAAAGGAATGAACCAGGAGTAACATTTGAGAAGTCAGGTATAAACAGAATTTTCAAACCATCAAGACCTGTTCTTGTTGTTCCATCAGGATCAGTGTGTGACAAAGTAAGAGAGAAGATTGCTATAATTACAACAAGTATAAGTAAAATAGGCATAAGGAACTTGGATAACTTCTCAATTCCCTTAACAACTCCCTGTAAAATAATAAGTGCACATATTCCTAAGAATATGAACATATAGATGAGTGGCTCAGCTGTACTTGTAATAAATCCTGTAAAGTATCCGTCCTCAGCCATGCTTACACCCTGGCCTGTGATGAAACCCACGAAGTACTTTATTACCCAACCACCGATAGCGCAGTAGTAAGGCAAGATGATCATCGGAACAATGGTAACCAGGAATCCTAAGAATCCACTCTTTTTATGCAGAGATTTATAAGCGGATAATGGACCCTTTTTAGTTTTTCGTCCGATGGCAACTTCTGTTATGATAAGTGTAAAACCAAATGTAACAGAAAGTATAAGATAGATGATGATAAATAATCCACCACCGTCTTTTGCTGCGAGATATGGGAATCTCCAGATGTTACCAAGACCTACGGCACTACCTGCGGCTGCTAATACAAATCCAATTGAGCCAGAAAATGAACTTCTTTTATTTTCTGACATTTTCAATCAACAGATATGTATCTGTTTCTCCTTCCTTAAAAATTTATATACATTTATATACTATGTATAAAAATATCATAAATAATTTACTATGACAACATAATGACAATGTAATGACTGATTTTACAAACGATAATGGGAAAATGTAGTGTTTTCCTATGGTTTTAAGCTGAAAACATTGCATTCATAGCCTAAAATTTACGGTGTAAAATGTCGCATTCAGACATTACATAAAGAACTCATAAGTATCGTCATCAACCTTGTTTACCTTATCAACATAACTCTTGAAAGCATCCTGATTTTTCTTGGCAAATTCAACAACATCCTTATCCTTAACTGACTTAAGATAGAATAAGAAGTCATTGAAGCTAACGAATTTGTGTCTGTCAATTAATTCGCATAATTTTTCGAAATTGCAATCTTGTTCACTCATGGCAGATACTCCTTTTTTCGATATAAATTTATAATATTTTGTTAATTATACCTTAATAAATGGAGTCGTGGTAGGTATCAGATTATATAAAAAATATAGAACCATAATGGTGAAACATATTAAAGAAAAGAATATGATACAGGAAACGTGATACTTTTAATTGCACCATATATTCACCATAAATATAGAAATATATAGTGGATATTTATAAATAAAAGTATAAAATTATAATTATACAAGAAAATGATGTTGCACGCATTTCTATAATATTGTGTCATTCATCATTTATTGAAAGGGGAAGTAGGAAATATGAAAGTGTTACTTATTAATGGAAGTCCTCGTGAACATGGCAATACATATACAGCTCTTCACGAAATGGTAAAGATCTTTGAGGGGGAAAATATTGAAACAGAGATCGTTCATATCGGAGAAAAAGCAATCAGAGGCTGTGTTGCGTGTCAGAACTGCAGAAAGAACGGAAAATGTATCTACGATGATGAAGTAAATGAATTAGCATCAAAGTTTGAAGAATGTGACGGTCTTGTAGTAGGCAGTCCTGTTTACTATGCATCAGCAAATGCAACACTGGTGGCATTTTTAACACGTCTCTTCTACAGTACACCATTTGATAAGACAATGAAGGTAGGAGTAGCAGTTGTAGCTGCAAGAAGAGGTGGATTATCTTCAACATTTGATGAACTCAATAAGTTCTTTACAATTGCAGGTATGCCTATAGCTTCAGGACAGTACTGGAACAGCATCCATGGTCGTGACATCGGAGAAGCTGAGCAGGATGCGGAAGGATTACAGGGAATGCGTACACTTGCAAGAAATATGACATTTCTTATGAAGAGTATTGCACTTGGAAAAGAAAAGTACGGACTTCCTGAAAAAGAAGCTCCACAGAGAACTAATTTTATAAGATAACTTGAAAATAGTTTACTTATAGGAAAGTTTTGATAATAGAGAACAGTTTAATTTCTAAATAAAGTGATAATCAAAAAAGCCGGTACATTTTCAAATGAATGTGCCGGCTTTTAACATACCTGAATATTTATTATGTGCCAAATTAATTCTTTTTCGTGATTAATTTATGAATAATAATCGATGATTTTAAATTATAACGAATTAGAACGGAATTAATCCAAGATCGCTTAATAACACCTTTACGCCCATAAGGCATAATACGATACCACCGATCATTTCGGCTCTTCTCTTGTATTTAGCACCGAAAATACTTCCTATCTTTACACCTAAAACGGAAAGCACAAATGCTACAATTCCGATAACAGCTGCAGTATAGAAGATTTCCACATGTATAAATGCAAATGAAACACCAACGGCCAGGGCATCAATACTGGATGCAATAGCAAGGAGAACCATTGTTTTAACATCCAGTTTATCATTTATCTCGTCATCATTTTTATCAAGTGATTCACGAATCATATTGAGACCGATAAGCATCAATAATCCGAATACAACCCAGTGATCGAATGCTTCAATAAATGAAGAAAAGTTTATTCCTATATAATAACCTGCAACGGTCATTCCAAACTGAAAACCACCAAAATATGCCCCCACAATAAGGTAGTGTTTCAGCTTTAATTTGCCAAAGGATAATCCCTTACAGATGGATATGGCAAATGCATCCATGGCAAGACCTATGGCAAGAATAAGTAATTCTATAAAACTCATTTTAACCTACTTAATAACTATTTAATTAAACCTGCTTAATTTATGTTGCTAAGAGATAGTATAACACATTTATTTAATCTTCTTTTCTCAATTTAACAATATTTCTTGCCTTACGTTTATTTTCATCTACCATGTCAGCGTAGTGGCGTCTTGTTGTATTAACGTCCTTGTGTCCAAGAACATCAGCAACAAGGTAAATGTCGCGGCTTTCCTGATATAGATTAGTGCCATAAGTACTTCTTAATTTATGTGGAGTTATCTTTTTAATATTCGTAACAGTACCTGCGTATTTCTTAACAAGAATCTCAATAGATCTGACACCGAGGCGTTTGTTCTGTCTTGAAAGGAAAAATGCGTTTTCATGTCCCTTTAATGGGATTTTATCCTTTCGCTCGTTTGCATAATCGATAAGAGCTTCACGAACTTCATTTCCAAAATAAACAAAGCTTTCAGCGCCACCTTTTCGGATAATTCTTATTCTGTCATTGTCGAAATCAACGTCTGTGATATCCAGTCCTACACATTCAGATACTCGGATTCCTGTACCAAGCAGGAGAGTGAGTAGTGCAAGATCTCTGACTGCAAGCTTCTTCTGAACCTTTGCCTGATGCTTTGTAAGCTTTGCACCGGATTCCACATTGTCTAGAAGCTCAGCAACCTCATTCGCCTCTAATCGAACAATATTGTGTTCATGGATAACAGGCATATCTACCTGGGTTGAAGGATTGCTTTTTATCTTATCCATTCTGTAGAAGTATTTATACATACCACGAACAGAACAAAGCTTTCTCTTAATTGCGCTGTCTGAATTAGTAACAATCTTTCCATTATTGTCATAAGCCTTGCAATATCTAAGGAAATCGGAAATGTCTTCGCTTGTTACCTTATCGAGATCTGAAAGCCTTAAGAAGGCTTTATCCATACCATAAAGCGGACTTCGGTTATTCTGAACTAAAAAGTCAAAGAAGGTATCTAAATCATATGCATATGCAATTTTAGTTCTTGGCTGCTTGGTAAATTCAAGACTGTTAAAGTATTCAACAAGAAATCTTGGAAGTGCATCAAGCATTTTATTAAGCTGCAGTGTATATCTGGCTTCTTCCTGTCTGGAATAAGTTGAACCTGCCATAATTATCTCCTTGTATATTTTGTATATTAATATGAACTGGTATAGGTCCATAATTCAATTTATTGGTTTAGTAATAATTATTATATTATCAGTGATTATTTACCGATGATAACGATACATATGTAATTAAAAATTCCATATAAATAAAAGTATATTCGAACATTTATGTAATATCAATTCTTGATAATAATATCAGACACGAAATAATTTATTCTGGAAATAAATAATATGTAATTGTGAAATAAATTTATTGGCGAATAAATTATTCGAAGATAATATTTCGGTAATAAATTTTATCTTGATGATATCTATCATAAACTCTGGAAAATAGCGGCTCCAGAGCCGTAAGAGAGAGTAGTTTTTATGAGAATATTATGATATATAAATATTCGCTAAATTACAGTTTAACGAATAAATAAGTAAAAATCAATATAGAATAGTAATGCATATGTCATATAACCATTGATCTGATAAAGCCCAGATATATATATCCAATATGGCAAACAGCCAGACATTCAAATAAACGAACATCGTGTTCAGACTTCCGGTTTATCGACTTATCATACTCAGGCTGGAGATTTAAATACTCGAAGTTTATATTATATCAGATAAATAAAAAGCCTGCTGTGAAAATCCACAACAGGCTTTATTTAGTTTTATTATATTTATTTTTTATGTGTTTTGTATGAGTTATTAATGTTTTAGTTTTAATTTTCTATTAGATGTGTTGTATGCTTTATGTTCCTGGGATGCATCAGATTGTTGAATCAGGTAATTATTTCCAGTAATAATATATAATCTTTGCTCCAGAGTATATTGTATCGTTTCTCATGTTATTTAATCGAATGATGTTATCAATATATTCCTTAACAGTTTCATTAGGACCTTTGTATCTCTGTGCAATGCTTGTTAATGTATCGCCTTTATTAATTACGATGCTTGAGTAATAAACATCTGAAGGATTACCCGGAATAACGTTCACGTTTTTATCAGCAATGATTTTGTTCATATTATCATCATTAATCTGATTATTTACATTATTGTATGAATTATATGAACTTACATTATTAGAACCTGATTCATGTGTTTTCATGTTCATGGCTGAAGTCATAATAAGCAGGCACGCTATAATAGAAGAAATCATAATTGATATGCCAATTATTAAATGCTTCATCTTTAATTTAGATAAGAAACCACCTTTTTTGGTATGATTATCATAATAATGAACATTTTGTTCGATATGATTAACAGATTCATATGATAACTGATGAGCTGAACTTGTATTACCATACAGATTATTTACGTGCATATTGCGATAATTCTGTGCATTAAATCTATATCCGTCCGTATTATAATCAAAAACAACAACTTTTCCCATAATATCACTCCCTTACAAATTACTAATATAATGTTTCTATACAGAATATTTGTTCCGAACAACTGTTTTTATTATTATATTTAGCGAACAAAGTTTTGTCAATAAAAATAAGAACATTTTTTCTGAACATTTTTTCTACAAACAGTTGTATTGCACATGAAATTCATGTTATCATGTTATTATGGATAAAATTGTTTAAAAAGTTAGTTAAATACTGGGATTATTAAATGTTGAATATACTTTTATATTCGAACATTTGCGTATTATATATTAGAGAGTCGAACTACGGAGGAATATAACTTATGTCAGAATATGGAGATATTACTGAAAAACAGCAACAGATTTTAGACTATATTAAAGAACAGATTGTTCAGAAGGGTTTTCCACCATCTGTTAGAGATATTTGTTCTGCTGTTAATCTTCGTTCAACATCATCAGTGCACTCTCACCTGGAGAAGCTGGAGAAAAACGGATATATAAAGAGAGATAAGGCAAAATCAAGAAGTATTGAGATTGTAGATGATGATTTCAACGAAGTAAGAAAAGAAATGGCATTTATACCTGAATTAGGTGAAGTTGCTGCAGGATCACCTATGCTTGCTGTTGAGAATACAACAGGATATTTCCCAATACCTACAGAATATTTATCAAACAGACAGACATTTATTCTTAAGGTTAAGGGTGACAGTATGATTGATATTGGAATCCTTAATGGAGATAAAATTATCGTTGAACAGACAAATGTTGCAAATAATGGTGATATTGTTGTTGCATTAGTAGATGATTCTGCAACAGTTAAAAGATTCTACAAAGAGAAGGATCATGTAAGACTTCAGCCTGAGAATAAGGATATGGAGCCTATTATTGTAGATAACTGTTCTATACTTGGAAAAGTTGTTGGATTATTCAGATTTGATATCCACTAATATAGATTAATATGTATTAATAATGATATGGATTAATTTGATATCCATTAATATAGATATATAAAAATATATCTGATATGTAATCACATATATTTATATTATTGATATGTAATCACATATATTATAGAAGAAAGCCATATACTACATGTTAAATACATGTGATATATGGCTTTTATTTTACTTCTATTTATAAGTATCTGATTTAGTTTCCTCTATATTAATATTAATTATTAATATTAATTAATGTAATGTGTTTAACAGCTAATCATAAATCCTATATGTTAACCAACACACTAACATAGAAGAAATTACATTTCCTGTAATGCTTTAAGATCAAGAGTCTTTGCATCAGACCAGATTTTATCAAGATTATAATAGTCTCTCTCGTCTTCTGAGAATATATGAACAACAATGCCGTTGAAATCAAGAAGGATCCATTTTCCTGTGTCATATCCTTCTCTTAAAGGATTGCCAAATAAATCCTCATCATCAACCTTAACAGCCTTTACGTTATGCTCAGCCATCTTTTCATCAACTTCGTCTGCAATTGTTCTTGTCTGTCTTAAATTTGAAGCTGAACATATTACAAAATAATCCGCAATCGGACTTATATCCTTAATATCAAGAATTTCAATGTTATATGCCTTCTTATCTTCCATAGCCTTAACGATAACCTTAAGGTTTTCCATCATTGTTGTATCTCTGTCTGCCATTATATTCTCCTTATTCTACTCTCTGTTCTCTGTTTTTTATTATCTTATCATAATATGCAAATGTATCCTCTGTCATTGGATCTATAGGTAAATGTTTACTTTTTAAATGATTCAATGATTCTCTGAGTATGATATACATTGTCATTTCAAGATCTTCAAATGCCATATATCTTAACTCATCAAGCAATTCAGAATGTTTTCTGTTTGGTTCCAGATAGTCTGCAATAAATAATATTTCAGATAATCTGTTCATACCGACTTTGCCTGTTGTATGACACTCAATTGCTTCGCAAATGTCTTCGTTATCAACATTGTATTTTTCCTTTGCAAATAATGCTCCAACCTTTGCGTGAAGAAGATACGGACTTCTGTATTCGCTTTCTGTAATTGGAATATTATTTGATTCAGAAATGGAAATTAATTCCTCCCATGAGTAATTCTTGGCACAATCATGAAGCAATCCGGCAACGTATGCATCATCAAGATTTACATTGTATCGTGCAGCAAGTGCAAATGTAAGATCTGCTACTCCTAATACATGGGCAAGTCTCTTTTTGTCATGATAAAATAATTCATTTATTTTGGTATATATCTCTTTATTAAAGTTATTATTCATACACGTTCCCCACAATAAATTTATATATCTTTATCTCCCATTAGTATGAATAATTATATACTATATTTTGTGTTTAATGCAAAAATAATCGAATAAAAGCTTTTTAGTCATGACAATTGCAAATCAATCTTATCCATTTGAGCATTTCTGTTAATTTGGTATATGATCCACTACCTCTACCCTGCCGTCGTCCTTATATACATCAATCTGTCCGCCATTCATGGTGAAATATATATCAGAATTAACTGCTTTAAGCCTCTCTATTGTTTCAGGATTCGGATGATTGTATCTGTTATTAATGGAACAGGAAATAATGGAATACATTGGATGAATCTTCTTTAGATACTTCTCTCCGGATGAATATTTGGAACCGTGATGGCCGACTTTAAGCACATCTGTACTTTCGGAATATTTTATGATGTTATTTTCTGTTTCAATAGTAGCATCTCCCGTCATCATAATGGATAAAACATCACTGCCACTCTTTAATTTTACATTGCATACAGTACTCAGATAATTGGCATCATCAATATTTCTATCCGCTGCATATGCTTTATTACTGTTCTCCAAAGGCCACAACACATCTATTTTATAGTTAGCTCCGTTAAATGTATTTCCCTTTGAAACATATGTTATTTTTATATTATTCTTATGTGTCAGTTCCACTAACTGATTATAGTTTTCATCCTTACAGCTATCCGGAATATCAGGCATAATCAGGCTTTTCACCTTAATAAATGTCTTATGGTTATACATACCCTCAAGCATTTCTATAACGCCATTTATGTGATCCATATCAGAATGACTTACAAATATGGCATCCAGCGTATCTATTCTGTTATACAGCAGATATTTCTCAGTTATACTGCTATATACATTTTTAGAACTTGAGCTTCCACAGTCGAACATAATATGTTTCCCGGATTCTGTAGTGATAATGGCGTTGTCACCCTGCCCTATGTCCAGCATGCTTACTCTTGTTTTATACTGATAAATAAGACCATATTCAATAGAGGTAAAAAGAGCAATAAGCAATGCCGCAGGAATAAGTATTTTGTTGTTCTTTATAATGATATATTCATTTAAAAATTCCCTGTATTCCGCTGCACTGACAGTCTGTTTGGTTACAGCTTTCAGTCGGCGTACATAGTACTTCTTAAACTTCAGCTGTACATGTGCATAAAAATACAACGATGAAATAAAGATAATTACATACATAAATATCATTATCATCATATCAATATGCCCTACAATTATTACGGAAAATGGCAAAGACAGGAAGAAATTGCAGATGATATCATAGATATTCAGGATCATATCTGAAGTTCCTACGAAAAATATTCCTAATGGTTCATATATACAGCCAAGAATGCCTGCAATTAATGTTATGGGGATTAAGACACCTGCAAGAGGGATGGCGATTATATTTACAAAGATACTGTACAGAGATATCTGATAGAAGAAAAATATCTGAAACGGCAAAAGCCATATGGTTACAAATATCGATATAAACAGGCCTTTTAGAAAGTTTTTGATAAAAAAGTAATCATTTGAAATGTTATTAATAAATCGTTTTGTCAGTTTGTTGCCAACAAATATTGCAATTATAGCGGTATAACTCAATAAAAAGCTCTGATTAAATAAAAGATAAGGTGAAATAGTCAGGGAAATAATAATCTGCAGACTGAGTGCGGATATTATGCAGTATTTACGCCCCAATAGGACTGATAAAAGGAAAATGGAGAACATAACTGCAGATCGGACAGCTGATATACTGCTTCCACTTATAACTATATATGTAAAAATAAATAAAAGAGAAAGAATGGTATTTAAAATGATATTTACATTTAACTTTTTAAACATGTTAAATATCATCATGCCGATAAGTGAAACATGAAGTCCGCTTATTGAGAGCAAATGTGACATGCCGGCATTGCGATATATCTGTTTGGTGTCTTTATTTAACTCTGCTTTATTTCCCAATATGATTGTATTTAAAATGTCTGAATGGTCCGGAGATATATTGGAATATGATTGTGATAATAATTGATTGATATAATCAGAAAAAATATAGATTGGAATATCAGATTTATTAATATTTTTGATAGATGTAATCTTGGATTTTAATTCGATTCCATTGGAGAACAGATACATTTTCTCATCGAATCCGCCATCATTACGGCTTCCTTCAGGAATGGAAACAACAGATTCACCCTGTATTATGTCTCCTATGCGTAAATCCGCTGCCATGTCCTTTTTTAAAGTGGCCGAAATATTACCGGAGGAGTAATCCACGCCATCACATGTAATCTTGCAGTTTTTAAGATACACGGAAGTAATGGCTTCGTAGTCTGTTTTCTTATAGATTTCCCCATAAGTTAATACGTTTAAACTATTATTATGTTCTATAAATTTAAAAGCTGCCGAAGCATCTGTAAAAAACATACAGCGTACGGCAGCTATTATTACCGCTATAATTGCAACGAGAATAAGAGGTCGTTTCAATTATATTGCTCCTAAAATTAAAAGATGTGTAAATTGACATTAGCTAAATTAACTTTAGTCAGTTTGGTTAAACAAACATGATTAGCTAATGTCAGTTTATTTAACTATGTCTGCATTATATGTAAAGTCCACATAGTTAATATTGTTAACAGGTTCATTTCCTACAATTACGAAACGAACCTTATTTGTATCTTCAAGCTCACAAAGTGAGTTTACTATTGAGTAAATGGTTAAGTCTTCAGGTGTTTTGAGCTCGTTACCAAAGAGATTTTCAATGGCTACAAAGCACACATCTCCGTTTTTGGATATACCGAGAAGCTTTGCATTTGAAGGTATCGTATTTCGCAGTTCACTATTATCAGTACCTTCGATTAACTTATTAACGATAAGCTCTTCCATGGATTTTTCCTTGGTATAAGCTATATCGTCACTGTAACGTACCAGCTTGTTGGATTTTTTATCAGCAAAATATAATGTAGTTGTTATCATGCTGTACTCATACATTTTATCACTGTCAGTTGTAACATACTGTGAGCTTGTCATGTTATTTAATACAACACCACTTGATAATGTAACAGGCTTATCTCCAACATAAAATGAGATGTAAGATACATTCTGAATCTGAGAAAGAGTTCTGACCATTGCCGTTCTGTATAAGGCTTCGGTTATATTATTCATACTCAGATATTCATCAGAAAATGTAATCTGTAATTCTCTGTTGTCATTGTTATAAATCACCTGCTCAATCTCAACATCTGAAGGCTTTATTGGCATTGCTTCATTTGTTGCCTTGCTGTAATTCATTTCTGACATAAGTTCATTGGCAAGAGCAACGATATCGTGCTTTTCAGTATGGTATAACTTAGTTGTTAATTTGTATCCCTGTCCATCAGTATAGTAGATATAATAATCTCCCGTACTGCTATCTGTGGGACCAGGTGAGCATGCACTAAGTGTAAGAGCTGATACTGTCGCTGCAATACCACACACCTTTATTGCATGTTTCTTTAAAAAATCTTTATTAAATATTTTCATCATAATAATTACTTTTTGTGTTTTAACGGAATTTTAATAGTGAACACTGTTTCACCGAACTTCTCACCATCCGCTACAGGCTTACTTACAACCTTAATCTGACCACCGTGGCTGGAAATAATGGAATCAACAATAGACAATCCAAGTCCAGTACCACCTGTCTCTCTTGATCTCGCCTTATCTACTCTGTAGAAACGCTGGAAAATGTTTTTCTGATGTTCTTCCGGAATACCGATTCCAGTATCCTGAATTCTTAAGAAGAATGAGTCAATATCCGCATTTAAAGTAACAATAACCTTTCCACCGGGAACATTGTATTTAATGGCATTTTCAACCAGGTTTGTAACAACTTGTGTAAGCTTAATATCGTCTACTTCCGCTTCAATATCTCTCATACTCTCATAAACAATCTCAATATTCTTCTCATCTGCAAGAGGAGTAAGCTTTTTAAGCATTCGCTCAACAAGCGTATTTATATTTACAAGTGAGATATTTAATGTGGAAACGGAATTATCCATTCTTGTAAGCATAAGAAGGTCATCGATGATTTCCTTCTCTCTGTCGATTTCAGAAGCAATATCCTTTAAGAAATCTCTATAGATTTCAGCTGGAACATCTTCCTCCTGAAGAAGAGAGTCAGCAATAAGCTTCATGGATGTCATCGGTGTCTTTAACTCATGAGAAGCATTTGAAACGAAGGCATTAAGAGCCTTATCAACTTCTGCAGAATTATCAAGAATCCTGTTAAATGATGCAGCGGTTGCTTTATATTCAAATGATCCTGCCTTTTCCGGAAGTCTTATTTCTGTATTACCGTCTGCTATTGAGCTGATTGACTTATTAAGCTGCATATATTTTCTTCTTTCGATATATAAGAAGAGAAGAATAATAAGAATCAGAATAAATGAAAGTGATACAGATATAATCTGGAATCGTTCCTTTTCATAGATGAACATTTCATCTATACCCGAAATATCCGAACTTATAAGCGCTACGCCTATAATATTCTTATCACTGTCAAAAATAGGTGAAGCACTTTCTACACTTCGGATATTTTTATTATAAATATTGGCTACTTCTCCGGTGTCAAATGCCTGATAAATAATAGACTTGGAAATGGTTTTACCCTTATCTAAGGAATAGGAATCCATAATAACAGTAAAGTTGTCGTCAATAATACGGAGTCGAACATCATTTAACTTCGCATAATCAGACATTGTGCTTACAATTCCAAGTGATTCGTCCTCAGAATATGAACCAACCTTACTGATTCGGTCAGAGATAACATTACTTCTAAGCATGTTGTCGGTGATTTCCGAGTTAATGATTACCGAACGATAGTAATATCCGTTAAAGTAATTAAAGATATTAATAGGTATTATGCAAAAAGCGACAAACATGGCAGCGGTTTTAAAGAAAATACTGTTAAATACGTTTTTTGCTTTTTCGGAAAAGCTTTTTTTGCCTTTGTTGGAAAATGATTTATTAGGCATGGAAATAATAACCTACTCCCCATTTTGTATGTACATATTTTGGACTACTTGGATTTTCTTCAATCTTTTCACGTAATCTTCTGATATGAACATCAATAGATCTTGCATCGGCCTTATCAACTTCACCTCTGACAATCTTAAGTAAATCCTGTCTTGAGAATACCTTGTTAGGATGTTTTGCCATTGCCTCAAGAAGATTAAACTCGATAACTGTAAGATCTGCATCTCTTCCGTCAATGTAAAGAGTTCTGCTGTCTAAGTTAAGACGGAGAAGTCCGTAAACGATTTCGTTAGAAGCTTCTTCCTCCTTGCTGTTAGAAGTTCTTCTACGAAGAACTGCCTTTATACGTGCTTTTACTTCGAGAATGTTATAAGGCTTTGTAATATAGTCATCTGCACCATATTCAAGTCCCATAATCTTATCCATATCTTCGCCCTTGGCAGAAAGCATAATGATAGGCACGTCAGAATATTCTCTTATTCTTTCACATACTTCATAACCGCTAAGTCCCGGAAGCATAACATCAAGTAAAATGATGTCCGGATTTTTACTCTCGGCAAGTGCAAGAGCTTCATCTGCATCATATGCACATATAACCTCAAATCCGTCTCTTTCAAGACTAAACTTTAGTCCCTTGATAATAATTTTTTCATCATCAACAGCTAAAACTTTTGTAGCCATAACCCACCTCTATTACAACTTAAACCTTAATTAAATCCTTTATTTTGGAAAATGCTGATTCCTTTATTCCGGATACATTCATAATATCCTCTATTGTTTTAAAATTACCATGTTCCTTGCGATAAGCAATAATAGAACCGGCCCTGGACTCTCCAATGCCCGGAAGAGTCATAAGTTCCGTCTGATCTGCCTTATTAATATTGACCTTACCTGAACTGTCGGTAGAAGAACCTGAAGATTTACCTGTTCCCCCGGTAGTATTGTCACCATTGTCAGCAATCTCTGCTTCCACCTGGTAAATCTCTATTTTTGATGAGTCTTCAACAAGCTCTGCCATATTTATGCTTGTTAAATCCGCATCTTCCAGAGTTCCTCCCGCCATATTAACGGCATCAATTATCCTGTCTCCGTACTTAAGCTCATATACTCCGGGAGAACGTACTCTGCCGCAGACATATACGATAACTTTTTCCTCAGCGGATGTATCGGTAATATTGTCATTTTCCTTTATATTGTCTTTATCTGTGTCTGTGACTTCTGCCACAGCAAAATCATCGGAAGAATCCTTTTTATTACTTTGAAAATATATCAGAGATATAATTCCACAAATAAAAACAATTGAAAAAATAATTATGTTTTTTGCATTTTTATATCTTTTAAAAACATTCTTTTTCAAGTTATGCTCCTTAATTTTAAATTAAGGATTTCCTATCGCATATTATTTTAATAATAGCTAAGAAACAGGCTCTTTACAAGGAAAAATATAAAAAATGTATCTGTGAAACATCAGTCATTTCACTAAACATGTACTTGTAATTGTACAATATTTCCTACAGGTATATGAGAATATAAACCAACTTTTAATATTAATTAAGTTTATGTTTAGATTTAAGGGGATGTCATTATATGCTAAACTTAAGTGATAAACATAAATGGAGATTATTATGACTAATTCAGGTACGAATACGGATATAAAGAAAAAGAGTAAATTCAGGCTCTTTTTCAAGAATATATTTACAAAGGACACAAATGAATTTCTTTTATCGGGAAATATACGTTATATCCTGGCATTTGCCATTCCCGTTCTTATATTTATTGTCCTGTTTATTATTAAGGGCATTGCGCCATTTGGTAACAGATTGTATATGCCATCTGACATGTATCATCAGTACACACCATTTTATTCTGAACTGTGGTACAAAATTCGAAATGGAGAAAGCCTGTTTTACACATGGAACAATGGCCTGGGTAGTAACTTCATGGCAGTATATGCCTATTATTTATCAAGTCCTACCAATTGGACAATTGCACTTTTCCCGCATGACATAATTCCTGTTGTGCTGGACTGGCTGATTGTTTTTAAATGTGCCATTGCTTCACTTACAATGACCATTTACCTGTCTAAGCATTTCAATACAAAGAGCTCATTTACGACTGTACTGGCAATCTTTTATGCATTATCAGGATATCTGGCTGCCTACAAATGGAATGTTATGTGGCTTGATTGTATAGCAATTGCGCCGCTTATTATTCTTGGCCTTGAAAGACTTGTAAATAAAAATAAGCCTGTTATGTTCTGCATAACATCGGCTTTAAGCATACTTTTTAATTACTACATTGCAATAATTCTTATTGTTACACTTGTGATTTACTTTGTTGTGCTGCTTATACTTGCAGATCCAAGGGAAAATAAATTACGTTTTTATTTTTCAAGGACGGCTAAGTTTATAATATACGGACTGATTGATTTAGGAATATCGTGTATATTGTTGATACCTGAATATAATGCATTTAAACTGTCGGCCTCATCTGACAGCTCATTTCCGGGTGCGTGGACCTTCTACTTTGACTTCGGACTTATGTTTTCAAGACACATAGCAAATCTTGATACATATATGTGGACAAAGCACTATCCGAATATATACTGCGGAGCATTTATATTTGTACTGCTTCCACTGTTTGCAATGAATAAGGAAATAAAGCTTAAAACTAAGATTGTATATGGAAGTCTGCTTGCCATATTCTTACTCAGTTTTATGACAAATATTCCGGACTACATCTGGCACGGGTTACATTTTCCAAATTCACTTCCTGCAAGACAGTCATTTATGTACATTTTCTTTATGATTACTGTTATGTATATGACAGTTAAATACCGAAAAGGCATAAGCATGATTCATATTATCATCAGTGCATCCATATCAAATGCATTTCTTGCCTATGTGTATTTTATGTATGCGGGAAATACCACTCTTGTAGATGATAATAACTACATTTACAGCAGCTGGGCCGTAATCGGAACAATAATTCTCATATGGATTTATTACTGTATCTTAATCTGGGATAAATACATTCTGTATAAAAAAGCAGAAAACCCTTATTCCGGTGTAGGAAGAAAGAAAAAAGTATCCATGAATGCCTGGTTTACATTTATATTGTCAGGAGCAATGATTGTTGAATGCGCTCTAAATATGGGGATTACAGGGCTTTCCACTCTTTCATACAGCGCATATATTAAAAATGATGAGAAAATGGCAAATACACTTTCCCGTATTTCTGCAGATGAAAACAACGGATTCTTCAGACTTGAACAGCAGGAACCAAGAACAAATAATGACGGGGACTGGTATGCATATCATTCAATGAGTACATTTTCATCCTCATCTCCTAAGGGCCTTTCAGAGCTTTATAAAAATCTTGGTATGAAATCCTCAATGAATTCATATAACGGCCTTGGAGCAACTCAGCTTGTGTATGCTCTCTTTGGCGTTCAGTATTTCTATAGTAAATATTCCGATTATGAAGATCCATTCATGACTAAATATGAGGAAAATGAAAGCTATACCATATATAAATTAAAAGATGCACTGCCAATAGCATATTCAATTCCTGAGATATTTGCGAAGGAAGTTTTTGTATCAAAGACAACCATTGCAGGTTCTTTAGATTATCAGAATGATATATTTAAAAAGCTCACAGGAATTGATGATTTATATACAAGTGTGGATACAATAAAATATGAGAAAACAAAGACAGTTACTGCCGGGCAGACAGGCCATTACTATATGACAGTAACAGGAAATGCTCCTGAAGATTTAAATCTTACAAAAGAAAATGATACATTTACAAAGACATTTTCAGGATTGAATAAGCACAATCACATTGTTGACTTAGGATATCTTAAAGAAGGAGAATCCATAAATATTGATGCTGAACTGGAAATGACTGCTGAAATATTTGTAATGGATTACAATAAGCTCTCAGAGGGAATAAGCAAGTTAAATAACAATTCAATATCACTTTCAAATTACACTGATACCTCTATTGAAGGTGATATAAATGCCTCAGGCGGAAGTGTTTTATTTACATTTGCTTATGACCCGGGCTGGACTCTCTATGTTGACGGAGTTAAGACTGAAACATATCAGGTAATGGGTGCACTTACAGGTGCAGACGTATCTGACGGAACTCACCATATCTTCATGGAATATAAACCTACAGGCTTTAATGTGGGTCTTATTGTTACTTTATCAAGTGTTGCACTGCTTGCAGCAATAATGATTGTTAAATATAAAAATAAAAAGTGAATATATCTGTTCGATATGTTATTATAAGATGATTGTATAAAGCCATAAGAATATAGAACTTATGGCTTTATTATATGTACGAACACTATTAAATTTTGGAGGACATATATGAAACTTTGGGGTGGAAGATTTACAAAAGAAACAGACAAGCTTGTAAATGATTTTAACGCTTCTATCGGTTTTGATAAGAGATTGTACAAGCAGGATATCGAAGGAAGTATTGCACATGCTACTATGCTTGGCGACTGCAACATTATTCCTAAGGAAGATTCAGAACTTATCGTTTCAGAGCTTAAGAATATCTTAGCTGACATTGAAGCAGGTAAGCTTGTTATTGATGATGAATATGAAGATATCCATACATTTGTAGAGGCTACTCTTATTACAAGAATCGGCGATGTAGGTAAGAAACTTCATACAGGACGTTCAAGAAATGACCAGGTTGCTCTCGACATGAGATTATATACACGTTCAATGATCGAGCATACTAATATCCTTCTTAAGGAGCTCTTAGAGGCAATCTTAAAGGTTATGAAGGAAAATATTGATACATTCATGCCTGGATTTACACATTTACAGAAGGCTCAGCCTATTACACTTGCACATCATCTCGGTGCATACTTCGAAATGTTCGTAAGAGACAGAAGCAGACTTGAAGACAACTACAAGAGAATGAACTACTGCCCTCTTGGAGCAGGCGCTCTTGCAGGTACAACATACCCACTTGACAGAGATCAGACAGCTAAACTTTTAGGCTTTGAAGGCCCTACAAGAAACAGCTTAGATTCAGTTTCTGACAGAGATTACTTAATCGAGTACTTATCAGATCTTTCAATCATTATGATGCACCTTAGCAGATTATCTGAGGAAATCTGTATCTGGAACTCAAATGAATATGGATTTACAGAAATCGATGATGCATATTCAACAGGTAGTTCTATCATGCCTCAGAAGAAGAACCCTGATATTGCAGAGCTTGTTCGTGGTAAGACTGGTCGAGTTTATGGAGCTTTAACATCATTACTTACAGTTATGAAGGGTCTTCCACTTGCATACAACAAGGATATGCAGGAAGATAAGGAATTATCATTTGATGCTATGGATACAGTAAATAACTCAATTATCTTATTCACAGGTATGATTGCAACAATGAAGTTCAACAACGAAAGAATGGAAGACAGTGCCATGAAGGGATTCACAAATGCTACTGATGCTGCTGATTACCTTGTAAAGCACGGAATGCCATTCAGAGATGCTCACAGAGTTATCGGTGAAATGGTTCTCTTCTGCCTTGACCGTAATATCTCACTTTTAGATCTTACTCTTGAAGAGTTCAAGAACTTCTCTGAAATCTTTGATGAGGATATTTACGATGCAATCAGTCTTGAAACATGTGTTGATGCAAGACTTACAAAGGGTGCTCCGGGACCTGCAAGAATGAAGGAAGCTATAGCAGAGTACGAGAAGTATCTTGCTGAGTAATTTTAAGGTGAATTAGAAATTACGATAAAATATTATATGTAAAAAGTAAGTGCCATACCAGACTAAAAATGTCTGGTATGGCACTTCTTTTTACAGTTGTTACTTCTTTACAGTTTTTCAGGATTAGCCTTTAAAATTAGGTCAGTAAGATAGCTTTAAATGATTTAATTCGTACGGACTATAACAATCCTTATGTTAAATTTCCGCCGCGTTTTACGATTTTTAATCTTGCGTCAGGTTCTTTTACTTCTGCTTCTACTACTGTATTGCCTGCTGTTAATTTAACGCAGATTACGCCGGCTGCACCCTTTTTGTTAACAGGGATTTCTGAGAGATTGAAGTTGATTCTCTTTTTGTTACTTCCCTTAAGTGTTACAACTCTTGCATCTGTAGGATTCGTAGCGTTAGAGCCTGCATCGGCTTTGTTGCCGGAAATGGCTATATCAATTGTAAGCTGTGTATCAGATGTGGCCTTGTTTTCAGCAGTGGCTGTTCCGGCTTCTGCTCCGTTGCCGTTACTTATATCAATAATGCTTACAAGCTTATCTTCGGCATTTAACTTTGTTGCAGCTGTTAATTTCTTTGTAACAATAAATTCGGTTTTCTCTACCTTTTTACCAAGACCATTTGCTGTAATAAATAATAAAAGTCCGTTTGGATCTGCTTCCAGCTCTCTTGCAGTCGTGATGTAGACTACATCTTCTTCTGCAGTTACCAGTCTGGAAATGTTATCGATTGGAACACCCTTTTCCTTTAACTTAGTAAATGGAATGTCATTTACTGCAACTCTGTGAGCATTTCCCTTATCTGTAAATATCACTAATGTATCAGTGTTAAGACATTCATAGATAAATTTATTTTCAGAAATGACAGTATCTGCATTTTTATCGTAAATTGCACCATCTATCATTCTTACATATCCCAGTCTGTCCATAAGGAAATGCATGCGGACTGTAGGGATTTCTCTTTCAGGAACTACTGCTTCCTTAGCATCAGTAATAAGTGTTCTTCTCTCATATCCGTATTCTTTTTTGATTTTCTCAAGGTCTTTTTTGATAACATTAATTATCTCTTTTGTACCTGAGAGAATCTTCTCATATGTGGCAATATCTTTTAAGCACTTATCGTATTCTTTATGGAGCTGTTCAAGCTCTAATCCGATAAGTCTGTATAATCTCATTGAAAGGATTGCATCAGCCTGCTTCTCTGTAAATAAAAGAGTTTTGGCAGCTTCCATGGATTTCTTTGTCTTGAAAGTAATATTGTCAACTACACCGTTGATTAAGCACTGCTTGGCGTCCTCAAGCTTCTTTGAGCCACGGAGAATCTCAATAATTAAATCAATACAGTCTACAGCCTTAATAAGACCTTCCTTGATTTCCTTATTGATAAGCTCTTTTTCAAGAAGAGTTGTATATTTTCTCTTATTAATATCAATCTGGAAATCAGTAAAACGCTTAAATATCTCAAGTAATGAAAGTGTTTCAGGTCTTCCATTTACAGTGGTGAGCATATTTACGCCAAATGTATCCTCAAGCTTTGTCTTCTTGTAAAGAAGGTTAGTAAGATAGTCAATATCAGCATTCTTCTTAAGCTCAAGAACGATTCTGATTCCATCCTTGGAAGATTCATTTGAAATATCAGTAATTTCACTTGCCTGCTTACTGTCAATAAGATCTGCAACGTCAGACATGAACTTAGTGATATTATTTCCAATCATTGTATAAGGGATTTCAGTGATGATAAGTCTGTCCTTTTCTCTTCCCTTACCCTGTTCAAACTGAATCTTACCACGGAGCTTAATCTTTCCCATTCCGGTATTGTAAATCTCATATAAATCAGACTTGTTTATTACAATACCACCTGTTGGAAAATCAGGACCAGGAAGGATATTTAAAATGTCAGAAAGCTCGGCTGTACCATTTTTCAAAATCGTATTGTCAAAATAGTAAATGATTGCATCAATTACTTCTGAAAGGTTGTGTGTAGGAATATTTGTTGCCATACCTACAGCAATACCGTCTGCACCATTTACAAGAATGTTAGGTACTCTTACAGGTAAAACTTCAGGCTCAGTTTCAGTTCCGTCGAAGTTAGGAATGAAATCAATTACGTTTTTATCAAGATCAGATAAAAATACATCCTTTGTAAACTTCTTAAGCTTGGCTTCTGTATATCGCATTGCGGCAGCGCCGTCACCTTCGATGGAACCGAAGTTACCGTGACCGTCTACAAGTGCCATTCCCTTTTTAAAGTCCTGGCTGAGCACTACAAGAGTCTCATAGATTGAGCTGTCACCGTGTGGGTGATATTTACCCATTGCATCACCGACAATACGTGCTGACTTTCTGTGAGGCTTGTCATAATTTAATCCAAGCTGATCCATTGCATAGAGCACTCGTCTCTGAACAGGCTTAAGACCGTCTCTTATATCAGGAAGTGCTCTGGCAGTAATAACACTCATAGAATAATCTATGTATGATTTCTGCATTACATCAGAATATTCGGTTTTAATAATTTTTTCAGACATAGTTCTCTCCTATATGTGTTTATGCATCAATTTCCGCTTCATTAGCATGTTCTCGGATAAAGTTTCGTCTTGGAGGTACATCACTACCCATAAGCATTTCAGTTACCTCATTTGCAAGACGGATATCCTCTATTTCAACCTGCTTAAGAATTCTTGTCTCAGGATTAAGAGTTGTTTCCCATAACTGTTCAGGATCCATTTCACCAAGACCTTTATATCTCTGAAGAGTAAATGATTTACCATGGTGCTTCTTTCTATAATCCTCAAGAGCCTTATCGTCATAGAGATACTCGCCCTTACCGTTCTTCTGGATAACCTTGTAAAGAGGAGGTGTCGCAATGTAAATGTGACCGTTTGTAATAAGCTCTGGCATAAATCTGTAGAAGAATGTTAAAAGAAGTGTATCGATATGAGCACCGTCAACGTCCGCATCAGTCATAAGAATAATCTTATTGTAGCGGAGCTTACTGATATCAAAGTCATTGCCATAACCTTCTGAGAAACCACAGCCAAATGTTAAAATCATGGACTGAATTTCTGCGTTTGCAAGAACTTTATCAATAGATGCCTTCTCAACATTTAAAATCTTACCTCTGATAGGAAGAATTGCCTGAGTAGCTCTGTTACGTGCAGTTTTTGCAGATCCGCCCGCAGAGTCACCCTCTACGATAAATACTTCGCACTCTTCAGGATTTTTGCTTTCACAGTTTGCAAGCTTTCCGTTACTGTCAAATGAATATTTTGTTTTCTTTAAAACATTATTCTTTGCCTTTTCTTCCGCTTTTCTGATCTTTGCAGATGCAACGGCACAGTCGATAACTGACTTTAACTCTTCCTGGTGCTTATCAAAGTAAAGAGTAACCTCATCACCAACAATATTTGAAACAGCAACACCCGCATCAGGGTTATCAAGCTTAGTCTTAGTCTGACCTTCAAATCTTGGAGCTGGATGTTTGATTGCAACTACTGCAGTCATTCCGTTACGAACATCGAGACCCGTAAAGTTAGTATCTTTTTCCTTTAAAATACCAAGCTCTCTTGCATACTGGTTGATTATTGTAGTGAACTTCTGCTTAAAGCCTGTAATGTGAGTTCCACCTTCCTGTGTGTAAATGTTGTTACAGAATCCGAAGATATTTTCTTCGAATACATTTACATACTGGAACGCAACCTCAACTTCGATACCTTCATAAGTATCCTTAAAATGAATAATTGATGAAACTGCCTCTTTATTCTTGTTAATGTCGGCAACATAGCTCTCGATACCCTTTGGCTCGTGGAATGTAATTGTTTCATCCTTTCCTGATCTCTTATCGCTAAAGATAATTGTTAATTCAGGATTTAAGTATGCAGTCTCATGAAGACGTGATTTAACAGCATCTTCTTTGAATATTGTTTTTTCAAATATCTCATCATCAGGTAAAAATGAAACAGTTGTACCTGTCTCCTTCTTTAAACATTTACCAATCTGAGTAAGTGGAGTCTTTGTAACACCTCTTTCGAATTTCTGCTGATATACGATACCGTCTCTCTTAACAGTAACAACAAGCCACTTTGAAAGGGCATTAACTACAGCGGCACCTACACCGTGTAGACCACCTGATATTTTATAGCCTGAATTCTCAAACTTACCGCCCGCGTGAAGCATTGTAAATACAACTTCAACAGCCGGAATCTTTGCAGTTGGATGAATTTCGATAGGCACACCACGTCCGTTGTCCTCAACAGTTACTGAACCGTCAGATTCCAAAGTAACATTTATTTCTGAACAAAAGCCTTCAAGATGCTCATCTACGGCATTATCCACGATTTCATATATTAAATGATTAAGACCTCTGATACCGGTACTTCCGATATACATTCCGGGTCTTTTACGAACAGCTTCAAGACCTTCCAATATGGAAATCTGCTCGGCACTATAATTATTTTCTGACATATACTCTCCCCTGGTTCCTCTTGCGTTAGTTCATTTTACGTATATTTAAATAATAAATTATTCAAATAATAAGTTATTTACATAACACGTTATTTAAATGTGACAGGTAAAATGAAATTTTTATAATAAATCTATTTACAATAAAAAAGCAAAATAACAAATATACTTTGCTATTTCGCTTTTTTAAATTTATTTCAAATACTGTTCATAAAAGCTTTCAAATCTCACAGGAAGTGAAGTTGCACCCTGAACTGACTTTTTCTTCCAGATACCGTTATTTACTTCAACGAAAATGTTGTTTTCAAACTTTGCAAACTGACTTTCAAAGTATTCATTTTTGCGCTGTTCTCTAAGTAAAACTAAGTTGGCATCTGTTTTAGCCTGTTCATTATCAGATGAACATTTGATGATGTAAAATCTGCCCTGTGATTCAACAATTCCGCTTGTCTGACCTGAAGAAAGTGCATAAGCCGCATCTTCAAATGCCTTATCAAATTGTCCTCGTTTCATCTCAACCGTATAATCGGAATTACCGTTATACTCTAATGCAACATCAGAAAAGTTTTTGCCTGATGAAAGCTTACTGCTCGCCTCTTCAATCTTCTCTTTTGAATCAGCTGTGATGTACTGAACTGAAATAACTCGCGCTTCATCAGCACTTACTTCATAATCGCTCTTGGAATATAAAATATCAGCAACCTCATCTGCAATGGCATACTGTCTGAATAAATCCTCAAGCTTTGATACATCAGCACCTATGGCTTTCTTTTGCTCATCAGTAAGAGCTTGGTAATATGCATTGGCAGCAATTGCAATCTCATTATTCTTTACATGTGAAAGACTGATACCATGCTTCTGGGCATAGAGATTAAGAGTTGCAATTCTTGATAATCTACTTTCAACATTTGACTTCAGATAATCATCAATGCTTACATTACCGATACTCTTTGTAAAAACTTCATCATCTGCCACCTGTTCGTAAAGTGACTTCTCATCTGAAAGGAATATATTGGCTGCCATTTCTGAAATATTTTCATTTTCAGCGCGCATAACATTACCGCTTGGCACACCTGTTGTGAAATATACAAAATGACCATTAAAAAATATACCATATACGATAATCGCAACCGTAACTATTCCCAATATGATAAATGATTTATTTTTCTTGCTTTTAATAATTCTTTTTTTCATATTTATTATAAATTGTAGATCTTTCTGATAGTTTCAGGCACATCAGAAACAACAAACTTGGCATTTTCCTTAACCTGATCATCTGCTGTTTCCATTACAAATGAATTATCTACCACCTTAAACATGGAAATATCATTAAAATTATCGCCAAATGCTATTGCATCATAGGAAGTTAATCCAAAGAGCTTAATAATAGACTCAAGCGCAACACCCTTGCTTACGCCCTGATTCATAAAATCGAAAAATATACTGCTGGACATGGTTGTATTAACATACTTTCTCCATGTGTTGTCCATTTCAAGCTTTTCTTCTCTTGTAAATCCGTCGAAACATGCGGCTGTAATTTTTAATACATCCTCTGTAATTCCAAAGAAATCATCTGTTACTGTAGTTGTGTACAGTATTTTTTCATTGCCTTTTCTGAAATTATCATAAAAGTTCTGTGTCAGATATACAGTATCTTTGGTTGAAATAATCGGCTCATATCTGTCATTTGACATAATATACTTAACAATGCCGTGAACAAGTGACTTATTCATACTGCTTTCGTAGATTATTTCATCCTTATATGATACATATGCACCATTTTCAGCAATAAATACAATATCGTCGGCTACCGGCTCGAACAACATTTTCAAACTTGCAAGCTGTCTGCCGCTTGCTGCAACAAATAAGACACCCTGAGCGTGCAGGGTGCTTATTAAATCGAAAAAAATGTCGTCTAATGTCTGCTGGCCGTCTTTAAGCAGTGTACCGTCGATATCACTTGCTATCAGGCGTTTCAATTTTTGCTATCTACTATCGCTCTGTTAAATGCAGACTCTAATGCGTCGATAGATGCTCTCATGATATCAGGATCAACTCCAGCTCCGAAATATGTCTTACCGTTTTCATCAGTAATTCCAACATATGCGATAGCTGTAGAATCAGATCCGATTGTCATAGCGTGCTCTTCGTATGTAGTAACATCGCAATTAAGTCCTAAATGATTATTAATTACCTTACATACAGCGTTGAGACGTCCGTTACCTCTATCAACTTCAGTTGTCTTATTACCATTTTCAACAATTGTTACGCTTGCTGTGATTGTCTTATCATCTTCCTGGATGAAATGAACACCGTTAATTGCAAATACTTCGTTGAACTTAATATATCTCTTATCGAAGATATTCTTAACTTCCTGATGTGTAAGTTCCTTATGCTCAACGTCAGATACATTCTTAACTGCATATCCTAAGTCTTCACGCATAGCCTTAGGAATATCAAGTCCGTAATTCTGTTCAAGAATGTATGCAACACCACCCTTACCAGATTGACTGTTAATTCTGATAACGTCAGAATCGTATGTTCTGCCAACGTCTTCAGGATTGATTGGTAAGTAAGGAACTGACCACTTATCAGGCTGCTTCTCTGCTCTGTAATGTAAGCCCTTTGAAATAGCATCCTGATGAGAACCTGAGAATGCAGCGAATACAAGCTGTCCGCAGTATGGCTGTCTTGGGCTTACTGTCATTCTTGTAAGTCTCTCATAGTTCTTAGCGATTGTTGTAATGTCTGAGAAATCAAGCTCAGGATCAACACCGTGAGAATACATATTCATTGCAACAGTAATAATATCTGTATTACCTGTTCTCTCGCCATTACCGAATAAAGTACCTTCGATTCTGTCAGCGCCTGCAAGTAAACCAAGCTCTGCACATGCTACACCAGTACCTCTGTCGTTATGTGGATGTAATGAAATAAGTACACCATCTCTGTTATGGATGTTCTTATGCATATACTCAACCTGCTGTGCATATACATGTGGAAGAGATTCTTCTACTGTTGCAGGTAAGTTAAGGATGCACTTCTTATCAGGTGTTGGCTGCCATATGTCGATAACAGCATTACTAACTTCAAGTGCGTATTCAGGCTCTGTACCTGTAAAGCTCTCAGGGCTGTACTCAAACATGATGTTGCCCTTTTCGTTAGCTGCAAGCTCCTTGAGCATGTGTGCACCTTCAATTGCAATCTTCTTGATGTCTTCCTTAGACTTCTTGAATACCTGCTCTCTCTGGTTCTTTGATACAGAGTTGTATACGTGAACAACAGCATTCTTAGCACCTGAAATAGCTTCGAATGTCTTCTTAATAATATGTTCTCTGGCCTGTGTAAGTACCTGTATTGTTACATCGTCAGGAATCATATTCTTCTCAATTAATGTACGTAAGAATTCGTATTCTGTCTCGGAGGCAGCTGGAAACCCTACTTCAATATGTTTGAAACCAATCTTAAGAAGCATATTGAAGAACTCCAACTTTTCTTCCAAGCTCATAGGTTCAATAAGGGCCTGATTACCATCTCTTAGGTCAACAGAACACCACATTGGAGCCTTGTCTATATACTCTTTTTTAACCCAGTCGTTACATTCAACTGGTGGCATAAAATAGCCTCTGCTATACTGTCTATGATCAAACATATCAATTACCTCCTATAAAATTTCGCTCAATAAAAATAAGTCCGGCGAACGGCACATATTGGCAATAGTTTAACTAAATAAACATACATTTGTCAACATATAATGCGGTTACCGGACTATTCAATAATATATAATATCTATTATTCTTCTTTCTTGTTACCAGGATTAACTGTGTCGTTAGTATTAACAGCTATTCCACGTGGTTCAACTAAAGTAGAAAATACAATCTGTGTAGATGTTCTTCCAAACTGCTGGAGCTGACCGATAAATATGTCAAGATCCTCAGTACTCTTGAACACTACCTTTAGAAGCATTGAATATACACCTGTTACACAGTTACACTCAATAACTGATGGGCACTTATTAATGAATTCGTAGAAATCCTGCTTTCTTACAGGGGCTACCTCTACATTAATAAATGCTGTAATGTTATATCCTAACTTTTTGTAATCTACCTTTGCTTCGTATTTAAGAATAATGCCTTCTTCTTCAAGTCTTTCGATTCTTGCCGATACCGCAGGTGATGATAGGAAAACCTTCTCTGCTAGGTTTTTTAGCGGTAGTCGTGCATTGTCCTGCAAAAGTGTTACAAGTTTTTTATCTATACGATCCATACATAGCCTCCAAATTATGTTCGATTGATAAGGATTATAAGATTCTAATTAAAAAAGTCTAATTTATGGATTTATAATCTAAACACTCTAATTAATTAATAAAATTATATTAGTTATAATATAATCTTTATTTAACACAGTTTCAAGTTAATTTTTTATATGAATATTAATATCCTGTAAAAAACGGGATGATTTACAAATCTTACCACGTTCTCTGTTATGAAAGCTTATATACAATGTGTTTTTAGCCCTTGTTATTGCAACATAAAACAGTCTTCTCTCCTCCTCTATTGCCCCCGGAGTCAGTGCCTTTCTGGATGGTATGCTTCCCTCATTTGCTCCCATTATCCAGACGGAGTCATATTCTAAGCCTTTGGAAGAATGAATTGTTGAAATTGTTATATTTACATGATTGTTATTAACTGCCTGAACAGATTTTTCATATGAAGATTTCATATGTTCGCCGTATTCGGATATATACTTCATGAAATCCTTAACCGTAGAAAATCCAGATGATAATTTACTTAGAAAAGAAATATCTTCCTTTAAATCCTCAGGCTTAATATTTTTATATTCATCCCTGCTGCAAATGTACCGGCTTACCTTAAACTGATTTTCTACAAATATAATAGCCGCTGCTGCAGGCAACCTCCCTATAAACTCCATCTGCTCCCTGAATTCATTTATCTTCTTTATTAATAACTCATCTCCCGCTGCATATCTAATCATGTTGGAATATACATCTGACTTGCCATTAATCGAGTTAGGTCGTATCCCAATATCTGCAATGTACAGAATTATATAAAATGAATCACTGTCGTAAAAATCTACTGAAGCCTTTAAAAACATAATAAGAATTTTAAATAAATCCTTTTCGAAAATGTTGTCGATTCTATCCTTTAAATAGAAATCAATATTTTCAGCCATAAGCAGATTGGCAATGCGCTTTAAGCTTTGATTTGTTCTGGCAAGGATACATACGGATGTGTCAGCAGTGATGTTTTTATTTTTGCTTTTTCTTTGATTGTCATTTTCATTTATGTTTTCTGAATGATTTTCATTTATCAGCTCTTTAATAAACTGAAACACGACCACCGCTTCACTGTTCTCATCCTCAGCCTTGATAAGACTGACATCTCCATTATCTTCACGAACCGCAATAAATTTCTTTTTATATCTGTTAACATTATTCCTGATTAGAGAAGATGACAGATTTACTATTTCACCTGCACACCTGTAATTATTTTCCAGACGATATATGGATGCACCCGGGAAAATGTCTTTAAACTTAAGCATAATATCAGGATTTGCTCCCCTGAATGAATAAATACTCTGATCCTCATCACCCACTGCAAACAGATTCCTGTCATTTCCAAGAAGTAACATGATCAGATAGAGCTGGCTTAGGTCAGTATCCTGAAATTCATCCACGAGAGTAAAATGTGCCGCCTTCCTGAACTTACTTAGTACACTATGGTCACTCTGCAAAATGTTAATGGCGGACTTCACCATATCATCATATGTAATAAGTCTTCTTTGGTTTAGGATTTTGGTGTACATATTATAAATAAAGTTAAACTGGGATGAAGTAAGGATGGCAGGTTTGTAGTTTATTAAAATTATATCGTTAATGCTGGCATCTGATACATTTATATAACAGGATGAATCCGTTGTTTCATTTGAATAACTATTTTTTAAAGAAAGCTTTAAATTTCTAGCGTTTTCTTTGAGATCAGTATTATCTGATGATTTTAAGCTGATATGATCATTAAACTTCTTACTTAATATCTTCTTACATTTCTCAATGCTGAACATCTCATCATTAAATACATTATTATAATGAGATATTTCACTTAGAATCATTTTGTTGAACTTATCTCCTGTAACAGTAACCAGGTCTTTCTTTCTGGCTTCCTTTGAAACATAATTCAGAATTTCTGTCTGCTCTCTTTCATCTATGATTTCATATTTTATTTTCGAGTTACAAATTATCCTGCAGGCCAGTGAATGAATTGTAGAAAATGACGGTATCTCAAAGACATCATTCTGATTTGAATATTTATCAATAAATCTGCCTTCCATTTCATTTGCGGAATTCTTTGTAAATGTAATAATGAGTATATTTTTAGGATTCACATTATGTTCTATAAGATTGGCTGCGCGTTTCGTTAAAACCGTGGTTTTACCACTCCCAGGTCCTGCCAGCACAAGAGCAGGCCCTGACATATGTTGAATAGCCTTTAATTGTTCATTTGAAAATGGCATATTTTCTCCTTTTTTAATATTTGAATTATATGTTTGGATGTACTAAGATTATGAGCAGTTATTTAATTTGGAGGATTACCATGGATTACGCTAAAGAAGCATTAAAATTACATAGAGAAAAGCAGGGAAAAATAGAAATCAATTCAAGAGTTAAGGTTGAAAATGAAACAGACTTAGCTCTTGCATACACACCTGGTGTTGCTGAGCCTTGTCTCGCAATCAAGGATGACATTAATGAGTCATATAATCTTACAAGAAGAGGAAACTTATGTGCCGTAATTACAGACGGTACTGCAGTTCTTGGTCTTGGAGATATCGGTCCTGAGGCAGGTATGCCTGTTATGGAAGGTAAATGTGTACTTTTCAAGGAATTTGGTGGAGTTGATGCATTTCCTCTCTGCATAAAGACAAAGGATGTAGATGAATTCGTTGAGACAGTTGTAAATATCTCAGGTTCATTTGGTGGAATTAACCTTGAAGATATTTCTGCTCCACGTTGCTTTGAAATCGAAGAAAAGTTAAAGGAAAGATGTGACATTCCTATTTTCCATGATGATCAGCACGGTACTGCCATTATCACATTAGCAGGCTTAACAAATGCTTTAAAGGTTGTTGGAAAAGATAAGAATGTTAAGATTGTAACTTCAGGATCCGGTGCTGCAGGTATTGCCATCGTTAAGCTTCTCCTTTCAGCAGGATTTAAAAATATTGTTATGACAGACAGAAGCGGTGCTATCGTTAAGGGACGTGAAAATCTCAATTCTATTAAGGAAAAAATGGCTGAGATTACAAATCCTGATAATGAGTCAGGAAGCCTTTCAGATGTTATCAAGGGTGCTGATGTATTTATCGGAATTTCTGCTCCGGGATTACTTAATGCAGACATGGTAAAGACTATGAACGAAGATGCAATTATATTTGCATGTGCAAATCCTGTTCCAGAAATCTTACCTGATGAGGCTAAGGCCGGCGGAGCTAAGGTTATCGCTACAGGAAGAAGTGATTTCCCTAACCAGATTAACAATGTACTTGCATTCCCTGGAATCTTCAGAGGAACATTTGATGTTCGTGCAAGCGAAATAAATGAAGAAATGAAAATGGCAGCGGCTCACGCTATTGCTGAACTTGTTTCAGATGAAGAGCTTAACGCTGACTATATTATTCCTAAGGCATTTGATCCAAGAGTTGGAAAGGCCGTTGCTAAGGCTGTTGCAGAAGCTGCAAGAAAGACAAATGTTGCAAGAATTTAATTGGAAAAATTTGATATATTATTTAAAGAATAAATATAAAGATTAAATTTAATTTTGAATTAAAGTTAAATGTTATAAAAAACTCCTGTTGGTTTATTGAGTAAATCTCAACTTAACTGACAGGAGTTTTATTTTAAATTAAACAATGTGATCCATACATGTTCTTGAGCAAACGTATGGCTTTACAAACATTTCTGCTACTTCAACATGCTTTGGATTATTTGCATATGCTTTAAGTGCTTCTTCATCCATGTGGAGTGAAGTTAACATAACATCAACTGTAGATGTGCTGAGTGGATAGATATTTACACTGATTGACACAAGACCATCTACTTCGTCTCTAAGGTTCTCTAAATGTGTCTTCATGTTTTCAAGTATGTGCTCTTTGTCCATAGCCTGAATATCATCCTTCAGTTTCCACATAACAATATGCTTAACCATGAGAAACCTCCAAATATAAATAATGAATTCATTATACTATATCCATAACCTAATTTTGTTACAAATTAGGCATAATTATTTACATATTGTAATTTAATTTACTTATTATCATAAATATACTTATTCACTTCTATCATTCTGTCTCTGAGTCTTGCAGCTTCCTCGAAGTTAAGTTCTGCAGCGGCCTTATGCATATTTTTCTCAATACTGCTCTTAAGTTTCTTAAGCTCAGAGATATTCATGGATTCCATATCCTTTTCGATTGTCTTTGTAGAAGTCTCTGCATCAGCAGCCTTTGTAATACTTATAAGATCACGAACGGCCTTTTTAATTGTCTGAGGAGTAATACCATGTTCTTCATTATATTTCTCCTGAATACCTCTACGTCTGTTTGTCTCATCAATGGCCTTCTGCATTGAATCTGTAATCTTATCCGCATACATGATAACGTGTCCTTCAGCATTTCTCGCGGCACGTCCGATTGTCTGAATAAGGGAAGTTTCCGTACGAAGGAAACCTTCCTTATCCGCATCAATAATTGCTACAAGACTGATTTCAGGGATATCGAGACCTTCTCTTAAAAGGTTGATACCGATAAGAACATCAAATGCGTCTAGTCGCATGTCTCTGATGATTTTCTGTCTCTCAAGAGTATCAATATCCGCATGGAGATAATTAACTCTTATGCCAACTTCTTTAAGATAGAGAGTTAAATCCTCCGCCATTTTCTTGGTAAGTGTAGTAATAAGAACCTTGCCCTTCTTTGCTACTTCCTTATTAATCTCAGAAATAAGGTCGTCAATCTGTCCCTTTACAGGTCTGACATCTATCTTAGGATCAAGAAGGCCTGTAGGTCTGATTACCTGCTCAGCTCTTAAGATTTCATGATCTCTTTCATATTTTGCAGGAGTTGCAGATACGAAAAGCATCTGGGAAATCTTGCTTTCAAATTCTTCAAAACTTAAAGGTCTGTTATCAAGTGCACTTGGAAGTCTGAAACCATAATCCACAAGAGTATTTTTTCTAGAACGGTCACCTGCATACATTCCGCCAATCTGAGGGATTGTAATATGTGACTCATCGACAATAATAAGGAAATCCTTTGGAAAGTAGTCAATAAGTGTATATGGAGCTTCTCCGGCCTTACGTCCTGCCAGGTGTCTCGAATAGTTTTCAATACCTGAACAGAAGCCTGTTTCTTCAAGCATTTCAATATCAAAGTTAGTACGCTCCTCTATTCTCTGCGCTTCAAGGAGTTTATCTTCAGACTTGAAATACTGCACTCTTTCCTTTAACTCATCCTTAATTGCTTCAATAGCCTTTTCCTGTTTGTTATTGTCAACAACAAAGTGAGAATTAGGGAAAATAACCGTATGAGTGAGAACACCCTTAACTTCACCTGTAAGAGAGTCGAATACTGATATTCTGTCAATTTCATCACCAAAGAATTCAATTCTAATAGCATCATCAGATGAAGATGCAGGAAATACTTCAAGAACATCACCACGTACACGGAATGTACCACGGTGGAAATCCTGCTCATTTCTGTTGTACTGAATATCTATAAGCTTTCTTATAATGTCATCCCTGTCTCTGATATCTCCGGGTCTTAGAGAAACCGTCATGTTCTTATAATCGATTGGAGCACCCAGACCGTAGATACATGATACGGAAGCTACAATAATTACATCAGTTCTTTCAGAAAGTGACGCTGTTGCAGAGTGTCTCAACTTATCGATTTCATCATTTATTGCCGAATCTTTTGCAATATATGTATCTGAAGACGGAACATATGCTTCAGGCTGATAGTAATCATAGTAAGAAACAAAATATTCAACGGCATTTTCAGGGAAAAACTGCTTTAATTCTCCATATAGCTGAGCCGCCAGTGTTTTATTATGAGCAATAACAAGTGTGGGTTTGCCAAGCTTCTCTATAACATTTGCCATGGTAAATGTTTTACCTGAGCCTGTTACACCTAAAAGTGTTTCAAACTGGTTTCCTTCCTTGAAACCTTCCACCAGCTCTTCTATTGCCTGTGGCTGGTCTCCCGTAGGGGCAAAATTGGAATGAAGCTTGAAAGGTTTATGCTCTCTCTCACCAAATACATCTGCATCAGGTGATACAAATGCTTCTTCTTCATTAAACATAATTCACTCCTTATTTTATATATAAATATGTTTTTATTTTAAAAAATATTAATCAAAATGCACGTTTTACTTTACGTTATCATTATTTTGTAGTACTGTATACATAATTATAGGAATATTATACACGACAACAGTTTATATGTATGCCATAAATATATTTACTGTTGTTTTTATATTCCAAAATATAATAATTTTAAATTTTAATTTAAAAGGAGAAATATTGTGAGCACTGTTTCAAATGCCAAAACAGCAGGCAGTAAGACAAAAACAATTGCCATTTATGCAATATTTATTGCTCTTACATATGTCTGCACATGGCTTATAAATATCAGATTACCATTTGTCGGCAGCGGCGGACTTATCCATCTTGGAAATGTTCCAATGCTTGTTGCCGCATTAGTATTCGGCTGGAAGGCAGGCGCTATTGCCGGTTCTTTCGGAATGGCTTTATTCGATCTTACAAGCGGATGGCTTTTATGGTCACCATTTACCTTCGTAATCGTAGGTCTTATGGGACTTGTAGTAGGTATGTTTGCTGAAAAGAAGCCTATTAAGAATTATGTATTAAATGCAATTGTGGCTATATTACTTGCAATCGGAATTAAGGTTGGCGGATATTATATAGCTGAAGGGATTCTTTACGGTAACTGGATTGCTCCTGTTGGATCAATTCCCGGAAATATTATTCAGGTTTCAGTTGCAGCCGTTATTGCAATCCCTGTTGCACCTATTTTAAAAAGAGTTTTAAAATACTCAGAGTAAGATGATCGACAAGTATCATATTCCATAAGTAGAATTAAAACACTAATTGTTTTATGGATATTTCATCAGTATAAATAGAAAAACCACACAACAGACTTTAAATAGTTTGCTGTGTGTTTTTTTATTCAGTTATATTTATGGTCTTCCGCCAAGTCTTTCAAGTCCAACATCATATGGATTAAATGTAATAGTTCCGTCTTCAAGAAGGAATGCAGGAACTCCTGCTCTTCCCATGGCCTTGTCATTTTCAAACTCCGGGCGGTTATCTCTGAGAGCCATAAATTCCTTAAACACTCTTATATTTTCACCAACATTTATATATCTGTATTCATCTTCCCTGCCTTCAACCTGAGGCTTAATAAACTCGCAATAAGGACATCCGTCTACACCGTAAATTTTTACCATAATTACAATCTCCTTTTTTTTTACTTAAAAATAATACTATGTTAGAATTTATTTCATTGCAATTGTTAAATAAATTGAATTGTGTACTAAATTTTAAATAGAACAGGAGGAAATGTTGTGAATACAAAATCAGATACAGTAAAAAAAGCATTTACCGTGGCATTTCCTTACACAATACCCACACTTGCAGGATTTATGTTTCTTGGTATTTCCTACGGCGTATATATGAGCGCATCAGGATTTTCGTTTCTTTATCCCATGTTTATGAGTGCATTCATATATGCAGGTTCCATGGAATTTATTACAGTAAATTTACTACTTACGGCATTTAACCCGTTACAGGCGCTGGCAACTGCTTTAATTATCAATGCAAGGCATATATTCTATGGAATATCAATGCTCGATAAATACAAGGGAACTGGCTGGAAAAAGGGATATTTGATATTTGGAATGTGCGATGAGAGCTTCTCCATCAATTACACTGCGGATATCCCGCACCACGTTGATAAAGGCTGGTTTATGTTCTTTGTAAATCTCCTGAATCAGGGCTATTGGATTGCAGGATCAACTCTAGGTGGAATACTTGGTTCACTTATAACATTTAACCTTGAAGGCATTGACTTCGTATTGACTGCCATTTTTGTGGTTATTTTCCTGGAACAGTGGCTTACAGATAAAAAGCACATAAATGCCATTATCGGCCTCCTGTCATCTCTTATTTTCCTTATCTTACTTGGACCAGACAATTTTATAATTCCTGCCATGGTGGCTATAGTTGTTCTTCTTACACTTTTAAGAAAGAAATACAATATTGAAAATGATACAAAGCCACAAAATGAATCTGAAAAACCGGAATCGCAGAAAACAGAATCCACGGAAAGTAACAGAGGTAAATAAATGATGACACTTGAACAACAGATTATTACTATAGGGATGGTTGTTCTCGGTACTGTTATAACAAGATTTTTACCTTTTATAATATTTCCCGCAGGAAAACCAACCCCTAAATATATTCAATATCTTGAAAAGGTAATTCCGGGTGCAATATTTGGACTGCTTGTTGTATATGCACTTAGAAATACAGACATTTTAACAGGCAGTCACGGCTTACCGGAAGTCATAGCAATTGGCATAATAATACCGGTTCATGTATGGCGAAGAAATATGCTTATATCCATCGCCAGCGGAACTATAAGCTATATGCTGTTAGTGCAGTTCGTTTTTAAATGATTTGGAATATGTGCTATTGAAATTTTTATTATGTATATAAAATTACAGCCAAGATAGTATTTAATAATAAATATATTTATTATTAAATATATGAATATTAAAAAAGGATGGTATGCAAATAGTCGCATACCATCCTTTTGTTTACATAATTCGTATTTTCTATAATTAATTTATCTTAACTTACATTATCTATCTGTATTTACTTTATCTTTTTTTGTCATTTCTTTTTTATTTCTGTATTCCTTATTAAGCTTATTAAACAGCTTCTGAGGTATAGAAGAACCAAAGATAATTCCAAATGTAATTGCTATGGCAATCTCAAGTGTACTAAGTCCATATTCTCCTGCAAGACCGGTTTCTCTTGTAATGAGATAATAAATTGTATAATAAACTCCTCGTCCGGGAACCAGTGGGAAAATGCCGCACACAAGATAAACCGTTGCAGGCACTCTTCTCACTGCTGCTATTATTCTTGCAAATATAGTCAGACCAAATGAAGAAATCAGCATTGGTAATACCACGCCCAGGTTGTTATTAGAAAGTATAAAGTAAATTACCCATCCGATACCGCCTGTAATACCACAATAGAGTAATTCCTTCGCAGGCGCATTAAATAATTTGGCAAATGCAAATGTCGCAATGGTGGATACTATAAAATGTATAACTATTTCCATTACAGTATACCTCCTAAATAATGCGTCAGAACGATTGGAATATAGATTCCGATGGCGATACACATGGTTGAAAGCAATGTATCTGCCAGCTTAATAAGTCCTGAAACATAATTCTTGTTATAAAGTTCCCTGATTGATGTTGTAAATGCAACACCCGGAAGCAATGGCATAATTCCGCCGATAACAACCATGTTGTTGCTTGTAAGGACACCAACCTGAACCAGGAGCGTTGATAACAGTGCAACAGTCATACTTCCAAAAATAATGGTAATAAATTTATTAATCTTAAATCTGGAAAATAATCCGACACACAACTGCTCAACAACACCAATCATGGCACCAAATAGTACATCTATTAATGTACCTCCGAAGATATATGTAAATGCTCCGATTCCTATTGCACAGAATAACAATCCCTTTAAAAGTGATGTTTCAGGAATGGCTTTACATTTATCCAGCTGTTGCCTTGCTTCGTCTATGTTATATTTTGCTTTGCCGATATCTCTTACTAACTGGTTTATGCCGACTATCTTTCCCAGATGTGTTGATTCCAATGGAACATGACGCACTTCGCTGAGTGAATCCCCGTCTTCATCCTTTATGCTTACAAAGATACCATTTGCCAGTACATAAACGTTATAATTATCTACTTCATATGCCTTTAGTACATGGGCAATGGAATCTTCCACACGATATATTTCAGCCCCGTTTCGTAAGAGCTCTTCTCCTATATCCACGGCAAGTGTGAGATATTTTGAATCTCCCATTCAGCTCTCCTTTATAAAAATGCACGAATAAATTTCAATCTTTTATGGCAACTATAACAGATTTTATTGTATGATTATAGACAACATTTAAAGAATATTATTAAATTTTAAATATTTTCAGAGGTAATAAAAATGTACAAAATTATGACTGCCGGTCCTACGGAAGTTAGGGAAAATGTATTAAAGGCCAGAAGTATGCCATTTACAAATCCTGACCTGGATCTAGATTTTTATGATTATTATAAAGAAACATGCGAACTTTTCAGCAAAGCTGTTAATACAGAAAATGAAGCATTTATCTTAGGTGGAGAGGGAATTCTCGGTCTTGAAGCTGCCTGTGCATCACTTACTGAGCCAGGTGACAGAGTTCTCGTAATCGATAACGGAATATTTGGTAAAGGCTTTACAGACTTTGTAAAAATGTACGGCGGAGAAGCTGTTTTATTTACATTGGATTATCATAAGGAAATTGACATTGCTCTTTTAGAGGAGTTCCTTGAAAAAGATCACGACTTCAAATATGCCACTGTTATTCACTGTGACACACCAAGCGGTGTTCTCAATGACATCATAGAAATAAGTAACCTTTTACATAAATACAACATTTTAACAGTTGCAGATTCAGTTGCTGCTTCATTTGGTGTACCACTTGATTTAAGCAAGGGTCATATTGATATTCTCTGTGGCGGATCACAGAAAGCACTTTCAGCTCCTCCGGGACTTACTATTGTCTGGGTAAGTGATGACGCTTTTAAGGCCATGGAAAATAGAAAGACTCCTATTGCAGGCTTCTATGCAAATATCCTCGCAATGAAGAACTACTATAAGGACAAATGGTTCCCATATACAATGCCAATCAGCGACATTATGGGACTTAGAACTGCTTTAGACAATTTCCTTGCAGATTCTGATGTGTTTAACAGACATAAAGAAGTTGCGGAATATACAAGAAAAGCCGTACGTGAAATGGGATTGTCACTCTACCTTGAGAGCGGATATGCAGATACTGTAACCGTTATAAATGTTCCTGATGGATATACAGACACTTATATTTTAGACAAGCTCAAAAATGACTACAACATTTTAATTTCAGGATGTTTCGATGTTCTTGCAGGCAAGGTTATTAGAATCGGCCATATGGGAGAAAATGCCCATTTAGAGAAAGTTAAAGAAGTAATTAAGGCACTTGGCGAGATAATCAAGTGAATCTGAAAGACGATTAACTTATAAAAATCTAAACCTGATTAATATTTTAATTTACTTAGTAAAATTTACTCTGAATTAACAGTTGGCAGAGAATTAGTCTTAATTAGTAATAGATATTGTCTGATAACTATAATACAGATGTTTTAATGGATAAAAACAAAAAGCACAGCTTAAAATATAAGCTGTGCTTTTTATATTGCAAAATGAATCAGACTGATTCATTTAATATTTAATAATCAATATATCTGCCAATTAGTGGTGGAATAATCTGATTCCTGTAAAGCTCATTACCATGCCGTACTTATCACAAGCTTCGATAACTAAATCGTCACGAACTGAACCGCCCGGCTGAACGATGTACTTAACACCACTCTTGTAAGCTCTGTCGATGTTGTCGCTGAATGGGAAGAATGCATCAGAACCAACAGTAACATCAGTGTTGCTTGCAAGCCATTCTTTTCTTTCTTCATCAGTAAGCTTCTCTGGCTTCTCTGTGAAAACTCTCTGCCATGTGCCATCAGCTAAGATATCCTCATCAAATTCACCGATGTATAAATCGATGGCATTGTCGATATCAGCTCTGCCAACACCTTCCTTGAATGGAAGATTCATAACCTTAGGCATCTGACGGAGGTACCAGTTATCAGCCTTAGTACCTGCAAGTCTTGTACAGTGAATTCTTGACTGCTGTCCGGCACCGATGCCAATAGCCTGACCGTTCTTTACATAGCAAACTGAGTTTGACTGTGTATACTTTAAAACGATAAGAGCTACGATCATATCCTTCTTTGCACTGTCTGGAAGATCCTTGTTCTTTGTTACGATGTTTGCAAGAAGCTCGTCGTCAATCTTGAGTTCGTTTCTTCCCTGCTCAAATGTTACACCGTAAACCTGCTTTGTCTCGATTGGAGCAGGTACATATGACTCATCAATCTGGATAATGTTGTAGTTACCCTTCTTCTTTGACTTAAGGATTTCTAAAGCTTCATCTTCGAATCCAGGTGCAATAACACCATCAGAAACTTCATGCTTGATAAGCTTTGCTGTTGCAACGTCACAAACATCTGAAAGTGCAATGAAATCACCAAATGATGACATTCTGTCAGCACCTCTTGCTCTTGCATAAGCATTTGCAAGTGCGCTTAAAGGTCCGATTTCAGGGTCGATTCTGTAGATTGCTCTGAGAGTATCATCAAGAGGAAGTCCGATAGCTGCACCTGCAGGTGAAACGTGCTTAAATGATGTAGCAGCCGGGATACCGCAGGCATCTTTAAGTTCCTTAACTAACTGCCATCCGTTAAGAGCATCGAGGAAGTTGATGTAACCTGGTTTTCCGTTGAGGACAGTTACAGGAAGATCACTTCCGTCTGCCATATATATTCTTGAAGGCTTCTGATTAGGATTACAGCCATATTTAAGAGCTATTTCGTTCATATTATTCTCCTTTGGTATGTGTTCTTATTGATTATTTTTGTTGATTATTCTTGTTTCTGTCTCTAATGTATCTAAATCAATTAATCTTACAAACAATGATACCTTATTGTCAGCGTTAAGGCTGTTCCAGCATTCATTTGTTAATTCATCAATATCATCCGGAATAGATAATGCTTCAGGCTCACCTGTAAAGCTTGGAATTGGGTTGCCATCCTGCATATATGTGTGGATGAAGTGACCAACACCTGCTACAGGCTCTCTGTAGTCATATGTAAATCTCTGGCATACGCCTGTTTCAGGATCTCTCTTAAGGATAGAGAGCTTATAAGAGTAGTTACCCTCTTCATCGAAAAGAATACCTGAAATTCTTGGTGTGTAGTTAGGAGCATCCGGCTCAAACTCACGAACTAAAAGTGATTCTTCAAATGTCTTACCGTTGCTCATTCCTTCGTAGATTGTATCTGTCTGATCGCCGTTTGTTACGATTGTCTGCTTACCGAGAACACGAACAGGTGCGTAAATAATAAGGCTTGGATCTGTAAGCTTAGACTCGTCATAAGCCTTTGTCTTAATGCCTTCGCCGTCTTCAACAAATACTCTGTTACGGCTGTTTTCACTTCTTCCCATGATGAAGTAAACCATAGCTGCCTTACCGCTCTTTGTCTTACCGATAATGATTCCTCTACCAGGATATGTAGTACTTCCTAACTCTTCGTTAATTGATTTCATAACTTACCTCTTAAATTATATTTAGATATTAATCAAAACACCCTAATTGTATATAGCTTTCTATAATTATGCAATCATAAAAGCATGTTTAACATTGTATAAAATTAATAAATTATCAATAGTTACCAAGTAATCTCATACTTGTACTTTCTTCATATATACCTCTAAGCGCATCTCTTACTCTTGAATCAGCGAGATTTCCTTCAAAATCACAGTAAAATCTTGAATTCCATTCACTTCCCTTTAAAGGTCTTGATTCTAATTTCATCATATTTAAGTCGTTATATACGATAGGACTTAAAATGTTGTATAAAGCACCCTTTTCGTTAAGAGTTTCAATTTCAATACTTACCTTATTGGCACTTTTTAAGAAGCGTCTCTTATTTGATAATACAACAAATCTTGTTGTATTCTTTGCTTCCTGATTGATGCATGTTGCAATTGGCTCAAGCCCGTAAATCTTTCCTGCCTCAATACTTGCAATCGCAGCCTGAGTCTTATCCTCTTCCTCTTTAACCATCTTTGCTGAAATAGCTGTATTAGAACATGTCTTTCTACGCCAGTCCTGATGTCCTTCAAGGAATTTCTTACACTGCATAAGTCCCTGTGGATGAGAAATAACAGTTTTAATATCAGATAACTTAGTTCCAGGTAAAGCTAAAAGAGCATGCTCAATCTTTACAAATTCTTCAGCTACGATATAAACCTGGAATTCGTTGAACAAGTCATATACTTCAACTACACTGCCGGCTGTAGAGTTATCAATAGGAACTATTGCGTAATCAACACTACCGTTGGCAGCGGCATTAAATGCTTCCTTCCATGTAGGTACGTTGAATTCAAATATATCTGTTCCAAAGAACTGTCTTAATGCTATATGAGCATATGCTCCGGGAATACCCTGATAGGCCACCTTAATATTTTTATTTGGTACTTCATCCATAATGTCATATGGGAAAAGCATTGACTGGCCTTCTTCTTCAAGAATTCTATACTGAATCTTTCTGCTTCCTGACATAATCTGTTCGTAGAGCTTTGCAATATCAGAAGCATTTGCAGGATCACTTACAATATTTTTAACAGAATCGAGTTTTTCAATCTCTCTTCCCTTATCAAATATTTTCTTTCCGGTTTTAATTTTATCGATGGCAACTTCCTTAGATAATCCGATTCTCTTTTCAAGTAACTTGATTATCTCCTTGTCTGTTGCATCAATTTCTTCTCTGATTTTAGATAAGTCTGACATTTACTTTTCTACCTCTGATATAGCCTTGTCTAAACGTACAATCATTTCATCGATATCTTCTTTTGTAATTACAAGAGGTGGTACAAAACGAACAACATCATGTCCTGCAGAAAATACGATTAATCCGTTTTCAATTGCCTTATTAATAATAGTTGAAGGAGAAACTGTTACTGTGATTCCCTGCATGAATCCTCTTCCTCGTCTTCCTGTTACTATCTCATGCTTTTCAACAAGCTCTTCAAGCTTCTGCTCAAAGTAAGGTGCTGTTTCGTTTACATGTTTTACAATGTCACGTGTCTTAAACATTTCAAGAGTCTTAAGAACTGCAGCTCCTGCAAGTGGATTACCACCGTATGTTGAACCGTGATCACCGGGAACAAGAACGTCATTTGCCTTTCCTCTTGTAAGGAATGCACCAACTGGAAGTCCCTGACCTAAAGCCTTGGCTGTTGTAATAACATCAGGCATTACACCGTACTGCTGGTATGCGTACATTGAACCTGTTCTTCCAAGACCACACTGAATCTCATCAAGCATAAGAAGCATGTCATGCTCATCACATAACGCTCTTAAGCCCTCTAAGAATTCCTTATCTGCAGGATAAATACCACCCTCACCCTGAACTGTCTCAAGGATGATTGCACATGTCTTATCTGTAATAAGAGCCTTAACACTGTCTAAATTGTTGTATTCAGCAAACTTAATATCAGGAATAAGCGGACCGAAAGGTGTCTGGTATGCCATGTTACCTGTTACTGATAAAGCACCCATAGAACGGCCATGGAATGAATGTGAAAATGCGATAATTTCGTTATCATTGCTTCCTGTCTTTAAATGTCCGTACTTCTTAGCTACCTTTACAGCACCTTCAATAGCTTCTGTTCCTGAGTTTGTAAAGAACACCTTGTCCATACCTGTTACTTCTGTAAGAGCCTTTGCTGCTTCTGCTGCAGGCTCGTTGTAGAATAAGTTAGATGTGTGGATAAGCTTATCAATCTGTGCTTTTAAAGCATCGTTGAATTCTTTGTTGTTATATCCAAATGCATATACGGCAATTCCGGCACCGAAATCAAGATAATCCTTGCCGTCCTTGTCATATAAATAAACTCCGTCACCGTGATCTAACACGATCTTATATCTGTTATATACATGGACTAAATGCTCGTCAGCACATTCCATAATTTCCTTTGTATTCATATGTAACTCCTTAATATGAGAATTAAAATTCTACATAATAATTTCTGTGTTTAACTTATGTCGTATAATTAGTCCTTCATGAATTTCTCTTCATTGTTGCCGATAATAGCTGTACCAACACCCTTATTAGTGAAGATTTCAAGAAGAAGTGAATGAGGGATACGACCGTCAAGAATATGGACTCTTGAAACTCCCTTTTCAATAGCACTGATACAGTTAGTTAACTTAGGAATCATACCGCCTTTAATATCACCTGACTGTAAAAGAGCCTTTGCATCATCAATTCTGATTTCAGAAATTAATGTGCTCTTGTCGTTAAAGTCACTGTAAAGTCCCTCAACGTCTGTTAAGAATGCAAGCTTTGCAGCCTTAAGAGATGTTGCAACTGAGTAAGCGGCATCATCAGCATTGATGTTATAAGGAAGATATTCATCATCATATCCGATTGGACAAATGATTGGAACATAGTCTCTGTCGAGAATATTCTTAATAATCTCAGAATCAACGTGATCAATCTGACCTACGAATCCTAAATCCTTACCGTCAGCCATTTCCTTCTTCTTAACATGAAGCATTTTTCCGTCCTGGCCACTGATACCGATTGCCTTTACACCAAGCTTGCTGAGTCTTCTTACTAGGTCCTTATTAATCTTGTTAAGAACCATCTGAGCGATGTCGATTGTTGTCTTATCTGTGTATCTGAAGCCGTTAATAAACTTAACTTCATGACCGCTCATTTTAACCCATTTACTGATTTCCTTACCGCCACCATGTACAATAACAGGGCGAAATCCTACGGATTTAAGAAGTGCAATATCTTCAATTAATTTATCAGATAATGACTCGCTGTCCATTACACTTCCGCCGTACTTAACAACGATAATCTTTTCATGAAAATATCGTATATAAGGGAGTGCTTCAATAAGCACCTCGGCCCTGTTCTTTTCTACATCGTCGTACATTGTATTATTACCTCTGTATTTAATCATGTCTTTAATAATTAACTTCTATAATCTGCATTTATCTTTACGTATTCTAATGTAAGGTCACATCCCCAGGCAGTTGCTGTTTCGCCGCCCTTCTTAATGTCCGCTGTAATAATTACAGGATTACCTGAAAGAATACTTGTTGCTTCATCTTCTGAATAATCTGTTGCAATACCATCTTTAACAAGCTGTAATCTACCGTTGTTACTGCTTACAAAAATGTCTACAATCTCAGGATCAAAATCAACACCTGAGTATCCCATGGCTGCAAGGATTCTTCCCCAGTTAGCGTCATGGCCAAATACAGCAGCCTTTGTAAGTGATGATGTAACAATAGATTTAGCAAGTGTTCTTGCATCATCTCTTGTCTTGGCATTGCAAACTGTTGCCTCAATAAGGGCTGTACAGCCTTCGCCGTCACCTGCGATCATCTTTGCAAGCTCAGTACATACATGTCCGAGAGCTCTCTTAAATGTCTCATATGATTCATTCTTGCTATCAATAATCTTATTTTCAGCCTTACCATTAGCAAGAACAATAGCTGTATCATTTGTTGATGTATCGCCGTCAACTGAGATCATGTTAAATGAATCATCAATAACTTCCTTAAAAGCTGTTGTAAGAAGCTTTTTCTTAATAAGTACGTCTGTTGTTACAAAGCAAAGCATTGTAGCCATGTTAGGATGAATCATTCCTGCACCCTTACACATACCACCGATAGTAACAGGAGTTCCATCAATATCTACTGTAATAGAAACTTCCTTAGGTCTTGTATCTGTAGTCATGATAGCCTTAGCTGCACCATGTCCGTTTTCAGGATTTGATGAAAGTGTCTTAGCCATTGCCTCGATACCTGACTTAATCTTATCCATTGGAAGATTTGCGCCGATAACACCTGTTGAGCAGATTAAAACATTTTCAGGATTACATGAAATGTTCTTTGCAACAGCTTCTGCTGTATCCTTACAGTCCTGTAAACCCTTTTCTCCTGTACATGCATTTGCAACACCTGCGTTAACTACGATTGCGTTAAAGCATGGTGAAGTTTGGATTAATCCTCTGTCCCACTGAACAGGAGCTGCGAAAACTCTGTTTCTTGTAAATGTACCAGCTGCGATACATGGTGTCTCAGAGTAAATAAGCGCCATATCGAGAGCATTGTTCTTCTTAATACCTGCACTTGTGTATGCAGCTTCGAATCCCTTAGGAGCAAGAATTCCCTTAGCTACTCCTGTTTCGTTATTCATTTCCATTTAATCACCTCTATGATAAAAATCTAAAATAATCTTTTTTATATAATTAACATTCTTTAAATATTCTACTACTAATTGATATTTATAGAATAGCCTATGTATTAAACAATAGAAGGAACAAGGTTAAGTCCTGTGTCTTCCTTCAATCCGAATAAAATATTCATGTTCTGAACAGCCTGTCCTGCAGCACCCTTAACGATGTTGTCGAGAGTACCAATCATAATGAGTCTGTTAGTTCTCTTTTCAATGAAGAAGTTAACATCCACATAGTTAGAACCCTTTGTAAATCTTGTTTCAGGAACAACACCTTTATCAAGAACACGGACAAACTTCTCATCCTTATAATATTTATTGTAAATATCTCTGATTTCTTCTTCAGAAATGTCCTTAGAAAGATTTGCATAGCATGTTGCTATAATTCCTCTGTTCATTGGAACAAGGTGAGGAGTAAATATAAGCTTAATATCTAGACCACATGCATATCCAAGCTGCTCTTCTATTTCAGGTGTGTGTCTGTGAGTACCTACACCGTATGCCTTCATGCTTTCGTTTACTTCACAGAAAAGATTTGCAGTTACTGCCTTACGTCCTGCACCTGTAGTACCGCTCTTTGCATCTATAATAATAGTATTAGGATCAATAACACCCTCTTTTACCATTGGATACAATGTAAGGATAGATGTTGTTGTGTAACAGCCAGGATTGGCAATAATACGTGTCTCAGGTGTTATCTTATCTCTGTTGATCTCGCAGAGTCCGTAAACTGCTTCATCAATTAAGTCAGGTCTCTTATGATCAATCTTGTACCACTCTTCATAAATATCTACGTCCTTTAATCTGAAGTCAGCACTAAGGTCGATGATTTTAGCATTTTCCAAAACCTTATCTGTAAGAAGGCCTACTAAATATCCCTGTGGTGTTGCAGTAAAGATTACATCTACATCTTCAGAAATCTCTTCAAGAGTTTTAGCTGTGCAGATACCGTCTATAATTTCAAATGTATTTCTATATATATCTGAATATTTTTCACCTTCATATGACTTTGAACCGAGCCATTTTATCTCTACTTCAGGATGATTTACGAGAATTCTTACAAGTTCATTACCGGCATATCCTGTCGCACCGATTATTCCAACTTTTATCATAATATATTTATCCTCCTTTGAGCGAAGGCTCTATGAATAATTAATCACTATATTTTTAACCCTATTTTTTAAATTATAACAACTTATTTATCATTGTAAAGGCAATTCTAATAATTCGACATTTGTGTTTTGAATTTATAATTATGCACTTAAATGTATTTTTATTGCATTTTATGCATTTTTATACATTAACATTGAAATTATGTTAGCCTTGTATTATTATATATGGAAATATATTTAGAAAGGACATGTAAAAATGAAAGAAAAAATAGTTCTTGCCTATTCTGGCGGATTAGACACAACAACAATTATTCCTTGGCTTAAGGAAAATTACAACGATGCAGAAGTTATCTGCGTATGTGCTGACGTAGGTCAGGAAGAGGAGCTTGATGGTCTTGAAGAAAGAGCTCTTGCTTCAGGTGCTTCTAAGCTTTACATCGAAGATTTAACAGATGAATTCTGTGATGACTACATTCTTCCATGTATCAAGGCTCATGCAGTATATGAGAACAAGTATCTTTTAGGTACAAGTATGGCAAGACCTCTTATCGCTAAGAGACTTGTTGAGATTGCACAGGCTGAAGGTGCTACAGCAATCTGTCACGGAGCAACAGGTAAGGGTAACGACCAGGTTCGTTTCGAATTAACAGTTAAGGCTCTTGCTCCAGAAATCAAGATTATTGCTCCATGGCGTGATGACAAGTGGAATCTTGAATCTCGTGAAGACGAAATTCAGTACTGTAGAGATCACGGAATTGATCTTCCATTCTCATCAAATGACAACTCATACAGTAGAGATAGAAACATCTGGCATATTTCACACGAAGGTCTTGAACTTGAAGATCCTGCAAGTGAGCCAAACTATAAGCACTTACTCGTTCTTTCAAACACTCCTGAAGATGCTCCAACAGAGCCAGAGTATATTACAATTAAGTTTGAAAAGGGTAAGCCTGTTGCTCTTAATGGCAAGGAAATGAAGCTTTCAGACATCATCCGCAGACTTAACAAGATCGGTGGAAAGCACGGTATCGGTATTGTAGATATCGTTGAGAACAGAGTTGTTGGTATGAAGTCTCGTGGTGTATATGAAACACCAGGTGGAACAATCCTTTACGAAGCACATCAGCAGCTTGAAGAGCTTATTCTTGACAGAGATACAACTGAAGAGAAGATCAACCTTGCTAACAAGTATGCTCAGGTAGTATACGAAGGAAAATGGTTCACACCACTTCGTGAGGCTCTTGAAGCATTCGTTGAGTCAACACAGCAGTATGTAACTGGTGAAGTTAAGTTCAAGCTTTACAAGGGTAACATCATTAAGGCTGGTACTACTTCTCCATACTCATTATACAATGAGTCAATCGCATCATTTACAACTGGTGACTTATATGATCACAGAGATGCTAATGGATTTATCAACTTATTCGGCCTTTCAATGACAGTTCGTGCATTAACAAAGAAGCAGAACGAGGATAAATAATTAACTGATTTATTTCTTTATTATTGCCAACAAAAAAGCCACATATTGCATGTTACACATGTACAATATGTGGCTTTATTTTTAAATTTTGTTTTTGAAATCTTTCAGCTTATAGTACTGATAAAGTTTATGATTCTTTATAGCCCATACCTTCAACTTTGTACCAAATGTATTACCGTCTTTTACTGTAAAGCAGTTCCACATCTCTCTCAGCGGTTCTCTATTGAGAAATCTGTAGAACTTATCAATCTTTTCTTTTAAAGTCTTTTCAGGATTCTTATTATCCTCAATGCCATTTTTCAATAAAATGACAATCATATGAAATGCCAGATGTTTTTCAAGCTCAGGATCAAAATTATACTTTTCTAAATCTCTTACCTTAGTCATTTTTTTAGTAGCATTTTCAGTAATAACAAAGCTTTTATCAAATATTGATCTACGGTCTCTTTCGCCTGTTTTCTCATCAACATTTGTGAATTCACCAATAACCAAGTCCGCATTTGTTTTATAATAAGCATTGAGAAGTGTGCTTATTGCATTTGGCTCATAATAATCATCACCATCTAAAAATGTAAAAAATTCACAGGATACATTTTCTAAGCCTGTATTTTTTGCTGCATTTGAGCCATTATTTTCGCTATGCAGAACAAGTTTAATTCTATCTTTATAAGTAATATTTTCTAAATAAGGCTTAACAAACTGTTCAATAACTTCCTTTGTATTGTCAGTATATCCATCCTCTACTATTATCAGTTCCCAGTCATTACAATCCTGATTAATTACACTTTCAAGACATTTTCTAATCTAATTTTCTTTATTATAAGCCGTAACAATAACACTAACTTTCATAAATACCCCCTGTCAGATAATTGATTTTCTCAATTCACGGATGTTATCTCTATAGTCAGAAATGTCACCCTTAAATATACTTGATGAACCTGCAACAAACATATTTGCTCCCAGGTCTCTTAAAATTTTCGCTCTTTCAAATGTTATATTACCGTCTACTTCGATTATATAATCATGAAGTCCGAGGGATTTTATTCTCTCAATAACAGTACCTGTCTTTTCAACAGTACCTTCAACTGCCTTCTGACCTGCAAATCCCGGTGTAACATGAAGAATATTTACACCATCAGCCATTGTGTAAACTTCTTCAAGAACATCAATCGGTGTAATCGGATTAATGGCAACTGTACATTTGCATCCATAGCTCTTTACGGCTTCAATAGCACCTTTAATATCCTGAGTTGACTCCGCATGTATTGATACAATATCTGTAGGCTGTAAATCAAACCATTCCAGCTTATATTCTGGATTAGTAATCATCAGATGTATATCGAGAGGAATGTCTGTTACATCTCTCATATGCTTTACATAGGATGTACCGTAACCCATGTTTGTAACGAAATTGCCATCCATTACATCAATATGTAAATAATCTATATTTTCTTCTTCAAATAAATGTATTGTATCAGGTAACTTACCTAAAGATGAACACATCATTGAAGCACTTATTTTTCCATTTTTATTCATATCTTTTCCAAATACAATAAAATCAAGGATTTAACATAACCTTACATGTTAAGACATTCTTATCTCTGAGAACATCTAAAGCATGCTCATAGTCTTCCATTTTAAATGCATGAGTAACGAGCTTTGATATATCAACCTCGCCATTCTCTATCATTTTAATACAGTCTTTCCAGTCGTTACATGTATCATTGTAGCTTGAATTCCATGTTCCCTTAACTGTAAGCTCTTTTCTTAAAATCTTCCAGTATGATGCCTTTGGTAAATTTAAATCTCCATATGGATTACCTGTAAGAACGATGGTTCCACCCTTCTTAACTGTAAGAATTGAGCTTTCGATGGAATCATTGCTGCCTACACATTCAATAACAACATCAACGCCATTTCCATCTGTTATTTTGTCAATCTGTTCTTTAAGATCAGAATTTGTATCGACTACATTTTCAAGGCCAACAGACTTTGTAAATTCTTCTTTTTCTTTAGAACGTCCTGCAACAATAACCTGCTTGGCTTCCTTCTGTGCAATAAGAGCCGCAAGAAGTCCGATTGTTCCATTACCCACAACAAGAACTCTCTTATCATTGTTAATGTCTGCTCTTCTTGTTGCATGTCTCGCAACTGCCATAGGTTCTGTAAGAGCTGCAGTATTGTAAGGAATATCATCAGAAAATGTCACTATATTCCATAATGGCACAGAAATATATTCTGCCATGCCACCATCACATCTTGATCCGAAGTAATTGTAGTTGTCGCATCTTGCATATTCCTTTTCCTTACATGAAGGACATTCACCACATGGAAGAAGAGGGAATATAACTGCTCTCTTACCGATGTAAGATTTATCAACATCTTCAGCAGCATCTACAATCTGTCCGCAGAACTCATGTCCCGGAATAGTTGGGAAATGATATGTTCCTGTTGTAAATATTCTTGGAATATCACTTGAACATATTCCACAGGCTTTAACATTTACAAGAACTTCGCCCTTTTTCATTACAGGTATTTCAACATCTTTATATTTTAACTGGCCGATACCTTCAAGTACGCATGCTTTCATAATTAATTAACCTTTTTATAAACATTCTTTAATTCGTGACCTAATCTCTCGTGTTCTTCAGGAAGCTTCATATAATCTCCATACATATTAGTTAAGTATGAATCATAACATGCCATGGCTTTAAATGTTCTGCCATTAAATTCTACATCAACCTTTTTCTCATATTTAGACCTGATAAGTAATTCACCCTTACCACAGCTTGATGATACAGCACCAACATAGTATGAACCATTATATTTATACTTTCTGGAAAATCTTATAAGTAAGTCCGCAAATCTTTTCTTACCAATCATCTTAAGAGGTAAAATCACAGGTAACTTAGCTATTGATCTGAACTTTGTAGTTCCCTCTCCGATTCTGGCATCTGATCTTACTGTAAGCTTTCTGATATTTAAGGCTTTCATAAGTCTGTCTTCTGCTTCCTTTTTATTATCAGGAAGACCGTCAATTGGGAAAACATCCATCCATAAATGCTTATCTACTGATGCATATCTCGCCTTTAAATATGTGTCCTTATCTATAATCTTCTGTACATATCCCTCATATGATATATCAAATACAAGATTAGGAGCTAATGGATATTTTTTTACAAGTCGTTTGAACTTTTCATAATCAGGTCTTGGCATAACAACATCAATATCGTCATCCCATGGAATGAAACCCTTATGTCTGATTGCACCAAGCAATGTTCCACCGCATAAAGAATAGTCTAATTTATACTTGTTACAGAATTCATCAAACTTAACAAGCATATCAAAAAGTCTGTCTTTATATTCTTTTTCACTTAATTTTACAAATTTACCCATTTTAAAAACCTTATTTCTAAAATACAAAACTAAATTATTTATCAGATAGCATTTTAAATAAATCAGACTTATTTATCACACAGTGTTTTAAACAAATCTAAATCATCCGCAGTTGTTATTTTGAAATTTCTCTTATCACCGTCAATAAGTGCCACATCTATTCCGCACTTAACAGCTACTTCACTAGAACCGTTTATGGCAAGCAATTCTTCATGAGTAAGACTTCTGTTCGCCTTAAGATATGACTCATAGTTAAATGCTTCCGGAGCCTGACCTCTGAAAAGTGTACTTCTCTTTAAAAGTGAATCAACATGTGTTCCATGTTCACTATAGTAAAATGTATCTTCTGCAGGAAGAACAGGCATAACGGCCTTATTATTCTCTAAAGTACTTAAACATTTATTAATAAGCTCATGAGAAACCAATGGTCTTGCAGAATCATGGATAATTACATTTTCAGGATTACACTCCTCTAATGTATCAAGAGCATTAATAATGGAATACTGTCTGTTCTCACCCGGATCTGCAAAATTCATAAACTTATCAATGTTTAACTTACCAATCCAGTCAGAGAGAAAATCTCTGTATTCTGGTGAACAAACAATTACAATTCCATCTATATTTTCATTATTGTTAAATGTTACAAGACAGTGACTGATAATCGGTTTGTCATTTATCATTATAAATTGCTTTGGCAGTGAGCCCATTTTCATACGTGATCCGACACCACCTGCCAAAATTATCGCGATATTCATAAATAACCCCTTAAATTAAGTTGTAATAATACATCATTTTAACACAAATACATGTATATAACACAGATTTTAGGTCGTTTGATAAAAATAAGTCTGAATAATTAGTGAGTACAGAATCAGTTTCATTCCTGTATGTTAAATAAAAATACAAAAACGGTGTAACTCATTCATTAAGCTACACCGTTTTTACTTTAAAGCAAAACACCGGCACATGGTTAAATTCCATATCTCGGTATTTTTATATATTTATTTATTATTATGAACTAATTAATACGAATTATTAATTCATTTTCACTAATTTTAATGATTTATTAAGATCAGATATACTTACCTGTCTCATATAATGGGTATGCAGCTGTAAGTTCTCTTGCTAAAGACCTTGCCTTGTCAGTGTCGTTATCAAGGATAGCAAGCTTGATAGCTTCTGCTGTCATATCCATATCGTGAGTATTAAATCCTCTTGTTGTTACTGCAGCAGAACCAAGTCTGATACCACTTGTAACAAATGGAGATGCAGGATCGTTAGGAATTGTATTCTTGTTACATGTAATATTTACGCTGTCAAGAATAGCTTCAACTTCCTTACCTGTCTTACCTGTGTTAAGAAGGTTAACAAGCATAAGGTGGTTATCTGTTCCACCAGAAACGATGTCGAATCCCCTACTCTGTAATCCTTCGCAAAGAGCTTTAGCGTTTCTCTTTACGTTCTTAGCATAGAGCTTGAAGTCATCCTGAAGAGCTTCCTTAAGACATACAGCCTTAGCAGCAATAACATGCATAAGAGGGCCACCCTGTGTTCCAGGGAAGATTGACTTGTTGAGCTTGTGCTCTGTAGCAAATTCTTCAGATGAAAGAATCATACCACCTCTTGGTCCTCTGAGAGTCTTATGTGTAGTTGTTGTAACTACATGAGCAAATGGAATTGGGCTTGGATGCTCTCCACCTGCTACAAGACCTGCGATATGAGCCATATCTACCATAAGGTAAGCGCCAACTTCATCAGCGATAGCTCTGAATCTTGGGAAGTCAATTGTTCTACCGTATGCAGAAGCACCTGCAACGATTAACTTAGGCTTGCATTCCTTAGCGATACGAAGAACTTCATCATAATCGATAAATCCTTCGTCATTTACACCGTAAGGAACAACGTTGAAGTAATTACCTGAGATATTTGCAGGTGAACCGTGTGATAAATGTCCACCACAGTCAAGACTCATTCCCATATATGTATCGCCAGGCTGCATTAATGCATAGAATACAGCGAAGTTAGCCTGAGCACCTGAGTGAGGCTGAACATTTGCATATGTACAACCGAAAAGCTCCTTAGCTCTTTCAATTGCCTGCTGCTCAACAACATCTACGAATTCACATCCACCATAGTAACGCTTTCCAGGATATCCTTCAGCGTACTTATTTGTAAGGTGGCTTCCCATTGCTTCCATAACTGCTCTGCTTACGAGGTTTTCAGATGCAATAAGTTCGATATTATTTCTCTGTCTCTGAAGCTCGTCTTCCATAGCCTTAGCCACAACAGGGTCGAACTCTTTAACGTAATCAAATGAATACATGTTTTCTCCTTTTCAATTATCCAAAGATAGTTAATCATTTCCAGATAATCAATTAACATTCTAAAATTAATTATCTCTATAAAATTAGTTATCTTGAGATGAACTTGTTGTACTTATCTTCATCATAAACCACATCAAGTTCACCTATCCATTCTGTAGGTCCGTCTTTTTTGCAAAATCCGTCCTTAAATACATATAAGCCGTCATTTTCATCAATTTCGAAAACACCACCGAAATTGTATGAATGAAGACCCATTTCAATAGAATCACATATCATAGTCCACATAGTATTGTAAGCAGGTGACATATTTCTGCATTCACCATTGCTTGCACCATATATATACCACATTTCCTTATTGTATGGAAATGCTATTGCTGTTGATAATGGATTTCCTTCAAATTCCGAAACATATATTCTTATGTCAGGAAATGCTGCTAAAAGTCTTTCAAAATAGCTCTTAGGTCTGTATGTAATACCTTGTCTTTCAGCCATGATAATAGTCATATCATAGAAAATATCAAGGTCTTCAGGTGTTCTGCTCCATCTTGTAGTAACACCCTTCTTAATAGACTGTCTTACTGAATATCTTGTATTCTGTCTGAACTCCTTAAGAACTTCCTCACTTGTCTTGTCCTTAAGGTCTAAGATCATGTCATAACGAGGCTGAGAAAATGATTTAATTTCTGTTTCTCTGCTTCTGAACTTAAAGCCTGCGTCTCTGTAAAGATTTACGATATCTTCATCATACTTAAATGCAGGATCAATTCTTAATAAAAATGAATTTTTCGCTTCGATAACAGGCTTTGCTTCTTCAATGAGTCTCTTTGTTAACTCAATGTCAGTAAAGTCTGAAACAGGGCCTCTGCTGGCATATGAAAATGATGCGTCGTCAACAGCTTCAACTGAAAGAATTGATAATGCTGCAATGATTTCTCCATTTTCTTCGAGATATACGTAATCACTTTCCCAGTTATTCTTTACCTGGCTCCAGTTCATATCCTGAGTAGCTCTGCCATATGGTGAAGACTTAATAAAATTCTCGTATCGTGCAACATCTGCTGCATTTGATTTATCTAATACAGGCATTATTCTTCCTCGCTTTTAATAATATTGATATGAAGATCATCAAGCTGCTTGCTGTCAACAACATTAGGAGCATCTGTAAGAAGACATGATGCATCCTTAACTTTAGGGAATGCAATAACGTCTCTGATGCTTTCGCTTCCGCTCATAAGCATGATTAATCTGTCGAGACCGATTGCAAGACCTGCATGAGGAGGTACACCGTACTTAAACGCATCAAGAAGGAAGCCAAACTTTTCATTTGCTTCTTCTGTTGAAATTCCAAGAGCGTTGAACATTTTCTCCTGAACATCGCTCTGGTGGATTCTCACACTACCACCGCCAAGTTCAATACCGTTAAGAACAATATCGTATGCCTTAGCTCTTACATTTGCCTTGTCACCGAGAAGGTTATCAACATCCTCATCAAATGGCATTGTAAATGGATGATGCATTGCGATAAATCTCTCTTCTTCGTCTGACCACTCAAACTGAGGGAATTCTGTAACCCAGAGGAACTTATAGTCATCCTGCTTACGAAGACCGGCTCTGTCTGCAAGCTCAAGTCTTAATGCACCGAGAACATTAAATACAATCTTATCTCTGTCTGCAGCAAAGAGTAATAAGTCGCCAGGCTTACCATCTAATGCAGCAATTAATTCATTTAACTTATCTTCTGAAAGGAACTTAGAGAATGAGCACTTAATGTCTCCTGAAGGCTGGATCTGAATATATGCAAGACCCTTAGCTTCGTATCCCTTTGCGAAATCAACAAGAGCATCAATCTGCTTTCTTGGCATATCACCAAATCCTGTAGCATTAATTGCTCTTACTGACTGGCCTTCTGTGTTGGCAGGACCGTTAAATACAACGAAGTCCATATCCTTAACAATGTCAGATACATCCTTTAATTCCATACCGAAACGGATATCAGGCTTATCAGAACCGAATCTGTCCATAGCCTCTCTCCATGTCATTCTCTTGAGAGGAAGCTCAACCTTAACGCCTAAAATGTCGTTAAAGATCTTAGCGATAAGTCTTTCTGTAACATCCATAACGTCATCAGCTTCTACGAAAGACATTTCCAAATCCACCTGAGTAAATTCAGGCTGTCTGTCAGCTCTTAAGTCCTCATCTCTGAAACATCTTGCAATCTGCATATATCTGTCAAAACCAGCACACATAAGCATCTGCTTGAATAACTGAGGTGACTGTGGAAGTGCGTAGAATTCTCCCGGATGAACACGGCTTGGTACAAGGTAATCTCTTGCGCCTTCAGGTGTACTCTTAGTAAGCATTGGAGTTTCGATATCAAGGAAGCCCTCTTCGCTTAAGAACTGTCTGATAAGAGTAGTAACCTTACTTCTCATAATGATATTGTCTCTGATATCACTTCTTCTAAGGTCAAGAGTTCTGTTCTTTAATCTGATTTCTTCCTTTGTATCGATACCAGGCTCTATAGGGAAAGGAGGTGTATCTGAAGCTGATAAAATTCTGAGAGACTCAGCCTCAATTTCAATTTCACCTGTCTTTAAATCCTTATTAACTGCACCGCTTCTCTTTACTACAGTACCAGTAACTGCAATAACGAATTCTGAACGGATGCTGTTAGCCTTTTCAAATACTGCGCTGTCAGACTTTGTCTCATCGAACATAATCTGAACAATACCGCTAACATCTCTTAAATCTATAAATAATAATGAGCCCAAATTTCTTCTTTTCTGAACCCATCCCATAACAGTAACTTTTTCACCGATATTATTACTACTTAATTCGGCACATTTATATGAGCGTTTAATGCCCTGCATTGACTCCTGCATATTTTCCTCCATACAAATTGAACTGTCTTTAAGTATACATTATAGTCAAAAATTTTAATATTAATATTTTAAATGTTTCTATGATTAGTGATTTTAATCATCATACTGATCCAGAAGCTTATTCTTTCTTTCGATCATTTCATCGACTCTCTCGATGTACTGCTCCACATTTTTAACATTTTCAGCTCGTTCTATACGACCGTTGTCAAAAAGACATTTAGTAGATGAGCCTGCACCAAATGCAATAATGGACTGTATCTCTTCCATAATGAAAATGTTGTAGAGACATTCCGAACCTTTTTTGGCATATCCGATATTTTCAAGATTGCCTGTCATATTCTGCTGGCGGTACATATAGTAAGGTTCCATGTTGAGCTCTTCTATGGTACTTCCTAGAATATCCTGATATTCATCTGTAGAAATATACTCATATCCATTATATAAGGACTTACTTGTTGTAAATGCCGCCGCTCTCTTAAAGCTTAATGAATGCATTGTAATGCTGTCAGGTGCAAGTTCCTTTAAGCACTTTGCAGTTCTTGCAATATCATCCCTTGTTTCCTCCGGAAGTCCTAAGATTACATCCATATTGATATTGTCGAAACCAAGCTCTCTTGCAAGCTTAAATGCTTCATACACATCTTCAACAGTATGCTTTCTGCCGATAATATCCAGCGTCTTCTGATTAAATGTCTGAGGATTTACAGATATTCTGGAAATGTTATGTTTCTTTAAAACCTCTAACTTTTCTTTTGTAATACTGTCCGCTCTTCCCGCTTCCACCGTATATTCCAGAAGATTAGAAAGATCGTAATTTTCTTCCACACATACAAGCACCTTTTCAAGCTGTTCTGCCGTAAGAGCCGTAGGTGTTCCGCCACCCATATAGATAGAATCTATTTTTTTGTGAGCGAGTCTCTCTTTAAATGCTTTAAGCTCGTAGCAGAGCTTATCCACATATCTTTCCATTAAGTCATTATTGCTTATTACGGTTGCAAATGAACAATAGGCACAGACTGACGGGCAGAATGGAATATGAATATATAGACTAATACTGTCCTTACCTGCCACTTCATCGATAATGTGTCGCTCATTTTTTGCAACTTCATATGCGAGTTCAGCCTTCTTATCTGAGATTAAATATCTCTCTTTAAGAGTATTAATAACTTCTTTTTTATTGTCGAATGCGTCATTCAGAAGCACCATTGCTCTCTTAGAAGGTCTCACACCTGTAAGAAAGCCCCATGGAAGCTTTCTATCTGTATACTCCATGAGGCTTTCATATAATGCTTTTTTAAATATATCGTGAATCTCACCCTTAGACTTTCCTAAGGTTTCTTCATCTTCAGGTAAAAATGCATCAAGGTAGCAATACAAACTATCATCGAAAGAGTAGAAATACTTGTTTTTTTCCATAACAGAACCAAATTCCGGATCTGATTCTATTTCTCCGCGATAAACAACCTTAGAACCTGTAAAAAAAGATCTAAGCATTAAGCTCGCGTCATCAAAATAACTCTTATCCTTCAAAAATACGTTTATATTAGAACCATGCATCTCTTACACCCTCAGTATTTTTGGCTATCTCTGTAATTTCAGTAGCCTTTACTTCCTTAGAAGTAATTGTAATTTCTGCTTCACAGTATGTAGCTTTACGAAGTTCATTTTCTGCAACAGTTTCATATCCCTGTTTCTGAATAACATCGATGTTACTTACTTCAATTTTCTTCTCAACAAATTTCTTTGCAACCGCGAAGACAGTTTCCTCTGAATCGGCAACAATCTTAAAAGTAATTGCTGATTTTCTAAGAAGGTACTTTGTTTCTACACTTCTTGAAACAGTCATAACAATAAAGATACCTGCTGTTCCGACAAAACCTACCCAGTAGTTACCGATACCGATTGAAAGGCCGATAGCACCGGCTGTCCACATTTCTGCTGCTGTTGTAATACCGTTAATATTTGATCTCTTAGAAACAACAATAACTGAAGATGCAAGGAAACCAAGACCACTTACGATCTGGGCACTCATACGGCCAACGTCATTACCACCGATTACATCAAACATGTACTGTGATGAAATACTGATAATAGCTGAACCCACACAAATCAGCATATAAGTTCTCATACCGGCAGGCTTCTGAGCTTTTCTTCTCTCAAGACCTAAAATTCCGCCACATAAAGCAGCGAACACTATTCTGACTACAGTTGATACAACATTTAAACTTTCCATGTATGTAACAAATGCGTTCCATGCTTCCATAATTACAATTTCTCCAAATTATATTTATTAGGCGTAGTATTTTTTTACCGACCCTCTCCAGGGTCTTAAGGATAAAAATCTCCATTAAATACCATAAGTATTCATGTAAAAACACGAATACTTATAATACATAAAAATCAGATTTTTTCAATAAAAAATTTTAAATAAAATTTGTCAACAATAAATTATAGATCAGACACAATACGGTTGTGCTGCTTTTCAAATTCGATTGTTGTGCTTGATCCATGTCCCGGCAATACAAGTGTATTGGCAGGAAGTTCAAACAGTTTCTTAAGTGATTCTTTCATAGCTTCATATGAGCTTGTTTCAAAATCAGTTCTTCCATGTGTACCATGGAAAAGGGTATCACCACTTAAAAGAATTGGATTGGAGCCGTCTTCTATATAGAAACAACAGCTTCCGCTTGTATGTCCCGGTGTATGAATAACCTTAATATTCATTCCCGCATAATTTAAAATGTCACCATCATTTACATAGGTATTAGGTTCAACAGTAACCCTGTGTCTTCCGAACTTATCTGAATGATTAAGTGAAATATCATTTAATAATTCTTTCTCATCAGCATATGCGATTGCAGGAATATGGTATTTATCCCTTAAGAAATCCACGCTCATAATATGATCAAAATGGCCATGTGTCAGTAAAATAGCCACAGGTGTTGCACCACTTTCATCAATAATATTTACGATGGCTTCAGGACTAAATGAAGGATCAATAATAATGCATTCGTTAACATCCTTGTTGATAACACAATATACATTATTATCAATCATACCTGTTACGCATGATGAAATTCGTATGTCTGCCATTATGACCTCATTTCAAAATTATTTAACTCTTGCTACTTCTGTAACACCGCTGACGTTCTTAATCTTAGAAGAAATCTTAGCAAGCTGTTCCTTATTCTTAACATCAAATCCAAAGTTAAGGATAGCCTGATCCTTCTTGTCAGTTCTTACATCAATTGACTTAACGTCGATATTCTCATCTGTAAATACCTTAGAAACATCAACAAGAAGACCAACTCTGTTATGTGCATATACACTAATCTTAGCAGCAAATGTTCCTTCAACCTTACAGTCAGACCACTCTGCAGGAACAAGTCTTGCACGCTCTGACTCTGGAAAATGAAGTATGTTTGTACAGTCAGTTCTGTGGATTGTAATACCTCTTCCCTTTGTAACATATCCGATAATCTCATCACCAGGAACAGGATGACAACATTTTGAAAGATGAACATCAATACTTCCAAGCTTATTAATAAGGATAGTGCTCTTATGGCCATTTCCTACAGGAGTAACATTTACATGCTTATCTTCAATGTTATTAATGATATCCGCATCAGAAACATGAGTACGTGTATGCTTTTCTTTTTCTTCGATAAGCTTACTTACAACCTGGCTCTCCTTGAGACTTCCGTGACCGATTGCTGCAAGTACCGCATCCCAGTTAGTAAAGCCATATTTTACGCATGCCTTCTGAAGATATTCAGGCTTATTAATGGTTGCAAGATCAACGCTCTTACCCTTACAGTACTGAAGGATCTTGTTTCTACCTTCAACAATATTTTCTTCTTTGAATTCCTTCTTAAACCACTGCTTAATCTTATTTCTTGCCTGTGCAGTTCTGACAATATTAAGCCAGCCACTGCTTGGTCCCTTAGAGTTCTGAGAAGTAATAATCTCAACTCTGTCACCGTTCTTAATCTTATAGTCGATTGGAACAATTCTACCATTGATTCTTGCACCAACCATAGTATTACCTACTGCTGAATGGATACTGTAAGCGAAATCAATAGGAGTTGAACCAACAGCAAGGTTCTTAACATCACCTGACGGTGTAAAGCAGTAAACAGTATCAGAAAGAAGACTTAAGTCAGACTTAACAGAATCAACGAATTCCTTATTGTCAGACATTTCCTTCTGCCACTCAAGAATCTGACGAAGCCAGCTAAGCTTGGTTTCAAGAGAATCCTTGGCAGGAACACCTGTATTACCTTCTTTATATTTCCAGTGAGCCGCAATACCGTATTCTGCTGTTTTGTGCATCTCTTCGGTTCTTATTTGAACTTCAAACGGCTGTCCTTCACTTGACATAAGGGTAGTATGAAGCGATTGATACATATTAGGCTTAGGCATTGCGATGTAATCTTTAAACCGTCCGGGAATCGGCTTATACATATCATGAATAACGCCGAGAGCCGCATAACAATCTTTTTCAGTCTTTACGATAATTCTTGCGGCAAATATATCATATATCTGATCGAGAGTTTTATTCTGTGTTACCATTTTCCTGTATATGGAAAAATAGTGCTTTACTCTTCCCGTAACCACTGCATCAATATGGTTATTTTCCATATGCATGGCAATTTCTTTTTTCACCTTCTCCATAAAAGCTTCTTTGCCCGGTCTTAGCGTATGCACTTCTTGTCTGAGACTCTTATAAACATCAGGGAGAAGATATCTCATTGATAAATCATCAAGTTCAATTTTAATTTTCGATATTCCGAGTCTGTTTGCAAGAGGAGAATAAATGTCCATGGTCTCTCTTGACTTCTCAATCTGCTTTGCGGGTGATTGATATTGAAGAGTTCTCATATTGTGAAGTCTGTCTGCAAGCTTAATAAGGATAACTCTGATATCCTTTGCCATGGCAAGAAACATTTTACGCAAATTTTCCGCCTGAATATCAATTTTATCCTGTTTATACTTTAATCTTGTAAGCTTTGTAACGCCGTCAACGAGGAGCGCTACTTCTTCACCGAATTCCTTAACAATGTCGTCAAGAGTTACATCAGTATCCTCAACAACATCATGAAGTAATCCCGCAACAATAGTCTCCTTATCGAGCTCAAGCTGGGCAAGGATAATTGCTACGCAAATAGGGTGAATAATATATGGCTCGCCGGACTTTCTGAACTGTCCAACATGTGAATCATAGGCAATCTTATATGCTCTCTCAATGTCAGATAAATCCTTAGATGGATGATATCTTCTTATTGTATCAAGTAACTCATCATAGAGAACCTCCGGTGGTGTATAATCCGCCGGAACATTGTTTTTTAAATTGTCGCTCAATTTCTTTGTTTTTTCTGTATTTCCTGGCATAAATACCACCTCACATATATAGTAGAAAATAAATTTAGTATATAATATACAACCTTTTAAGCAAAGAATAAATAAGATTTATTTTAAATGCGTGTTTTTTTTGCTATAATTAAAAACAATTATGTCAACTTGTAAATGAAATGTGGTGTTTAAATGAATTATTCCGAACTAAAATTATTTGATGTGGCCAATGGACCCGGTATCAGAGTTGCATTATATGTATCCGGATGTACACATCACTGCAATGGGTGTTTTAATACTGTAACCTGGGATTTTAATGCAGGTAAGCCATTTGATGAGGCGGTAATGGATAAAATAATAGATGCCATGAAAGCATCATATATTGCAGGTATAACCATTTTGGGCGGAGAACCATTTGAATATGTAAATCAGGAGGGATTACTTCCTCTGTTAAAAAAAGTAAAAGAAACATATCCTGAAAAAGACGTATGGTGCTTTACGGGGTACCTTTTTGACAAGGACATTATAGATGCAATGACGAAGGAGTCGCCATATACATCCGAATTATTAAAATATATAGATGTAATCGTTGATGGTCCGTTTATCGAGGAACAGCGCAATCTCATGCTTAAGTTCAAAGGATCTGAAAATCAGCGGACAATAGATGTACAAAAATCGCTTGAAGCAGGATATGTTATAGAAAGGGAAGGTTATGAGTCTTAATAGAACAGTCATCAACTTTAAAAAATTAAATGATGAGGCGAAGGAGCCACTTACAGGTTCTGAATATGCAGCGGGTTCAGATTTATTTTCATTAGAAGAAGCTACTATCATGCCAGATGAGACAGTATTTGTTCATACAGGAATTGCAATCGAAATTCCTGAGGGGCTTGTAGGCCTTGTATATGCCAGAAGTTCTCTTGCATGTAAAAGAGGCCTTGCTCCGGCAAATAAGGTTGGCGTAATCGACTCCGACTACAGAGGTGAAATCATGGTTGCACTCCACAACCATAGCAATGAAATTCAGAAAATAGAAAAGTATGAAAGAATCTCTCAGATCGTATTCACACCTTACTATGCTGCTACATTTAACGAAGTGGATGAATTAACAGACACAGTAAGAGGCGAAGGCGGATTCGGTTCAACCGGAACTCACTAATAGAGGTGATATAAATGTTATTTAACCTTGATATGCTTACAGCCGTACTGTTCGGACTGGTTGAGGGAATAACCGAATGGCTTCCAGTCAGTTCCACCGGGCATATGATACTGCTGAATCAGATAACATCATTCTATACGGTATCTGACGGTTTCTTTGAAATGTTCGAAGTAGTCATCCAGCTCGGAGCAATATGTGCTGTAATAATTCCATTCTTCTGGAAATTGTTTCCATTTACAAGAGAATCCGGATATGTTCAGATCAAATTGTCATCACTGCTGTTGTGGGGAAAAATAATTGTGGCCACAATACCTGCCGCAATTGTAGGTTTCTTTTTTGACGATGCAATAAATGCAGCATTTTACAACCCCATGTCAATTGCCATTGCGCTGATAGTTGTAGGTTTCGTATTTATTGCCGTAGAAAGAGCTAAAAAAGGAAAGAAAGTCCGTGTCAGCAGATTAAGCGACATAACATTCCTTATGGCATTTGTTATCGGAATGTTTCAGACAATTGCTGCAGTATTCCCTGGGACTTCAAGATCCGGAATAACAATCATTGCAATGCTTTTAATGGGATTCTCCAGAAAACTTGCTGTAGAATTTACATTCCTGCTTGCAATTCCTGTAATGCTTGGAGCAAGTCTTGCAAAGCTTGTTAAGTTCGGATTCCATTTTGTACCAAATGAAGCACTACTACTTCTTATCGGTGTTGTGGTTGCTTTCCTTGTATCCATATTTGTAATCAGATTTATAGTTGGATACATCAAAAAGCATACATTTATTGCATTCGGATGGTACAGAATAATACTCGGTGTTGCCGTAATTGTATTATTTAAAATGTTCTTATAAAAATGCGGACTGCGTATCAATTGATACTCAGCCCGCATTTTCATTTTGTAAACTTATCGAAAACAGACTAAAAAATAAGACCCAATAAGTAATTGAAACTATATGCAATACGAAAACATTTATTTTATATATTGAAATTAAAACAAATTATATTTTTTATTCAACGTATTAAGCAAGCCTTCAACGCCTCTTGAAATATCATCATATGTGGCGTCAAAGTTTCCCGTATACCACGGATCGGCAACGTCTCTGTCTTCACCGGCATATTCCATAATCTTATGTACCTTACCTTCATAGTCGGAATCTCCTGCTATGCGAAGGATATTTGCAACATTAAATGAATCCATTGCAATGATATAGTCATAATACTCATAATCAACCCAGGAAAATTGGCGGGCTGAATGAGGTGTAACAGGAATATTCATTTCTCTAAGTTTCTTTACTGTACCATTATGCACCCCATGCCCTAACTCTTCACGACTTGTACCTGCGGAGTCGACTTCAAATCTATCCGCTATACCAAGTTGTTTAATTTTATAGTTAAATATAGACTCTGCCATAGGAGAACGGCAAACATTGCCGTGGCAGATGAAAAGCACTTTTATCATTGTTGCATAACCTCGCAT
>OLQK01000019.1_pt1 | contig 194888 bp, 158 predicted proteins | sample 1672501 | NCBI WGS metagenome assembly OLQK01 (sample SAMEA3136693, study PRJEB25190) | human gut metagenome | biome: human gut; feature: human-associated habitat; material: faeces | place: Austria | collected 2013
ACGAGCGGGGGCTCCTGTCTTTTTAGTGCCCTCGGATTGGGTCATAGTGTCTGTCGTTGCCAAAACATCGGCGCCATCTTTGTAATGTGAAAAGGGGCTGAACCTTTGTCACATTCGGTCTGCGGCGTTATTTTGTTTGGAGCGAGCGAGGGGGTTCTATGACAGTTCGTCGGCTATTTGGTGCTCGTAGAAGGCTTCGATTACGGCGTTAAGGTCGCGGGCGAAGTCTTCCATGGTTCCGCGCCAGGTGGCTCGGCTGGGCTTGCCCTGGCCTACATAGGCAGTCTGAATGCCGCAGGCGGGGCTGGGGAAGTCGCGTTTGGGATCGTTGCCCACCATGAGGACCTCGTGCGGCTCGAGCCCCATCACCTGAAGCTGCTCTAGATAGTAGGTGGCATCGGGCTTGCAGCGGGTGGCGTTTCCCATGTGCGTGACGAGCTCAAAGGGGGCGTCGGCCAGGTCGCCCCAGCCCATGCGGCACTCGATGGCCCCCTGGGGAAAGCTGGGGTTGGTAAAGAGCGCGCAACGCAGTCCAGCGTCCTGTACGGCCTGGAGCGCGGCGTGCGCGCCCGGCATAGCGTGGGCGTTAATGACATCGTCGTTCTTGTACGGAAGAACTTCGCGGTCATAGTAGGTAAACGCCTCGTAGATGAGGGGATCGGAGAGGCAGATCCCGCATCGGCGCTCGACCTCTTCTTGGTAAAACTCAAGATTGGTGCGGTTGTCCGTGCCGCTGCGGCGATTGGCGTTGAGGTCGACCAGGATGGTGCCGAGGCGTGCCATCGTGCCACCGCGACTGCGGCGCCCGATATCCGCGAGCATCGAAGAGACATCCTTAAAATAGCGAAGGATGAACGCGTTGAGGTTGATGCTAAGAAGCGTTTCGTCCATATCGAAAACGACTGCTTTGAGCACGCGGGCACCTTTCTCGAAAAATCGATCTAGAATCGTTGGCTCCGGATACTTTACCCCAAAGCCGAATGCCTGGCTGGTTATCGTCAAGTTGCGGAGACGTGTGTTCATAAGATTACGAAAAAGTCTCCACACGAGTAAAAAATCGCAGTTCACGCTTGAAATCGAACTCATTTCCCCGTAACCTATACGAACGTGATTGCATAAGCGTCACATTAGTATCTGTCGGCTCCCGAGTGTTCCTAAACGTTGTGTGCTTGTCGCACCCTTCTGTAGGTCCTAGCAATCGGGGCCCCGTAGTTCGAAAGGGGTCCACCTTTGAGTGAGATTCAGAACTCGTCCATTTTCTCTCTTGACGATGTCAACGAGGAGGAGATGAACAACCTCATCGACGGTACGATTACCGACTTTGATGAGGGCGATCTCGTTAACGGCACTGTCGTTAAGATCGAGCATGACGAGGTGCTCGTTGACATCGGATTCAAGTCCGAGGGCGTTATCCCGGTCCGCGAGCTGTCCATCCGCAAGGACGCTAACCCTGCAGACATCGTTGCACTCGGTGATCCCATCGAGGCCCTGGTTCTCCAGAAGGAGGACAAGGACGGTCGTCTGGTCCTGTCCAAGAAGCGTGCCGAGTACGAGCGTGCTTGGAACCGCATCGAGGAGAAGTTCAACTCCGGCGAGAACGTCGAGGGCGAGGTTATCGAGGTTGTCAAGGGCGGCCTGATCCTCGACATCGGCCTGCGTGGCTTCCTGCCCGCTTCCCTCGTCGACCTCCGTCGCGTCAAGGACCTCACCTCCTACATGGGCACCCGCATCGAGGCCCGCGTCATCGAGATGGACCGCAACCGCAACAACGTCGTCCTCTCCCGTCGCGTCGTGCTCGAGGAGTCCCGTAAGGCCGAGCGCTCCGAGATCCTGTCCAAGCTCAAGTCTGGCATGCGTCTCCAGGGCACCGTTTCCTCCATCGTCGACTTCGGCGCCTTCGTCGATCTCGGCGGTATCGATGGCCTCATCCACATCTCCGAGCTCTCCTGGAACCACGTCAATCATCCTTCCGAGGTTGTCAAGGTCGGCCAGGAGGTCGAGGTCGAGGTTCTCGACGTCGATCTCAACCGCGAGCGCATCTCCCTGGGTCTCAAGCAGACCACCGAGGATCCGTGGCGCGCACTGGTCAAGAAGTACCCCGTTGGCGCTATCGTCGAGGGCACTGTGACCAAGCTTGTCCCGTTCGGCGCTTTCGTCGACCTGGGCGAGGGCATCGAGGGCCTGGTGCACATCTCCGAGATGGCCAACAAGCACGTCGATCAGCCTTCTCAGGTCACCCACGTGGGCGACAAGGTTCAGGTCAAGGTCATGGAGATCGACCTCGACCGTCGTCGTATCTCCCTGTCCATGAAGTCTGCTGCTGAGACCCTGGGCGTCGAGATTGAGGTTACCCCGCTGCCTTCCGAGAAGAAGGACGAGGAGACCGACGCCGAGTAAATCGGTTTGACGATCACTTGTTTTAAGGGATCCGTCCGTAATGGACGGGTCCCTTTTTGCATTTGGTGCCGAGATACGCGATGCTGCCCATGCTGTACACAGGCTATTTGGTTGTCGGTGCATGAAAAAATGCCGACATCCCGCCTCGGGGAGGAGGCGGGAACGCACCGAGTAGACGGAGGGGTGCGGAGCGCGGTCGCGTCTCGACTGACGACATTGCCCATCGACAACCCTATTGTACTGCATGGCGTGGTTCTTGGTTTATCGTGTCGAACGCTTGTGTTGTGCCATTGCCTGCGGCAACGGTGTGCTACACTCTTGCACTGTTGAGTGGGCCAGACGGTCGCGCGATGTGCTGCTTGCAGCACGCGTGAGGAAAGTCCGGGCTCCAGAGGGCGGGATGCCGGCTAACGGCCGGGCGGAGTGATCCGACGGAAAGCGCCGCAGAAAAGAAGACTCCCACCTGCGCCGCAAGGCGTAAAGGGAAAAGCTGAAACGGTGGTGTAAGAGACCACCAGCGTCGTGGTAACACGGCGGCTTGGCAAGCCCCATCCGGAGCAAGCGCGAATAGGAACGCTATGGGCCGGCCCGGTCCGCGTTCGGGTAGCGTGCGTGGAGCTGCACGGTAACGTGCAGACAAGATAAATGACCGTTCACGACAGAACCCGGCTTACAAGCCCACTCGGCACTTTGTTGACGCTGCGAACCCGTCAGCGCGGCAATCTGCCTTTCAAGCCTTCGGGCATGACCATAAGGTCAATGCCCTCGTCTTTCAAGGCACCTTGCTCGCGCTGACGGGTTCTCGCTTTCGTTGACGGAATCATCGGCGGTTCCGTTCTTGTTGGCGAGGGCAACGGTACGGCCTTTGCCGTATTATTGAGGCTGTTTGTTGCTTTGCTTGTTGTTGAGGGGCTTTGTTGGACAGCTATTTTACTCTGCAATCGAATATTGAGGCTTCGGGCGAGTTTTTGGACCGCAAGAGTCGGTTTATTGCTCAGCTGGTCCATATTGAGTCCGAGGATGAGGCGAATGCCTTTATCGAGATGGTTCGCAAGCGTCATTACGACGCTCGACACAATGTTCCCGCGTGGATTTTGGTCGATGGGCGCGAGCGCCAGAGCGATGATGGTGAGCCGAGCCGCACGAGTGGTATGCCGACGCTCGAGGTGCTGCGCGGCGCAGAGCTCAAAAATGTTTGCTGCGTGGTGACGCGCTATTTTGGTGGCACGCTGTTGGGGCCTGGTGGTTTGGTGCGCGCCTATACCGCGGCGACGCAGGCGGCGGTGGCCGCGGCTCAGGAGGCCGGGCAGATCGTCGAGATGACGAGTGTCGTGCCGGTTGACGTGCATGTTGCTTATCCGCAGTATGAGCAGGTGCTTCGTTTGGCGCAGGATTCGGGTGCCAAGGTTTCGGATACCGATTACGCGGATGCCGTGACACTTCACCTGGTATTCAAAGCGGGGGAGCAGGAGCAATTTTGCGCCAAGATGCGCGAGCTTATGGCGGGGCGCGAAGAGATCGAGGTCGGCGCTCCCAAATTTGCCGAGTTCTAACGGCGACGGCCGGCGTGCTTTTGGATGGATCCCAAACGCGCCGGCCGTCGTTTTATGTTGCTGCCGTTTACTCGGCGAGCTGCTTTAGCACATCGCAGGCGATCTCGACGGCATCGTCGATGCAGCCGGGGCAGCTGCGGAGCGGACCTTTATCCGATCCGATGCCCTTGAGCGTGCCGCAGACGGTCGTCGTGTTCTTCTCGCCAAATCGCTTGGCAATCTCGCGCGACAGCTTGTAGGTCTGGCCTTTGGTCTTGGGGTTCTCCATGCCGTCGCTCATTACAAAGCCCATGATGGCAACAGCGCCCGAGATGGCGCCGCAGGTCTCGGTCATGCCACCCATGCCGGCGCCAAAGCCCTCGGTGAGGGTAAAGGCGGTCTGGGGGTCGAGCCCGACGGCAGGTGCGAGCGTGCAGGCAACGGCCTGTGCGCAGTTAAAGCCGCGGGCGTGGTATTCGGCAGCCTGAGCCTGGCAGGCGGCGGTGTCGAGCTGGGTGGTATCGATTTGCTTCATCGTTGTCTCCTGGGTCACGGTGTACCCGCCTATGGTACCCGTGACGGGGCATGTAATCATCGAGAGCTTCATGTATGCCTCATTTTTATCTATCGAGCAAATGCCCAAGGCTTGAGATAAATACCCCTAATCAATTTGTCCCATAACCTACCTTGGGGATGGGTTGAGAGGGGTGCAGGGTAGCGGTATCGTGAACCGAATAAAACTAAAACCCAGGCAAGGGAGCTAGATATGAGCGAGCAGACCATCGGTACTACATGTGTTCAGGGCGGCTATCACCCGGGAGATGCCGAGCCGCGCCAGGTGCCCATCTACCAGTCCACCACGTGGAAGTACGACACGTCGGAGCACATGGGCAAGCTGTTTGACCTGGAGGAGTCGGGCTACTTCTACAGCCGTCTACAGAACCCCACGTGCGATCTGGTTGCCGCCAAGATCTGCGAGATGGAGGGCGGCACCGCCGCGATGCTCACGAGCTCGGGCATGGCTGCGAACTTCCTCGCGATCTTTAACGTGGCCGGTGCCGGCGATCATGTGGTCGCTAGCTCTGCTATTTACGGCGGTACCTACAACCTGCTGGCTCACACCATGGGTCGCATGGGCTTGACCTGCACGTTCGTTGCCCCCGACTGCACCGATGAAGAGCTCGAGGCAGCCTTTGAGCCCAATACCAAGCTCGTCTTTGGCGAGACGATCGCCAACCCCGCCCTTGCCGTGCTCGATATTGAGCGCTTTGCCAAGGCCGCGCATGAGCACGGCGTGCCGCTGATGGTCGACAACACCTTCCCGACGCCCGTGATGTGCCGTCCCTTTGAGTGGGGCGCCGATATCGTTACGCACTCCACCACCAAGTACATGGATGGACATGCTGCCTACCTGGGCGGCGTGATCGTCGACCACGGCCAGTTTGACTGGATGGCCCATGCGGACAAGTTCCCGGGTCTCACCACGCCTGACGAGAGCTACCATGGCGTGACCTATGCCGAGAAGTTCGGTCGCGAGGGCGCCTTCATCACCAAGGCCACCGCGCAGCTCATGCGCGACCTTGGCCCCATGCAGAACCCGCAGGCGGCCTTCTTCCTGAACAGCTCGCTCGAGAGCCTGCATGTGCGCATGCCGCGTCATTGCGAGAACGGCCTGGCCGTTGCCAAGTTCCTGCAGAGCCATCCCAAGGTGCGTTTCGTGAGCTATCCGGGCCTGGAGGGCGATAAGTACTATGACATGGCTCAGAAGTACATGCCCAACGGTACCTGCGGCGTTGTGAGCTTTGGCTTTAACAGTGGCCGTGCGGCGGCCGAGACCTTTATGAAGAGCCTCAAGCTCGCCCAGATCGCCACGCACGTGGCCGACGCCCGCACTTGCTGCCTGCATCCCGCTAATGCCACGCATCGCCAGATGAACGATGAGGAACTCATTGCCTGTGGCATTTCCGCCGACATGGTGCGCTTGTCGTGCGGCCTCGAGGACACGGCCGATCTGATTGCCGACCTTGAGCAGGCACTCGAGCAGTGCTAGGCTAGCGTGCGTGCGAGGCGTGGGACGGCTTTTCGGCTGACGACGTCCTCATAGTTCCGATTCCGTAGGCGGGACCCCGATCGTGTCCGTTTGTAGGCGATTGGGGTCCCGTTTTTGCGTTGCACGATAGAAAGGATATACATGGAGAAAACTGCCGAGCAGCTGCGCCGCGAACACATTGCCCTAGAGGGCGACACCCACGGTAAGAATAAATGGGCGATTCTGTTCACCGTGCTCGTCATGACCTTTATGGCGTGTCTGGATGCGAGCATCGTGACGGTGGCGCTCCCAGTGATGCAAAAGGAGCTGGGGGTGGGTCTCGACCGCATTCAGCTCGTGAGCTCGGTGTATCTGCTCGCGACGTGCGTCGCCATGCTGCCGTTTGGCCGCTTGGGCGATGTGCGCGGCAAGGTGAATGTGTTCCAGCTTGGTGTAATCGTCTTTACGGGTGGCTCGTTGCTTTGCGGGCTTTCGGCTTCGCTCGAGGTGCTTATCTTGGCGCGTTTCGTGCAGGGCATTGGCTGTGCCGCCGCGATGGCCAACAATATGGGCATCATCACCGAGTCGTTTCCGGCGCGTGAGCGCGGCCGTGCCATGGGCATTCTGGCGACCTTTGTGGCTCTTGGCATGATGTGCGGCCCCGTGCTCGGCGGCGTGCTGGTGGCGAGCTTTCCCTGGGAGAGCATCTTCCTTATCAATCTGCCCATTGGCGTAATCTCGTTTATCGTGGGACTCTATACGCTGCCGCATGTGAAGCCGGAGGCTGGCGAACGCCCTATGCCGTTGACAGAGGCGGCGCGTCGCTGCTTTGCGAGCTCGGCTTTCACGATTAACCTGGCTTGCATGCTTATCGTGTTCGTGGGTATCGGTGCCTCCGAGTTTGTGCTGCCGTTCTACTTTCAGGATGCCCACGGCTTTAGCTCCGATATCTCCGGCCTGTTGTTTTTGGCGATGCCGGTCGTGAATGCCTTTGTGGGCCCGCTTTCGGGCTCGGTGTCCGACCGTGTTGGTTGTGAAGCGCCCACGGCCGTTGGCCTGGGCGTGTACGTGTGCGGTCTCTTTGCGGTGAGCACGCTTGACGAGCACTCTTCCATCTTGATGATTGTGTGCTGCGTCGCGTTTATGTCGTGCGGCACGTCGATCTTCCAGAGTCCCAATAATTCGCTGTATATGGGTTCGGCTCCGCGTGAGGCGCTTGGCTTTGCGGGCAGCTTGAGCAGCTTGGCGCGCTATGCGGGCATAGCGCTGGGTATTACGGCGGCGTCGCGCATCCTGTATGGACAGACGAGCGCGGCGATGGGCAAGACGGTCACGAGTTATGTGGCGGGTCGTCCGGACGTGTTCCTCTTTGGCTTCCGTTTGGTATTCTACGTGCTGATGGCCGTTGCTACCGTGGGCTTTGCGCTCACATTGGTACGTTTGGTGAGGACGCGCACCCGGCATTAGCGTGTTGGGAGGCTGTCTGCCACGAATCGGGCCTATCTACTGGTCTTGCAGCTTTATGGTGCGATGCGGCTTGTGGGGCGGGCGGGGGTCGGTCCGTGGTAGACTATCGAACAACGTTTATTAATCGCGCGGTATCGTTGCCGCGAGAAGGGGTTGCGCCATGCAGGAGCTTGAGGATCGTATTCGCCATGACGGCATCGTAAAGGCCGGTAACGTCCTTAAGGTTGATGCCTTCCTCAACCACCAGTGCGACGTTGAGCTGTTCGACCATATGGGCGCCGAGTGGGCCCGTCTGTTCGAGGGTGTCGAGATCAACAAGATCCTGACGATCGAGGCTTCGGGCATTGGCATGGCTTGCATTGCGGCCCAGCATTTTGGCGGCGTGCCGGTGGTCTTTGCCAAGAAGGCACAGTCCATCAACCTCGACGGCGAGCAGTATGCCACGACCATCTACTCCTTTACCAAGCAGAAGGAGTACCCGGTTATCGTGGGTAAGCGTTTCCTGTCCGAGGGCGATAAGGTCCTGATTATCGACGACTTCCTGGCCAACGGTTGCGCGCTCGAGGGCCTTATCAAGATCTGCGAGGCTGCGGGCGCCGAGGTTGCCGGCATTGGCATCGCCGTTGAGAAGGGCTTCCAGGGCGGTGGCGATAAGCTCCGCGAGCGCGGCTTCCGCGTTGAGAGCCTTGCCCGTATCGCCGAAATGGACTGCGAGAACGGCGAGATCACGTTCGCCTAGGTGCGCAACACAAGCGATTGGTATGCGATGTGACAAAGGGACTGTCCCTTTGTCACATTTTTTGTATGAGGGGAGGTGTTGATATGGATGAGAACAAGATGGGATGGCGCGAGTATGCGCGCTATGCCGAGATGTCGGTCGAGGAGTTGGCACGCGATTGCGAGGTGCAGGTGTTTCGCGCGACGGGCCCGGGCGGACAGGGCGTGAACACGACGGACTCGGCGGTGCGCATGAAGCATGGGCCCACGGGGATTGTCGTGACGGCGCGTGAGAGCCGCAGTCAGTTTCAGAATCGTAGCTGCTGTCTGCGTAAGCTGAGGACAGAGCTTGAGCGTCGTGGCCGTCCGCCGCGCCGACGCGTAAAGACCAAAGTGCCACAGCGATCGCGCCAGCGCAGGCTCAACGATAAGCACTTCAACGCGATTAAAAAGGCCAACCGTCGTAAGCCGGGCAGCGACGAATAGCCTCCTCATGAGTTGCGGTGAAATAGGGACTGTTTTGCGGCTTTAGCTGCATAAACAGTCCCTATTTCACCGCAACTTAGGTGGGGCTAGTGGGTTGGGTGCCAGACGTGGAGGGCGCCGGCGAGGATGTCGACCTCGATGCGCGAGGCGACAACGGGCTCGCCGTCGGCCTGAATGGGGTAGTCGGGCTCCTCAAAGGTAAGCTCGGCATGGCGACAGCGGCGCATGCGAATCGGTGGCAGCTTGGTATGGTGGCCATCTTTGGCCGAAAGGAACATGGGAAGCGCGACCGCGCGCGGAACGGGGCCGCAGGCGTAGCAGACGTCGAGTATGCCGTCACAGGGGTCGGCGTCGGGACAGATGCGATAGCCCGAGCCATAGGTAGGACCCAGCTGAATCGCCATGATGATCGCTCTCACGCGCTCGGCGGGCGTCCCGTCAAAGCTGACTGTCATGGGGTAGTTGCGATAGCGCAGGCCAAACTGCTCAAGTCCCGAGAGAGTGTAGAGCGGAGCGCCCGTCAAGCCGGTCTTTTTGCGTAGCTCGGTGGTGCCAAGGCCGATGGCGGCATCGATGCCGACCGAGAGCGTCTGGTCGTAGTACTCAACGGTAGCCTCGCCGCTGCCGCTTGCGGGGTTCCATGAGCGAATGCGCCCGATGTCCTGACGCTGCAGCTCGCAGGTGAGCAGCGCGCCAAAATTCTTACCGGAGAAATCGTCGATGCCGAGCGTTTGGGCAAAATCGTTGCCGGAGCCAACGGGTAGGACGGCAAGAGCGGGGCGGGCGTCCTCCTTTTGCGTCATAAGCCCGTTGACGACCTCGTGAATCACGCCGTCGCCGCCAAGGGCAATAACGGTGCGATAGCCCTGAGCCTGAGCGGACAGCTCCTTGGCGTGTCCCATGCGCTCGGTTAGCACCAAGTCAAACTGGGATGCGCGCGCGGTCATATCCAAAAAGCGTTGCAGGCGCTCGGCAACTTCGCGCGCCGCACCCGACTGGGCGGCGGGGTTGGCGATGATGAGCGTGCGACCAAAATCAGTTGCGTGCATGGGGCGACTCCCGGCGTGTGACATGACAGTGCGGTCGCGCTCAGGTCGAATTGCCCCCGATTGTGGCTGCACGGCGATTATTACATCTACTCTATCAGGTCGTTGTGGCGCTCGATAGCATCCGCTACCGTACCGCCCTCATCCACAATAAGCGAACGGCGCTTGGGTGAGATGATGCGCTGGGCGGGGTAAACGCCGCGGTGTCCGGCGGTTAGGTAGCTGATAAAGGCCACGATGACAAAGAACCCGGCTGCCGTGCCGTGGAACAGGTCGATGGCCATCATACAGGTGGTGATGGGCACGTTGAGGCCGGCGCAGAACACGCCGAGCATGCCGAGAGCCGCCAGAAAACTGGGATCGAGCCCGGTAAGGCAACCGATCCAGCCGCCGAGCGCCGCACCGATACCAAACAGGGGCGTGACCTCGCCGCCTTGGAAGCCGGCGCCCAGGGTGAGCGCTGTGACGACCAACTTGATGGCTGCGTCCGCCAGGGTGGTGTTGCCGGCAAATCCGGCGCCGGAAAGCCACGTGGAAAGGCCGGCGTAGTTCCAGGCGTCGAGGAGGGCATAGGCAGCCAAAACCACGAGTGCGCCCACGAGTGCGCGAGTAAGGTAATTGGTGATAAAGCGACCGTAAAGGCTCTTGACGGTTCGAACCGACCAGGCAAAGAGGCGTGCCGTCAGACCGAAGATAATGGCGCTGATAACAACGATGACAACCGTCCGTGGTGCCATGTTAGGAACGCTGGCGATGACATTCGCTTCGTACTCAGTACCCAGGGCGAGTGATGTAAAGTAGCCGGTAAACGAGGCGACCAGGCAGTAGATGCCAGCGGTGTAGTCGATCTTGCCGATAAAGCACATCTCCATGCCAAAGAAAGCTCCGGCAAGGGGCGAACCGAATACGGCGCCAAAGGCCGACGAGATTCCGGCGAGCATGAGGTCGTGGTGGTCATGCTTTTTGAGGTGGGCGAGGCTCGAGATGTTGCTGGCGATGGTGCCGCCGATCTGCACCGCGGCCCCCTCGCGACCGGCCGATCCGCCCGTTAGGTGCGTGAGCGTGGAGCAAACGAAGGTGAGGACGGCCATGCGCATATGGATGAGTCGTGTGCCCAGAGCGGAGTCGATGACCAGGTTGTTGCCACGCTTGGCGGCGAGACCGTGGTTCTTGTAGACCCACGCGGTGGCCATGCCCACAACGGGAAGCAGTGCGTAAATCCACGCATGGTGCTCGCGATAGTCGGTGGCGATATTCAGCGAGGCCAAAAACGCCCAAGCGGCAACGCCCATGGCGAGCGAGACAATGACGACGAGCGCGAGCAACTTGGCGCTCGCGAGTAGGTTGCGGGCGTTGCGGCGCGTGTCGGCAGCCAAGAGATGCTCGGAGCGGGTAAGTTGATGCCTGCCTGCCGTGATGACGTCGTTCAGGGAGAAAAAGCCGCCATCGTCGAGCGGCTGGGAATGATCCTGCGTTTCGTTTGCGCTTTCGGTTTTGTCGTTATGAGCCATACGTTCCTCTTTTAGGTTGCAACGCAAGCATTATAAAACGCGGTAAACGCGACGAGCCGGTGGGTTGGTTTCCGTTCTGTTTCGCGGCCTACAACCGACAGGTGTATTTGCGGGTACAGGCCGAGTCGCGGTCGTGCGTCGGGGGATTATACTGAGACAAGCATAAAGAATCGGCGCCCCTGTTGTGCGCCGTGACATTAAGAGGTGCATATGGCAGAGAAACTCATTCCGCTGGATGACGCACAGTCGATTGTCCTGTCGCACGTTGCTCCGACCGATCTCGTTGAGATTCCCGTGTGGCAGGCCGCCGGTCTTCCCTTGGCCGAGGACGCGGTGGCCGATATCGACATCTCGCCGTTTGCCAACAGCGCTATGGACGGATATGCCGTGCGCTCGGCGGACTTGGCGCAGGCATCTGGCGAGGCGCCGGTGACGCTCGACGTTATCGGACACGAGGCCGCGGGCCATGTGTTTGAGGGCGCTATCGGCGCGGGCGAGGCGGTCCGCATTATGACAGGCGCGCCGGTGCCCGAAGGTGCCGACGCCGTGGTGAAATACGAGATCGTCGATGTGCTCGACGGCGATGGCAACGAGGGCTCGCGTGTGAGGTTCTCGGCGCCGACCAAGGTGGGGGAGAACGTTCGCTCGGCTGCTGAGGAAGCCCATGCCGGCGACGTCGTGATGCGCGCCGGCGAGGTTGTGGCTCCGGCGGGCGCCGGCCTGCTGGCGAGCGCCGGGTATGCGAACGTGAAGGTGCATGCCGCTCCGCGCGTGGGCATTATCTCGCTGGGCACGGAGCTGGTCGCGCCGGGTGAGCTGCCGGCGCGCGGGCAGATTCGCGACTCCAACTCCTCGGCGCTGATGGCCGAGGCGCTCGATGCCGGCGCCGAGCCCGTGTTCTACGGTATTGCGCCCGACGATGAGCAGGCGATTGGCGAGCTGGTGCATCGCGCCACGCGAGAGTGCGATTTTGTCATTACGAGCGGCGGCGCCTCGGCGGGCGATTACGACTACGTGACGGCGCTCGTCCGGCGCGAGGGCGTGGTGCTGTTCGATCGCATCTCGATGCGTCCGGGCAAGGCCATCACGTTTGGCTTGCTCGGGGGCAAGCCCTACCTAGGGCTTTCAGGCAATCCGGCCGCGGCGTATGTGGGCTTTGAGATGCTCGCCCGTCCGGCGATTCACAAGATGCGCGGCTTTGCCGAGGGCGTGCGTCCCGTGCAGCAGGCGACGCTCACGCACGGCGTGAAAAAGCGCCAGGACCGACGCTTCTTCGATCGCGCCACGGTTTTGCGCGACCCCGAGACCAGTGAGCTGTTGGTGACCGAGGCCAAGACGCAGAATTCGGCGCTGCTCGGCACGATGCAGCGGTCCAACTGCCTGCTGCGTATTGACGAAGGACCGTGCGAGCTCAAGGCGGGCGACGTCGTGGATGTCGTGCGTGTCGACCTGCCCGAGGGCACGGTGTTGTAGGAGGAAGACTATGGAGTTGAAGATTTCGATCGTGACGTGCTCGGATACGCGCGATCTTGCTCAGGACGAGGCTGGAGCCGCACTCGAGGAACTTATCGAGGCGCAGGGCTGGACGGTCGTCTCACATGTGGTCGTGCGCGACGACGCCAGCGAGATCGGTGATGCCATTGTGGAAGCTGCCGATGAGTGCCACGCCAACGTCGTCCTCACCTGTGGCGGCACGGGACTTTCGATGCGCGACGTGACGCCCGAGGCGACGCGTGCCGTCTGCGACCGCGATGTGCCGGGTATTGCCGAGGCAATTCGTACCTACTCCATGACCAAGACGCGCCGCGCCATGCTCTCGCGCGCTATTTGCATGCAACGAGGTCATACACTTGTCGTAAACTTTCCCGGTTCTACGAAGGCCGCCCGCGAAAGCTGGGAGGCCATAGCAGACCAGCTGGAGCATGCGGCTCAGATGACGGCGGGCGGCGGACATACCAACTAAGCGGTTTACCTGCGGCGGGGCGACCTGAACGGCTGCTCCGCCTTTGCTTTCCGCCGAATCGACGCCGAGGTGCACGGTAACTTGAAACTATATTCTCTGACGAGAATAATATCTCACTATCATTATTCGCGCAGAAGTATAATCTGGTTGCAGATTAAAGCCCGCGGCGGGGTGCCCGGGCATAGCGTTCGAAAGGGTTGAATATGTTCGATATGGTTTCTCGCCGCGGATTCGTCTCGCTTTCTGCTGTCGCCGCTGCCGGCCTCGGTCTTGCCGGCTGCTCGGGCAACAAGACGTCCGAGCTCGCTGGTTCCGATGCCGGCTCCGCCAAGTCTTCCTCTAAGAAGAAGACTGTCGAGCTGCAGGTCTTTGCCGCCAACTCGCTCGAGAAGGCCTTGCCCGAGGTCCAGGAGCTCTACACCGAGCAGACCGGCACCACGTTTGCCGACACGCAGTTTAAGGCGTCCGGCGACCTTGTCGAGCAGATGCGCGCCGGTGCTGCCGTCGACGTGCTCATCACGGCTTCCAAGGGTACCATGGACGACGCCGAGGCCGCCGAGCTCGTCGACGCCGCCACGCGTGAGGACATGTTCGTCAATGACCTTGTGATCGTTCGCGCCGAGGGCTCCGAAACCAAGGTCGAGGCCATCGCCGACGTCGCGAATCTGGACGGCAAGATCGCCATTGGCGACGCCAAGACCGTTCCCGCCGGCAAGTACGCCAACCAGGCCTTGGCCTCCGTGGGCCTCTACACCGGCACCGAGGGCGACGACGGCGATTATGCTCCCGAGATCGCCGACAAGGTCGCGCTGGCCGACAAAGTTGGTACCGCCGCCGCCTATGTGTCCACAGGCGACTGCGTGGCAGGTTTTGTCTACAGCTCCGATATCTTCCGCTACGACGGCATCGAGGAGGCCTTTGTGTGTCCCGAGGATTCGCACAAGCCCATCGTGTACCCGGGTGCCGTTGCCGAGAGCTCCGAGCACGCCGACGAGGCCAAGTCGTTTATCGACTTTTGCCTGTCCAACAAGAAGGCTCAGAAGATTTGGGCTAAGTACGGCTTTGAGCTTTCCGCGTAGTGCGGCTTGGCGCGATAATTCCATCGTTTTGTGTCTCACTCCGTCCTTATATTCGCTTGGAGCTTTTCGTGCTTAATAGATTCCGCATGCTTGTCGCCTGTGCTTTGACCTTCGCGCTTTGCTGGGTGCCGGGATTTGCGTTTGCTGGGGACGCTGAGGACGGGGCCCAGGTTGCTGCGACTGCTCATGGGCTTTCCTATGGGATCGAGGGTTTTGAGCGGTTGGCCAAGGGGACCGCTCGTGCCATGGAGGGCCAGCCTGAGGGCTACCGGTTTCCCGTTGACGAGGACGTGGACCTTGTAGTGGCGCCTGCTGCCGATCGCGTTGTGGTGTGGATATCGCCCAAGGCGATCGAGAGGTATGGATTGGATCCGCAGGACAACGAGTGCGTATCGGGTCTCAAGGCCCTCGTCTGTGAGCTCGACAGCGCAAACTGCATGGGAGGTGTGCAGCTGGGGGACGTGGACCTTCCTTGGTATGTCACGGCGGATACAAGGTTTGATGCCGGCGGGTATACCTATGGCTTTGACGAGCGCGGTGCGGATGGGGACCGCTATGTGGTGATTGCATCAGCCTCGGGTGATGCCAAGGGCGGCGCGCGTTGGCTTGATAGCGCTCACATGGTAGAAGCATCGTCTGTCGTGTTGCGGGATGAGCAGGGGCCCTTGACCTCTCTGGCTTACTTTTTGGGCGACATCGACTATCGCCCGTTTTGGGTGTCCATTAAAACGAGCGGTCTTGCCCTGGTGATCGCGTTTGCGCTGGGCCTGTTCGCCGCGTGGAAGACCATGGGTACCTCGAGTCGCATCAAGGGCCTGCTCGATTCGGTCTTTACGATTCCTATGGTGCTGCCGCCTACGGTGTGCGGCTTTTTGCTCCTCATGCTGTTTGGCCGCTCGACCGGGGTGGGCCAGTGGCTGATTGCGCACGGCATCTCGATTGTCTTTACGTGGCCCGCAGCGGTGATATCTGCCGTGGTGGTTTCGTTCCCGCTCGTCTATCGTACGGCACTCGGAGCCTTCGAGAGCCTCGACACGCAGATGCTCGATGCGGCGCGCACGCTGGGCTGGTCCGAGCGTCGCATCTTTACCAAGCTTATGATGCCGCTTGGCTGGCCCTCGATTGCCGCCGGCACGGTGCTCGCCTTTGCCCGCGCGATGGGCGAGTTTGGCTGCACGCTGTTCTTTGCGGGCAACTACGCCGGTATTACGCAGACCATTCCCATCGCCATCTACTTTGAGTGGATGGGCGGCAACACGTCGGTGGCCCTCTTCTGGGTCGTCGTCGTGATCGTGTTTAGTTTCCTAGTCATCCTGTTCATCAACATGTACACCGCTTATTCGCAAAAGTATCGCGAGCGGGGCCTTGCCCGTGCGGAGCGCAAACAGGCCAAAGATCTCACCGGACAGGGCGATTCGCTCGACCCGGCGGGCGGCGATGCGCTGCGTATCGATCGCGAGGCGCTGACCGAGCTCATGCGCGATGATGCCGCTTTGCAGGGAGGTCGATAGGCCATGTCGCTCGTTCTGGATATCAAAAAGCGCTATCCCGGCTTTATCCTCGACATGCAGCTCGAGGCCGGCGAGGAGCGTGTGGCGCTGCTCGGTGCCTCGGGTTGCGGCAAGAGCTGCACCTTGCGCTGCATTGCCGGTGTGGAGACGCCCGACGAGGGCAAGATCGTCGTCAACGGCGTGACCTTTTTTGACTCGGCGGCGGGCATCAACCTGTCGCCCCAGGAGCGAAAATGCGCCCTGCTGTTCCAAAACTATCAGCTGTTTCCCAACATGACGGTGGCCGATAACGTATGCGCCGGCGTAAAGGACGCGGGCGACGCCGCCGCGCGCAAGCAGCTTGCCGAGCGCTACCTGGGCATTTTTGGCCTGGCCGATTTTGCCGACCGCTATCCCGCGCGCCTCTCGGGCGGCCAGCAGCAGCGCGTGGCGCTTGCCCGCATGGTGGCGGCACACCCGGGCATCTTTATGTTCGACGAGCCCATGAGCGCGCTCGATTCCTATCTTAAGAGCGCGCTCGAGCAGAACATGCTCGACCTGTTCGATGTGTGCAACCGCACCGTCCTCTACGTGAGCCACGATATTGACGAGGCATGCCGCCTGTGCAAGCGCATTTGCGTGATGCATAACGGACATGTGGAGGAGATCGGCTCCGTCGAGGACGTGGTCCGCCGTCCGCAGACGCTGGCGGCGTTGCGCCTGACGGGCTGCAAGAACACAAGCCGGGCGCGCAAGGTCGGCGACGAAGAAGTGGAGGCCCTCGACTGGGGCATGACCTTTAACGTGGGTCGCGCGGTCCCCGATAATGTGGCGTACCTGGGCATTCGGGCAAGCTACTTCCATGTTGACAACCGTGTCGAGCGTGGTCGCAACAGCTATGACCTGCATGTGGCCCGCGTGAGCGATTCGCGTTTTGAGCGCCTGGTGCTGCTGGACGTGCCGCGCGCCGATGCGCCCACACGTCTGCAGTGGAAGGTCAACAAGGTGGGCGTGCCTGTCGACGAGCTGCCGCAAGCAGGCGAGACGCTACGCATGCACTTCGATGCGAGTAAGATCCATTTGGTTTGTCGATAGCGCCGGGTAATGCCGTCGGGGATATAAGCCTCGGCGGCTTTGTCTTGCCGTTCGCCGAATGATGGATGACAAACTCTTATCAACACAGATAATTATTTATTAAACGACGGCACACGACGCTGTCGTACGCGTGTCGGCGGTGTTCGTCTGGACGACAACCGTTGATATAGTTACCTTCGACGAGAAAAGGAGGGTGCGCCGGTGCTGCAGATGACATATTCGCGTCGCGTTGCCGCGCGCGCCCTGTATATGGCTCGGAGCCGCATATGAGCAGGTATGTTCACGGCTCCGGGAGAGACGACGCACAACTAAATAATCAGCTGCAAAGCAGGTTCCCTAAAATTCCGGGTTTAGGCGCGGCTGGGTTTTCGCCACCCACCGTGCAGCAATACCGTAGCTATTCAATTTTGGTTCGAGAGGGGAACCGTCATGGCTGAAGAATTCGATTTCCATCCGATGTGGGAGAGCCTCGGCATGAATCTTGCCGACCACGACATGCTGCTGGGCGCCGTGGGTCAGATGTACGGCGATATGTTTCTGATGCAGCACAATCGCCCCAAGTCCACGTCCTACCTGGACTTTGTGGCCACCAACATCCATAGCGGCCGTATTAAGGAGATGCTCGACAAGAAGGAGGCCGGCGAGGCCACCAAGATCGTCGGCTCGTTCTGCGTGTACGTGCCCGAGGAGATCGTGCTTGCCTGTGACGGCATTCCCGTGGGCCTGTGCTCGGGTGCCGATTGGGCAACCGATAAGGTCGAGGAGCACCTGCCGCGCAACACCTGCCCGCTTATCAAGAGCTTTGCCGGCTTTAAGCTGGGCGAGGTCTGCCCCTACATTGAGTCGAGTGACCTGGTGGTAGGCGAGAACACCTGCGACGGTAAGAAGAAGGCCTACGAGTTCTTTGCCACGCAAAAGAACATGTACGTCATGGATATTCCCAACGTGCACGACGAGTCGACGCTCGTGACCTGGAAGGCCGAGGTCAAGAAGCTCGCCGCCAAGATCGAGGACGAGTGCGGCGTCAAGATTACGCCCGAGGGCCTGAAGGCTGCCATCCACGCCGTCAATGAGAAGCGCCGCGCCCTGCAGCGCCTCGCTGCGACCCGCGCTGCCGACCCTGCGCCCATCAGCGGTCTCGACAGCCTGCTGACCGTTCAGGCCGCCTTTATGGACGACACACCGCGTCTGACCGGAGCCATCAACGATATGGCGGCTGAGTGCGAGCAGCGTGTCGAGGCCGGCGAGGGCGTGGCACCCAAGGGGACCAAGCGCATCCTGTACACCGGTACGCCCATGGCCGTGCCCAACTGGAAGCTGTTCAACCTTATCGAGAAGGCCGGCGGCGTTGTGGTAGGCGAGGAGTCCTGCACGGGCTCGCGCTACTACAAGGACCTGGTCGACGAGTCCGGCGAGACGGTCGACGAGATGCTCGACGCCATCGCCGAGCGCTACTTTAAGATCAACTGCGCCGTCTTTACGCCCAACAATCAGCGTATGAAGGACATTGTCCGGATGGCCAAGGACCTGCATGCCGACGGTATCGTCGACGTGGCCTTGCAGTTCTGCACGCTCTACGAGATGGAGTCGTTTGCCGTGGAGAAGGCCGCCGAGGAGGCCGGCATTCCGTTTATGCACATCACGACCGACTACGCCGGCGAGGACGCCGGTCAGCTCCAGACCCGCATCGAGGCCTTCCTCGAGACGATTTAGCCGCACCTGCGCCAAGCTGTGCCGCCGGGTGTTCCTATCCGCGCGATAGGGATTTCTCTGTTGCCATGCCGGTCGGTGTTCGGATGCACCGCAGGGCGCCAATCGGCTTCGCATAGCTGCCGGGACGGGGATTTCCACCGTCCCGGCAGATTCTGTCCGTTTGTTCAGACACGAAAGGAACTCAATGAACAACGACCTTTTCAAGGCGGGCGTTTCCCGTCGCGGTTTTCTGACCGGCTCCGCTGCCCTGTGCGCCATGGCGGGCCTCGGCCTCACCGGCTGCGGCGGTTCGGGCGCCGAGAGCGGTAGCGCCGCTGCCTCCGGCCAGGATGTGGAGTATCGCGACGAGCTGCAGATCGCGTTACCGGCGAGCCCGGACGGTCTCGATCCGCACACCACGTCGTCGCTTGTGACCATGGACATCATCTGCAACGTCGTCGAGCCGCTCTTTGGCCTCGATAGTGACTACGAGCCCCAGCCCGTGCTGGCCAAGGGCTATGAGGTCTCCGACGACGGCCTGACCTACACCATCAAGCTGCGCGAGGGCGTCACCTTCCACAACGGCAAGGAGTTTGGCTCCGAGGACGTCGTGGCCTCGATGAACCGCTGGCTCACCGTCAACGACCGCGCCGCGAGTCTGCTGCCCGGCGCCACCTTCGCCGCCTCGGGCGACCACGAGGTCACCTGCACACTGACCGAGCCCGCCATCGACTTCTTGATCATCCTGGGCAACCACTCCCAGTATCCGGGCATCTTCCCCTCCGAGGTCATCGAGGCCGCGGGCGATACCGGCGTGACCGAGTACGTGGGTACCGGTGCCTACAAGTTTGCGGAGTGGAAGCAGGACCAGTACGTCCATCTCACCCGCTACGAGGACTATGTCGCCGCCCACGGCAAGGCTTCGGGCTACACCGGCAAGATCTCCGCGCCCACCAAGGACATCTACTATCAGTTCGTGACCGAGGCCTCCACGCGCGTGAGCGGGTTTGAGACCGGCGAGTACGATATCGCTGGCGAGATCCCCACCGAGAACTACCACGACTTCGACGGCAACGACGACGTCAAGCTCTACACCCATAACGCCGGCGTTCTGACCGCCTTCCTCAACATGAACGAGGGCATCTTCGCCGACGAGGAGATCCGCAAGTGCGCCCTCATGGCTATCGACTGCGAGGCGGCCGCTCTTGCCGCCTATGGCGAGAAGGAACTCTTCAACATCGATCCCAACCTTGGCAACCCCGAGAACACTCAGTGGGCGACCGACGCGGGCAAGAAGTACTTCAACCAGGCCGACGCCAAGGCCGCCAAGAAGGCTCTGGCCAAGACTTCCTATGCCGGTGAGACGGTCAAGCTGCTGACCACCCCCGATTACAAGGATATGTACAACGCCACCGTCGCGCTGCAGGAGCAGCTCGAGAAGGCCGGCTTCACCGCCGAGGTCGACAGCTATGAGTTCGCGACCTTTATGGACATCCGCTCCGGCAAGCCCGAGCAGTGGGACCTCTTTGTGGCCTCCACCAACTACAAGCCCATCCCGGCCCAGTCCCTCTCGGTCTCCAAGGCCTTCTATGGCCTGTCCGACGAGAAGGCGCTCAAGCTCGTGGCCGAGACCCGCACCGCCAAGGACACCGACGCCGCGGCCAAGAAATGGGCCGAGGCTCAGGAGCGCCTCTATGAGATCGCCGTCATCGAGCCGCTTTGCCACTACGCTTCCATCACGGGCATCCAGGCAGACGTCGAGGACGTCGAGGTGCTCGACGGTGCCATCATCTGGAACGCCAAGCGTCCGGAGTAATGCAATAGATGGCGTGGCGGCTGGAGGGGTCTGGTCCCCTGTGGCCGCCACGCCCCGTCCACGTTCAGAGGGGAAATAGACGCCTCGCATGTTGAAGTACACGCTCAAACGTATAGGCGCGATGGTTCCGGTGATGCTCATCATCTCGGTCGTCGTGTTTTTGATTATCTATCTCACACCGGGTGACCCGGCCTCTTCGATGCTCGGCATGGAGGCTTCGGCCGACCAGATCGAGCGCGTCAACGATAGCCTGGGACTCAACGAGCCGCTGCCGCAGCGCTACGTTGAGTGGATGGGCGGCGTGCTTACCGGCGACCTGGGCGATTCGTATTTTATGCGCCAGCCCGTCACGCAGGCGATCGCCGAGCACTTTGGCCCCACGCTATCGCTCGCGCTTCTGGCACAGCTCATCGCGCTGTTGATTGCACTGCCCTGCGGCGTCGCCGCTGCCCTCAAACATGGGTCTCGCACCGACGCTGTCTTGCGAGTCGTTGCTCTTTTGGGCGTGGCGATACCCGGCTTTTTGATGGCGCTCATGCTTATGTGGCTGTTTGCCGTCACGTTGCGTGTGTTCCCGGTGGCCGGCTATGCGCCGCTATCGAAGGGCTGGTTCAGCCATTTACGCTATCTTGCGTTGCCGGCCATATCGCTTGGATGCGTGCAGGCGGCCCTGCTCATGCGCATGACCCGTTCGAGCGTGATCGAGGCCATGCAGCTCGACTGCGTCAAGACGGCGCGTGCCAAGGGCGTCTCCGAAGTTCGCGTTGTGCTGGCCCATGCCCTGCGCAACGCAGCGCTGCCGATTCTCACCTCGGTCGGCTATTCTTTTGGCGCCCTGATTACGGGTGCCGTGGTGACTGAGGCCATTTTTAACATCCCCGGTTTGGGCCAGCTGGTCACGAGCTCTATCGAGCGTCGCGACTATCCGGTGATTCAGGGCGTGCTGCTGGTCATCGCCTTGTTTAATTCGGTGATCAATCTGGCCGTCGACCTTGCCTACGGCGCTTTTGACCCGCGCGCTCGCAAATGGGGCGATGCATGATGGCAAACGTTAAGAAGGCTCTTGCCAACAAGGGGTTTGTGGTCGGCGGCTGCATATTCCTGGCGATTGCGCTGATCGCGCTCGTCGGTCAGCTGGTGTGGACGGTTAATCCCAATGCGCAGGAGATGACGTTGCGACTTTCGGCACCTTCGCCCGCGCATCCCTTTGGCTGCGATGACTTTGGCCGTGACCTGCTTGCCCGCGTCATCGCGGGCGCGCGCGTGTCACTTGGCGTTGGCATTGCCGTCACGCTCGCGACGAGTGCGCTCGGCTTGGTGATTGGCGCCTATGCGTGCTACAACGAGAGGCTCGATCATATTCTCATGCGCATTTGCGACGGCCTTATGTCCATTCCGGGCGTGCTGCTGGCCATCGCGCTCATGGCGATGATGGGGGCGAGCGTGTGGAACGTTATCATCGCGCTCTCCATCGTCTATACACCCAGCATGGCGCGCATCGTGCGCTCGCGCGCGATGGTGGTCAAGGAGGAGCCCTTTGTGGAGGCCCTGCGCGTGCAGGGCGCCTCCACGGCCCGTATCGTGTGGCTGCATATCGTGCCCAACGTTATGGCACCCTTCCTGGTGCAGGCGACCTTCGTCTTTGCCGAGGCCGTGCTCTCGGAGGCCGCCCTCTCGTTTCTGGGCCTGGGTATCAAGGCGCCCGATGCCAGCTGGGGAAACATCCTGCAGGCGGGCAAGAACGTGATGCGCAAAGCCCCGTGGATGATCTTCTTCCCGGCAGCGGCCATCATCGCGAGCGTGCTTTCGCTGAACCTTGCCGGCGACGGCCTGCGCGACGCCCTCGACCCCAAGACCAAGGAGGACTAGCCCATGGCTCAGCATCTTTTGGACGTGCGCGACCTCTGCATCTCGTTTGTGGGCCGCGATGGCAACGCGCTGGAAGCCGTCAACAAACTCAACCTACATATCGATGCCGGCGAGATCGTTGGTGTTGTCGGCGAGTCCGGCTGCGGTAAGTCGGTGTTTGCCCAGAGTGTCATGCGCCTATTGGAGCATGAACAGAAGATGGTCTATACCGGTCAGATTCTCTTTGACGGGGAGGACCTGCTCGCGCGCCCGCTCAAGCGCATGCGCGAGGTGCGCGGCTGCGATATCGCCATGATCTTCCAGGACCCGTTGTCCTCACTCAACCCCGTCATGACGGTGGGCGCGCAGGTTATCGAGGCGGTGCGGGCCCACCGTAAGGTGAGCCGACGCGAAGCCCGCAACGAGGCTCTATCGCTGTTGGAGCGTGTGGGAATTCGAGATGCCACGGCTCGCTTTGACATGTATCCGGGCGATTTTAGCGGCGGTATGCGCCAGCGCGTGATGATTGCCATGGCGCTCGCCGGGCACCCACGCCTGCTTATCGCCGACGAGCCCACCACGGCACTCGACACGACGACTCAAAAACAGATTTTGGATCTCCTACGCGAACTCAACAGTTCCGAGGGCATGGCGGTGCTTTTTATCAGCCATGATTTGGGTGTCGTCACGAGCATCTGCTCGCGCGTACACGTCATGTATCTGGGCCAAATCGTAGAAGAGATCGACGCCTGCGGCCTTATGGAGCGCCCGAGCCACCCGTATGCCCAGGGGCTCATCGCGAGCATTCCGCCGCTCGAAGGCGAGCGAGTTGACACGCTGGCGGATATTCCGGGCACAGTGCCGCCGCTTACGGCAATACCCTGTGGATGCCGCTTTGCGCCTCGTTGCGCCCGGGCGGACGAGCGTTGCCGCGCGCAGGAGCCTCCGCTGTTTGCCGTGAATGCGTGCGACCGGTCTAAATGCTGGCTTGTCGAGAAAGGGGAGTGCCATGGCTGTTGATAGCGAAGCCCTGCTTAGGGTCTCACATCTGACTAAAGCGTATCCCATGCCGGGCTCAGGTTTTAAGCGTCAGGCCTTTACCGCCGTGGACGATCTGTCGTTTGAGATCGCGCCGGGCGAGGTCTATGGCCTAGTTGGCGAATCCGGATCGGGCAAGTCGACGACTGGACGCCTGATCTGTGGTCTCGAGCGTGCGGATTCCGGCTCGATTGTCTATCGCGGGCACGACCTCGCCACGATGTCGGAGCGCGAACGCAAGCCGTTTCGCCGCGAGATCCAGCTGGTATTCCAGGATAGCTCTACGGCTTTTGACCCGCGCAACCGTGTCGGCCGCATTTTGGAGGAGCCGCTGATTATCGCCGGCGTGCGCGATGCGGATGAGCGCCATGGGCGTGCGCTCTCGGCCCTGGCCTCGGTCGGCCTTCTGGCAGAGCATTACGACCGCTATCCGCATGACCTTTCGGGGGGACAGCGTCAGCGACTCAATCTGGCACGGGCGCTTATTTGCGAGCCGCGCCTTGTGGTATGCGACGAGCCAGTCTCGGCGCTTGACGTGTCCGTTCAGGCCCAAGTGCTCAACTTGCTTCGCGACCTGCAGCGCACGACGGGCGTGGCACTGCTGTTTATCACGCATGATATGCGTGTGGTTCGGCATATGTCCGATCGGATTGGCGTGCTCTACCACGGTCGTCTTGTCGAGGAAGGCGCGGCCGAGGATGTGATCGCGCACCCGAGCGATCCGTATACGCAGGAGCTTATCGACGCCATTCCCTAGAGGATGCTTCCTTTTGGGTATGGCGTGGGTTCGTTGTTTAATTGTCGGTATTATCGGTGCAAGAGAGGGGAACTACTATGGCCGATATCGAGGAACAGCCGTTACCGCGCACGTTTGAGGAGTTCAACGAGCAGCGCAAGGCGGCGTTTATTCGCGTCAAGGATTACAAGCAGGCGGATAATCGCCTGGTCGGCTTTTTGTGCAGCTATACGCCGCTCGAGATTATCGATGCCGCGGGCGCTGCAAGTGTGGCCTTGTGCGGTACATCCGACGAGGTGATTCCCGAGGCCGAGAAGGTGCTGCCGGCAAACCTCTGCCCGCTCATCAAGTCGACCTACGGTTTTGCCTATTCGCAAAAGTGCCCGTTTACGTACTTTAGCGACATGATCATCGGCGAGACCACCTGCGACGGCAAGAAGAAGATGTACGAATTGCTCAACGAGCTCAAGCGCACGCACATTCTGCATCTTCCGCAGGGTCGCGATCGCGCCTACGAGCGTGAAGGCTGGTACGAGGAGTGCCGCCTGCTCAAGGAGGAGCTCGAGAACTTCTACGACATCACGATCACCGATGACGACCTGCGCGCCGCTGTCCGTCGTCGCAATCGCCTGCGTGCTGCCCAGCTCGAGATGTTTGCGCTGCAGGCCAACCAGCCGGCGGCTATGAGCGGCGTTGACCTGATGAGCACCATGTTTGCCGGCACGTTCAGCTTTGATATCGAGGCCTATACGCAGCAGCTGGAGCAAAAGGTTGCCAAGCTGCGCGAGGCCTACGGTGCGGGTGAGCGCCCGGTCGCGGCAGATGCCAAGCGTATTCTGATCACCGGCTGCCCGGTGGGCGGCGTGATCAACAAGATCGGCCGCACCATCGAGTCCAACGGCGGCGTGGTTGTGTGCATGGACGACTGCTCGGGCGAGCGCACGGCGGCCATGATGATCGACCCGGAGGCTCCCGACATCCTGCGCGCCATCGCCGACCGCTACCTGGACATCAACTGCTCGGTCATGACGCCCAACGACGGTCGTATGGAAAACACGCTGGCCATGTGCGAGAAGTATCATGTCGATGGCGTAGTGGAGAGCGTGCTACAGGCCTGCCACACCTTCAACGTTGAGAGCGCGCGCATGCAGGAGGCCGTCGAGGGTGCGGGTATTCCGTATATGAAGATCGAGACCGACTACAGCAACGGCGACATGGGCCAGATCGAGACCCGCATCGCCGCCTTTATCGAGACCCTGTAGGACAAATGCGGCAAAGGGATAGCTGCTTTCCCGCATAGAAGGAGGATGTCGTGGTTGGCATTGGTATCGACATCGGCTCGACGGCGGCGAAGGCTGCGGTGGTGGACGCCGAGGGCGCCATTGCGTGGACTTGCGTGATGCCGACGGGGTATTCGTCGGTCGATGCGGCGGAGCGTCTGCGCGGCGAGCTTGCCGCGGCTGGCTATGATGTGGCTGCCGACGACGTGCGCGTGATCGCGACCGGCTACGGTCGTGTCGCCGTGCCCTATGCGCACAAGGTCGTGACCGAGATCACCTGCCACGGTACCGGTGCCGTGCGCCTGTTTGGCGATCACGGCACGGTGATTGACGTGGGCGGCCAGGACACCAAGGTCATTCAGCTTAAAAGTGGCCGCGTGGCCAAGTTCGCCATGAACGACAAGTGCGCTGCCGGTACGGGGCGCTTTTTGGAGATCATGGCCGACCGTCTGGGTATTTCCCAACAGCAGATGGCCGACCTTGCGCGTTCCGGTGAGCCCACCAAGATCAGCAGCATGTGCACGGTGTTTGCCGAAAGCGAGGTCATCAGCCTGATCGGTCGCGGTGAGCCGCACGAGAACATTGCGCGTGGCGTGATCGACAGCGTGGTCTCGCGCGTGGCGACCATGGCCGGGCAGGCCGCGGGCGCCCCGTACTACCTGACCGGTGGCCTGTGCGAGAACGCCTTCGTGGTGGAGCGGTTGGGCGAGCTGCTGGGATCGCCGGTGACCACCTCGCCCCAGGCTCGCTTTGCCGGAGCGATCGGCGCGGCTGTCCGCGCCGCCGCCTTGGCCTAGGGGTGTACCGCGACATGCGCATCCTCAATATCACGGCACAAAAACCAGATAGCACCGGCAGCGGCACCTACCTTGCCGCGCTTGTGCGCGAGCAGATCGAGACGGGGCATCGCGCCGCCGTGCTTTGCGGTGCGGCACCGGGTGATACCCAAGGCGAGCTGGACCGGCGTGCTGCTGTGTTTGCCGTGCCGTTCGAGTCGCCCGAGCTGCCGTTTCCCATCTGCGGTATGTCCGATGTCATGCCCTATCCCTCTACACGCTATCGTGACCTGACGCCTTCGATGCTCAAGGCATTTGAGCGGGCATTTGCTGCTGCAATCGATTGGGCGGTGGCTGACTTTCGGCCCGATCTGGTGATCTGCCATCACCTGTATCTAGTGACCGCATTGGCGCGCGAGTGCGTCCGGGGCGTGCCGGTTGTTGCCGTGTGCCATTCGACCGATCTGCGCCAGCTGCGTTCGCATGCGCTCGAGCGCGATCGCATCGTAAGTGCGGTTCGTCGGCTCGATGCTGTCTTTGCGCTCCATGCTGAGCAGGCTGAGCAGATTGGCCTGGTGTGCGGCGTCGATGCCGATCGCATCCACGTGATTGGGACGGGCTACGACCATCGCGTCTTCTGCCGCGACGCAAGCGTGGCGAGGCGACCGGGATCGCTTGTGTACGTGGGCAAGATTTGCTTTAAAAAGGGTGTCGAGTCGCTGGTTCGAGCCGTGTCATTGTCGATTGACGATGACGTCCGCCCATCTGGCTTGGTACTTGTGGGCGGTCGCGGGGACGATGCCGAGTACGCGCGTATCGAGCGCTTGGCCGCGGCCTCGGATGTGCCGGTGAAGCTGGCGGGGCGCCTGGATAGCGATGGGCTCGTGCATGCCTACCGCAGTTCCGACGTCTTTGTGCTGCCTTCGTTTTACGAGGGTCTGCCGCTCGTGACGATCGAGGCCCTCGCGTGCGGCTGCAAAGTTGTGGCGACCGATTTGCCCGGCGTTCGTCCCTGGATGGAGGCTATGCTTCCCGGCGCTCCCGTGACGTGGGTGGCGCCGCCGCGTATGACGGATGTCGACACGCCCGAGGCGGCCGACCTTCCGTTGTTTGAGCGCGCACTGGCAGATGCTATCGCGCAGGCGCTTGCGGCGCCGCCTTCGACGTTCGAGCCGTCGGCGGTCTCTTGGGAAGCGTGCCTGGGGCGTATACTTAAAGTCGTTGATTTGTTGGAAGGGGGTTCGTATGGCTAAGGACACCATTAAGCTCACATCCATGACGGCCGCGAGCGGTTGAGCCGCTAAGTTGGCTCCCGGAGCCCTCGCCCAGGTCCTGGGCGACTTACCCAATGTGCATAACGACAACCTGCTCGTGGGGTTCGATACCTCCGACGATGCGAGTGTCTTTCGTGTTGGCGAAAACCTGGGCCTCGTGCAGTCCGTCGACTTCTTCCCGCCGATGGTCGACGATCCCTATCTGTTCGGCCAGATCGCCGCAGCCAACTCGTTGTCGGACATCTACGCCATGGGCGGGCGGCCGAGCCATGCTATGAACTTGCTGTGCATTCCGAGCTGTCTGGGCGTTGAGGTTGCCGGCCAGATTCTCTCGGGCGGCGCCGACAAGTGCGTCGAGGCGGGTTGCTCCATCGCGGGCGGTCACACCATCAACGACGACGAGCCCAAGTACGGTCTGTCCGTGAGCGGTTTTGTCGCGCTCGACCGCATGCTCGCCAACAGCGGCGCACGCGTGGGCGATGTTCTGCTGCTGACCAAGGCGATCGGCTCGGGCATCATCACCACGGCTATTAAGGGCGAGCTCATCGAGCATGACGAGGCCGCAGCCATGTTTGACTCGATGCGCACCCTCAACGAGGCGCCGATTCGTCTGGCCGAGGGACTTGAGTTTCACGGCTGCACCGACATTACGGGCTTTGGTCTGATCGGGCACGCGTGCGAGATGGCCGAAGGCTCGGGCGTGCAGATTGAACTTGCGTCGGGGGCGGTGCCGCTCTTTGATCAGGTGCTCGACATGGCACGTCTGGGCATTATCCCCGCGGGCTCCTATCGCAACCAGGACTTCTTTGGCCCGCGCGTGGCTGCCGACGAGAACCTGGAGCCGGGTATGCTCGACGCGCTGTACGATCCACAGACGTCTGGTGGCCTGCTTATCGCGGCACCTGCTGCCGATGTGGATGAGCTTGCGCGCCGTCTGCATGCCGAAGGACGTATCGCCGCCGTCGTCGGTCGCGTGTGCGAGCCGGTGCCAGGCGGTCCTGCCGTCCACGTTGTCCGCTAGCCCGCACGTTTATGTAACTGTTTACCGTTCTCTAGAACGGTTCTTTCGAAAGGAATTCGCTATGTCTACCAAGATTGAAGTCAATGCCATGGGCGATGCCTGCCCGCTGCCCGTCGTCAAGACGCTCAAAGCCCTGAAGCAGCTCGATGGCGAGGGCACAGTCGTGACCTCGGTCGATAACGAGACCGCCGTCAAGAACATCTCCAAGATGGCGCAGGAGAAGGGCTGCACGGCCTCGGTCGAGAAGGTTTCTGACGCCGAGTGGCACGTGACCGTGGCGACCTCTGGCGCCGTTGCCGTGGCTGATCCCGAGCAGGATGGCGCTGCCTTCTGTGACGCCAGCGCCGGCAAGGGCAAGCTCGTCATTTCCGTCTACACCGACTGCATGGGCCGCGGCGACGACGAGCTGGGCCACAAGCTCATGAAGGCGTTTATCTTTGCCGTGACGCAGCAGGAGGAGCTGCCCGCGACCATGCTGTTCTACAACGGCGGCGCCAAGCTCACTGTCGAGGGCTCGCCGGTGCTCGATGACCTGAAGGGCCTGGCCGAGCAGGGCGTCGAGATCCTTACCTGCGGTACCTGCCTCGACCACTATGGCATTAAAGACCAGCTCGCGGTGGGCGAGGTCACCAACATGTACGTGATCGTGGAGAAGATGGAGCAGGCCGTGCGCGTCGTGCGCCCGTAGCGTATTGGTTGGAGTTGCCATGAGGGAGAAGCGCCCGGCGCTTGTCATCACGTTTCCCACCACGGCGGCCGCCATGGGCTGCGAGTCCCTGTGCACCGAGCGCGGCCTTCCCGGGCGAACGATTCCCGTGCCCGGGGAGGTCGCTGCCGGTTGCGGTCTGGCGTGGAAGGCGTTGCCTGCCGATGAGGAGCTGCTGCGCGGCGAACTCGCCGCGGCAGGCGTTCCCACCGAGGGCTTCACTGTGATTGATATGTGGGAGGTCGTGCGATGATCTACCTGGATAACGCGGCGACGACCATGCACAAGCCGCAGACGGTCATCGATGCCGTGACGCAGGCGATGTGCTCGCTTGGCAATGCCGGGCGCGGGGCCACGTCGGGTGCCCTCGATGCCGCTCGTACGATTCACGCTTGCCGTGCCAAGCTCGCGCGCCTTTTTGGTTGCCCGAGGGCGGACCATGTGTGTTTTACGCCCAACTCTACGGCGGCGCTCAACACCGCCATCAACGGTGTGGTGCGCCCTGGCGACCGCGTGGTCACAACGGTGCTCGAGCACAACTCCGTGCTGCGTCCGCTCAATCGCTTAGCCGCGGAGCAGGGCGTGACGGTTGAGCATGCGGGCTGTGATACCAACGGCGTGCTCGACTACGACGAGCTCGAGCGGCTAGTCACGCCTGGCACGCGTGCCGTGGTGGTGACGCACGCCTCCAATGTGACCGGCAACGCGGTCGACATTGCGTGCGTGGCGACCATGGCCCATGCGGCAGGTGCGCTTGTAATCGTCGATGCCTCGCAGTCTGCCGGTACGGCGCATATCGATATGCGCGCCATGGGGCTCGACGTCGTGTGCTTTACCGGCCATAAGGGGCTCATGGGTCCGCAGGGGACCGGCGGCCTGGCCGTGGCAGAGGGCATTGACGTGGCTCCGTGGGCCATGGGCGGCACGGGCGTGCACAGCTTCGATGCGCTGCAGCCGCTTGAGTGGCCCACGCGCCTTGAGGCGGGCACGCTCAACGGCCACGGCATCGCGGGACTTTCTGCCGGTCTCGACTTTATCGAGGCACAAGGCGGGGTCGAGGCGATTGCGGCGCATGAGCGCTCGCTTGCAGAGCGCTTCCTCGCCGGTGTTCGCGAAATTCCCGGCATTGCGCTCTACGGTGCGTTTGACCAGCCCGTGCGCTCGGCGATCGTCTCACTCAACGTGGGTGATATCGACTCTGCTGAGATCTCGGACGCGCTCATGCAAGGGTGGGGGATTGCGACGCGCCCCGGCGCCCATTGCGCTCCGCTCATGCACCGCGCACTCGGGACCGAGCGCCAGGGTATCGTTCGCTTCTCGTTTGGGTATTTCAACACGGCCGAGGAAGTCGATACCGCGATTGACGCTTTGCGCGATTTAGCCTGCTAGAGCGTATATACTTGCGGGACGGGTGTTTTTGCCCGTCCCGTTTTGTTTCGACCCGAAAGGTGTGCATATGGCCTCATCCGCTCCGCGCGGTTTGCGCTCCGACCATGTCGTTACCGTCGGCATCGCCCTGTTCTCGATGCTCTTTGGTGCCGGCAACCTCATTATTCCGCCGTTGCTGGCGCTCCAGGCCGGCACGGCCACACCGCTTGCCATGGTTGGCTTTTTGATTGCCGCCATCGGTCTGCCTGTTATGGGATTTATCGCCGTGGCGCTCGCCGGAACGGCGCGCGAGCTTGCCGGCCGCGTGCACCCCAAGTTTGGCGAATTCTTCGTTGCGGCGGTGTATCTGGCCATCGGCCCGTGCCTGGCCATTCCGCGCACGAGCTCTACGGCGTTCGAAATGCTGGTGCCGCTGCTACCCGAGGGCGTTTCGCTCGGCACGGCACGTCTGGTGTTTGCGATTGGGTTCTTCGTCGTCGCGTTTGCGCTCACGCTGCGCCCGGGTGTCATCACACGCGTGCTCGGTCGCATTACGGGTCCCGCGCTCATTGCGCTCATCGTGCTGGTCGTGGGTGCTGCCGTGATCTCGCCGCTGGGACCGGCTGCCGCGCCTCAGGCTCCCTACGATGCAGGCGCCGCCGTGCAGGGCTTTCTGACTGGCTATCAGACCATGGACCTGCTCGCGTCGCTCGCCTTTGGCATTATCATCGCCGAGACCATCCACGAGCTGGGTGTTACTGATGACAAGCGCGTGGCCTTTGAGATTTCGCGCTCCGGTGTGATCGCCGGCGCACTCATGGCCGTCATCTACTGCGGCCTGGCGCTTGCCGGCACGCAGCTCAGCACCGTGATGCCCGATGCCACCAATGGCGCCGCCATCCTTGCCCGCTCTGCCTCCATGCACTTTGGCCTTGTCGGCACGGTCGTGGTCTTTGCGATCTTTTTCCTTGCCTGCATGAACGTGTGCATCGGCCTCATCAGCTGCTGCTCGCGTTACTTCTGCGAGACGTATGTGGTCGAAGGGGGAGCGGAGGCCTCCGAGGAGGCCATGCGCCGTCCCTTTGCGATTCTCGCCTTTGTGTTCGCAGCGTTTTCATGCGTGCTCTCCAACGTGGGCCTCGACGTGATTCTCATGTTCTCGGTGCCTATGCTCAATGCTCTGTATCCCGTTGCCATCGTGCTGGTACTTATGGGCCTGGTGCACGGCTTTTGCGACGCTCATCCGCAGGTGTGGGTCTGGGTCGGCGGCGTGGTTGCCGTGCAGAGTGTGATCACCTCGGTTCGCGACGCGTTCTTTGCGGGCGCGTGGCTGCCGTTTGATGCGTTGCCGCTGGCAGATATCGGCGCTGCGTGGGCGCCGGTTGCTGTGGTCGCGTTTGTGATTGGTCTGGTTCATAGCCAGTTTGTCGCACATTCGAGGAGCTAGGGTATCGTCGCTTGCACAGGCGCGAAGTCTCCCCTATAATTTCCTTCGCTTTGGGACACGCAAGGTCTAGACCTTAGCTGCTCAACACCTTCGGGACGTGGCGCAGTTTGGTAGCGCGCCTGCTTTGGGAGCAGGATGTCGCAGGTTCAAATCCTGTCGTCCCGACCATATCTTGCGGGCGTAGTTCAATGGTAGAACCCCAGCCTTCCAAGCTGATGACGCGGGTTCGATTCCCGTCGCCCGCTCCAGAAAAACAGCAGGTCAGAGGTATTAAAGCTTCTGGCCTGCTTTTTTAGTCGCAATGAATAGTCGCAAAATAGTCGCAAAATACTATTTGATTGCGCTTTGATTGCGACCGTTCCAGCCCTGTCCAAGCGCCCCCTTTTTCGCTTGCCCGTGCGCCCTGCGGTGCTGTCGGTTTCGCCTTTTCCGTGCCATGAAAAAAGCCGCCCACGGTGATTGTGGACGGCTCTGAGCGCCTTGTTTCGGCCTTGTGCTGTCGTGGTCGCTGGTCGGCGCTGTGCGCCGTTTTGGGGCTTCTGGTTGGCTCTGCTAGCGCTCGCGGTTCAGCTTCCGCGCCCGCTCCTTCTCCCTTTGGCACTCCCTCTTTTCAGCTGTGTAGCGCCTGCGGGCTTTCATAAAGTCCACGCGCTCCATCATAGCGTCAGCCTTGACGATCTCATAGCACGTTGGGCACAGCCCCATGTTGTACGCGCGCGTGCTGGTTTCCCTTAGCCTGTGCCGCCCGCAGTTGGGGCACAGACCGCCCAGCCTTGGGCGCATGGTCATGTATACGCCCATCTCATCGGCTTTCGACCTTATCGCGCCCTCCGTCCTGCCCATCGCCATTGCTAGGAAAACGTACCCGTCTGCGGCGTGGGCTATCAGGTAGCGCTTATCTTCGTCCGTCCACGGCTTGCCGCTCTTCTGTGCGTCCCCGCGCCCGTTTTCCCGCTTCACAATGTCGTATACGGTCGGGTTGTCGGTCGTGTCGCCCTTGTTTTGGCGCTTCTTGCTTTTTGGTGGGCTTCCAGCGTCCTTTTTGGCGTTTCCTTCCATCCCGCTACCTCCTTGGGCGTTTCATCCGCAGGGCTACAGCCCCGCTAATATGGTCGGGGAGAGAGGAATGGGGCACATGCGGATGGTAGTCCGTGGGCGCTTCGATGCGATCCGCTACCGCCCCTCCCTTGCCGTGCCCGCGTCCTCCTGCTCTGCTTCCTTCACCTCGGTAAAGCAGTTGAACGCGGGCATATAGTTAAGTCTCAACGTGCATGGTTTTCTGCCCCTGTTCTTCTCTATGTGTAGCGCGACCGTGTTAACGCCCTGCCCATTCTTCTCCGTTCTCATCTCGGTTATCGTCTCTGCTTTGAACTGTAGCGTTGAGCTGCCGCTTGCGTTCATCATGTCTGGGTTGCTGGAGCGTATCGCTTCTTTGCTCATGCTGCTAATCACTATTATTGGTATCCTCTTTTCCATCGCTGCGTTAGATAACAGCTCTATCATTCTGTCGATTCTTTCTTGTGAAGTACCGCCGCCGTTCTTCGGTGCGATCTTTAGCAGCTGTAGGTAATCGACTACGCACAGTCGTATATCGTCCCACGTATACAGATAGGAAAGGAGCAACTCCACTTCGTCGCCCTGCGGGCGGTTGCCTATAAGGTGGTTCTTTTCCAGCTCTTCATAGGAGCAATAGCCTTTGAGCATTTCGCGGGCTGTATCCATGTCCTTGTCTCCATACTCGTCTACGTACGGTCTTAGATCCAGCAGGTTCTCTAGCATCTGGTAGTGGTTTTCACAGATTGCGGGTCTAAAATCGCCGTCCAGTATGTCGCTAATTTCATTGCGTGAGCTGTCGGTCGGTCGAAAGAAACGAAACCCAAAATCATCCATGTACATCGTGTTTTCCGCTTCCTTTCTCGCCGTCAGATAATCGCCCACAGTGCCGTCCATGATCTCTTTGATAGCTTTCAGGCACTCCCTTAATTCGCGTTTATGGCTAGCGTGGTTCTTCCTGTAGCGCTCAACGGCGTTCGTGAGCTGGTTTAGCCGTATGAGTTTGTCGTTCGGAACGTCATTGTATGCAAACGGCTCTATGCCAAGCTCATTTCCCTTCAGCACAGATACACAGCTTGCTAAGCGTGCCCACACATCCGATTCGCTCGTGTCCAGACCCCAGTAGATTACTAGATCGTCAGCGCTCCATTTGTTGCTGGGTTCGCCGCGTGCCTTCAGGCACATGGACAAGGAAAACGCGGTCTTTCCTTCGCTGGGCGGTGCCATGAGTACGTGCAAGCCCGCAGCTAAACCGCCGCCCAGTACTTCATCCAGCGATGGGATTCCCGTCTTGAGTCTGGGTATGGCGTTTTTCGCCGCCGTTCCGATAATGCCTGTCGCGTCCGATAACATTTCGTCAATTTCCCGTAGCAGGTCGAGCGATTCGGTCGTTTCACTCTCGGGTTCATCCCCATCGCCCTCGGTTGCGTCCGTTCCCAGTTCTGCCCCTCCATCGTCCCGCTTCTCGTCCTCGGGTTGCTGGTCGTGGTCGGTGGCGCTTTCCTGCTTCTCATCGTGGTCGGCGCTGGGCGTTTCGACATGCCGCGCGGCTTCTTCTTCGTCCATCAACCGCAAACACTCCCTTTCGATTTCCCTCTGCTGTTCCCGCTCCCTATGCCTTTTGAATCGTTCTCGTTCGTAGTACTCGCAATTCAGGGTGAACATGTACCATTCCCGCTCGGCTATATCCGCTCGCGTTTTCAGGTCGGTAATCCCCATAGCCGTGAGCCGTTCGAGCACATCATCGTAAAACGCGGATTTTTCTCTACGTGATCGCTCCCTTTCAGTCTCGTCCATTCGGGTGTATCGCCCCTCTCTAGTGCCACGCGCGAATACTTCTAGACCGCCCACGTGATTCGCCGTCATGAGTGGTCGGTAGCGGTCGCGCGTTTTTTATTTTTGAAAGTAGGAGTAGGGGTGCTATCGTCCCACCGCGAAATAAGCGGTGGGCGTATAGCAGCCCCCTTCTTCTCTTCTTATGGGTTGGTTGCAGTGAATAACCTACAAACGGCTGTAAAGGTAACCTTTGCGTGAATAACCTTTGATTTGTAGGTTGGTCGAGGTGAATAACCTATATGGGGTGTAAGGTTATTTGAGTTGAATAACCTATAGACCTCGACTATCACGCTTGACCGTTTTGTATCTGCTCTATCAGTTCTTCCAGCTTGGGCGGCTCTCGGTCTGATCTGCCCTTGCCGCCGTCCTGTTTGCGTGCCCCCTGCTTCTTGCCCTTGGGCTTGCCCCTGCCTTGCTGCGGTAGCGGCGTGTCGGGCATTAGGTAGTATTCGCTCGCCCTGCCCTTGTGCCCCTTGCTTTTTAGCTCCAAGCCGCGAATGTTGCGCCCCTTGGCTGGGTCTGTTTTCTTCAATCTGGTTATCGCTGACGTTACGCCGCTCTCTGAGCAGTTGGCGAAAGCTGCCAACTCACTGCGGGGTCTCCAGCCGTGCTTCCTGCCGCTCTCGTCAAAATCTGCATACTGGGCTAGCGCTATGAGTATCAGTATCTCCTTGGTCGAGAAATTGTTGCTCGCCCACGCCCTCGCCCAGACTTCATATACTGCTGTAAACGGCGGGTTTGAATCGTTCGCCATAGATCTGATCCATTAGGCGGCTGTGTCGATGCCGATATATTCGAGCAGCGCCGCCTTGTTGATGCGCCACATTTTCATGACCTTGGCTGCTTTGATCTGTCCACGGTCACATGCTCGGCAAACCGAGCGTTCGCTGCAATCCAGCAGGGTTGCCGCCTGCTTGACGGTCAGAACGAGCGCGTCAGAGTTCAAGATTTCCTCTAGCGTCTCCGCGCCGCGGGCTTTCTCTTGGTTGGTTGTGGTCTTGGTATCCGCGTCCATCTCTTTAACCTCTTTCGCTTGCGGACGGTCTTACAAGTCGAAAGATACCCGTAGGGGAGAAGCGCCGCCGCGCACGTCTGGGCGGCTTCCGTTGCGTTTTCGGTGCAATGGCTGAGCGCCTTATTTTCCATAGGGGCGTATAACTCTCTGTAGAAGCGATGCGAATTGTATAAGGCGGCTATAGCCCTGCGGCTACTGCCACGTTGCGCGAATTGTGCAATGACTGCAATTTTCGATTGGGGCAGAAAACGCATAGGCTGTTCATATTTGAGATATGGGCACTAATGGGCGCTATGAGCCGTTGCCATGCTCTTGCAACCTCTCGACCATCCGCTCTACAAGCTCAAGGTCGCTGTCGGTCAGGCTGTCGAGCATCTGGACGATATTCATAACGGCTATCTCGCGCGGGGTGGTCGGCAGATCCAACGTGTTCGCTTCTTCCAGCTCGCCAATGAACCGCTCGGCAACCTCCTTGGGCGACCTGGGCGGCGTGGCGCTAATCTCGGCTACGGCTTCCAGTATTCGGTAGATTTGTTCTCGGTCTTTCTCTGATAGCCCCCGTAGCCTGTCTAGCTGCCTGCTTAGCGTTGAGCGGTCTTTGCCAATACAATCCGCTACAGCGGCTTGCGATACGCCGTAATGCTTGAATAGAGCCTGTAGCGCCGTCTTGACCGCGCCGTTGGGCAGAAAAGCCATTGCATCTGCCATTTGCTCTTTCGTGCGCTTGTCTATCATGGGCGCTAGACCTCCAAGTACCGCGCGTGTCCCAGCGATGCGCTAGAATGGCGGCGTATACATTTCCCGTTTGCAGTGCGGGGAGTTACGAAAAAGGGGCGTTCGGCTTTCGAGCGCCCCGACCTGTCTATATTCTATTCCCGCTCTGCGATAGCGCTAGATGGTTGATATGGCTGGGCTATCGCTTTCAAGTAGGTAATCCAGCGTGCAATCTTGGCAGACTGTCGAACTTGCCCATCGGTTCCGTCAGCGTTTCAGCGTGCAGATAGAGCCGCGTAACTCGTTAATGTCTGCATCGCCCATGACCCATACGGTTTCGTTCGCCTTGTCGCTCACTTCTCTTACCTTCCTAGTCCTCGGTTCCCGTCCTGTTCAGCTCGATAACTGAGCCGTCCTTGGCGTGCTGGGCAACGTCCGCCATGTACGCCTGCTCGACCACAGCCGCGCCGCGCTTCTTGGCTTCTCTGTCGGCGCTCGCGTATATGTTCAGCGTCATAGCTGCGTTGGCGTGCCCCATCATGCTCGCCACGGTCTTAATATCCGTGCCCGCCGTAACCGCCGCCGTTGCGAACGTGTGGCGCAGGTCGTGGAACGTTGGGCGGTTTCCCTCCGTGCCGATAAGCTCCAGAGCGTCAGCCGCAATCCTCCACCTGTGCGAAAGGTAGTGGGGTTGCATAAATGAGCCGTCAGCGCCGCCCGTCACGTACATGTTTTCATCGAACGGAACGCCCAGCTCTAGGCACTCGGCTTTGGCGTTGGCTAGGCGTGCCGTGAGCATGTCGGCGATGATGGAGGGCGCGTACAGCTCGCGCCTGCTGCCGCCCGTCTTGGGTTCCTTCACGTACCACTTTGAGCCGTCACGCCCTATGGTGCGCTCGATGCTTACGGTTCCCTCGTCCAGATCAACGCACTTCCACGTCAGCCCGCATATCTCGCCCTCACGCAAACCCATATACATTGCTAGGGCAAACCCAACGTTCAGCGGCTTGTCGGGGTCTAGGGCGATGAACTGCGCTACCTTGGCGCGCCCCTTTGCATCTAGGGCGTTGGGGTTCCTGTGCGCCTGCTTGGGGTTCTTAACGCCGCGCGTGGGGTCTTTAACGAGCCTGTCGCGGTCTACCGCCTGCCGCATGGCTGAGCGCAGGTTGGTTAGGCACTTCTTCACCGTGGCGGGTGAGTACTTCTTGCCCAGCTTCGTAACCCATGCCGCCACATCGTCTGGGGTCAGCTCGTCCAGCTCTATTTTCCCGATGCTGGGCGCAATGTAGCTTTTGAGTATGCGCCTTAGCTCGTTGGCTGATGAACGCTCGATGCTGTTTGCGCGTTCCTCTACGTACTTCCCGAAATACTCGGCTACCGTCTCGCCGCTGTGGGGGTCTTTGACGGCCTGTTCGTTGAGCTGCTGGCGGATTGCTTCTGCTTCTTGGTTCGCCGCCTTTTCGACCTGCTTAGAGCGCCCGTTGTCGCGTCCCTCGGTTTTGAGCGTGACGGTCTTTTTCTTCCATTTGCCGTTTTCGTCCTTGTAAGGGTACTGGGCTTTCCATTTGTAGTCGGTCGTGCCGTCTTTGCGCAAATAGTCGTGTTTGATTAGCGAATAGGTGGCGAACGTTTCCGCAGGTAGCAGGGTATCCATGTCTCTCCTTTTTGGTCGCAATCTTGGTCGCAAAATAGTCGCAAAATGGCGTTGACTGAACTATAAAACATAGACTTTTTAGACGCAATAGACGGAAAAACAGCAGGTAGAGCGTCCGCGTTTTCGCAGGTAGACAGCACAGTGCAAAATGTCGCAACACTTCCAAGCTGATGACGCGGGTTCGATTCCCGTCGCCCGCTCCATAGGATAGTTTTAACGGCTTTGGCTCCATTTGGTGCCAAAGCCGTTTTCATAAGCGTGCCGGGCGACGGGAATCGAACCCGGCAGGGTGCGAAGCTGAGAAAATGCGTGAGCATTTTCCAGCGCAGCACGCAAGGGCCAATGGCCCGCAGCGATACAAGGGTTTGCGAAGCAAACCCTTGGACTTCCCGTCGCCCGCTCCATAAGATAGATGAATGGCTCTGGTTCCTTTTGGGACCAGAGCCATTTTCGTAAGTGTACGGGGTGACGGGAATCGATGCCGCCCCACGCCCCACCTAAGTTGCGGTGAAATATGGACTGTCGTTTGGCTTTTGCGAACCCATTGAAGGCCGGGGCGGCTAATTTGGGAAGGGCTTTTTTGATTTACTCTAGCAATCGGCTGGCAAATGTGGTCAAAAAGCCCTGTTCCAAAATGACTGGTCTGGTGCTGAGCCACGAAAGCGGCCCATCTACTACGTTTGGCCCGCAGGGGTCGACGATCGCAGCATTTTTTGTAAAATCGGCAAGCCGTCTACCAGCGGTTTTGATATTTCGGATTTCGGTATGGTCGAGGGTAATCGGTTAAACGTAGTAGATAGGCCCATTTCGTGGCGAACAGTAGAATTTGCGGTTCAAGGCTGCCGGTTTTGGATGGCCAACCTTGAAGTTGCGGTGAATTAATTTCTGAAAAGTGCGAATAAGCCTAATCCAGGAACTAGTTCACCGCGACTTAGAAAGGATAGGTTTAGCTGCGGGGGCGGTGGCGGAGCTTGTCGATGGTGGAGTCGGTGCTTCGGCTGCGGGCTTCGGCTGCGGTTTGGCGCTTGTGGCGGTAATCGATCATGCCTTGGATGATGGGCTTGCCAAAGCTCACGACATCATCGTTGTAGATGGCGGTTCGGGCGGCGAGGAGGCAGTCGGTAAAGTCCATATGGGTCTTGCCAAAGAGTTTGACGGCAAGGGAGACAACGGTGGGCTCGTCGACCATGACGTCATCGAGCAACTTGGTCATGGCCGTCGCAATCTCCACACGCGGGACCTTGTAGACGTCACGCAGCGTAACGGCGACGCGCGTGATGATCTCGGGGTAGACGCGAGCGGTGCGCGTGGCGATGACCTTGGCGGCGCGCGGTGACAGGACCTCGTCGTCGTCAAGCAGGTAGCGTAGGATGACGGTCTCGTCGATGATGGTGCTACTCATGGATATCTACTTCCTCGGGACCCAAAATCGAATCGTCGCTTTCTGTAGCAAGGTACTCAATCCAGGCGTTACGCTCCTCGGAGCGGCGATTGGGGTCCCCATATGCTTTGAGCGATCCATAGTCGGCGGTGCCGTCCTTTGAGCGCACGGCGACCGGCTGAAAGGGAAGCTTGCGCATCAAAATGCTCTGCGCGACAAAAAGACGGACGGCCTCGGCGAGCGATGTGCCCATGGCGTCGTAGAGACGCTCGGCATGTTGCTTGTCTTCCTCGCGAATGCGCACCTGCAGGATGGCTCGTTTTGAGTCGATGACATCACTGGCCTCCCTTAATGAGCGTGCAATATGAATAGTCATTTACAGTAACGGCTAATAATAGCCAATCTTACAACCACTACTTTATTGCACTAGAGTAATTGAGTGTAAACGATATTACAAACGTACTACATCCTTCAGAAATGAGCGTGAAATCTTTCTTGGGCGTACGCGTGTAATACACTCGCCTTTATAGCTTCCAGAGAATAATCCCAACCAGCCCAAACCCCTGCAATACACTCGTATTGCAGGGCCTATGCTCAAGTTTGCCCCCTGCAACTGCGTATATTTATCCTGTATATCGTTGAAGAAACTCTACCGAGTGCATGTTTCGCCGTATGCATTCGATACGTCGATGCCAGGCCACGGGCGGCTTGGGTCAATGTCGACAGGGTCTCTCCGACAAGGGATTCAGGAGGGAGTGAACAACATGGGTAATAAGCGAGTCGTAGCCGATTCTTCGCGCTGCATTGGGTGTCAAACCTGCATGGCGGCGTGTATCGAGGCGCACGACATCCCCGGTAACATCGCCGCGCCGCGCCTGCGCGTGACGCGTACGTACGAGATCTCCGCACCGGTGGCTTGCCATCACTGCGAGGATGCCCCGTGCGCGAAGGCCTGTCCTACGGGCGCCTTGTTCTTTGATCCAAAGAACCATCGCATCGGCGTCAACGAGGACAACTGCATCGGCTGCAAGAGCTGCGTCATGGCATGCCCCTTTGGCGCCGTGAGCGTGGCGACCACGCAGGTTCCGGTCTTGATGGGCGACGTTCGCGTGGGTTCGCAGACCAAGAGCTTCGTGCTCAAGTGCGACCTGTGCGTGGACCGTCCCGGCGGTCCGGCGTGTGCCGAGGCGTGCCCGACCAAGGGCCTCACCCTGGTAGACGATGAGCGCCTGGCGGAACTGACTGCCGAGCGTGCCCGCGCCACCATCGAAAACGAGGCGTAGGCGGGCGGCCATACAAGCCCAACGATTGTCAAATAAGTACCGATTAATCGGTAGCAGAGAAAGGAAGGAGGGTGTCATGGAGAAGCATAAAGTGATCTGCCCGTATTGCGGCGCCGGTTGCCAGTTTAACCTCTTGGTCCAAAACGGCCAGGTCGTGGGTACCGAACCGCTCAACGGCATCACCAATCAGGGCGAGCTGTGCCTTAAGGGCATGAGCGGCTACGACTTCATCAACGACACCAAGATCTTGACTCCTCGCGTACTGCACCCGATGATCCGCCGCACTAAGGGCGCGGATCTTGAGCGCGTAAGCTGGGACGAGGCACTGGATTTCACCGCATCTAAGATGCAGGCCATAATTGACGAATATGGTCCTAACGCTGTCATGACCACCGGCTCTTCGCGAGGCGGCGGCAATGAGGCGAACTACGTTATGCAGAAGTTTACGCGTGCGTGCATCGGCACCCACAGCGTGGACAACTGCGCCCGTACTTGACACGGCCCTACTGTCCTCGGTCTGATGGACACGGTTGGTTCAGGTTGCATGTCATGCTCCATCCCCGGTATGGAGGATGCGGGCTGCATTTTCCTCTTCGGCTATAACCCTGCCGATTCGCACCCCATCGTCGCAAGGCGTATCGTGCGAGCCAAAGAAAAGGGTTGCAAGATCATCGTCGCCGATCCGCGCCATATCGAAACCGCGCGTATCGCCGATCTCTACCTTCCGATCAAGAATGGTTGCAACGTCGCGTTCCTCAACGCCTTTGCCAACTGCTTGGTCAACGATGGCCTCTACGACAAGGAATTCGTCGCCGAGCACACGAACGGCTTTGACGAGTGGTGGGAGACCATCAAGAACTACACTCCCGAATCCGTACAGGACATCACGGGTGTCGAGCCCGCGTTGATCCACCAAGCTGCCGAGATGTACGCCACGGCGAAGCCCTCTGCCATCATTGGCTGGGGCATGGGCGTATGCCAGCAGAAGCAGAACCTGAAGACGGTGCACACCATCGCCTCCATCGCCTGCGTTGCCGGCCAGATCGGCAAACCCAATTCCGGTCTCGCGCCCGTGCGTGGCCAGAATAACGTCCAGGGCTCCTGTGATATGGGCATGCTGCCCAACCTGTACCCTGGCTACCAGAAGGTCACCGACCCGGCAGTGCGTGCCAAGTTTGCCAAGGCTTGGGGCGTGCCCGAGGAAAAGCTCCCGCTCGAGGAGGGCTACAAGCTCACCGACCTGGGCCACCTGGTCGACGAGGGCAAGGTGCACTGCTTCTACAACTACGGCGAGGACCCGGTGCAGACCGAGCCCGATTCGGCCGGAATGCGCAAGACGCTCTCCGAGCTGGATCTGTTCATTTGCCAGGACATCTTTATGACGCAGACGACCATGCTCGCCGACGTCATCCTACCTGCCACCTCTTGGGGCGAGCACGAGGGTGTCTTTACCGCATCCGACCGTAGCTTCCAGCACTTTGACGCAGCCGTTCCGCCCAAGGGCGAGTGCCGTCACGACTGGGAGATCTTCGCGGACCTGTCTACGCGTATGGGCTACCCCATGCACTACGACAACACCGAGCAGATCTGGAACGAGTGCATTAGCCTGTGCCCCAACTTTGTGGGCGCGACCTACGAGAAGATGGCTCCCGAGGGCGGCTACGCCCAGTGGCCCGTCAAGAGCACCGATGTGAACGACCACGGTACGGCCGACATGTTCGCTGGTGGCAAGTTCACCACCAAGGACGGCCGCGCCAACCTGATGGCACACGATTGGGAGGCGCCCTCCGAGCTTCCCGACGATGAGTACCCGCTCATCCTGTGCACCGTCCGCGAGGTCGGCCACTACAGCTGTCGCTCGATGACCGGCAACTGCAAGACGCTGGCGCTGCTTGCCGACGAGCCCGGCTTTGTTCGCATGAATCCCGCGGACGCCCAGGCGCGCGGTATCAAGAACGGCGACATCGTCTCGATCCACAGCCGCCGCGGCCAGGTATACAGCCGCGCCGACATAAGCGATCGCATCAACAAGGGCACGGTCTACATGACCTACCAGTGGTGGATCGGCAAGTGCAACGAGCTGACCATGCACAAGGTCGACCCGGTCTCGCATACGCCCGAGGACAAGTTCTCCGCCTGCCAGGTCGACGCTATCGCCGACCAGGTCTGGGCAGAGGGCGAGGTGGAGCGTCAGTACACCGAGCTCAAGCAGGCTCTGGTGGACGCCGCCGCTCCCCAGGACGTTGAGCCCGGCGCCGCCAAGTTCGACGACGAGACGCACGTGAATCAAATCGTGTAGTCCCGTTCTCGTTGGCTTTTTGGGCCGGGCGTCCCGTACGTTCGGGAGCCCGGCCCGTTATTTTGAAAGGAAGTGGGGATGAACCGCTTCATCGACATCAACCCGGAGAGGTGCATCGGCTGCGGAACATGCCAGTCCGCCTGTGCCGACGCCCACCGGATGCGGGGTCTTCAGGATACGCCGCGCCTGGCGCTCGTGAAGACCGGCGGTATTTCGGCCGCCCTTGCCTGCCACCATTGCGAGGGTGCCCCCTGCGCCGAGGTCTGCCCGGTGAATGCCATCGAGCACGATGGCGATCGCATCCACGTCAAGGAGCAGGAGTGCATCGGGTGCAGGCTGTGCGCCATCGCGTGCCCCTTCGGAGCCATCCATCCCGATGGCACGTCTATCGCCGGTGTCGCAGGCATGTGCGACCCGACGCCTTCGTATCCTAAGTCCCTGAGCAGCCTGCTTACGTGGGCTCCTGGCCAGTACACCTGCGCTGTCAAGTGCGACCTGTGCGCCTTCGATCCGGACGGCCCGCATTGTGTGGCGGCGTGCCCCACCAAGGCGCTGACCGTCATGGGCGGCGCGGCCGATCGCGAGCTCGACGAGGCCAAGCGCCTGCGCTCGATCGAAAACGGTCCGGTCGTCGACGTTACCGCTGTGGCCCAGGGCCTGTCCGAGAAAGCAGAAGGGAGCGTAAACAATGGATAGCATGACGCTGTTTGTCGCATCGCTTGCCGTCTCGTGCATCGGTGCGCTCGCCTCGGTTCTGCTGATCAAAGCCGATAACGCCGCCAAGACCGCCGGCTGCCTTATCGGCGCCGTCGCCGCGGTGCTTTCGTTTGTGGCCGGTATCCAGGCCGTGCTGGGCGATGTCACGTCGGTCGACACCATCGTGTTCTTCCCGTTTGCCCATTTCCAGCTGCTGCTCAATCAGCTGTCCGGCCTGTTCGTGGCGCTCATCTCGGTGCTCGCGTTTGCCGGTTCGATCTACGGTCTCAACTACTTTGATGAGTACCCGGGCAAAAAGGGCCGCGCCGGCTTCTTCTTTAACACCTTCGTGGCGTCCATGATGCTCGTCATCACCGCCGACAACGTGTTTTGGTTCCTGGTCGCCTTTGAGCTCATGTCGCTGACCTCGTACTTCCTGGTCGTGATCGAGGAGAACGAGAATTCCATCCACGGCGGTTGGCTCTACTTTGTGATCGCACACGTGGGCTTTGTGCTCATCATGGCGAGCTTCCTCACCATGACCAACTTCGCCGGTGGCTCGTTTGCCTTTGCGGATTTCCGCGCTACGCAGTTTAGCCCCGCGGTCGCATCCGTGTGCTTCGTGCTCGCCTTCTTTGGCTTTGGTGCCAAGGCCGGTATCATCCCGCTGCACGGCTGGCTGCCCAAGGCGCATCCCGAGGCGCCGTCCAACGTGTCGGCCCTCATGTCCGGCGGCATGATCAAGATCGGTATCTTCGGCATTCTCAAGGTTGGTCTCGACCTGCTCTCCGCCTCGGGCGTTCAGGTCTGGTGGGGCCTTATGGTCATGGTCTTCGGTGCGATCTCGTCGGTTCTCGGCGTGGCTTTCGCCCTGCAGGAGCATGACATCAAGCGCCTGCTGGCCTATCACTCCGTCGAGAACATCGGCATCATTCTGCTCGGCGTCGGTGCCTCCATGGCCGCCATGGCGCTCAACTCGGTCGGCATCGCCGTCCTGGCTCTGATGGCCGCCCTCTACCACACGTTTAACCACGCGATGTTTAAGGGCGAGCTGTTCTTGGGCGCCGGTGCGCTGCTGTACTCCACGGGTACGCGCAATATGGAGAAGATGGGCGGCCTGTTCCGTCGTATGCCGGCAACGGCCATCTGCTTCCTTGTTGGCGCGCTTGCCATCTCGGCCATCCCGCCCTTCAACGGCTTTGTGTCCGAGTGGTTTACCTACCAGTCGCTGTTTAACGCCGCCATGCAGGGCGACAAGGCCGTCATGATCGTGGCCGTGTTCGCTGCCGTCGCGCTTGCCATTACCGGCGCGCTGGCTGTCACGTGCTTCGTCAAGGCCTATGGCGTCTCCTTTGCCTCCGCGCCCCGTTCCGAGGCTGCGGCCAATGCCAAGGAGGTTCCCGCCCCCATGGTGTTCGCGCAGGGCCTGCTCGCGGCCATCTGCGTCGTGCTGGGCATTGGCGCTCCCGTGATCGCGCCCGTGCTGGTCGATGTCGCCGCGTCCGTGCTGCATCCGTACGGCGGCGTGTTTGCCGCCGAGGGCATGGAGCTCATGAACCAGTACTCCGGCGCTGCCACCTCCACGCCCGCGATCGCTATTGCGCTCGTGGTGCTCGTCGGTCTTGCCTGCGGTTATCGCAAGCTCAAGACCGTCGGCAAGGTGCAGAAGTCCCAGCCGTGGGCATGCGGCTATGCTCCCAACGAGCATATGCCCGTCGTGGCCACGACCTTTGCCTCCGAGGTGTCCTGGTTTATGCAGCCGCTCTACACGCTGCGCGACCGCTGCACGGCCGTCTGCTGGTCCATCGCGCACTTCTTCCAGAAGCTCACCGGTGTGGCCGAGGCTGTGGAGCCCGTACCCGACAAGGTTCTCGTCGATGCCCCGCATAAGGGTGTCGAGAAGCTCGCCGACCTCGCGACTAAGCTCGAGGGTGGCAACTACAGCATCTATATCTGCTACATCGTCGCGGCACTCGTGGTGTTCCTCGTGCTCGCCGTGCAAATGGGTTAAGGAGGGGAGAGCATGAACAACATCGTACTTGCCGTTCTGCAGGGCGTGGTCGTCATGGCCGTCGCGCCGTTCTTCTCCGGTCTCGGCCGCGTGATCCGCGCCAAGATGCACAACCGTCGCGGCCCCAGCATCATGCAGGACTATCGCGACCTGGCCAAGCTCTTTGCGCGCCCCGAGTCCCAGAGCGAGGACGCGAGCTTTGCGCTGCGCATTATGCCGCCGCTGTTCTTCGCCGTCGCCTTTATGCTCGCGATGGGCCTGCCGCTCTTTACGGCGCAAAGCCCCATCCCGGTCTTTGGTGACGCCATCACCATCATGTACAGCCTGGCGCTCGCCCGCTTCTTCTTCGCCCTCTGCGGCGTGGATTCGTCCAACGCCTACGCCGGTATCGGCGGCGTCCGCGAGCTGCTCATGAGCGTGCTCATCGAGCCGTCCATGCTGCTGGCGCTGTTTGCCGCCGCCCTGGTGTGCGGTTCCACCGACATCGCCACCATGGGTCAGCACATCATGACGGGCGCCATCGACGCGCCGGTCGCCGTAATCCTCGCCGGCATCGCCTTTGCGATTGCCTGCTACATGGAACTCGGCAAGCTGCCGTTTGATCAGGCCGAGGCCGAGCAGGAGCTTCAGGAGGGCCCGCTCGCCGAGCTTTCCGGCCCGTCGCTTGCGATGGCCAAGCTCGCCATGTCCATGAAGCAGGTCCTGGTCGTCGCCTGGTTCTGCGCGATCTTCGTCCCCTGGGGCGAGCCCGCGACCGTGGGCGCCGCCGCTGTTCTGGGTGCAGTCATCTTCCTGGTGAAGTGCCTGATCGATTTTGTCGTATGCGGCGTGATCGAGAACTCCTGCTCGCGCTCGCGTTTTAAGGTGCTTGGCAATCAGACCTGGGCCGTCGTGGGCATCGCCGTTCTGGCGTTTGTCTTCGTGGTCGTCGGCGTGTAGGAGAAGGGAGAAACAATGTCATTTGCAGTCAGTCTGTCCCTTCTCGGCTTGGTCGCTATCGCGGCCCCGATGGTGGCCTCGGTGCTCGTCGCCCTGTTCCCCCGTCCGTACGCCAAGTGGTTCAGCGTTTTGGGTGCCGCCGTCTCGACGGTCTGCACCATCGCCCTCGCCGCGAATTTCGCTGGCGCCGGCATGCCCGACACGCAGGTCCCCCTGATCTCGTTTGGGCAGACCCTCGTCATGGGATTCACCTTCGATCGCATGAGCACGCTGCTCGCGCCCGCCTTTGTGGGTATCGGCCTGCTTGTCGTGATCTATTCGATTCCCTATATGAGCGAGAATAACCGTGAGCATCCCGACGCACCGCGTCGTCGCTTCTACGCGTACCTCGCGACCTTCATCGGCGCCATGGCCGGTCTCGTGTACAGCTCGACCCTTTTGGGCCAGCTCGTGTTTTTTGAGATCACAGGTGCGTGCTCTTGGGGCCTCATTAGCTACTACATGACGCCTACGGCCAAGAAGGCCGGCATGAAGGCTCTGATCATTACGCATATCGGTGCGCTCGGCCTGTATCTGGGCGCCGCCATCGTGTTTGCCCACACCGGCACCTTCGCCATCACCGCGATTGCCGGTCTCGACGCCAAGCTCAAGGCTATCGTCCTTCTGCTGGTGCTCTTTGCCGCTTGGGCCAAGTCCGCGCAGGTCCCCATGTACATGTGGCTGCCTTCGGCCATGGAGGCGCCGACGCCTGTTTCGGCCTACCTGCATGGCGCCTCGATGGTCAAGGTCGGCGTGTGCGTGTTCGCGCGTGCACTCGTCTCTGCCGGCGAGATTCCCGAGATCGTGGGCTGGGTCGCCATTATCGACGCCATGGTCACCATGCTCTTTGGTTTCCTTATGTACCTGCCGCAAAAGGACATGAAGCGCCTGCTGGCCTTCTCCACGATCGCCCAGCTCTCCTATGTGTTCTTTGGTCTGGGCCTTTCGGTCTTTGGCAGCCAGCTGGCCTTCGATGGCGCCGTCTGCCACATCTTTAACCACGCTTTCGCCAAGACGCTGTTCTTCCTGATCGCCGGTTCGTTCTCCTTTACGCTCGGCACGCGTATGCTGCCCAAGCTTCGCGGCATCGTAAAGAAGTACCCGATCTCGGGCGTGGGCTTCGGTGTCGCGGCACTCGCTATTGCCGGCGTGCCGCCCATGAACACGTTCTTCTCGAAGTTCCAGATCATCGCCGGCGGCTTTTCTGTAGGTGCCGGCAACGTCGCGATCCTGGTGCTCGTGTGCATCATGGTCGCCGAGACCGTCGCCACCTTCGCCTGGTTCCTCAAGTGGATGGGCTATTGCCTGCCCGGCGAGCCGAGCGAAGAGGTCGCTGCGGGAGCCCCGCTTCCCCGTGCGATGGCGTTCGTGTTCATCGTGCTCATCATCATGGTCATCGTCAGCGGCCCGCTTTCGGCCAGCTGGATCGGTTAGGAGGTAGAACGACATGGGTTATTCGATCGTCAACATCCTTGGCGGCCTTCTGATCGTCACGTCCACCATGGTGGTCGTCTCCAAGAACATCAAACATGCCATCAACTGGTATGCGGTGCAGTCGCTGGTGCTCGTGGGGCTGCTCGCTACGCTCGGTGCCACCACCGGTGCGCAGGAGCTGCTTATGTGGGCCGGATCTGCCTTTATCACCAAGGTCGTCCTGGTCCCTTATATCCTCAACCGCGCATACAAGAAGATGGGCGAGCCGAGCGACGCATCACTCAAGGCCGGCCTTAAGCCCGCGTGGGCCATCTGCATCATCGCCGTGGAGGTCGCGATTTGCTTTGCCGTCGTGACGCAGATCAGCCTTCCCACGGCCGAGGTCGCAACGCCTGCGCTCGCTATTAGCTTCGCTCACTTCTTTGTGGGCCTCACCTGCATCATCTCGCAGCGCAACATCATGAAGCAGATCTTTGGTTACTGCCTTATGGAAAACGGCAGCCACGTGACGCTCGCGCTTTTGGCCCCCACCGCTCCCGAGATCATCGAGATCGGTATCGCCACCGACGCCATCTTTGCCGTCATCATCATGTCCATCGTCGTGCGTCGCATTTGGGACGACTCCCACTCGCTCGATGCGCGCGACCTGTCCGAGCTGAGGGGGTAGTCCATGGAAACGTTGATTCTCGCCCTGCTCGCGACTCCTTTGGTGTTCTCGCTGGTTATGGCGTTTTTGCCCAAGAACACGTCCTATAACGTGTTTGCCGGTCTCAACCTGGTCTCCGTCGCAGCCGTCCTGGTGCTGTCGATTATGACGGCCGGTGACGTCCTTATGAGCGGCGAAACCGCGAGCGCTCTTGGCCTGTGGTTCCACCTCGATTCGCTGGGCGCCATCTTTGTGCTGCTCATCGGCTTTATCGGTTTTCTTACGGGGCTGTTCTCGCTGCCCTATGTAAAGGCCGATATCGAGGAGGGCTCCATGCCCGCCGAGCGCGCCAAGCAGTATTTTGCACTGTTTAGTCTGTTCGTGTTTACCATGCTGCTCGCGTGCCTGTCCAACAACATGATCCTCACGTGGGCCGCCGTGGAAGCAACCACGCTTTCCACCGTGTTCCTGGTGGGTATCTACAAGAACAAGACGGCCCTCGAGGCTTCTTGGAAGTATGCGATGGTCTGCACCGCCGGCGTGGCCTTCGGCCTGTTCGGTACGCTGCTGATCTACGCCAACGCCGCCGACGTGATTCCCAACGCCCACGAGGCCGCATTCCTGTCGTGCGTGCTGCCGTATGCCGACCAGTTCGACCCGACGCTCATGCGCCTCGCCTTTGCGTTTATCGTGATCGGCTTTGGCACCAAGGCCGGCCTGTTCCCCATGCACACTTGGCTGCCCGATGCCCACTCCCAGGCCCCGAGCCCTGTCTCGGCCCTGCTCTCGGGCGTGCTGCTTAAGTGCGCCATGCTTGTGATCATGCGCTTCTACGGATTTACTATCCAGGCCGTGGGCGCCGAGTATCCGCAGCTTTTGCTGTTGATCGTCGGCACGCTGTCCATTTTGGTGGCGGCACTTTCTATGTTCCGCCAGGACGACCTCAAGCGCCGCTTTGCGTACTCGTCTGTGGAGAACGTGGGCGTTATCGCCCTGTGCCTGGGTATCGGTGGCCCGCTGGGTATCGCCGCGGCCCTGCTGCACTGCGTGTTCCACGGCTTTACCAAGACGCTTGCCTTCTGCGTGTCCGGCAACATCCAGCACGCCTTTGGCACGCGTAGCCTGGCCAAGATCCAGGGCGTCGTCGAGGTTGCCCCCGCAACCGCCGCGCTCGCCATCCTGGCGCTGCTCGGTCTTGCCGCCTTCCCGCCCTTTGGCATGTTTATCTCTGAGTTCCTGACTTTTGTCGCCGGCGTTACCGCCGGTCCCATGTGGCTGGTCGTCGTGGTCGCCCTCGGTCTTACCGTGGCCATCTCCGCGCTCACCCGCATCGCACTCAAGTCGGTATTCGGCCATGCGCCCCAGGGCATGGGCAAGCATGAGGCCCCGGCGCTCATGCTTATCCCCGAAATCATCCTGGCTGTCATGATCTTGTGGTTTGGCATCGCCACCCCGCTGCCTCTCGTGCACGGTGTGGAGACCGCGACTGGCATCGTGCTCGAGCAGAGCACCGAGGAACTTCACGCGACGCCGATGTACCGCGCTGTGTTCGGTACCGAGACCGCTCAGAGCGAGGTGGAGTAACGAATGATTGAAACTGAGAACAAGGTGTATGCCCGTCGCTGCGAGAGCCATGTCGAGGCCCTGCGCCGCGCCGTTCCGGGCTGCATCGAGAAGGTCGAGTGGCAGTGCGAGGACCAGCTGACGATTACCGTCAAGCAGGACAAGCTGCCCGAGGCCGTTCACTACCTGTATTACGAGCGCTACGGCTGGATTCCCGTGATCATCGGCAACGATGAACGCAGTCTGTGCGGCCGTTACGCTGTGTACTACGTCATCTCCATGGAGGGGGAGGACCCCGGCTGGGTGACCGTGCGTACCGAGGTCGATCCCGCCAAGATGACGTTCCCGTCCGTGACGCCGTTCGTCCCCGCCTGCGTGTGGGGCGAGCGCGAGCTTCGCGACATGTTCGGCCTGATTCCCGAGGGTCTGCCCGACCGTCGCCGCCTGGTGCTTCCCGACGATTGGCCCAGCGGCCTGTACCCGCTGCGCAAGGACTCCATGGACTACCGCTTCCGTCCCGCTCCCGCGAGCGACATGGAAAACTACGAGTTTTTGGCCGATACCAAGGGCAAGGAGACCACGCTCGTTCCCATGGGCCCGTTGCACATTACCTCCGACGAGCCCGGCCACTTCCGCCTGTTCGTTGAGGGCGAGACGATCGTCGACGCCGACTACCGTCTGTTTTACGTGCACCGCGGCATGGAGAAGGTCGCCGAGACGCGCCTGAACTATGACGCCGTGACGTTCCTCGCCGACCGCATCTGCGGCATCTGCGGCTGCGCCCACTCGGTTGCCTATGCCGAGGCCGTCGAGCGCGCCCAGGGCATTCATGTCCCGCCTCGCGCCCAGTACATCCGCGCTATCATGCTCGAGGTTGAGCGCCTGCACTCGCATCTGCTCAACATTGGCCTGGCGTCGCACTACACGGGCTTCGACTCCGGCTTCCAGCAGTTCTTCCGCGTCCGCGAGAAGTCCATGGACCTGGCCGAGAAGCTCTCCGGTCACCGCAAGACCTACGGCCTCAACGTGATCGGCGGCGTGCGTCGCGACATTTTGGCCGAGCAGAAGCTTTCCACGCTCACGACCATCCACCAGCTGCGCTCCGAGGTTCAGGAACTCGTCGACGTCTTGCTCTCCACGCCCAACTTTATTGAGCGTACGAGTGGCATCGGCATCTTGGACCGCAAGATTGCACGCGACTTCTCGCCGGTCGGTCCGCTCATGCGTGGTTCGGGCTATGCCCGCGATGTGCGCTTTGACCATCCCTTCGACGGCTACGCCGATCCGGATATTCAGAAGATGCATGCTGCCACGGCAGACACCTGCGATGCCTTCGGCCGTACCGCCGTCCGCATCCAGGAGGTCTACGATTCGATCGACATGATCGAGACCATGCTCGAGAACTGCCCGTCGGGCCCCATCCTCACCACGGATTGGGAGTACACCCCGCACAAGTACGCCATCGGCGCCACCGAGGCACCGCGCGGCGAGGACGTGCACTGGGCCATGCTCGGCAACAACCAGAAGTGCTACCGCTGGCGCGCCAAGGCCGCCACGTACAGCAACTGGCCGGTCCTGCGCTACATGTTCCGCGGCAACACCGTGGGCGACGCGGCGCTGATCGTCGGCTCGCTCGACCCGTGCTACTCCTGCACCGACCGCGTGACGGTGACCGATGTTGCCGCCAAGCGCGACCACGTGCTCGACAAGGAGCAGTTCGAGAACGTCTGGCGCGACAAGTCGCCGCTTGCGGGCGAGGGCACCATGGCCGCTCCGCTCGATGAGGAGGCGCTCTAATATGCTGAAGCTTTGGAAGGTTAACGCCAAGGCCGGCGACGCGACGGTCAAGTACCCGTTTGCGCCGTTCCCCACCAACAAGGACATGCGCGGCAAGCCCGAGCACAACGCCGAGCTCTGCATTGCCTGCGGTGCCTGCGGCGTGGCGTGCCCGGCCGATGCCATTCGCATGGACACCGACCTTGCGGCCGATACCATCACCTGGTCGATCGACTGTGGTCGCTGCATCTTCTGCGGCCGCTGCGAGGAAGCCTGCCCCATGGAGGCCATCAAGCTCACCGAGGAGTTTGAGCTGGCCGTCATGAGCAAGGACGACCTCACTAGCAAGAGCGTCTATACGCTCGAGCACTGCTCGCGTTGCGGCAAGCCGTTTGCCCCGCACAAGGAGATCGACTACGCTAAGCGCCTGCTGCAAAAGGCCGGCGGCATGGAGGCCGAGCAGGCCGCCCGTACCGTCGGTATGTGCCAGGAGTGCAAGCGCGAGCTCGACGCCCTGCGCGCCGCCTCGGCCGTAAAGACCGGCAACGCGCACGGCATGGCTGCCAACGAGACGCTTGCGTCCGGCGAGCCTCAGGGCCCCGGCATGGAGTATCTGGGCGGCCACGGCGTGAACCCGGAGTATATCGACCGCGAGCTCAACCCCGATGCGCCCGAGATTCCCGCCGGTCCGGCGCCGGTCGAGGGCATCATCATGGATTTTGAAACGAAGGAGGAGTAACCATGGCCGAACCCACGCTTTTGCCCGAGCGGCTTCAGTACCGCCCGACCAAGATCGAGCTCGACGAGAGCATCGAGAAGGCCAAGGCGACCCTTCTTAAGAAGATCAAGCGCTCGGTGTACGTCTACCGTGTCGACTGCGGCGGCTGCAACGGCTGCGAGATCGAGATCTTCGGTTCCATCACGCCCGTCTTCGACGTCGAGCGCTTTGGCATCAAGGTCGTGCCCTCGCCCCGTCACGCCGATGTGCTGCTGTACACCGGTGCCGTGACGCGTGCCATGCGCATGCCGGCCCTGCGCGCGTTTGAGGCCGCACCCGATCCCAAGATCGTGGTGTCCTATGGCGCGTGCGGCTGCACCGGTGGCATCTTCTACGACAACTACTGCGTCTGGGGCGGCACGGATAAGATTACGCCGGTCGATGTCTACATCCCCGGCTGCCCGCCCAGCCCCGCGCAGACCGTCTACGGCTTTGCCATGGCGCTCGGTCTGCTGGACCAAAAGCTCCATGCCGAGACCACGGTGGAGGCTGCCGGCGAGCAGGCCGATATCCTGCATCCCGGCGTGCCGTACAAGCTGCGCGTTGCCATCGAGCGCGAGGCTCGCGCCATGAGCGGCTACCGTTACGGCCGCGACCTGGCCAACGAGTTTATGGATACGCTCGAGGGCGCGCCCAAGGGCGATATCCGCGGTGCCATGGCGCTCCTCATCGACAAGCAAGATGATCCTCGTCGTGTTGAGGTCTACTCGGCGCTGCAGGATCTGGTGCTGGCCGGAGGTCGCTAGATGGAGCTCACGGACCGCTCTGGTTACTTTGCGGGCCCCGGCATGCTCGGCGGCTCTTTTGGCGATGCCTCGCGCGCAAGCGACGAGGCCGCCGAGGGCGTCGCCGACCCCTGCCTGGGCCATGCGCCCGACCAGGTGGTCTTCTACGAGCTCACGCGTAAGTTTGTGGAGACCGAGGAAGACGTTCCCCAGGAGGCCTGCGACGTGCTGTACTACACGCTCGCCGTGGGCCACCACACCGGCGTGCTCGACTGCTTTGAGCCGCGCCTGTCGGTGCCGGTGGATGTGTTTTATTCGCTCGTCGACGCGCTGCCGGAGGGGGAGGCCAAAACCAAGTTCGAGGCCATCCACTCCTTTGGTGAGTGCCAGCTCGACAAGGCGGCGGTGCCGTCGCTGCTCGAGGCCTGCGATGCGCTGCTCGACGAGCGCGGTTTTCGCGGGTCGGCCAAGGCCGGCATCTCGGTGTTCGACGACGACTTTGGCCTGCATGCCCAGCAGGTCGCGTTCTTAATGAAGTTTCGCGATCTGGTGGAACGCGTGCGCGATGTTTCGGGTGTGTATCTGACGGGAAGGTTGCAGTAATGGGTCGCGTTGTGGATGGTCGTGTGAACGGCGCCCCGTTTGCGGGTATCGTGCTCACGGCGGGAAGCGTGCTGCGTGCCGACGATGCTGCCGGCCCCGTGCTCTCCAAAAAGATGGAGGACGCGCCCATCGCCGGTTGGTACACCATCGACGGCGGGCAAACGCCCGAGGATGACATCATCGAGGTCAAGCGCGAGCGTCCGCCGCGTTTGGTTTTGGTCGATGCCGCCGACATGGCGCTGCCCGTCGGCGCCATCCGCTTGCTCGACAAACGTGACGTGGCCCGCAAGTCGATGTTCACCACGCATTCGCTCCCTTTGTCGATTCTGATCGAGGAAATCGAGCAATCGTGCGAAGATATCGTCTTCATAGGGATTCAGCCGGGCGATACGGAGTTTTACAACCCTATGTCCCCGGAGGTCTTTGACGCCGTCGACGCCGTGTACGACGCCGTAGCCGCCAACGACTTTTCCCACTTTGTCCGCTTGGGACAAGAGCAATAGGAGCGCTTGTCCCTGCTGATTAGGAAAGAAGTGATTGACATGGCAGATTCCAAGGCGGAGTACCCCGCTCCCGATTGCCTGGCGCCCGCCGCGATCGAGGCCAAGACCGAGGCCGCCGGCGTGACCAAGGCTAACCTGCCGGTCGCAAAGGCCTTTGTTTTGGCGATGTTCGCCGGCGCGTTCATTGCCTTCGGCGGCCTGTTCTTTACCGTGTTCTTGAGCGATAGCACGCTGGGCTGGGGCGCCCAGCGCGTCGTGGGCGGCCTGTGCTTTTGCCTGGGCCTGGTGCTGGTGCTGGTGTGCGGCGCCGAGCTGTTTACTGGCAATTCGCTTATGGTCTGCGCACTCAAGAGCAAAAAGATCACCCTGGTCCAGATGCTCAAGGCTTGGGTCGTCGTATGGGTCGGTAACTTTGTCGGTGCCCTGTTCATCGTCTTTTTGGTGTACATGGCCGGCATTTACAAGCTCAACGGCGAGGCGGTCGCCAATTCCATGGTGAGCGTCGCCGCCGGCAAGGTGACGATCGACTGGGTGACGATCTTCTTCCGCGGCATCCTGTGCAACATCTTTGTGTGCCTGGCCGTGTGGATCGGTACCGCCGGCAAGACCGTGGTCGATAAGGTTGTGGGCATTCTGCTGCCCATCGCCGCCTTTGTGGCCTGCGGTTTTGAGCACTGCGTCGCCAACATGTACTTTTTGCCCATGGGTGCCGTGATGCATGCATGCGGCTACGGTGCCGACGTCGCCGGCGCCGATGCACTCAACGCTGCGGGCATTGCGTTTAACCTGTCCGCCGCCACGTTGGGCAACATCGTGGGCGGCGCGGCTCTGGTCGCGCTCGGCTACTGGTTTATCTACGCCAAGATGTCCGAGGCGTAAGATACCGTCTGTTTGACGTTGGGCCTCCCGCGGGGCGTTGCCGTGCGGGAGGCTTTTTTGGCCTGGGGCTCGTTCCCGGGCTGTTGGCCTGTTGTGTTTGGCTTGTGAAAGGGGTAATCGAGATGGCATCTGCTGTGAAGCGTGACGGTCGCGCCGTGGTGACCACATGCGGGGGATGCTATGCCGATTGCGCCTTTGCGGCACGAGTTGAGGACGGTCGCGTGGCGGCCGAGTTGCCGGTGCCAGGGCATCCGTGCGCGGCGCGTGCCCTGTGTGCCCGCGGACGGCATCGCCTGGCAATGCCGTTTGACGAGCGCGACCGCATTGTGCACCCCATGCGCCGAAGAGCTGATGGCTCGGGGTTCGATGTGATTTCGTGGGACGAGGCGTTTGCTCAGATTGCCGAGTGCCTTTTGGGGATTGTTGACGGGCATGGTCCGCGCGCGCTGGGCATGACGCTCGGCGTGCCCTCGTTCGACCGTTACTGGGCGTATCGTTTTATGCATGCGCTGGGCTCGCCCAACGTATACGGTGCCGACGGTGCCTGCGAGGTAAGCAGACTTACCGGCTGGGAGCACAGTCTGGGCTACAGCCCCGCCTCCGACCTGGCGCATACCGATTGCATCATGTATCTGGGGCGCTCCATTGTCGATTCGTCGACGATGGGGGCCGTTGATGCGCTCAACGATGCCCGTCGACGTGGGGCTAAGATTATCGTGGTTGACCCCCGGCGCAGTGGCTCGGCTGCGCTTGCCGACCGCTGGTTGCGCGTACGTCCTGGATGCGATCTGGCGTTGCTGTTGGGTATCGCACATGTGCTGGTAGCCGAGGACCTGTACGATCACGAGTTCGTGGACCGCTACGCCACAGGCTTTGACGAGCTGGCGCAGGCGGCCAGTGCTTGGACACCCGAGTGGGCCGAATCGATGTGCGACGTGCCGGCCGCAGAGATTGTCGCCACGGCGCGCGATCTCGCTGCCGCCGCGCCTGCCGCTGTGGTGGATGCGGGTTTTCATGGTGGCATCGGCATCGCGTATGCCAATAGCACCCAGACCGCACGCGCTATCTGCTTGGTCGATGTGCTGCTGGGCTGTATTGGACATGCGGGTGGCGCGCTCAATCCGCCCACACCGCTTTCACTGGGCGACCTCGATCCCACTCGCTTTGCGACGCCGCCGGTGCCGCGCGAGCCCAAGCTGGGGTCCGAGCGCTATCCACTGGTCGATCCGGTGCGAGGGCTGTGCACGACCATCGGTCAGTCGATTCTTGCCGGCGATTTGCGTGGGCTCATCGTCTATGCCAGTAACCCCGGTGCGGGCTATGGCAATGCGCAGGCTTGGTTGGGTATTTTGCAGCAGCTCGACTTGCTTGTGACGATTGATATTCGTTGGTCCGAGACGGCGCGTGCTTCTGACTTCGTGCTGCCCGACGTGACGTATCTGGAGGCCGACCGCGGTGTGGGCACAGTCGTGGGCGCCAACGATTCGCGTGTGTTCTACCGCAACGCCGTGCTGCCCGTGCAGCATGACGGCACACGTCCCGGTCGGGAGATTTTTGCCGGTCTGGCGCAGGCGTGTGGCGTGGGCGAGTATTTCCAGTTTACGTCTGACGATCTGGCGGCTGTCCAGGTGGCGCCTTTTGGGATCGATCTGGACGAGCTCAAGGAGCGCGGCTGGGCCGATACGGGCGTGGCGCTGCCGTCGCGCACGGGTGAGCCGGTGATTCCGCTTGCCGGCGGCAAAATTGCGCTGGCAAGCGACGTATGGGAACGAGTCGGCATGGGTCGTGTGCCCAACTGGATTGCGCCCATGGTGGAGCCCGGCCCGGGGATGTTTCGCCTTATTAGCGGCAACCGTCCCTTTGAGTCGCACACCTCGCGCAGGCTTGCGGCTCAAGGTGCCGCCGAGGCTGGATCGGACCTGGATGCCGTGCAGATGAATGCCGATGCTGCTGCGCACATGGGCATCGCCGACGGCGAGATCGTCGAGCTCGTGAGCGATATGGGCCGCGACCGCGTGCGCGTGGAGACGACGCCGTATCTGCATCCGGCGTGTATCTTTACGTCGGCCGCCCCCGGCGGACGTTCGTTTGGCGCCGATGCCGGCGGCGCTCAAGCCTTGGGCGTCGGCCCGCTCGACCATACACCGTTGCGTTGGGACCCGTTGACGGGCGCCGCGCTCACTCAGGAAAACGCCGTTCGCGTGGAAAAGATCGCGGCGCGCGAGGATAATAGCGATTGATTGACTCAGCCGATCGAATTGGCTGATAGTTTGACGTTCGAACGATTGATTCACCTTTAGTTTTGAAAGGCCGCACATGAGCGATAGCCAGAACATGTCCGATGAGGTACGCGCCCGCCTTCGCGCTATTCCTTCCGTCAACGAGCTGCTTGCCGAGTGGCCGGTGGTGAAGGCGGCGGGGGAGACCTGCGACGCGGTGGTCCATGCTGCCGTGACGGCCGAGCTCGACGAGGAGCGCGCTGCGATTCGTGCCGGTGCCGCCCCGCGTTCCAAGCGCGACCTGGCCTCGGCCATCGAGTGGCGTGCGCATCGCTCTGCGCTGCCGAGCCTGCGCCCAGCAGTTAATGCCACGGGTGTGGTCATCCATACCAACTTGGGCCGCGCCCCGCTCGCGGAGTCGGCGGCAAAGGCCGTGGCCGAGGTCGCGCGCGGGTACAGCACGCTCGAGTACAGTGTGGACACCTGCTCGCGTGGGTCGCGCAAGGAACATGCCGCGCAGCTCATCCGCTCGCTTACCGGTGCCGAGGATGCGCTGGTCGTCAACAATAACGCGGCCGCCGTGCTGCTGGTGCTGGCGACCCATGCCGCAGGCAAAGAGGTTATCGTCAGCCGCGGCGAGCTTGTCGAGATTGGCGGCAGCTTCCGCATCCCCGATGTCATGGCGGCTTCGGGCGCCAAACTCGTCGAGGTCGGCGCCACCAACCGCACGCACTTGGGCGACTACGAGCGCGCCATCACGCCCGATACGGCGATGATCCTTAAGGTCCATCCTTCCAACTATCGCATCGAGGGTTTTCACGAGGAGGTGGGCTCTCGGGAGCTTGCCGCTCTGGCCCACAAGCATGGCCTGCTGTTCTACGAGGACCAGGGGTCGGGCGCGCTGTTGCCCGATGACATCCTGGTGCGCGGCGGCGAAGAAACCACGCCGGCTTCGGTAGCGGCGGGGCTCGATCTGGTGTCGTGCTCGGGCGATAAGCTGCTCGGTGCCGCACAGGCGGGCATTATCATGGGCCGTCGCGATCTGGTCCAGGCCTGCGGGTCGCATCCGCTTATGCGTGCCCTGCGCCCGGGCAAACTGGCTCTGTCGGCGCTCGAGGCCACGCTGCGTATCTACATGGACGGCGCCGATGTTGCCCATCGCGATATTCCGGTGCTCAGCATGCTTACGCTACCGCAGGCCCATTTGGAACGACGTGCCCGCAAGCTGCGCGATCGTATGGTCGCCGGGCTCGATAAGGCGGGTTGCCCGTGCGCCGTGCAGGTGGAGATCGTCGAGGAGTCCTCAACGCCCGGTGGCGGCTCGTTGCCTACCGTGGAACTGCCGACGATGTGCGTTGCCGTGCGTCTTGTTGACAAGCGCCTGACGGTCGACGCGCTCAAGCGCTCGCTTGTCCAGGACTTCGACACGCCGGTCGTCACGCGAACCTCGCACGATCGCATTTTGTTTGACGTCCGTACGCTTGTGGGCGACCGCGATATCGAGACGGCGGCGTCGACGCTTGCCGCATGCGTTGAGAAGGCGATTGCTCGATGAGTGAGGTTCAAGCGCTGGTGGAGTGTCCCGTTATCGTTGGCACGGCGGGTCACGTTGACCACGGTAAGTCGGCACTGATCGAGGCGCTGACCGGCAAGAATCCCGACCGTCTGGAGGTTGAGCGTCGCCGGGGCATGACGGTGGAGCTGGGCTTTGGCGAACTGGCACTGCCGAGCGGCAAGATCGTTGGCCTTGTCGACGTGCCGGGCCACGCGCATTACCTGCGCGCTATGGTGCAGGGTGCGACAGGCATTGACGTTGCCGTGCTGGTGGTCTCTGCCGTTGAGGGCGTAATGCCGCAGACCCGCGAGCACGTGCATGTGCTGGAGCTGTTGGGCGTTACGCATATGGTGGTCGCGCTGACGATGTGCGACCTGGCCGATAGCGAAATGATTGAGCTGGCCGAGCTCGACGTGGATGATTTTCTTTCGGATACCGTGTTTGCCGGTGCGCCGATGGTGCCGGTGTCGTCCAAGATCGGCGCGGGAATCGATGACCTGCTGGCTGCGCTCGACAAGCAGGTTGCCGCTTGCTGGGGTGCCTGCCGTGCCCGTGCCGAGCTCACCGATGCCGCACCGCGTCTGCCAATCGACCGCTGCTTTACGATCAAGGGCGCCGGTGCCGTGGTGACGGGAACGTTGCACGATGCGCCCGTCGCGGTGGGGGATGAGCTCGTCGCGCTGCCGTCGCGTACGGTCTGTCGCGTGCGCGGGATTCAGGTGCATGGCGATACGCCGCGGGCGTTGCCCGGTCAGCGTGTGGCGCTCAACTTGGTGGGCGATGCCGTCGCCGCGCTCGATCGCGGTGAGATGCTCGGCGTGGCGGGCCGTTTTGGCCAGACGATGCGCTTTATGATGACGTTTACGTATTTGGGTCGCGAGGGAGCCAAGCCGCGTGTGCTCAAGTCGGGTGCACGTGTGCACGTGATGGCGGGTACGGCTGAGGTCGTCGGTCGCATCATGCTTTTGGAGGGTGAGGCCCCCATGGCGGTGGGCGAGACCCGAATTGTTCAGGTGCGCTTGGAAAACTCGCTGCCGCTACGTGCCGGGGACCATGCCGTGGTGCTATCCTATTCGCCCGTGATGCTTATTGGCGGCGGGCGCGTGCTGCTTTCGCGCTGCCGTCGCTCGCGCGAGCTTGCCGAAGGAGAGCGTGCACTGTATGCGGCGCTCGAGTCCGGCGATATCGCGGGCGCGGTGGATGCGTGGCTGGCGCTGCAAGCGCTGCCGGTTGCGGCCGTTGATATTGCCGAGGCTTTGGATCTTGGTACCGGCGAGGTCGATGCCGCACTGCGCGGGTTGGTGGCGCAGGGCTCCGTTCGCAAGCTTACCGTGGGTGATGCGGATCTCTTGGCGGACGCCGTGGTGCTCGACGCCGCGATGGATGCACTGGCGGCAACCCTGTCAGCCATGCACGCGGCGGCTCCCAAGGAGACGGGCTTTACGCCCGGCGCCGTTGCCCATGCTGCGTGGCCTGCCGCTGATGAAGGCGTTGCCGCGGCTCTGATTGCCGAGGGCTGCTCGCGTGGCGTGTGCGCCTCCGAGGGGGCCGAGGTGTTCGACCCACACTCGGCCGCTGCTGCCGCACGCGTGGTGCGAGAGGCTTGCGAGCGCATTGTCGCGCTGCTTGACGAGACCGGCCTGGACGCACCGGCGCTTCCCGAGGTGGGCGAACAGCTGCAGCTCGGCCGCGATACCATGACGCGTGCCCTGCGCGAGCTTTCGCTCAACCGCTCGATCGTTAAGGTTGAGCGCGACGTTGCCCTGTCCACTGCCGCCGAGGCTCATGCGCGTGAGCTCGTCGCAGCTGCCATTGAGGCGGCCGGTGGCGCAGCCACAACGAGCGTGCTGCGCGAGGCCCTGGGTGTGTCGCGCAAACGTGCCATCAGCATCTTGGAGCATCTGGATGCCGTGCGCTTTACGGTGCTCGACAAGGATGCCGGCGGCCTGAGGTCCCTGCGCTAGATTGGCTGCTCGGTTTGGTAAAATACCGCCGCACTTGGGAACGGATGGGCTCCGGTGGGCTCCGCGGTCCTCAAAACCGTTGCGAGGCGTGCAAAACGTCTTGGATGTGTTCGATTCACATACGTTCCCGCCATACGCTACCAGCGCTTTTGTGCTCGCGGTCTTGCTGCGTGCCGCAAAGGCGCTGTTTTGTTTTGCATGGGTTTGCCGTGCCTCCCGCTTTATCGGCGATGGTATTTGGCTTCGTGTGTTGGGTTTTGAGCATGCCGATGGGGGTGGTTTGCCGTATGACTACCGTAAGACGGGCCGATCTTTCTTGTGTCGTTCAAGCGGGCGGGTTGTCGTCGCGCATGGGCTGTGACAAGGCGCGCATGGCGTTTTGCGGTGAGCCGCTCATCGAGCGCGTGCTGGGTCGGCTGGCGCCAGTTGCCGGCGAGTTGGTCGTGACGACGTCGCGTCCCAGCGAGCTTGCCTACCTTGAAGAATGCACGTTTGACGGACTGCGCCCCCGCGTGGTGATGGACGTCGACGGTCCCGCTGGTGCCATGCGCGGCATCGCGAGCTCGTTGGCCGCGGCCCGATTGCCGCTTGTGGCGATTGTCGCCTGCGATATGCCGTTTGTCTCGCCGGAACTGATCGGCGCGCTTGCCGATCGTGTTGAGGTCGAGGCGCTCGACGTGTGCGTGCCGTGCGAGGAGCGGGGGATTGAGCCGCTTTGCGCCGTCTGGCGCTGTGACGCGTGTGCGCCGGTTGCCCAAGAGCTGCTCGCCTGCGACCGCCAGCGCATTCGCTGCCTGATCAATCGCGTTCAGGCTGGTTATATGGATGAACCGCAGATCGTTAAGGCCGCGGGCTCGACGCTCTGCTTCGAGAACGTCAATACGCCCGAGGAGTTTGCGGCGGCCGAGTTACTCGCCTAGACGATTGGAGTTGCCATGTCTCACGATATTTGTCCCGACACGGGAGAACCTTGCACTTGCGACGGGTCCGAACCCTGTACCTGCGGTTGCGGTGGCTGTGGACATACTGCGGAAGAGGAAGCGGCCGCCGCGGCGTATCGCGATGCACACCGCGAAGGCCCGTCCGGTGATGCTCTCGACCACGAGCGCAAGATTATCGTATCGTTTGACAGCACCTTCGATGTGATGGAATGCGAGCAGCTGTGCCTTGCCGCCGGTGTGCCCGGGCGCATCATGCCGCTGCCCGGCTCTATCACCGCCGGCTGCGGGCTGTGCTGGGCCATGCCGTTCTCGGGCGATGCACTCGCCGCCTTCCGCGCTGCCACCGAAGGCCGCATAACCCCCGCCGACTACCATCAGCTCGTCCTCTAACCGCCAACATCACCACAAAGGTGCCTGTCCCCAATGTGGTGGTTTGGAACACGTGGACGAAACAGGTTTGAAACACGGGTTTTGCATGTCGGGCACTCAAAAACGCCTCTACCTGCATCGTAATCAAAACGAAACATCTGCTCGTCGGCTTATGCGAAACTTTCCCGCAACAGTGCGATATTATCCATACTCGATAAAGCTCGCGGCGCATGGGGTGCCGCGACCGACACTTTTCGTTTCCCATCATTGGAGGAAGCATGAGCTACACGCAGAAAGTTCTCGAAGAGCTCAAGGACCGCTATCCCGAGCAGCCTGAGTTCATCCAGGCCGCGACCGAGATCCTCGGCACCATCCAGCCGGCGCTCGACGCCCACCCCGAGTACGAGGAGGCCGCCCTGCTGGAGCGCCTCGTCGAGCCCGAGCGCATCGTCATGTTCCGTGTTCCCTGGGTCGACGACCAGGGCAAGGTTCAGGTCAACCGCGGCTACCGTGTCGAGTTCAACTCTGCCATTGGACCCTACAAGGGCGGCCTGCGCTTTAACCCGACTGTCACCCTGGGTATGCTCAAGTTCCTGGGCCTGGAGCAGATCCTCAAGAACAGCCTGACCACCCTTCCCATGGGCGGCGGCAAGGGCGGCTCCGACTTTGACCCCAAGGGCAAGTCCAACAACGAGATCATGCACTTCTGCCAGTCCTTCATGACCGAGCTCTATCGCCACATCGGTCCCAACACCGACGTTCCCGCCGGCGACCTGGGCGTTGGCGGCCGCGAGGTTGCTTACCTGTTCGGTCAGTACAAGCGCCTGACCAACGAGTGGACCGGCGTCCTCACCGGCAAGGGCCTCTCCTTTGGCGGCTCGCTCGCCCGCACCGAGGCCACCGGCTACGGCCTGGTCTACTTTGTGGACGAGTACCTCAAGAGCCGCGGCGACTCCTTCGAGGGCAAGAATGTTGTCGTTCACGGCTCCGGTAACGTCGCTATCTACGCAGTCCAGAAGGTCTCCCAGCTCGGCGGCAAGGTGCTGGCCTGCTCCGACACCCATGGCTGGGTCGAGGATCCCGACGGCATCGACTACACTGTGCTCGAGCATGTCTACAACAAGAAGCGCTCCGGCCACGACAAGGGCGTTACGCTCGCTATGTACGTTGACGAGAAGCCCAACGCCGTGTGGCACGAGGGCGACGGCCGTGGCGTTTGGCAGCTGCCCTGCGACATCGCGCTGCCCTGCGCTCGCGAGAACACGCTGCTGCTCGAGGACGCCAAGGCGCTCGTCGCCAACGGCTGCAAGGTGGTCGGCGAGGGCGCGAACATGCCCACGACCATCGAGGCCACGACTTACTTCCAGGAGAACGGCGTTGCCTTTATGCCCGGTAAGGCTGCCAACGCCGGCGGCGTGCTCGTGTCCGGCCTGGAGATGAGCCAGAATGCCGAGCACCTGTCCTGGACCTTCGAGGAGGTCGACGGCAAGCTCGAGCAGCTCATGCGCGGCATGTTCCACAACGTGGACGACACCGCCAAGGAGTATGGCCAGGAGGGCAACTTTGTCATGGGTGCCAACATCGCCGGCTTCCTGAAGGTCGCCGATGCCATGCTCGCCCAGGGCGTCTGCTAAATATTCGCTCGACATAGCATGTGATAAGGCTCTCAGCTATCTGGCTGGGAGCCTTTTCTATCCCGGAGGACTCCTCATAACTTGCGGTGATATACGGACTGTTTTGCGTTCCAGAACGACTAATGAGTCCGTATATCACCGCAAGTTATGGATGGGTGGGTGGATTTTGTCCTAAAACGGTGTGCGGCCCCTCGTTTGGTACACTTAAATGTACTGGACAAGTGAAGAGATGGGGGAGAACGTGCTCAAGTTCGGTACCTACGTCCGTGTTGGAAACGCGGCCGAAGCCTATGAGCTCTTACAGAAGAACCGCAACAACAAGATTGTGGGCGGCGGCATCTGGATGCGCCTGGGTTCGCGTCGCGTGGCGACGGCGATTGACCTTTCGGCCTGCGGACTCGATCAGATCGAGGAGACCGAGACCGAGTTTCGCATCGGTGCCATGTGTACCCTGCGCCAGCTCGAGCGCCATGTCGGGCTCAACGCGCTTGTCAACCATGTCTTTGAGTTTGCCGTCCACGATATCGTGGGCGTGCAGCTGCGCAACACCGCCACGGTGGGCGGCAGCATCTACGGCCGCTTTGGCTTCTCGGACGTTCTTTCTGCCTTCCTCGCGCTCGATTCCTATGTTGAGCTGACGGGCGCCGGCCGCGTGCCGCTCGCGGAGTTCGTGCGGATGGGCTACGTGCGCGACGTGATCGAGCGCGTCGTGGTCGTCAAGCACGATTACCGTGCGAGCTACGAGGCTGTGCGCAAGGCCGCGACCGACTTCCCCTCGCTCAACGTTACCGCCGCCTGGTGGGACGGCTCCTGGCATGTCACTGTGGGTGCCCGCCCGCTGCGTGCGACCTTGCTGCAGGGCGAGGCATGCGGCCTGGTGAGCGAGCAGCCTTCCGAGGACGAGCTACGCACACTGGCCGTATCCGTGCGTGCCCTGAGCTACGGCACCAACCTGTGGGGCTCGGCTGAGTACCGCCGTCGCATCTCGGCGCCGCTTGCCGTGCAGGCCGTGCGCCGCGCCGCCGGCATCGAGCTTTCGGCCGCGCTTGCCCGCGAGCTCGAGACCGTGCAGGTCCCCAAGTTTGCCACGGACGAGTATTCCTGCCGCCGCGTGCCCGGCGTCGATTCTAGCGAGGTGCGCTAATGGCTGCCAAACTCATCGATCTTTCCTTTACGCTCAACGGCCGTAAGGTCAAGGTTCAGATTGCCCCCGATACCATGCTCTTCGCGTTGCTGCGCGAGCAGGGTTGTGCGTCGGTGCGCTGCGCCTGTGAGACCACCAACTGCGGCCTGTGCACGGTGTGGCTCGACGGCGACCCGGTGCTGAGCTGCTCGGTTCCCGCCGCCCGTGTTGAGGGCCATACCATCACCACGCTTGAGGGCCTCAAGGCCGAGTCTGAGGCGCTGGCCCGTGCGATGGCTGCCGAAGGCGCCGAGCAGTGCGGTTTTTGCGCCCCCGGCCTTATCATGAACGTACTGGCGCTTGCCCGCGCCGCCAAGGAGGACCCGAGCCTCGTCGCCACGCGCGAGGAGCTGTCGCGCCAGCTCGCCGGCAACCTCTGCCGTTGCAGCGGCTACGAGAGCCAGCTGCGCGCCATCGTCCGCTTCCTCAACGAGTCCGGCGTGCAGGTGGGCTTTGAGATGCCCGAGCTGCCGGTCAACGACACCAGCTGCGATGGTGTCGCGTACAAGCAGATCACCCACAAGCAGCCCAAGAAGGACTCGAAGGCGCTGCTCGAGGGCCGTCCCGTCTACACGGGTGACCTGGTGCCCGCCGGCGCGCTCATCGTCAAACTCAAGCGCAGCCCGTATGCGCGCGCCAAGATCCGCTCCATCGACACGTCGCGCGCCCTGAAGGTGCCTGGCGTGGTGGGCGTCTACACCTACGAGGACGTGCCCAAGCGCCGCTTTACCATCGCTGGCCAGAGCTATCCGCAGCCGAGTCCCTACGACCGCCTGATCCTCGAGAACCTCGTACGCTACCAAAACGAGGAGGTGGCGATCGTCGCCGCCGAGACCGAGGAGGCCGCCGACAAGGCGCTCAAGCTCATCAAGGTCGACTACGAGGTACTCGAGCCCCTGCTCGACTTTACCCAGGCGCTCGATAACGACATCGTGGTACACCCCGAGGGCGACGTGACCTTTATGTTCCCGCAGGGTGGCGACGTTCCGCGCAACCTAGTGTGCAGTGGCACGAGCGATTTTGGCAACCTTGACGAGGCGTTCGCCCAGAGCGACATCGTCTTTGAGCGCACCTACACCAGCCAGGCCACGCAGACCGCGCCCATGGAGACCTTCCGAGCCTTCGCGACGACCGACGCGTTTGGGCGCATCTCGGTGACCACCTCTACGCAGGTGCCCTTCCACGTGCGCCGCATGGTCGCGCAGTCGCTCGATATTCCGCAGTCGCAGGTGCAGGTCATCAAGCCGCGCATCGGCGGCGGCTTTGGCTCCAAGCAGACGGGTTGCTGCGAGATCTTCGTGGCGTTCGTGACCCAGCAGACCGGCCGTCCGAGCTACTGCTGCTACACCCGCGAGGAGACTATCACCGCGGGCAACTCGCGCCACCAGATGCAGATGACCGTTAAGTTGGGCGCTATGAACGACGGCACCATCACGGCCATCGATCTGCACACGCTGTCCAACGCCGGCGCGTACGGCGAGCACGCCACCACGACGATTGGCCTTTCGGGCCACAAGAGCCTGCCCATCTACAACCACGTGAAGGCGAGCCGCTTTAGCTGGGACGCCGTCTACACCAACACCAACCGCGGCGGCGCTTATCGCGGCTACGGTGCCACCCAGGGCCAGTTTGCCGTGGAGAGCGCTGTCAACGAACTCGCCGACATGCTGCACATGGACCCCGCCGACCTGCGCCTTAAGAACATCGTGCACGAGGGCGAGATCATGCCGCAGTACTACAACGAGAAGCTCAACGCCTGCGCGCTCGACCGCTGCCTGCTGCGCGCGATGGACATGATCGGCTGGCGCGACAAGCCGCTGGCTGTGGACCTGGGCGACCGCGTGCGTGCCCTGGGCTGCGCGCTCACCATGCAGGGCTCGGGCATTTCCAACGTGGACATCGCCGGCATCGACATGCGCCTGGAAGAGGACGGCTTCATTACCATCGGCACCGGCGCCACCGACAACGGCATGGGCGTTGACACGATCCTGGCGCAGATTGCCGCCGAGGAGCTGGGTGTGGAGAGCTCGCTCATTGTGGTACGCGGCGTGGACACCGATGTGTCGCCGTTTGATGCCGGCTCGTACGCGAGCTCGGGTACGTACGTGACGGGACTTGCCGCCAAGAACGCCGCGACCGAGCTGCGCGAGAAGATTTGCGCCAAGGCCGCCCAGATGTGGGATGTGGACGTCGCCGATGTAGTCTTCGATGGTCAGTACGTGCGCCTGTCCGACGAGCGTGCCGCGCGCGAGCAGAACCGCTACCTCACGCTGCGCGACTTTGCCAACCTGTGCGTCAAGAACATCGCGGGCGGTGACGCGCTCACCTCGCATGCCTCTGCCTGCCTGCCCGTTTCGCCTCCGCCGTTTATGGCCGGCATTGCCGAGGTCGAGGTCGATAAGGCCACCGGCAAGGTGACCGTGGTGGACTACGCGGCGGCCGTGGACTGCGGCACCGTGATCAACGAGGCGCTCGCGCGTGTCCAGGCCGAGGGTGGCATTGCCCAGGGTATAGGCCATGCGCTCTACGAGATCGTCGAGCACGACGACCGCGGTCGCCTGCGCACCGGCAACTTTATGAGCTACAAGCTACCCACGCGCCTGGATATCGGCAGCATTCGCGTGGCCTTTGAGCCGAGCTACGAGCCGACGGGCCCGTTTGGTGCCAAGTCGATCGGCGAGGTCGTCATCAACACGCCGCTCGCCGCCGTTGCCTCGGCCGTGGCACACGCCACCGGCCACCAGGTTCGCTCGCTTCCGATCACGCCCGAGAAGGCCCTGCTGGGGGAGTAACAGGTCAGCGAACAAGTCGTAATTGGCGGGGCGGGGCAACTCGTCCCGCCTTTTGCACTCGTGGTGAGGTCGTGAGCTTGTAAAAGGTGTGCGTGCGCTTGCCGTTCGTATCTGCTATCATTCCTAGTCTGTGCGCTCATGCGGGCGTGGCGGAATTGGTAGACGCGCCAGATTTAGGTTCTGGTGGGATTCCCGTGAAGGTTCGAGTCCTTTCGCCCGCACCATCGCACCTGCGTCGGCCCTGGCCGTCGCGACACTTTGTTGCATAAAGGTACCAGCACCTCAGATAAGCTGGGCAGTATGAGGAGGAACGTGTTGAACATCACCGCTTCTGACGTCAAGGACGCCAAGCTCACCGCTACGGTCACCATCCCGGCCGCCGACGTCGACGCCGCGATCAAGAAGGCTTACAAGGACACCGCCAAGAAGTACCGCTTCCCGGGCTTCCGTGCCGGCAAGGCCCCCCGTCCGGTCATCGACTCCGCTCTTGGCGCCGAGGCTACCCTCGCTCAGGCCACCAACGACCTGATCGCCGCCAACGAGCCCGCCGTCCTCAACGAGCTGGACATCGTCCCCACCAAGAACGGTGACTACAAGGAGCTCGACCTCGCCAAGGATCACGAGGACTACACCTACACCGTCGAGTTCTCCCTGCGTCCTGCTGCTGAGCTCTCCTCCTTCGACGCCGTCGAGATCGAGATGCCGCCTGCGGAGGTCACCGAGTCCGAGATTAACAACCAGGTCGAGATGCTCCTCAACTACCGTGCCACTTTCGAGGACGTCGAGGGTCGCGCCGTCGAGGCTGACGACTATGTGACCGTCGACCTCAAGGCCGTCGAGAACGCCGACAACTTCGCTGCCGAGGGCCGCATGCTCATCGCCGGTAGCGACAGCAACCCCAAGGAGTTCAACGAGGCCCTGATCGGCGCTAACGTTGACGACGTCAAGACCGTCACCTGGACCGACGAGGTCGAGGAGGGCGAGGAGGCCGAGACCCACACCGTCGAGGTCACCGTCAAGGGCATCAAGGTCCGCAACACCCCCGAGCTCACCGACGAGCTCGTCAAGTCCGACTTCGGCTTCGACAGCATCGATGCCATGCGCGACGCCATTAAGATCGAGATCGAGCAGGACAAGGCTTCCCGCCTGCCGGCCGAGAAGGAGAACCGTTGCGTCTCCGCTCTTGCTGAGCGTCTGCAGCTCGACGAGATGGACGCCGACTACGAGCAGTCCGTCTTTGAGGAGCTTGGCCAGAACTTCCTGTCCAACCTTGCTGCCCGCGGCATGACCCTGGACACCTGGCTTCCCGCTTCCGGTCTGACCATGGAGCAGTTCATCGGCGACCTGCACAAGCAGGCCAACGACGTTGCCCGTGAGTCCCTGGCTCTGGACGCCCTCGCCCGCGAGCTCAAGATTGAGGTCACCGAGGATGACATCAACGCCGAGTTCGAGAAGGCCGGCGTCAAGGACGTCGAGGCTTCCAAGGCCGAGTTCATCGCCGATGGCCGCATGCCTGCCGTTCGCGAGTCCATCCGTCGCTCCAAGGCCGTCGACCACCTGGTCGAGAACGCCAAGGTGACCGAGGTCGACGAGACCGCCAAGGACGCCGAGTAATTCTCGCCACCTTGCCCGCGAGCGCATGCGTGCGCCCGTGATGGGGTAAAGTTATACACCGGTTATCCGGTTGCTTCGTACGGTGCCAGCCAATGCATAGCATGCGGGCACCGTACGTTTATCTAGAACCAATTTGGTCCGCAAGAGAGAAATGGAGATGCGTATGATCGCCAAGTTCGATTCCGCCCTCGTGCCATACGTTATCGAGCAGACGCCGCGCGGCGAGCGCAGCTACGATATCTATTCGCGCCTGCTCAACGACCGCATCATCTTTTTGGGCGAGGAGATCAACTCCGTCAGCGCCAACCTGGTCGTTGCCCAGCTGCTGCATCTTGAGAGCCAGGATGCCGAGAAGGATATCTCGCTCTACATCAATTCGCCCGGCGGCGAGGTCTACTCCGGCCTGGCGATTCTTGACACCATGAACTTCATTAAGCCGCAGGTCTCCACCATCTGCGTCGGTATGGCCGCGTCCATGGCCGCCGTGCTGCTTTCAGCCGGCGCTAAGGGCAAGCGCTTCTGCCTGCCGCACTCCAAGGTCATGATTCACCAGCCCAGCGGCGGTGCTCAGGGCCAGCAGACCGAGATCGAGATCGTGGCCGAGGAGATCAAGAAGACCCGCCGCGAGCTCAACCAGATCCTGTCCGACGCCTCGGGCCAGCCCATCGAGAAGGTTCAGGCCGATACCGAGCGTGACAACTACCTCACGGCTGCCGAGGCCCTCGACTACGGTCTGATCGACCGTATCGTCACCTCGCGCGATCTGGCCGCGAAGGACGCCTAGGATGGCAGGTAACATGCAGGACAACTTTGACGAGAACGGCAACCCCATCCGCTGCTCCTTCTGCGGAAAAGAGCAGGGCCAGGTCCGTCGCCTCGTAAAGGGTCCGACCAACATCTTTATTTGTGACGAGTGCGTCGCCGCCTGTTCCGAGATTCTGGAGGAGTCGCTGGCTTCGGACTTTATGGACGCTGCCCGCAACGGCAAGCTGCCGGGCTTCCTCAACGACCACGGTCAGGCTGCATCCCAGTCCGCCGTGGACCCCGAGACCGAGGGCTTTGAGCTCGAGGACGACCGTCAGGTCATCACGCGCGTGCCGACGCCGCACGAGATCTATGACGAGCTTTCGGCCTATGTTATGGGTCAGGAGGACGCCAAGCGCGCCATGTCGGTGGCCGTGTACAACCACTATCGTCGCGTGATCGAGGGCGGCGCCGCGGTGTCTGCCTTTGACGACGGTATGGGCTCGCAGTTCGACGACGATATGGACGAGGTAGAGCTCGCCAAGTCCAACATCCTGCTGCTCGGTCCCACCGGTACCGGTAAGACCCTGCTCGCCCAGACGCTCGCGCGCATCCTCGAGGTGCCGTTTGCCATCGCCGACGCTACCGCGCTTACCGAGGCCGGCTATGTGGGCGAGGACGTGGAGAACATCCTGCTCAAGCTTATCAATGCTGCCGATGGCGATATCGAGCGCGCACAGGTGGGCATTATCTACGTGGACGAGATTGACAAGATCGCCCGCAAGGCCGAGAACCTCTCCATTACCCGCGATGTCTCGGGCGAGGGCGTTCAGCAGGCGCTGCTTAAGATTCTTGAGGGCACGGTGGCAAGTGTTCCGCCCACCGGCGGCCGCAAGCATCCTCAGCAGGAGCTGCTGCAGATCGATACGACCAACATCCTGTTTATCTGCGGCGGAGCCTTTGTGGGCCTGGACAAGATCATCGCCGACCGCGTCGGAAACAAGGGCGTGGGCTTTAACTCCGAGATCGCCGGCCCCACCTCGGTCGACGAGAACGACCTGCTGCGTCAGGTGCTCCCGCAGGACCTCAACGCCTTTGGCATGATCCCCGAGTTTGTGGGACGTACGCCCGTCGTCACCCAGACGCAGGCGCTCGACGAGGACGACTTGGTGTCGATTCTGACCGAGCCCAAGAACGCCGTGGTGCGCCAGTACCGCAAGATGTTCCAGCTCGAGGACGTTGAGCTTGAGTTTGAGGACGCTGCCCTGCACGAGATCGCCCGCATGGCGCTTGCCCGCAAGACCGGCGCCCGCGGCCTGCGCTCCATCTGCGAGGACGTGCTGCAGCAGACGATGTTCGACCTGCCCAGCGAGGAGGGTGTTTCCAAGGTCGTTGTGACCGAAGCCTCCGTCAAGGGCGAAGAGCAGCCCCAGCGCATCTACGGCTAAACCAGCCTAAAGCGTGTTTGCAAATAGCCTCCGACCACCCGCGGTCGGAGGCTATTTTATATATACGCAATAACCCCAACTACCTGTGTTATTCTGTGTGTTTGTTTAAGCCTCAGCGAAGTCATATCAGACTGAAGTAATCGATACCTAAGGGGAGGAATGTAGGCCCGATTTTCGTAGATTCCGCACGAGCCGAAGACCACTTAATGTGGTCTTCGAGCGAGCCCAGGACTTGACCGAGCGAAAATCGGGCCTACATTTCTCCCCGGCGGGACAGGGAGAGATATATGGAAGAGATGCCCAAGAACTACGATCCGTCGACCAACGAGCCGGCGATCCTGCAGAAGTGGCTCGACGGCGGCTACTACAAGCGCCGCGAGGGCGTGGGCGACTGCACTGTCACCATTCCGCCTCCCAACGTTACTGGTAAGCTCCACATGGGTCACGCCACCGACGACTCTATTCAGGACGCCATCGTCCGTATGGCCCGCATGCGCGGCAAGTCCACGCGTTGGGTGCTCGGCACCGATCACGCCGGTATCGCCACGCAGACCAAGGTCGATAAGAAGCTCAAGAGCGAGGGCATCAGCCGCCTGGAGATCGGTCGCGATAAGTTTGTCGACGCTTGCTGGGATTGGACCCACGAGTACGGCGGCATCATCGTCGAGCAGATTAAGCGCATGGGCTGCTCCGTCGACTTCGATAACGAGCGCTTTACCATGGACGAGGATTACGCGCAGGCTGTGCGCAAGGTCTTCTGCGACTGGTACCACGACGGCCTGATCTACCGCGGCAAGCGTATCGTCAACTGGTGCCCCAACTGCACCACCGCCATCTCGGACGACGAGGCCGAGTATAAGGACGAGAAGGGCCACCTGTGGCACCTGCGCTACCCGCTGACCGAGCCGGTCAACGGCCAGGACTACATCGTCGTCGCCACCACGCGCCCCGAGACCATGCTCGGCGACACGGGCGTCGCCGTCTCCCCGAAGGACCCCGAGAAGGCCGCCTTTGTGGGTAAGACCGTCAAGCTCCCCATCGTCGACCGCGAGATCCCCATCTTTGAGGATTGGCATGTCGACGCCAACTTTGGCTCCGGCTTTGTCAAGGTCACCCCGGCCCACGACCCCAACGACTACGCCATGGGTCAGGCCCACGACCTGCCGCAGATCAACATCTTTGACGAGCACGCGGTGGTCGTCGAGGGCTACGGCGAGTTTACCGGCATGACCCGCGAGGAGTGCCGCGAGGCCGTCATTAAGTGGTTCGAGGAGCATGACCTTCTCGATCACGTCGAGGACCTCGATCACTCCGTCATGCACTGCTACCGCTGCGACGCCGCGCTTGAGCCGTGGCTGTCCGAGCAGTGGTTCGTGGCCGTTGACAAGCTCAAGGGGCCGGCGCTCGACGCCGTCAACTCCGGCAAGGTCACCTTCCACCCCGCGCGCTGGACGCAGACCTACACCACCTGGATGGAGAACCTCAAGGACTGGTGCATCAGCCGCCAGCTGTGGTGGGGCCACCGCATTCCCGTGTTCTACTGCGAGGACTGCGGCTGGGAGGACGCCCTGACCGAGGACACCGATGTGTGCCCCAAGTGCGGCGGCCATCACGTGCATCAGGATGAGAACGTGCTGGACACCTGGTTCAGCTCGCAGCTGTGGACTTTCGCCACGCAGGGCTGGCCGCAAAAGCCGGAGCTGCTCGAGGGTCATCACCCCACGACGGCGCTGGTCACCGCGCGCGACATCATCGCGCTGTGGGTCGCCCGCATGGTTATGAGCTCGCTGTACTTCCTGGACGAGGTGCCGTTTAAGGACGTCGTCATCTACCCGACGATTCTTGCCAAGGACGGCAGCCGCATGTCCAAGTCCAAGGGCAACGGCGTTGACCCCATGGACCTCATCGGTATGTACGGCGCCGATGCCATGCGCTTCAACCTGCTCACGCTGTGCACCAACAACCAGGACGTCAAGTTCGACGCGAACATCGACAAGAAGACCAAGAAGCTTATTGACAGCCCGCGCACCGAGCAGGCCAAGAGCTTTGTGACCAAGATCTGGAACGCCAGTCGCTTCCTGCTTATGAACATGGAGGGCTACACGCCCGGCGAGCCCGTCGTGGAGACGCCGGCCGACGCTTGGATGTTCAGCCGTCTGGCCAAGGCCGTGAAGATGGTCACCGAGGGCATCGAGAACTACACCTTTGGCGACATGGCCCGCGGCGTGCAGCAGTTCTTCTGGAATGAGGTCTGCGACTGGTACGTCGAGGTCACAAAGGCTCGCCTGAAGGGCGAGGGTCGTCTGCAGGCGCAGCGCAACCTGATCTTTGTGCTCGACACCTCCATTCGCCTGATGCACCCGCTTATGCCGTTTGTCACCGAGGAGATCTGGGACAACATGCCGGCGAGTGTTCTCGACCTAGATGCCGAGGGCAACGTTGACCGCGCCGAGGCGCTCATGATCGCCAAGTGGCCCGAGCCCGCCGACTACGCTAAGTATGTCGATGAGTCCGCCGAGCGCGCGTTTGAGCTGTGCCGCGCCGTCGTTTCCGCCGCTCGCGCCACGCGCTCGCGTTACCGCTTGAGCCCCAAGGCCGAGCTCGACGTGGTCGTGCGCGCCGGTGCCGAGGACATCGAGAAGCTCGAGAGCCTGCGCTCGACGATTGAGCCGCTGGCGAACACGGCTTCGCTGGTCATGGGCACCGACGTTGAGAAGCCGGCTGCGAGCATCGCCGTGGTCGACAGCGGCGTCGAGGTCTTTGTGGTGCTCGAGGGCAAGGTTGATCTTTCGGCCGAGAAGGCACGCCTGGAGAAGGAGATTGCCGCGGCTCAGAAGGAGCTCGCCGGCTGCGAGAAGACGCTCGCCAACGAGGGCTTTGTGGCCAAGGCCGCGCCCGCGGTGGTCCAGAAGAAGAGGGACCGTGCAGCTGAGCTCAAGGAGATCCTGGCGGCGCTGACCTCGCAGGTTGCTGACTTCTCGTAGGCGGTACTGGGGGACGCGGTTTGGGGCATTGCTCGCTACTGCGGACAGTCCTGCTCGCACGAAGGCCACATTAAGTGGCCTTCGGCTCGTGCGGAACTTGTATCGAGCAAAGCCCCAAACCGCTCCCATGGCGGTTACGGGGGCGTCCGCTGCCTGCCGGTTAGGGCCACTTGGTTGTGGCCTTGAGCTCGCTGCAAGCGGATAAAGGCTGAAATTGTCAACGCGAGGGGCTCATTCTTTTTGATGAGCCTCTTTTTCTGTTATGGGGGACTTTGGGTTATGGCTAAGCGTTCTGGGTCGTATGTCGTTCCTTTCTCGTTTGAGTTGCTTTCGTTTGATGAGGCTGTGGGGCTGGCTGCTGATACGGGGCGGATTTCTGGGGATGCTGGGCCTCTGCTTGAGACGGTTGTCGATATGCTCGATGAGCTTGGTCGTCCGGACGAGTATTTCGATTGCATTCAGGTTGCCGGCACCAATGGCAAGACTTCGACCACGCGTTTTTCGGCTGCCATTCTTCGTGGTGAGGGGCTCAAGACCGCGCTGTATACGTCGCCGCAGCTGGTGCGCTATCCCGAGCGCATGGAGGTTGACGGGCGCGTTGTGAGCGATGAGGCCTTTGCCCGTGGCGTTTCGGCGGCTGTCGAGGCGGGGCGTCGCGTGAATGCGCGTCGTGTGGCGGCGAGGGAGCGCGCCTATACCATCACGCCGTTTGACCTGCTGACGGCTGCTGCACTGGTGGTGTTTGCCGAGGCTTGCGTGGACGTGGCCGTGCTTGAGGTCGGCATGGGCGGGCGCTGGGACGCCACGAGTGCGACCGATCCCGTCGCCGTCGCCATTACGGGCATTGGGCTCGATCACACACGTATTTTGGGCGATACGCTCGAGGCCATTGCGGGGGAGAAGGCTGCGGTCATCAAGCCCGGACGTCTGGTTGTGCTGGGTGAGGGTACGCACGAGTCGAGCGTTCAGCGCGTAATGGATGCTCGCTGCCGCGCGTGCGGCATTGTGCCGCTCGTGGTGAACCATGCCACGACCATGGTGCCGGAGCACGTGGGCGATACGGTTGAGTTTAGCTGCACCACGCCGCGTGCGATCTATACGTCGAGCATGGTCAAGCCGGCCTATCAGCCGCAGAATGCCGCGTGCGCGATTATGCTGTGCGAGGGGTATCTGGGTCACGAGCTCGATCATGACAAGCTCGATGCGTCACTTATGGGCTGCCCCACGCCGGGTCGATTTGATGTGCTGGGGACTGATCCGCTCAAGCTGATCGACGCCTGCCATAACCCTCAGAGCTGCGAGAACTTTGTGAGCGCGCTGGACGAGATCGATCCGTGCGCGGAGAACCGCCCCACGCTACTGTGCGCTGCGCTGGCCGACAAGGACGTGGCGGGCATCGTTGACGTTCTGGTTCCGGCGTTCCCCCGCGTGGTCGTGACCCAGACCGATTCTGACCGTGCCCTGCCGGCAGAGGAACTCGCCGCTCTCGTTGATGTCGAAAAGCTCGCCGGCGTATACCCCAGCGTTTCCGAGGCCCTCGCAGCTTTCAAGGCTGCGGGCGAGCCCTTCGTAGCAGCCGGCACCATCACCCTAGCCGGCGAAGTAGCCGGTCTGCTCCGCTAACCCATCCCCTCATCAGTTGCGGTGAAATACGGACTGTTTTACAAGCCAGAAGCCTCAAACAGTCCGTATATCACCGCAACTCAAAAGCAGTCAATTTGGGATGGGGCTTTTTTGCTACCTTGTGCCCTGAGTTGACTCGCTTGCCACGAAATGGGCCTATCTACTACGTTTGACCGGTTACCCCCGACCATACGGAACATCGCGAAATTAAAACCGCAGGTAGACGGCTTGCGTATTTTGCGAAAACTCGGTTATGGTCGACCCATGCGGGTTAAACGTAGTAGATAGGCCGTTTTTGTGGCGCGGTATTGGTGGGATGCGGCAAAGGGGCTGCCCCTTTGCCGCATTGCCTAGTCTAGGCGGATCGGATCGTGGGGGTAGGCGTTGAGAATCTCGACGCCGCTCTCGGTCGCCAGGGCCAAGTCCTCGATGCGGACTCCGGTGCGGCCGGGGAGGTAGATGCCCGGTTCGATGGAGAACGTCATACCTGGCTCTACGACCTGCTCGTTGACCAGCGAGACGTCGCCCGGCTCGTGGTCCTGCAGGCCGATCGAGTGACCCAGGCGATGCGTAAAGTACTGCCCATAGCCCGCATCCTCAATCACGTCGCGCGCGGCGCGGTCCAGGTCACACATGCGCACGCCCGGTGCGATGAGTGCTTCGGCGGCCTCGTTGGCGCGGCGCACGATATCGTAGATGCGCGCCGTCTCCTCGTCCGGCTCGCCCCAAAAGAACGTGCGCGTCATGTCCGAACAGTAGTTGCAGCGGCGTCCGCCAATGTCGAACAGCACCACGTCGCCGCGCTTGAGCACCGTGTCGTCGGGCTCGTGGTGCGGATCGCCGGCGTTGGCGCCAAAGCTCACGATTGGCGGAAAGCTAAAGCCCTCGCAGCCGTGCTTGCGATACAGGCCGAGCATCTGGTCGGCAATTTCGCGTTCCGTTACGCCCTCGTGGACGAGTTTGACCGCCTCGGCCATCACGGCGTCGTTAGCGGCCGAGGATACGCGCATAAGCTCCTGCTCGGCGGCATCCTTGTGGGTACGCGCGGCGGTGACGGCAAAGTCGCCCAGGAAAAACTCGCTGGCGGCGTGGCGCTCCATAAGCGGCATCAAAAAGCCAGAGCGCATGACGGTGTCGATGCCAAGGGGCTTGGATGGATTGACCTCGCGTGCGATGGCGTCGGTCACGACGTCGGTATCGGTGTGATAGGCGACGCGGGCATTTACATACTCGGGCAGCTGATGCAGCGCGTTGACTAGGATCACTGGCTCGGTATTGCGCGCGAGCAGCACGCCACAAAAACGCTCGAACATATCGGCATAAAAGCCGGTCAGGTAATAGATCGACCATGGGTCGTTTACGAGCAGCTGTGCGCCGGGGTGCTGAGCCTCGAGCGCATCGAGCACGCGCGCCACGCGCTGGTCATCGACATGTGCCATACATCGTCCTTTCGCTAGGTTGCCACCATGGTATCCCAAGCCCGGCACATGGGGACGTTCCTTTTATGCCCGCACTTCGGGACACCCCTTGGCTTGGCCAGCCTGGCATGCGCGCAGGCAAAAGTAGCTAAAAGAGGCCCGTCCCAAATGGGTTGGTTTCAAAAGTATGGCGGATTACGGGGCTGGACCCGTATTACTTGACCATGGGGAAAATCGCGAAAACAAAACCGCAGGTAGACGGCTTATCAAAAATCGAAAAATGCCGGTATGGATGGGGGTTTCCGAATTAGCCCCGTAATCCGGCATAGTTTTGAAATGGCACTAAAATAGGCACAAGCTAAATACCGATTCCAAGGATAGTTGCGGTGGAATAGTTCCTGGATGCCGGGGTTTTGGCGGAAATCAGGAACTATTTCACCGCAACTGAGGAGGGCGGGGTGGATGGCGGGGTAGCTAAAAGACCCCCGACCCAAATGAGCTGCTTAGGCAGGGTCGATGTTCATGCTGGCGATGAGGTCGATATTGGTATTGAGGAGGTTCTCTAGCACGACGTCGCCCATGCGGATGGGGGCGTTGACGACCACGCCACGGATGAGGTCCATGACCTGGGCGTGAAGTGCCAGCGGGATGGCTTCGGCCGTGCGCACGGGCAGCAGCGCCTCGTCGCCGCCGGATATGGCCACGGTGGTGGTGAGTACGCGCATGGGGCAGGTGAGCTCCTGATGTGCGAATTTATCGCCGCGCGGGCAGCTGTTGCCGGTTACGGAGCGCACTTCTACCACGGCGCCATTAGCGTCGCGCTCGACTTCTACGGTCAGGAGGCATTCGGATGGGCAGGTCGTGCAGTTGAACTGCAGCGTTTCGATCGCGTTATCGCTCATAGTCTATGCCTTCTCGACGGGATCGACGGACAGGACAATTTCGCTAGCACCAAGGTCGAGTGCGCGCTGAATCACCTTTGCTGGCAGCGGGAAGCTTTCCATTACGCTCGGCTTAAACGCGCGGACCTTGCCGGCGAACAGTTCCTCGCCGTCGGCCAAGACCCTCACGCGGGCGGCGTCGACGGGTCGGCGCACGCGGAAGTTGAGCTTGGTGAGCGCCACAGCCGCAATGCGCCCCGGCAGCGCGTATCCCGCAATGCCGGCAGGGGAGACGGTGAGCTCGCAGTCCGGAACGGCGCCTGCGCCGGTCCCCAGCGCGTACGCCGCTGCAGCTGCGCCAGCTCTCTCGGACTCACACGTCACGTTGTCGGCCAGGTCGTGCACGTGCAGCACGTTGCCGCAGGCAAAGATGCCCGGCACGCCCGTCTGCAGGCTCTGATCCACCACGGCGCCGCGCGTGCGTGGGTCAAGCTCCACGCTTGCGGCAACCGAAAGCTCGTTCTCGGGAATCAAGCCCACCGAAAGCAGCAGCGTGTCGCACGGAACAATGCGCTCGGTCCCCGGAATGGGCGCCAGGCAGTCGTCTACTTGGCTCACCTCGACGGCTTCCACGCGGTCGTGCCCGATCACGCGCGTGACTGTGGTAGACAGATGCAGCGGAATGCCAAAGTCGTCCAGGCAGTTCTTGACGTTGCGGCGCAGACCGTTGGCGTACGGCATGAGCTCGTACACGCCCTCGACCGAAATCCCCTCGAGCGTGCAGCGACGTGCCATGATCAGCCCGATATCGCCCGAACCCAAAATGACGGCGCGCGAGCCGGGTTTGAGGTTCTCGATATTGATGTATCGCTGCGCCAGACCCGCCGTAAACACGCCGGCGGGTCGACTGCCGGGGATTTTGATCTCGCCGCGCGTGCGCTCGCGGCAACCCATGGCAAGGACGACTGCGCGTCCGGTGAGCTGCAAGATGCCGGCAGGGCTCATGAGCGTGACGGTATGGACCGCGGTGTCTTCCGTAGGCTCGCCTGAATCAATCCCAATCACCATGCTGTCCAGGAACAGCGCAATGTCGGTTGCGTGCACCTGGTCGATAAAGCGCTGCGCGTACTCGGGACCGGTGAGCTCCTGTTTAAAGTGCGACAGGCCAAAGCCGGGGTGGATGCACTGGCGGAGGATGCCGCCCAGGTGCTGCTCGCGCTCCACGATGGCCACGCGTGCGCCTGTCTTATGCGCGGCCAGCGCGGCCGCCATGCCGGCAGGTCCGCCGCCGATAACGACCACGTCGAAGGCTTGCGTTTGTACGGCTTCGACGACGCTGCAATCATTAGCGCTCGATGTGAATTCCGCCATCCTAGCGCACCCCCTTCAAAGGTCCCTCGACCAGCCAGGAGCCGGCGTCCTCCAGTAATACCTCGCTAGGGTCGCAGCCCAACTCGCGGGCAAGAATCGCCACCACGCGGCTCTGGCAAAAGCCGCTCTGGCACCGGCCCATGCCGGCACGACAGCGGCGCTTGACGCCCTCGACCGAAACTGCACCCGGGCGGCGCCGAATCGCGGCCACAATTTCGGCCTCGGGCACCGTCTCACAGCGGCAGACAATCTGTCCCCACGCGGGGTCGGACTCGATGAGCTCCTCCTTGCGCGCCAGCGGTGCGCGGTCAAAGTCGTCCGGTGCGTGGCGAATTGGGTTCCAGTCCGCCCGCTCGCGCAGTTCCACGCCCGCCTCACGCATCACAAGCTCCATACGCTCGGCAATGGCCGGCGCGCTCGCCACACCCGGCGACTGAATGCCCGCCGCCTGGAACAGCCCCGGCACCACGGCCGACTGTCCAATAAAGAAGTCGTTCGTTCCCTGAATGACCGGACGCCCGCCGGCAAATGCGCGAACCACGCGGCGCGTATCCAGATCGGGCACCAGCTTGCGCGCGCCGGTCAGCAGCGCGCTCACATCGCTCGTATAGGTCTGCGTGTCGCCCGGCTCGCGCACGGCGGCCGTTGCAGTAATCACGGTGTTGCCGTGCACGGTACCCGTGACGATAACGCCCTTCGATATCGGCGTCGGCACGGGGTAGAGCGGCATGAGCGTGCGTGGCTCCTTGTCCAGCACCACGATGTTGCCCTGACGCCAGACCATCTGGAACTCCTTGGCGCCGGCCATATGTGAGATGTCGGCGGCTCCGTTGCCCGCGGCGTTGATCAAGTAGCGGCAGCGCACGTTGCCAGCGGGGGTCGCCAGCGTAAAGCGCGCGTCATCGCCCGAGCCCGCGACTTCAATCACTTCCACCGGCGCGGGCCGTATAAACGTCACCCCGTTGGCCACGGCGTTCTCTAGCGCGGCGATGGCAACCTCAAACGGGTCGACAAACCCTGTCGAGGGGCACCACAACGCGCACGTTGCATCGGCACTGGCGCGCGGCTCTAATTCGTGGATGCGGTCGGGTCCGACGATCGACAGCTCGGGCACGCCGTTGGCAAGGCCGTTGCGCCGCAGCTGTTCCAGCTGCGCGCGATCCTCGTCGTTAAAGCCCAACACCATCGACCCGGTGCGGCGGAACAAAAAGCCGAGCTCCTGGGCCCATGTGCCATATAGCTCGCAACCACGGGCGTTGACCTGCGCCTTAACCGTGCCCGGCGTCGGATCGTAGCCGGCGTGCACCAGGCCGCCGTTGGCCTTCGACGCGCCCAGCGCGATATCGTTGGCGGCCTCGACCACGCAAATGGACAGGTCAAACCGCGCGAGCTGCCGCGCGATGGCGCACCCGGTGATGCCCGCGCCCACGATAGCGATATCAAACGTTTCTGTCACAGTGCCTCCCAGACAAGTTGACAGGCTGTCAATAAGACTATCCTACGGTCTGCGCGTCCCCAGCGCGGCGGCAATGCGGCGAACAGCCCCGCAACACCCGCCAACGGCAGACGAGGGGAGACCCAGCAACGTCGACAAGCTCGTCTGCCGACAGCTACGGCAACCGTTTGTCTCGACCTGTAACAGTTAGACGAGGATTTGGGTCCCAGATGTTACAGATCGAGACAAACCTTCCGGCGGATTTTGAACGTCTCGATCTGTAACAGTAAGAGGGATTTTGGGACCTAAGATGTTACAGATCGAGATTGAAGTCGGGGAGGGACCCTGTGTCTCGTTCTGTAACATCTAGACCCGGATTCCGCTCCCACCTGTTACAGATTGAGATGTTTGTGTCCGCGCCAGCCCCGTACCCAGCCGTAGTCCCATATAAACAAACCCCGTGGTAAACTTGACCGAACTGTTAATATTCCGAAAGGTACCCGTAATGTCCAAGTACATCTCCGAGCTCATGTCGCCGCAGCTTATGGGCGTCGTCTATGCCTTTGTTGGCTTTATCATCGCCCTGTATGTGCTGTCGGTCGTCTATGTGTTTATCGACGCTCGCCGCCGCGGCGCTAGCGCCTACGTGGCATGGGGCATCATCGCCCTCATCCCGTTTGTGGGTCTCATTGCCTATCTGGTCCTGCGCCCGCACTCCTATGCGTCCGACCGCGAGGAGCAGGAGCTGGACATGGCCCTGCGCGAGCGCCAGCTTGCCCAGTACGGTACCTGCCCGCAGTGCGGCGCGCCCATCGAGAAGGACTTCGTCGTCTGCCCGGTGTGCGATACCCAGGTTCGCAACGTATGCCCCAGCTGCCATCGCCCGCTCGATGCGCACTGGAAGGTCTGCCCCTACTGCCGAACTCGCATTCAGTAGCGCATCCATCGCCGGGCCGGCCGCAAGCCACGGGCACGCTGCAAGCCACGTGCGCCCCACACCCCGCCCCCACACGATGAAGCATGCGTAGAAAATCGCCCGCCGTTCCATTAAGGTGCGGCGGGCGCTTGTATACCAAGGCAACCTGCCTATAATGATGCAAGTTAAAACGCCGAGCGCATCGCACGCACTTGCATCAGGCATCCGAGAGGAGAAAACATACCCATGAAGGCACTCTACAATGACGGTTCGGTGGCCGAGCTTCCGCAGGACGAGGTCACGCACGTCATCCGCCACTCCGCCGCGCACATCATGGCGCAGGCCATCAAGCGCCTGTACCCCCAGGCCGACTTTGCCTACGGCCCCGCGACCGACAACGGCTTCTACTACGACGTCGACCTGCCCGAGGGCGTCAAGATCAGCGAGGACGACTTCCCCGCGATCGAGGCCGAGATGAAGAAGATCGTCAAGGAGAACCTCAAGTTCACCGTGTACGAGAAGCCCCGCGCCGAGGCCATCGCCCTTATGGAGGAGCGCGGCGAGAAGTACAAGGTCGAGCACATCGGCGACCTGGACGACGACGCCCGCATCACCTTCTACCAGCAGGGCGACTACATCGACATGTGCGTTGGCCCCCACATCTGTTACACCAAGGCGCTGAAGGCCTTTAAGCTCACCGGCGTCTCGGGCGCCTACTGGAAGGGCGACAAGGACAACAAGATGCTCACCCGCATCAACGGTGTCGCCTTTGCCACCAAGGAAGAACTCGACGAGCACATGCACATGCTGGAGGAGGCCAAGAAGCGCGACCACCGCAAGATCGGCCGCGAGATGGACCTCTTTATGATGCGCGACGAGGCCCCCGGCTTCCCGTTCTTCCTGCCCAACGGCATGATCCTTAAGAACACGCTGCTGGACTACTGGCGCGAGATCCATCACAAGGCCGGCTACGTGGAGATCTCCACGCCGCTCATCATGAACAAGCAGCTGTGGAAGACCTCGGGCCACTGGGACCACTACAAGGACAACATGTACTCCACCGTCATCGACGACGAAGAGTACTGCATTAAGCCCATGAACTGCCCGGGCGGCGTGCTGGTGTATGCCTCCAAGCCGCACTCCTATCGCGAGCTGCCCATCCGCGCCGGCGAGATTGGCCTGGTGCACCGCCACGAGCTGCGCGGCGCCCTGCACGGCCTGTTCCGCGTGCGCTGCTTTAACCAGGACGACGCCCACCTGTTTGTGCGTCCCGACCAGCTGACCGACGAGATTGTGGGCGTGGTCAACCTCATCGACTCCGTGTACCAAAAGTTTGGCTTTAAGTACCACGTTGAGCTTTCCACCCGCCCCGAGGACTCCATGGGCTCCGACGAGGATTGGGCTCGCGCCGAGGAGGGCCTGCGCGCCGCTCTGGAGAAGCTGGGCATGGACTACGAGGTCAACGAGGGCGACGGCGCCTTCTACGGCCCCAAGATCGACTTCCACTTGGAGGACTCGCTCGGTCGTACCTGGCAGTGCGGTACCGTCCAGCTCGACTTCCAGATGCCGCTCAACTTTGATCTGGAGTACGTTGACGCCGACGGCACCAAGAAGCGCCCCATCATGCTGCATCGCGTGTGCTTTGGCTCCATCGAGCGCTTCATTGGTATTCTGATTGAGCACTTTGCGGGCAAGTTCCCCACCTGGTTGGCTCCCGTGCAGGTCAAGGCACTTCCGGTTTCCGAGAAGAGCCGCGACTACGCCCACGAGGTGTGCGCCAAGCTGGAGGAGGCCGGTATCCGCGTGGTCTGCGACGACCGCGACGAGAAGATCGGCTACAAGATCCGCGAGGCCCGCAGCATCGACCGCGTGCCCTACATGCTCATCCTGGGCGAGAAGGAGGTCGAGGCCGGCAACATCTCCGTCCGCGATCGCTCCAACGAGACCGTTCAGATGAGCGTTGACGAGTTTGTTGCGAAGGTAACCGAGGAGATCAAGACTCGCGCTTAAGGTGAGCTGCACAACAATTAACAAAGGCGACCGTCCACAAAGGGCGGTCGCCTTTTTTCTTACCAAAATAAGAAAAGCCGCTGGTTGAGCGGCTTTTTTTGTTGCACAAAAAGGTACAGGTTTTTGTATCTTTCGACATAGGCCATTATACGAGCAATTAATCAGCGTTTGCCCAGATTACGCAAAATGTACTGCCAGTAGGTACATCTCCATACCCCCCTACAAAAACCTGTACTTTTGCGACTGCGCCTAGCTGCGAGCGAGAAGCCTGTTCTAAACGCCCCTGCATTTGCGTGCATCGCAAAGCCAAAAAGAGGGGGCGAGAACATGGAACAGACGGCACGGCGCCAAGAGCAGCTGCCGGGCGCATTTAACGGCGCCACCACCAACAGCCAGCACGGCCGCGTCCGCTGGTATCTGGTCCACACCCCCAATGGAAAAGAGCGCGAGACCTGCGAAAAGGTTCGCTGCATTATCCCGCACAACCTTATGCAGGACGCTTTTGTGATGCAAAAGGAGTTCTGGTTTAAGCGGGATGGCGCCTGGTCGCTCCAAACCAAACCCATGTACAAGGAATATTTCTTCGTCGCTACGCACGATGCCGCCGCGCTCGATAGGGCTTTGGCCCAGTTGAGCTTTGGCTGTCGCATCGCCGGCAGTAGGGAGCGGGCGTACATGCCCATGCCGGACGATGCGCAGGATTGGTACCGCAGCGTTCTGGACGACGACGGCGTGGTGCGCAACAGCGTTGCGCGCATAGAAGACGGTGTGCTGCACATAGAACAGGGTCCTTTGGTGGGACAAGAGGCCCGCGTTAAAAAGATCGACCGTCATAAACGCTGGTGCCTGGTAGACGTAGGCGATGGCGATTCCGCTTTTAGGGAGCTGCTACCGCTCGACGTTCCCAGCAAGACGTAAGGGAGACGTTGCACCAGCTATTCGTTTGCATTTTTGAATTTACCGATTGGGGGATCCCTGGGGAACGGGGATGTAATTTTGACTGTGGCTGCTAAAGAAGTAACAAAGAGCTGTGCGCCTGCGGGGGCGGCACTGATTGCCCAGGCCATGGACCGGCGCGAGGGCGCCGGCCGTTACAAGGCCATGCAATCCATCATGGACTGGGACCGCTCGCGCTTGGCATATAGGGCAGTGAAGCGCGCATTCGACATCGTGTTCAGCGGTGCCGTGCTCGTCGTCATCGCTGTGCCCAGCCTGGTGCTGGCCGCGGCCATCCGACTGGAGAGTGAGGGCAGCCCCTTCTATAGTCAGATCCGCGTTGGCCGCACCCGTCCCGACGGTAGTTTGACTACCTTCCGCATGTGGAAGTTCCGCTCCATGTACAAAGACGCCGACGAGCGCCTTGCCGAGCTCAGGGAGCAGAACGAGATCGCCGGCGCCATGTTCAAGATGAAGAATGACCCGCGTGTCACCAAGATTGGAAAGTTCATCCGCAAGCACTCCATCGACGAGTTCCCGCAGTTTCTGAACGTGTTCATGGGTCAGATGTCCGTCGTGGGCCCGCGCCCGCCGCTGCCCAACGAAGTGGCGGAATACACCGAGTACGACCTGCAGCGACTGTCCGTTAAGCCCGGCATCACCGGCTGGTGGCAGGTGACCGATCGCAACGACACCGACTTCGACGGGATGGTCCGCCGTGATTTGGAGTACATCGCCAAGCGCGGCCTCATCACGGACTTGAAGATTGTTCTCCTCACGGTCGTTGAGGTCTTTACCGGTGGAGGTGCTTGCTAAATGACTGAACCGGTTAGGGTGGCTCAGGTTGTTGGCAAGATGGTTGGCGGCGGCGTCGAAGCTGTCGTTATGAATTACTATCGTCACATCGATCGCAGTAAAGTGCAGTTTGACTTTCTTGTTGATTCCGATTCGACGCTTGTTCCCCGTGACGAGATCGAATCGCTTGGTGGCAGGGTCTTTGAGATACCGCCCTATCAGCATATAGCTGAATACCAGCGAGAGCTTCAGCGTCTCTTTAAGCAAGAGGGCTGGAAGATTGTCCACAGTCACATCAACGCGCTTTCGGTCTTTCCTCTTCGTGCTGCGAAGAAGGCGGGTGTTTCTGTGCGGATCGCCCATAGTCACTCTACGAGCGGTAAGGGGGAGTATGCCAAGAATGCCCTGAAGGCCGTGCTGAAAACGCAATCGAATCGATATCCAACACACCGATTTGCATGTAGTCAATTTGCCGGTGAATGGCTTTTCGGTAAAGCTGCGCACTTCGAGGTCGTATACAACGCAATCGATTTGGATCGCTTTCGCTTCAATGCGGAGGCTCGTGCGCAAGCGCGAGCCGACCTGGGCCTCGTTGGCAACCAGTTTGCCATTGGACATGTGGGGCGCTTTACTGCCCAGAAGAACCATGCGTTTTTGATTGACGTTTTTGCTGAGGTCGCAAAGCGCCGCGACGATGCTGTCCTGCTGCTTGTCGGTACCGGCGAAGCCGGGGCCTCCATAAAGGCCTTGGTTGACGAACGCGGTCTTACTGATCGCGTTAAGTTTCTGGGGCAGAGAAGCGATGTCAATCGCTTGTACCAGGCGTTTGATGCGTTCGTTCTGCCAAGCCTTTACGAAGGCCTGTGCCTCGTCGGCGTCGAGGCACAGGTGTCTGGCTTACCGTGCTTGTTGAGCGATGCGATTACGCGTGAGGTAGACGTAACGGGGGAGTGTAAGTTCTTGTCGATTGATAGCCCTGTCGTGTGGGCAGATGAGATTTGCTCTCTTTCAAAAAAGTCTGATGAGGGGCGCGATTCCACTTCTCCCGGTTCATTTGTACATTACGACATTGGTCAGCAGGCTGATTGGCTTTTGAGGCGATATTTGCAACTAATAAACGGAGACAGAAATTGATGGACAAGAGAGTCAAAAACGTCATTATTGTTGATGATACGGCTGATAATTTTGGCGGTACCGCCCAAATCGCTTACATTACCGCCGTGGTTCTCCGTGACCGCGGGTATAACGTTGTCTACTTTGCTGGTTGCGGGCCAATTCATAGTCGACTTGACGGTTTCAAGGTTGTTGTTGCAAATGAACAGCCTTTTCTCGAGTCAGATAACAAAGTTGCCGGTGCCCTTAGCGGCCTGCACAGTAAAAAATCTTACGAGAGGTTTTGTGCCTTATTAAACCAATTCAATCCTGATGACACTGTCGTACACATTCATTCCTGGACCCATGCTCTTTCATCTTCAATTTTTGATGCTATTGCCGATTCTGGCTTCAAGGTGCTCGTGACGCTTCATGAGTATTTTCTTGTATGTCCTAATGGTGGGTTTTACGATTACAAGAAGCATAGAATATGCCATTTGAAAGCATGCTCCGCAAAGTGCATTCGATGCAATTGTGATAAGAGAAGCTATGTGCAGAAGCTATATCGAGTGGTTCGCATCGCTCTTCAAAATCGTTCAATCAAGCGGGCCCATCCAAAGTTTTGTTATCTTTCGGATTTTACCTATGACATTATGCGTGGCAGTGAATTTGATGATGGCATGCCATGCATTCTTCCCAATCCAATTTCTGTTGAAGGGGAGCTTTCGCTTGGTGTGCCATCTGAAAAGAACGGCTATTTGTTTGTGGGCCGTTTTGATAAGGAGAAGAACCCCGAGCTGTTTTGTAGAGCGCTTACTTCTTTGGGTTTGCCAGGAACATTATGTGGATCTGGTCCTGAGTTCGAGAGACTAAGAGATGCTTACCCAAACCTTAATTTTTTGGGTTGGTGTGATAAAGATGTACTCGCAGACCAGTTCAAATCAAATAAGGCTTTGGTGATGACTTCCTCCTGGTACGAAGCTTCTCCTTTAGTATGCCTTGAAGCCATGTTTGCCTCTGGTATTCCATCAATCGTTCCCGAGACCTGTGGGGCTATTGCATATATCAGGGATGGCGTAAATGGTCTTCTTTTTAAAAATGGCGACGTTTCCTCTCTCTGTGAGGCGATTTCTAAACTAGAAGACAGTAATTATTACGAAATGCTTTGCGAGTCAACCAGACGCTTGTTGCCTTCTCTTCAAGAAGACCGAAGCTATGAGACTTACGCAAATCGAGTTAGCAATCTTTACGAGGGGCTATATGTTTAAGAGGGTTATATATATTGTTAAGTCCGACTTGGCGTTCTATCCCCCCTGTATGTCACAAATAAGAATGATTAAAGATTTGGGCGTACAGATTGAAGTCTGGTTTGGTTCCAGCAAGGATACGGCCAAGGAAATTCTAAAAGGCGAGGGCATTCCTTTTACGGAGCTCGTTGATCCGCATCTGAGCGTTGGCGGAAAACTGGATACATTGAATAACTGGACTCATTTCCGCAAAGCCGTTCTCACTCGGCTAAAAAAAGAGCCAACGGATTATCTTATCTGGTTTGGAACAGCTGAATCTGCGCTTCCGCTTTACGGGGCACTTTCCGGTATTCCCTATGTGGCCACGGCGCTTGAGCTGTGTGATGATCAACCGACAAAAGAACGACTATTTGCGGCTGTTTGTCGCAAGGCTCTTGCAGTTACGTGTTGCGAGTTAAATCGTGCCTACTATATGAAAATTAAATGGGGGCTGAATTCGCTTCCCTCAGTTTTCCCGAATAAGCCATACGGGCTCAAAGCGGGTGAAATCCCCTCTGTTTCGACAAACGTCACAAAGCAGATCTTGGATGAGCTTGACGGAAGAAAGATCCTTCTTTACCAGGGGCTATTCCAGCGTCCTGAATATGTTGCGCCCATCGCTGAGGCTCTTCGTATGATGGAGTCTGATTACGCTTTCGTTCTTATGGGAAAAGATCGCTACGGTACGACTGAACGAATGAAGGAGATTTACCCGGATACTTTTGTGTATGGTTTTGTTCCAGCGCCAAAGCATTTGGAAATTACTGCAAGGTCGCGAATTGGCGTCGTGCTTTATGATGACACATCGCTTAATAAGGCCTTTTGTGCGCCTAATAAAATATATGAGTATGCAGCATTTGGCCTCCCTACGCTTGCCAATCGTTTGCCGGGCTTGGTTTCAACTGTTGAGGCCAGCGGCAGCGGTAAGTGCGTTGACTTTGAACCCGAATCAATAGCCGATGCTATTAAGCAAATCGATCATGAATATAGTCAATTTAGATCTTGTGCATATGATTTCTTTAATGGAACAGATAATCTTGCTGTTATGAAATCGCTGCTGCAGAGTCTTGGTGCATTTGACGAGGCGGACGATTAATGGAGCTTTGGCGAGTTGCCCTTGACTGGATGCTGATCCTGCTTTCTTCATTTTATTTGTGCGTAATTTATAATCGATTAATTATGAAGCCGCAGGTTTCTATTGCAAACTATGTATATTTAATTTTATGGGCGTTCTGTTGTCTACCTATTTTGCTCGATTATGCAATTGGTAGGCCAAGTTACCAGACAGTTTACTGGTATAAACCTTTTATAGCCCCAATGGCCAATGACTATGTGTCGGCCATTTATGACCTCTTGCTTATAACGGCCTGCACTTCATTGTTTTTCTACTCAAATTACTATCAAAAAAAGAAGATTAAAGTTCAAAAAAAATGGGGAGGGGCGATATTTGACAATAAAGTCGTAATGTATTTGTTTACTATCTCTCCATATATATATATTGCTTTCCGGCAATGTCAGCTCTTATCTAACTTATGGTGACTCGGTTTCTCGTGGAGTTGCCTCTAGCGGCGTGAGTATGATCGTTGCGGAGCTGCTTCTGCTAAGTGTAATTTCTTTTTGCTCCCTGTTCTTTCGTCAGGACAGGCTGGGGACGGTTGCCAATTTAGTTCTTATTGTCTGTTACTCGATTGTTACTGGTTGGATTTCTGGCAAACGATTCATGCTTGCGATATTAATTGTCCTGTATTTGTTTTTCTATTTAAGAAGAAATCCTGCTCTTGAACAGAGAAAAAAGTTGAGGGTCTTTTTTCCGATCGCGCTTTGCGCGCTCCTTTTCTTCTCATCTTTTTATCTAATTGTTGTTCGACCGTTGAGGGATACGGGTTTCAATAGCGTCTATGAGATGCTCCGCGTTGATTTTGGCAGAGACGATGTTACAAAATATGTAATCTATCATGAGTTCTTTTTAGGTGATCATATACTCGATTATTACGGTCAGTCGTTTCTCTCGACACTATTTATTTGGGTTCCTAGATCAATTTGGCCTAGCAAACCATATCAAGATTACCAATACTTAACATCTTCTATTCTAGGATTGCCAATATCCGAGCTTCCGGCTGGCACAACGCCATGCTGGTTCGAGATGTGCATCATTAACTTCTCATACTTTGGTCTTCTCTTGAGCTGTGTGCTGATCGTTGCCCTTTGCCATCTTACGGACTGTGTTAAAAGCGCTTCGACAGAAGCGATGCTATTCGTTGTCATTCTTGCCTTGCTCACGCAGAGTATTGATGTATATCTCGTTTTTGTTTTCCTCATTGTCCTCCAAAAAGTAATTAGTTTCGTTATGCCGACAAACAACACGCGTCTTAGGAGTGGGTATGGACATAAAGACTGCAGTACTGCCTGCGTACAATAAAATTCGAAGATTGTCGTTTGCTGTTAAATCGAATCGTTTACTTGCTTGCGAAGACTTTAGGTCTTTAGACACCTTGTACAGAGACTCTCTTCTTATTGCTCATTCATTTGAGAAAGCTCTTTGTATTGAAGGCTGTCGCGATGATTTTGGAACACAAAAGGCCGACCGTCTCCTTGATTATTTAACGCTTGCAGCAAAAGATCCTTCTTTTGATAATCATTCATATGCTTTTACCGAGTCCATGGCGGCACTTGAGAACTGGCTTGTTCGTCGAGCTCAGCTTGGACTTGATTGCTCTAAATGGCAGCCGGGTTTTGAATCGCTTGCTGAACAAACTTCATATGAAGTTGGCCGAATTGACTTGAGTGATAGGGCTGGAATTGTTTCTGATTCTTTTGCTTCTGTCTCTGATTGCGATAAAAATGCAATCAATTTTATTAACGGGAGACATAGTGTTCGGTCATTTGATTCAACCCCTGTTCCTCAGGAAACGCTGACGCAAGTTGTTGAGCTTGCGCAGAGCGCGCCTTCGGCGTGCAACCGCCAACCAAGCCGCGTGTATTTTTCCGGTCCAAAATCTGCTCAGGTTGTTTCTGCTGCCGTGCGTGGTAATAAAGGGTTTGAGCAATCAATTTTCCAATGGGCCGTTATTACTGCCGACACTTCTCTGTTTTCCTGCGCCGAATATGACCAATGGTTTATCAACGGCGGCATCTATCTTCAGTCATTTGTTTTGGCACTGAAAGCTTATGGAATTGGTTCATGTATTTTCCAGTGGGTTGTTGGTGACTTAGGAAAAGAAATGCGTTCTTCTTTAGGCATTTCGACAAATGAAGCGATTATTGCGGTCGTCGGATTTGGCTACCCAAAAGAAACGTTTGCGAGACCGGTTGCTCAGAGAATGCCTGTTTCCGAAGTTGCGTCTTGGGCTGATTAACGTTGGAATGCTCGCTGGAGTATTATTTGATTGGAAATTAACAAATGAAAATTGGAATCATTACTTACCATTTTGCCCGCAACTACGGTGCGATCTTGCAGTGCTACGCACTACAAGAGCAGCTTCGTTCTATGGGTCATGATGTTTGGGTGCTTAACTTCCAAAATGATCGCCAGGAGCGCAATAACTCCCTTCATCACAAAAGGGATGGTTTTCTATCTAATTTAGCGGTTAATGTCGCGTTGCTTCCTTTTGAAGGCAAAAGGCGTTCTAAGGAGCGCAAATTTGCTGAATATGAGTCGCGTTACCTTCATCTGACGCCTCGGTTCTATTCAATTGAAGAGATGCGCGATTTTGTTAATAAAGAAAGTTTCGATCTCCTTATCTCTGGAAGCGACCAGGTTTTCAATCCTAATATTGCCGATTTCGATGAAGCTTTCCTTTTTCCCTTTGAAACGTCGGCTCGTAAGGGCAGTTTTGCGGCAAGTCTCGGCAGCGCTACCGAAACTGAATTAGCTCCTTTTTCAGATGACCTAGCTTCTTTTGATGTTCTCTGTGTAAGAGAGAATACTGATGCACCCGTGGTTAATAGCTTATGCGGGCGGTCTCCCGAGGTGGTTGACGACCCTGTTTTCCTTTTGGATTCAAAGCGCTGGGCACAAGCTGTTAATACTTCGGTCGAAGACTGTGGGTATGTTTTAGGTTATTACATTAATAAGGAGGCATCCGCGCGCTATTTGGAGCTTACGAAGCAGGCTGCATTTGAGCTTGGATTGCCCTTGAAGGTTATAAATGTGCGTTATGGGCGGGACTCATTTAAGCGCGAGATGATTACTGATGCTGGCCCTGAGGATTTCCTTAAGTTATTTGCGGGCGCTTCTTTTGTCTGTACGGACTCTTTCCATGGAACGGCGTTTTCGCTGCTATTCGGAAAGCGTTTTGTATCTTTTGAACCCAAATCAAATTCTAGTGACTTCCGCAAGAGGGATCTATTAAGCAAGGTAGGAGAACCTTGGAGAAGCGTTGCGGTCGATTCTACTTCTGCGAGCGCCCTTGTCAGTGAGTTGTGTGGGCGTTCTGCTCCCGCTGCCCAAGATGGAATCAGGCGTGTTCGCGAGGCACAACTGCTGTTCCTCGAGAAGATGACGAAGGAGAATTAGTTTGGCATTTAAAGAGAAAAAGCTTCTCCAGAATACTGGCTGGCTGCTTGCGCTGCAGGCAATTAACATTGTGTTGCCTTTTGTTACGGTGCCTTACGTTACCCGCGTGTTTGGCGCTGAGCGGTATGGCATATTCTCTATTGCTCTTAATTGGATAACTTATTTTCAGCTTGTTGTTGAGTTTGGTTTTAACTTGAGCGCAACGAAAAAGGTCGTTGAGGTTAAAGATGGGGATGAGCTTAACGACCTCGTGTCCGCTGTCGTTATTGCTCGACTGGGACTTGTTGCCGCCTGCTTTGTCGTAGTAATAATTCTCGGTATTACGTCGGCTGCAACCGGGGACCAGCTATCCTGTATGCTTGCGTTGTTTTCCATGCTTGTTGGCATTGCTTTACAGCTCAACTGGCTTTTTCAGGGTTTGCAGGACATGAAGGTCATCACTATAGCTACGGCGGCTGCGCGAGGGCTTTCTGTCATTCTGATTTTCCTCCTTATAAATAACCCCGGTCAATTGATGCTTTACTCGTTCCTGTATTCAATTACTTTCCTTGCTTCGGGTGTTACTACTCATGTATTTGCTTGGAAGCGCTATGGGATCAAAATGGGTTTTGCATCTATAAAGCAGATACTCGGTGAGATGCGAGACGGAATGCCGATTTTTCTTTCATCTGCCGCCGGCAAGATTATTGGAAATGTTGGCGTCACGGTGCTCGGCGGTTGCCAGCCAAGTGCGGTCGTTGGCTCGTATGCTGCCATTTTGAAGGTGCCGCAAATGGCGAGCCTGATGTTTACTCCTGTTGGCCAAGCGCTGTATCCGCGTGTAAACGAAGAACGAATGAAATCTCGGCGCTCCGCGGCGCGGCTTGTTGCTAAGTTTGGTATTCCCGTGGTCGTATTGTTTGCGGCTGGTTTATTTGGCATGGCGATCCTTCGCAATCCGGTAGTCGAGATTCTCTATGGCAAAGAGTATCTAGTTTGCGCCGATACACTCATTCCGCTTGCTATTTGGGTGCTGCTGGGCATCGTAAACAATTTTCTCGGTGTTCAGCTTCTCATTCCTTTTGGGTATCAGTCCCTATATAGCTTGCTTATGATTGTCGATTCCGTTCTTTCGTTGGTGCTTAACGTTTGGCTTGGCCATACTTGGGGCGCCATGGGTGTTGCGTCAGCTATTGCGATATCCGAGGCTGTCCTTACGGTAGCTTTGTTTTTGGCTCTTCTTTCTGTAGTGAGGCAATCGTCCGCTGTTTCTTATAGCCCTCATGCCCATAAGGCTCAGCACATGAGAAAGGACCGATAATGAAAAAAATCATGCTCGTCTTCGGCACCCGCCCGGAGGCAATCAAGATGTGCCCGCTCGTCAATGAGTTGAAGGCGCGCAGGGAGGAGTTTGAGACCGTCGTGACCGTGACGGGCCAGCACCGCGAGATGCTCGACCAGGTGCTGCGCGTCTTCGGTGTGGCTCCCGACCACGACTTGGCGATCATGAAGCCGGGCCAGACGCTGTTCGACGTGACGTGCGACGTACTGCTCAAGCTCAAGGCGGTCCTCGAGGACGAGAAGCCCGACGTCGTCCTGGTCCACGGCGACACCACGACCAGCTTCGCCGCGGCGCTCGCGTGCTTTTACCTGCAGATCCCCGTGGGGCATGTGGAGGCGGGCCTGCGCACGCACGACATCTACAGCCCCTGGCCGGAGGAGTTCAACCGCCAGGCCGTCGACATCGTGAGCGAGTACTACTTCGCCCCGACGGAGGCCAGCAAGGAGAACCTGCTCGGCGAGGGCAAGCCCGAGTCCAAGATCTGGGTCACCGGAAACACCGGCATCGACGCCCTGCGCACAACCGTGCGCGAGGGCTACTTCCACCCCGAGCTCGAGTGGGCGGAGGGCTCCCGCCTCATCCTCATCACGGCGCACCGCCGCGAGAACCTGGGCGAGCCCATGCACCGCATGTTCCGCGCCATCCGCCGCGTGATGGAGGAGCACCCCGATACCAAGGCTATCTACCCCATCCACATGAACCCACTCGTCCGCAAGGCCGCCCACGAGGAGCTCGACGGCTTCGACCGCCTGCACATCATCGACCCGCTCGAGGTGCTCGACTTCCACAACTTCATGGCGGCGAGCCACCTCATCCTCACCGACTCGGGCGGCATCCAGGAGGAGGCCCCGAGCCTGGGCAAGCCGGTACTCGTCATGCGCGACACCACCGAGCGCCCCGAGGGCGTGGCCGCCGGCACGCTGAAGCTCGTCGGCACCGAGGAGGACGTCATCTACCGCGAGTTCAGCCGACTGCTCAGCGATCAGGCCGAGTACGAGGCCATGAGCCATGCATCGAACCCCTATGGTGATGGGCATGCGAGCGAACGCATCGCGGACGTGTTTGCGCAGTAGTTTTCTCCGAGCTGTTTTATGAAGCTGCTCTTTTGGAACATAAACAAGAAAGACAATGCCGACCTTGTCGTCACGCACATGCGAGAGGATGAGGTCGGCATTGCGGTTTTTGCTGAGTTTTTGGAACTGACTTTTCAAATTAGCTGCTAAATAGAACTGGTTGTGGTGCCGTCAAGAAGATCGCGTCGAAAATGTTGGTGTAAGGGCGGCACCCTGGCGCCTGTTTAACGAAGAACGGCTCGCCGAGCAGGTCGTCATGGGCGAGACCAACATGCGGTAGCGCCGCGGCGTCGAATGTCAGCAATAAATGGGCACCGGGATCCATGTCGGCCCCGGTGCCCAAGCGCAATAACGGCGGTGCTGTTTCGCGATATTCGGCAGTGCTTATGCGAGCAAATACTCACGACGAGCCGCTATTCATTGAGCCTTGAGCAATTTGCGTCTCGACTTAGAGCCTCATTGCCGACTTGTTCAACCAAATCCAGCGGTTTCCGCTGCAGTCAGCATACTCAATTCGATTTACTGCCAAACCGAGGTCTATAAGCCTTTTTGCCAAAGGCAAGTCCTGGCGCTCAACAAAGGCCTGGCCGTTTGGGAACGCGATTGCAAGCAGTGAGTCCAAATAGTGCTGAGTCGTCTCGTCCATATCTTTACCTCCTTTCGGGGCTTGATTTACGACCCATATATTCGGCTATCCGTCAAATACCATCGTGCGGGATTGAGTCACCTTGTGTCTCGCGCATCAATGAGTATGGCGAGAGCGCTGTCGAAAACAACCGCAGCGATCCACTCCTCATTTGGGTTCAAGGCTTACAACTCGATCGCAAACCTCCAGCGCGGCAGGCCTGTGCGTGACGATGATGACGGTACGGCCGAGATTTCGCATGCGGCCCAGCATTTCTCGCTCGGTCTTGGGGTCGAGGGCCGATGTGCATTCATCGAGCAGGAGCACGGGGGACTGGAGTAGACCGCACGCGCAACGGCAAGGTGTTGCTCTAGGTCTCCGTACCAGTTGTCGCTGGTGTCGTTCCAGGTTAGGTCCATCTGGCACCATTTGCCGTCGATCTTTACGGCGTTCCAGGTGTGGCCGTTGCTGGTGATGCGGCCGTTGGCGATGCCCGCGGCGTCAAGGAGCTTGGAGTAGATGCGCTGGTAGCTCTCGCAGGTGCCCTGGTGGCGCGTGAGGCCGCTTTCGGCCGAGCACCAGTTGAGGCTGTGGTCGTACTCCAGCTGGTCGAGTGTCCAGTCGTGGAACCACAGCGCCATGTCGTATTCCGAGCCGTTTGTCTCTTGCCTGCACTGGGCTACGGCGCTGTTGACGAGCTGCGTGACACTCGGGCGGGCGGCGTCGTTTACGGTCACCTCCGCTGTGGTGCGCAGGTAGTAGATCCCCTTGTCGTTTTGGGGGTCGTTTCTGTCGTTGTCCATAAAGTAGAAGAAGATGCGGTATGTGCCCGATGCCGTGAAGTCGAAGGTAAAGTCGTGGCCCGCGGTGCCCAGGCTGTAGTAGCTGGCCCATGTCGCGCGCGACGGGTCGCAGACGCTTTCCTGGCTGCCGCCGTCCCAGTAGGTGGGCACGTCCATGCGCGCCTTGGCCTGGGACGAGCCGTTGGTCTGGGTTACGTGGAAGGTCGTCGCGGTGCCCGCGGGGGCGTCGTTCCACGAGACGGTGAAGGTGACGCCGTTTTGGGTTGCGGTGGCGGAGTGGGCGTAGCCGGTTTGTGACGTGGCGGAGATCGCCTCGGGCGTGGGGTTGGTTTGGGCTCGGAGGGATGGGGTGGGGGTGCCGGTTGCGGCGATGGTGCCGTCGTCGCTTTCCGTGTTGACGTCTCTGGTGCCGGTGGATGTTGCGGTGCCGTCCTCTACGGTATCTGCTGTCGCATTTGCGTTGGTGCCGTCTTCGGCCTTGCCTGTGTAGCTGCTCGTGGCGTCGGCTTGCGCCTGCTGCTCGGCTGTTGGTCGAGGCTGTATGGCTTCCGCGATGGCTGCCATGGGCATCGTCGCGCCGATCATGGACGTGCACGCGATCGCGCAAAGCAGGTAGTAAAGGGGTCGTTTCATAGCGGAGCCTCTCGGTGAGCAGCCAATAGGGACCGAAGGCAGCTCCAGGCCAGCACTCCGCACATATTTTGTTGGGGATTATTTTACGGGAACCCCCGTCAGCATCAGCGAACTTTCTGGGGAATGTTGGGGAGGGGGAGTGGGCCCGATTTAGTCCCCGGCGACGCTCGGGCCTGTGTTAGGTTGGCTATACGCGATGCGGCAGCTTTAGCGTGAGGCCGTCTTCTGCTTCTTCGAGACTCGACACCGAAACCTTCCAGGAAAAGTCCGCGAGGCTGCTGCTTAGGTCAAGTTCTGCGTGGTCGTATTTTTCAATTTTGCAGCCCGGGTGATTCTCGTCTGGTAAAAGGTGACATTCGACCGGTCGCACCCGATGATTCGATACTCCTTCTGATATGCGTACTTGAGCGTTTTGATAACGAGATTGTGCCGGATGCCCTCAAAGATCTCGCGTATCAGTTTTGGCCCGGGGACGCCGTAGGAGATGGGACCGTGGGCGTAGATGCTTCCGTCGTCGGTGGTGTGTCTGTCGGCGAGGCACGCGAATCTGCCGTACTGTAGGCAAGCATATCCGTAGAGGCATACCAGAGGGGTCGTACTCTTCTCTGGGATGTTATGTTTGCATAATTAATTAAGACAATATAATTGGTGGCAATTAATAAATGCAACGAACGTTTGTGCTTGCTATCGTTGCGCTGTTCATTCATGGATCGGAGATTGATCACGGATGTCTGATTACAATTTCTACTACGACGAAAGCCAGCATAGCCGCTTACTCAATCTCGAGACCATCAAAGCCGATGAATTCTATGATGGATTTGTTGTTGCAATAGTAGGGTGGGATTCTCAACGGGAGTCCGATTTAGCTGCCCAGTATTGTGAATTCGAGAAAAAGTATCTTTCTCCAAACGCTAAAGAGTTAAAGAGCACTTGTCTTAAAAGGAGCCAGTTCAAATATGGATTTAAATCTCTGTCTCAATATAACGCGCGTTTGATCAGTGATTATCTCGACCTGTTTGATGAAGAAATGTATGTCTATTGTTCCTTCTCAAGTAAGGTCGAATTGCTTGTTGATAGACTGTTCAGTCAATATCAAAACCAGCCCTGCTATAATGCCGATCTAATGAAATACTCTCTTGCAAAGCTGTTAGTTCAATATAGACCTAATGAAGTTGTTGAATCGATATATAAATCGCCCGACGATTTATTAGACGCTTTGCGGGACTTTCTCCTAAATAGAATCGAAGATGACAAAGCGAATCCCGAACTTAAGTGGACCGAAATGGATCAATTCAGATCGATTTTGGAAGTTATGGACCACGTGATGCCACTGGATGATTATCAGTGGGAATACTATTCGCCTCTTGCGGGATTCGGACTATATCTGAGCGAGCATAATGAGATCGATAACTGCACGCTTATCATTGATCAAGAAGAGAATACTAGAGCTGCTGCAGAACGGCTTGGCTTTGATGGGGTGCGTGAAGCGGATTCTTCTGAGTGCTTCGGTGTCAGAATGGCTGACATGCTTGCTGGAATAGTGGCAAAACTCATGAAAGCTATTCGCGATGAACTGACCTATCGGTCGCGAGAAGATGAGATTAAAAAGAACCTTTTTGATGCGGAGTGGTTTAACCTAAATGATGATCGACTCGAACTATACAAAAAGCTATATCGAGTGTTGATTCAGTATGATAAATGCTGGTACAAGGTCTATGGAAGCGGTTTCTCTGATGATCTTGTCGTTTTAATTGCGCTGCTAAAGTACTTCAATAATTTTGATAGCGCCGCTCAGCTCCGCGAGCTTAGCGCTAATAATGCGGAAAGATTCAACACCTTCTGCTGCCAGAGTCTTTCGGAGCATTTTAAAGTGTTAAGCGATGACCCTTTGTATACGGGCGATTTGAGCGATCCTAAAATCTTATTTCGCCCCCGTCTTAGGATCACCGATCAGCCCAGAACCTATAAGGTGATGGATGTTAAGTTTGGCGAAGATGGTGCCCCAGTGGCTCTGATATCTGAGAATGGTTGCGAAACTGCCTGTCTACTACCTACCGACCTTGCTGGATGGGTCGGTATGGTGCTTTCCAGGGATGAATGGAAAGATTTATTGTTTCCAGGAAACGTGAAATTCCAGTATTCTCAGGGTCGATTCTGCGCCGATTTTTTATAGAAAAAGAGATTAGCGCTTCTGAGAACTTAAGAGGGGGGGGGTCATGGCTGATTAAACTGAAGGGCCATGTGTACCAGCGCCCTGGATTTCATTTACTCACTGTGACAGATTTTATTGCGTAGGGGGTTATGGTCTGTAAAGTTGGAATCGATACCGTTGGTTAGTATTGTTATTTCCTGTTTATGTTTGACTTTCTACAAGCAGCCCACGCGTTTGACTTAAGGAGATCGTTGTATAGGTGGAATCGGTCATATTACTTTGGATTGTCTTCTACGTCTTTATTGGTTTGTCGAGCGTTCAGCTTGTCCACTATGCTGGACCCTTGGCGATTGGAGGGCAATACACCGTCGACGAACTGTATTCCACCGACGAGTCGGGCAGACTGAACGTTGCCTACCGAATTCTCGCTCCAACAATTTGTTGTCAGCTTCCGGTGTTTATTGTTGCTGCGATTTGCGATGCACTTTCAGTTCCGGGTCCTTCGCTGCGATGCATGCCCACCCTTTTCTATTGGTTATTTCTTGGGGTTACTAAGCATGCAAGGGGTAAATTGCGGTACCGAACCCTTCCTTTCTTGTTTGAAGCGTTCATGTCTCTTTTACTTTCTGTTGCATTTGATCACTTTGTTATCGATGGTTATCTCGGAGGTCAGGGGTTAGATGTGCTTGATACCTCGAGTATTGCCTTTGAGTTTGAGTTGGCATTATTTGGTGTTGTGACCTTTTGGATTTCCACCCTTTTTAAACGTTACCAAATTAAGTGCACTAGTGTGCACTCAAATGTCCTTCCATCATATGTCGTTCCTTCGGACTCCGTATTTGGTTACTCTTCAATTGATACGGGCGAGGCCAGGCTCTTTGCATACGAGCGCGAATATGGTGATCTCTTGCCTCAGCGATTTTCAAGCGATCTTCTGTTGAGAAGTGTTTTCTTTGCAATTATGGCGATTGAGGATGGGAATCGGCCCGAGTTTATCCGAACGATCGAGCGCATGGCAGCTCATTTCCATTTGGCAAAAACCACTGGAATAATGCAGCAGACGAGCGATGCTCCTTTGTCTGATATGGATAGCGTTAAACTCGCAATTCCCTATATTGAGCGCATGTGGGATCAGTTACTTGTTGAATTCGCCCGTTCTGCCGAAGGGGCAGGGGGAGACGCCCTACGAATCTTCAAGTGTTACTACACCTACGATTACTGTATGTTGTCGCGGACTATCCGCAATCATTTTGCGCCGTTTTACGGGGACTATTGTGGAACGAGATTACTTAATGCTAATCGCGTATTTTGCGATGTTCTTGAATTTGAGGAAAGGCAGCGCTACGGATTGCTTCCGAAGACGGTTTCTGCGACTGGATCGATATGCGCCACTGAGCTTGGATGGCTTTCTGGGGAGTACTGTTATTGGGCCGATTACAATACGGTTGTATCCTGCCTGAGTGAAAATGATGCCAATGGCGCTAAACTGGTCAGCAAAAATGATGTGAATAAAACTCGGATAACCGAGACGACCTCAAGGCTTAAGGAGCAAGGTGTTTCCGTTCTTGACGCCAAGTATGTGCCCGGCGCTTCGGCGACCATCGTGTGCATTGGCGATTCCTCTAAGATTTCGAGTACAGCCGGTAGTGACTGGATAGTTGTTGGCTAGGGGATTTAACTCCGCTTTTTGCAAATATTGAAATCGCTTTTGTGGACAGGGCGCATAAATGTGACGTTCACTTGATGATGGAACTTGGTACAACGTTGCGGCTCTGCTGATGTTTGATTTGGGTCTGGTTTAGGACTGTCGCTATTTGTGGTGACGACAAATATAGTCAAGGGCGAGTGCGTATGTCTGCCATGGTATTTAAAGACGGCCAATATCAAGCCTAAGACACATATTGATGGTAAAGTTACTTGAGACAAGGTCGCAGCTAGTCATTGATTGCCCCGATTGGAGCAAGTCCTCTGTTAAAGATGGACTGAGACGTTTTTACCAATTCGGGTCCGTGCATATGGTCATTCCATAGTCACGGACCCGAAACCGTGCCTACGGAATGACCATATGCACGGACTGTGCGGCCTTGTCCTTATTGGAATCGAGGTGCAATGCTCTGCGACTGTATCAGTAAAACTGATTTGAATATTCTTAGAAATCATCTGAGGGTTAATCGTGACGTTAATAAACTGCCCTTGTTTATCTTTCCCTGCGGCGGTGACCAGAGCCTGTATTCCTCTCGACGTTTCTTTAGAGCTTATGTGTCCAACAATCACACCAAGGCTTTAAAAAACGTTTTTTGTCTTACTGCCGAAGACGTAGCGGCGGAAATGGACGGTTCGAGACTTAATTTACTTCAGCAAGAGGCCATGCTTGCCGACATATCTGACTGGATATTGATTTTTGCAGAGAGCTGTGGATCTTTTTGCGAGTTGGGTGCTTTCTCCGCTTTGCCTCATGCTGCTTGGATTACCTCTGTTGCTGTTGGAAAGCAATATAAGGGCTCTCGGAGCTTCTTGATTGATGGGCCAGTGGAAGAAATAGCCACGGGCGACTCTTCGCTTAACAAAGTCTTTTACTTAGACTTAAATAACCCAATGTCTTCGCCTGACTTGTGCCGCTTTGTTTCTGAACTAAGACCCCTTATTGGTGTTAATGCTACTAAGCGGGGCAAGGCTAGCCAAAAGGCCGCTAGAAAGATGATCAATCTAGACGAGTCCAAGATTAACGTGGGCTCGCTCGTCCATGAGTTACTTGATTTGCTTCAAATATTGGGCCCCATGTCGGAGACCGATTTACGAACGATATACTGTGCGGCCAAAGGCTTCCGTGCTAGTAAGCTCAAAATATTCTCGCCCATTTTAAATGCAGACATGAAAAATGCCGGCGTTCCGATATCTTGGTCGGATGTTTGCTGCATGATGAGAGCTACCGGTCTTGTTTCTAAAGTGAGATGCAATAGGGGTCCGGATTATCTGATTAAAAGCACGATTCACCTTGATTCCTATTTCATGTTTAAGAGATACGAAGACCGAGATTTCTTAAATATGAGGGCGCGGGTAATCCTTCGTAAGAGATCAATGGGGTATGGAGGCGTTGCCGGTGTCTATTGCGGATAGAATTTGCTTCGACCTTGGAATGACAAATCGTCAGCTATTGGGCCTTGTAAGCTCAACGACAGATAGGTATCACTGTTTTTTTGCCGGTGGGAGAAAGATTGTTGCGCCTCGGCCAGATTTGAAGCTCGTCCAATGTTGGATTTCGGACTATATAAATACGGAGTTTGATATAGATCTTCCTTACGCTACAGCCTACGAAAAGGGCTCAAGTGTCTGCCGTAATGCCGGGCTCCATGTCAAGAACAGTCATTTTCTTCTGCTTGATATTTGCCATTTCTTTGAGTCCTGCACTCAGCAAATGGTCAGGAATCTGTTTTCAGGGGGAACGTATCGGTCGACAAACGCTGAATCTCGCTCGCGTCTTACTGCAGACGATGTCGATCTTCTCGTAGCTTTATCATGTTATCGGGGTTCTCTTGCAACGGGTTCTCCGTGTTCGCCCTTTATTGCCAATCGCATAATGGCTTCGTTTGACCATGAGATTGCAGCTAGACTAGGCGAAAGATTCGTCTACTCGCGATACTCTGACGATATCTGCATTTCATCAACTGAATGGATAGACTCTGCGGAGATTTTAGCTATTGTCGATGACCGCCTAAAGCAAAAGGGTTTTAATCTGAATAAGGACAAAACTCGCTGTTTTGGACGAGGGCACCTACGTAAAATCACGGGCATCTATCTCGACTGCGATGGCGTCCTTCGACTGGGGCCTCAAAGAAAAGCAGAGCTAAAGCGCTCCTTATACCAGGTGCTTATGCGCGAGTGCGATCGTAATCACGCCCATCGCGTTTTAGGCCACTTGAGCTTTTGTAAACAGGTTGAACCGGAGTATTGCAATGCACTTTTAGCTAAGTACGCGAGCTATGGTAAGGCTGTGTCTAGCGGAGGCGTTATGCCAGCGTTAGTGGAGCTCGCCTATGGGTAATTGTTAGGTGACCCTCTGTGGGGGTCACGTGACGGTTGTTTCGGTTAGCTTTTTGAACCACTCTCGAATCGGTTGCATATTCTATATAGCAATATACAAAAGCTCTTTGGGAGCTTTAAGGGTGACGCTTTCTGTTAGAGAGTGTCGCCCTTTTTTCATACATGTATTGTGTGACGTGCTAGCTAAACGCCATTCCGGCAATGGGATGGTCGAGTATGCTCGGTTTGGCACCGTGCGCCTGCTGTCATTGGTGTAGCAAGCACTTGATTTAGTCTACTTAAAGTCTATAATCAAAGAAATACTCTGATATATCTTTTCAAAATAATGAAAGGAATGTTGAGGACGATGCTTTGCCAGTTCACTTTCAGGAACTATAGATCCTATCGCGACGAGGCGGAGCTTTCCATGCAGGCGACGCCGATGAAGGAGTTCGAGCGCTCCCTCATAGTGTGTCCTGACGGGCAGGGCTTTCTACCGGTGGCCGCGGTGTATGGACCCAACGCTGGCGGTAAGTCTAACCTGCTCGAGGCTCTTGATTACGTTCGTTCGGCGGTAGCCAGACCGATAAGACTGCTGTCTGCCAGTGCTGATACGGCAGAGGGTGATCGCCCTTCGATACCCCGTTGTTCTGCGTTTGGTTTCGATGACGTATCTGCTGCCGAGCCCACTGAGTTCGAACTCTACTACCGCGTAGGCGACCACGAGTACCGCTATGTCTTGTCTGTACACGCCGATGAGATCGTGTCCGAAGGGCTGTGGCGGCGTAAATTGGGAGCGTCGCGTACGGCGATGCTGTTCGAGCGCGAGGATACAAAGGTTGAACTCGGCCCCACACTGCGTAAGCTTGTGACGGCTGCGAGGTTCAACCCGAGCCTGCCGTACCTATCGTTCCTTTGCATCAACTTCGATGCGCCGGTGGTCCAGGAGGCGGCCAGCTGGTTTCTCGACGCCGTGTTTCTCAACTACAACAGTTCCTACCTGGAGCGGATGCTCGAGCAAATGCTCGACGAGGGCGACTCGCGCGAGGTCACGCGTTTTTTGCGCGCCGTTGATGTGCGTATCGATGGCTTCAGAGTGGAGAGGGCGCCGGAGTGGCGCGGCCAGCGCGTCTTCGTGAGGCACGAGGTGGGCGGCAAGTCGTACGAGCTGCGTTTATCCGAGGAATCTGCCGGAACCCTGAAGCTCATGGGGTTGGCTGCGTATCTGATGACAGCGCTTGAGCGTGGTGGCACCGTTGTGGTAGACGAGCTCGACGCCAAACTGCACCCGAAGCTTCTTCGCTATGTGATTCTGCTGTTTAAGGATCCTGAGGTCAACAAGAGTGGCGCGCAGCTCATCTTCTCGTCCCAGGATGTGTCAACCATGCGAAACGATGTCTTCCGCCGTGACGAGATATGGTTCGCTGCACGCGGCGAGGGGGAGGCGAGCCAACTGTGGTCTCTCGCCGATATCCACGAGGCAAACGGTAATCTGGTAAGCAAGAACGCGGCTTTCGACAAGCAATACCTGTCCGGTCGCTACGGTGCCGATCCGTACCTCACCCGCATCGAGGAGTGGGATTAGCATGGTGGCGAAGAAGTCGAAGGGCTGGCGTAGCGGCAAGCGAGAGGGCCGCTCGCGCATGGTTCAGATGACGCGTCATCTTGTAGTGAGCGAGGGCAAGGAGACCGAGCCTCGCTACTTTGAGGGCGTGCGTGCGGCGTTGGGCGCGGCGAACGAGCGCAAGGTTGCCATTGTCGTTAAGGGGACCGGCAGACACACGCTTGACCTGCTTGACTTCGCCGTCGAACACTGTCGCTATGCGCCCGAGACGTTCGATCACGTGTGGCTCGTGTATGACAAGGATGACTTTCCTGCGTCCGACTTTGATGCGATGAAGCGCAAATGTGACGAGCTCTCCGATGGTTCGAGGACCTTCCATGCGTTGTGGTCGAACCCCTGCTTCGAGCTGTGGCCGCTTTTGCACTTTCGCTACACGACCGCGCATATGTCCGCGTCCGACTGCCAGCATGCCCTCGCGCAGGAGATGTCGAAGAACTTGGGCATCGAGTACCGCAAGAACCTGGACGGGATGTTTGGGGCAGTGGATGATAGGCGAGGCGAAGCATTGCAGCGTGCTGGGCGCCTCGTCGCGTACCATAGGGAACTGGGTAACATTAAGCCATCTGCGCAAAACCCTGCAACTAAGGTGGGCGAAATTTTCGATGTAATCGGGCCGTATCTGGTTGGCTAGGCGAGTCGCTGGATTGGCTTTCCGGTTAGTGCGATTGGCGGATTGTACTGCGCTATTGCGAGTCCGGTGCGTAGGAGAAGTGCGGGGAAAATCGAAACTCGCCGAGCGCACACCGATTTTTGCCAACAAAACTGCAGGTCGCGGATGCTCAAAACAGGGGCCTGTTTGACAGATCTCGGTTTTTCACCGCACTTCTGGATTGGGTGCTCATTTAGCACTCTCGATGTCCCCACATCCCCTAAAAAAGTTCTTAAAACAGCCTTAAAGGCGCCTTGGCTCGCGTTGACAGCGTACAATACGCATGTTTGACTATGACAAATGTGGAATTAAGGGGAGGGGTGCGCCATGGAGGTGCTGGTTGTTGGCAACACCGCATATGTTGACGATGACTTTTGTGCCAAGGCGTTCCCCCGGGGACCAGTGCAGGTCGTAGCCGCGCAGGACGCGTACCGCGACGAGTCGTCGCCCCATTCCTCGTGGAAAGAGCTTCTGCAACACCTGGATCAGGCCTACGAGTTCGACCGCATGGTCTACCTTTCCAATTACCTTACCCCGCATACCGATACCGTGGGCGATATCGAGCTGTTGCGCTCGGTCTTTCGTGCGTGCGCGGGTCGCCGGGTCCAACTGCTGTATGTAGCGGGGCCCGCGGGTGCCGAGGGTGCCACCGACGCCGCGGGGCGAACGGGCAAGGGCATTATCGCCCGCGCAGCCAACGACCTGTGCCGCTACTACGCTGCTCGCGAGGGCGTTCAGACCAAGATCCTGCGCGTGCCCTTCCTGTACACTGCCTCCGCCGCGCTGGAAGATCCGTTTTTGGTGCCGTTGTTCGACGCGTGCTCAACCGGATCGGTCGCTCTGCAGTGCGCGCAGGATGCGGCGTTTCCCCTGCTGTGTGCCGAGGAGCTTGCGGTGCTGGTACGCCGTATCTTCGATAGCTGGGATGGTAACTTTGAGACGCTCGACGTAGCCGATACCTTCCATCACACGGCGGGTGAGGTGGGCGACGCCCTCAGGGCGCTGTTCCCCGGCCTTGCCGTTGCCTATGGCGATTCTGCTGGCTACGCCCTGCCCGCCAGCGACGTCGCTCGCGTGCGCTATGGCTGGTTTCAGCGCTACGACTTGCTGCGCGATCTCTCGACCATTCAAGCTCGCTGGGGCGCTGGACGCATCAAAAAGATCAACCCGCTGCGTGCCGCCATCGACCGCATCCAAATGCGCACGCTGCCTATTAAATGCCTAGAGACGGGCGTTGCCTGGGTTCTGTTCGAGGTACTGGAGCATCTGTTCTCACAATCGGTCCAGCTCAACGTGCTCGATTATCGCCTGCTCTACGTGGTGCTGATCGGCACGCTGTATGGCTTGGACTTTGGCCTGGTTGCGGCGCTGCTGGCGTCGGTTGGTTTGGCAGCCAGCTACTTTACTCAGTACGGCTATACCTTCCAGGGTCTGTTCTACGAGCCGTCCAACTGGCTACCGTTTATTGCGTACTTTGTGGTGGGTGCCGTGTGCGGCTATGTGCAGCTGCGCAACAGCGAGACCATTAGGGCGGAGCGCGACCAAAACGATCTCGTGCGCAACCGCAATACGTTCCTTACGCAGCTCTACCACGACGCGATCGAGGACAAGCGCGCGTACAGGCGCCAGATCGTGGGTCGCCACGACAGCTTTGGCAAGATCTTTGCCGTGACGCAGGAGCTCGATGTGCTCAACCCGCGCGACATCTATCGCAAGTGCTGCGAGCTTCTGGGCGAGATCCTCGAGAACGATTCGGTGGCGATCTACCATGTTTCGGGCGGGGCATTTGCACGCCTGGTGGCAGCAAGTCCCGCGATTGCCGAAGATGCCGTACGCTCGCTCACGCTTGAGCAGCTTGCACCTCTTTTGGGCGACGGGGGTCGTTCGAACCTGTGGGTGAACCGCGAGCTGACGCCGGGGCTTCCCATGTTTGGATACGCGATCGAGCGCGACGGGGCACCCGCCGTGTTGATCTTTGTGCGTAGTGCGGCCGAAAACCAAATGACCCTCTATTATCAAAACCTGTTCCGCATCTTGTGCGGGCTGGTCGAAAGCGCGCTGGGCCGTGCCTTTGACTATGAGGCGGTGGCGCAGGATAAACGCTGCGTTGACGGTACTTGCGTGCTCAAGCAGACTGCCTTTGGCCAAGAGCTCGCGGCGGAGCAGGCGCTGGCAGATAGCAAGATGGGGAGTTTTTTGCTCCTGCGCGTGGTACCGGGCGTGGAGCCTGTCGGCGAGCTGGTGGGCGCAATTGGGTCGGCAATCCGCGAGAGCGACGCGGCGGGCTTGGTCGACGGCGACGTGCTCTATCTGCTTATGCGCCAGGCAAAGGCGTGCGATCTGCCCATTATCCGCGAGCGCCTGAGCGCAAAGCATATTGTGGTGGAGCCCGTCGACGGCGAGGACATTGTGGAGCTGTTGCAGCACATTTCTTACACCGGTGACGGTGAGGGGGGTGCCGCTTGATCTCGCTTGTCGTTGCTGCTGTCTTGCTGCTGATTCATGCGCTGGTTTGCCTGATGCTGTGGACGCTCATGAAGCTGGGCCTGCTGCCGGTGCGCGGGCACATGCTGGCTGTGATAGTGCTGGTGCCGCTGTGGGGCCCGTTGCTGGTGGTTCTGTTATCGATCCGCAGCGCGATGTTTGGCGAGGGGCTGAAAGAGTCTGCGCTGGAGTCGCTGCGCTTCAACGACGAGCTCCATCGCAGTATGTCGGTACCGAGTGGTGAGGACGATGCAGGCGTAGTGCCGCTCGAGGAGGCGCTCATCGTCAACGACCCGGCATACCGGCGCCGTCTAATGCTTTCCATGCTCACCGAGGAGCCCGACGCGTACCTGGCGCAGCTACAGGCGGCTAAGCTTAACGACGACGTTGAGGTGGCGCACTATGCCGCGACGGCGGTGGCGCAGATCTCCAAGGAGTCCGACCTTAAACTGCAGCAGCTGGAGCGTGCCTTTAAGACGGACCCGAGTGCGCAAAACCTCAACGAATACTGCGATTTTCTTGGTGAATACTTGGGCTCGGGTTTGGCTGAGGGGCGCGTGGCTCAGATTCAGCGCCAACAGTACGCGCGCCTGCTTGCGCGTCGCTGCGAGCGCGAAGACACTTTTGAGCTGCGCATTCGATACGCGACGGCGCTGGCCGATGTCGGACAGATCGACGAGGCGCAGGTCGTGACCGACCAGCTGGTGCTCGACGTGCCCGAGGAGCAGGAGGTTTGGATGCTTTGCCTGCGGCTGGCCGTGATGCGCCACAACGGTGTCGAGGTTCACCGTGTGATCGATGCGATTGACAAGCAACATGTGTATTTGAGCGCCGACAACCGCGAAAAGTTGGCGTTTTGGCGCGACGGGGATGAGGTCCGATGAGCGTGGCGCAACATATCCGCGACCGTGCAGGCCGCTTTCGTTGGATGGGGCTCCTCGTGGTGTGGGCGGTCTTTATTGCCATGGCCGCCGTGCTGCTAGTGGAGCGTGCCGGCGTGCAGTACAGTGCGGGCCAGCATAAGCTGGGGATGCTTGCCGCCAACGATGCGGTGCCGGCCTCCTCGGCAATCTTTGGCCAAAAGCCCACGTGCCTGGTCATTACCGATTCCGATCAAGCTGGCGTCGAGGACGTAAAGGAACAGTTCGACCAGATTTTGCTGGACATGAAGATCGCGCACCGCGACGTGGACCTTGCTCTGGATGGTGCGGATGCCATTCCCTCGCTGACCTCCTTCGATCGCGTGATTTTGCTCATGCCGTCGCTCGATGGGCTCGGTACGCACCTGAGCGACATTATGGGTTGGGTGAGTGCTGGCGGTTCTCTTATGCTCGCCATGCCGCCGGATAACTCGAGCTATCTGCAAGTGATTGCCTCCAAGCTTGGCATTGAATCGGCCGGATATGACTATGTAAAAGCCGAAAGCATTGAGCCGAGTGAGGACTTTATGCTGGGCGGGGGAGAGCGCTACGAGTTCTCGGATCCCTTCGATTCTTCGCTCTCGGTTTCATTGCGCGAAACGGCGCACGTCTGGGCAAAGACCGGTGACGCGGGCACGCCGCTCATTTGGTCTAACGATTGCGGCAGTGGTCACACCGTGGTGTGCAACATTGGCATCTACGACAAGGTCATGCGTGGGTTCTATGCTTCGGCCATAAGCTTGCTGGGTGAAGCCACGGCCTATCCGGTCATCAACAGCGCCGTGTTCTATTTGGACGACTTTCCCAGCCCTGTGCCCTCGGGCGACGGCACCTACATCAAGCGCGACTACGGGCTTTCCGTCGCCGATTTTTATGCCAAGGTCTGGTGGCCCGATCTGCAAAAGCTCGCGCAAAAATACGGCATTCGCTATACCGGCGTGATGATCGAAAACTACGAGGACGCGGTCAACCAGACCGAGCCCGCGCGCCAGGCCGATACCACGCAGTTCCGCTACTTTGGCGGCATGCTGCTGCAGATGGGCGGAGAGCTGGGCTTTCACGGCTACAACCATCAGCCGCTTGCGCTCTGGGACACCGACTATGGTACGTTGTACGTCTACAAGACGTGGAAAAACAAGGAAACGCTCGTCGCTTCGCTCAACGAGCTTATAGCCTTCCAGGACGAGGTGCTGCCCAACGCGCACGGCTCGGTCTACGTGCCACCGTCGAATATCCTTTCGGCCCGCGCGCGCCAGCTTATCGGCACCGACGTTCCGCGCATTAAGACTATTGCCAGTACGTACTTTGAGGACGGTACCGACTTGCCGTACGTGCAGGAGTTTGGCGTGGCGAGCGATGGTATTGTGGAGCAGCCGCGTATTGTCTCGGGCGGCATGGTCGACGATTCCTATATGCGCCTGGCTGCCGTGTCCGAGCTCAACATGCACTACGTGAGTACGCACTTTATGCACCCGGACGACCTGCTCGATCCCGATCGCGGCGCCAAGGAGGGCTGGGAAGTCTACAAGGGCGGCCTGACCGACTACCTGGACTGGCTTACCAAGTCTGCGCCCGACCTGCGCCGCCAGACCGGCTCGGATTGCTCGGGCGCCATTCAGCGCTTTTCGTCGGTTACGGTGAGTGTGGATACCAGTGCGGATGCCTGGACGCTCAGCCTGGGCAATTTCCACGACGAGGCTTGGCTCATGTTCCGTACCAATAATGGCGAGCCGGGTGCGGTGACGGGTGGCGAGATTACGCATCTGACAGGCGACCTGTACCTGGTCAAAGCCACGGACAAGACGGTGACCATTGCGCGCAAGGAGGGTAGCGACAAATGAGAATCTGCTTGGTACTCGAGGGTTGCTACCCCTATGTGCACGGCGGCGTGTCTACCTGGATGCACGGCTACATTACGGCTATGCCCGAGCACGAGTTTGTGCTGTGGGTGATCGGCGCGCATGCTGCCGACCGTGGCAAGTTTGTCTACGAGCTGCCCGGCAACGTGGTCGAGGTGCACGAGGTGTTCCTGGACGATGCCCTGCGGCTTTCGGGCGAGCAGCACGAAGCCAGTTTTAACGACCGCGAGCGCGAGGCGCTACGCCGTCTGGTGTCGCTCTCCAATCCGGACTGGGACGTGCTGTTCGATATCTTTCAGCGCCGTCGCGTGCATCCGCTCTCGTTTTTGCAGAGTCGAACGTTTATGGACATCTTCCGCGACGTGTGCCTTGCCGAGTACCCCTACACGCCCTTTGCCGACGCATTCCATACCATGCGCTCTATGCTGTTGCCGGTGCTCTACCTGCTGGGCAGCGAGGTGCCGGTTGCCGATGTGTACCACGCTATCTCGACCGGCTACGGCGGCCTGCTCGCCTGTCTGGGCTCAAGCGTTCACCATGCGCCGGTGCTGCTCACCGAGCACGGCATCTATACCCGCGAGCGCGAGGAAGAGATCATTCGCGCCGATTGGGTGGTGCCGTCGTTTAAGGACCGCTGGATCCGCTTTTTCTACCTGCTTTCGGAGGAGATCTACCGCCGCGCCTTCCGCGTGACGAGTTTGTTCCATAACGCCCGCAAGACGCAGATCGATATGGGCTGCGATGCGGACAAATGCCTGGTCATCCCCAACGGCATCCAGTTCAACCGCTTTAAGGACATTCCCTTAAAGCCCGATGACGGCTGGGTGGACATTGGCGCTGTGGTGCGCCTGGCGCCCATCAAGGACGTCAAGACCATGATCTATGCCTTCTTTGAGTTGCACGAGCGCCTGCCCAAGGTGCGCCTGCACATCATGGGCGGCGTGGACGACGAAGAGTACGGCGCCGAGTGCCACGCGCTGGTCGATACCCTGGGCGTGCGCGACCTGATCTTTACCGGTCGCGTCAACGTGGTCGAGTACATGGAAAAGCTCGACTTTACCATTTTGACGAGCATCTCCGAGGGCCAGCCGCTTAGCGTGCTGGAGTCGCTTGCAGCGCGTCGTCCCTGCGTGACGACCGAGGTGGGCTGCTGCCGTGAGCTGCTCGAAGGCGCCCCGGGCGACGACTTTGGCGTCGCGGGTTTTGTGACGCCGCCCATGTATCGCAAGGGCTTGGCCGATGCCATGGAGCGCATGTGTGTGAGCCGCGCCCGTCGCATTGAGATGGGGGAGCGCGGGCAGCGTCGCGTTGCCACGTACTTTTTGCACGAGCAGATGCTCGCCAACTATCGCGCGCTGTACGACGAGACGGCGTGTTCGTTTAACCTGCCCAGAGAGGGGGAGTAGCCGATGGCCGGAATTGGTTTTGAGCTCAAGCGCCTGTTTAGGCGCAAGGGCCTGTTTGCCACGATGCGTGCTTACGGCTACGCCGGCATTGTGTGCACGGGTCCCATGCTGTTGGGCGTGCTGCTCCAGGTGGGTATCTTGGTGCTGTGCGGTCTGTGGGGTGTGGGCCGTGCCAACCAGGATCTGCTGGTGTGCATGGTGACCTACACACTGCTGGCCTCACTTTTGCTCACGAGCTTTTTCTCTATGCCGGTCACGCGCTTTTTGGCCGATATGTTGTTTGCCGAGCGCGAGGATGAGATCCTGCCTTCGTTTTGGGGATCTAATACCATCATGCTCGTTGCGGGCACGGTGCTCTACGGCGTCTTTTTGCTGTTCTCGGGTGCCACGCTGCTGCAGGGGCTGCTGTGCCTGTGGCTGTTCAACATTATGATCGTCAACTGGAACGGCATGAGTTACCTCACGGCCATCAAGGACTACCGCGGCATTCTGTGCAGCTTTGCGGCTGCCATTGGCGTGGCGTGCCTGTGCGCCCTGGCCGCGCTGGCGCTGGGACTGCCGCCGGTCGAGGGTCTGTTGGCGTCAATTGCTCTGGGCTACGGCGTCATGCTCGCCTGGGACGTGGTGCTGCTGTACCGGTATTTTCCTCAGAGCGACCGCAGCCCCTGGCCCTTTTTGCGGTGGCTCGATCAGTTTATGCCGCTGGCGCTCACGGGTCTGTTAACCAATCTGGGACTCTTTGCGCACCTGGTGATTATTTGGGCCGGTCCCATTGGCGTGCAGGTCAAGGGCTTGTTTTATGGTGCGCCCTACTACGATGTGCCGGCGCTCATTGCGTTTTTGACGATCCTGGTCACGACCGTCAACTTTGTGGTCTCGGTCGAGGTCAACTTCTATCCGCGCTACCGCGACTACTACAGCCTGTTCAATGACGGCGGCGTGGTAGGCGATATTGTGGTGGCAGAGGAGGAGATGCTCTCCACGCTCAACAGCGAACTGCGCTTTTGTGCGCTCAAGCAGCTGTTTGTGACCGCGGCGGTCATTTCGCTCGAGACCACGGTGCTGTCGGCCCTACCGTTGGGCTTTAACAACCTTATGCACGGGTATTTTCGCACGCTGTGCATGGGCTATGGCCTGTATGCCGTGGGCAATACGGTGATGCTTATCTTGCTGTACTTTACCGACTATAAGGGGGCCGTGCTGGCTTCGGGCCTGTTTGCCGGTGTGGCCGGGCTGGCGACTGCCGTTTCGTTGCTATTGCCGCAGCAGTTTTACGGCTTTGGCTTTTTGTTGGGTGCGGCGGTGTTTTTTATCGTGGCGCTGCTGCGGCTCGATACCTATACCGCCAACTTGCCGTATCGTATCCTGAGCCAGCAGCCCATTGTGGCGACCGACAAGACGGGTCGCTTTACACAGCTGGGCCGCTTGCTCGACCGTGCCGAACAGCGCTATGAGGAAGGCCGACATATGGGCGTGCCGCACGGCGCGTTTGAGCGCGCGGTAGTTCGCGTGTATCGCAAGCATTGGGGAGGTTCTGATGACCGATAGGATGATGTCTCGCCGTCGCCTGTTTGAGGCGGCTGCCGGTGCGCTGTTGCTTTCGGGCTGCTCGGTGCAGGAAGACTCCTCGACCAAAAAGGTCAAAAAGCAGGACAAGATTAAAAAGGCTGAGGCCTCGAATGAGGCCAAGCACCTGCGCGACAAGGACGAGCTCTACGAGGTCTACGATGACTCGGGCATTGTGACCATGTACCTGACCGTCTCGCGCGGTAACAGGTCCGAGAACACCGACCACAGCTGGGCCGAGATCAATACGTACTCGGTGTATGACTATGCCGACATGGGTGTGACGCGCTATCAGGTTATGGGCCTGCTGCAGCCGGGCGACGAAGACGGCCCGGTGGCCGGCGAGGTTGGCTATGGCGAGGAAGCGCCCAATGCCACCGTGCAGGTGCGCGGTCAGACATCGAGCAATAACTCGCAAAAGAATTACAAGGTGGAGCTCAAAAAGGGCAAGGGTACCTGGCGCCAACAGCGCGCGATTGCGCTCAACAAGCACATGGGCGAGGGTATGCGTTTTCGCAACAAGATGGCCTACGACCTTATCCGCGGGATTCCCCAGATGATGGGCCTGCGCACGCAGTTTGTGCATCTGTGGGTGTGCGACCAGACCGAAAAGTCCAACGATACCTTTGAGGACTACGGCCTGTTTACGCAGGTGGAGCAGCTCAACAAGACGGCGCTTAAGGCACATGGCCTGGATAAGAGCGGACACCTGTACAAGGTGAACAGCTTTGATTTCCATCGCTACGAGGACACTATTAAGCTTGCCGATGATCCCGACTACAACCAGGCAAACTTTGAGGGCATGCTCGAGATTAAGGGCGATTCGGACCACACCAAGCTCATCGAGATGCTCGATGCGCTCAACGATGAATCGCACAAGATCGATGATGTGCTCGATACCTACTTTGATACCGAGAATCTGGTCTATTGGCTGGCGTTTCAGATCTTGACGGGCAACTGCGATACGCAGAACCGTAACTGCTATCTGTACAGTCCTCTCAACTCAAATTCCTGGTACTTTTTAGATTGGGATAACGACGGCATGCTGCGCAAGCTGGAGCTTTCTCTTACCGGGTTTTCGGACTACGCGAGCTGGGAGCGCGGCGTGAGCAACTACTGGGGCAACGTGCTGTTTAACCGTGCGTTGCGCAGCAAGTCGTTCCGCAGCGAACTCGACCGTGCCGTCAAGGACCTGCGTTCGTATATGACCGAGGCACGCCTGAGCAAGATGGTCAAGCACTACCGCGAGGTTACTGAATCGCTGGTCTTTGCTTCGCCCGATATCGATAATCTGCCTGTCACCAAGGACCAATACGAGCAGATTGCCGCGGCGATTCCTTCCGAGATCGAGGAGAACTATAAGAGCTTTCGCGATAGTTTTAAAAAGCCCATGCCGTTCTACATCGGCGTGCCGCAGATCGATAACGGTAAGCTGCGCATTAACTGGGATGCGTCCTACGACTTTGAGGCGCGCGACATTCGCTACACCGTGGAGCTTGCGCGTGACTATGCCATAAGCGACGTGGTCTTTAAGGCCGAGGACGTGCTGCTTCCCGAGGTGACCTGCGATGCGCCCGATGCCGGACAGTATTTTGTGCGCGTGCGTGCCAACAACTCCGACGGCTATACGCAAGATGCGTTTGACTACTATGTGACCGACGACGGCAAGCACTACGGCATGAGGTGTTTTTACGTGCAAGACGGCGGTAAGGTCGTGGAGGACACGTATGAGGAGGGCTAGCGCGCTGCTTGAGCACTTGGCGGCCCCGCCTGTGCGTACCACGCAGGAGCGTTACCGCCACGAGCTCAAATATCTCATTAACGAGGGCGAGCACGCTGCGCTTGCCTGTCGCATGGCGTCGGTGTTTAAGCTGGACAAGCATGCGCGGGCGGGCGGTTACACTATTCGCAGCCTGTATTTTGACGACTACTGCAACTCGGCCTACGAGGAAAAAGACGCCGGCATTCTCATGCGCAAAAAGTATCGCGTGCGCATCTATAACGGCAGCGACAAGGTGATTAAGCTCGAGCGAAAAAATAAGTACGGCAGCTGGATCTACAAGGAGGACGCGCCGCTCACGCGCGGCGAGTTTGAGCAGATTCTGGCCGGCGACTACGGCTTTTTGCTGAGGAGCCCCTATCCGCTCTGTCGCGAGTTCTACATCGAGTGCATCTGCAACATGATGCGCCCGCGGACCATCGTGGACTACGAGCGCGAGCCGTGGGTGATGGATGAGGGCACCGTGCGCATTACGTTTGACATGAACGTGCGTGCCGCGGTGGGAAGCTTCGATATCTTTGACGCGACCCTGCCCGCACTGCCGGTTCTGGAGCCCGGCAAGCTGGTGATGGAGGTCAAATTTACGGAGTTTTGCCCGCAGCTGGTGCGCGATATGGTGCCGCCGGGCGCGGCCGAGCTCACGGCGGTCTCCAAGTACTGCCTGTGTTACGAAAAGACCGCCTACTTGCGCGGCTTTAACTACTGGGAATCGGATTTTGAGAACCGAGGGGATATTTAGACCATGAGCACCAGGGACTTTTTTAAGAACTCCGTCTTGGAGGCGTTTGGCCAGGTCGACCCTGCCAAGATTGGCCTGTCGCTGCTTGTGGCGCTCGCCATGGGCATCCTGATCTATTACGTGTACAAGCGCTTTTTTACCGGCGTGGTGTATTCGCGCAGCTTTGCCGTGACGCTCGTGGGCATGTGTGTGCTCACCTGCATGGTCACGCTCGCGATCTCGACGAACGTGGTCATCTCGCTCGGTATGGTCGGTGCTCTGTCTATTGTCCGCTATCGTACGGCGGTCAAGGACCCGCTCGACCTGCTGTATCTGTTTTGGGCCATTACCACGGGCATTACGGCGGGCGCCGGCATGTATGCGCTCGTGGGGCTTACGGCAGTAGTGATTGTGGTGATGATTGCCGGCTTTGCGAGCCATCAGGACAAGGCGCGCGTGTACATGATGGTCATCCACTACACGGGTCAGACCACCGGCGACGATATCGTGCGCGCGTTTGGGCGCACCAAGTTCACCGTCAAGTCCAAGACGATGCGCGGCGACAAGGTGGAAATGGCCGTCGAGGTGTTCTCGGACGGTGTTGACATGCCCTATGCCGACGCCATTCGCGCGCTCGATGGCGTTGAAGACCTCACGCTCATCCAGTACAACGGCGAGTACCACGGCTAACTATGTTCCGGCGTTTTAACAAACGCCGGACCGCTCGACGCTGCGCGGGCATCTGCCGGGCGATCTGCCATTCAAACCGTCGCTCGCGTACATAAAGTACGCTTCGCTCCTCTTTCGCGGCACCTCGCCACGGCAGCTGCCCGCTCGCTGACGTTTGCTCGACCTGAGTGGGCCGATTTGGTTCGCATGCCGTCTTCACGGGTATCATGGTGAAAGCGATTTCAATGACAGGGGTGGCGCGCGTGGTAAAGATGAAGGATGTCGCCGAGTTGGCGGGCGTTTCGAGCGCCGCGGTCTCGCGGTATCTTAACGCTGGATATATCTCGGCCGATAAGGCCAATCGCATTAAGCAGGCGATTGAGTTGACCGGATACGTGCGATCCAGCCAGGCTCGCGCGCTGCGCACCGGTTCCACCAAGCTCATCGGCGTCATCGTACCTAAGATCAACTCGGAATCCGTGAGCCGCATTACCGCCGGCATTGGTCAGGTGCTCGGTCGCCGTGGCTACCAGATGCTGCTTGCCAACACCGACAACGCGGCCGATCGTGAGCTCGAATACCTCGATTTATTCCAAAACCACCCGGTTGACGGCATTGTTCTGGTGGCAACTATGATCACCGACGAGCACCGTCGCGCGATTGAGTCGTGCCGTGTGCCCATTGTGTTGATCGGCCAACATGTCGAGGGCGCGGCGTGCGTCTATCACGACGATTACGAGGCTGCCTTTGAGCTCGGCCGTGCGCTTGCGGGTCGGGTGGATGGCAAGATCGCCTACATCGGAGTTACCGAAGAGGACCGCGCGGCCGGTTATGACCGCCGTCGCGGTTTTGAGGCCGGCTTGCGCGCCGCGGGTAACCCGCTCGATGCCGCCTTGATTCGCCTGGGCTCGTTTACGCTCGACTCGGGCTATCGCGCTGCGCGCGAGCTGCTTGCCGATGCCCCCGATGTTTCGTTTATCGCGTGCGCGACCGACACTATGGCTGCCGGCGCCCTGCGCGCTCTTGACGAGGTGCGTGGCATGGGCGAGGGCGTGCGTCGCGTGAGTGGCTTCGGCGACAACGCATTTTTGCGCGCGCTGACGGGCGGCATTCCCACCGTGCATTACGGCTACCTGACCAGCGGCGTCGAGGCGACCAATATGTTGCTCAACGCGCTCGATGGCGAGGAGGGGGAGAGTGGTCTCAAGACGCTCAAGCTCGGCCATCAGCTTATGAATGTCTAGGCCTTGGGCACGTCTGCCTGCCTCTGAGACCCCTGTTTTTGCTTCAAAACTACCTTTCGCCGGCTTTTTCCTACCGTTCACCCTACTATGAAAACGATTACAGACATATGAAACTGAAAACGATTACAGTGTAAGTGTCAAAGATGGCCGGGTGCACATGCGCCCGTTGGAGGAAAGGGAAGTTATGGACTACCGCAAATCAGCCCAAGAGGTGCTCGACAACGTCGGTGGCGCCGGCAACGTTGTTTCGGCCGCACACTGCGCCACGCGTCTGCGCCTGGTGATTGCCGATAACGCCAAGGTCGACAAGGAAGCCCTCGAGAATATCGACGGCGCCAAGGGCGTCTTTGAGGCCCAGGGCCAGCTGCAGATTATTTTTGGCACCGGCACCGTCAACAAGGTCTACGAGGAGTTCATCGCGCTCAGTGGCGTCGAAGCTGCTACCAAGGCCGAGGTCAAGGAGGCCGCGGCGCAGCAGCAGAACATCTTTATGCGTGCCATTAAGGTGCTCGGCGACGTCTTTGTCCCCATCATCCCCGCCATCGTGGCTTCGGGCCTGCTGCTGGGCATTATGAGCGCCCTCAACTTTATGGCCTCCAACGGCTTTATCGCGCTCGACACCAATAACTTTATCTACAAGATCGCCGACCTGGTCTCGGGAACGTCCTTTGGCATTCTGCAGATCCTGATCGGTTACTCCGCCGCTAAGGCCTTTGGCGCCAACCCATATCTGGGCGCCGTCGTCGGCGGTGCGTTTATCAACTCCTCGCTGCAGAGCGCCTATACGGTTGCCTCCGAGGGCGTGCAGACCATGGTCACTGTCATTCCCGGCGTGTACAGCTTTGAGTGGGTCGGTTATCAGGGCCATGTGATCCCGATCGTCATCGCCTGCGCCATTCTGGCCTTCCTCGAGAAGCGCCTCCACAAGGTTGTCCCCGAGATGTTTGACCTCTTTGTGACCCCGCTCGTCTCGGTGTTCGTGACCGTGCTCGTGACGCTCGTTGCCGTCGGCCCCATCTTCGTGTGGGCCGAGAACGCCATCCTCGGTCTGATCCAGGCCCTGCTGACCCTGCCCTTCGGCATCGGTTCCTTTATCGTCGGCCTGTTCTATGCCCCCACGGTCGTTACCGGTATCCACCAGATGTACACCGCCATCGACCTGGGCCAGCTCGCCCAGTACGGCGTGACTTACTGGCTGCCCATCGCTAGCGCTGCCAATATCGCCCAGGGTGGCGCCGCGCTCGCCGTTGCCTTTAAGACCCGCGATGCCAAGATCAAGGGCCTGGCGCTTCCTTCGGCTCTGTCCGCCTTCATGGGCATTACCGAGCCTGCCATCTTTGGTGTGAACCTGCGCTTCTTTAAGCCCTTCATCGCCGGTTGCATCGGCGGCGGTTGCGGTGCCTTGGTCTGCGCGCTCACCTCGTTGGCTGCCTCCGGCACGGGTGTTACCGGTATTTTCGGTATCCTGCTGTGCCTGGCCCAGCCCGTGCAGTACGCGATCATGTTTGCGGTCGCCGCGCTGGTTTCCTTTGCCGTCTCGTTTGTCCTGTACAAGGACGAGCCCAAGGCTTCCGAGCAGGCCTAAGAGCTTTTGATTGAGGGGCGCCCGCGGGTCGTATGCTCGCGGGCGTTTCCCGTATCTGGTGCCGATCTCTGGTGCCTTGTTACTTTCGATCCGTTAGGACTTTGATATGTCTAATGCACTTGGTCGCGACCTTGCAAAGTTGGTTGCCGCTGTTGACGCTGCCGCCTCTGAGTGCGGTCATGGCGTGTATGGCCAGCACTTCCATATTATGCCGCCGGCGGGTTGGCTCAACGACCCCAACGGTCTCTGCCAGGCGGGCGGCGTGTTCCATGCCTATTTTCAGTATGCGCCGTTTGATGTCGAGGGCGGCGTTAAAACCTGGGGCCATGCGACGAGCCGCGATCTTGTGACGTGGGACTACGTTGGCGCCCCATTGCTGCCCGACGAGCCGTTCGATTGCCATGGCGTGTATTCGGGCTCCGCGCTTGCCGAGGACGGTCGCATTCGCGTACTTTATACGGGCAACGTTAAGCTTTCCGATTCGGACGGGACGTACGACTACGTCAATACCGGCCGCCGCGCCGATACTGTTTATGTCGAGAGCGTTGATGGCCTTGCCGGTCGGGAGTTCAGCCAAAAGCGCGTGGTGCTGGCGTCCGAGGATTATCCCGAGGATTTGACCTGCCATGTGCGCGATCCCAAGGTGTGGCATGACGCGGACGGGCGTTATCACATGGTGCTGGGCGCGCGTCGTCGCGTGGATGGGCCGCATGTCGATAGTCGATTTTGCGCCATGCACGGCGAGGGTGCCGGGCGCGATGTGGGCGAGATCCTGGTGTATGGCTCGGCCGATATGCTGAGTTGGGAGCTCGAGAGCCGCGTGTCTACGCCCGAGCGCTTTGGCTTTATGTGGGAGTGCCCGGGGTATCTGGAGCTTGAGGCGGATGGCGGCGTGCCGGCAAGGTTTCTGTCTTTCTCTCCCCAGGGGCTCGAGGGCGACCGTTGGGACCGCGGCAATGTGTATGCAGCGGGCTACATGCCTGTAACGGGCGACATTACCGGTGGTGATGGCGTCTATGATCTGGGCGAGTTCCGTCTGTGGGACGCCGGTTTTGACTTCTATGCTCCGCAGGAGTTTACGGCCGAGGACGGTCGCCACATTCTGATCGGTTGGATGGGCATGCCCGATGAGCCGACCTATGACAACGCGCCCACCGTAGCGTGCGGCTGGCAGCACTGCATGACGGTGCCGCGTGAGCTCACAGCCGGTGCCGGCGGCGTGGTGCTGCAGCAGCCGGCGCGCGAGATCGAGCTCCATTATGCCTCGGTGCGTGTGGGGGAGAGCTCGTTGGAGGTTGCCGGCGATACCTGCTTTGACGTTGTTGTCGACGGTGTCGACGGCGCATTTACCGCGACCGTTGATGGCGAGCTGAAGCTGGCGTTTGTGCCCGCTGAGGGCGAACTGCCCTCGCGCTTTGAGATGCGATTTACCGATGAGGGTCGCGCTTCTGCCGGCTGCGGTCGCACCGTGCGTTGGGAGCCCGTCGACGAGGTTCGTAACGTGCGCATTGTTGGCGATGTCTCGTCGGTCGAGGTGTTTGTGAACGATGGCGCGCTCGTGTTCTCGACGCGCATCTATCCCGAGACCTATGGTGTGACCGTTGACGCTCCGGGTGCGAGCGTGACCTATCACGCGCTCAATATCTAGGCGTTTCGTCGTATATCGGCGCTATACTGCAGCCGTTGCCCACGATGCGGGGAACACCCGCATCGTGGGTTTTTGTTTTGAAGGGGCGGTGCCGTATGGGCGTACAGAAGATTGAAGAAGCTTGGACTTTGAGGGCCAGCGCACGTGAGGCGCGTCTTGTTGCGGCCCCGCATGTGCCGGCGGCTCTGTCGCTGCTGGGTATCGTGCGTCCCGGTGACCGCCTGGCGGTCTTTGCGGATGACTTTGCTGAAGCGTTTGCGCGCGACTTTGATGGCTGCGATGTTGTGCTGGTGGGCTCACCGTCCGTCGATGCGTTTGCTGCCGCGTCCGAGGGCTTCGATGCTTCGTTTGATGCCGAGGGGCCGCACCTGTGGTGGTTTGTGAACTCAATCGGTGGGTTTGGCCTGCGTGTGCCCGACCTTCGCGCTTTGGGCCGCACGGCTCGCGAGACGCATGCGCTGCTCGTGGTGGATAATACTGTGGCTGGTGTCTTTGGGTGCGATCCGTTGCGCTTGGATGCTGTGCTGTCGCTCGAGGCACTCGATCGCGTGTGCGCCGGCAAAGCTCCGCGCAAGCTCGTTGCCGTTTCGGTCGCGCGCTCGCAGCTCAAGCGCCATCGTGTGGATGCTGCTGCCGAGTGCGCGCACGCCCTGCTTGAGGGGTGCGGCGCGTCGGCGCTCGACCTTTCTACCGAGGAGACCGACGTACTGGAGCGCGGGCTGGACTCGCTCGACGCTCGTATGCAGGCTCACTTCGATCGCGCTCGTGCACTGGCCGATTATCTGGCCGCCAACGAGATGGTGCGCAACGTGTGCTATCCCGGACTGAGCTCGCATCCCGACCATGCTGTTGCAACGGGAATCCTCGAGCACGGCTTTGGCCCGGCAGTTGAATTTGATCTTATCGAGCGTAGCGCGGGAGAGCTGTTCGATGCTTTGCCGGGGGAGTTTCGCACGTCGCCCGCCGGCGGCGCAACGACGCGCCTTTCGGCCCCACGCGGCAAGCAGGGTACCACCGTCTGTCTCTTCGCCGGCACCGATGACCCCTTGATCGTGGCCGCCACCCTAGACAACGCCCTCCGCAACTAGCTAAATCATCCTCGACTTCATAAGTTGCGGTGAAATAGGGATTGATTTACGGCTTTAACCGCATAAACAGTCCCTATTTCACCGCAACTTATGAGAAGGGGTTGTGTGGCTATAAGGCCCCGTCCCAAATGGGCTACTCTTTGATGCTGGCGATGAGGGCGTCGGCTTTGGTGGCGATGACGTTGTTGATGTCGGCCTGCAGCTCCTCGTAGACCGCTATGGCTCGCTCGCCGGCGGGGGTGAGCGTGGATCCGCGGGCTCCGTCGCGTTCGATGAGCTTACAGCCCAGCTGGCCTTCAGCCTCGTTTACAATACGCCACGCTTTGGAATACGCCATGCCCATGCTCTTGGCGGCGCGGTTGAGCGAGTGCTCGCGGGCGATGCCCTGCAGCAGTAAGACGCAGCCGTGGCCGAACACGCCCGGCAGATCTTTGTCGCACGCTTGAATGACCAACTTTGCCGCCGTCTTGTACTCCATGTGCTCCACGTCTCCCCGCTAAAGTGTTTGCTGGGCAAACGCAAAGCCTGCGTCAAACCCTCGTGTGCTCTTCTTAAAACATGCATTGTAGCAGTCAAAGTGCGTTAAGATACTTCCCCAGTATTGGGCGCCCAAGGTTGGGCTGGGTCCTACGAGGCCTGCAGCCGACCGGTCGCATGGAAAAAGGAGAAACATGGCTACGTTCTTTCCCGGTGAGTCCCACACGTTTTCGGAGTATCTGCTGGTCCCTGGTTACTCGTCCTCGCAGTGCATCCCCAACAACGTCTCTCTTAAGACGCCGCTAACCCGCTTTAAGCGCGGTGAGAAGCCGGCAATCACCCTGAACATCCCCATGGTTTCCGCCATCATGCAGTCCGTCTCGGGCGTCGACATGGGTGTCGCGCTCGCTACCGAGGGTGGCCTGTCCTTCATTTACGGTTCCCAGAGCGCCGAGTCCGAGGCCGCTATGGTCAAGGCCGTCAAGGATCACAAGGCTGGCTTCGTTCAGTCCGATTCCACTCTGACCCCCGACATGACCATGGAGCAGGTCATCGAGCTCAAGGAGAAGACCGGTCACTCCACTATGCCGGTCACCGACGACGGCACTCCCAAGGGTAAGCTCCTGGGCATCGTCACCAGCCGTGACTATCGCCCCAGCCGCGATGATCACCAGACAAAGGTCTCCGAGTTTATGACCCCGCGTGAGCAGCTCATCGTGGGCGACAAGAACATCAGCCTCAAGGTCGCTAACGACGTCATCTGGGACAACAAGCTCAACGCCCTGCCCATTGTCGACGACAACGATCACCTGATGGGCATTGTCTTCCGCAAGGACTACGACAGCCACAAGACTAACCCCAACGAGCTGCTCGATAACGACAAGCGCTACATGGTCGGCGCCGGTATCAACACCCGCGATTATGCCGAGCGCGTGCCGCTGCTCATCGAGGCTGGTGCCGACGTTCTGTGCATCGACTCCTCCGAGGGCTTCAGCGAGTGGCAGAAGCGCACTATCGAGTGGATCCGCGCCAACTACGGCGAGGACGTCAAGGTCGGTGCCGGTAACGTCGTCGACGCCGAGGGCTTCCGCTTCCTGGCCGATTGCGGCGCCGACTTCATCAAGGTCGGTATCGGCGGCGGCTCCATCTGCATTACCCGCGAGACCAAGGGTATCGGCCGCGGCCAGGCCACCGCGCTGATCGACGTCTGCCGCGCCCGTGACGAGTACTACGAGGAGACCGGTGTCTACGTGCCCGTGTGCTCTGACGGCGGTATCGTCTACGACTACCACATGACGCTCGCCCTTGCCATGGGTGCCGACTTTATGATGCTGGGCCGCTATTTCGCCCGCTTTGACGAGAGCCCGACCGAGCGCGTCAACGTCAACGGCCAGTACATGAAGGAGTACTGGGGCGAGGGTTCTGCGCGTGCCCGCAACTGGCAGCGCTACGACCTGGGCGGCGCCGCGAAGCTCAGCTTCGTCGAGGGCGTCGACTCCTACGTTCCCTACGCCGGTTCCCTCAAGGACGGCGTGGGCGGCACGCTCTACAAGGTCAAGTCAACGATGTGCAACTGCGGCGCCCTCTCGATCCCCGAGCTCCAGGAAAAGGCACGTCTGACCCTGGTCAGCTCCACCTCCATCGTCGAAGGCGGCGCTCACGACGTAGTCGTCAAGGATTCCCAGCAGAGCGTCAGCTACCGCTAAGCGGCTTTCCCAAGCACCGCACCTTGCCGTTCAAACCGTCGCTCGCGTACCAAAGTACGCGGCGCTCCTCTTTCACGGCAATCTGCGGCACCTGGAAAACCCGATCATGCTTGGGCGGGTAACAATTAGCGGTTGATTCACAACTACGTTATTTAGATAAAGCGAGATGCCTGCAAGTCGCAGGCATCTCGCTTGTCGTATTTGCTATCATCAGTCAAGTTAACCTTAGGGTCGGTCGGCTTAGCTTTGTTCGCTACAAGTTCCGCACGCAAAGAAGAGCACTTAATGTGCTCTTCGTCTTGCGCAGGACTGTCCGCAGTAGCGAATAAAGCTAAGCCGACCGACCCCAGCTAAGATTAAAGGAGCTGATATGTGCGATTGCACAGATCATAAGGACGAGATTCCTGTCTACGACGCGCAGGCCATTGAGTCCAGGTGGATGAAGGCCTGGGAGGACTCCAACCTCTTTGCCGTCGACACCGACGACAGCAAGCCTAAAAAGTATGTGCTCGAGATGTTCCCGTATCCGTCGGGCGACCTGCACATGGGCCACGCGCGCAACTATACCATCGGCGATGCCATGGCCCGTCAGGCCCGCATGCGCGGCTTTGTCGTGCTGCATCCCATCGGCTTTGACGCCTTTGGCCTGCCTGCCGAGAACGCCGCCATCAAGCACAATACGCAGGCTGCCGCCTGGACGTATAAGAACATGGACCAGGCGCTCGCCACGATGAAGCGCATGGGCTTCTCCTACGATCTGGATCGCATGGTCAAGACCTGCAGCCCCGACTACTACCGCTGGGGTCAGTGGATCTTTGAGAAGCTGTGGGAAAAGGGCCTGGTCTACCGCAAGAAGAACCCGGTCAACTGGTGTCCTAACTGCAAGACCGTTCTGGCCAACGAGCAGGTCACCGAGGGTAAGTGCTGGCGCTGCGGCACCGAGCCCGAGAAGCGCGACCTGGAGCAGTGGTACTTCAAGATCACCGAGTACTCCCAGGAGCTGCTCGACGACCTGGAGAAGCTCCCCGGCTGGCCCGAGCGCGTCAAGCAGATGCAGGCCAACTGGATCGGTCGCTCCGAGGGCGCCGAGGTCGACTTTACCCTGTGCGACAGGGATGGCGAGCCTATCGAGGGCGACGAGGGTAAGATCACCGTCTTCACCACGCGTGCCGATACCCTTTTTGGCGTCTCCTTCTTTGTCCTGGCTCCCGAGTACGCCGGCCTGCACGAGCTCGTCGAGGGCACGGAGTACGAGGAGGCCGTCACCAAGATCGTCGAGGACTCCAAGCATATCTCTGCCGTCGAGCGTGCCCAGGGCACTCTCGAGAAGCACGGTGCCTTCACGGGCCGCTATGTGGTAAACCCCGTCAACGGCGAGAAGGTCCCCGTGTGGGTTGCCGATTATGTCGTTGCCGACTACGGTACCGGTGCCGTCATGGCCGTTCCCTGTGGCGACCAGCGTGACTTTGAGTTTGCCCGTAAGTATGATCTGCCCATCGTGCCGATCATCCTGGACGATGACGATCGCGCTGCCGTCGAGGCCAGCGGCGAGACCATCGATACCTTCCATGCCGAGACCGTCGACTGGGATTGCGCCCACGCTGCCGAGGGCACGCTCGTCCAGTCCGGCAAGTACACCGGCATGCGCGGCGGCAAGCACTCCGAGGGCGAGGCTGCCATCGTGGCCGACCTCGAGGCCATGGGCTGCGGCCGTCGCAAGGTCGAGTTCCGCCTGCGCGACTGGCTCATCAGCCGTCAACGCTATTGGGGCAACCCCATCCCGGCCATCCACTGCGAGCACTGCGGCATCGTGCCCGTGCCTGAGGATCAGCTGCCGGTGACGCTGCCCGAGAACCTGGACCTGGGCGCCGGCGAGACCCTCGCCGAGTGCAAGGACTTCTACGAGACCACCTGCCCGGTCTGCGGCCGCCCGGCTAAGCGCGAGACCGATACCATGGACACGTTCACCTGCTCCAGCTGGTATTACCTGCGCTATACCGACCCGCACAACACCGAGCTGCCCTTCTCCCGCGAGGCAGCCGACCGTTGGATGCCCGTCGATAACTACATCGGTGGCATCGAGCACGCCATTCTGCACCTGCTCTACAGCCGCTTCTTTACCAAGGCGCTGCGCGACCTGGGTCTGCTGAGTGTTGACGAGCCCTTCACCAACCTGCTGTGCCAGGGCATGGTCAAGGACGAGAACGGCGACACCATGTCCAAGTCCAAAGGCAACGTCGTGCCCCCGAGCTCGGTTATCGAGCCCTACGGCGCCGACACCATGCGTCTGGCGATCCTGTTTATCGCCCCGCCCGAGAAGGACTTCGACTGGGATCCCAAGGCCGTCGAGGGCGCCAACCGCTTTATCAAGCGCGCCTGGCGTATCGTGTGGCAGCTCGTCCAGTCGGGTGACGCCAACGTGGCCTTCGACAAGTCCGTGCTCGGCGAGACCGCGATGAAGCTCTACCGTGAGCGTCACCGCACCATCGCCAAGTGCACCGAGGACTTCGATCGCGGCCAGTTCAACACCGCGATCTCGGCCGTCATGGAGCTCGTCAACGCGGCGAGCGCCTACCTCAACGCCACCGAGGGTGCTGACCGCGACAAGGCCCTGTGCTACGGCGTGGCCAAGGACATCGTGAGCGTCCTGGCGCCCATCTGCCCGTTCTGGGCCGACGAGCTGTGGCACGAGGCGCTCGGCTGCGAGGGCAACGCTTACACCGCCGCCTGGCCCGAGTTCGACCTGGCCGAGTCCATCGAGGACACGGTGCAGATCGTCGTCCAGGTACTCGGCAAGGTCCGTGGCCGCATCGACGTGGCCCGCGATGCCTCCAACGAGGAAATGCAGGCTGCCGCCGAGACCGCCGTCGCCAAGTGGCTCGACGGCAAGACGGTCGTCAAGGCCATCTGCGTGCCCGGCAAGCTGGTCAACCTGGTGGTCAAGTAAGCATTGCGCGCTTAACTGACGCATAAAAGACGAGGGGCGATCCGATTGGGTCGTCCCTCGTTTTTCATGTACCTGCCCTGATGTCTGCGGTCAATTGTCCTATTCTTGTGGAGAAGCTGTGCGCACGCTGACCTGCAGGTTCGTACTGTGCTTGCACGTTTCCGCAGCTATTGGTATAGTTTGCTTGCAAATGAAGTTGTAATTGAAAGAAGTGGGGTTTCGGCCCCGCTTCTTTTTTGTATGGATGGAGGTGCCGCAATGGTCAAGACCAAGACCGAGCAGGCGATCATCGACGCGCTCGAGGCCGTCGCTCCCCAGCACGATATCGACATCGTCGACGTCGAGCTCGTGGGTGCCACCAAGGCCCCCTGCGTGCGTGTGCGTATCGAGGGTGCCGAGGGTCAGAGCCTGTCGCTCAACGACGTCACGGCCAACACCAAGTGGGTCGGCGATGTGATTGAGGAGCTCGACCCCATCTCTTCGAGCTATACGCTTGAGGTGTCGAGCCCGGGTATGGCGCGCCCGCTGCGCCGCCCGTGCGACTTTGCCCGCTTTGTGGGCGAGAACTGCGAGCTCACCTCCACCGCCACCGAGGGCCGTCGCAAGTACGCCGGCAAGATTGCCGCCGCCACCGAGGCGAACGTGACCCTCGAGCTCGAGGACGGCGAGTCCGTCACCCTCGATTTCTCTGATGTTAAAAAGTGCAAGTTGAAGCCCACCTACGACTTCAAGCCCGCGAAGGAAGGAAAGTAAGATGGCAGCATCCGACATGATGTCCGCCCTGATGGAGCTTTGCCAGGAGAAGCACATCGACCAGCTCTACCTGATCGACCGCCTGGAGCAGTCGCTCGCCAAGAGCTATGCCGAGATCCTGCATCTTGAGTGGGGCGCCAAGGTGACCATCGACCGCACCACCGGCAAGATCTACGTCTACCGCCTGGAGCCGATCGACGATTCCATGGACGAGGAGGGCAACTTCACCGAGTTCGAGGAGATCGACGTTACCCCCAAGAACACGAGCCGCATCGCTGCTCAGCACGCCAAGGCCGAGATCAACGCCATCGTGCGTAACTCCGCCCGCGAGCAGATCTACGAGGAGTTCTCCGGCCGCATCGGTGACCTCATCAGCGGTACCGTGCTGCAGTCCACTCCCGACTTTACGATCGTTAAGATCCGCGAGGGCGTCGAGGCCGAGCTTCCGCACTTCGACCAGCGCCGTTACGAGAACGAGCGCAACGAGCGTCCGATGGGCGAGCGCTACCTGCACAATCAGCACATCAAGGCCGTGATCATCGACGTTCGCGACCCCAACTCCAACCTGCAGCCGGTTCGTGGCGAGCACAGCCGTCCGCCGATTGTCATCTCCCGTACCCACCCCGAGCTCATGCGTCGTCTGTTTGAGCAGGAGGTGCCCGAGATCTATGAGGGCACCGTCCAGATCAAGTCGATCGCCCGCGAGCCCGGCCAGCGCTCCAAGGTCGCCGTCCACTCGCTCGACGACCGTCTGGATCCCGTGGGCGCCTGCGTCGGCCCCAAGGGCAGCCGTGTTCGCGCTGTCGTGGGCGAGCTCCGTGGCGAGCGCGTCGACGTCATCCTTTGGGATGCCGATCCTGCCGTCTACGTTGCCAACGCCCTTTCGCCTGCCAAGGTCACCCGCGTCCTCATCGACGAGGAGAAGGCTTACGCCGGTGTCATCGTGCCCGACGACCAGCTGTCCCTCGCCATCGGCAAGGAGGGCCAGAACGCCCGCCTCGCCGCGCGCCTGACCGGCTGGCACATCGACATCAAGTCCGAGACCCTTGCCGCCGACATCCTCAAGAACGTTCCCGTTCACGAGGAGCCCGCCGCCGACCTGATCGGTGACGAGGAGGACGAGGACGTCCGCCGCTGCGAGTATGTGTCCGAGGACGGCATCCAGTGCCGCAACCAGGCTCGTCCCGGCTCCCGTTTCTGCGGTGTCCACGACACCGACGCCTTCGATGATGCGGAGGACCTGATCTAGCGCGCGGTCGCGCCGGGCGGGTCCCGGCGCGTCTCCCACGCTCGTTCAGTCTCTAGGCACCCAAGGTGCCAGAAAGGGTAGGTGAAGTCATATGGCAAAAGTCCGTGTGTCCACCCTGGCCAAAGAGTTCGGCATGACCTCCAAGGAACTGATGGGTCATCTCGCCGATATGAAGATTCCCGCTAAGTCCGCTTCCTCCACCTTGGAGGACGCTTATGTCGCCATGGTCCGCAAGCAGCTCGCCTCGGTGATCGAGGCCCGCGCCCAGGAAGTCGAGGCCGCCAAGCAGGCCGAGGAGCAGGCAGCTGCCGCCGAGGAGGCCGCTCGCGCCGCCGAGGCCGAGCGCGAGCGCATCGCCGCCGAGAAGGCCCGCGAGGAGGAGCGTCGCCAGTTTGCCGCAGCCCAGGCTGCCGAGGAGGCTGCCCGCGCCGAGGCCGAGGCCAAGAAGAAGGCCGAGCAGGAGCGCCTTGCCCGCGAGAAGGAGGAGGCTGCCCGCGAGGCCCAGCGCCGCGCCGTTCCCGCTTCCGACTCCGGTTCGCGTTTCCGTTCGCTGCTCGACCAGATCGCCGCACAGGAGACCGTGCTCAAGGAGAAGAAGGACGCCGAGGACAAGGCCAAGGCCGAGCGCGCCGCAGAGCGCGGTAACCGTCGTGGCGGCAACAATGACCGCCGCGGTGGCCGTCGTAACGATCGCAACGCCTCCGACAACAACTCCGAGCGCAACGCCTCCGAGAGCCGTCCGCACAGCCATCGCACCAACGCCAGCAACAACGTCGCTGCCGGCATGGACTTCCCCAACCCCGATAAGCAGGGCAAGGGCAAGAAGCGCAAGGGCGGTCACAACAACGAAGAGGACCACTACAGCCGTATGGCTCGCGAGGCCGAGGAGTACAGCCGCGAGAAGGTGCTCGAGGAGGCTCGTGCTGCCGTCGAGGAGGCCTCTCGCGAGTCCACCGGTCGCCGCAAGAAGCGCAAGGAGAAGCGCGAGCGCGAGGCTGCCAAGGCGCAGGAGGAGCGCAAGATAGAGGAGGCGCTGGCCCAGGGCGTGAACCCCGAGGACCTCGATGCCATCAAGGTCTCCCAGGGCGTTACCGTCCAGGAGCTTGCCGAGGCGCTCGACGTTCCGGCCAACGACATCATCAAGCGCCTGTTCCTGCTTGGTACGCCGCTCACCATGACGCAGTCCATGTCCGACGACCTCGTCGAGCTCGTCGCCGACGACCTGGGCCGCCAGATCAAGATCATCACCCCCGAGGAGGAGAACACCTTCTCGTTCTACGACGATCCCGCCGACCTTAAGCCGCGCGCCCCGGTCGTCACCGTCATGGGCCATGTCGACCACGGCAAGACGTCGCTGCTCGACGCCATCCGTCACACCGGCGTTGCTGCCGGCGAGGCGGGCGGCATTACGCAGGCCATCGGCGCTTCGCAGGTCATGATCAACGACCGCAAGATCACCTTTATCGATACCCCGGGTCACGCCACCTTTACGGCTATGCGTGCCCGTGGCGCCAAGGTGACCGACATCGTCATCCTGATCGTCGCCGCCGACGACGGCGTCATGCCCCAGACGGTCGAGTCTATTAACCACGCCAAGGCTGCCGGCGTACCCATCGTCGTTGCCGTCAACAAGATAGATAAGCCGGGCGCCAACCCCGACCGTGTGCGTCAGGAGCTCACCGAGTACGGAGTCATCCCCGAGGAGTGGGGCGGACAGAACATGTTCGTCAACATCTCGGCCAAGCAGAAGATCGGTATCGACGAACTTCTGGAGACCGTGCTGCTCCAGGCCGACGTGCTCGAGCTCAAGGCCAACCCGGACACCTTTGCCTCCGGCAACGTCCTCGAGGCCAAGCTCGACAAGGGCCGTGGCTCGGTCGCTACCGTGCTCGTGACCCGCGGTACCTTGCACGTGGGCGATACGCTGGTCGCCGGCCTTACCTACGGCCGCGTCCGCGCCATGCTCGACCCCAAGGGCCGCGCCGTCACCGAGGCCGGTCCCTCCGACGCCGTCGAGATTTTGGGCCTGCAGTCCGTGCCCAACGCCGGCGATGAGTTCCGCGTGTTCGAGGACGAGCGCGAGGCACGTGCGCTGGCCGACGAGCGTTCGCTCAAGGCCCGTATCGAGGAGCAGAGCCGCGTCAAGCACGTCACGCTCGAGAACCTCTTCGAGACCATCGCCGACGCCGAGGTCAAGGAGCTCAACCTGATCATCAAGGCCGACGTCCAGGGTTCCATCGAGGCTCTTCAGGACTCGCTCGACAAGATGGATCAGTCCGAGGTCCGCATCAACACGATCCACTCCGCTGTCGGCGCCATCAACGAGACCGACGTCGTCCTGGCCGACGCCTCCAACGCCATCATCATCGGCTTTGGCGTCCGTCCCGACGGTAAGGCCCGCTCCGCTGCCGAGCGCGAGGGCGTCGAGATCCGTTGCTACGACGTTATCTACAAGTGCCTCGAGGAGCTCGACGCCGCCCGTATCGGCATGCTCAAGCCCACCGAGGTCGAGGTCGCCACGGGTACCGCGACCGTCCTGGACACCTTCAAGGTGCCCAAAGTCGGTATCGCCGCCGGTGTCCGCGTCGAGGAGGGCGAGATCGCCGCGACCGATTCCGTGCGTCTGGTGCGCGACGGTATCGTGGTCTTCAACGGCAAGATCGCCTCGATGCGCCACTACAAGGACGAGGCCAAGAGCCTCAAGAGCGGTTCCGAGGGCGGCATTGGCCTGGAGAACTTCCAGGACATCAAGCCCGGCGACCAGATCGAGGGTTACCGCATCGACCAGGTTGCCCGTACCGAGTAGGGGGTAGCGCTATGAAGCAAACGCAGGCAACCCGCCGTCTGGGCGAGCAGCTTCGCGAGAAGCTTGGTTATATCCTGCTCTTTGAGGTTTCCGATCCGCGTCTCGACCTGGTTACTTTGACCGCGGTCGAGGTCGCGGTGGACCGTTCGTTCGCGCGTGTGTACGTGTCGTGCGATGCGAGCCGCTACGACGAGGTCATGGAGGCGCTCGCAAGCGCCAAGGGCCGCATTCGTAGCCTGTTGGCTCGCTCGCTCGATTGGCGTGTCACGCCCGAGCTCGATTTTCGCATCGATCGCTCGACCGATGAGGCCGAGCGCATCACGCGTGCGCTGGAAAACGTTCCCGCCACGCTTGCGATCGAAAAGGACGAGGACGGCTATCCGATAGCGGATGCCGCCCAGGAGGCAGCTTTAGATGACTAATTCCGCCGACCTCGCCTCGTGCGAGTCTGCAGATATTCAGCGACGCATCCTCGAGCTCATCGAGGGTGCGTCCTCCATTGCGATTTCGGGACATACTTCTCCCGATGGCGATGCCTTGGGCTCCGTATTGGGTCTGGGCCTTTCGCTCATGAAGTTTTTCCCCAACAAGGACATTGCCCTGCTGCTGGCAGACGATGACCCGGTTCCGCGCATCTACCGCTTTATGGAGGGTGCCGACCGTCTGGTGCCGGCATCTGCGTATACCGGCAATCCGGACCTGTTCATCTCGGTGGACGTGCCGGTCGTCGAGCGCCTCAATAATTCCGCCGAGGTGCTTCGTCGCTCCAAGCATGTGGTGTGCTTCGATCATCATCCGGCGCGCGAGGAGTTTGCCGAGCTGAGCCTGAGGCGCGTCGATGCCGCGGCCTGCGCCATGATCATCGACCGCTTCTTGGACAATTGCGGCATTGTCGCACGTGATGGCGTTGCGACCTGCCTGCTGTGTGGCTTGGTTACCGATACCGGCCGTTTTCAGTACCAAAACGCCGATGCCGCCGCGTTCCATGCAGCCTCGCGCCTGGTGGCGCACGGTGCCGATCCGGCGCGCGTTGCGCTCGAGGTCTACCAGAGCATGCGCGTTGAGTTTTTGCACCTCAAGTCCATTGTCATGGGTCGCATTAAGACGGTCGCGCATGGGCGCGTGGCGTATAGCTATGCCTACCAGAGCGACCTTGAAGCCTGCGGCGTCACCTCGGACGAGTGCGACGGCCTGGTCGATGTGGTGCGTTCGGTGATGGGCGTCGAGGTCTGCATGTTCTTAAAGGGCATTGAGGGCGATACCAAGGTGCGTGGCAACCTGCGCTCCAAGGGCGACCTCGATGTGTCCGAGATTGCTGCCAATTTTGGCGGTGGCGGGCATCATGCCGCCGCCGGCTTTTCCAACAACGGAACAATTCTCGAGACGCTCACCGTGGCACTTCCCATGCTGGCCGAGCTGGTAGGGGAGGATCCCGCTTCGGTGACCGTCGAGCTTTAACTTTTTGGATGGTACATGGCTCGTCGTACGCCTTCACAACTGAATATGCTGCTCGCTGTCGATAAGCCGGTGGGCTGCACGTCCCACGATGTGGTCTCGCAATGCCGACGCGCCCTCCATGAGCGGCGTGTCGGCCATGCCGGCACGCTCGACCCCATGGCATCTGGCGTCATGGTGGTGGGTGTGGGCCAGGCCACCCGTCTGCTGGGAATGCTCACGCTCGATACCAAAAGCTACGTCGCCGATATTTCGTTTGGCGCCGAGACCAATACCGATGATGCGGAGGGCGAGGCGGTCCGCACGGTGGCTGTTGCCAACGAGCTCCGCGATCCTGCCTATGCTCGTGAGCGCTTGGCCGCCATGCTGGGCCCGCAGATGCAGGTGCCGCCGGCGTTTTCTGCTATCTCGGTCAATGGCGTTCGCGCCTACAAGTCTGCTCGCGAGGGCAATGCGGTGGACCTACCTCCGCGCCCCGTCGAGGTCTATGCCGCCGACCTGATTGCCGTGGGCGGCGAAGGTGATACGTGTGTGTGGACCGTGGCGTTCTCGGTGAGCAAGGGCACCTATATCCGTGCGCTCGCTCGCGACCTGGGCCGCGCTTGCGATAGCGCCGCGCATATTTCCGCACTTCGTCGCACCGCATCTGGTGTTGTTTCCATTGGCGCCTGTCATGCGGTGGAGGAGCTTTCTCCCGAGTCCGCCGCTGGCTTTGCCCTGGATCCCATTGCGGCCTTGGGCGCCATGCGTGTTGACTTGCCGGGCAATCTTGCCGACGACCTGCTCTGCGGCCGTCGCATTCCCGTTGAGCGTGCGCTTGCCGATTTCGATGTCTCGAAGGCGCTGTTTGCGCTGGTGCTCGATGGGGGACTCAAGGCGCTCGCCCGCATTGAGAGTGGCCGCTTTGTTATGGAGCACGTGTTTCCGCAGGCAATCGGCGGTGTTCGATGATGTTGTCCGCTCATGAGCTCGCGCGTGTCTTTTTCGCGGGCGAGTCGGACGAGGCTCGCATCGTTGCTGCCGATACGTTTGATGAGTGTGAGCACTTGGGTGCCGCATCGATTGCCATCGGCGTGTTCGACGGCGTTCACCGTGGACACCAGGAGCTCATTGCGGCGCTTGTCCGGGATGCCCGTGCCCATGGCTGCAAGGCGGTAGTAGTTACCTTCGATCCCGACCCGGACGTCGTGGTGAGCCCTTCGCCCGCTCAAAAACTGATGACGACGGCCGACCGTCTGCATGCCTTGGCTCAGACCGGGGTCGATGCGGTGGTGGCCGTTCCCTTTACGTCTGAGGTTGCGGCGCTTGACCATGTTGATTTTCTCTCGCTGGTGTCGCGTCTGGTCGACATTCGATCGATTCGCGTTGGCAGTGACTTTAGGCTGGGTCGTGGCGGTGCTTCTGGTGTTGCCGAGATGCGCTCCTGGGGTTCCGAGCACGGCGTTGACGTGTATGGTCACGACCTGCTTTGCGAGGGCGGTGAGGCCATTTGCGCCACCCGCATTCGTCATGAGCTGGGACAGGGCCATGTGGAGCTTGCTGCTGGGTTACTCGGCCGTCCGTATATGGTGCGTGGCGGTGTTATTCGCGGCCGTCACGAGGGTTCTGGCATGGGCTTTCCCACGGCAAACTTGCAGGTTCCCGACGGCATTCAGGTGCCAGCCGATGGCGTGTATGAGGGTCTGGTGCTGGTCGATGACACCGCGTGGCCCGCTGCTGTGAACGTCGGCCTGCCGCCAACGTATGCTGACGATGCGGCATCTGCGCATCTCGAGGCTAATTTAATTGGTTATACGGGCGACCTGTACGGCGCTTCCGTTTCGCTGGCGTTTACGCGCTGGCTGCGTCCCTCGCGTGTGTTCGATTCGCTGGATGAGTTGATCGCGACCGTCGAGGGTAATATCGAGGATATTCGTCACAACTTGGGCGATCAGGGGGTGAGCATCCGTGATTAGCGATGAGGAAAAAGACCAGGTACGCGCTGCGTCTGACCTGGTTGCCATCGTGCAGGAAACGGTCGAGCTCAAGCCTCGCGGCCATGAGTTTTGGGGATGCTGCCCCTTCCATGGCGAGAAGACGCCGTCCTTCCACATTATCCCCGCCACGCAGGTGTGGCATTGCTTTGGTTGCGGCGAGGGTGGCGACGTTTTCACGTATATCATGAAGCGCGAGAACCTGAGCTTTCCCGAGTCAATCCGTTACTTGGCCGATCGCGCGGGTATTGAGCTGCATGACACCGGAGATCGCCGCGAGCGCGGCACCAAGCGTGCCCGCATCTACGATCTGTGCGCCGAGACCGCCCAGTTCTACCACACCATGCTCATGCGCGGTAAGGACGGCCGTCCGCGCGAGTACTTTGCCAGCCGCGGCATGGGCGGCGACGTCTGCCGCCGCTACTGCCTGGGCTTTGCACCGGGCCGTAACGCGCTGGTGTCGCACCTGTCCCAGGCGGGTTTTACCCCGCAGGAGATGATCGACGCCAACGTTGCCGTGAGTCGCGGGCGCGGGCAGCTTGCCGACCGCTTTTACGACCGCGTGATGTTCCCCATCTTTGACGAGCAGGGTCACAACATTGCCTTTGGCGGTCGCATTATGGGCGACGGCCAGCCTAAGTATCTCAACACAGCCGAGACGAGCGTGTTTCATAAAAAGCGAAACCTCTACGGCTTTAATTGGGCCAAGGAGTTTATCGTCGCGCAGGATACCGCCATCGTGGTAGAGGGCTATACCGATTGCATCGCCTGCTGGGAGGCGGGGATTAAAAACGTTGTCGCCACGCTGGGCACCGCCCTCACGGAGCATCACGTCAAGACGCTCACTCGCTTTGCCAAGCGCATCGTGTATATGTTCGACGGCGATGCAGCGGGCCAGAAGGCCGCCCGTCGCGCGATTCAGTTTATCGAGCAGGATTCCATGGACCTGCGCTGCGTGGTGCTCCCCGACGGCAACGACCCCATGGAGTTCATCACCGCACATGGTGGCGAGGCACTGCAGACGCGCATCGACGCTGCCGAGCCGCTTATGGACTTTGTCTACCGTTCGCTGCAGGAGTCGAGTGACATCACCACGCCGGGCGGTCGCGCTAAGGCGCTGGAAGATGCGCTGACGCTTATCTATCCGTTGCGCAACAGCTATATGATCGACACGTACTTTATCCAGATTGCCGATCTGCTGGGTTTGGATCTGGAGACGGTGCGCGCGAGCTCGGGTCGTGTGTTTCGCGATGTCGCCAAGCGCGAGGATGCGGAACGACGTCGTGAGCAGAACTATGAGCGCCAGCGGGCACAGACTGAGCGGTCCGGTAGCGCGGGCGGTCGGGCGTCGGGTTCTCGCGATGCCGGTCGCGGTGCTTGGGCATCGGGCGCGACGCCGCCGGTGTCCGCGCCGGTCGAAGAAGAGCCGTACGACTACGTCCCGCTCGATGCCTACGGCGCCGCGCCCGTGGAGGTCGTCGACGACCTGCCGCCGATCGATGTGCCTGATGGTATGGGCGCTGTGCCTGTGGCTGACGGTTCGGGCGCACCGGCTGCGGCGGCGCCGATGGTTCTTACCGATCTTGAACGCAAGTCCTTGGCAGGGGAGCGCGAGCTGTTGACGATGCTCACGAGCTACCCCGACCTGTTCCGCACGTATGCCGACCGCATCTGCTCCATCGAGTGGGTTGACCCGCGTCACGAGTCCATTGCATGGGCCGTTCTGGCAACGCCGCCGGGAACCGATCCTGCAGCCTGCATGGATGCGGCGCGCTCAGTGTGTCCCGATGCGGCAACGCTTGTGAGTGCCGGGCGCATCTCCGCGACGAGCAAGCACCCCACCGAGACGAACATCGTGTTTATGCTTGATACGCTTGAGCTCTACACCATCAAGCGTCGCATGCGTGCCGCACAGGCCAAGCTGCGCCAGGACCGTTCACTCGATGATGAGGCCCGTCGCGCGCTGACCGTGCAGGCCGCGCAGGATTCGCAGCGTCAACGCGAACTGCAAAAGTCGATCGGCGGCGTGGCGGACCCTTTCCGTTTGATCGGCCTGGAGGCCGCAGGCACCGAACAAGCCTAGATGTTGTGGTCAACCAGCGTATTCTCGCCTATATCCAGCCCTCTTTTTGGGTATAGACGTCAATGTGTGTGCTAAAGTATTGAGTCCTGTGGACTATGAAGGGAGAATCTGTGCCAAAAAAGACTGAGAGCACGGGTACTGGGCTGGAATCCTACGTTGCAAAGCTCATGGGCAACGGCTCAAACAGGACTTCGGTAACCGAGGACGAGATTCAGGTCGCCCTGAAGGATATCGATGTTTCTGACGAGCAGCTCACCGCGGTGTATTCCGCGCTGCGCAACAGCGGCATCCAGATTATCTCCGCGAGCGGTAACGACGACGCCCCCATGGGTGTCGACGATGACGATACCGATACCGATACCGATACCGACGATTTCGATGACGACGACGAGCACGATTCCGGCTCGCTCGACGATCACGAGCTCAAGATGGCCCGTCAGGCCGACGCTGAGATGGGTTCTTCCAAGAACAAGAAGAAGCGCACCGTGCGCACGTCCCGTTCACGCTCCCGCGTGCGTGGCATCGATGCCTCCACGGTGATGCTGACCGGCGACCCGGTCCGTATGTACCTCAAGGAGATCGGCAAGGTCGACCTGTTGACCGCCTCCGAAGAGGTCGATCTGGCTATGAAGATCGAGGCCGGTCTCGAGGCTACCGAGAAGCTCGAGGCTGCCGATGCTGGTGAGCTCGAACTCACGCGTGCCGAGATGCGTCGTCTTACGCGCATTGAGAACGTGGGCCTCGAAGCCAAGCAGGCGCTCATCAGCGCAAACCTTCGTCTGGTCGTCTCCATCGCCAAGCGCTATGTCGGTCGCGGCATGCTGTTCCTGGACCTGATTCAGGAGGGCAACCTCGGTCTGATCCGCGCCGTCGAGAAGTTCGACTACCAGAAGGGCTTTAAGTTCTCCACGTACGCCACGTGGTGGATCCGTCAGGCCATTACGCGCGCTATCGCCGACCAGGCCCGTACCATCCGTATTCCCGTGCACATGGTCGAGACTATCAACAAACTCGTCCGCGTGCAGCGTCAGCTCCTTCAGGACCTGGGCCGCGACCCGACCCCCGAAGAGATCGGTGCCGAGATGGATATGAGCGCCGACCGCGTCCGCGAGATCCAGAAGATCTCGCAGGAGCCCGTGTCGCTCGAGACCCCCATCGGCGAGGAAGAGGATTCCCAGCTGGGCGACTTCATCGAGGACTCCCAGGCTATCGTTCCGCCCGATGCGGCCAGCTTCTCTATGCTGCAGGAGCAGCTCACCCAGGTGCTCGATTCGCTTGCCGATCGTGAGCGCAAGGTTATCGAACTGCGCTTTGGCCTTGTCGACGGACATCCCCGCACGCTCGAGGAAGTCGGTCGTGAGTTTGGCGTCACGCGCGAGCGCATCCGCCAGATCGAGTCCAAGACTCTGGCCAAGCTTCGCCACCCGAGCCGTAGCAGTAAGCTGAAGGACTATATCGAGAGCTAGTCAAGCAAGAGGCGCCCTCAAGCACATCCGCTTGGGGGCGCTTTCATGTAGACATTGGGGACGTTCTTGAATGACTGGTCGTTTAAGAACGTCCCCAATGACTGGGTCGGAAAATTTCTTAAAAAAGTTCTTGCCCTGAGCTGATTCGTCCGTATAATAAACTTCGTTGCTTGAGAGCACGCACCTATTCCTCGGTAGCTCAATGGTAGAGCACGCGGCTGTTAACCGCGCTGTTGTAGGTTCGAGTCCTACCCGGGGAGCCAGAATTTTCCAGCCCTTTCCGTTGGGCTTTAAATTCCTCGGTAGCTCAATGGTAGAGCACGCGGCTGTTAACCGCGCTGTTGTAGGTTCGAGTCCTACCCGGGGAGCCAGGTTGTAAAACCCGTCGCTTATGCGGCGGGTTTTTTCATGCCGCGATCGCCGTTCGCGAACGTTACCATATCAACATTTCGTGTCGAGGATGTAATCCCGAGGCCCGCCACCTCAACATGCCGCGGTCGTTGTAGAATATTGCAATGATTGCTCCCACGACATGGTGCCGCGAGCACCAAGAAAAGGAGATTCTTGTGTCTGAGACCATTAACGGCAGCCTGAGCGTCTCGAACGACGTTATTGCCGATATTGCCGGTTATGCCGCGATGACGTGCTATGGCGTTGTCGGTATGGCTGAGCAGCTCCAGGGCGCCGAGAGCGTGCGCCTGCTTGCCGGTCAGCGCCTCCGCAAGGGCGTGCTTGTCTCCGCCGACGAGAACGGCCTTACGGTCGATCTTCACGTCGTGCTCGAGAACGGCGTCAACATGAAGTCCGTCTGCCACAATCTTTCGAGCTCCGTTGCCTTCACCCTGCAGGAGATCGCCCAGATCGATCCCGCCAGCCTTAAGATCGGCATCCATATCGACGCGCTCAAGAGCCGTCTGAACTAGCATCCGAAAACGGAGATTCAAATACCCATGATTGCAAAGACCATTCGCACCTGTTTTCCGATCGCTGCGGCTGCCGTTTCCGACAAGGCCGAGGAGATCAACAAGCTCAACGTCTTCCCCGTACCCGATGGCGATACCGGCACCAACATGTCGCTCACGCTCGCCTCGGTGACCAAGGAGCTCTCTGTCCTTCCCGCCGATGCCGATATGGAGGCCATCGCCGGTGCCATCACCCACGGCTCTCTCATGGGCGCTCGCGGTAACTCCGGCGTTATTACCTCGCAGATTCTTCGCGGCGTGGCCGAGGGCCTTGTCTCTGCCGACGAGCCTATTACGTCCGCCAATATTGCCTTCGCCTTCCGTCGTGCCGTCAAGGTCGCCTTCCAGGCCGTCCGCAAGCCCATCGAGGGCACGATCCTCACGGTCCTGCGCGATGTCTCGACCAAGGCCGATGAGTGCGAGAAGAAGAAGTTCTCGGCCGAGGATGCGCTCGATGCTATCGTCGTCGAGGCGTACCAGTCCGTTGCTCGCACGCCCGACCTGCTGCCCGTTCTGAAGGAGAACGGCGTGGTCGACTCCGGCGCCTTTGGCTTTGCCATCTTCCTGGAGAACTTTGTTGCCGCCGCGCTTGGCCGCAGCACCGTTGTCGAGGATTTCTCCGCCACGTTTGATTCCGCTGGCTCTGCCCGCGATGCGGCCCTTGGTCGCGTTGAGATCGAGGCCAACGACGACTGGGAGGGCTCGGAGTTCCGCTACTGCAACGAGTTCCTCTTTAAGGCCGACGCCCCGTTTGACGAGGACGAGTGCCTTAAGTTCCTGGGTTCCATGGGCGACTGCGAACTGCTCGTGGGTGCCTACCCCGATTACAAGATCCATGTGCACTCCAACACCCCCAACCTGGTGCTCGAGCACATGCTGCAGCTCGGTCAGATTTACGAGGTCTTTATCCACAACATGGAGATGGAGGCCCACGACCGTACCGCCAAGATTCACGAGGACCAGGAAAAGGCCGCCGAGCCCGCGAAGGCCCTGGGCTTTGTCGCCGTTGCCGCCGGTTCCGGCGAGGCCGACATCCTTAAGTCCCTCGGCGTCGACGTGATCGTGTCGGGTGGCCAGACCATGAACCCCTCGACCGCCGACCTGCTGGGCGCGGTGGACCAGGTCAACGCGACCTCGGTCATCATCCTGCCCAATAACGGCAACATCCGCATGGCTGCCGAGGCTGCCGCTTCTGCCTGCACGGACAAGAAGGTTGCCGTCGTTCCCACCAAGACCGTCCCGCAGGCGTTCTCCGCGCTGTTCGCGGTCCTGCCCGATTCCGAGCTCGAGGACGCCGTCGCCGCCATGGTCGACGCCATCAGCGAGGTCCGCGATGGCGAGGTCACCCGCGCTGTGCGCGACTCCAGCGCCTCCGACGGCTCGCCGATTCACTCCGGTGACGTCATGGGTATCATCGCCGGCTCCATCGACGTGGTCGGCTCCGACGTGAAGCAGGTCACGCTCGACTGCATCAACCGCATGCAGGAGGAAGAGGAGGGCGACGCACTGACGATTCTGGCCGGCGAGGAGCTGTCCGATGAGGCCTTCCAGGAGATCGTCGACGCTATCGAGGAGGCTCAGCCCGACTTGGAGATTGACGCCCATCGTGGCGAGCAGCCGCTCTATCCCGTGATTTTCTCGATCGAGTAGGCATCTCGTCATGTCCGAGCTGTGCTCCGTGCCGCGCGTCTCGGAGCGCTTTGCCCAGAGCAATGCGCTCGATGAAGATATCGCGCGACTCAAATATGTTTCGGGTAAACGTGAGGAGGCCCTTCGCCGTCTGGGAATTCGGACGGTGGGGGACCTCCTTCTCCATATCCCTCATCGATACCTGGACTTTACCCGTTCGTGGTCCATCGAGATGGCGCCCATCGGTACCATGTGCACCATCATCGCCACGGTCGACCGTATCGTCCAAAAGCAGCCGCGTCCGCGCATGCAGGTGACCGAGGTCTCACTCGTTGACGAGACGGGCGTGCTGCAGGTCGCCTTTTTCCGCCAGCCCTGGATTGCCCAGCAGCTTAAGCAGGGCGACCGCCTGGCCGTGATGGGCAAGGTCGAGTTTGCCTACGGCTTTAAGCAGATGGCCTCGCCGCACTTTGAAAAGCTCGAGGACGGGCGTGCCGCAGGCACCATCCTGCCGGTCCATTACGTGAGTGATGGCGTGAGCCAGGCGTGGATGCGCCGCATCGTAAGCGGCGCGCTCGAGGTCGTCGGCAATCCGTTCGATCCGATTCCCGCGCCGCTGCGCGCAAAGCGGAAGCTCATGAGCAATGCCCGCGCGTTGCGCTCAATCCATTTTCCATCGAGTATGGCAGAGCGCGACATCGCGCGTCGTCGCCTGGCCTACGAGGAGTGCCTCTACCTGCAGCTGGCGTTGCGTCTGCGCAACGACGGCGGCCTGGTCGATGTGGTGCCCTATGCCCACACCGCGGGCGAGCACCTGGCCGCGCTCAAGCAAGCCCTGCCGTTTTCGCTGAGCGACGAGCAGGAGGCCGCGTTCCAGGATATCCTGCGCGATATGTGCGATGACGGGCGTGTGATGAACCGCCTGCTGTTGGGTGATGTCGGTACCGGTAAGACCGCCGTTGCCGCCTGCGCACTGGCTGTGGCTGCCGATAGCGGCACGCAGGCCTGCGTTATGGCGCCCACGGGCGTGCTGGCGCGCCAATATGCCGATAAGACCGGCCCTCTGCTCTCACAGGCCGGCATGTCCTGGGCGCTTCTGACGGGTGCCACGCCGGCTGCAGAGCGCGAGCGCATCCATGCACAGCTGAAATCGGGCGAGCTTAATGTGCTCTTTGGCACCCACGCGGTGCTTTCGGATAACGTTGCGTTCAAGCATCTATCGCTCGTGGTCATCGATGAGCAGCACCGCTTTGGTGTGGGCCAGCGCAACGCTCTGCGCGCGAAGGGCCCCGGTGCCGATCTGCTCGTTATGACGGCAACGCCCATCCCGCGTACGCTGGCGCTTTCGGTCTACGGCGATCTGGATACGAGCATCATCCGCCACCGGCCTGTTCCGGGTGCCGGTGTGACCACGCGCGTGCTCACCGAGTCGAGCCGCGACCTCGCCTATGGCGCCATTCGCGAGGCGCATGAAAAGGGTCAGCAGGCCTACGTGATTTGCCCGCTCGTGGAGCCGAGCGATTCGGCCGATGAGTTGGAGGACGTACCCGGTATCGCCCGCGACGAGGAGGGCCGCGTGACGGTCCCCGTGCCGCTTCACGATACGGCAACCGAGCTCGACCGACTGCGTCTTGCGTTGCCGGGGCTTACCGTCGAGCGCCTTCACGGCCGTATGCCGGCGGGGGAGAAGGATCGGGTCATCGATGCCTTCAAGCGTGGCGAGATTGACGTGCTCGTCTCGACTACGGTGGTCGAGGTGGGCGTCGACGTGCCCAATGCCACCGTCATGGTTATCGAGAACGGTGAGCGCTTTGGTTTGGCTGCCCTGCACCAGCTGCGCGGTCGCGTGGGCCGTGGCAGCGTGTCGGGCACGTGCCTGGTCATGACGCACTCCAAGGGCAACGGCGGCGCATCGGCGGCACAAGACCGTCTCCAGTCGCTCGAAAAGACCTCGGACGGCTTTACGCTCGCCCAGATGGACCTGCGCCTGCGCCATGAAGGCGAGATCCTGGGTTATCGTCAGCATGGTGGTGTGACCCTGCGCTTTGTCGACCTGGACGCCGATGAGGACCTTATCGAATGGGCCCATTTGGACGCGGTCGAGCTCTTGCGGTATGCTTGCAACCTTGACTCTGTGGCGACGCGTCCCTTGCGCGACGCGGTCGCCATGCGTTATCGACATATCTTTAAGGAGGTCAGCGGAGGATGAGAATCATCGGCGGCGAATGGCGCGGTCGTAAGATCGAGGAGCCCCGTGGTCGCGATGTCACCCGCCCCACGACTGATCGCGTGCGCGAGGCGTGCGCATCTATGGTCATGTCGGCATTCGATTTCGATCTGGACGAGGTCCGTGTGCTGGACGCCTTTGGCGGCTCCGGTGCCCTAGGTATCGAGATGCTCTCTCGTGGGGCCCGCTCGCTCACGACGTTTGAGATCGATCGCAACGCCGCGCGGCTCATTACCAAGAATATCGAGTCGCTCTGCCGTGACCGTGCGCGTTGGCGCGTGGTAACGGGCGACATGCTGATGAGTGCCTCGCGCGGTCGTGTGCCGGGCGGCCCCTTTGATCTGGTCCTGCTCGACCCGCCGTATGCTTTTGGCGCCGAGCCGGTCGAGGAACTGCTGCAGAATCTGGCTCAGCAGGGTCTGCTTGCGCCTGGCGCTTATGCCCTGTTTGAGCATGCCTCCGCCGATGCGGGCGCGCATCCGGCAGGCTTTGAGACTGTACGTGAGAAGCGCTACGGCATTACCTCGGTCGACCTGCTTCGTTGGGTCGGCGATGACGACGGTGAGGACGATAGTGCCGTCACCGATGCCGATAACAACGATGCCACGACGTTTCAGGAGGACGCCCATGAATGACACCATCAACCGCGTGATCGTCCCGGGCACCTTCGATCCCATCACGTTTGGCCATATCGATGTGATCCGCCGCGCCCGCCGCATCTTTCCCAGTGTGATCGTCGCTGTTGCAGAGTCGCAGGGTAAAAACGGTGTGGGCACCACGTTTATGCTCGATGAGCGCGTGGCGCTGGCCCGCGAGGCGCTCGGTAATATCGACGGCGTCGAAGTCCTGCCCTTTACCGGCCTCTTGGTCGACTTCGCTCGTGAGCAGGGGGCGGGGGCCGTGGTCAAGGGCCTGCGCGCCATGACCGACTTTGAGTATGAGCTGCAGCAGGCCGACCTCAATTATCGCTTGGATAGCGAGCTGGAGTCCATCTTTGTCATGAGTGCTCCGCAGTACGGTTACATCTCGAGCTCGGTCGTTCGCCAGATCGCCTCGCTCGGCAGCGATGTATCGACGTTTGTGCCGCCCAACGTGGTCGAAGCGCTCAGACATCGCTTTTCGTGACGTTTTTTATTGCCTGGTGGCATGTGGTAAACTAGCACGATGATAAGTTACCTATGAAAGGAGACCGGATGCCGGGCGAGAATTTTCCTGGCGATAGGATCGTCAGCTTGGTCGATGAGCTCGAAGGGCTGATCGAGGAAGCCAAGCCGCCTTTCGGCAAGAACGCTCAGTTCAAGGTCATCGACGCCGACGTGTTCTTCAATATCCTCGACGAGATCCGCATGAGCTATCCCGAGGAGTGGCAGAAATCCCGCCGTATCCTTAAGGAGCGCGAGGAGCTTATGGCTTCCGCCGCCGCTCAGGCTGATTCCATCATCGCCGACGCTCAGCAGCAGGCCCTCACCATTGCCGGTGAGCAGGAGATCGTCCGCCTTGCGCAGCAGCAGGCCGACGACATCCGCGATCGTGCCCAGCAGTACGAGCGCGAGACGCGTTATGCTGCCGAGGACTACGCGGAGCAGGTCTTTACGCACCTGGAGGAGAACCTCAAGAGCCTGACTGGCACCGTTACCCGTTGCCGTCAGCAGCTCAACGAGGGTGCCGCCCAACAGAATGGTCAGTGGTAATGGCTGAGTTTCCGAGCGTTACCGTCGATCTTTCCGAGCAGCTCGAGTTTCCTGGAGATTCGTATCCGCTGACCGGTAAGGTCGATGTCGCCACCTACACGGTGGGCGAGAAGGAGTACCAGCTTCAGGACGGCATCGACTACGACGTTGTCTTTACCAATGCCGGTACCGGTGTCTTGCTCACGGGCATGGTCCGCGCGCACGCCACCGGCGAGTGCGACCGTTGCCTGGAGCCCGCCTCGTTTGATATCGCCGGCGAGATCGAGGAGTTCTACCTCTTTGAGGAGCCCGAGGATCCCGAGGCCTACGAGGACGGCTACGAGCTCCTGGGTGAGGACCGCATCGTCGATCTGGGCGAGCCCATCAATGACGCGGTCGTTATGGACACGCCGTTTGTGGTGCTCTGCAAGCCCGATTGCCGTGGTCTGTGCCCCACATGCGGTTGCAATCTCAACGTCGAGCAATGCGATTGCGCCGCCCAGGCAGAGGCGGAATGGGCCGCTGCCACGGAAAATCCATTTGCAGCATTGAAGAATCTCAAGCTTGATGAGTAAAACTGTGGTAGTATCGCTACTTGCGCGTAATCGCCACACTGGATAGTTCATAAGGAAGGTCACTATGCCCGTACCTAAACAAAAGCAGGGTCGTATCCGCACTCACACCCGTCGTTCCGCCAACATGAAGATCTCGGCTGCGGCTCAGTCCACGTGCCCCCGTTGCGGCGCTGTCAAGCTTCCGCACCACGTGTGCCCCAGCTGCGGTTTCTACAAGGACCGCGAGGTTATCGTTACCGAGTAACGGTATACTCTGGATGCGATGCCGTTCCAAATGGAACCATAATGGCCGGCTCAATGAGTCGGCCATTTTTGTATAAGGAGCATGTATATGAGTAACGTTCGCGTTTGTGTAGACGTTGTGGGCGGAGACGAGAAACCTCAGGTTGTTCTCGATGGTATCGAGGCTGCGCTTGCCGCCGATCCCGATATCGAGGTCTTGGCGGCTGGCCCGGCCGAAATCGTCAATCCCTTTGCAGCTTCCCATGCACGTGTTGAGGCCCTTGAGGCACCTGACGTTATCGCCATGGATGACGATCCCATTCGCGCCGTGATGACCAAGCGTAAGTCGTCGATCGTGCTTTCTTGCCGCGCCATTAAGAAGGGCAACGCGGATGCGTTCTTCTCCGCCGGCTCGACCGGTGCCATGACCGCCGCTGCCACCGCCTACGTGACGCCGTTTAGGTATCAGGCCGAAGGCAAGAAGCAGCCGGTGCGCCCCTGTCTGACCAATGCGCTGCCCAATCGCGCCGGCGGTCTGACGGTGCTGTGCGACATGGGTGCCAACCCCGATGTCGAGGTTGACGATATGGTGCGTTTTGCCCAGATGGGCAGCGCCTATGCCCGCGTCGTCCTGGGCATCGAGCATCCTCGCGTGGGCCTGCTTGCCAACGGCACCGAGGACGAGAAGGGTTCTAACTTTACCAAGGCCTGTTTCCCTGCTATGAAGGCCGCCGTTCCCGGCTTTGTTGGTAACTGCGAGGGCACCGACCTCACCTCAGGCAACTTCGATGTCGTCGTTGCCGATGGTATGTCGGGCAATATTGCGCTCAAGGCCACCGAGGGCGCTGCCAAGTTTTTGCTGCAGGAGCTCAAGGGTGTCTTTATGTCTTCGCTCGGCACCAAGATTGCCGCGCTGCTCATCAAAAAGCAGATGCGCGAGATTAAAGCCAAACTTTCGGGCGACGCCAAGGGCGGCGCGATTCTTTTGGGCCTGCGCGGCGTGGTCCTGATCGGCCATGGTGCCACCTCGGTCGAGGCTGTCAAAAACGGTACGCTCGCGGCGGCCGAAGCCGTGCGCGCCGGGCTGGTCGAGAATGTCGCCAACTCTATGGACGGTATCGTTTTATAAGAGCGAGTTAGAGCGCTGTTATGTGCTTCGCGGTGCACGTCGTGGGGTAGAATCAGAACCGTGTCTTGGTACCGCCCGGGCGGTACCATTCTTTTGGTATTCATGCACTATGAGAGGAAGCGCTATGGACCGCTCCGAAATCTTCGACAAGATCGCCGAGGTCGCTGCTGACGTTCTGGGCGTCGATGTTGCCGAAATTAGCGAGGAGACCACCTTTGACGACCTCGATGCCAACTCGCTCGAGCGCCTGCAGCTGGTTACGGCTATCGAGGACGAGTTCAACCTCGAGATCGATGACGAGACCCTGCTCTCGCTCAACTCTGTCGCCGACGCCGTCGACGCTATCGAAGCTGCCAAGGAGGCTTAAGTCTTGGCTTTATCCGACCGACTTACGCGCGCCCAGGAAATCCTGGGCCACGAGTTCAACAATAAGGTGCTGCTGCGCGCGGCGCTTACGCATCCCTCGGCAGTCGAGGGCCAGCCGGTTTCTGCCAGCTATGAGCGCCTTGAGTTCTTGGGCGATTCCATTTTGGGCGCTGTGGTCGCACGCTCCCTGTTTGAGTCCTATCCGGAGTTTGACGAGGGCAAGCTCACGCGCTTGAAGGTGTCGCTTGTCTCGGGCGCTACGCTGTCCGAGGTTTCTCACGAGCTGGGCATCGACGACATCATCATCTTTGGTGCCTCCGAGACCGGTACCGGTGCGCGCGGCCTGCATTCGGCCCTCGAGAACGTCTATGAGTCGCTCGTGGGCGCGCTGTACCTGGATGCCGGCTGGGACGTTGCGGCGGAGTTCATTCACCGTACGCTTAAGCCGCATTTGGCTTCCGAGCGTGCCGAGCATCCTGCGAACCCCAAGTCGTTTTTGCAGGAGTGCGTGCAAGCCGACGGTCACGAACCTCCGGCGTACAAGCTCGTTGGCTCCGAGGGCCCGGCGCATGCGCCCACCTTTACCGCTGTGGTTTTGATCGATGGTATTCGCCAGGGTCGCGGCTCCGGCTCCTCAAAGAAGGAAGCCGAGGGAGCTGCCGCGCTCGAAGCGCTCGACCGCATGGGTTACACCACCAACGGCGTGATTCTGAACAAGAAGCACGTGTAAGCGAGGAACCGTGTATCTCAAGTCCCTCACGCTCAAAGGGTTCAAGTCGTTTGCCGACCGCGCCCATATGACGTTTGAGCCGGGCCTGACCGTCATCGTCGGTCCAAACGGCTCGGGAAAATCGAACATCTCTGACTCGATTCTGTGGGTCCTGGGCGAGCAGAGCGCCAAGCAGCTGCGCGGCCAGGCCATGGAGGATGTCATCTTCTCGGGCTCGTCGGCGCGCAAGCCGGTGGGTGTCGCCGAGGTCACGCTGGTGCTCGATAACTCGGACCATATGTTGCCCGTCGACTTTGACGAGGTCGCCATCACCCGTCGCATGTATCGCTCGGGCGAAAGCGAGTACCTCATCAACTCGAGTCCGTGCCGCCTGATGGACATTCAGGACATCCTGCACGATTCGGGCCTGGGCAAGGATACGCATTCCATCATCAGCCAGGGCAAGCTCGACGCCATTTTGCAGAGCCGCCCCGAGGAGCGTCGCGCCCTCATCGAGGAGGCCGCCGGCATTTCCAAGCACAAGCGCCGCAAGGAGCGTGCGCTCAAAAAGATTAAGTCGATGGACGAGCACCTGACGCGTGCCCGCGACATCAATAAGGAAATCGCCCGTCAGCTGCGACCGCTGGAGCGTCAGGTCGATCGCGCGCGCAAGTACAAAGAGCTGTCCTCGCGCGCGAACGAGCTTACGCAGATGCTGGCTGTCGATGAGCTTCGTTCGCTGCAGTCGCAGTGGAACGACCTGGAGAGCCGCTCCAAGGAAGGTGCTGCCGAGCTGGAGCTTGCGCAGTACCGCATGAGCGAAAAGGAGCGCGAGCTCGAGAAGCTCCAGGTTATGCTTGAGGAAAAGGGCCTGTTTGTGGGCGACCTGGGCGAGCAACGCCGTCATATGCAAGATGTGGTCGGCCGCATTAACTCCGACATGCGCCTGCTCGAGGAAAAGGGCCACAACATGGTGTCGCGCCTGTCTGACATGCGCGGTCAGATTTCGAGCTCCGAGCATCAGCGTCGTCGCGTGGTCGAGGAGCTCGAGGACGCGCGTGCGCAGCTTGAGGAAGTGACCGGTGCGCATATGCAGGCCCAGGAGGACGTTGACGCCGCTGGTCCTGCCGCCGCTGAGCTCCACGAGCGGCGCGTGGCGCTCGACAATCAGATTTCGCAGCTTACGCGTGAGCAGCGCGATGTGCAGCGTGTGGCTGATAACGCCGCGCTTGAGCTCGCCAAGGTGAAGGATTCCTTGAGCAATGCCGAGGTCGAGGACAACATGTATGCCTCGCGCCTGGAGCAGATTGACGAGCAGCTCGAGGAGGTCACGGCCTCGCTCGAGAGCCGTCGCAACCGCGCCGAGGAGCTTGAGGGCGCTCTTGAGGAAGCGCGCCAGGCTCAGGTTGATGCGCGTGAGGCCACCGAGACGGCACGCGCGGCCCTGAAGGACCTGCGTGCCCGCGAGAGCGAGGCACGCAACAAGTTATCCGAGGTGCGCTCGGAGCTTGCCAGCCAAAAGAAACTCGATGCCCGCATGGCCGACAGCTCGCCGCTCGTGAGCCGTCTGATGGGTGCGCTGGGCGATGATGTCTCGGGTCGTTTGGGCGACGTGCTCGAGGCTCCTCGTGAGCTCGAAGGCCTGGTCGAGCAGCTGCTTGCCGGCGATATCGATGCTCTTTTGTTTGATGACGCCGCCACGCTTGAGCGTGCCGGTCGTGCGGCTCTGGACCAAAATAAGGCCTCGGGCGAGGCACTGCTGGTGGCGCGCGGCGTGAGCGGCTCTACCGCCGCTGTGGGCGCCTCCGGTACCCGTCTGGTTGATCGTCTGTCCGTGCGCGCAGGCTACGGACCCGTCGTCGAGGCGCTGCTCGGCGGCTATTACGTCGTGGACGATCTTTCTGCCGCGCTTTCGGCGCCGGTCGTTGACGGCGTGACTTACGTGACCCCCGATGGCGCCCGCGTCGCCTGCGGCGGCCTGGTGCGTGTGGGCCTCGATGCCGGCGAGGCGTCGGGTGCTCTGGAGCGTAAGCGTCGCATTCGCGAGCTGGAGGGGCTTGAGCCCGATTTGGCCGCTGTGTTTGAGCATGTGTCGGATCGGGTCGTCGAGGCCAACGCGGCCGTTGAGGAAGCGCGTGCCGCTGAGGACGATGCCGCCGGCGAGATCGCCCGTCTTGAGGGCGAGCGCCGCTCGCTGCTCTCCGAGATCGGCCGCTTGGAGCAAAGCGCCAACAATGCCGAGGTCGAGCGCGTGCGCATCTCCAAGCGTCGCGAGCAGGCCTCCGAAGCCGTTCGCGCTGCGCGCCCGCGGGTTGATGAGCTCACCCGTTCGCGTGACGAGGCCCGCGCGCAGGCAAGCGATCTGAGCTTGCAGATTGCCGAGGCCAACGACGAACTCGACCGCGTTCGCCGTGACGATTCCGAGGCCGCCGGCAAGCTCGCCGACGCCAAGGTTCGCCTAGCCCAGACGAGCGAGCGCCTGCGTTCGCTGAAGGGTCGCGTGCCCGACCTGGAGCATCGTCTTGAGGGCATCGACCGTCGTATCCGCGGAACACGCCAGGCCTCGCGCTCACTCGAGCTGCTGCGTCTGCGCGTCGACCCCATGCACGAGCGCTATTCGGCCCTGCTGGAGCGCGCATCGGATTGGGCAGCGCGCTTGCGTGACCAGGCCTCTCTGGAGGAGGCGGACTCCGCTTCGCTCAAGAAGACCATCGAGGATGCCAAGGCGGAGGTTGCCCGCGCTAAGGAGCGGGTCGATACCGCCTCCGCCACGCAAAACGAGTTCAAGGTCGCGCGTGGTAAGCTCGAGGTGCAGGTAGAGGCCGCCATTAAGGCCATTACCGCCGATGGCACCACGGTGCTCGAGGAAGCGCTCATGCTTCCGGCTCCCACCGACCGCGACGCCGCCGAGCGCGAGCTCAACCAGCTTGTGCGCCAGATCAACAACCTGGGCCCTGTGAACCAAGTTGCCATGGAGGAGTACGAGCAGCTCAAGCGCCGCGCCGACTACATCGAGGAGCAGCTGGCCGATCTGGAGAGCGCGCGCAAGGCGCTCACCAAGATCACGGTGGCCATCGACCGCAAGATGCGCAAGGCGTTCCTGGTGACGTTTGAGAAGGTCGACGCGAACTTCCGCGAGATCTTCGCTATGCTCTTCCCGGGCGGCCAGGCTCATCTGGAGATGACCGATCCCGAGCATCCTGCCGAGACGGGTATCGAGGTCGTGGCGCAGCCGCGCGGCAAGCGCATCACCAAGATGATGCTCATGTCGGGCGGCGAGAAGAGTCTGACGGCGCTCGCCCTGCTCTTTGCCGTGTATCGCACGCGCACGGTGCCGTTCTATGTGCTGGACGAGGTCGAGGCGGCGCTCGATGACGCCAACCTGTCCAAGCTCATCGGCGCGCTCGATGTGTTGCGTTCCGATACGCAGCTCTTGGTTATCTCGCATCAGCGCCGTACTATGGAGGACGCTGACGTCCTCTATGGCGTCTCGATGCAAGCCGACGGCGTCAGTCGCGTCGTCTCGCAAAAACTCGATCGCGAAACCGGAAAGGTCGTGAATGCATAATGGGATTCTTCGATGCTCTCTCGCGCGGACTTGAGCGCAGCCGCGAGGCCCTCAACGAGGTCTTCTACTTTGGCGGCGAGGTCGACGAGGATTTTTGGGAGGACCTGGAGGACACCCTCGTCATGGGTGACATGGGCGCCGAGGTCGCTATCAAGGTCTCCGATGACCTGCGCGATGCCGCGGCCAAGAAGAACCTCAAGACCGCTCCGCAGCTTCGCCGTGCCCTGGCCGAGCAGCTTGAGCAGCACTTTGTGCCCATCGAGCGAGATCCGTTTTCCGATACGCCGAGCTGCGTGCTGTTTGTGGGCATTAACGGTGCCGGCAAGACCACGACGGTCGGTAAGATCGCGAGCGCCATGGCTGCCCGCGGCAAGAACGTGGTGATCGGTTCGGCCGACACCTTCCGCGCCGCCGCCATCGAGCAGCTCGATGTGTGGGGGCAGCGTGCCGGCGTACCGGTTATCAAGCGTGACCGCGGCTCCGATCCGGCGAGCGTGTGCTATGACGTGCTCGACGAGGCCGATAAGCGCGGCAGTGACCTGGTGCTCATCGATACCGCCGGCCGTCTGCACACGAGCCCTGAGCTCATGCGCGAGCTCGCCAAGGTGGTCAATGTGACCCGTAAGCGCGCCGCCAATATGGCCGCCGGTCCCATGCCGGTTTCGGTCGTGCTTGTGATTGACGCCGCGACGGGCCAAAACGGTCTGAACCAGGCGCTCGAGTTTAACGAGGCGCTGGGCCTGGACGGTATTATCATGACTAAGCTCGACGGCACGGCTAAGGGCGGTATCGCCATGGCCGTGGCCGAGAAACTCAAGCTCCCGATCCTGCGCGTGGGCGTGGGCGAGCAGGTCGATGACCTGCAGGAGTTCAATGCCAAAGATTTCTGCCGCGCCCTGGTGGGCGAGTCCAATTAAGGAGTGACTAGTGTTTGATTCCCTGAGCGATCGCCTCAACGACACATTTGACCGCCTGCGCGGCAAGGGTAAGCTGACCGAGGCCGATATCACCTCTGCCATGCGCGACATTCGCATGGCGTTGCTCGAGGCCGACGTCAACTTTAAGGTCGTCAAGGAGTTTGTCGCCAAGACCAAGGAGCGCTGCATGACCGCCGAGGTCATGGAGTCGCTGTCACCGGCGCAAAACGTCGTCAAGATCGTGCTCGACGAGCTCACCGAGATGCTCGGTTCCACCGAGAGCAAGCTCGTCTTTAGCAACCGCATCCCCAATGTCATCATGCTCGTGGGCCTGCAGGGCTCCGGTAAGACTACGGCAGCCGTAAAGCTGGCTTATCTGCTCAAGAAGCAGGGTCGCTCACCGCTACTCGCCGCGTGCGACGTCTATCGTCCTGCCGCTGCCGACCAGCTGGCCACGCTTGGCGGAGAGATCGGCGTGCCGGTCTTCCGCGGTGACGGCGAGCACCCGGTCGATATCGCCAAGGGCGCCATCCAGGAGGCCGTCGACCACCTGCGCGACGTGGTCATCGTCGATACCGCCGGTCGTCTGCAGATCGACGAGCAGATGATGCAGGAGGCCGTGGACATCAAGAAGGCCGTCAAGCCCGATCAGGTGCTGATGGTCGTCGATGCCATGACCGGCCAGGATATTGTCAACGTCGTCTCGACCTTCGCCGAGCGCACCGACTTTGACGGCGTGATCATCTCCAAGCTCGACGGCGATGCCCGTGGCGGCGGCGCGCTTTCCGTGCGCCAGGTGACCGGCAAGCCCATCAAGTTCGTGAGCATGGGCGAGAAGCCCGATTCGCTGGAGCCGTTCTATCCCGATCGTATGGCCAAGCGCATTCTTGGCATGGGCGACGTTGTCGGCATTATCGAGAAGGCCCAGGAGGCGGCCGACGCCGAGCAGCTCGAGGCTGCCGAGCGAATGCTGCGCGAGGGCTTCACCATGAACGACATGCTCGACCAGATGAAGGCCGTCAAGAAGATGGGCGGCATGAAGGGCATCCTGGGCATGCTCCCCGGCGGCCAGCGTGCGCTCAACCAGATGGGTGGCAACCTGGACGAGGGCATCTTCGATAAGAACGAGGCCATTATCATGTCGATGACCAAGGAGGAGCGTCTGCGTCCCTCCATCATTAATGGCCAGCGCCGTGCCCGCATTGCCAAGGGCGCCGGCGTGACCCCCACCGAGGTCAATAGCCTTATGAAGCAGTGGGGCGAGATGAACAAGATGATGGGCCGCATGCGCACGATGGCCAATCAGGCACAGGCCGGCGGCAAGAAGGGCAAAAAGGGTAAGAAGGGCAAAAAGATGCGCATGCCCAATATTCCCGGCCTAGATGCCATGGGTCTGGGCGGTATGGGTGGCCTGGGAACGGGCGGCCCCAAGTCCGATATGGACCTGCTGCGCCAGATGGAAGCGCAGATGCGCAACAAGAAGTAACGACTAGTTGAGTCGTGTATGACGAAGGCCGCCTGGATGGTATTCCAGGCGGCCTTCGCCGTTTGTTCGCCGTTTGTTCGCCGTTTGTTCGCCGTTTGTTCGCTGGTTGTTCGCTGGTTGTCGCACGCGTGGAAGCGCGTTCTCGACGAGGTGCTTGCCGCTAGTGACAGCCGCAGCCTTCGTGCCCGTCATGGTCGTGGTGACCGTGGCAGCCGCAGGACTCGCCATGCTCGTGGATGTGCTCGTGATCATGTCCATGGCAGTCGCAGGTGGCCTCGCCGTTCTGTGCGAGCGTGCCGGCGATAAGTGCCTCGACGCAAGTGTCGCAGTTGCCCTGGGCACCTGCGTATACCGTGATGCCGGCTTGTGCAAGCGCGTTGATAGCGCCACCGCCGATACCGCCGCAGATGAGCGCGTCCACGCCGCCGTTGGCGAGCAGACCCGCTAGGGCGCCGTGACCGGTGCCGCCGGTGCCCACGACCTGCTCGTTGAGCACCTTGCCGTCCTCAATGTCGTAGATCTTGAACTGCTCGCTGCGGCCAAAGTGCATAAAGATGTTGCCGTTGTCGTACGTGGTTGCCACCCTCATGGTGTCGACCTCCTTTGCTGGCCATGCGGCCGTTGTCGTGGTGATGGGGGAGTACGCGATGTTTCCGCCTTCGATGACGATCGCCCGTCCATTGACCAGCGCGTTTGCCACCTTGCGATGCGCGCGGCTGCAGATTGCCGCCACCGTGGCGCGGGCAATACCCATGCACTGGGCGACTTCCTCCTGATTGAGGCCTTCCAGGTCGCATAGGCGCAGGACCTCGAGCTCGTCGACTGTCATATCGATAGCGTCTCCGCTCGCCAGGCCATCGGGGGTAAAACCGCGATATTCGGGGATGATCCCAACACGGCGCAATTTTTCGCGTCTTCCTGCCATACACTCTCCAAATCTGACATATGTCAGTAATAGGATAGCGCGCATGCGGAAGCGTACAAGCTATTTTTGGCATATGTCAGAAAAAGGCAAAGGTGTTCCGCTTGCGAATGCAGAGCCGTGCTACCGTGCATTGCGTGTGCCTACCCTAGTGTCCAATCCGACACTGCGCGCCTGGGCTACAATAAAAATCGCTTATAGGCGACTGACAGGAGGGTCAATGAGCAAAGCTGATCAACAGTTTGTATCCATGTGCCGCGACATTCTGGACCATGGCACCACCACCGAGGGCCAAAAGGTCCGTCCGGTGTGGGAGGACGGCACCCCTGCCTATACCATTAAAAACTTTGGCGTTACGGCGCGCTACGACCTGCGCGAGGAGTTCCCTGCGCTCACCCTGCGCCGCACGGCGCTTAAGTCTGCGATGGACGAGATTTTGTGGATCTATCAAAAGAAGTCCAATAACGTCCATGACCTCAACAGCCATATTTGGGATGAGTGGGCCGACGAGACCGGCTCCATCGGCAAGGCCTACGGGTACCAGATTGGCCAGAAGAGCCATTATGCCGAGGGCGATTTCGACCAGATGGACCGAGTGCTGTACGATCTTAAGCACACACCGTACAGTCGCCGCATCATGACCAACACGTATGTGTTTAGCGACCTGTCCGAGATGCACCTGTATCCGTGCGCGTACAGCGTGACCTATAACGTCACGCAGCGCCCGCAGGACGACAAGCCGACGCTCAACATGATTCTCAACCAGCGCAGCCAGGACATTTTGGCCGCGAACAACTGGAATGTGTGTCAGTACGCCATCTTGCTGATGATGGTTGCGCAGTCGATCGATATGATTCCCGGCGAGCTGCTGCATGTGATCGCCGACGCCCATATCTACGACCGTCATGTCGATATTGTCCGCGAACTTATCGAGCGTCCGCAGTTTGCGGCGCCTAAGGTAACGCTTAACCCCGACGTGCACGATTTCTATGCGTTTACGACCGACGACCTGATTGTGGAGGGCTATGAGCACGGTCCGCAGGTCAAGAACATTCCCATTGCGGTGTAGGTGGTGCTCATGACGTGTAAGCTATCTGCTATCGTCGCCGTGTGTGAGGATTGGGGCATTGGGTGCGAGGGCGACATGGTGGTGTCCAATCGCGCCGACATGCGCCATTTTGTGGCGTGCACCAAAGGTTGCCCGGTTATTATGGGGCGCAAGACCCTGTTGAGTTTTCCCGGTGGGCGTCCGCTCAAGAATCGTCGCAATATCGTGCTCACGCGTGACGAGGATTTTGCGCCCCAGGGCGTCGACGTGGTCCATAGCATCGACGAGGCGCTCGCCGCGGTTGCCGATGAGCCCGTTGCCTGGGTGATTGGTGGCGGCGATGTCTATCGGCAGTTTTTGCCGTATTGCGTCGAGGCCGAGGTCACGCACGACCATTGCACTCATGCCGTGGACACGTACTTTCCCGATTTGGACGCCGATCCCGCATGGGAGATTGCGTGGCGTGGCGGTGTTGCCACGATTGCCTCGGGCGAGGGCGACGAGGGTGTCGATTATGAGTTCGTGACGTATCGTCGCGTTGAGGCGTAAATCGCCTGGCGTGAACGGTATTATCGGATTGATTGAATGTATGGGGCGGCGCTTAGCGTCGCCTCGTTTGGTATAGATGTGCTGTAAAGAAGGGTGCGGGCAGGCTGCTATGACTGATGCCGTTGAGGTTCTGCGAATTGATTCGCTCGAGGACGAGCGGCTCGATGCCTACGTGCGACTGACCGAGCGTGAGCTGCGCTGCGTGCTAGAGCCGCAAAAGGGCATCTTTATCGCCGAGAGTGCCAAGGTTATTGAGCGCGCGGTGCGTGCCGGATACGAGCCGGTGAGCTTTCTTTTGGGCGAACGCTGGCTCGACCAGATGATGCCGCTGTTTGAGCGCCTAGTCGTGCGCGAGGGCGCGGGTCCTGTTCCTGTGTTCGTCGCCTCCATGGAGCTCATGGAGCAGTTGACGGGCTTTAACGTGACGCGCGGTGCGCTTGCGGCGTTTCGTCGCCCGCGTCAGATTCCGGTTGATGAGTTCTTGGGTGGCGTCGTCGAGGCGGCGGGGGAGCGTCCGGTGCGCGTGTGCGTGCTCGAGGGTATTGTCGACCACACCAATGTTGGCGCGATTTTCCGCTCTGCTGCCGCATTGAACGTTGACGGTATTTTGGTCAGCCCGACGTGCTGCGACCCGCTGTACCGTCGCTCGGCCCGCGTGAGCATGGGCACCGTGTTTCAGGTGCCGTGGACGCGCATTGGCAGCGAGGCTCGTGTGTGGCCGCATGATGGTCTGAGCGCGTTGCACGATGCCGGTTTTTCGTGTGCCGCTATGGCGTTGACGGACGACTCTGTTTCGCTTGATGATCCTGTGCTGCAGAAGATTGATCGCTTGGCGATTTTTATGGGCACCGAGGGTGCCGGCTTGGGCGCCAAGACCATTGCCGGCTGTGACCACGCGGTGCGTATTCCGATGGCGCACGGGGTCGATTCGCTCAACGTGGCCGCGGCGAGCGCCGTCGCCTTTTGGCAGCTATGCCCGCACGTGAGCAATGAGTATCACTACCAGCCGGGTTTGTATCACTAGGCAGTTATTCCGCACCGTGCTCTAATTCGGGGTGTTTCGGTCGCCGCCAGTCGGTGCTAAGCTGGTTTTGGCTTTGGTTTTAAATTGCTGTTTTGCTGATTGACGTATGCGTGTGGGGAGGGCGTGTGGCTAAGAAATCTACGGCTATCGATGTAACGCAAGGAGTCATTTGGCAGCAATTGCTGTCGCTGTGCGTTCCCATCTTTTTTAGTTCGTTTTTTCAGCAGGCCTACACGCTTATCGGTACCTATATCGTCGGTCAGTTTGGCGGCAAGCTCGCGCTAGGTGGCATTCAAGCTACGATGGTGCTCACCGAGCTCTGCATTGGCTTTTGCGTTGGCGTCGGCGCCGGCTGCGCGGTCATTACCGGTCAGTATTTTGGTCAGCACGATGATGAGCGACTGAGCCGTTCGGTCCATACGGCCATGACGCTCGCGCTGGTGGGCGGTATCGTTTTCTCGATTCTTGGCATAGTGTTCGTTGAGCCCATGCTGGTACTTATGAACACTCCGCATGAACTTTTGGCCGAGGGCGTGGCCTATGCTCGTTGCTATTTTGCCGCCATGGTTGCGGCGCGGCTGCTCAATATGGGAACGGCACTGCTACGCGCCGTGGGCGACACGCGCGGGCCTGCTGTGATCATCGCTTCCGGCTGCCTTGTTAATGCGGTGCTGGATGTCATCTTTGTTGCCGTGCTTCATATGGAGGCGCTGGGCTGCGGCATCGCGGTGGCGCTGACCATTTGCTCCAACGCCACGATGATCGTGATTCGCATGATGCACGCACCGGGTGCGTGGCGGCTTTCGCTGTCCAAACTCGGCATTGATCCTGGCATTTGTAAGAGCATGATCTCGTGTGGTCTGCCGCTTGGCTTTCAGTCTGCTGCGTATTCGATTTCCAACGTTTTGATTCAGGTGTCGGTCAACTCGTTTGGTGCCGATGTCACCACGGCGTGGGGTCTTTCGGGCCGCTTAGATGGCATTATCTGGATGGTGACCGAGGCGCTCGGCGTATCGATCACTACGTTCTCGGCGCAGAACTTTGGCGCGCGCAACTACGAGCGCATGCGCAAGGGTTACCATACGTCGCTTGTGCTTTCGTTTATGCTCATTGGTGGCCTGTCTGCCGTGCTCCTGGTGTTCTCGGGCCCGCTGTCGCGTTTGTTTGTCGACGATGCTTCGATTTCGGCGTACACCACGACGATTCTTCATTTCATCGCGCCGTTCTACGCGATCTTCTCTATTATCGAAAACGCGTCGGGCTCCATTCGCGGTGCCGGCGTGAGTTTGCAGCCTATGATGCTCACCATCTTTGGCACCGTTGTCTTGAGGGTGATCTGGGTGTTTGCGATCATGCCCTTCGATCCGTCGCTCGAGCATCTACTGCTGGTCTACCCCGTAACCTGGCTCATCACGGCCACGATGTTTACCATCTACCACCACAGCGGCAACTGGCTCGGCCGCGCCACCGCCTAGCCATTCGGGACGTCCCCAATGGCTAGTATTCGATGCCTTGGCGGGCTAGGAGTCCTTCGTCGAAGTAGTGTTTGATGGGGCGCATTTCGGTGACAAGGTAGGCGAGGTTCGCGAGGGGCAGCAGGCCCCGGCCGGTGAGCACGAGCTCCGTGGTGGCGGGCTTTATCGCAATCAGTTCCTCGACATCCTCTCGCGCCCCAACGCAGCCGTCGTCTTGCCCTTGCCATCGCCCGTATAGATTTGAACCTTGCCGACTTCCAGTGATGCCATCTCTGTCCTTTCGTGCCCGGCGTCGGTTTATCGCCGTCCGGGTTGGGTATTCTAGAAAGCATTATTAACCCCAGTAGATGGAGTTCAAGCAGATGGAGATGGATGACAACAAGCGTAGACGGAATATGATCCTCTACGTGCTCATCGCCTTCGTCGTCTACCTCGTGCTCTCGACCGTTCTGTTCCCCAACATCGGTCACACGCAGCAGATTACGAAGACCGATTACTCGACGTTTGTCAAAGCGCTCGATAAGAAGAGTGTCGACAAGGTCGAGTACAACACGGACGATTACTCGATTTATTACACCAAGAAGGGCGAGGACGAGAACATCGCCTATAAGACGACCGGTGTGCCGAACGATGCGGGCTTTACCGATCGCGTGCTTGAGTCTGGCGCTTCGCTGGAGTCGGTCGTTCCCGATAAAAACTCGGGTTTGATGACCTACTACCTGCTTACGCTCATCCTTCCCATGGCGATTTTCTTCCTGATCGGCTGGTGGCTCAACCGCCGCATGAAGAAGGCCATGGGTGATGACGGTCCTTCGATGAACTTTGGCGGCGGTGGCTTTGGCGGCGGTGGACTGGGCAAGTCCGGCGCGCGCGTGATCGCCTCCAAGGACGTGGGCGTGACCTTTAAGGATGTCGCCGGCCAGGAAGAGGCCAAGGAGTCCCTCAAGGAGGTCGTCGACTTTCTGGAGAAGCCCCAGCGCTACGAGGAGATTGGCGCCAAGCTGCCGCGCGGTGCTCTCCTTGTTGGCCCTCCGGGTACCGGTAAGACCCTGCTAGCCAAGGCTGTTGCCGGCGAGGCTGGTGTTCCGTTCTTTAGCATTTCGGGTTCTGAGTTCGTCGAGATGTTCGTCGGCCGTGGCGCCGCCAAGGTGCGCGACCTGTTTAAGCAGGCCAAGGAAAAGGCCCCGTGCATTGTGTTTATCGACGAGATCGATACCATCGGCAAAAAGCGTGACGGCGGCGGCTTTAGCGGCAACGACGAGCGCGAGCAGACGCTCAACCAGCTGCTGACCGAGATGGACGGCTTCGATAACCACAAGGGTATTGTCGTTCTCGCTGCTACCAACCGCCCTGACAGCCTTGACCCGGCCCTGTTGCGCCCCGGTCGTTTTGACCGCCGTATCCCCGTTGAGCTGCCCGACCTGACTGGCCGCAAGAACATTCTTGAGCTGCATGCCAAGAGCGTGAAGACGCAGCCGCCGATCGACCTGACCGCGATTGCCCGCGCCACGCCCGGTGCCTCGGGCGCCGACCTGGCCAATATCATCAACGAGGGCGCCCTGCGTGCCGTCCGTGAGGGCCGCAAGCGCGCTACGCAGGACGATTTTGAGGAGTCGGTGGAGGTCGTCATCGCCGGCCAGCAGCGTAAGTCCACGGTACTGTCCGACCACGAGAAGCAGGTTGTTTCTTACCACGAGATCGGCCATGCCATCGTTGCCGCCCGCCAGAAGGGCTCTGCACCGGTCACGAAGATCACCATCGTGCCGCGCACGAGCGGTGCTCTGGGCTACACCATGCAGGTCGAGGAGGATGAGCGCTTCCTGACCACGCGCCAGGAGGTCCTGGACAAGCTCGCCGTCTATTGCGGTGGCCGTGCAGCCGAGGAGCTCATCTTTGGTGAGATGACGACCGGCGCCGCCAACGATATCGAGCAGGCCACCAAGCTCGCCCGTAACATGGTGACGCGCTTTGGTATGTCCGATGAGTTTGGCATGATGGCACTCGGTACCGTTCAGAATGCGTACCTTAACCAGGACACGTCGCTCACCTGCGCCCCCGGTACGGCCGAGCGCGTGGACGCGATTGTCGCCAAGCTGATCGAGGATGCGCACGACCGCGCCCTGCAGATCCTGAAGGAGAACAAGTTCAAGCTCCACGAGCTGGCTCGTTATCTGTACAAGAAGGAGACGATCACGGGCGAGGAGTTCATGAATCTCCTCACGCGCGAGAATCCGCTGATGTCAAAGCAGCAGTAATACTGGTTGCGCAGTATCAATCGCCCCATTTGAGTGTCTATCTCAAATGGGGCGTTTTGCGTGGGAGGGATATGTATGAAGATCGTGGTGAGTGCCTGTTTGATGGGCGAGAGCTGCAAGTATAACGGGCTCGACAACTATCATCGCGCGTTGGTCGAGGCCTGCGAGCGTACAGGGACCGAGGTCCTCTTGGTGTGCCCCGAGGTCTTTGGCGGCCTGCCCACGCCGCGTAAGCCGTCCGAGATTGTGAACGGCGAGGTTCGTACCTGTGAGGGCGTGTCCGTTGACCGGGAATTCCGCCTAGGAGCCCAACGAGCACTCGCGATGTGCGAGCAGGCGGGCGGTCCGGAAGAGGTCGCCGCGTGCATCTTACAGGACCGTAGTCCCTCGTGTGGCGCAGGCCGCATCTACGACGGAACATTCAGTGGCGCCCTTACAGCGGGCAACGGCGTTTTCGTCGACCTGCTCCTGCGCAATGGGTACCGTGTGATCCCGGCGAGTGAATTCGATCCCAGCATACTGGAGCAATAAAAAACCACCACAAGGGTGCTGTCCCCTTGTGGTGGTTTTGGTCTTGGCCTAGAGGCCGTGGCCGTAGGCGTTGGCGGCCTTGATGGCGGCGGCGAACTTTTCGTCGGTGAAGGGCTCAGGGTTGCCCTGCTTCCACTCGTTGGTGGCGTGCGCGTATTCGCACAGGGCAGGGATATCGGCCTCGGAAAGCCCGACCTGCTCAAGCGTCACGGGCAGGCCCATCTGCTTGTTAAAGGCGGCGTAGCGCTCAAGGTTCTCGGTATCGCCCGTATAGGCAAACAGGACGAGCACGCCCAAGCTCACGACCTCCCCGTGCAGATAGGTTCCCTCGCGCGGAATGCTGCACGTCGCATTGTAGAATGCGTGCGCCACGCTCGAGTTGTAGTAGTAATCGTTTTGGTTGGTCAGGTTCGAGACATAGCCCGTGTTGACCACGATGTCGAGCGCGATCTGCTTGACGGCTTCGCTCGACAGGTCCTGGTGCACGTCCTCAAGCCCCTGGACGCCATAGGTAAACAGCGGCTCGGAGCAGGTGTGGGCGAGTGCCAGGCCAAGACCGGCGGTGTGCTCCAAATTACCGGCGCTCGTGGCGTATTCGACCTCAGGCTGCTTAGACAGGGCATCGCCCACGCCGGCCCAGAAGTATTCCGCCGGAGCTTCGGCGATGATCTTGGGGTTGATGAAGATGTGCGCCGGTCGGTTGGGGTACGAATAGCCCTCGAGCGAGCCATCGTCATTGTAGACAACGGCAATGGCGGTCGCGGCCGAGCAGTTGGAGCAAATCGTCGGTACGGTAAAGACGATCTTCTTGAGCTCGATGGCCGCCGTCTTGACGGTGTCGAGTGCCTTGCCGCCGCCACAGGCGATAAGCACGTCTGCCTGCTGGCAAGCGGGGGAGTTCACGACCTTGGCAATATTGGCGCGCGTGCTGTTGGTGCCGTAGACGCGCGTCTCCAGAATCTCGACATCGGTACCTTCAAGTGCCGCCTCGATGCCCGGCAGCGCTGCAGCCAGTGCACGTTTGCCGCCAATGATGGCAACCTTGGTCGCTCCGTACTCGGCCAGTGCGGCGGGCAGCTCGGTAAAGCACTCCTCGCCAACGGTATAATCACTCATTCCAATCGTGCGCATGGCAACACTCATTCCAATCGTGCGCATGGCAACCTTCTTTCTTTCGATAAAGTGCTTTCAGGTATTTTGCTCCTAGAGAAGGGCTGTAATAGCGAGAAATTTCGAACGTATAAAACCAGTGTTGAGGGTTTTTCGCCGGCGCGGAACGTGCTAACATACTCCACATAAGCGTTGATGGGGACGAGTAGTCGGCCGTCCGCATGCTACAGAGAGTGGGGAGCGCTGAGAACCCGTGCATGCGACCGATGAAAATCACCCCGGAGCTGCGGTCCCAACGGACGTGCCGCGCAGGTTCGTCTTAGTAGACATCGCCGAGATGGTCGTCGATACAGGCCAGCCGAGTAACGGATGCGAGCGCGCGAATACGCGGGCGAGGGCATCTAAGCTGGGTGGTTAAGCGAAGAGCTTTTGCGGGCGTGCAGCCCGTTTTGTGGCGCTTCGTCCCAGCTTGCAGGGACGGGCGCTTTTTTGGTGCCCATCGGGCGTGCGCGCCCACGACATGAAAGGGGTACCGTGGCAAACGAGTACAAGCAGACGATGAATCTGCCCAAGACCGGTTTTCCCATGCGTGCCGGTCTTTCCAAGTCTGAGCCCAAGCGACTCAAGGACTGGCAGGACAACAAGGTCTACGAGCAGGTTCTGAAGAAGAACGAGGGTCACAAGAAGTTCGTGCTGCACGACGGTCCTCCGTACGCCAACGGTCCGATCCACATCGGCCATGCCATGAACAAGATCTCCAAGGACATGATCAACCGTTACTGGATGATGCAGGGCTGCGAAGTTCCCTATGTCCCCGGTTGGGACTGCCACGGTCAGCCGATCGAGCACAAGGTCGAGGAAAAGCTCGGCACCGAGAAGTTCAACCAGACCTCCACGGCCAAGATCCGCGAGCTTTGCAACGAGTTCGCTGTCGAGAACATCGAGCTCCAGAAGGCGGGCTTCCGTCGCTTGGGCGTGCTTGGCGACTGGGACAACCCGTATCTGACGCTCTATCACCAGCACGACGCCGCCGACATCGAGGTCCTCAAGGCCATGTTCGATAAGGGCATGATCTATCGCGGTCACAAGCCGGTTCACTGGTGCAAGCACTGCCACACCGCGCTGGCCGAGGCCGAGATCGAGTACTCCGACGAGACGAGCCCGTCCATTTTCGTGCGCTTCGAGATGACTTCCAAGCCCGACGGCCTCGAGAACTTCGACGGCCCGGTCGACTTTATCATCTGGACGACCACGCCGTGGACCATCCCCTCTGACCAGGCCGTTTCCCTTAAGCCCGGCGCCGCCTATGTCGCCGTTGAGCACGATGGCCGTGCCGAGGTCATGCTCGAGGACCTGGCTCCCAAGTGCTGCGAGGAGTTTGGCTGGGAGTACACCCCGGTCATGGTCGACGGCGAGCCCTATGTGGTTCCCGCCGAGACGTTCCACCACATCCACTACAAGCAGCCGATCTTTGACGGTGTTGAGGGTGTGGCGCTCCTGGCCGACTACGTCGGTGTCGATGACGGTACCGGTATCGTCCACAACTCGCCCGGCCACGGCGTCGACGACTACTTCGCCTGCCTCAAGGAAGGCATCACCGACATCTGCATGCCGGTTGATGACGACGGCAAGTTCTACACCGGCGAGGAGTTTGGCACCGGTGGTCCCTTCAGCGGTATGGATACCGATGAGGCCAACCCGCATATCATCGAGTTCCTGCGCGAGCGCGGCACCCTGGTTCTCGAGAAGAAGATCACGCACAGCTATCCGCACTGCTGGCGCTGCAAGCACCCGGTGCTCTTCCGTGCCACCGACCAGTGGTTTGTCTCGATGGACAAGACCGGTTTGCGCGAGCAGGCTGGCAAAGAGGTCCGTGAGAACGTCAAGTGGTATCCGGCCCACGCGGCCAACCGCATCGGCGCCATGGTCGAGCAGCGTCCCGACTGGTGCATCAGCCGTCAGCGCAACTGGGGCGTGCCTATCCCCAGCTACACCTGCGCCGACTGCGGCGAGAAGGTCATGAACGACGCTACGCTCGACGCCGTCATCAAGCTCTTCCACGAGAAAGGCTCTGACGCCTGGTTCACCGACGCTCCCGAGAGCTACCTGGGCGAGGCCTGCGTCTGCCCCAAGTGCGGTGGCCATCACCTCAAGGCCGATAAGGACATCCTCGACGTGTGGTGGGACTCCGGCGTCTCCTGGAAGGCCGTCTGCGAGTATCGCCCCGAGCTGGAGTACCCGGCGGATGTGTACCTCGAGGGCTCCGACCAGCACCGCGGTTGGTTCCAGAGCTCGCTGCTCACCTCGGTGGGTGCCAACGGCCACGCTCCGTACAAGGCAGTCGTCTCGCAGGGCTTCACGCTCGACGGCCAGGGCCGCAAGATGTCCAAGTCGCTCGGCAACGTCATCGACCCCAACAAGGTCTGTGACGAGATGGGCGCCGACATCATCCGCCTGTGGGTCGCCTCGGTCGACACCAGCTCTGACGTTTCCATCGACCACGAGATTCTCGCCCGTACGTCCGATGCCTACCGTCGTTTCCGCAACACGTTGCGCTTCCTGCTCTCCGAGCTCGAGGGCCAGTTTGAGCCCGAGACCGACGGTGTCGCCTTTGCCGACCTGCTGCCGCTCGACAAGCTCATGGTTGCCCGTCTGACCCAGGTCCAGGCCGAGGTCGACGACGCCTACGCCAGCTACGAGTTCCCGCGCGCCTACCGTGCACTCTATGACTTCGTGGTTACCGAGCTCTCCAACGTGTACCTCGACGCCCTGAAGGACCGTCTGTACTGCGAGAAGCCCGGCTCGCTCGAGCGCCGCAGCGCCCAGACCGTGCTTGCCGAGCTCTTCTCGATGCTCATGCGCGACCTGCAGCCGATCCTGTCCTACACGGTCGACGAGGCCATGGCCTATGCGCCCGCCGGCTGCGTCGATCACCAGAAGTACGCCGCGCTGCTCGATTGGTACAAGTCGCCCATTACTGTCGACGAGGCCAATGAGTTTGAGGGCGTGCTCGAGGCTTCGCTCGAGCTTCGTAGCGCCGTGACCAAGGCCCTTGAGGATGCCCGCTCCGCCGGCACCTTCACTAAGAGCCAGCAGGTCCGCGTCAAGGCGGTCGTTCCCGCCGAGATGTACGCGCTGCTGACCGGCGACAAGGCCGTCGACCTGGCCGAGTTCTACATCGTCTCTGATGTTGAGCTGACCCAGGGCGAGGAGCTTTCCGTTGCCATCGAGGCTGCCGAGGGCGAGTGCTGCGACCGTTGCTGGAACTACCGCACCACCGTCGGCGAGTACAACGGCCACGCACATATCTGCAAGCGCTGCGCGGAGGCGCTGAACTAGTCGTTGGGGACGTTCTTAAATGACTAGTCAAACAAGAACGTCTCCATTGACTACCTGTGTCACATTCAAGCGGCATTCTGTTTTTCGGAATGCCGCTTTCCTTTTTAGCTGGTTATTTCGCTTGCGTTGGTGGATATGTCGTGCGTTCTTCGTATGGCAATATAAGATAGTTCTTTGCATTAAACGTAATTCGATGATCTTGAGGGTAGGGGATTGATTTGGGTCGTGCTGGGGATATGACGCCGCCTTTGCGTTGGCGGTTGGGGGTTGCTGGTGGGGTAGCGCTCGTTGTGTTGCTTGTTGACCAGCTGACCAAGCTTGCGGTTCGTGCCGTGGGCGACGCTTTGCATGTGACTGTTATCCCCGGTGTGATCGATTTTGTGTTTGTTCGCAATATCGGAGCCGCCTTTAGCATGGGCGAGGGTCATGGCGTCGCTTTCGCTGTGTTGGCGCTTGCGGTCATTGTCGCCATTGCCGTGTACTTGCTCCGTGCATCCCAGCTCGCCCATCTTGAGGTCGTGGGCATGGCGATGGTTGCGGGCGGCGCCATTGGCAACGCAATCGACCGTCTGACTTTTGGCTTTGTGACCGATTTTATTGCCACCACCTTCATCGACTTTCCCGTCTTTAACGTGGCCGATATCGGCATCACCGTAGGCGTCGTGCTTGCCCTCATCGGCTACATGTTCTTGAGCCCTGCGGCCCGCGAAGTCGATGCGACTGCCGAGCTCAATGCCCGTGATGAGGCACGCGCCAAGCGCAAAGCCAAGCAGCGTGGGGAGCGTGCCCGCAAGATTCGCGAAAGGAATGAGCGTTAATGGCCGACATCCATATTCTCGTTGCCGACGATTGCGCTGGTCAGCGTCTTGACGCCTATCTGGGCTCCAATGACGGCTGCCCTACGCGCTCTGCCTGCGCGCATCTGATTGAGGGCGGTGCCGTATGTGTCAATGGCGAGACCTGTCTGTCTAAAAAGTACGCCGTGAGAGCCGGCGACCGTATTTCGGTCGATTTGCCTGAGCCGCACGATCCCACCGATGTGATTCCCGAGGCCATCCCGCTCGACATTCGCTATGAGGACGACTATCTCATTGTGCTCTCCAAGCAGCGTGGCCTGGTGTGCCATCCTGCGCATGGTCATGAGAGCGGTACGCTCGCGAATGCCCTGGTCTATCACTGCGGTATCGACCATCTGGGCACCGTGCAGGGCGAGGATCGCCCCGGTATCGTGCATCGTTTGGATCGCGATACCTCGGGTCTCATGCTTGCGGCAAAGGACGACGACACCCAGCGCGCGCTCCAAAATCTTATCCGTACGCGCACACTCGACCGCCGCTATATCACGCTTGTCCACGGGCACATCGCCATGGACGAGGGAACCATTAACACCGGTATTGCCCGATCGACGCGCGACCGTGTCAAGATGGCGGTTTCTGACGATCCTTTCGCGCGCCAGGCCATTACGACCTTTAAGGTCCTCGAGCGCTTCGATTCCATGCGTTTTGACGACGGCTATACGCTCGTCGAGTGCCACCTGTTTACGGGCCGCACACATCAGATTCGCGTGCATATGCGCCATATCAACCACGCCTGCGTGGGCGATCCACTTTACGGCAAGTGCGATGCACGCGCCGATCAGGGCCTGACCAGGCAATTCCTTCATTCCTGGCGCGTCGCATTCGATCATCCCGTGACGGGGGAGCGTATTGAGTGCCGCGATGAGCTGCCGTGGGATCTTGCGGCGGTTCTGGATGATCTGGCCCCGCGTTCGCTCGGCCGTACTGCCGCTGGCGACGAAATCGTCCCGCAGCTCGGTCTGCTCGAAGCCTAGCCAGTATTAGGTGGTTTCTTGAACTCGGTAAGCCTGCGGTAAGATATACGATTGTTTACGTAACGCGTTGCTGGGAGCCTGCATGCTCGCCTTTTTACAAACCAACACACCCATCGTGATCTTCAACCAGATTGTCGTCACGCTGCTCACGGTCTGCTTTCTGTACCAGGTGGTCTTCTTTGTCATCGGCGCTCTTCGTGGCGAGGTCGCGCCTCCCAAGGCCAAAAAACTCCACCGCTATGCCTTCTTTATCGCTGCGCATAACGAGGAGGCCGTGATTGCCAACCTCGTTCGCTCCATCAAGGACCAGGATTATCCGTCCGAGCTTATCGAGGTCTTCGTGGTTGCCGACGCCTGCACCGACAACACCGCACAGCTCGCGCGCGAGGCAGGTGCCATTGTTTACGAGCGCAATGATCTTGCCCGTAAGGGTAAGAGCTGGGTCATGGACTTTGGCTTCGACCGCATCCTTAACGAGTATCCCGACACGTTTGAAGGCTACTTTATCTTCGATGCCGATAACGTTATCTCCCGCGATTACGTGTCCAAAATGAACGATGCCTTTGACCAGGGCTTCCATGTGGTCACGAGCTATCGCAATTCCAAGAACTTCGGCAGCTCGTGGATCTCGGCGGCTAATGCCACGTGGTATCTGCGCGAGGCGCGCTTTCTCAACAACGCGCGCAACATCTGCAAGACGTCTTGCGCCGTCTCGGGTTCGGGCTACCTCATCTCCGCCAGTGTCATCGAGGGCATGCACGGTTGGCAGTTCCACACGCTGACCGAGGACATCCAGTTCACCACGTTCTGCGCCATTCACGGCATTCGCATTGGCTATGCGCCGGCGGAGTTCTTTGACGAGCAGCCGGTGACGTTTAAGGCGTCCTGGAAACAGCGCATGCGCTGGACCAAGGGCTTCTATCAGGTCTTTTTTACCTATGGCAAGCACCTGGTCAAATCGACCTTCCGCTATCATCGCTTTGCTGCCTACGACATGTTTATGACCATCGCCCCGGGTATGCTGCTATCGCTGATCTCGATGCTCGCCAATGCGACGTTCCTGATCGTGGGCGGTCTTTCGCACGGCTTCTTGGCTACCGAAGTCGAGATGCAGGCGTGCGCCGCTTCGCTCATTATGACCTTCGCCATGATGTATCAGACCTTCTTTATCCTGGCGCTGCTCACGACTATCTTTGAGTACAAGCACATTCACTGCGCGCAAAAGTGGCGTCTGGTGACTAACCTGTTTACCTTCCCGATCTTTATGTTCAGCTATATCCCCATCACGGTGGCCGCGCTGTTCCTGAAGGTCGACTGGGTGCCGACGCAGCACGCCGTCAACGTTACCCTTGACGAGGTCATGCAAGGCGCCAAATAACCACCACCAAAACCACCGCAAAGGGGACAGGCACCTTTGTGGTGGTTTTTGCTTTTGCGATGCAGCTCGAGGAGGCGTCCGATGGTCTATATCCCGTTTTGGATTTGCATCTTTGCCGGCGTGGCAATTGATGCCCGAGAGCGACGGTTTCCCAATGGGCTTGCCGGCGCATGTGCCGTGGCGGCGTTGGCGGGTGTTTGGCTCGACCTCGGTTTGAACACAGCGCTTGACCACGCGGGTCTTGCCGTCATTGTTTATCTTGCTCTCGTGCTGACTGAGTCCCTCTGGCGTCGTCTTCGCCAAATCCCGGGCATCGGTATGGGGGATGCCAAGGCACTCTTCGCGCTTTGCACGCTCGACCCTATGGGTGGCATCGTGGCATTTGCCGTCGCACTCCTGGCCCTGGTCCTCTCCTGTCTCTTCACAAAATCGCGCTCCCTGCCATTGCTCCCGTTTTTAGTGCCGATTTTTGCCATAATCGAGGTCGTGGGCTGCACTTTGTAACCGATTGCGCATCCTTCTTAAGGAGCATGCCATGGCATCTAATCAAGAAACGGCCGTCATTAAGGCGCGCATGGACCGTATCCCCTCGGCGTTGTCGCCCGAACTTGTCGAACGCATTGCCGCCGATCGTGCTTCGGGCTATGTCAACTCGTATCGTTGCAACGACGATCAGGCTATTCGTCGTATTGATCGCGCCGCCGACAAAGGCACGCTTATGCGTCCGGCGTTTATGCGCGATACCGAAAAGATACTTCATCTTCCGGCGTATACCCGTTATGCAGGTAAAACGCAGGTCTTTAGCTTCCGTAGCAATGACGATCTGTCACGCCGCGGTTTGCACGTGCAGCTTGTCTCGCGCATTGCGCGCGATATCGGTCGCGCCCTGGGGCTCAATTGCGATCTGATCGAGGCGATTGGCCTGGGCCACGACTTGGGACACACGCCTTTCGGCCATGCCGGCGAGCGCTTCCTCAACGATATCTATCACGAGCGTACGGGGCGTTATTTTTTCCATAACGTGCAGTCGGTCCGCGTGCTCGACGCGTTGTATGGCCGCAACGTGTCGCTCCAGACGCTCGACGGCGTGCTATGCCATAACGGCGAGTACGAGCAGCGTGTGTTTGAGCTCTCGGAGATGAGCTCCTTTGACCAGTTTGACCAGACGGTTGAGGATTGCATTGCCACGGGCTATAGCGCAATTGAGCATCTGCGTCCCATGACGCTCGAGGGCTGCGTCGTTCGTATTTCGGATATTCTTGCCTACGTCGGTCGTGACCGTCAGGATGCGATCGCGGCGGGCCTGCTTTCGCCCGACGCTTTTGATGATGGCCGGGGCGGTGCCTACAACAGTTGGATCCTCACGCATGCCTCCATCGATATCGTTGAGCACAGCTATGGTAAGCCGCGCATCGAGATGAGCGAGGACCTGTTTGAGGAAATCCGCCGAGCCAAGCGCGAGAACTACGAGAAGATCTATAGCAAGGGCGGTATCGAAGGCGATTCCGAGGCGGAGCTGCGCGAGGCGTTCGTAAAGCTCTACGACCGTTGCCTGCGGGATCTAAACAGTGGCGACGAGTCCTCTTACATCTTTAAGCACCATATTTCGCGCATTGAGCAGCAGCTTTCCTACTATGATCGCACCTATGCCTGGCAGGACGACAAGGATCAAGCCGTGGTGGATTATATCGCGAGTATGACGGACGGTTATTTCTGCGAGCTGACGAGCAAGCTGTTCCCTGGTCTGAAGTTTCCGCACCGTACCTATATTAACGAACGGTAGTTCGTATTAATTCGGTATACTGTTAGTGGAAAAAGTATTTGATTGATACACGGGATGGCTATGGACGATCTTTTTTCTGCTTCGACGCGCGAGCGTTCCTTTCAGAATGCGCCGCTTGCGGTGCGCATGCGCCCCAATTCGCTCGACGAGTACGTGGGCCAGCAAAAGGCCGTCGGTAAGGGTTCATGGCTGCGTGCCGCGATCGAGCACGACGTGCTTTCGAGCGTGATTCTGTACGGGCCTGCCGGTACGGGCAAGACGACGCTGGCCCACATTATCGCCAACCATACCAAGAGCGAGTTTGTCGAGGTCAGCGCCGTCACGGGTACCGTGAAGGACCTGCGTCGCGTGATTGATGAGGCCAAGACGCGCCTGAATACGTACGACCGCCGCACCATTCTATTCATCGATGAGATTCACCGCTTCTCTAAGTCGCAGCAGGATGCCCTGCTGCATGCAGTTGAGAACCGTACCGTCATTATGATTGGCGCTACGACAGAGAACCCGTACTTCGAGGTCAACTCGGCACTGCTCTCACGTGGTCGCGTCGTGGAGCTTGAGCATCTGAAGGATGAGGATATCGCCACGCTTATTGAACGTGCGCTTGAGGCACCCCAGGGCTTGAACGGTAAGTTCTCGGCCGATGAGGATACGGTCAAGACCATTTGCACGCTGGCAGCGGGTGACGCTCGCTCGGCGCTCACGACGCTCGAGCTTGCGAGCGAGATTGCCGTCACGCGTCCCGATACCGAGGGAACGCCAGCGCCTGCGGCGGGGGAGCGCTATCCCATCACCGTGGATGACGTGAAGATCGCCAACCCGCGTCGCGGCTTTACGTATGACAAAAACGGCGACATGCACTACGACATCATCAGTGCGTTCATCAAGTCCATGCGCGGTAGCGACCCCGATGCCACGATCTATTGGCTCGCGCGTATGATCGATGCTGGGGAGGATCCTAAGTTTATCGCTCGCCGCATTATGATTCACGCTTCTGAGGATGTTGGCAACGCCGACCCGCAGGCGCTTTTGGTGGCGCATGCCGCGTTTAAGTCTGCCGAGGTCATTGGCTATCCCGAGTGCCGCATTAACCTGGCTCAGGCTGCACTCTATGTGTGCTTGGCGCCAAAATCCAACGCGTGTGAGGCTTCGATCGATGCGGCGCTGGCCGATATCCATTCTAGTGGGCTTCGCGAGGTGCCGAGTTATCTGCGCGATCGCCATCGCCCGGGCAGCGATGAATACGGTGTGTATAAGTATCCACATGATTATCCCGAAGGCTGGGTCGATCAGCGCTATTTGCCCGAGGGACTGGAGCGCGGCGCGTTCTGGCAACCTGCCGGCCGCGGTTGGGAAGAATGGCGCGTAGAGCAAAGCGAGCGCGACCGTAGCGGCAATGCGCCCAAGTAGGTCCTTGGGACCTCGCACATTCCCTTAGGGTATCTTTCCCCTTCTTTGGGGTACCATGAAAAGCGTCTGTATTTCGATTCCTTCGGGAGGCTTGTATGAGTCCCATTCAAATCGCCCTGCTGCTACTCGCCGTTGCCGGTGTGTGGGCTGTTATCGAGCTCGCGCTCACGCTGCGAAAGACCCGCACCGTCGTTGATTCGCTCGACAAGACGGTGAGCGACCTTAACAACACGATCGCCGAGGCTCAGCCCGTGGTGGCAAAGCTCGATGGCGCTGTCGATGAGCTCACCCCCGCGCTGGCGCAGGTTGAGCCGCTCCTCAAGTCGAGCAAGACGGCAGTTGATGCCCTTACCTCCAACCTCGTCGAGGTTGAGGCGGTTGTCCGCGACATTTCCGAGGTTACGGGCAGCATGGCCGAGGCCAGCAATGCTGTGTCGAGCGTGACCGACTCTGCGGCCGGTGCCGTTCAGAAGCTCTTTAACAAGGTGAAGGCTCCCGCGGCCGACGCCGAGCGCAAGCTTTCCGCTGCCGCCGAAGAAGCCGAGCAGCCGACCGAGCGCGTCCTGATTGGCGAAGCCGGGGACGATGTCGCTGCTGGTGACGATGATGCACAGAAGCCTGCTGCTAAAGCAGCCCAGTATTACACCTACACGCCCGCCGAGACCTCCGAGGAGTCCTGCGATGAGTAGCGAAGCAACTTGCCCCATCACGCTGACTGTTGCCGGGGATCCGCGTCTGGCACGCCTCGTACGTATGACGGCGGCTAATGTCGGCGCCCTGTGCTCTATGTCCGTCGATCGCATCGAGGATATTCGTATGGCCGCCGAGGAAGCCTTTATCTTTGGCTGTACGGCTGTTGATTCCGACGATATCTCGATCAAATTCGATGTCGACGAATCTCACGTAGGCATGACCTTTACCTTTGGTGATCAGGCGACTGTCGATGAGGATGACCAGGCTGCGGTGTATGCCGAGCTCATCCTCGCGAGCGTGTGCGACTCCTACGAAAAGACTGCGGCGCCCCTGACGCTTTCCCTCGACCTCAAGGCGGATATCTAATATGACCGAACGTTCCCGGAGCGGTAAGACCGCTTGGGACAAGGAGAAAACCCGCGAGCTGTTTCGTCGCTACAAGGAGACCGGTGATCCGGACGCCCGCGAGCAGCTCGTCATGTCCCATATGAATCTGGTAAGGTTTCTTGCCAACAAATTTAAGAATCGCGGCGAGCCGCTCGACGACCTCATGCAGGTCGGCTATCTGGGCTTGCTCAAGGCTATCGACCGTTTTGATCCCGAGCGCGGACTCGAGTTCACGACGTTTGCGACACCCACTATCCTGGGCGAGATTAAACGCCATTTTCGCGACAAGGGCTGGAGTGTGCGCGTACCGCGTCGTCTGCAGGAGCTCTCGGCCAAGGTCAACCAGGCTACTGACAAACTTACCAACGAGCTGCAGCGTTCGCCCAAGGTTGAGGAGATCGCTGAGTATCTAGATGTGACTGTCGATGAGGTCCTCGAGGCTATGGAATCGTCTTCGGCCTATACCTCGGTGCCCATCGAGGCTCCTGGTGCGTCCGATTCCGACGATGCCCCTTCGATTCTCGACCGTTACGCCGACGACGACAACGAGCTCGACTTTACCGATGACCGCCTAGTGATCGAGGAAGCCATCCGTGATTTCTCGCCGCGCGAGCGCGAGGTGATCGAGCTGCGCTTTGTGAAGGGCATGACCCAGATCGAGATCGCCAAGAAGCTGGGTATTTCTCAGGTGCAGGTTTCGCGTCTGCTGCGCCGCACGCTTAAGAAGATTCAGGACAAGATCGACCCCGACGGAGTGATGATTCGTTCATGAGTGAACACCCCCAACAAACCGATCGCGTGCTGCGCGACACCCGCATTCTGACGCTGCGCATTTGGGCTGTTGTCGGCTGCATTGTTATTGCTGCTGTCATCTTTAACCTTATGGGCATCCTGGCACCGGTTATTGAGTTTCTTGCCGTTGGCTCCATCATTGCTTTTGTGATGTCCCCGATCACCAACTGGCTCGAGCACCATGGCGTGAATCGCGGCATCGGTTCGCTTATCGCGCTTATTGTTGTTGTTGCCGTGCTCGTCGGTGTCGTTTGCATCTTGTCGCCGATTCTCTTTGGTCAGATCATGGAAGTCCTGAGCCGCCTGCCCGAGCAGCTTCGTGTTGCGGGTGGCGATCTCAATGAGATGATCTCGCATGCCAAGACGCTCAACAACACGCCGCTCAAGGAGTATTTGGACGATAATCTTTCGTCCCTGGTTACCGTGGCATCGAAGTATGTGTCTCAGATCGCTGCCGAGCTTGGCCGCGGTGTGTTCCCGCTCATCACCAATACGGCTTCGCAGTTGTTCGTTATCTTCCTTGGTCTGGTGCTTGCGTACTGGATGGCCTGCGACTACCCTCGCATGCACCACGAGATTTGCACCATCATCGGTCAGGAGAAGGAGACCTCGTACCGCTTTATGGTCGCCATCCTTTCTCGCTCTGTCGGCGGCTACATGCGCGGTATGGTCGTGACGTCCATCTGCGGTGGCTTCCTCGCCTTTATCGGTTTTATGATCATCGGCCATCCGTATGCGGCGCTCATGGCTATCTTTACCGGCATCATGCATTTGGTTCCGGTCGTCGGTCCTTGGGTGAGCGCAGCAATCGCCACGGTGCTCGGTTTCATGTTCAGCCCCATGTTGGCGTTGTGGACGCTCATCGTGACGATGGTCGCGCAAAACGTCACCGATAACGTGATTTCGCCTAAGGTCATGCAGAGCTCGGTGCAGGTGCATCCCATCATGAGCCTCACGGCGCTCGTTATTGGCTCGGCACTCATGGGCCCCATCGGCATGATTATTGCCATCCCGCTTTGTGCGGCCCTCAAGGGCATCTTCGTGCACTACTTCGAGAATGAGACCGGCCGTCAGCTTGTGGCCTATGACGGCGCCGTGTTTAAGGGCACGCCGTACCGCGATGCCGATGGCAACCCGGTCGCCGCCTACGACGCGCTCGGTGACGACACCTTCATCTACGAGTCCGAGCTCATCGGCAATGAGACTGCGCCCGAGGCCCAGGCGATGCCTAAGCCCGAGTTCGATAATCCCTGGATTAAGCTCTCTGGTCTGCAGCCCGATGCGACGGGTTTCTTCAAAAACCCCTTCGCCAAGGACGATGACTCCAACTCGGACGACACCAAAACTGGCATCGACGGCTCCATGGACGACTCGGATTCTAAATAGGTCCTATTAACGTTTCTTGAAGTTGTAAATGACAAGAAACGCGAGCAAAGCGATTGATAAGGGGCCGGCTACATAGAAAAAGAGAACGTCAATTGCGCGTAGAGTGTAATAAGCCTTATCGCCGGACATTACTGCATACAATACGTAGCCAAATGCTGGTTGGTTTGCGTACCAGCAGGAGAAGGCCAAGAGCGCTAAAAGTGCTAGTACCAGAAGTGCATTCAGGACAAATCGTTTACTTTTCATCGATCGCTCCTTCCGGGTGACTCTTATATGTAATTCTACAGCAGTCCTTTTTCAAAGGATCGCACAGTACTGAATAACGTGCACTTTCGCTGGAGGGTCGCTGTTTGGCGGCCCTCTTTTTTGCACTTGCGCGGTGGGATGGTAATATCGTTACGTTTGAACTGTTTCGATGTGAAACCGAGGAGATTCCCTCTATGAGTGCTGACTACCCGTCAATGACTACGGCCGAGATCCGCTCCAAGTTCCTCAACTTCTTTGAGGAGCGCGGTCTTAAGCTCTATCCTTCTTCGTCTCTTGTTCCCGACGATCCTTCGCTGCTGCTTGCCAACGCTGGCATGAACCAGTTTAAGGAGTACTACCAGGGCAAGAAGACCATGAAGGAGATCGGCGCGATTTCCTGCCAGAAGTGCGTCCGCACCAACGACATCGATTGCATCGGCGAGGACGGCCGTCACCTGTCCTTCTTCGAGATGCTCGGCGACTTCTCTTTTGGCGGCGTCTCCAAGGAGCAGGCTTGCGCCTGGGCCTTTGAGCTCATCACCAAGGAGTTCAAGCTGCCGCTCGACCGCCTGTACTTCACCGTCTTTACCGAGGACGACGAGACCCACGATGTGTGGCGCTCTCTGGGCGTTGCCGAGGACCACATCTCCCGCCTGGGCGAGGATGACAACTTCTGGGCCGCTGGCCCCACCGGCCCCTGCGGTCCGTGCACCGAGATCTACTTTGACATGGGCGAGGAGGTCGGTTGCGGCAGCCCCGACTGCAAGCCCGGTTGCGACTGCGACCGCTTCCTGGAGTTCTGGAACCTCGTCTTTACCCAGTATGACCGCCAGGAGGACGGCTCCATGCCGGAGCTGCCGCACCGCAACCTCGATACGGGCATGGGCCTGGAGCGCATGGCCGCCATCATGCAGCACAAGACCGCCAACTACGACGGCGATCTGATGCAGCATCTCATCAAGCTGGGCGAGAAGATTAGCGGCAAGACCTATGACGCCGACGATTACTCTGGCGCCAGCCGCTCCCTGCGTATCATCGCCGACCACTCCCGTGCCGTCGACTTTATGATCTCGGACGGCATCCTTCCCGGTAACGAGGGTCGCGAGTACGTCCTTCGCCGCCTGCTCCGTCGTGCCGTGTTCCACGGTCGCCTGCTGGGCATCGAGGGCGCCTTCCTGACCAAGTTCATCGACGAGGTTAACGCTCAGATGGGCGAGGCTTATCCCGAGCTGCTCAAGAATGTCGCGCTCGTCAAGGGTATCGTCGCCTCCGAGGAGGAGCGCTTCTCCACGACGCTCGACAACGGTCGCGTCTACCTGGATGAGGCCCTGGCAGCGCTTGCCGAGGGTGCTGTGCTTCCGGGCGATGTTGCCTTTAAGCTGCACGACACCTTTGGTTTCCCCATCGACCTGACCGTCGAGATCGCCGGCACCGCTGGCCACGATGTCGATATGGACGGCTTCACTGCCTGCATGGAGGACCAGAAGGCCCGCGCCCGCGCCAATGCCAAAGGCGACGCCTGGGTCAGCTTCAACGACGTTTGGGTCGAGCTTTCCGACAAGGTCGCCGCGACTGAGTTCGACGGCTATGACAACGATGTGATCGAGGGCGCCAAGGTTGTTGCCATCGTGCGCAACGGCGAGTCCGTCGAGTCCGCTGCCGCCGGCGAGGACGTCGAGGTCGTTCTCGACCGCACTCCGTTCTATGCCGAGATGGGTGGCCAGCAGGGCGATGCCGGCGAGCTTTCCGCCGAGGGCGTTTCGCTGACCGTTTCCGATACCAAGAACCACAACGGCCTGTATGCTCACGTCGCCCACGTTGCCGAGGGCACGCTGGCCGTCGGTGCTACCGTGACCGCCGCGCTCGACGCCGAGCGCCGTGGCTTCCTGCGCCGCAACCACACCGCCACGCACCTGCTCGACGCCGCCCTTAAGCAGGTCCTGGGCGAGCACGTCTCCCAGGCCGGCTCGCTGGTGACGCCCGAGCACCTGCGCTTTGACTTTACGCACTTCGAGGCCCTGTCCTCCGAGCAGCTTAAGGCTGTCGAGGACCTGGTCAACCAGCAGATCTTCGCTTCCAAGCCGGTCGTGACCCGTGTCATGGGCATCGACGAGGCTAAGGCTGCCGGCGCTGTCGCCCTGTTTGGCGAGAAGTATGGCGACGTCGTCCGCGTTGTCTCCGTGGGCGCTGAGGACCAGCCGTTCTCCCGCGAACTCTGCGGTGGCACACACGCTGCCAACACCGCCGAGATCGGCCTGTTCAAGATCATTTCCGAGTCCTCCACGGGCTCCAATGTCCGCCGTATCGAGGCCGTGACCTCTAAGGGTGCCCTCGACTATATGGCCGACCGCCTGGCACTCGTTGACGCCGCTGCTACTGCGCTCAAGTGCCGCGTGGATGAGGTTCCCGCTCGCGTGGAGAACCTGCAGGCCGAGCTGCGCGAGACGTCCAATAAGCTCAAGAAGGCTCTGACCGGTGGCTCCTCCGACGCCATCTCCAGCGCCATCGAGGGCGCCGTCGAGCTCGACGGCTATAAGCTCGTTGTCGCTGAGCTCCAGGGCCTTGAGGCTGCCGACCTGCGCAACGTATGGGATACCGTGCATCAGAAGGTCGCCGGCCCTGTTGCTTGTGTCGTCGCCAGCGTGACTGAGAAGGGCACTCCGGCCCTGCTCGCTGCCGGCTCCGATGACGCCGTCAAGGCCGGTTTCCACGCCGGTAACGTGATCAAGCAGATCGCGGGTCTGGTCGACGGTCGCGGTGGCGGTCGTCCCAACATGGCCCAGGCCGGTGGCAAGAATGCTGCCGGCATCGCCGATGCCCTCGCGGCCGCTAAGACCGCGCTCGGCGCCTAAGAATCTAAGAAGTCGCTGTGGTTGCGCTCGCGCTGGACATAGGGGAGACCAGGATTGGCATCGCCGTCTCGAGCCGTGATGGCAAGATGGCGATGCCTGTCAAGGTGCTTCCGGCTGCCGAGGTCACCGGTATGGCCAAGACGTTCCGCTACCTGGTTGAGGACTATGAGCCCGACATCCTGGTAAGCGGACGTCCCCTGACCATGGCCGGTGAGCCCGGCCCTCAGGCCGAGCGCGTTGCCGCTGTGGCGCAAAAGATTGCCGACGAGCTCGATCTTCCGTTGGAGTTTGAGGACGAGCGTCTGTCCTCGCAAGAGGCCAAGCGTATCCTGCGTGAGCAGGGACTCAACGAAAAGCAGATGAGGGGCAAGATCGACATGATTGCCGCCAGCCTGTTTTTGCAGACGTGGCTCGATCGTAAAAACGAGGAGGTTTCGCATGCCTAGCGCTTCCGATCCGCGCCAGCAGAATCGTACACGGCAGCCGGCGTCGCGCCCTGCCCAGCCTGGCCAGCGTCCGGCACAGCCGACGCAGCGCGCAGCTCAGCCTGCCGCGCGCCCGGTGCAGTCCTTCTCTCATTCGGCCCAACCTGTTCAACGGACGGGTCAGCAGCCTTCTGCTCGTTCGGTTCAGCATTCGGCTTCTCACGCGGCTCAGCAGCCCACTGCTCGTACGGCCCAGCCTGCAGGCGGTACCCGCTTTAAGCAGCAGGCACCTACCCAGCGAACTCAGCCCCCCCAATCGCATTCGCATCACGCTCGCGGTTCGCATGGCGTTGCTCCGGCGACCCGCTCGAGTTACAACACGCATTCTCGTCGCGGTGCTCAAAAGAAGGGTTCTCCGGTTCCCATGATCATCGGCGTTGTGGTGGCGGTGCTCGCGCTTGCTGCGATCGCTTTCTTTGTCGTGCCGGCCGTCAAGGGCTTCTTTGCCGGTGAGGATACGAAGGTCACGGCTGGTCAGCAGGTTACGGTGACCATTCCCGATGGTGCTTCGGGCGATACGATCGCTTCGATTCTCTCCGAGAACCATATCGTCGAAAATCCCAAAGATTATTATGCGGCGGTGAAAAAGCTCAACGCCGATATGTCGCTCAAGCCTGGTACCTATTCGTTCACCACACTCATGGATGCGACCAAGGTTGTTCAGCAGCTCATGGAAGGTCCCAACGCGGGCTCCAATGCGCTGACTATCCCTGAGGGCCTAACGGTCGATCAAGTCGCCGACCGTGTGGCCCAGGCCTACGACAGCATCTCTAAGGAAGACTTCCTCAACCAGGCCAAGGCCTCCAACTACGTGGACGACTATAGCTTCCTTAAGGGCGCCGCCAACGACTCGCTCGAGGGTTTCTTGTTCCCCAAGACCTATTCGTTGGGTGATTCGCCGACGGCCGATGACGTGATTCGCGCTATGCTCGATCAGTTTAAGACCGAGTATAAGTCGCTAGACTTTGCGAGCTGCGAAGCCAAGATCAAGGAGCGCTACGGTGTGGAGATGTCCGACTACGATATCGTCAACTTGGCCTCTATCGTTGAGCGCGAGGGCCTCAACGCCGATCAACGTGCGCACGTGGCCTCGGTCTTTTACAACCGCCTTGCCGGCAAGCTCGACGGTCTGCGCTATCTCAACAGCGATGCGACCATGATGTATGTCACCGGTGGCGAGGTTACCGCCGACGACCTGCAGAGCGATAGTCCGTATAACACCTATAAGCACGAGGGCCTGCCGCCCACGCCCATCTGTTCTCCGTCGCTCGAGGCACTCAAGGCCACGCTTGAGCCGACCGACTCCGATGACCTGTATTTCTACATTACGCAGGACGAGGAGTACTTCTCACAAACCTACGAAGAGCATCAACAGTCTTGGAATTAGCATGAGGATTTTTAGCCCCAAACGATACGTTGCCTCGGTCGATCGCATCGACCTTGATACCCTGTGGGCCGATGGCAAACGCGCCATTCTGCTCGATCGCGATAACACCCTGGTGCCGCGCGACACCGAGCAGGTTCCCGCCGCGGTTTCTGCTTGGCTCGACGCCGCCCGCGCCAAAGGTTTTAAGCTGTGCATGGTGTCCAACAACTGGCATCGCGACCAGGTCATGAGCTCTGCACGCGAGCTGGGACTCGAGGCCATCAGCCACGCTATGAAGCCGGCGCCGTTTGCCCTCAAGGCGGGTCTTAAGCGCCTCGGCGCCACGGCCGACGAGGCGGTGCTGATCGGTGATCAGCTCTACACGGACGTGTGGAGCGGCAACTTCGCCGGCGTCGATACCATCTTGGTTAAGCCGCAGGCGACGCAGGACCTGTGGTATACGCAGATCTTCCGTATCTTTGAGCGTCGGGCCCTTCGCGACCTTCCCTGCGAGGAATAGGTCTCGTCATGTCCCAGCACACCAAACACGGCTGCGACCATATCTTCTTTATCGGCTTTTTGGGCGCGGGCAAATCGACGCTCGCGCGCAACGTCGGCACTATGTTCAAGCGGCGTTTTATCGATACCGACCGCCTGGTCGTGCGCCGTTGCGGCAAGTCGGTAACCGAGATTTTTGAGACCGAGGGTGAGGGTCGTTTTCGCGAGCTCGAGACCTCGGCGCTCCGTTCGCTCCAAAGCGAGCGCAGCCTGTTGGTTTCGTGCGGGGGCGGTATCGTCGAAACGCCGGTGAATATTGAACTGATGCACGAAATGGGTACGTGCGTGTACCTCGAGGGCGACTTCGAGGATTCGATTCGCCAGATTCGTCGGTCCGACACGCGCCCCGATTTCCGTTCGCCCGAGCATGCCGCGCGCCTGTTTGAGCATCGCCGTCCGCTGTATCGCCAAGCCGCCGACCTTACCCTTGATATTCGCAACAAGTCCTTCGAGGACGTTTCCTACCTTTGTGCCGAGATGCTTTTGGAGCGTGGGCTGCTATGATTCGCCGTCAACTGATCAATTTCCAAAACCGCAGTGTCGATGTCCGCGTCGGATTGGGCGCGTTCGATGAGCTGTCGCGCATGTTTTCCTCGGCTGTGGGCAAGCCTAAGCGCGCGATGGTGGTTTGGAACGACGCCACATCTGAGCGCTTTGGCGAGGTTGTTGAGCATGCGCTCGTCGACGCCGGCTTTGCTGTGTCGCTGCTCGTCCTCGATGTTTCGCCTGCCGGTGCTACGCTGGCCGATGCCGATACCGTCTTTGGCGCCCTTTCGGCTAACGGCATTACCTGCGACGATCTCGTTGTCGCTGTCGGCGACACAGCGACCTGCTCGGTTGTTAGCTGGTGCGCCAACCAGTGGTGCGGCCGAACCGAGTGCGCGCTGCTTCCGACGACCTTCGATGCCATGCTCACGGTCGCGACGACCATGAAGCCGCTCGTCGCCTCGTCGGCCAATGCGCTTCCCGCCATCTCGTTCCGTCCCGAACCGGGCTTGGTCGTGTGTGACCTCGACCTTGTTCGCGAGGCGGACCCCGAGGACCTCAAGCTCGGCTATGTGGTACTTGTTGGCACCATGCTTTCGAGCAGCAAGTCCCGCTGGAATCAGTTTACCGAGACCGTCCCCGAGATTCTCGCGGGCGAGGAGGTCGCGCTCGTCAATGCCGTTCAATGGTCTCAGACTGCCCGTAAGGACGTACTGATGGCCACGAACCCGAGCGCCCGCCATGCGCTCGATTTTGGCAAGACGGGGGAGCGCACCCTGCGCGTCTGCTTGGGCGATGCCGCTTCGCAGGTCCCTGCCTACCAGCTGTTGTCCGAGGGCATGCGCTTTGAGGCGCGCCTTGCCCACGACGCCTGCGACTTCGATATCGATTACGTTTTTGAGGTCGATGACTGCCTGGAGGACTTTGGTATCGAGGAGCTTGCCTTCGATCTGGAGCCTGCCGCATATATCGAGGAGTTCCGTAGACAGCAGTTCGCGCGCTCAAACCGCAGTATGCTGCCGCTGCCCGCGGCACTCGGCGCCATTCGCCTAACTAACGTTGAGGACGAGGTTCTTGAGCGCCATGCTCACGCCTACTTGGCTTCTCGCAAAGAACTTCTCTAAGATTTATTGACTTCCATCGTCTTTCGTATCATGTTGAGGGGCGGGTTTCCAATCGGTTGCGGATCGTATGCGATTCCGTCGTTCGGTTGAGACCCGTCCCGTCTATATAGAGACAACAAGAAAGGAATCTGCATGTCTGAGTTTGCTGCCGGTCCTGCTGGTCGTATCGAGCGTGTCCGTGCCCTGATGGCTGAGCGCGGCTACGACGCCATCGTGGTGCGCGACGAGGCCAACCTTCGTTGGCTTACGGGCGTGAAGGGCGTCTTCGACTACACCTTCGAGTTCCCGCACGCTGCGTTTATTACGGCCGACCAGTGCCTGTTCCACACCGACTCGCGCTACCTCAATAGCTTTGAGGAGAACACGCCCGCCGGCAGCCCTTGGGTCTACGACATGGATGAGGGCACCATCCCCGGTTGGGTCGCCGGCAAGATCGCGGCCAACAAATGCCGCGTCTGCGCTGTCGAGGACGATATGCAGATTAATTTCTACCAGGGTATTCAGCGCGGCCTGGAGGACCGCTCCGTCGCCTGTATGCTGCCGCTGATGCACGACGACATCCGCAAGATGCGCGCCATCAAGGATGCCGAGGAGATCGAGCTCATGCGCCACGCACAGTCGATCACCGACGCCGCCTTCCAGCACATGCTCGGCTTTATTAAGCCTGGTATGACCGAGAAGCAGGTTCGCAACGAGCTCGAGAACTTTATGTTCGCCAACGGCGCCGACAGCCTTGCCTTCGGCTCCATCGTGGCGAGCGGTCCCAACACCGCCAACCCGCATGCCGTGCCGAGCGACCGCGTGATCGAGAAGGGCGATTTCGTTCTCATGGATTACGGCGCGGGCTACTGCGATTACCGCTCCGACATGACACGCACTGTTGTGATGGGCGAGCCCACGCAGGAGCAGCTCGACCTGTACGCGCTCGTGCGCCGCACCCACGAGGAGTGCGTCGCTGCTATCCATCCCGGTGTGGAAGGTAACGATATCTTCAAGCTTTCCAAGAAGATCATCGGTGATGCCGGCTATGGTGATTACTACAACCATGGCCTGGGCCATGGTGTCGGTATCGACATCCACGAGCTGCCTAACTTCAACCGCAGCAAGAACATCATCGAGGTCGGTTCGGTTATCACCATGGAGCCCGGCGTCTACCTGCCCGGCGTGGGCGGCGTACGCCTGGAGGACTACGGCGTGGTCACCGAGAACGGCTACGAGCCCTTCACCAAGACCCCGCACGACCTGCACGTTATCGACTGCTAGTCTACTTCGGTAGATAGTTTGGGGCGGGGCGTCCGGATCGATTCGGACGCCCCGCGTTCTCTTTTTATGCGCTCGCCGCAGGCGCCGTCTGCAAGTGTATAATTTCTAACGTATGTAATTTGGACGCTTGTGCGTTCTGCCCATAACAAGAAAGGTCGCTATGCCTACCATTTCCACCGCCGACTTCAAGAACGGCCTCGGTCTTCGCATCAAGGACAAGGTCTACACCATCGTCGAGTTCCAGCATGTCAAGCCGGGCAAGGGCGGCGCGTTTGTGCGCTACAAGACCCGCGACATCAAGAGCGGCCGCGTCGTCGAGAACACCTGCAACGCCGGCACCAAGTTCGAGAGCGTCATGCTCACCACCCGTGAGTTCCAGTACCTCTACAACGATGGCACCGACTACATCTTCATGGACAACGAGTCCTATGAGCAGGTTCCCGTTCCCGAGGACATGGTGGGCGAGAACTCCAAGTGGCTGCGCGAGAACGACGTCTGCCAGCTGCTCTTCGCCGACGATGAGCTCATGGGCGTGACCCCGCCGATGTTCATCGAGACCACTATCGTCCAGACCGACCCTGGCTTTAAGGGCGACACCGTCCAGGGTTCCACCAAGCCGGCCACGATCGACACCGGCGCTGTCATCCAGGTCCCCATGTACCTCAACGAGGGCGAGGTCATCAAGGTTGACACCCGCGACGGCAAGTTCGTCTCCCGCGTCTAGCAACCAACTTTTCTAGGAGGACTCATGCCCCAGGAAATCAAGATTGACGGCATCGGCATATCGCCCGATGTTCTGACCGCCATCGTCTCGCGCGCCGTGTCCGATGTCGAGGGCATCGCCTCCGTTGGCGTCAAGGACCTTGCCACCAACCTTGTCTCCATGATGCTCTCGTCCAAGGCCCCGGCTTCCGAGCCGTCGGTCGAGGCCGAGGTCGTCGGCGACAAGCTCGCACTCACCGTGCGCGTCGTGGTGTTCTTTGGCTATCCGTTCAAGAAACTCGCCGAGGCCGTTCGCGCTGCCGTGGTCGCCGCCATCGATGCCCAGGTTGGCGTTGAGGTCGAGCGCGTTGACGTTTGCATCGACGGCCTCGTTTTCCCCAAGGAGTAACCTTTGAGCCTTAAGGTTTATCGCGGGCGTACGCTTGCCCGCAGTCAGGCGCTGCAGCTGCTGTTCCAGGCCGAGGCCACGGACAGCCCGCTCGAGCGCGTCCTCGAGGGTGATTTCCTGATCTCGAAGGGTCCCCTCGATCCCTATGCGCTGGAGCTGTGCCGCGGTGCCTATGAGCATATCGATCGCATCGACTGCGCTCTGCGCTCCGTTGCCAAGAACTGGGATCTTATGCGCATGCCCGGCGCCGACCGCAATCTGCTGCGTATCGCCGTTTACGAGATGCGTTTCCTCACCGACGAGGAGGTCTCGGACGCCATCGTAATCAACGAGGCCGTCGAGCTTGCCAAGGCCTATGGCACCGACCAGTCCGCGTCGTTCGTCAACGGCGTGCTGGGCAAGATCGCTCGCAGCGAGGAGCTGCCGGGCGAGGACCTGTACCAAGAACTGCTGGCCGAAGATCGCGCTCGCGAGGAGGCACAGGCTGCCGAGGCTGCCGCAAAGGTTGCGGCTGCTCAGGCCGAGGCTGGCGTGCTGTCCGAGGACGCGGACGCTGCTGAGGCCGTCGAGGCCGACTCCGTCGAGGAGTAGTCATGCCAGAGGGTTCTGTCCGCAACTTTGACGAGATCTCGGACCGTTTGGATCAGATCATCGCTACCGTTCGCTCCAAGGATACCTCCTTGGAGCGTTCGCTCGATCTGTTTGACGAGGCGATTGAGCTGGGTTCCCGCGCGGTCGACATGGTCGATAAGTTTGAGCTGACGCCGCGTGAGGCCGACAAGCTCGAGCAGGAATACGATGAGGATGCGGCAAACGAATCCCAGGATAGCTAGGCCGCATCTCCGGATACGAATGGTTGATGGCATTCATGAAACGCGTGCGTCTTGATGACGAACTGATTTCACAGGGCATCTGCGCCGATCGCGCGGATGCCCTTCGCACTCTTATGGCCGGCTTGGTCTCGAGTGGCGGCGAGCGCTTGACTTCGCCGGGGCTCAAGGTGACACCGGGCCTGCCGCTGCACGTTAAGGGGCGCATTCCCTATGTTGGCCGCGGCGGTCTTAAGCTCGAAGGCGCGCTTGATGCGTTTGGCATCAATCCGACGGGCCTTGCCTGTCTGGATGTGGGCTGCTCTACCGGTGGCTTTACCGATTGCCTGCTCAAGCGCGGAGCTGCGACCGTTGTCTCGGTGGACGTTGGTCGCGCCCAGTTCGATTGGTCGTTACGTCAGGACGATCGCGTGACGCTGCATGAGCGCACAAACGTGACGCAGCTGCCTGAGCTTGGCTATGCCGGCGCCATCGACCTGGCTGTGTGTGATGTCTCGTTTACCAGCATCGCGAATATTATCGATGCGGTGATGGCGTGCCTGGCGCCTACGGGTGCATTCTGCACGCTCGTAAAGCCGCAGTTTGAGGCTCCGGCGGCGCTGGTGGGTGAGGGCGGCATTGTGACCGATCCCGCCGTGCGCCGCGATACGCTCGTGGCGGCGGTTGAGCTCTTCGCTGCCAAGGGGCTGTTCCCGGTCGATGTGTGCGTGTCGCCCATTCATGGTGCCAAGGGAAACGTTGAGTATTTCCTGTACGGCACTAGATTTGAATCTGGCGACCGCTCGCAAGACGAGCTGCAATCCCAGGTATCGGTTTTGAGCGAGAAAGCTGCAACGCTATGAAGGTCTTTCTGGTTCCTAATTACTACAAGCAAGAGGCGGTCGAGAGCGGCCTGATGCTCGAGCTTTGGTTGACGCGCCAGGGCTATGAGGTCGCATGGGCTGCCGACCAGCGATCGAAGATTCAAAGCACTCCTGATATTGACGGCTCCGATCTGGTCATTACGCTCGGCGGTGACGGTACGTTGCTGCGCGCTGCCCGCATCCTCAACCATCGTGAGATTCCCATCCTCGGTCTTTCCTACGGCCATCTGGGCTTTTTAACTGCTGCGAGCCCCGAGGAGCGCGACATTCTGCAGGTCGTGAGCGACGCCCTTTCCGGCGAGCTGCACGTGAGCCGTCGCGCCACCATCGCCGCGGATATCGTGTCCGTGCGCGAAGACGGAACGAAGGATGTCGTGCGCACCTTCGCCCTTAACGACATGGCGCTTACGCGCGGCCCCCTGTCCGATATGGTCGAATTTGACATTACGGTTTCCGGCCACCATATCGACCGCCTGCGCGGTGACGGTGTTGTCGTTTCGACAGCGACCGGCTCCACCGGCTATGCGCTTTCCGCCGGTGGCCCCATCGTGAGCCCCGATTACACGGGCATGGTCTGCGTACCCATTGCGCCGCACACCATTCAGGCCCGTGCCTTCTTGACTTCGCCGAGTGATGTCGTCGAAATCTTTATGTCCGATGATCGCCCGAGCGTTCCGGCGATCGCTATCGATGGACAGTTTATTACCTGCGATGGCACCGTTGAGAGCGTGGCGGTGCGCCGCGGGCCCGGAGATGTGCTGCTGCTCGATTACGGCCCCGAGAGCTTCTATAACTCGGTGAGCCGCGTATTCTACGGAGTCCGTCATGATCGATGAGCTGCAGGTTTCTAACATTGCACTCATTCGCGAGGCGACGCTGGTGCCGAGTGCCGGCCTGACTGTCCTGACCGGTGGGACCGGCGCCGGCAAGACCGCGCTGCTCTCGGCCCTCAAGCTTATTTTGGGCGAGCGTGCGGATTCGTCGACGGTGCGCGAGGGCGAGACGCTGGCGAGCGTCGAGGCGCGGCTGTTCGACGGTCCACACGACACGGAAGGCTTTACCGTACAGCGCAGTCTTTCTGCCGAGGGCCGCAGCCGCGTGAAGATTGACGGCCGCATCGCCAGTGTGCGCGAGCTTTCGGAGCGCGTTGGCGTGATGATGGATCTGTGCGGCCAGCACGAGCACCAGCGCTTGCTCGATCCGGCGCATCACGTTGCGATGGTCGATGCGTGGGCGGGGCGCTCTGCGCTCGAGGCGCTCGAGCACTACCGTGCTTGCTTTAAAGCCTCGCGCGCGGCCGCTAAGGAGGTCCGTCGCGTCGAGGAGGCCTCGCGTGCGCAGGGGAGCCGCGTCGAGGAGGCGCGCTTTGCCCTCGAGCGCATCGGCGAGGTCGACCCTAAGCCGGGCGAGTATGAGGAACTCGAGGAACTGCTGCCGCGCTCCGAACATGCCGAGGTGCTGGTTGCCACAGCTAACGATGCCCATGCATCGCTTGCCGCCGAAGGGGGGGCGCTCGATGCCGTGAATGGCGCCGTGGCCGAGCTTTCACGTATGGCGACCGTTGACCGCAAGCTGGGCGACATTGCCGATGCGCTTTCGGATGCCTGCATCTCGCTTGAGGATTGTGCCAACGAGCTTCGTACCTATCGCGATGCCGTCGCCTTCGACCCGCGCGAGCTCGCTCGCATGCGTGAGCGGTATTCCGACCTCAAGGGTCTGTTGCGTCAGTGGGGTCCCACTATGGACGATGTTTTTGCCATGCGCGATCGCTCGCAAGAACTGCTGTCTCTGGTCGATGATGGCGATGAGCAGATCAAAAAGGCGCGTGAGGCACTCGGGAGCGCTGAGCGCGAGTTGTTTGCCGCTGCCAAGGCACTTAAGCGCGCTCGCAATACGGCGGCCCCGCGCTTCTGCCACGAGGTTGGCCGCCAGATGGCGCGCTTGGAGATGGGTAGTGCCGAGCTCGTCTGGGAGTCGCGCGATCTTCCCCGTGCTGAGTGGACGCCCGTTGGTCCTTCGAGCTACGAGCTGCTATACCGCAGCGGTGCCGGCTTGACGCCACGTCCCCTTCGCCGCATTGCGTCGGGCGGCGAGCTCAGCCGCGTCATGCTGGCAAGCAAGGTTGTCCTCGGTAACGCGGACGGTGTTGATACGTTGGTGTTTGACGAGGTCGATGCTGGTGTCGGTGGCTCCACGGCGCGTGCACTTGCGGGCGTGCTGACAGATCTCGCCGCTACGCATCAGGTGATTGTCGTAACCCACTTGGCGCAGGTTGCCGTCATGGCCGACAAGCATTATGTCGTCAGCAAGGAACCGGGCGATGTTCCCCAGACGCATTTGGACGAGGTAACCGGCGAAGCGCGTACCGCCGAGATCGCCCGTATGTTGAGCGGCGATCAATCGGAGGCGAGCTTGGCGCATGCCAAGCAGATGCTTGAAGAAGCACGAGGCTAGAATGAGCCGGCGGTGTTGGGGGGGGATATCGGTAATTGTTGTCCCGCCGCTTGCTTGTCTGGCCCGACTGTTAGAAAACTATGCCGGTTTACTACGATGAATCGGCATAGCTCGAGCACAGGAATAATTGCAAAAAGAAAACCGCAGGTAGAACGCCTGCGGTTTTCTTTTAAAACGCAATGTGGTCGTATATTCCTGTTTCATCGTAGTAAACCGGCATAGTTTTGTGCCAGGTAGCCAGCGAACCCTGCAAAACCTACTCAACGACCTTATCCGGCTGGATGAGCTCCTCGTAGTAGCTGATATGCTCACGCGCGTCTTTAATCTCGGGCAGCAGGAAGTTGTAGATGACTTCGATGATCATCGTGGCGCTGATCTTGGAGAACGCGAAGTCACCCGTTGTCAGCAACGCTTCGTGATTGACGGTATTAAAGGTGTAGTCGGCGAGGCGCGCAAGTGGAGACTTGCTATCGCTGCTGATGACGACCACGGTTGCGCCGCAGTCGCGAGCCGCTTTTGCCATGCGATTCAGTCGGCGCGATTTGCCAGAGTTTGAGATTAGCACGATAACGTCACCCGGGCGCAACGTAAGCGCAAAGCCGATTGATGTCTCGCTAATGGTGCTCGCCATGCAGCGCAGGCCCAGCTGCGAAAACTTAAACGTCGCATCGAGCGCGACCGCGTTGGTATTGCCCACAGCCGCAAACTCAATAACCCCTGCATGCTTAAGGGCATGCACAACAGCCGCCAGCGTATCGTGGTCGATCCCGTCGATGGTCGCATTAAGCTCACTCACCTTGGCAGCCAAGATGTTCTTGAGGCTCTGCTCCATATTGTCGAGCGAGACCTCGTCAGTCAGGCCCTCGTTGCGCTGGCTTTCCAAATCCCTCGCCAACGAAAACTGAAAGCTGCGGAAGCTACCAAAGCCCAGCTTGCGGCAGAAGCGCGAAACGGTCGCCTCTGACGTGGCGGCGGCTCGCGAGAGCTGAGCTGCCGTGAGGCGCGGCGCCTCGGACTGGTGCTCCAATATATAGTCGACAATGCGCTGCTCGGACTCGCTGTATCCCTGGTGGGTGCTAATGAGGGAAAGTGCGCTCTTGCTACTATCGGTCATGGATGGCTCCTGGTTGGCATGAAAATCGGACTCGTTTTGTAATGTCATAGTATAGGGGGATTTTCAATTACAAGATACACCTTGCCCTTTCAAGTGTTGATGGTAAACTTTCATCTACCGTTTACGGTTATGAAAGAACCTTTCACCGGAGAATTGCGCCTTGTCTCTTCTCACGCGGACGGTAGGTTGGTATCTTTCAGTTGTGGAAAAACGCGCATTGAAGCGCGTGTAGGGGAGCGCCCGCGGGCGCTGTACTCAAGAAGGAGGGACACATGGCTAAGTTTGACATCATCGCCGCCACCGGTTGCCCGACCGGCATTGCGCACACCTTCATGGCGAAGGAGGCGCTGGAGAAGGCAGCTGCCGAGCGCGGTCTGACCATTAAGGTCGAGACTCATGGCCAGGTCGGTGTCGAGAACGAGCTCACCAAGAGTGAGATCGCTGGTGCCAAGGCCGTCGTCGTCGCAGCCGATAAGGATGTCCAGGCTGAGCGTTTCGCCGGCAAGCCCATGGTTTCCGTTGGTGTTTCCAAGGCCCTGTCCGTTGAGGCCGCCGGTAAGCTGATTGACCGCGCACTCGCCGCCAAGGGCGACAGCTCGGTTGCAGCCGCTGCCGATGTCGAGGACGAGGTCGAGGAGAAGGAGTCCATCGGCCACATCATCTACAAGCACCTCATGAACGGCGTCAGCCACATGCTGGTCTTCGTCGTTGCCGGTGGTGTTCTGACCGCCGTTTCGTTCCTGTGGGGCATTACGTCCTTCGATTCGACGGCGTCTGACTACAACAGTTTTGCTGCGATGCTCAAGATCATCGGCGGCATCGCCATGAACCTCATGGTTCCGGTGCTTTCCGCCTACATCGCCGAGTCCATCGGCAAGCGCCCGGCGCTCGTCCCCGGCTTTGTTGCCGGTATGATCGCCATCCAGGGCCTGCCTGTTAACGCCGAGACCGGCATGATCGACGCCGGTGGCGCCGGCGTGGGCTTCGGCTTCCTGGGCGGCATCGTCGGCGGCTTCCTCGCCGGCTATGTCATCCTGCTGCTCGAGAAGGTCTTTGCCGGCCTGCCCAAGAACCTGGACGGCCTCAAGGCTATCTTCCTGTACCCGCTGTTCTCGACGGCTATCGTCGGCCTGGTCATGCTCGGCATTTCCGGCCCCATGGCTGCCATCAACACCGCCATGATGGACTTCCTCAAGGGCCTGTCCGCCTCTGGCGCCGTTGTACTGGGTCTTGCCATCGGCTGCATGTGCGCCTTTGATATGGGCGGCCCGGTCAACAAGGCTGCTTACGTCACCGGTACCGCTATGCTCACCGAGGCACTGGCCGCCGGTGTTGGCACCGATACCTACAACTTCGGCACCAACTTCATGGCTGCCGTCTCCGCCGCCTGCATCGTTCCGCCGCTGATCACCACCTTTGCCGTCGTTGTCGGCAAGAAGTACTTCAGCCAGGAGGACCATGACGCCGGTGTCGTCAACCTCATCCTTGGTTGCACCCACATCACCGAGGGCGCCATTCCGTTCATGACCAAGAACATCTGGCCCGTCATGCCCATCATGATGCTCGGTTCCTCTATCGCTTCGATCCTGACCATTATGTTCAACGTTCACGATCCGGCGCCTCACGGTGGCTTCCTGGTCCTGCCCGTTGTCGAGAACGGTCCGCTTTGGGTCCTCGCGATCCTCATCGGCGCTGTGGTCGGTGGCATCCTGTTCGTGGCCTTCAAGAAGTACGACTTCGAGAAGAACCAGAAGGCCGCTCCTGCAGCCAAGTCGGTTGAGGCTCTCAAGGCCGCTGCCGTCGAGGCCCCCAAGGCCGAGGCTGCCGACTTCGTGAAGGTCGAGAATGTCTTTGTTGCCGAGGACTTCGCTTCTCGTGACGAGGCTCTGAGCTTCGTTTCCAACCAAGCCGTCAAGGCCGGTATCGCAAACGACGCCGACGCCGTGATGAACGCTTTCCTGGCCCGCGAGGCCGAGGGCACCACGGGCATGATGGAGGGCTTCGCCATCCCGCATGCCAAGTCCGACGCCATTACCGAGGCTGCCGTGATCGTCGTCAAGGACGAGTCCGGCGTGACCGGTTGGGACACCATGGACGGCGCTCCTGTCAACGTGGCTATTGCCCTGCTCATCCCCGGTGCCCAGGCCGGCACCACGCACCTCAAGATCTTGTCCAAGGTCGCCGAGGCGCTCATGGACGAGGACTTCCGTGCCACCGTCAAGGGTTCCACCGACGCCGCCGAGATCGCCAAGACGATCAACGCCCGCCTGGTCTAATCCCGCAACACGCGAATACCATCGCCCCCTGTATATAAGGCGGAGTCCCTCTCCAGGGTCTCCGCCTTTTTTTCTATCCCTCCCATAAGTTGCGGTGAAATAGGGACTGTTTAAACGATTCAGCCCCAAATTCAATCCCTATTTCACCGCAAGTTAGAAGAAGGGGATAGCGCGGCCTGTCTATCGGATCGTCCGTGCGGACAAATATTCAGCCAGAATTCCGTTCGCACGATATTACTCTGGACCGACCAAGTTTCCGCAGCTCGCCTGCCGGGCGGGGCGGTTAAGTTTGTCGCGAGTTCCGCACGCAAAGGAAAGCACTTAATGTGCTTTCCGTC